>Ga0194133_10000172_pt1 | contig 135049 bp, 108 predicted proteins | sample TA2KigOf40mmetaG_FD_155448 | JGI IMG/M metagenome (GOLD analysis project Ga0194133, IMG submission 155448) | Freshwater microbial communities from Lake Tanganyika, Tanzania - TA2015055 Kigoma Offshore 40m | ecosystem: Environmental > Aquatic > Freshwater > Lake | place: Tanzania: Lake...
CTTTGGTTTTGCGCTTTGAGTGCATGCAGTAGCGCCAAGGATCAAAATAAATAACGGAAGTGTGTTTCGTTTCATTTGATTCAAATTTGATTTTTAAAATTAATGAAAAGCTTCAAATAAAGATTGTCGTGTTTTTATTGTTTTAGGATTACCTCACTTCGTTCGGTGAACCAGCCTCCGCTTTATAGTGGATCAAAGCATCTTTTTGCTGGAAACTGGATTACCTCGCTGCGCTCGGTGAACCAGGCTCTGCTTTATAGTGGATCAAAGCATCTTTTTGCTGCGCAAAATGGATGCTTTTTTCTTTTTTCACTCCCTCAAAATTTCATTTTGGACTCGTAGAAAAGAAAAAAGCATCCTGCCTTCGGCAAGATGCTTTGATCAATGTGCCCACGACTGGATTCGAACCAGCACACCTGTTGGCACCACCCCCTCAAGATGGCGTGTCTACCAATTTCACCACGTGGGCAGCAGACTTTCCGATTTGGAATCGGGGAACAAAGATAAATATTTTAACGAAATGTATGCGTAGAAATGTGAGAAAGACATAACTTCGACGAAATTTTTTGTTTTCTATGGCATACGTCTCCACTAAGAAGATTTCTCTCGCAGGACTACTTATTACTACAGGTATCGTTTTTGGTGACATCGGCACTTCGCCACTTTATGTATTTCAAGCCATTACTGGTGGTGGAAAGCATGTTTCTGAGCCATTTATTTTAGGCGCTCTTTCTTGTGTTATTTGGACGCTCATCTTGTTGGCCACTGTCAAATATATTTTCTTTGCTTTGAATTCAGACAACAATGGTGAGGGTGGAATTTTTGCACTCTTTGCCCTCCTGAAAAAACGCCGGCTGAAGTGGATCATTATACCTGCACTCATTGGTTGTGCAACCTTGATGGCAGATGGTTTTATTACGCCAGCCATTTCTATTTCATCTGCAGTGGAGGGTATCAATGCCATCAATCCAGATGTTCCGGTTATCCCTATTGTGGTTACTATTATTGTGATTCTTTTTACGATTCAACAATTTGGTACAGCGGCAATTGGTCGTTTGTTTGGCCCGGTAATGGGACTTTGGTTTGTCTTTTTAGGTTATTTAGGCGCTATCCATATTTTTCAAAATCCTGCAGTGCTGCAAGCTTTTAATCCGTACTGGGCATATAATTTGGTGGCGAATGTAGATGGTGGTTTTGCGGTTTTAGGATCGGTATTTTTGTGTACGACTGGGGCAGAAGCACTTTACTCAGATATGGGCCATTGTGGTAAGGGTAATATTCGTTTGTCTTGGGCATTCGTATCTACTCTTTTGGTTATCAACTATTTGGGCCAGTCGGCTTTGTGCTTGTCTCCCGATTTTCATGTGGTAGAGAATCAAACGATATTTTACAGCATGGTGCCGCGTCATATTTTACCTTTGGCTATTGCGCTTGCAACAGCAGCCGCAATCATTGCCTCACAAGCCCTCATTACGGGTGTATTTACACTTATGAACGAAGCCATCAAGCTTAAACTTTGGACCAATTTGAAAGTGAAATATCCGTCAGAGCATCAAGGTCAAATTTATATTCCGTTTATAAATTGGTTCTTAATGGCTGGCTGTTTATTGGTCATCGCTATTTTCAAGGAATCGAGTGCCATGGAGCATACTTATGGTTTGGCCATTACCATTGACATGGTGATGACTTCCATACTTCTTGGTTTTTTATTGATGTTGAAATACCCAAGAGCTAAAGTTTTTTACTTCATCATTTTTATTGTTTTCTTGGCTATTGAAGGGGTGTTCTTGTTCTCAAATCTAGGAAAAGTGGTTTTGGGAGGATGGTTTACGCTCATTCTTGCATCGAGCTTTTTTGGTATTCTTTATTTGTACTACAAAGCCAAGCAATTGCGCACGAGTATTACGGAATACTTGCCGATGAATTCAGTGATTCCACTGATCAACGCGGTACGAGACGACAAAGACCTCGAATTTGAAGCCACGAATTTGGTGTTCCCGACGCGTTCGAATTCGGCCAATAGGCTAGACCTTACGGTTTACCATTCTCTCTTTTTCAAGAAACCGAGAAAAGCCGGTACCATTTGGTTCTTGCACCTCGATATTCTCAACGATCCTTGGGGTGTGCATTATTCAGTTTATCAAATTATCGACAAGCGTTGTTACTACGTTACGCTACAGATGGGCTTTAAAGAAGAGCACCGCATCGAATACATGATGCGCAAGATTTATTGCAAAATGATTGAAAAAGGAGAATTGAGCGGAGAGAGTGTATTTGAAAGCGTTCGAGGTAAGTTGGATGAAGTTGACTTCAAGTTCATCGTACTGAATTCGCGCGTAGCCATGGACAACCAACTGACCCCGTTCCAGAAATTATGCGTCAAAGCATACCGATTTGTGAAGTCAACTGGTCTGAAACCCTCCGAAGACTTTGGTCTAGACAAAACTAATGTAGTAGTGGATTTCATTCCGATTACCGTGGCCAACCAAGTAGATCAAGAGCTCATCGAGGACTTCGAGAATTACTCCCAAAAGATTTAGTTTAAAACAACTCAGGAAACCTCAAAATAATTGAGGTCTTTGCCGAAGGTTTCTTTTAACTGGCTAAGGCTATACAGCGCTAGTCCAATAAAGAAACAGCCTACAACTGTGGCTGATGCCCCATCGTTGATGCCCAAACTGACCAATAAGCCAAAAAATAAAACGATCAAATTGACCGACCCGCGCACAAAATTCGGAATTGTATTTGCCGCGGTGGAGCGGATATTAGTGCCGAATTGCTCGGCGGCAATAGTAACAAAAATGGCCCAATAGCCTGTTCCGGCGCCCAATAAAAAGCAAAGTGCATAGTAAGTACTATCCGTAATATTAAATTGTTGCAATACACCTAGAAACAATATTGTAACTAGCAACGAAAAAATCAAATAAAGTTGAACAACGCGCTTGCGACTCTTCAGCCATTGACTCAAGAAGCCAGCAAGTAAATCACCAGCACTGAGCCCTAAATAGCAGTACATGACAGCTTTTCCATTTGAAATTTCATAAAGGCCAAGCCACGGCCCAAAGTTGTCGGCGGAGTTCATTATCAACAAACCAACAGTATACCAAATGGGAATGCCAATGCTGATGCAGTGAAGGTATTTAATGAAGTTTTCTTTTTTGCCGAAAATCAATCTGAGTTGTCCTTTTTGAATTGTTGTATTGTGGTTCATCTGTTGAAAGAAGCCCGATTCCAAAGCACCAACCCTCAATAGTAAGAGCAATAAACCCATTCCACCACCAATCAAGTATACTACTTGCCAATTTTGTGGCTGCCATCCGCTGAGCTTGGCAATAAAAGCCCCAACTACTTGACCTTCTGCGCCAATCAAAGAAGCGGCCACTGCGCCTAATGCACCAAAAGTGACAACGATCATGGTTCCATAGCCGCGGGTTTCCTTTGGCATGAGTTCAGAAATGAGCGTGATGCCTGCGCCGAGTTCACCCGCAAGGCCAATACCGGCAATGAGTCGGATGACAATATAACTCGGTACGTCACTTACAAATGCATTGGCAATATTGGCCAACGAATACAATAGAATGGATCCGAAAAGCACTTTTAATCGCCCTTTTTTATCGCCTAAAATGCCCCAAATAAGTCCGCCAAGTAGCATTCCGAACATTTGTACGTTAAAGAGCATTTTGCCCGTTGCCGCCCGGCTTGCCTCACTGGCATTGGGCAAAATGCTCATCAAACTTTCAGCCTTCACTACACCGAACAAAACGAGGTCATAAATGTCTACAAAGTAGCCCAACGCAGCTATAACAATCAAGAACAGGACCTTACGAGAATCTTTCATGAAAAGGCAGAATTTTAAAGTTTTGAATGCCCAATAATACGTAATTTTAAAGAAAAATCGCGATGGTACATCATATCGGACTCCAAAGCTCAATTCTTGGTCAATACCTCGCTGAAATCAGGGCAGTTGGGGTTCAAGAAGACCGTCTGCGTTTTCGGCATAACCTCAAGCGCATTGCAGAAATTCTCAGCTACGAACTCTCCAAAACTTTGCCTGCGGTCCAAACTGCGGTCCAAACCCCACTCGGAGAGGCACGCGTAAGCCAACCTGCCGAGCAACCTGTGTTGTTTACCATTTTGCGCGCTGGTTTGGCTATGCACGCAGGTGTTTTGCGTTATTTTGATCATGCAGACAGCGCTTATATTTCGGCCTACCGCAAACACAGCTCACCAGAGGTTTTCGAGATTGAAGTTGAGTACTTGGCCGCACCACTCATAGACCAAAAAATATGGCTCATCTCTGATCCTATGTTAGCCACCGGAAGCTCAATGGTTGCCGTATACGAAGCACTGCGCAAACACGGCTCCCCCAAGCAAATTCATATCCTAAGTGCCATAGCAACGCCAGAGGCTTTGGCTTTTGTGAAGCAAAAATTGCCTGCAAATACCCAAATTTGGGTAGCTGCCATCGACGACGAACTTACTGCTAAATCTTATATCGTACCGGGTCTAGGCGATGCCGGTGACCTTGCTTTCGGAACAAAAATTTAAAAATAGACAACAACACATGAACTGGGTAGGATTTTGGAGTATTTACGGGTTAGCCACCATTAAATTTATGGTGTCCACCCTTCCTGGGCCGGGTTTACAATTAGCGTTTTACCATACTTGGTTGGCCTCGTTTTTGGGTGCAGCAACAGCAGCAGCCTTTTTTTATTACGGCAGCGAGGTGGTCATGCAGATTTCTCATCGCCGCAGGGCTACAAAAAGGGCTGCAGCACTTGCTGCAGGCAAGGAGCCCATCAATCATTACAAAGTGACGCGGACTAAAAAACTGATTATTAAAATCAAATGGCGCTTTGGTTTTTATGGAATTACTTTATTTGGGCCTTTACTTTTCTCGGTTCCAATTGGCAGTTATGTGGTGGCTAAGTTTTATGGCAAATTCCCGAGTGCATTCGTTTATGTACTTATTGGTCTGGCAGGGAATGCCTTCTTACTCACATTTTTGAGTTATGCCGTTTTCTGAGCAGCACCTTTTTTTTGACCTCGACCGCACCCTCTGGGACTTCGACAAAAATTCTGAGACCGCCCTGCGGCAGTTATTCAAAGAAGAAGAACTAGACGCAGCAACTGGCGGTTTTGAACACTTCCACAAGCAATACGTCTACCAAAACGCGCACCTCTGGAAGCTCTACGGCAAAGGGATTGTTAAAAAAGAAGAACTGCGCTACGAACGCTTTCGCGTTACCTTGAAGCATTTTAAAATCCAAGACGAAGCCCTGGTGCGTCGCTTATCCGACGCTTATGTGGCAATTTCTCCCTTGCAAACCGCCTTGTTTCCAAAAGCAATTGAAACACTTCAAAGCCTAAAACAAATGGGTTATCAGCTGCATATCATAACCAACGGATTTCAAGAGGTTCAGTTTGTGAAGCTCGAGAACTGCGGCATGCGCGCATTTTTCGATGTGGTGGTATGCTCAGAGTTTGTCGGAAAAAACAAACCCGATCCAGCCATATTTAAATACGCACTAAACCAAGCGGGTGCTCTTGCCGAAAAATCAGTCATGATCGGCGACGACTACCATGTAGATGTTGCTGGTGCCTTACGTGCGGGCATGAAAGCCGTTTGGTTTGACCCCTCTGGAAAAAATCAGTACAACTACGAAAACTGCATTGCTGCACTTGAGGTGCTGCCTGAAATACTACCTCAATTGCTGTTAGCCCACTAATTCTTGGCGAATTTTCTCGTAGAGCACCATACCGGTAGCTACACCCACATTTAAAGAAGAAATGGCGCCTTTCATCGGGATTTTACAACTGATATCGGCTAAATTGATGAGGTCCTGGGTTATACCTGATTCTTCGGATCCCATAATGATCGCCACACTGCCGCGCAAGTTCGTTTCATGCAATGGCACCAAAGCTTTTTCTGTACAAGCTACGATGCGCAAGCCCGATTGCTGCAAATAAAACAAAGACTGCTTGAGTTGTTCGGTCTTGCAGATCGGGATGCGATTAAGGGCGCCTGCAGAAGCCTTCATGGCATCTGAGGTAGCAAGTGCAGAGCCTTTGCTTGGGATTAGAATGGCGTCAATGCCCATACACTCTGCACTTCGGATAATGGCGCCAAAATTGCGCACGTCGGTGATGCGGTCCAAGACCAATACACTTGGTTTTTTACCTTCCTCGAGCCACTGGTCTACTAACGGTTCAATTTCTTGATAAGCAATTGGAGGCACCATGGCAATGACACCTTGGTGGTTGCCAGAGGTAAGGGAATCTAATTTTTGATTGGGGACGTACTGTAAAAAGTAATTTTTACCCGTTAAGGAGGCTCTTAATTCTTCGAAGAGCGCTTTGTTGATTCCTTTTTGAATGAGAATTTTATTGAGTTCTCGGCCTGCTTTGATGGCTTCGATTACGGCATGGATACCAAAAATAATATCGGTTCTTTCCTTGCGTTGATAGCTTCTTTCTTTTCTTTCTTCCATTAGTGGATATTAAGTTCGAGGCTTACATTGCCCTCGAGGGTACGTGCCACCGGACAAGCTTTGCCAGCTGCAATGACTTTTTGTTTGGTGCGTTCATCCCAATCGTTTCCGCTGAGGTCTAAGTCTAGGACAATCTTGGAAATCCGACGCGGATCCGAGGCCATGTGTTTTTCGATGGTGGCTTCGGCGGCAACAAAAGGAATTTGGTGTGTTTGGCAGTAAATACCCATGATGGTCATGACGCATGAGGCCAAAGAAGTAGCAACGAGGTCAGTTGGCGAAAATGCTTCGGCTTTCCCGTGGTTATCTAGCGGTGCATCTGTGATGATTTTAGTACCGGAGCCGAGGTGCGTGCACTCTGTTCGGAGCTCACCTAAATAACGGACACTTGCTGTTTTCATGGGGCAAAGTTAATACTTCACCTCGACAAATCCGTGTTTCTCAATAGGTATTCCGCCTTCGTAGGTCGCTTTGATGATGTAAAAGTAGGTTCCTTCTTCTACTTTATCTCCGTTTTGAGTGAGGCCATTCCAAGAAAGTGCTGGGTCGGTAAACTGGAAAATGTTGTTGCCCCAACGGTTCACGATCGTACATTCAAAATCAGAAATGCCGCTGTACTGTACAAAGAATGCGTTATTTCCATTTGACGAAGACAAGATGATGACATTTGGTGCGAGGATGTCGCAAGGTTTGAAACCGATTGTAGCGGTGTCGGTGTATGTATAACAAACATTGCTGATCGAATAAATGTAGTTTCCAACTGTACTAATGACGCGTGGATCGTCGGTGTTGCCATCTTGCCATGCACCGAGCGCTTGTGGTAAATAATTACTTTGTAACGTCCAGGCGCTGAGCGTAGAATCTTTCGGAACAAATAAGGTGTATGGGTCTAGAGAAAAGCTAGAGCCTTGACAAATATTGGTGTCGAGTAATTGCACGTAGACATACGGAGGAAATTCAATAAGCTCGGTGAGGGTAATGCCACAAGCGCTATCGGTAAAGCTGATCGGATAAACCCCAGCGTAGTTGGCAATAATCAAAGGGTTTTCAATAGTGCTGTTAGAGAATTCGATAGTGGGGTCGGGGCAACTCCAGGTGCCGCCCAATGCTGAGAGCGTTCCGACCACTTGGGTTTGGTAATTACAACCAATGCTGTCCAAATAAATGTATGGCTGTGCATATAATTCGAGCGTACTCGTAGCGCTGTGGTTACAAACGTTATCGGTAAATGTGATGGTGAAAATACCCGACTCGCTGGCATTTAAGTTTGGATTGAGTGCGCTCCCGTTTGGCGAGAAGAGGAGGGTGGCTTGTGGGTTATTGGAGTTGTAACTCCAGGTGCCGCCACCAATATCGGCGATTGTTCCACTTATTTGATAATTCAATTGACACAAGGCGGTGTCTTCAAATATTTGCGGACTAGGCGGAAAGTTGATGTCGGCACTGAGCGTTTGCTGACAAACGTTGTCGGTGAAAGAAACGGTGTAGGTACCAGGTGCGCCGAAAGAAATAAGTGGGTTTAAGGCTGAGGTGCTGCTAAAAGTAATGTTCGGCGATGAAGCGCTCCAGAGCCCACCCGGAGAAACAGTACCTTGGACCTGAAAGGTGTTTAGGCAAGTAAGCGTATCGTTGAAAATGGTAGAAGAACTGGTGCCGAATACAGTAAAAGTAGTATCGGTGCTACACAAACCAGCCGAGTCGAGTAAATTGATGGTGTAGGTGCCTGCACCCAAAACATTGCTGAATTGTGCATTCAGTGCCGGGTTCCCTAAGCCCCAGCTAACTGTTGAATAAGCAATGGCATTTGGAATGGTGAGTGTAATGGCTGTGTCAGGCGGACAAAATGCCAAAGGCCCTTGTAAGTTAATCGGCATTGGATTAATGACATCAAAGGTGTCAGAAATGTGTTTGTAGCAGCCATTTTTACTGACGGTGACGCCATAAACCTGATCGGTGGTGATGCCACTCGTTGGCTGAACCGTGAAGTCGTCCCAGAGGTAGCTGTCATAAGGGCCATTGGAAACGCTCAGGTCGATGCTGCCGCAGGAATTGGCTACAACAAGCATTGCGGAATCAAGGTTATTGACGATGGTGTCAATGACAACCACAAAGGTAAGTGCCGTAACGCCAGGCGTAGGAGCGTTGTTGTCGGTGGCGGTAACCGTGATGTTGTAAGTACCCATTAAGGCCAATGAACCGACTGCTCTCAGTACAATATTTGCGGTGTTTCCGGGTGTGTTGGAAAGTTGTTGCAGCGATGTAAGACCACCATTGGTGTAGGTAATTGTGGTACTTTGATTGATTTCAGGGGAAAGGAAATTGATGCTGAAATCGGCGGAGTCTCCGAGGGCGCATATTTTGAAAGTGTCACAGGAGGCGATACCTTCGGGAATAGGTGGAATATTACCGCCATTTGATGCGTCAAAAGCAAAACTTTTGAAATCGAGCCAGTCGATGCCGTCAGGATTGCCCAAGGCGCCGTCAAAGTCATTGCCGGCGTGGTCAAAACGAGAAATCAAAAAGTAGGCAACACCATCGCCTTTGTTGGCTCCACAGGTGGCCGGTACCCCTCCAAAACCGTTGATCCCTTGCGAGGCATCGCCGGTGGTCCAGTCCATATTTTGGTAGCAAAAGGCTACGTTTCCGCCGTCAATGACGGGATCGGAGCCGTTGGTGATGATCAACTGAAAAGTATTGAGTTTATCGCCATGAAACGCGTAATAGCCCACTGCTACCCAATTGACGTATACAGCGGTTGGGGTAATTTTATAAAGCACTTGGCCATTGCCATTGCGTGTGTCGACGTCGGCCCAAAATGGAGCTACAATGGCGTTTCCTGTCGAAGGGAAGGCAGTTGCTGAAAACGTAGCAAGGGGGCCCGTAAAGGTGATGTTTCCGTTGTTGTTGATGTAAATAGAGTTGTAGGTTTGGCCATACAAATTGAATGTAAATGGAATGGGAATAAGTGCAGAAGAACCGTCGTCGTTGGGCTGCATGGCTAAAGTGTAGGTGGCGTCAGGTGTAATGTAGCAATCGCAGGCGTTTGCTTTGTTATAGGTGGCCGGTTTTACGGGTGCCACCGGAAGCTCAATGGATGCATTTGACGTTGTATTGACGGAGCCGAGTTGACCAGATCCTTTAAGTTGTTGGTACAGTGGAGAATCGACTAAGACTTGTGCCGAAGCCATTTGGATCAAAAACAAGAAGGCGGAAAAGAGTAGTAATTTAGACATAGTAGCAGGGCTTAGACTTAACTGAATAGGACGCTATTTTAGGGTTTGAGGTTGCACGAATTTAATGTATTTTTAGCAAAAATTTAGGATATGAGACTTCTTCTAGGGTTTTCCCTCTTACTTGCAAGTGCCACTTTTGCGCAAAAGAAAACAACAACACCAGTTGAAAAGCCGCCTTTTGACGCGGGCACTGTTGGTGCGTTGTCGTTTCGAATGGTAGGTCCGGCCTTGACTTCTGGACGCGTTATTGACCTAGCGGTGCACCCAACAAATAAAGATACATGGTATGTTGCAGCAGCATCTGGTGGTGTTTGGTTGACCCAAAACCACGGCATTACCTTCGAGCCTATTTTTGACAGCTATGCATCATATTCTATTGGTTGTGTCACCCTTGCGCCGAGCAATCCAAATACGGTTTGGGTGGGCTCAGGCGAGAACAACAACCAACGTTCTGTTTCCTATGGAGACGGTGTCTATAAATCTGTCGACGGCGGAAAGTCTTTTACCAATATGGGCCTTAAAAACTCGGAGCATATTGGTAAAATTATTGTGCACCCGACCAATGAAAACATTGTTTGGGTAGCTGTCTATGGCCCACTTTGGAGTAGCGGCGGCGAACGTGGGGTCTACAAAAGCACCGACGGCGGCCAGAACTGGACCCGTACCCTTTTTGTTTCGGAAAACACCGGTATTGCCGAAATCGCCATTGACCCGACCAATCCAGATGTATTGTACGCTTCGGCACATCAGCGCCGTCGCCATGAATATACTTACATTGGAGGCGGCCCAGAGTCTGGCCTCTACAAGTCTACAGACGGCGGCCTGACCTGGAAAGAAATCAATAACGGTCTACCAAAAACAGATATGGGCCGCGTGGGCTTGGCTGTTTCGCCTGCCGATGCCAATGTCGTGTATGCCATCGTAGAAGCCCGCTACGAAAAAGGCGGTGTGTACCGCTCTAATAACAAAGGCGAAAGCTGGGCCAAGCAAGGTGGTTTCTCCACAAGTGGCAACTATTATCAAGAAATTTTCTGCGATCCAAAAGACGTCAATAAAGTCTTTGCGATGGATACTTACATGCACCACAGCACCGACGGTGGCAAAACGTTTGTACCAACCGGTGAACGCAACAAACACGTTGACAACCATTGCATCTGGATTGATCCCAACAACACCAATCACTGGTTGGTGGGTTGCGACGGTGGTTTGTATGAAACTTACACACACGCCAAAGAATGGAGCTTTTTTGGCAATTTACCGATCATTCAGTTTTACAAAGTCGTGACCGATAACGCCTCGCCATTTTACAATATTTACGGCGGCACCCAAGATAACAACTCGATGGGCGGCCCATCGGCCACGCAGAACGTATCTGGTATCATCAATACCGACTGGTTTATTACCAATGGTGGCGACGGTTTTGAATCGGCAACAGACTGGTCCAATCCAAATATCACTTATGCACAGGCTCAGTATGGTTGGCTGGTGCGTTATGACCGCATTTCTGGTGAAAAAGTGCCGATTCAGCCTATGCCGGCTGCAGGTGAGCCAGGCTACCGTTGGAACTGGGATGCGCCACTAATTGTATCCAAACACGATGCCAGCACGCTTTATTTTGCTGCCAACAAGTTGTTTAAATCCACAAACCGCGGTGACGACTGGCAAACCGTTAGTCCAGACCTTACCCAGCAAATCGACCGCAATGAAATCGAGGTCATGGGCCAAGTCTGGACCATTGATGCCGTCATGAAGAATGCCTCCACTACCATTTATGGTAATGTGGTGGCACTCGACGAAGCTCCTAAAAAGAAAGGTTTACTTTATGTCGGTACCGACGACGGCCTTATTCAGGTTTCTGAAAACGATGGTCAATCTTGGACCAAATACCAAACGTTTCCTGGTGTGCCGGTCAACACAAGAGTCAATATGCTCACCGCATCTTTACACCAAGAAAATGTAGTTTATGCGTGTTTCAATGCACAGCGCCAAGGCGATTTCAAGCCGTATTTGTTAAAGTCGACAGACAAAGGCAAGACCTGGACCAACATTGCCGCTAATTTGCCAGCACGCGGTACCGTTTATTGTCTAAAACAAGACCCAGTGGTCGAAAACTTATTATTTGTCGGAACTGAATTCGGCGCTTATTTTACCACAGATGGTGGCCTCAACTGGACTAAACTAGCTGGATTGCCAACTACAGCAGTCTACGACCTCGACATCCAAGAACGCGAAGTCGATTTGGTAGCAGCAACCTTTGGCCGTGGCTTTTATGTACTAGACAATTACAGCCCTTTGCGTACCCTCAGCAAAGAAAACTTAGATAAAAAAGCCTATTTGTTCCCAGTAAAAGATGCTTTACTTTACATTGAAGCCGATCCGCTCGGTTTGGAAGGAACCGGTTTTCAGGGTCACAACATGTGGTCGGCTAAAAATCCGAGTTTTGGTGCCACTTTTACGTTGAACCTCAAAGAAGTTCCATCTTCACTCAAGAGCGAGCGCCAAAGCAAAGAAAAAGAGCTCGAAAAAGATAAAAAAGTTGTTTCATATCCTAGTTTTGATGCACTCAAGGCAGAAGCCCTCGACGAAAGTGCGCAACTAATATGGATTATTTCCGATGCCAATGGCACCGAAATCCGTCGTCTCACTAGCAGTCCGCAAAAAGGCATGCAGCGTCAGCAATGGAATTTGCGCAAGGCAAGTACCAATCCTGTCGGGAATGGTGGTCGCGGCCCGCTTGTGGTGCCGGGCACTTATCAAATCAAAGTGGTTTTGGTTCACAACGGTAAAGTGGAAGAACTCGTTGCTAACACACCCTTTCTGGTAAAAGGCCTCAACAACCAAACGCTTCTCGCGAAAGATCAGCCAGCCCTTGATGCCTTCCGTGCCAATGTTGCAGAACTCAACCGTAAAGTGAGTGGCTCCGAAAAACGCTTTGAAGAACTCAATGAGGAACTCGCTGTACTCGAAAAGGCTGTCTTGAATTATCCGAATACAGACCTGAACTTAATAAAGGAAATTCGTGAACTCAAACTGCTCAAAGCACAACTCCGCGAGCAACTTTATGGAGATGAAATTCGTGCCAAGCACGAATTCGAAACGCCAACTACATTTACAGGTCGTCTAGGGATGCTCGATTATCAGCTTTCTGAAAACACGACTGGTGTGAGTGCCACGCATAAAGCCAACTTACAAATGGTCGAGCAAGAGTACACTAAGTTTAAAGAAGAGTTGAGTGCATATCAGACCCGTGTCCTCAAGCTCCATGAGGCCCTTGAAAAAGCCAATATTCCATACACGAAGTCGCGACTTGATTGGAAAGAAGATTAAGTAAAATTGAATCAAAAGAAAAAGGCCACTCAACGAGTGGCCTTTTTCGATTTCAATTAAAAGTTTGTTCTATTGATTGCCAAAACGCTCAATGACTTGTTGGGTAACGCCAGTATTGGAGAAACCACCGTCGTGGAAGAGGTTTTGCATCGTGACGTATTTCGTGAGGTCTGAAAACATGCTAATACAGTAATCTGCACAAGCAATTGCGCTAGCGTTGCCGAGTGGCGACATCTGCTCAGAGAAATTAATGAACTCAGTAAAGCCTTTGATGCCTTGGCCTGCGGTAGTAACTGTTGGTGATTGTGAAATGGTGTTCACGCGCACTTTCTTTTTGATACCGTAGTGGTAACCAAAAGAGCGTGCAATAGATTCGAGTAGCGATTTGGCATCGGCCATATCATTGTAGTCAGGGAATATGCGTTGAGCAGCAATGTATGAAAGCGCAACAACAGAACCCCATTCGTTCATGGCGTCGTGTTTGTAGAGTGTTGCAAGGGTTTTGTGCAAAGACATCGCCGAAACATCCATTGTTTGTCCGTAATAGTTGTAGTCGTTTTCGGTGTAATGCTTGCCCTTACGTACATTAGGAGACATTCCAATTGAGTGTAAAACGAAATCGATTTTACCACCTAAGATTTCTTGCGCTTGCGTAACGAGGTTTTCGAGGTCTGCAATATTGGTGGCGTCTGCTGGAATTACTTGGCTGCCGGTTTCGACTGCTAATTCGTTGATTTCTCCCATTCGCATCGCGATTGGAGCGTTGGTGAGTACAAAAGTAGCGCCTTCTTCATGGGCGCGCTGCGCAACTTTCCATGCGATACTCTGATTGTTTAATGCACCAAAGATGATGCCTCTTTTTCCTTTCAATAGTTGGTTTGACATGTGCTTCAATTTTCAACAAAGTTAACAACTTTATTTTTCGAGGATACGTTTGAGGTTTTTTAGTCCTTTTTCAAGGTCTGAGGTATTTTCTCTCCGCCCAAAAGGTTCCGAACGGCAGGAAGGCCGTGACAAACAGGATGATACATTTTTGCAGCGCCCATTTTTCCTCGAAGTAGAAATAGGCAATATAAAAACAGTAAGCAATAAATAAAACGCCGTGTATCATGCCCACCCATTGGTTGGGTTCTGGCATATTTTGGCCATATTTCAAATACGTTGTAAAAAGCAGGGCAGGCCAAGATATACCTTCTGCAATGGCCGCTAATCTAAATTGTTTAAGTGCATTCATGGGTTTTGTTTTTCGATATTTTTAATGAGGTCGCGGATGCGGGCTGCTTCGATGAAGTCGAGGTCTTTGGCGGCACGCTCCATTGCTTTTTTAAGCGTTTTGATTTCTTTGTCGCGCTCTTCTGGGTTTTGAAATTGCGGGGACGCACTTATGTGCTTGATCTCGCTTTGCGCGGCTTGCAGCGCCTTTGCTTGTCTGGTCGTTTGGTCGCCGTCCGCCACTTTGGTGCTTTCTAATATTTTGTCTTTGGACTTGTTGAGCGCGGTGGGCACTTGATTGTGTGCAAGGTTGTAGGCTTCTTGGACCAGGCGTCGTCGGGCTGTTTCGTCAATGGTGCGACGCATAGAATCGGTGATTTTATCGGCGTACATCAATACTTTGCCATTGACATTTCGCGCGGCGCGGCCCACCGTCTGGACGAGTGAACGTTCGTTGCGCAGAAAACCTTCTTTGTCGGCGTCGAGAATGGCTACCAAAGAAACCTCTGGTAAGTCAAGGCCTTCGCGCAACAAATTGACCCCAATCAAGACATCGAAAGCGCCGAGCCGGAGTTGACGCAAAATCTCGACTCGCTCTATGGTATCGATTTCAGAGTGAATATATCTACACGGAATACTCAAACGATCGAGGTATTTTTGGAGCTCTTCGGCCATGCGTTTGGTCAATGTGGTTACTAGGGTGCGTTCGGTGCTCGCTCTTCTTTCTTGAATTTGTTCAATGAGATGATCAATCTGATTTTTACTGGGGTGCACTTCAATGAGCGGATCAAGCAAGCCGGTAGGTCGTATGAGCTGCTCGACCACAACGCCTTCTGACTGTTGCATCTCGTAATCAGCTGGTGTTGCCGATACATAGATGACATTCGATAAAAAACCTTCGAATTCATTGAATTGTAGCGGGCGGTTGTCAATGGCAGCTTGTAGGCGAAAGCCGTAGTCCACAAGATTGATCTTTCGAGAGCGGTCACCGCCATACATTCCTCGGACCTGCGGAAGCGTGACATGGCTTTCATCAACCACCATTAAAAAATCTTCTGGGAAGTAATCGAGCAAGCAAAACGGGCGCTCACCTGGCTGCCTGCGGTCAAAATATCTTGAGTAATTTTCAATACCCGAACAGTAGCCCAATTCGCGGATCATTTCGAGATCGTAATTGACGCGTTCTTCAAGTCTTTTGGCTTCTTCGAGCTTACCTTCTGCTTTGAAATTGGCTACTTGTTCAACCAGGTCATCTTGAATTTGAATAATGGCCTGGCGCGTGTTGTCAGGGCTGGATACAAAAAGGTTAGCCGGAAAAATATCGATGGATTGAAAAGTTTCGAGTGTCGTGCCACTTTCAGGGTCTATTGCAGCAATACTTTCGATTTCATCTGCCCAAAAGCCAATACGCAGGGCGTAGTCGGCATAGGCCAAGTAGATATCTACAGTATCGCCTGATACCCGAAACTGGCCTCTTTCAAAATCGTTGCCTGAGCGCTGGTACAGGTTTTCAACCAACCGAAATAAAAATTTGTTGCGCAGCACCACATCGCCAACCTTTAGATGCAATATGCTGTTTTTGAATTCGGTAGGGTTTCCAATTCCGTAAATGCAACTTACCGAGGCTACGACAATGACATCGCGCCTTCCGGAAAGCAGCGCGGAGGTTGCGGCCAAACGCAGTTTTTCAATTTCATCGTTTATTTGCAGGTCTTTCTCAATAAATGTTCCGGTAGACGGAATGTAGGCTTCTGGCTGGTAGTAATCGTAGTAAGAGACAAAATACTCAACGGCATTATTGGGGAAAAACTGCTTGAATTCACCATAGAGTTGCGCGGCTAGTGTTTTGTTGTGCGATAAAACAAGAGTGGGGCGCTGTACTTGCGCAATGACATTTGCTACTGTAAATGTTTTGCCACTACCGGTTACACCGAGAAGGGTTTGCTGACACTGGCCACTGCTCAGGCCGTCCACAAGTTGTCGGATCGCTTCGGGTTGGTCTCCGGTTGGTTGGTAATCCGAAACAAGTTCAAATTGCATGGTTCAAAATTACCGAATTTAAAGTTTGAAAAATTATCTTTATTTGATGGAAAAGAATAAAAAAAGCGCCTTGCGGCGCTTGCTTAATTCTTTCCAACTATATAAGGCTTTTTCTTGCCTTTTAGAACTTCCAACGACTGACTATATTGTTTTAGAAACATGATGATTCGCGGATCAGGAAGTAAAGTAGCTGTAGAATTCAGATGAGAGGAGTAAGTATTTTTAATCATAGGCAGTGTAATATTTGGATTATAACGCAGGATTTTGAAAATTATTTTATCCAAGATAATTTCTAATTTTGCACTATCAATCAACAACAACAAAACCATCATGATCAAGCCAGGAGTCGCTACGGGCGATACAGTTCAAGCTATTTTTAAACTTGCCAAACAAAAACAATTTGCGTTGCCTGCGGTGAATGTCACGAGTAGTAGCACTGTCAATGCCGTAATGGAAACAGCTGCCAAGCTCAATGCACCCGTGATTATTCAGTTTTCAAATGGTGGAGGACAATTTTTTGCGGGCAAAGGGCTGTCGAATGAAGCCGAAAAAGCAGCTATATTAGGTTCAATTGCAGGCGCACGCCATGTGCACCTTTTGGCCGAGGCCTATGGTGCAACAGTCATTTTACATACCGACCACTGCGCTAAAAAATTATTGCCATGGATAGACGCTCTGCTCGATGCCGGTGAGGCTTTTTACAAAGAAACCGGTAAACCATTATTTAGCTCTCATATGATTGACCTAAGTGAGGAACCACTTGCAGAAAACCTTGAAATTTGTCAGCAATATTTGCGCCGTATGGCAAAATTGGACATGACACTCGAAATCGAATTGGGCATTACCGGAGGTGAAGAAGATGGCGTAGACAATACCGATGTAGACAACGCCAAATTATATACCCAACCAGAAGAGGTTGCCGCTGCCTACCAAGCGCTCATGGAAATCTCGCCGCGCTTTACCATAGCGGCTTCTTTTGGAAATGTTCACGGCGTTTACAAGCCAGGTAACGTGCAATTGACTCCCGTTATTTTGAAAAATTCCCAAACGTATATTCAAGAAAAATTTCAAACGGGACCAAATCCTGTTGATTTTGTTTTTCATGGAGGATCGGGTTCCAGTTTGGATGAAATCCTTGAAGCAATTGGCTATGGCGTAATCAAAATGAATATCGATACCGATATGCAATTTGCATTTACTGAAGGTGTGCGTGATTACATTGACAACAAAATGGCTTACCTTCGCACTCAAATTGGCAATCCCGACGGAGACGACCAACCCAATAAAAAATACTATGATCCTCGCAAATGGCTGCGCGAAGGCGAACTAACTTTCATCGAACGCCTCGAACAATCCTTTGCTGATCTAAATAATATCAATACACTGAATTAATATTATGTCTTGGTTTAAAAGAAATAAAGAAGGTATCACAACATCCACTTCCGAAAAAATGGAAGTGCCTGAAGGCTTGTGGGTTCGTTGCTCAAATTGCAAAACACTCTACACCAGTGAAGACCTCATGCGCAACAATTACGTTTGCGATCGTTGTTCGCATCATGAGCGCATAGGTGCGGCCGAATATTTCAATATAATTTTTGATCACCAAAAATATGAGGAGTTAGATGTCAACATGCAATCTGGTGACCCGCTTGGCTTTGTCGATACCAAGAAATATACCGATCGAGTGGTAGCAACGCAAAAAGCGACTGGTCTTAAAGATGCCATACGCACGGCCAAAGGAGATCTGGACGGCTACAAATTGGTGGTAGCGGCCATGGATTTCAATTTTATTGGCGGTTCTATGGGCTCCGTAATGGGCGAGAAAATTGCTAGAGCTATTGACGTCGCTATCGCTGAAAAAGCGGCTTTCATGATCATTTCTAAATCCGGTGGTGCCCGCATGATGGAAGCCGGCTTCTCGCTTATGCAAATGGCCAAAGTGAGCGGTAAATTAGGCCAACTTGCCGAGGCACAACTTCCTTACATTTCGTACCTCACTGATCCAACAACCGGCGGAGTCACCGCATCTTTTGCCATGCTCGGTGACATCAACATTGCCGAACCAGGTGCACTCATCGGTTTTGCTGGGCCGCGGGTTGTTAAAGAAACAATCGGACGCGACCTCCCAGAAGGCTTTCAAACCAGTGAATTTCTTCTCGAACACGGGTTTTTAGATTACATCATCGAAAGGACGGCCTTGCGCCAAACACTTGGGCTTTCGCTCAAATTGTTTTTCAATTAATTTCAAATAGTTTGTATTTTAGAGGACTGCTATAAGTTCTTCTTATGAAATACCTGCTTTTCGCGCTCGTCTTTTTGGTACAAATGAGTTTGTTGGCCCAAGACACTACCTGGGTTCAAACCTTTACTTTTGACTCTATCACTACGCGTCGGGCTAATTTTCAATTTCCTGCATCGCTCGATACACAGCGTTTCGAGAAAGTACAGATGTACTACAAATTGAAATGTTCGCCCCTCACCACCTGGGATCAATACAACTGCGGTGAGTGGGATTACCTCACTTACACACGCGTTTTTGACCATACCGGCAATTTTGATTCCACAGCCGTCAACGGCACCAAATTTTTAGCAAACTGGGCGAGCCCAGCAACTGTGAATTTAAAGCCCTTACCCTACACAGAAGCCGATCAATACCTTGTTCAGGAAATGACCAAGACCGCAGCCGGCCTCACGCATGTCTCCATTAACACTGGTGGCCTGAGTTCGAGTTTACCTTTTGTAACCACTCAGCAAGGTAGCCGCTATCAGTTTGTACTTACCGCTCAAGAATTAATAGCAGCAGGAGTCCAGCCGGGTGCAATTCGTTCAATGCGTTTCAATATTCCAACAGGTGGTTTGCTTTTGCATCCTGTAATTTCAATTTCGCCTACGGTGCTTACGACACTTAATACATTAGAACAAGCCAACTTCACTGAGGTTTACAACGCTTCTTTTGCACCAGGCATGTCTAATCCTCCGTTGTTACCGGGTTGGAATACCTTTGTGTTTTACCAAGATTTTATTTGGGATGGCGTAACCAATTTGCTTGTAGAATTGAAGTTGGACAACGACCTGCCGCTTTTCCAAAACTTAGAATTTGCCATGGAAACTACCGCGGCCCCACTTTCAGTAGCCTATGCTGGCCGAAATGGCATGCTGGCCTTTAATGGTTCGAACTACACTATGTCCTCTTTTGCGAATGAAGAAATTGGTAATGCCTTTACCATTGAATTTTGGGCCAGGGGTAATGGTAATATTGGCCAAAATACAACTTTTATGGAGGCCTTGGATACGGCTGGTCGACGCATTTTCAATATCCACATGCCTTGGAGTAATAATAATATTTATTTTGATGCCGGTGATGAAACAGGCTATGACCGCATCAACCAGGCAGCTAGCGCTACAGAAATAGATGGTGAATGGAATCATTGGGCTTTTGTGAAGGATCAAACAAGCGGACAAATGTTCATTTATAAAAATGGGCAGTTATGGCTTTCTGGAAATAATAAAAACCGCGAAATGGGTTATTTTCACCGTTTGATAATTGGGGCTAACGGTAACCAAAGTTTGTCATGGAAAGGAAATCTTGACGAACTGCGCATTTATAAAGCTGCGCTAAGTGCCAGTACCATCGCTGCCAACTACCAAAAAAAGATAGACAATACACATCCAAACTGGAGTAGTTTGGTTCTCTATCACGATTTTGACAACGTTAAATATGCCAGAGATTTAAGCCCAAATGGACATACACTCATGCCCTCTGAATTGGGCATGTTCAAGACGAATAATAGTTTGTACGCCGGTACGCAAGGCCTTAATATACGCCCGGTGGTCGAACTTGGTCAAGGATCAAATCAAGCAAATTTCACGACACAATACGTCAATCAATTCAAGCTCAAAGAACCTATTGTTGTTTTTGAACAAGTACCATTACATCGTCATTTTGAATTGGTTCAAACTTACATAGGAGTACCCTCAGGTACGGTTGAAAGTTATGATTTCAATGGTGCATTGATTACTAGTGCACCAATTCAAACGACTTTAGCGCTCACAAACCAAGCACTTACAGTTTACAACCCACCTTTCGAAATCATTCACGACGTTGAAATTGCACGTTACATCACGCCTTATGGCATTCAGTTTGACTTAGGTCCCAATGGCTTCACCTGGATCTACGACGTCACAGACTACCAGCAATACTTGCATGGTTTGGTAGATCTTGCTGCGCACAACACCCAAGAACTCATCGATCTTAAATTTGCATTTATCAAAGGAACACCGCCGCGCGATGTACTAAAAAGAGAACCCATTTGGGCCAACTTCAGATCCTATAACTTTGGGCAAATGGCCGCAGATGCTGTATTGGAAGCAAAACCGCTAGTGCTTTCCGATACAGCAGAAATGTTTAAAATCAAGACGCGTATGTCGGGCCATGGCCAAGTTGGCGATTACGCATGTTGTGAGTGGGTCAATAACAGTCATCAAATCAAAGTAGACGGCGTTCCGCGCTTCAACTGGAGCATCTGGGATGCCATGGTTTGTGGCGACAACCCGAATATAGGACAAGGCGGAACTTGGCCCTATGCCCGAGAGGGTTGGTGTCCCGGAGACATGGTCAAAGAATTTGAATTCGAACTGACGCCTTATGTCACGCCCGGTGATACCGTTTTGCTGGACTACGCAATCAACGCGGTACCTACTACAGACCCAGGACAGGCCGGAGGTAACTACATTGCAGCCTATGACCTGATCTCTTACTCAGCGCCTAATTTCCAAAATGATGCGGCTGTTGTCGATATCCTAAATCCAAATAATTACGAGTATTATTCGAAGTGGAATCCGACGTGTCAAAACCCGAGAATCATCATCAAAAATACGGGCGCACAACCTCTTACTTCGTGCCGTATTTTCTGCTGGCTCGACTACGGTTCAAATTTAGTTTACGACTGGACAGGTAATCTTGGGTTTTTAGAACAGGCGGTTGTGGAAATTCCTGTGACCGACATGAATTGGTGGTATGAACAAGACAGTTCTTATACCTTCACGGCTTGGATTGCCGATGTCAATGGCATCATTGGCCCTGATCAATACAATCAAAATAGCTTGATGACCGTCAAATACGACGCGCCAGAGCGCATTGACGGCCCTTTCTTTATCTGGCTCACGACCAACAATAAAGCCACCGAAAATAGCTATCAATTACTAGATCATTCCGGCAATGTATTGTTTGAAAGAACCAATCTGCAAAATACCACTCAATACAAAGACACCTTTGATTTAGCGCCAGGTTGCTATTCAATTATTATAGAAGATACCGACCACGACGGTTTGGCCTTCTGGTACTCTGCACAGGTAGAAGGCGAAACTTCAGGGCAAATGCGTTTGCGAAAGGTAGGAGGGAGCTATATTGAATTTTTTCCCGGCGATTTTGGACACTACCACCGTTATGATTTCACGGTCGGTTTTACACTCGATGTTGCGGAGGTGCAAAATGAACCTACAATTGCAATTTTTCCAAATCCGGGTTCAGGTCAAACGACTGTAGAACTTAGCGGGCAAGTTAACGGACGCGCAAATCTCCAGCTTTTAGATTTGACCGGTCGCTCACTCCACCAAGAGCAGATGAATGCAAGCGCAAACTTTGCCGAGAGTTTCATTGACATGAGCCCTTACCCTTCAGGAACCTATTTGATTCAAATCGAAACCGCACAAGGCAAATTCACACAAAAATATATCCGACAATAAATGATGAAGCTGTTCAAAATAATTGCATTTGTTGGTTGCATACTTTCTAGCTCGGCTGTGTTGAGCCAATTCTCTATTGATTCGCTCTCTCATATCGATTACCAAGCCTTGCACGACGCCAATCTCAATGACGTTTGGGGCTACACCGACGAACTCGGAAATGAATATGCAATCGTTGGTACCTCAAAAGGCACCTCTATTGTAGACATTACAAATGGCGCACAGCCCCAGGAAATATTTTGGTTACCTGGTTCGGAATCTATCTGGCGAGATCCTTGCGTTTTCGGTAACTATGCCTATGTAACAACCGAAGCTGAAGACGGTCTGCTCATTATCGACCTCAATCCCTTGCCTCAATCTACTAATTTGTCAACTGTCCTTTACACAGGTCCTGCCTCCAATCCATGGCAAAGCGCGCATACTTGTTTTACATCTAGTAGCGGCTATGCCTATATTTTTGGTGCTAACCGCGGAGAAGGCGGGGTCATTATTTTGGACTTAAATAGTGATCCAATGCAACCTATTGAGGTGGGAACTTTTGATATTTCTTATGTCCACGACGGCTTTGAACGAAACGACACACTCTACACAGCTCATATTTACGACGGTTATTTTTGTATTGTCGATGTCTCAGACCACAGTAATCCGGTACTGTTAGCAACCCAAGGAACCCCCAATTTATTCACACATAATATCTGGCCAAGTGCTGATGGTGCCACTGTATACACCACCGATGAAATTTCCGGCGCTTTTGTGGCGGCCTACAACATTGCCAACTTGCAGCAAATCCAAGAGGTGGATCGCGTGCAGAGCCAACAAGGCACATCCGTCATACCGCACAATACGCACGTGAAGGGCAATTATTTGGTAACCAGTTATTACAGCGATGGCATTGTTGTTCACGATGCCCATGACCCGGCCAATCTGATCAAATTAGGAAGCTTTGACACCTATCCTGGGCAAACTCCCGGTTTCGATGGCTGTTGGGGCGTTTATCCATTTTTTACCTCCAACAAAGCAGTAGCGGCGGATATCACTGAAGGTCTATTTATATTGCAAATCAATTATGCACCTGCGGCAAGTTTAGTTGGTGTTGTTAAAGACTTGGTAACTGGCCAAGAATTAGCACAAGTGAGTGTCTCGCTACTTGGGGCAGCGATGTCCGAAAAAACCAATGCACAAGGCGTTTACAAAACGGGAATGTCGGTATCGGGAACCTACATCGTAGAAGTGAATAAACCGGGTTACTATCCCCAAACAGTTCAAGTCGCGCTGACCGAAGGCACAACAACAACTCAGAACTTCAACTTATTGCCTATTCCGCCATTTAACCTTAGTATCAAAGTTTTGGACCAAGCCACAAATTTGCCCGTGACCAATGCCCAAATTAAACTTGTACACCCACAAATAACCCATGAAGGCATTACCAACGGTATTGGCCAGGAAGACCTCACCCTTTTTTATCAAGATGACTACCAGTTGGTAGTGGGAAAGTGGGGTTATCAAACCAAATGCAGTTCGCCATTCATTACAGCGAGTACGCAAGAACTCATTGTTTATCTGCAAAAAGGTTTTTACGATGACTTTACCTTTGATTTTGGCTGGAATACAATCAATAATGCCGAAACAGGTTCATGGGAGCGTACCGAACCCAACCCCACAACCAATACCGTTTTTGACCAAGATTCACCATTAGATTGTTTCAATGAATGCATGGTGACTGGAAATAGCAGTAGCCTAAATCCAGATCAAAATGATGTCGATAACGGATTTACAACCTTGATCTCTCCTGTATTTAATCTCGATGGACTGAGCACACCCTATTTGAATTACGCGCGTTCCTTTTATTGTTTTCACGGGCCAGGCAATTTCGATGATACGCTTTTGATCACGCTGAGTAATGGCATTGACCAAGTCGTATTGGAAGAAGTAATAGCCCCGCAAGGCGATCCAATGACTTGGGCGTATAAAAGTATTGCTTTAACGGGTCTTTTAGCGTTGACAAACAATATGCAGCTTTTTGTGCGCACCGCAGACTACGCCGGAAATCCGAATATCACTGAGGCGGCGTTCGATCATTTTAGCATCACCAATGAATCTATTTTAGTTATTGAAAACAATCCGCCCCAATTGAGGCTTTTTCCAAATCCTGGTCAAGATCAGCTGACTATTCAAGGCCTTACTGGTTCAAAAAGCGTTAAAATATACCAATTGGACGGCAAAGTGTTTCTAGAGACGAAATGCTCGCCATTGCAAACAACAATCCAAACTCAAAGCTTTCCAAATGGCTTTTATATCGTAGAAATCGATTCCAAAAGGCTGTCCTGGATCAAAACAGGACAATAAAACGTATCTTTGAAACGAAGAATCTGACCATGCAACTATCGATCGTCATCCCACTTTACAACGAAGCTGAATCCTTGCCTGCCCTCCACGACTGGATTGTGAGCGTCATGGACGCACATGCCTTTTCTTATGAAATTTGGTTCATCGATGACGGTAGCAAAGACCAATCTTGGGAAGTAATCACGGCGTTGAGCGCTCAAAATAAAGCCGTAAAAGCCCTGCGTTTTCAACGCAACTACGGCAAATCCGCAGCCCTTCAAGTTGGTTTTGAGGCGGCTCAAGGAGAGGTCGTTATTACCATGGATGCCGATTTACAAGATTCACCCGACGAAATTCCAGAATTGTTCCGCATGGTGACCCAACAAGACCTAGACGTCGTCTCTGGCTGGAAAAAAGTAAGACACGACCCTATTTCTAAAACCGTCCCAACCAAACTATACAATTGGGCAGCGCGCCGTATTACAGGCATTCACCTCCATGATTTCAATTGTGGTCTGAAAGCTTACAAAAATGAGGTTGTCAAAAGTATAGAGCTCTACGGCGATATGCACCGCTATATTCCTGCTCTTGCCAAAAATGCAGGATTTCATAAAATTGGAGAAAAAGTCGTCGTTCACCGTGCACGTCAATTTGGGGTAACCAAATTTGGACTCAATCGGTTCTTGAATGGCCCACTTGACCTCATGACCGTGGCCTTTATGGGCAAGTTTGGCAAAAAACCAATGCACTTTTTTGGAGCGGTTGGTTTATTTATGTTTGTCTTAGGGTTTGGCCTTTTTGCCTACATGGGTATTGATAAACTCTTGATACATCATACTGCTGAACGCTTATCGACGCGCACAGATTTTTATGTGGCTTTGGTTGCCATGGTTATCGGTGTACAGTTTTTTATGGCTGGTTTTATTGCCGAACTCATTGGCAGGAACTCTAGCACGCGCAATCATTATCTTATTTCGGGCAAAATCGGCCAATGACCCAACTATCCCAAATAGGCCCAGGTTGGACACTCTTTTTGGATCGCGATGGTGTCATCAATGAGCGCATTTTTAATAATTATGTGCTCTCTTGGTCTGACTTTCATTTTACACCAGGTCTCTTACACAATGCAGCCAAAATAGGTGCGGCCTTTGATAGGGTAATCGTTGTAACCAATCAACAATGCATTGCCAAGGGTTTGTTAAGTCAAGAGCAGCTCGATTCGATTCATTTTCAAATGTGCCAGGAATTGGACAAAGCTGGCTTGCACATCGATTTGGTTTTGGCTGCAACCGAATTTAAAAATGGAACCCCTCAACGCCGTAAGCCAAGCATAGCAATGGGCCTTGAAGCTCAACAGGTTTTTCCCCAAATCGATTTTTCCAAATCCATCATGGTTGGCGACACCAATACAGATATCCAATTTGGCAAGAAACTTGGTATGTTTACAGTATTGGTGGAGTCAGCAGAACACGCTAAAGAGCTGCCCGATTTGCGAATTCCACATCTTGCCTATTTAAGTCAATGCCTATGAAAATAACCGCTTTCATTATTACATGTTTTGCTTTTATTCAATTGGCTTATGGTCAGTTCAATCAGACCGATGCCAAAGGGCGTAAACAGGGATCTTGGCAGAAAAATTACCCAGGAACCAATGTTTTGCAATATAAAGGCGCCTTCAAGGACGACAAACCGATAGGTACCTTTATTTATTATTTTGAGTCGGGTCAAAAAAAAGCAGAGTTGCAGCATGGTCTACCAGGTGGCGTTACCGCTGCCTTATTGTTTTTTGATAACGGTCAGTTGCTATCCGATGGCTTTTACAAAGGTGAGAAAAAAGACTCGTTATGGTACAATTACGCGCCAAGTGGCGAGCTAATGAGCGCAGAAAACTATAAACTAGATCAGCTTCATGGTAAGTCGACATATTATTTCAAAGAAGGTCAGTTTTTGGAGCAAAAACTTCAAGTTCAGAAAGTGGTATACTATTCAAATGGCAAGTTAGACGGCGCCTATCAAGAGTATTTCTACAACGGTAAGTCTAAACTACATGGTACCTACCAACAAGGTCAACGCGTCGGGCTTTGGACCGAATATTACAACACTGGGCAAGTGATGACCAAAGTCAATTACCAACGAGACCTACCTCACGGCTGGATGACGTACTTTGACAAACTCGGCAACACCAAAAAACGCGTCATGTACCGAGATGGCTATGCGCTCACAGACAAAGAACTCAAAGCTTTTTTAGAACGATGCAAAGCCCAAAATTTAGATCCTAATCAATGAGAAAACCAACTAAAACTTGGGTATTTTTTTCGGCGCTACCTCCTTTTCGGGGTGGTATTTCTAAATTTAGCATGTGTGTTTTAGAAGCTTTACGACAACAGCAAAATGTCAAAGCGTTTACCTTCATTAAACAGTATCCAAACTTCCTTTTTCCCGGGTCCTCTCAATTTGACACAGCGGCGCAAACCGTGCATTTTAAGCGCGTTGTTTCCACTTTTAACCCCTTAACTTATCTAGTGGCCGCCCTGCGCTTTAGAAAAGGAAAACCAGCTGTTTTTGTCACGTCGTACTGGATGACTTTCATGGCGCCCATGATGGTATTTTGGACCTGGTTTTTACCCAAATCGACTCAAAAAATAGCGATCATACACAACCTGAACCCGCATGAAAAGCGCTTTTTTGATGTGTTTTTCAATCGCCTCTTCTTGAACGCTTACGACGCGGTTGTGGTGCTATCTGCAGCTGTTCAAACCGAAGTTTTGGCCCTCAAACCGCAGGCCAGGGTAATTGTTTTGCCGCATCCTCCATACGAGGCCAAACCAACAACGCTGTCCAAAGAAGAAGCTTGTGCAGTGCTGGACCTGGATCCACAAAAAAAGACACTTTTATTTTTTGGTCTTATTCGGCCCTACAAAGGGCTTTCTGAATTAATAGCCGCATTTGAATTGCTCGATGAAAGCTATCAGCTTTTAATTGCCGGTGAAGTCTACGGAGACCCCAAGGTCTATCTTGAGGCCTTAAATAAATTACCGCACAAAAATTGGAAATTTGTATCCACTTATATTCCCGAAAATGATGTTGCTTCCTATTTTAAGGCCGCTGATTTAGTCGTATTACCGTACTTAAGTGCTACACAATCCGGGGTTCGAGCGCTTGCTTTGACTCAAGAACGCGCAGTTTTATGTACAAATGCAGGTGGCTTGGCTGAAGGTCTCTCCACAAATGGACAAGGTTTTGAATTACATTCAACACAGTCTGTGGACTTCGCTTCGCGGGTCCAAAGTCTTTTTGATCAGGGAGATATACATAGATGCAATGAACAACTGGCGCTGAACAAACTAAATCTCGATGAAGCTTGGTCCCAATTCGCTAAAAGCCTGATTAACTTGGCAGAACGCGGCTAGATATTTTATTTGAATTTCAAGTTGCAAAATCCTATATTTGCAACCTTAATTCAAATTCAAAAATTCAAGAAATGCGTTTAAAAGGATTTTTTTGGTTCCTGTCCATTCTTCTTACTGCTGTTTGCGTTTATCAGCTTTCCTTTACATGGGTAGCCAGCAACGTTGAAACAAAGGCTGCTAAAGAAGCTGATCTCAAAGTAAAAATGCTTCAAGATGAAGCCAAAAGCAACAATGGAAAAGCCATTTTACCAAACGGTACTCCAGTTGATTTCAATAACCCAGAAGCCGTTGAGCTAGCCAAAGCGGCTTTCCTCAACGAAATCCTCCGCGAAAAAGGCGAAAAACCAGTTTATCCTGTGTTAGGTTCTACTTTCGCGCAAGTTAAAAAAATGTCCTTGGCCTTTGGTCTAGACCTCGTTGGTGGTATGAGCGTAACCGTGGAAATCTCCTATCCTGACCTCATTCGTGGCCACGTCAAAAGTGTCACTGACCCTAAATTCACCAAACCTTTTAACCGTGCTGTTGCTGCTTATAACCGCGACGGCGGTGACTTCATTGCCACTTTCATTAGCGCCTACAAAAAAGCAAATGGTGCGCTTCCTTTGAGTTACATCATTCGCGGAGAATCTATCGGTATCAAAACTACCGACGCCGAAGTCGAAAATTACCTCAGAGACTTGGTAGCTTCCTCTATGAAAGGCATTGAAGATATCATTGGTCGCCGTATCAACCAATTTGGTGTAGCCCAACCAAATATCCAAAGAGACCTCGCTACCAACCGTCTTTATATCGAACTACCGGGTGTTCAAGATGAAGAAACGGTTTCTCGTAAAATCCGCTCCACAGCAAACCTTGAGTTTTACGAAACTTACATGCCAGAGCAAATCCAAACCCAGTGGAAAGAGGCTGCACGCTTGAGCAAACTGAATGAAATCGTTATTGACGACCTCGCTATTGCCGATACCACCGCAACCGATACCACTGCTACTACCCAAGATACCGCTGCAGAAACTGTAGCAGTAAACCCTCAATCAACCATCTCAAACGCATCCAAGAAAAGTCTGGCTGATTACGTAACTCCCGTTGGCGGTTATGCAATTGGCTATGTAAGTGCAACAGAGAAAGCAAACGTCGATGCCATTTTACGTCGCAAAGACATCAAAAACGCCTTCCCACCAGAACTCAAATTTATGTGGTCTGCCAAGCCAGAAAGTATTGACAATAAAACCAAGAAAACCGCTTATTTCCTTTACGCTTGTCGTATTCCAGACAACGGTAAAGCGCGTGTTCGTGGCGAACACGTCAACAACGCAAAAGTAGACTACGATCAAACAGATGGTAGTATCATCGTCAGTCTTTCCATGACCGACGAAGGTACCAATGAATGGGGTCGTATGACAACAGAAAACAAAGATCGCATTATTGCGATCTCCATGGACAGCGTTGTGTATAGCGCACCTCGCGTAATTAACGCCATCACAAACGGCAATACCCAAATCTCTGGAAGCTTCACTTTCCAAGAAGCCGAAGACCTCGCTGGATTGCTCAATGGTGGTGCACTACCTGTACCGTGTGTGATCAAAGACCTTCAAAAAGTAGGGCCAACCATTGGTGCTGAAAACTCCAAAGCAGGTCTCATTTCTTTTGGTGTAGCGTTTATTGCTGTACTTCTTTACATGATGTTCTATTACGGCAAAGCGGGCCAAGCAGCTAACATTGCTCTCATCGTAAACGTCGTTTTCATTTTCGGATCACTTGCTTCGTTTGGTGCAGTCCTAACGCTTGCCGGTATCGCTGGTATCGTTCTTACTATTGGTACGGCAGTTGATGCCAACATTCTCATCTTTGAGCGTGTCCGCGAAGAACAAGCTATTGGTGCTGATACTGAAACGGCTATTAGCACTGGTTTCCGCAAAGCACTTCCATCGATTATCGATGCGAATGTCACTCACTTATTGGTAGCCATTATTCTAAAGATTTTTGGTACAGGTGAAATCGAATCATTTGCCACCACGCTCATCATTGGTATTTTTACATCTATGTTCTCTGCAATGGTGATTGCCGAATTAGCCATTCATTCTTGGCTGTCAAAAGGCAAAGCAGTCGGTTTCAGTACCAAGTATTCACAAGGTTTGTTCCAAAACTTCAACTTTGACTGGATGGGCAAAAGAAAGTTCTTCTATGCCTTCTCTATCATCGTTACCATCGCCGGAATCATCTCACTTTCTACACGTGGTCTTAAGCAGAGTGTGGAATTTACTGGTGGCCGCACCTTTGCGGTTAAATTTGAGAAAAAAGCGGATATTGAAGTCATTCGCAAAGAACTCAGCAAAGTATTTGTTGAGAACGGAGAAACCGCTTCTATTGACCTCAAAACCAAATCCAATGATTACAACGTGGAAATCGTCACCAACTACTTGCTCAACAATGACGGCGCTACAGATCAAGTCAATGACCAACTTAAAGCTGGCTTAGAAGCTTGTCAGGATCAAATGGGAAGCTACGATATCCAAGAATCTCGTGCCATCTCAGCCTCTATCTCTAGTGAGCTCTGGACCTCTTCCACAATCGCCATTACGCTTGCGCTATTGGCTATTTTTGCCTATATTCTCATTCGTTTTGGCCACTGGCAGTATTCCTTGGGTGCCATTGTTGGTTTGGCTCACGATGCTTTCTTTGTGATTTCCATCTTCTCTTTACTTCACGGTTACTTGCCATTTACTTTGGATGTGAATCAAGCGTTTATAGCTGCAATTCTTACCGTAATTGGTTACTCCATGAACGATACCGTCATTGTATTTGACCGTATCCGCGAAAACCTACGCAAGAGCAAAGTCGATGACAACCACGGTGACATCATCAATAGCTCACTTAACCGCACGCTTTCTAGAACATTCAATACTTCCATGATCTTATTCGTGGTTGTCCTCATCATGTTCATTTTTGGCGGCCCAGCTATTAAAGGTTTCTTATTTGCACTACTTGTCGGTGTATTAATTGGTACGTATTCTTCGCTTTGCGTTGCAACGCCAATCTTACTCGACTTCTCTAAGCGTCTGCGCGCTTAGTATTACCCCATTTATCTTAACAAAAAAGCCGCTTGAAAAAGCGGCTTTTTTGTCATTTCTACGTCTTGTTTGCGTAAGTACCTTTGAATTCTAAACTTATTTTTTAATGAATTGTAATACTGCAGCTTGTTGGCCGTCGTATAAACCAAGATAATAAGTACCAGCCGCAATTTTCGGGCTGAGCTCTAAAGGCTGTTTGATACTCCCGTTTTGGGCATAAAGTTTAAATGAACTGATTTGTTGCCCAAGTACATTGAATAGTTTGGCTTCAATAACTTGACCCTGAACACCGTCTATTTCAATTTCAAAACTGCCATTATTTGGGTTTGGATAAAGCGACAATAATTCAAAAGTTAATTCATTCAAACTCGAACTATTTACCGTTACTTCTATACTAGTGACACAACCATTGTTGTCTTTCACATAACAAGTAAAGGTCCCGATGCCCAAGTTTGCAAAGAAACTTCCGGAGTAATAGATCTGACCATCCATTGAGTATGAGTAGGGTGAATTACCACCGGTTGCACTGAGTGCAATGGTACCATCATTTCCGTTGGAAACGGTAGTGCTTGCTGTAAGCGTTAAAACGCTTGGTTCTGTTATAGTAGAGGTAAATGCTTGCTGACAACCATTGGCGTCTGTTGCCGTAAGCATGTAGGTACCTGCTGCCAAGTTATTGAAATTAGGTGTATTTACCGCTGTTCCACCATTGAGTGAATAGGTATAAGGACTTGTTCCGCCACTGACTTGACTGGTTAACATTCCGTCGTTTGCGCCATTACAACTAATCATAGTTGGGATCATGTTGACGGTCAATGCGGGTGGTTCAGTGACCATATAAGTAAGCGTCGTGCTGCAGCCATTGGCATCTATGATACCGATGGTGTAAGTACCTGCACCGAGGTTGACAAATGTATTGCTGGCTTGGTCAGCACCGTTGTTGATGGTGAAGCTGTAAGGAGCAGTGCCACCTGTGGGACTCACCACAATGGTTGCTGTTTGTGAACCGGTACAAGATATAGTTGCTGTTTGAGAAACAGTGGCTGCGATATTAGTAGTTGCAACAAGTATCACAGTGCCTGATACCGTACAACCGGCGTTGTCCGTAACGCTGTAGTTATAGCTTCCAGCAGCGAGATTATTGAAAACATTTGTGGTTTGGGTAGGTGAATTATCGACGCTAAATGTGAAAGGCGCACCTGTCCCCGTTGTTTGTAACTGAATGATGCCATTACTCGAATTACAACTTGGTTGTTGACTTGCAATAGGATTCACAGTAAATGAAGAAGCGCCCAATACATTGAGATTGATACTGTATGTATCGTTACAAGTGTTTTCATCATTGCCATTGCCATTGATATTGGCTAATTGCAGATTGATTGTATTTGCACCCGCCTGTAGGCCACTCACCGTAATTAGCACTGTGTCAACAGATTGATAAGCATTAAGCGACGCGGTGGTGTAAGTTTGTGTGCTTGCTGTGGCCGTTCCAACTTGAGAACTCATGCTAAAAGAATTGACGGCATTGGCACCTCTGTTTTCTACGACAACTGCAATTTGGGTGCTGGTTCCGCAAATTCCACCGCTTTGGGCTGCAAAGGCGTCCAAAATGGCCAGATCCAAAGAATCAGCATTCATTTTAAATGCCGAAACATTGGTAACAATGTTGTTATTGGAGTTCATGACCACTCCGGTATAGAAGAAAGTAAGACCATCGAAGTCGTCAATGCACATGTGGTGGTAATCTCCCCATCGTGTATTTGACGTTCTCGCCGACAACCCTTGCTTGATCATGGTTTCTGGAAGTGTCATTTGGCCGAGCGGATCACATGCTTTACGACCGGTCATTTGAATGGAAGGGTAATCTGGGGCAGTGGTACCTGAGGTCGAGTACGCCATCATTATATTGCCATATTTATCAATATTAATGGCAGGCATCCAGCGATTAAGTGTTGTACCTGGAGCGTAGGTCCCTTCTTGGTACAAACTCCAGCTTCCGGTGCTGCCCGTAGGTCGGCGGAGTTCTAACCAACGTACACCCGCACGGTTGTTTCCATTGACGTCAGTGGCTAGGCAAAGTACCATAGCTTGGTGGTCATTGAATACGCGCATGGGCGCTTTGTACATCACGCACTCGCGCAATGGATCTAATTTGACTGTGGTACCGGGTTGAGCAATACAAGAAAAGCTTGTAAGCCCACAGAGATCTGAATCAATTTCTGTAATGGGCACATCTTGGATTTTGGCAACACTACCTGTGTTGTTCGTCCAGTTGATGGTCATTTCCCAGATTTCTATCCAGTCATTAGTAGGGCTATCCGGAGAACCATTGCTGTGTTTTTCGTCGTCGCGGTGGCGCACAAAAAGCGGTTTTTGACCGACCGGTCCGGGTAAGTCACCTTCAAGGTCGACGGGTGTGATGGATTGAAAACCAAATCCGTTAAGCGTGTATCCAATTGCCACCCCAATAAAAGGAGAGGTAGCGCCAGATATGAGCGCACTTAGTTTCATGGCATATACGCGCGGAGGACCACCTTCGTTGGTTGAAGCCAATAAAGCGTCTGCGGTTTCGCAAATACTCCATTTGGGGTAATCAGGAAAATTTGGACAAGTGAATTGGTAAAAATTGTAAGTTCCTTGCGGATTACTGGTTTGTGAGACATAAACCAATAGTTTTTTCTGGGATGAGGTGGAAAATTGTGTAATGATCCAGCGTTTAGCGCTTTTGTAATAGAGAATGACGGGATCCCCTAGACCGGTAACTGTAGGGCTGCCGAGTGTAGCCATAACCAGCGTCCCGCTAATTGCTGTTCCAGTGGTTTTATTAAAGATTTTGTAAGAACCACCGCTACCTGCATTGGTTCCTTGAATATAAACCGTTGAATCCGCTTCTCCGGTTGGGTCCGGCGGTGAAATGCCATTGCCAATGCCTTGTAGTTGCCAGAGTAAGCTAGCAGATGTTGTTTTTTGGTAATTTTGGTGTTGTTGCCAGACCCAGTCGGGTTGGTGGGCATTGCCGCTCATTTGTACAGCTAATTCGCGGCCTTTGAAGTTGGGAACAATAATTTCTTTATTGGCATCAGCACCTGTTGGCGCTGCAATTAGTTGAGCAGTCCCGGGGCTGAAATAACCATAAAATTCTGCTTGTTGAGCTCTAAATTGCTGCACAAATAATAGGCATACGATAAGGTAGTGTAGTTTCATAGTTGATCCGTTGAGTTTAGCACGGTGAAATTATGAAAATTTATCGAATTCAGTTGCTTAAGTATTAATTTTACACGTATGATATTCTTGTTGTCACCTGCTAAACTCATGCGTGCGCATACTTCGCCTTCAATCCCAAAGTTGGTGCTTAAAAAAGAGTCATTCATACTGATGAAGCACCTCAAGCTATGGTCTTTACCGGAAGTACAGCAACGAATGAAATTATCGGAAGACAAAGCACTTGAATCCTTTCGTGCAATTCAAAATTGGGGTAAAAAAGCGAATGAGCGCCAAAGTGCGCCTGCACTTTTTGCATATATTGGTGAAGCTTTTAAAGCACTTGATGCCGATAGCATGAACCAAATTGAATTGGATTATCTTCAAGAAAAACTTTGCATACTTTCAGGTTTATACGGCGTCTTGATCGCTCAAACACGCGTAGAACCCTATCGCTTAGAAATGGCCCAAGCTGGTTTGTTACCCGATGGACAATCCCTTTATTCATTTTGGAAGAAGCCTATTCGAGATTTTTTAAATAAAACGCTTTCCAAAGAAGAATTCATCATCAATTTAGCAAGTGCGGAATACAGCAAGGCTGTAGAAGATTCCAAATTGCGTGCACGCATGATCACACCTCAATTTTTAGAGTTGAATAATGGCAAGCCAAAGGCTGTTTCTGTTTTTTCAAAACAGGCGCGTGGAACCATGCTGCGTTGGTGTGCGCAAATACAGCTCCAAGATTCCGAACAACTTAAGTCTTTTGATTTACTTGGTTATCGATTTGACGAGGCACGCTCGACTACCAATGAATGGGTTTTTATTCGATAAGCCATCCTCTATTAGCCAAATTCAAAGTCTGGGTTTTGCTCAATTATATCCCAGGTATGATCGGCAAGTAATTTAACACTTGCCAAAAAAACGAGGTCTTTACCGGATCTTCCCCAAGCGTTTTGATCAATTAATGATAGCATAAGTCTCTGATCTGGTTTTCTGTATAAGTGATAGATGTGATTGATCAATGGCTCAAAGCGCAATTCTGTTTGGTAGATATAATCTGAAATGGTTTTGCGCACTTGAATTTTTTGTGCTTGGGCAGCCAATAATTGCATTTGCTCGTAAATTTGAGAAAGTTGCATATCGGTTTGCTGGTTCATGGCACTCAGCGCCCGGCCTTTGAGTTTTCCGGTATCTTCAGGCTTGATCACAGCTCCACCAACGTTGTGCGCATAGGGCAGCAAATGTGGATTCAGCGCAATTTTATCCGGGTCAATAGGATTGACGAAGGATGCGACTGACTGTTTTTTTTGCTTCATTCTTTAAACCAATTTACTGAGGGCTGCGCCAACGGCAGAACCAATTGCTACGCCCATTCCTCCCATTCGAACACCTGCATGCACGTTTTTGTTCAGCGATCTTATAATTGGTTTTTTTTCCGCGCCTACGCACATAATTCCAGACCAAGCGCGCTCGATTTCAAATGGAACCCCTGGAAGTATTTCTGAGCTCAGTTTTTTGAATAGTGCTTCGTAAATGAGCTTATTTGATTCAAATTTTGTGGTCGTTTCGCCGTTAAAGTCGAGGTGGCGTCCTCCGCCAAGCAAAATACGATCTCCAATGTCTCTAAAGTAATAGTAACCTCGTTCACTGTGAAAAGTACCATTTATCTGATGTACGAGTGGTTTAGTTATCAATACTTGGGCTCGGGCTGGTTTCATTTCGTTTTGAAAATAGGTCTGCGCAAAACCATTGGTGCACAAAAAGAGTTCAGCACAGCTTAAATCACCATGATTGGTTTGGATCTGTACATTACCGTGGTTATTTTCAAAAGAAAACACCTCTGTTGCAAATAGAAAACGAATATCTGTGGCTATGCATTTTTGGTAAAGTGTATGAATCAATAGACCAGTATCGATACTACCCTCATATGGATTGAAATATGCGGCACGGTAGCCTTTGAAGCCAAATTTGCCGATGCGCTGGTTATCTTGACGGTACACTTCACAAAGACCAAAGCGCTTTTCAAATTCGAGGTTGAGGTAATCCAATGAAGCGGCATCAATCGGGTTTTCTGCTTCAGAAATGAGGTCCCAAGACCCACAATTTCGGTAGTTCATGCCCTTATCACCAATGCGTTCTTTTAGTAATTGCAGGCCTTCTAGACGCAAAGCAACAGTTTCCCAAATGGTTTGCTCTGGTATGAATTGTAGGTCATCGAGTAATTCGGTAGGGCTGCCAAAACAGGTAAAACCTGCGTTTTTGGTACTGGCGCCGGTCGGTAAATAGCCCTTTTCCAAGATGGTGATTTTTTCTTTTGGGAACCGCTCTCTTAATGAAAGTGCAGTCGACATTCCAACGAGGCCTGCACCCACGATAACAAAGGTATTTTGTTCCAAATACTGTTGGTGTTCCCAGAAGCTAAGTTGTTCAAAACGTAGCATTTTTTTTACTCGTTGATTTTTAGCAAATTTGTGTTTGAAACAAATGTACCAATTTGCGTTGATAACAACATTTGACTAACCCTTTATGGCCATGATAAAATTATTCGCCTTTATACTCTTAATGCTCCCGTTTGCTTCGTTGGCGCAGCGCGATTTTTTAGTAGTAATCGAAGGCAGTACGACCAATTTGTTAGACCAAAAGCCCGTATTTGGCGTCAACGTAGACTTCATGCAGCAAGATGCCGTGCTTACCAAAGTGCTATCAAATGAAAGCGGACAATACTACATTTCAGCTAAAATTACGCAAGGACAACCCATTCAATTGCGTTTATCAAAAGGTGGTTACCTCACCAAATATATACTCATTGATCTTACCACGTTTCAAGGACAAACGCAGAAACCAACTGGATTTACATTAAGTCGCAATTTAGATGCGGCGCTTTATTTATTAAAGCCTGATGTCGATCTTAGTTTTGCCAAAAATACACCAACAGATAAATACGTTTGGTCTCCATCTGCACAGCGTTTAGAACATATTTCATTGGTGAAGTCCGAGGCAGACACCAAAGCACTAGAAGCTTACCAGGCAGCAGTTCACCTCAAAAATAAAAACCGTTTGCTTCAGGAGGCAGACAAACAAATGGCCATCCAAAAACCAGAACAGGCCATTATTTACCTTGATTCCATTTTAGTAATTATTCCCAACGACCCATTAGCCTTGCAAAAAAAGCAACTGATTCAGAAAGCGCAAGAACAAGAAAGGTTAGCGGCCGAGCAAAAGGCCAAGCAGGCTGAATTATTAGAAGAGGCTCGCCAAGCCATTTCCACCCAAGACCTCGCGCTTGCCGAGCGCAAACTCAACGAAGCTTCTGCATTGCGCCCTGGTAATGCTGCCGTTGAGCAAGAATTAGCGGCTGTAACTAAAGCGCGAATAGAGGCCGAACAAAACCAAGCCAAATCCGTGGCTTTTCAAAAGACTATGCAGGCTGCCGCTGCCCTCATGACCGCCAAACGTTACGATGAAGCTGCCTCAAAATACAATGAAGCGCTTCAGATTCAACCCGCCCAGAAAGACCAAGTCGATGCAGAGTTGCGCAAAATCAAAGACATCAAACAAGACGTCTTAACTGAGGTTGAGCTCAAAAAAAACCTGAAGTTGGCCAACGATCAATATTTACAAAAGAAATACGATCTTGCCTTGGAAACTTACAAGAAATCAGACAAACAAATTGCACTTTTTCACAAGCAAACCTTAATGGATACCTATTCCAAAGAGCTCCAAGCCGGAATGAAACGCGTTAACGAAGGGATTAACTCGATGTCTCAGGTGTATCAAAATCAGTTGGCTAAAGCCAACGAAAATTTCAACAAAGGGCCTCAATACTACACAATGGCCAAAAATATCCTCAATTCAGACCCGATGAAAAGTCGCCAAAACGAACCTGAGGTTATTGAGCTCAAAGAAAAAATAAGCGCCATGGAGTCATATTATTCTGCACGAAAAGCGGCTTATGGTTTGGTTAAAGCCAAAGACAACCCAGCTGCCCTAAAAGCTTTAGAAAAACTCCAGGTTAACGCGCAGAGTCATGCGGTCTATTTGGGCGGCGCTGAGCTCAATGCGTTGCAAAAAAGTGCAGATTCTCTTCGAACTATTCTAACACCAGTAGTGGTTCAGATTCAAAAAGATACCCCCGAGCCTGAACCTGCCGGCATTCGTTTAAGCGCTCCCGGCCAAGAAGTCACTGCTGATAATTCAATGGTTTTTTCAGATTTACGTCAAACCCGCGATGCCAAAGAAGAAGCACCATATCGTGCCCAACAGCAAATCCGAACAGAGGTTGAATATCAAAACTATTTCTCTCAACAAAATGCAGCCGTGGGCTCCTTCGAAACGACTGCACAATTAGAGCTTTCCCGATCTCAGCGCGAACTCAGTACAAGACAAGCAGACCAGACCCAAGCAACCCTTCAAGCAGATAAAGCCAATGCAGCACAAGCTACCGAGGTAGCCATCACTGCGCGCAATTCAGCTGCAGCGGTAAGACAACAAGAAAACGAAACCAACCTGAGTACTTGGAAAGATGCCAAAGACTATCAAGAACAAACTGAAGCAAAAGCCGCCGACGAACGTCAGCAATACGAGTTGAATCGCCTCAATACCATTCAAAATCAAAAAGACTTGCAGTTGCGTCAACAAGGGGTACAAGCCGAAAAAGATGTCAACGAACTCAATCAAAGAAGTCAGACGGTGGCCTACACAAAGCAAGTACAGCAAGATGCCGCTACAAATGGTGGCATCGCTCAATACGAGCAAATTCAGCAAACTGCAGCTTCAACAGTTCAATTGAAAACAACGCCAAATTACCTCAGAGACGAAAATGGCGTGTTGTTTCCTTCTAATTCCATGACTGAAAAAACCTATCAAATCAAAAACAAGGAAGGATACGTGACCAAAGTTGTGATCCGAAGAGTGGTTGTTGATGCCAACGGTTACGGTGTAGTTTATGAACAAACCACTGACGAAAACGGCAAAACTTATTTTACAAGAGACGGACAAGTGAGTACAGAATACGTATGGTTCAATGACTCAACTGGTGCCAACGTTTTGAAAAAATAACATACATGCAAGTTCATTTTATTGCCATTGGCGGGAGTGCCATGCACAACCTGGCAATTGCGCTATCTCGAAAAGGAATTCAAGTAACGGGTTCCGACGATGAAATCTTCGAACCTTCGCGTTCTAGACTCCAAAAACAAGGTATATTACCAGAGAACCTAGGCTGGGATGCCGAGCGTATTCATAGTGGTTTGTCGGCAGTCATTTTGGGTATGCACGCCCGTGAAGACAACCCAGAACTTGCTGCAGCTAAAGCATTGAATATACCAATTTACAGCTACCCCGAGTATCTCTACGAACAAAGTAAGCACAAGACGCGTGTTGTGATTGGCGGCAGTCATGGTAAAACCACCATCACCTCTATGCTCCTTCATGCCGTGGCAAAATTAGGTATCGAAGTCGACTACATGGTCGGTGCGCAACTCGATGGTTACGATTGTATGGTGCGTTTATCGGATACAGCCTCATTCATGATTTTAGAGGGCGATGAATATTTAAGTTCGCCTATCGACCGCAGGCCAAAATTTCATTTATACAAGCCCAATATTGCTTTGCTCTCGGGCATTGCCTGGGACCACATCAATGTCTTTCCAACATTTGCGAACTACGTCGAACAGTTTCAAATATTTATTTCTTTAATAGAGCCAAACGGTTCGTTAGTCTATAACCAGGAAGATCAAGTCATTGTAGATTTAGCGAAACAAAACACGCAATTAGAAAAAGTCCCATACCAGACGCCGGTTTTTGAACCTCAAGCAGGCGGTACGGTTCTACATTTTGAAGGCCAACAATACCAACTTCAGATTTTTGGAGCACACAATCTTCAAAACCTCATGGGTGCTATGCGTGTTGCGGAGCAAATGGCGATTGCGCCTCATTCTTTTTTAAATGCAATGGCGGATTTTACCGGGGCAGGAAAGCGTTTGCAAAAGGTGGTTGAGGCGCCTGATTTTGTGATGTACAAGGATTTTGCGCATTCTCCATCTAAACTCAAAGCGACAACAGCGGCAGTTAAACAACAGTATCCGAATCGCGAGGTGGTAGCGTGTATGGAACTTCATACATTTAGCTCATTGCAAAAAGCCTTTCTACCGCATTACGATGGTGCTATGAGTAGTGCTGACCAAGCATTGGTTTATTTCAGCCCCGAGGTTGTGGCGCATAAGAAACTACCCGCTTTGGCGAGTCAAGAAGTCTCTGAAGGTTTTGGAGGTGGCGTTCAAGTTTGTACGCAAACCAACGCTGTGTTGGATTTTATAAACGCTCAAGATTGGCACAATAAGGTGTTGCTCATGATGTCGAGTGGCAATTTTGATGGCATCGATTACGATGCTTTGGGAGCGCAGTTGCTGGCTAGTCTCTAAAGATCACTTTGCGGTAAATGACGGCAATCAGCAAGCTATTGAGCGTGCTGTATACCAATAGTGCCAGCAAACTAATACTCAAGGTGAACTGCGGGTTGTACATCATGGCTGTGTTTTTTCTGGCCAATTGTACAATTTCTTTGTCACTTTTATTTTCAAGCGCACTATTGGTTTTTCGGATGGCAGCGATTTCTTTAGCTGAGTCCATTCTTTGCGCATAGGCCGCTAGTTTATGTTGGTTGAATTCAGGATAAATGTCTCTATAATAAAAGAACAAGAAAAAGCTGATAATAAGGGTATAGGGAAGGCCAACAGTGAGGCCGGTTTTAATGTCTGTCAGTATGTTACTCTCAGCTTCTTGTCTTTTTTGACGGTACATGAATAAAGCGATAGCCGCAGTCAGAAAGGCCATATTGAGCAAAACAAAGATTTGAATGTCATCAAGGTGCCATTCGAGTGCGTAAGCGGTCATTTTGATAGCAATCCAGCCTATACTAAAAAGCAAAGCGTACAACCAACCGTTTTTCATCAGCTGTTCATTGAGACCAAGAATTCTTCATTTGAAAGCGTGTTCTCCATGTGTGATTTCATGAATTCCATTGCTTCAACTGGGTTCATGTCGGCAATAAATTTACGGATCAACCAAACGCGCTGTAGTACATCTTTACCTACCAAAAGATCTTCTCGGCGCGTTCCTGAGGCTGTGATGTCAATTGCTGGATAGATGCGACGGTTTGAAATTTTGCGATCGAGTTGAAGTTCCATGTTGCCGGTACCTTTGAATTCTTCGAAAATGACTTCGTCCATTTTAGAACCGGTTTCGGTAAGCGCAGTTGCTAGGATGGACAGCGAACCGCCGTTTTCGATTTTACGGGCCGAACCAAAAAAGCGTTTAGGTTTATGCAGGGCGTTGGCGTCTACACCACCTGATAAAACTTTACCAGAAGCAGGCGATACGGTATTGTAGGCTCGTGCAAGACGGGTAATGGAGTCAAGCAAGATGCAAACGTCATGACCGCACTCGACCATGCGCTTGGCTTTTTCGAGTACCATATTGGCGACCTTTACGTGGCGATCGGCTGGTTCGTCAAAAGTAGAGGCAATGACCTCGGCTTTTACTGAACGTGCCATATCGGTCACCTCTTCTGGGCGTTCGTCGATGAGTAAAACGATGAGATACGTTTCAGGATGATTGGCTGCAATCGCGTTAGCAACATCCTTTAAAAGCATGGTTTTTCCCGTTTTGGGCTGCGCTACAATCATGCCGCGTTGGCCTTTTCCGATTGGGGCAAAAAGGTCCATAACACGCGTCGAAAGCGTTTCTTGGGCATGGCCTGTGAGCTTGAATTTCTCAGAAGGAAAGAGCGGAGTGAGGTATTGAAAAGGAACGCGGTCTCTGATATAGGAAGGATCGCGGCCATTGATTGATTCGACTTTTACAAGCGGGAAGAATTTTTCGCCTTCGCGCGGAGGTCGAATTGTGGCCTTAACGGTATCTCCGGTTTTGAGCCCATACATTTTGATCTGATGTTGCGATACATAAATATCGTCAGGAGAAGGGAGGTAATTGTAGTCCGAAGAACGCAAAAAGCCATAGCCATCTTGAATGACTTCTAATACGCCTTCAGCCGAGACAATGCCTACCAAATCAAATTGATCTTCTTTAATGGCTTGTTCGGAACGTTGCTGCTGTTGTTGTTCGTTGCGCTGCGGTCTGTTTTGATGCTCCCATTTGCTATGTTGATCTTGGCGCTCAGGACGCTCTGTACGCTCATGTCGTTCTCGGCTATGCTGCGTTGTGCGTTGGTTCTCTGGCTTATTTTCGGTTGGTATTTCAGCAGGAACTTCAGCTGGTGTTTCTTCTGCATCCGTGTTAGGTAGTGCTGCAACCATCTCTTTTGGTTTGCGACCTCTCTTCTTTGGCGCATTATTTTCTTCGCTAGAAGGCGCGTTTCCGGTGAGCGCTGCGATGATTTCGTCTTTTTTCATATTGCTGGCATCAATGCCAACTGTTTGCGCGATAACGCGAAGGTCTGAGATTTTTTTACTCTCGAGGGTTTTGATATCCATTAATAAGAACTTAAATGCTGATTTTGTAGATACCCCGATCGGGGTGTTTTGAAATGTGTTGCAAGTTTAAGTAAAAAAATGCGATTTGAAGCAATTTCTTTGTAAAACTATGTTTTTCGTTTTTGTTTTTTAGCGGCTGGAAAGAGTATGTTATTGAGAATGAGACGGTATCCAGGAGAGTTCGGATGCAGATTCAAGTCGGTGGGTGGGTCCCCAACAAGATGTTGGTAATCTTCGGGGTCGTGGCCGCCGTAAAACGTCCAGGTGCCTTGCCCAAATTCGCCATGGACATATTTGGCGGTGTTTGCCGCTTTATTTTCTCCGAGTATCAATACATTTGGTTTGATGAATTCTTTGTGAAAATCAGTGGTTTGCCCCATAAATCCATTGATGACGTCCACATGGCATTGCGTGAGCATGGTGGGGACAACATCCCATTTGGCTGAAAAATCAAATAAAGTAAATTGATCGGTCTTTTCGGAAATGATGCGTTGGGTTCGCAGGTCCGTACCGTCTATATCACTGTATTCGTAAACCATGGGATCTTTGATAATATGAAAGTTTTGAAAGGCGAAAGTCTGGTTAAAATCTAGTTTTTCTTGTGCTTTGGTGTCCGAGGGACTGCCATCAAAAATGGCTTCTTGTATGTCAACGTTTTGAGCCGCAAGCGCAATATCATAAGAGTCTGTTCCTGAACACATGGTAAATAGGAATCCGCCACCAATTACGAAATTGCGGATATTGAGTGCCACAGCTCTTTTGAGCGCAGCAGTTGAGGCAAAACCGAGTTTGGCAGCTGCCGCCTCTGAGCGCTGAACTTCTTGTTGGTACCAACTTTGCATGCGCGCTGAACTATAAAATTTACCGTACTGGCCAGTGAAGTCTTCGTGGTGTAAATGCAGCCAGTCGTATTTGGGCAATACGCCATTTACAATTGCAGAGTCGTAGATTTTGTCGTATTTAATTTCAGCGTAGGTAAGTACCAGCGTAACCGCGTCATCCCAGGGAAGTTTGTTTGGTGGTGTGTAGACTGCAATTTTAGGGGCTTCCTCAAGCTGTACCACTTCCATATTTACTTCTGGATCTGCAATTTCTGTTTTGATTTTATTGACCTGACCATCAGCTAAAATTTGATAACTGACATTGCGCAAAAGTAATTCTTCTTCAATGCCTTGTAGGTGTGGAATTAGAAAGCTACCTCCACGGTAATTAAGTAGCCATTCAATAATCACTTGGTTTTCTAGTGCCCAATAAGCAACACCATATGCTTTGAGGTGGTCTCTTTGGCTTTCGTCCATTGGAACTAAAATCTGACTGGCATTAAGTTGGAAGCCAAAATAAATGGCAAAGAATGAAAAAAGTAGTTTAGAATGGATCTTCTTCATTGTTGTCATTGCTGAAAATATCTTCATTGCCTTCATCCATTTTACTTTTGATTGTGTAGGTTGAGAATTCTTGATTGAACTGAGATAAATTGGAGTTGATTGACCCAGGAAGGTCTAGTGCTTCTACTTCATCTAGGTTTTCAAAACGCGCAAACTCTGGAACAAAACGCAGTCTGACGTTCTTCAGTGCGCCATTTCGGTGTTTGGCGATAATGATTTCACCGATTCCGAGTGTAGAATTACCATCTGCATCTTGGCTGAGGCCGTAGTATTCAGGACGATAAATAAAAGAAACGATGTCGGCATCTTGTTCGATGGCGCCGGATTCTCGCAAATCTGATAGCAGTGGGCGTTTTTCACTACCTCTTGCTTCAACAGAACGGCTTAACTGAGATAATGCAATAATTGGGACGTTGAGTTCTTTTGCAATTTCTTTAATGGAACGAGAAATTGTAGAGATTTCTTGCTCTCGGTTTCCGCCACTTTTTGAATCTTTGGCACTCATGAGTTGCAAGTAATCGATGATGACGAGGTCAATATTGTACTGCGCTTTGAGACGTCGGCATTTGGCTCTAAAATCGAAGATGTTGATACCGGGGGTGTCGTCGATGAAAATTGGCGCCTCGGCAAGTTTTCCGATGCGGCTATGGAGTTGTTGAAATTCGTGTTCTTTGAGGTCTCCTTTTCTGAGTTTTTCAGCAGGGAGTCTCGATTCACTGGCAATCAAGCGTTTCACCAATTGAACTGAAGACATTTCGAGGGAGAAAATAGCAACCCCTTTTCCGTATTCAACTGCGGTGTTGCGCGCCATAGAAAGTACAAATGCGGTTTTACCCATACCTGGGCGAGCTGCCAATACGATCATGTCTGAGCGCTGCCAACCTGAAGTAACTTTATCCAGAACGTGAAAACCAGTTGGAATTCCTGAAACACCATCGGTGTTTTTGGAGGCTAATTCGATTTCATGTATGGCTTCTTGGACAATATAAGACATCGAACCTACTTGTTTCGACATGTTGTTTTGAGCAATGCTAAAAAGGTCGGCTTCGGCATCATTGAGTAAATCAAAGACATCTTGGGTGTCGTCGTAGGCGTCGCGAATGATCTTTGAACTGACGTTTATTAGTTCTCTTTTGATGAATTTTTCTGCCAAGATACGCGCATGGTGCTGAACGTGTGCGGCACTTGCAACACGCATAGTGAGTGAGCTCACATAGGCAGCTCCTCCAGCCAGCTCGAGTTCCCCACTTTTTTGAAGTTGGTTGGTAACAGTGACGAGGTCGATAGGATTGGTAGCTGCAAAAAGCGCCCGAATAGCTTTAAAAATATGTTGGTGACGCACATCGTAAAATGTTTTTTCAGACAAAATATCGATGGTATCGTTGATAGCTCTGCTTTCAAGCATCATAGCACCAAGTACAACTTGTTCGATATCAAGTGCTTGAGGTGGTATCCTCCCCATTTCTACAAAGGGCTGAGTCGGAGTTTTGATACGAGAAATAGGTTTGCGATTGTTATCTGGAGCGTCCATACAACAAATATAGCGAAAGACGTTCTGAACCGAAATATTTCATGTAGTATAGTTTTGAAAAAGTTGTGAAGGAAGGTTATAAACAATTGTTGATATCAACAAAGTTCTTTAAGGGCTTTTGGTGTTCCTATTGTTCTAGTAATCAAGTCTTTTTCAAATTTTGGGGAACGAGCTGGTGAATATTCCCGCCCATAAAAGATAATTTGAAGGTGCAATTTGTTCCAGGTTTGTTCAGGAAACAACTTTTTGGCGTCATGCTCTGTTTGAACTACGTTTTTACCGCCAGTTAAACCCCAACGTGTAAGCAGCCTGTGAATATGTGTATCTACCGGAAATGCCGCAAACCCAAAACCCTGAGACATTACAACTGAAGCTGTTTTGTGTCCTACACCTGGCAAGCGCTCAAGGTCTTCGTAGGTTTGTGGTACAATTCCGTTGTAATCTTGGACCAATATCTGTGAGAGTTCGCTAATGGCCGCAGCCTTTTTTGGAGACAGGCCACAGGGCCTGATGATTTGTTGAATTTGCTCAGTTGGTACTTTGGCCATGTCGAAAGGGTTGTCAGCTAGCGCAAACAATGCAGGGGTTACTGTATTAACTCTTGCGTCGGTGCATTGAGCACTAAGTAATACAGCAATCAGCAAGGTAAAAGGGTCTTGGTGATCGAGTGGAATGGGTGTGCTCGGATACAATTCTTCCAAGATTTGAATTACATAAGCCGCTTTTTCTTTTTTTGTTCTCATAAATAACCAAAGCTAAAAAGGTGAATGTAGCGGTTTTCGCCAATTAAAAAGAAAATGATAAGTCCTAAAATGAGGTAACGAGAAATATAAGAGCCAGCTACAAATATGATGTCTGCACTAGCCCAACGCCAACTTATATAAGGCAATAAGAACAACAAACTCAACCAGATTTGAGCCCAATAAAAACTAAAATGTATTGGTACTGTTCTATAATAAAGGCCTTCATGAAAACCTAAAGCTTTGGCTTGGTGTAACCAAGGGGTCTCAATACTAGCTAGCGCTTTAACCTTCGTTAATTGCTGGGTAAAGTAATCGGCAGTCCAAAAATAGCGTCCGTCGGTACTTTCAAAAAGTTGAACAGCGTGCCCGTTAACACTTCCATATGTTTGAATTCCGAATGCACTAACATTGAGCGGTTTTTGCTTTGCGGGCAAGAAATAATCGATCCAAAGTACCAAGGTCAAAAGGATGCCAAAATAGGCTACTGAGCGGTGCCAAAGTCTATTTTTACCTGATTTGAGTTCCCTTAAATAGGCTATTCTGTAGGCCTCTTCTTGTTGCCGTTTTTGACGTAATTTTTCTCTTGTGGCTTCTCTTTTTATCCGATATGCCTCTAAATCTTCCGAATAGGTTGACTGTGTTTTTCGCTGTTGTTGTGCAATAGACTCTAGGTTTGAAGACTTACCGTTTACTATTTGTTCATAGGCTTCTTGGATGGCCAGAAAGCGTGCGGCAGCATCTTCACTTTTATTTTTATCTGGGTGGTATTTTTTTACGAGCGTTCTGTAGGCTTTCCGAATTTCAGAAGCCGTGGCTTGAGGTTGAATACCCAATACTTTATATGGATCTCCAATCGGCATTGTTCAGCATTTGAATAACGGCTTTGCGCCTAATTTTTTGAGTCTCGGTGCGTTCAAATTGCGATATGCAAGCAAACAGCTTTGGTTTTTCGGCAGCTGAGAGTTGAAGGCGCTGCAGAATCGATAAGTCGGGTTTGGAAGTGGTCTCGAATACCATTGCAACGCATTGACCCCATTTAGCATCGTTGACCCCCGTAACAAAGAACGGAATAGAAAAATGAGGCGCTAGTTTTGCCTCGAGGTGTTCGGGTATAATTTTGAAGCCTCCGGAATTGATGGCGTTATCTGAGCGTCCTAACCAGGTGAATTGCTTATTGCTGTGGAGTTCTACCAAATCTTTGGTGAGGAGGCCATTTGGATATAAGCCTGGATAATGAATTTGAAGGCAGTCATTTTCTTGAGAAAAAGAAATCCCAGGTAACGCTTCAAAAAAGGGCTTTTCAGTGGGACTAACTTTGCGCAAGGCGACGTGTGAAAGCGTTTCGGTCATCCCAAAGCTTTGCCATACTTGCAGTTTTGCATCCTGACAGGCCTTGATTTGTTCTTGGCTGAGCGCACCTCCCCCGATGAGTATTTTAGCAATTCTTTTTAATTGGGATAAATCTTGGGTCAGGCTTTGCTGAAGTTGGGTCGGGACCATAGCAACGAAATCGATCGATTGGTTGAGGTCCTGAAGTGGACGTGAAGTCGGTGTGCTTAAAAACAAATTGAAATCAGCTACCAAAGAACGCGCAAGTAACATGAGGCCGCCGACGCTAGATACAGGTAAGCAAAGCAGCGTATTGGTTTGGTCATTTAATCCGAGTGCCTCGATACTCATTTGGGCCGAATGCAGCAATTGGCTCTTGTCAAAAGTGAATAATTGTGGCGCTCCAGTTGTACCTGAACTTCGAATAGAAAAAGTAAGGTCATTTTGCCAACTATGCAGGAATTGTGCAGCGGCTTCTTTGAGGCTCGGTTCTGGACTTAAAAAATGCCATTTGGGCTGCATCAGTAATCGATATCGAGATTGAAACGGTTTTTAAGTGTGTGCAAGTTCGGGTTCTTGCGGGCAAGGGCTGCAAATTTGTCTTTACCTGTCAAGAATTTGACTTCATCTTCATCGGGAGCTGCTTGCGTTAGGACAATATCTAAGTAATAGTTATTGAGTTGCTTGCGCATGAATTCCTTGAATGCAAGTAAATGTGTTTGAATATAATTGTATTGCACAAGGTTATCGACAATCAATTCAAGTATTTCGTCGGATTTGAGGATAGGATCTCGTTTAATCAAGGCATTGTAAAAGGTTTCCATACCGTCTTCCTTGAGTTGAAAAGCATATTGTTTCCAGTACATCTTAACATGGTCGAGATGAAATCCTTCTCTGGGTAAGTCTTCTTGGCGCACTTGTTGCTGTCCGGCTTTGTCTTTCTCGAGCGATTCTTTGATGGAGATGATTTGCGCTTTGGTCGCTACTTGTGGAGGACTTGGTTGCTCAGGTGCAGGTACAATAGGTTTGTTTTCTACCGTTTGCTGGCTGCCTGTTTTTGTTGCTTTGCGCAGAGACTGTTTTGGAAGAGGCAGGATGTCAATACGCTCAGTTAGGCCTTTTTTTTTTCTTGCTCTTGCTTGAGTGAGCAGAGCTGCATGAGTGCAACCTCAATGAGGAGTCTTTGGTTCTTGGATGCTTTGTAGTCGACGTCGGTCTTGGATAAAACCTGAAGACCTCTGAGCAAGCGAGCAGCCTCAATTTCAGAAGCTTGCTGCATAAAGCGTTGTTTGATGGTATCAGGTGCTTCAAGTAAGTTGGCGGTTTGGGGATCTTTGCAAACCAAGATATTGCGGAGGTGTTCTGCTAGGCCAACTACAAAATGGTGTCCATCAAAGCCTTTTTCGTAGATGTCGTTGAGGATCAAGAGGGCGGCTGGAATATCTTCTTTTTCGGCTGCATCGACCACTTTGAAATAATATTCGTAGTCGAGGATGTGTAGGTTTTCGAGGACGTCTTTATAGGTGAGTGTGTCGCCTGCAAAAGTAACGAGCTGATCAAAAATAGATAAGGCATCGCGAAGCGCACCATCAGCTTTCATCGCGATTTGATGCAAAGCTTCTGGGTCTGCGGATACGCCTTCTTTGGTGGCAATGGTACCTAAATGGTCGGCGATATCTTTGACACGAATACGTTGAAAATCAAAAATCTGGCACCTCGATAAGATGGTTGGGATGATTTTATGTTTTTCCGTTGTAGCTAAAATGAAGATAGCGTGCTTTGGGGGCTCCTCTAATGTTTTGAGAAAAGCATTAAAGGCGGAAGTCGAAAGCATATGGACCTCATCGATGATGTATACCTTGTGGCTTCCGAGTTGGGGTGCAATGCGCACTTGGTCTATGAGGTTTCGGATGTCGTCAACGGAGTTGTTTGATGCGGCATCTAGCTCATAGATATTGAGTGAATTTCCGGTGTGAAATGACAAGCAGGAGTCGCATTGGTCACAGGCCTCAATGGCTGAAGTAGGATTGAAGCAGTTGATGGTTTTGGCTAAGATACGGGCCGTTGTCGTTTTGCCGACACCACGAGAACCACAAAATAAAAAAGCCTGAGCGAGGTGCTCGTTTTTAATGGCGTTTTTGAGTGTGTTGGTAATAGATTGTTGCCCTACGACGGTGTCGAAGGTTTGCGGGCGGTATTTTCTTGCCGATACAACAAATTCACTCATGTTTCAAAGATACCGCTATTTTTGAAAAAGTGTTCCTGAAGATATCAACACTTGTTTCAATTTTTAAGCAACTGAAATTGACTTTCGGATACCTTGAGCCAGTATATTCCGGTCGGGAACGAACTCAAATCGAGTTTTTCAGAAAGAGCACCATTTAAAATGAGCGTTCCTTTAGCATCCAATAATTCAAAATTTTGTTGGGTCAAATGTTGCGGAATTTCAAAGAGTCCACTACTCGGATTAGGAAATACTTTGGGCAGCGTCGGGATTTCACTTACCACATTGGTGCTATCATTTTGATCGTAATGGTTCAAATAAATTTTCAATGAACCACTTCGAACATCACCCCAAATGGTGTATAGCTGGTTGTCCTCAAATTGAACGCTTAAGAAGTCATTGCCGCTCTCAAGAAGAATCGAATCATCGGTCACCACTGGGCTAATGATCAATTCATTTTGCCAAGCTCCATTGGATTGAATGCGACAAAAGATTTGGCTAGGGCTTTGATAAGTTGCCGAAATGCCGTTGCGACGGTCGCGCCAACAAACACCGAGGTCGCCATCGGTGTCGTAGTCGGCCCAAACTAAGTCTTGTATGGCTCCATTTCCTTGGCTGTCGTTGTTGACACGCGCCGTTATACTCCAGGTGCTGCCATTTTTTTCGATAAACGCGATATCAGGATCCCCAAAAACTTCTGTGATAAAAAAGTATGCTGCCCGATTGGCATTATTCGGATCAAGCGCTAGATGAGGTCCGCTTTTGAGGGTGTCATTTGATGTTCCGAAGCCTAAGCCTTGGAAAGCCGTTTGATAACTATAAAAAGAGGCAGGCGCGGTTTTGCTCACCTCGACGATGCGAGGAAGAATACTTTGGCTTGGATCGTAGCTTGGATACAAAGCCATAAAAGTGCCATCAGCCGCGAAGGCAGGCGAGGGCATGGGTTGTCGAATTGCACTGCCAGCGAGATAAGGCGCTACATCTAAAATTTGGGTTTGAAATGAGTTGCCGCCATCACCTGAAATGGATAAATACGGATGATAAGGCGCTTGCACAATCGTGGGCTGGTCAGCGTTCATACTGGTAACGGCAACAGTACCCGTAAGCGGATCAACTGCAATCCATGGCCTATCTATGCACAGCTGATTTGGGCAAGATGCAATCGACAAAGCAACTACCGCTGCTCCCCAATTCTGGCCACCATTTGTCGATTTACGACAAATGACGGCGCCATTGGTAAAATTGATATTGTCGTAGTCGATGTAAGCCATATATAGATTTCCGTTCCCGTCAAAACCTAAGGAAACATCCGCACTGCTATTAGAGGAAAGCTGATGTGGTTGCCAAATAGGTGCACTCCAAGTGCTGCCGCCATCGGTTGAAAATGAACTCTTTATAACTATTTTTTGATTCAATTGGTAGCCCATCCAGGCGGCAACCAGATGCAGGTTGTTCTGGGGATTGACTGCTAAGAATGGTTCACCTTCAAAATAGGCACCAGCAGAAACGAGCGTGTTTTGCGCTTTGCCATGTAAGCAATTCAATAAAATGAAACTGATGATAATAGCTTTTGTTTTCATCAAAAATCAGTGGGCAGTACTTCTTTAGGATTAATTTCCATTGTTTTAACCACTCCTGAAAGGGTCATTTTACCAATGTTTAGATTGTAAGCATGGGCAAATTTCAGGCCATTTACTTCTTGGAAATCTGAATAATTAGTTGTTGTTTCAACAATTTCTTCACCAACTTTACGCACGTTAGTTGAGCGGATTTTCATGAAGGTATTGGTAGCGAAATAATCGTAGTTTTCTGCTTGTCCGTCGTTGGTGTATAGTACGTAACAATCAACACCGTCGATGTTTTCAATTCCCTTGAGTTCGTAGGTCATGCCGTTTGATTGATAGCCGAGCTCTGGAATGATGCCAGTTGCTTTTTGTTTGGCTGCAAGTTCTTCCTGTTTTAAATCTTCTCGACCACCTTGCATGCTAAAGGTGTATCCTGATTTACCGTCAAAATAAGATTTCTGAAGAACCATTCCGGGCATTTCCATTTTGCTCGCTTCCTTAAGGCCCTCCCAGAAATAATCTGTAGAGGTCAGGACGAAAGGAATCTGTGCTGAACTTAATTCAGACACTCGGACATACGATTTGACAGCTTTGATTTTTTTAGTTGCAGCTCTTTTGGAGTTGGTTGTAGTTAGTGCCATTAAGTATTTTTCAATGAGTTGGTCTGCACTGATTTCTGCTGCTTTAGATTCTTTCAATGGTGCACCAAAAGCATCGATTTTTTCGACACGGCCATCACTATCGAAGGGCAATAACTTAGGTAGAATTTCCTCATTTCCAACAACGATGATATGGCAGTTTTTGGCTGTAAAGTACTGTTGAGCCACACGTAAAACATCTTCTTTTGTGATGGCTTCGAGTTGTTGTAGGTAATTTTGATAGTAGTCTGGTGCTAATTTTTGTTTGATGGTATTGAGTGCAAAACGCGCCACAGTTTGTGGACGCTCCAAAGAACGGGCAAAGCTACCTGCCATGTTGTTTTTGGTCAGGCTGAGTTCTTCGTCGCTAACGTTTGCTTCTATAATACTTGCAAACTCCTTTAGAATCTCGGTAATAGCAGAGTCGGTGACCGCATTCTTAAAGTTCCCACCAGCAGACATCCAAGAGCCATTTTCAGTGATGTTCAAAGAGGAATAGCAGCCATAGGTAAAGGCTTTGTCTTCGCGGAGGTTCTGCATGAGACGGGTTCCAAAACCGCCTCCTCCTAAAATGCCGTTCAGAACTGTAAGCGCGAGTTGGTCTTTGTGGCCAGAGCGGATATCGATAGGGAAGGTGACGTACACAACAGATTGCACGGCACCAGGCTTTTTGACAAAAATGACACGGTTGCCTTTGTCAAACTGACCTTTGCCGAGTTCAGCTTGATACACAGGACCACCTTGCCATTTGCCAAAATAACGATTGGCGAGTGCCTCAGTCTGAGCGCGCGTGATGTCGCCGACCACAACTAGGTAGCTTCCTTGTGGCGTAAATGTCGATTTATAATAGGCAATGAGGTCTTCGCGGCTGATGTTTTGAAGTGTGGCTTCGGTCATGATTTCTCCTAGCGGATGCCCAGGAAAGTTGATTGCTCTTGTGGCATTGCTGGCCATTTCGCCGGCATCAGCTTTGGTAGACTGCAGACCAGATAAATTCTGTTTACGGATGCGTTCAACCTCACTCTCAGGAAAACTCGGGTTGTATAAAACGTCGGTCATGAGGTCCAGACCTTTGTCGAGGTGTTTGGTGAGGCAAGTCATGGAGATGCTCGTTGAACCAGCACCAATGTTAGCGCCAATAAAATCGATTTCGCGGTCGAGTTGGTCTTTGCTACGGTTGGTGGTTCCCGACATTAATAAGGACCCTGCAAAGTCAGCAAGTCCCGCTTTGTTGCCCTCGATTTTTGGGCTACTGCCCATACTGAGTTCAAAAGAAACTTTCGGGATTTTATGGTTTTCAGATAAGATGACGGTGATTCCGTTGGAAAGTGTAAAAACTTGTGATGCGGGAATATTGATCTTTTGAGCTGCCGCAGGAGCTGGTCTTTTTGATCGGTCAATTTGAGCATTTAAGCCAGTACTAACGATCAATATCAAGAGGAGAAATAGACTTTTCATGAGCTTATTTTTCTGTTGGGTTTGGTAAGTAATACAAAATCACACGCGCCTGTTGTGTGAGATAGGTGTTGGAAACGCGCATGATGTCTTCGCGGCTCACCTTTAGGTAGTTTGAAAGTAGGCTGTTCACGCGATCCGCATCGCCAAAATAAACGTGATTATCGGCAAGATTCTCAGCGATACCGGCAATACTGGCATTACTCGAGGCAATATCGTTTTCAAATTTATTGCGCACTTTTTGGAATTCTTCTTCACTGATCAGTTCTGTTTTGATCAATGCGATTTGCGCATCAAAAGCAGCAAGAAGAGTATCCAAAGAAACTTCTTGAGGTGCAATTGCTGCCATAATCCCAATACCGGCATCTTCTAGGCCATAATTAAACGAAAAAGCGTATTGCGCGAGTTCGCGTTTCTCTACTATCTCTTTATTAATGCGCGATGAACTTCCGCTCGATAAAACTTCATTTAGAAATTCCAAAGCGTATGTATCTGGATGTGTTTGAGCAGGCATTTTATAGCCCATGAATAGGGCAGGTAATTGAATATTGTCGTAAATCGTATCTTTAATGATACCATTGATTGGTGTAAAATCTTTGTTCGGTCGTTCTATTTTGCTTCCTTGGCTACTCATGTAATTAATGAGTTTTTTGGCTGCAGGCGCATTGGACCCCATAAAGTTTTTGGCATCAAATTCACTTTTCTCAACGCTGTAACGCGCTAGAAAAGCCTCATCGTTCATACTAAGAAAATCTCGGTATAGATTAATTGCTTGTCCTTTAGGAATGCTACCGAAATACTGAGCAATCCATTTTTTTGTTTGCTCAATATTGATATCACCTGCAATAGAGAGGGTTGCATTGGACGGCACATAAAATGATTTGTAGAAGTTCACGTAGTCTTCTTCTTGCGCAGCGTCGAGGTGTTCCATACTGCCAATTGGTGCCCAATTATAAGGGTGTGCGCTAAATACGCGCTTGAACATCTCGGTAAAGAAAGAACCATAAGGTTGGTTGTCGACCCGTTGGCGCTTTTCTTCTTTGACAACACTGCGCTGTGTTTCAATGCCTTTAAGGTCAACTTTGGCGTGCAGCATACGTTCGCTCTCCAACCATAAGCCGAGCTCCAACTGATTTGACGGTAGTACTTCGTAGTAATAGGTCCGATCCTGAGAGGTGTTGGCATTGAGCGTGCCACCATTTTTTTCAACTAACTCGCTGTATTCACCCCTGCCAATATTGGCACTTCCTTCGAAGAGCAAGTGTTCAAAAAAGTGAGCAAAGCCAGTTCGGTTTGGGTTTTCATTTTTTGACCCCACATGGTAAAGCACCGAAACCGCCACAATTGGGGTGGCGTGCTCTTCGTGTAGAATGACATGTAGGCCATTTGGTAAGTCGTAGGACTCATAGGTAATTTTTTGTTGGGCCAGTGTTAAGGAGCTCCCGAACAAAATGATACCTGATAAAATAGATTTTTTCATAGTCTTTTGGATAAGCGCTACTAAGTTAAGGGTATTGGTCTAAATTTTGGTAACTTTGAATGATGCCTTTAAAAAGTTTATTTTTTTCGATTGTGCTTGTTTACTTAGCACCCCTTGCCTTTTGGGCCCAAGGTATTGTGCCTACCATGGATTTCAATAACTATTTTGTTTCTTTTCAAGATGGTTTTTTTCGCCCCGTTGAAATACAACCAATCGTTAATTATAAAGCTGGCGACGAAATCGTAGCTTACATCGACACCCGCGGTAACCTTAAAATATATGATGGTAAACAGCGCATAGACGTCACCACCCTCAATGTCGATTACCAAGTCTCAGATCACCTTATGGCATATAGAATTGCCAATGGTTTGCGCATGTGGGACGCCGGTAAATTTACAGTTTTGACCAACTTTGGTCGCGACTTTATTGTCAAAGACAGCCTCATCGTCTACGAAGACACACGCTACCAGTCATTAAACGTCTATTGGAATCAAAAAATGGAGAGTTTAGTGACCATTACAAATGGCTTGTCAATGAATGCCAAGGTTGGCGAAAACTTGGTGGTTTACAAAGACAACAGCAATACGTATTTTGTCTACTGGGTGGGTCAAAAATTTGAAGTGGGCACTTATAATGAAGAAGTCCTTGATTTTCAACTTGGAACTGATGTCATGTGCTTCAAAGATCCCTATACTCAGTCGTTTTTTGTATTTGACAAAGGGAATTTTGTTGAACTAGAATCCTTTCCAATCAAGAAATACAAGGCAGGCCGAGGTTTTGTGGTCTATGAAGACATGAACGGCAACCTTTGGCATTATCAAAATGGTCAAAAGACAGCGCTTTCTAACTTTTCAACAGATCATTGGGATGTCAAGGACGACATCTGTGTTTGGATGGAAAACTCCTATTTCTTTGCGTATACCAACAATGAGCGCATACAAGTAGCAACCTATCAGCCGCAACAATACATGCTTAAGAACAATGTTTTGGTTTTTCGAAATATCATAGGCGGAACTTCGGCTTTGGTCGATGGTGTTTTACACGACATCACCAATTTCCAGAACGCCGATTTCGAAATCTTCGGCAATAAGGTCTTGGTCAAACTTCCCAATCTCACCTCTATTGTTTTTGCCAACGGTAGAATTTATTCTAATTAATGTTCCGATCACTTGTATTGCTATTAGTCATCTTTTTAGCATCTAACGCTGTAGGGCAAGATGCCAAAATCGAGACCTTGCAGCAATTATATAATCAGGGCTACTACAAAATGGTTTATCGTCGGGCAGGAAGACTGCTCATGAACCCTGCATATGACAATCTAAAAGAGCCCAATCAATACCGTAGCATGGCCATTCAAGAGTTAGCCAAAAATCCAAGATGGGCCAAAAGACATGCTTTGGAAATTGAATGGATGGAAAAACCAACCAATCAGGTAATGTCGGAGCAGCAAAAAGGGAGTTCTCTCACGCAAGAATTAATTCATAGCGCTACCCAACTAATGGGTATTCCTTACAAAGCAGCTGGTTCGGATACTATGGGTTTTGACTGCAGCGGATTCACTTGTTATGTCTTTGAAAAACAAGGCGTAAAACTACCAAGGCGGGCCGCAGATCAATTTGCTTTTTGTGAGCAGATAAGCGCCATAGAGGCAAAAGCCGGTGATCTGGTGTTTTTCTCCAACGGAACAGATGTCAATCATGTTGGTATCTTGATTTCTGAAAAAAATGCACCCAAACAAATGATTCATTCGAGTTCAAGTATCGGCATTACAATTGTGGACATCGAGCAATCTACCTATTGGCAAAGTCGAATCGTTGGCTATGGCCGCGCTTTGTATCCTTAAATGCTTTTAGATGAACGCATAATTGCGATCAAATAAAGCAGCAAACCGAAAAGTTCAAAACAAATACCAGAATAGAAAAAAACGGGTTTGGCTGTGGTTCCAAGTAGTATGAATAAAATTGCGGCTATCGCAAGAAATACGATACTTTGTTTTTGTTGACTCTTTGCTGCAATTAAGCAAATAGTGGACAAAAGCATGGGCACTAACAGTAATAATAAATTAGGCTGATGTGGATCCTGTAGATTGAAAACAACGAAATAACATACACCGTGCAAAGCCATGAGTCCAATTTGGATGCTGCTGATCCATTTTGGTTTTTTTGGACTCAATTTAGCCATAAGTGCAATGACGGTAAGAAAAGGAAATAAAAATAATTTGCTTCCCCAACCTAAAAAATCCCAGTTGTAGATATTCCAGACCGAAAATAAACTCAGTAGTCCAAAACCAAGTGTCAAAGCGGTTAATATTTTCGCTTGTGTAATTTTCATGCGTGTTGTCTTCTACTGAGTTCAGTGGCGCAAACCAAATGCCACAGTGCGCGTGCGCCAACATTGGCATCCCAATCACCTTCGGGGCCTGGTGCAACCTCGTTAAGGTCAAAACCAATGATTTGTCTGCCACTTCGGACGAGCTCAAAACAAAGAAAAGCGATTTGCTGTAGTTCAAAACCACCTGCAACTGGTGTTCCGGTGTGTGGGCACAAACTTGGAGTCAGGCCGTCTATATCAAAAGAGATATATACTTTTTGTGGTAGCGTCGCAATGATTTGCTGTACTTGTTCAGACCAATTTTTACCTTGGTAGACTTCGTTTTTGAGGTCCCAATCGTAAAAAGTATGTACTCTTGGGTCGTTGGCGGCAAATTCAATTTCTTTCTCAGAAACATCACGTATGCCTACCTGCGTGAGGCCAACCAAGTTGTTGAGCTCTTTTAGTGCATTGTACATGATGCTGGCATGAGACTGTTCAAAGCCTTCGTATGCGTTACGGAGGTCCGCATGCGCATCAATTTGAAGAATCGCAAATGCGTCGTGGTGTGCGTTTAGGGCCTGAAGTAAACCCAAAGGCGTAGAGTGTTCGCCGCCCAAAACACAAGGGATTTTACCAGCAGCCAATAATGCCGAACAACGCTCTTTTAAATTTTCGCGTAGCGCACGATGCGCTTCATTAATTTCGTTGATGGTTTCTTCAAAACGCAGCCGTGCAATTTCCTCACCAACTTCTTCGAGATATGCGATGTATTCCATGCCTTTTTCGCAGAGGCGGTCATTGATCTCCAACCAATCAGTTGAAACCGGCGACATAAAGATTTTAGTTTCGTAGGCACGCGGCAAATCAGGATGAAAGAAATCGAGTTGGGTCGAGGCATCTAAAATGGCTTGCGGCCCTTTGCTGGTTCCTTTTCCATAGGAGGCAGTGGCATCCCAGGGAACAGGAATCAATACGAGCTCTGCTTCGGATTCTGAATAAGGAAATCCAAATATGTTGCCATTGGCAATCCCTACGCCATTTGGATCAAAGTTGCTCATTGTTTTTTTGTTTGAGGTATGCTGCAACTGCTCTGCGGACAGAGCCATGCGCAAGTAACCATTCTTGGGCCGTTTGTTGGTCAATTTGTAGTTCCGAGGCGACCATTTTTGCGCCACGCTCAACGAGTTTTTCATTGGAAAGTTGCATATCTACCATTTTGTTTCCTTTGACGTGACCTAGTTTGATCATAAGACTGGTTGAAATCATGTTAAGGACAAGTTTTTGTGCAGTACCTGATTTCATTCGTGTGCTGCCCGTGACAAATTCAGGACCTACTATTGGGCAAAGGGTATGTTGAGCCAAATGGGAAAGCGGCGAGTTGGGGTTGCAAGAAATTCCGGCAGTCAAGAGCCCTTGTTGATTTGCTTTTTCAAGTGCGCCCAAAACGTATGGGGTGGTACCAGATGCAGCAATTCCTACAACGGTATCGTGCGGTGTTGGCTCGTGTTCAAGGATGTCTTTCCATCCTTGTTCGGTGTCGTCTTCAGCAAATTCGACTGCTTTGCGTATGGCGGTGTCGCCACCTGCAATTAAGCCAACGACGCGTCCGTGGTCTACACCAAATGTTGGCGGGCATTCACTGGCATCGACTATACCAAGGCGGCCGCTAGTACCAGCACCTAGGTAGAAAAGTCGTCCACCATGTTGCATGCGTTCAAAACACGCTTCGACAAAAACTTCGATTTCGGGGATGATTTGCGCTACGGCTCGTGGCACCAATTGATCTTGAGAATTGATGCCCTCTAGCAGTGCGCGGGTGCTCATTTGTTCGAGGTTGTTAAAAACCGAACTCGCTTCGGTGATTTTTTCCATTAGTACAAAAATACTTTTGCGTCCGTAGCATTGAAATCCACCTCAACATGATTTTTAAGGGTCGTTGACAGGCTTAAACCAGCAAAATCAGTTTTGATCGGGTAGCGTCTGTGTTGGCGATCGATCAGTGCAACTGTTTTTATGGCAGTAGTTGCCTGTTCTAGAAACTTGAGTAAGGCATATTGCATGGTTTTGCCGCTATTGACGACATCGTCAATCAAGACAATATAAGCGTTTTTAAGTGCCTTCTGTTCGATAGAAAAGGTGATGGGTTCACTCCAAGGCTCGTCTTTGTTGAGTTTTATTTCAAAACAAATCACTTTTAACGAACTGTTCTCTGCAATTACATTTGCCAAATGTTGTGCAAGAAGATAGCCGTTGCCGACGATACCACCTAAATAAATTTCATTTTGATCAAAGGCTGTTTCAATGAGCTGATGACCAAGACGGACAATTTTTTGCTGAATTTGCTGCTGACTAAGAATTGTTTGCATACAACAAAGATAAACAAACACAAAAAAGGCCACTCGATTGAGCGGCCTTTTTTCTAAAGGTTATTTTTTAGTTTTTAACGAGCTTAATGCAGCTTTCATTAGATTTTAAAAAATAAATGCCACTTTGAAAACTCTTGAGGTCAATTTCCGCTTGGTTTGAAGTTAAAACTTCCTGACCAGCAGCGTTGAAAATGTGAAGTGTTTGACCCGGTTGAAGCCCGTTAACACGGAAAATACCATTCGATGGGTTCGGATAAACTTGTAGTACATTTTCTATCTCATTGAGACCCGAACTGGAACGGATATCAAAAACGATGGTGCCTGGAGAGACACCTACACTGAATTGATTGAGAAGTGTGTTGCTTGCATCGTAGATGTGTACCATGCCTTGAGAAAAGAAATCAGTAGTGGAGGTGTATAGCTCTCCACTTTGTGGATTTTGTGCAAGTTCGTAGAAATTATTGCTAATACCTGCAACGGGGCCAACTGCATTCATGCTGAGCAGGTTGTATTCGTTGAGGGTGTTTTCCATGGAGATTTGATACACGAGTTTGTCGTCGCGCAGGGCGGAGGTTCCACATCCCGTTACTGCATTTGCGATGTTTTGCGTATTGACCGCGCCATTTAAACTGATTTTAGAAACCGAAGCGCCAGACCAGTCTTTGTTGTTCACAGTATACAATTCGTTGTTGAACACAAACATGTTATCCGGATTTTTACCTTCAGCGCCTAAGTCAATTTCGGAGCCGTAAGTTAATGTATTGAGGTCGAGTTGGCCAATTAGACCTTTTTCGTTCCCCCACTCGTAGGCATTATTTACAGCAATGTAGGCAATGTTGTTTATTACTTCGATATTTTGGCTTGCCCACTTCGGGCCGGTGATGGTGTCCAACGCAGCAAGTAGTTGTAGGCTGTTTTTGTCGAAGACTTGCAAATAAGAAGCGAATGTTTGGATGTATTCTCCGCGGGTGGCAATCAGTTGATTGCCGGCAATCGCTAAATTGCGCACGCCGGGAAGCGTAATGCTGCCAAGTTCTTGGTGAGAATTTAAGTCGAACTTGTAAATTTTGGTGTCGGCAGCCACAAAATAAGTGTTGCCATCGATAAGTACATCGGAACTGAAGCGCTGCCCTTCTAGGGTATCAACTACAACATACGCTTGGGTACTTGGATTGTACGAACCAATGGTTGCCGGTTCGATGATCGCGTTTGTTTGAAAGTCAAAAAAACCTTCGTTGGCAATGAGTACTTGGTGGGTGTATTGTTGAGCAAAGAGCCCAGAGCTACACAATACAGCAGCAAAAAATAATCCTTTTTTCATGTGTTGAAAATTAAAAAAATTAAACAATGACATGGAAAAAAGTGGAGCGGCAAGGGTATACGAAGCCCTTGGCGATACCGACTTTAATCTGAAGTCTTCACGCTGTTCAAAGGCAAGTCTTCTGGCTCGTGCTCATTGACGTCTCACCTTCCCGCCGATGCAGTGGTTGTTTTGAAACGCCTTTTTCAAGACACTTACAGCTGCAGATACAGCTCCGGATTTACACCGGATTCCTTATTAAGTTCGACAAGCGAACACCAAAGAACGATACAAAGGTACACAAATAAGCAATGGTAGCTTGGATGTTTTAAATTTTTTCTTTGAAATGTAAAAAAAAGACCTAATTGTTAATAAATCAGTCTGTTAGCAGGTTATATTAAAAATATTTATTCTTATATTGGTCATGCTAATCCTAAATCTATATTGCTATGGAACTACTTAATTTACCTTTAAAAATGCTCAATGAGCTGTTCGGAAATGGTGCTTTTTTTTCGAATTGGGTGTCATTTTTTATCGCTAATTGGATGGCGCTTGCCCTCGGCGGATACATCCTATCTAAATGGATGTCTAAATCACCTCAGGGTTTAATAGATCGCGATGCATTGGCGCAACGAATTGCACAAGAATCAAGTTGGTATGCACCTTTGTCTATTATTGCAATAGCCTTGTCTGTGGTTTACAATGTTGGTGTCTATGCACTTTTTTTACTTCTAGAAGCCACTACCTTTGTAACCAACTTTGTTTATAAATGGGTTTCGACAATCGTGTTGTGGCTCTGGAACGAAGTTTTCAAACCATCCGTTTGGTTGTTAGCTAAACTTGCCTTTCATTACCTCATTAAATGGCCTTTTCAATTATTACTAGCCGTTATTCACGCTGTCCCAGGAACCTTGAATCGTCAAGGATATGTAAATGTTTTTTGGCCAACACTTTACGGAGCAATCGCTTCAGGACTCCTCGTGTTTATTGGTTTTCTTACAGACCAGCAATTGCTTGTTGAATACGGCCCATTGTTTGCATTATCACTTGCCTTGGTCTGGGTTGTAGCATCTACAATTTATCAAAGCAAAGATGCCGCGATGAAAAGTTTGCGTTTTTCGCTGACCATCATGGCTATTCTTGTTGCCATTTTCGGCGTATTTTATTTCTTAAACATCTTCGACGGAAATACAAAATGGGGAGGTATTTTATCCGGAATCTTACATGCGCCAAATGTTGTGGCAGCAACAATTATCGTACTAACTTTGCTTGCTTTGCTATACCTCACCAATGTGGGTGTCATTTTTTCTAATGAACATGCTTCAGATAAATGGTCAGAAAATATTTACGAATACATCAAAACTTCATTCAACCATAGTTTAGCATTTGTTTACCAACCTATTTTAGTTGTTGCAGTCTCCGTTGTTGTAATTATTTTGCCTTGGGCAGTTTTAGAGCAAGGCGCCAATTTTGCAACTGCAAACTGGGTAGAAAATCGTTTAAGTGCAAAAACAAAGGCAATCAATGACCAACTTGATCAAAATCAAGTGTTGAATAAAGTTGCTCTTTTAATTAATCCAGATAGCACAAAAAATGCAGACTTCGATACCGCACTTGAGACACTCCAAAACGAAGTGACTTTGCGCTATGAACTCGCTGAAAACAAGCGTTACACTGATTACTTGTCAAGTGCTCTTATTTTTGGCACTAATGATCTAAAGCCCATCATCACGGCAGCTGATTTCGATTCAAACACAAAAGCCAATACTGAGGAATTAGAAGTCTTACGTGGGTATAAAAAATCAGTAAATGCAAACTATAATGATCAATTAAAATCACTCGATGATCAAATAGTAGATATCAATGCTACCATTAATTCTAACCCGGATTTAGCTGAATTCTACATGCCAATGCGCAATAATCTAAAGTCTTTAAGTAAGACTTTGTCTATATCCAAAGAGCGTCACAATCGATTTTTGGAAATGCAAATTGCTGCAACACAAAAAGTAAATGAGCGCTTTGCTGCGAATTGGATGAGCTACTGCTTGACATACTTATTGTTGCTGATTGCCAATTATGCCTTGTTAGCAATCGTAATTGCTTTTGTATTTAATCTTTACGCCCATACTGTTAAGCCGATCTACGATGCACACAATGGTTCGAGAATAGTCGCTGCCATTGACGAAGAACAAAGTAAAAACAACCAACAGCCTTGGTTGGCGTGGTTGGTGTTGGCTGCATTACTTGTAGTTTATTTCCAATGGAATAGCCTCAGCGACACCACTTCAAATCAAGTTGATTCTATCATGAAAATGCTTGAGGAGTTGAGCGGAACAATTGTTCAATAAACCGCGTTTTGCACTAATCCAGTCATTTGAGAAAGAAGCCGTTTCGAAAGAGGCGGCTTTTTTTGTAAGATTCAAAAAGAGTTCATATCTTTGCACCCGTATTGACCAAGGTGGTCAGTCTACATAATAATCATTTACACAAATATTAGCATGTATTTAGATTCAACAAAGAAGAAAGAGATCTTCGCCAAACACGGTGGTTCAGAAACCAATACCGGTTCTACAGAGGGGCAAATTGCCTTGTTTACTTTTCGCATCAGCCACCTTACTGAGCACTTGAAAAAGAACCGCAAAGACTACGGCACCCAACGCGCACTTCAATTGTTGGTTGGTAAGCGTCGTAGCCTTCTAGATTACCTAAAGGCAAAAGACATCGAAAAATACCGTGCCTTGATCAAAGAATTAGGACTCCGTCGTTAATTCTGCGTCAAACTCGGAAAATTTTATGGGAGAGGGGGCTTCGATAACATCGATAGCCCCTTCTTTTGTTTTAAAAGTTGTAAATAAATAAAGATGAATATAGGAACAAGAAAGTCAATGATGACCGGCGGCAAGGAAATCCTTGTAGAGACCGGGAAGTTGGCAAAACAGGCAGATGGTTCTGTTGTGGTGCGCATGGGCGACACCATGTTGCTCGCTACTGTTGTAGCAGCTCCAGACGCAAAGGAAGGCGTCGATTTTCTTCCATTAACTGTAGATTACCGTGAAAAATACGCAGCTGCGGGTCGTTTCCCTGGCGGCTTCTTCCGTCGCGAGGCGCGTCCGTCAGAAACTGAAATTCTCGTGATGCGTTTAGTTGACCGCGCTTTGCGTCCACTTTTTCCAGACGATTACCATGCTGAGGTTCAGGTCATGATTCAACTCATGTCTTACGATGGCGTAAACAACCCAGATGCACTCTGTGGTTTTGCAGCTTCAGCTGCCATCGCTGTTTCAGATATCCCATTCAATGGCCCTATGTCTGAAGTGCGTGTGGGTCGTGTAAATGGTGAGTTCATCATCAATCCAACAATGGCTGAAATTGCACTCTCTGATATTGATGTAGTTATTGCAGGTACTGCAAAAGACGTCAATATGGTCGAAGGTGAAATGCAAGAAATCTCAGAAGCTGAATTAGTTGAAGTCATCAAATTGGCACACGCTGCTATTATCGAGCAGTGTAATTTCCAATTGCAGCTCGCAGCTGAAATCCCAACAGCAAACCCTAAGCGCGAATATTGCCACGAAAACCACGATGAAGACGTACGCTCAAAAGTGTACGAACTCGCTATGGAAAAGTGCAAAGATATAGCGCGAATGGGCTTGGCTAATAAGGCAAAACGTACCGAATTATTCGACGCCATAAAAGCTGAAGTAAAAGCTGCTTTTTCTGAAGAGGAATTGGAGCATGCTTCAAAATTCATTTCTACCTATTTCTCAGAAGTAAAGAAAAAAGCAGTTCGTTGGGTGATGCTCAATGACCGCAAGCGCCTTGATGGCCGCCAATTTGACGAAATTCGTCCGATTTGGGCAGAGGTAGATTACCTACCAATGGTGCACGGTTCTGCTGTGTTTACCCGCGGTGAAACCCAATCGCTTACAACCCTTACCCTAGGTGGTAAAATGGACGAACAAATGATCGACGGTGCTACTTTCCAAGGAACAGAGAAGTTCTTACTTCACTACAACTTCCCACCATTCTCTACAGGGGAGGCGCGTCCACTTCGCGGAACTTCACGTCGTGAAATCGGCCACGGAAACTTGGCATTGCGTGCATTAAAGCCAGTAATGCCAGACGACTACCCTTACGCTGTGCGCATTGTTTCTGATATTCTAGAGTCTAATGGTTCGTCTTCTATGGCAACTGTTTGTGCGGGTACGCTTGCGCTCATGGATGGCGGTGTGCCAATCAAGGCTCCAGTTTCTGGTATTGCCATGGGCCTAGTTGCCGACGAAGGTAAATTTGCCGTATTGTCTGACATCCTCGGAGACGAAGATCACCTCGGAGACATGGATTTTAAAGTAACCGGTACTGCCAATGGCATTACCGCTTGCCAAATGGACATCAAAGTCGATGGTTTACCATACGAGGTATTGACACAAGCACTTGAGCAGTCACGTGCAGGTCGTTTGCATATCCTTGGTAAAATTACCGAAACCATGCCAGCACCACGCCCAGAGCTCAAGCCGCAAACACCGCGTCTAGAGGCCTTCAATGTGCCAAACGAAATGATCGGTGCCATCATCGGGCCTGGAGGAAAAATCATTCAAGGCTTACAGAAAGAAACCAAAACCACCATCACCATTGAAGAATTACCAAATGGTGAAGGCCGCGTTCAGGTGCTTTCAAACAACGGAAACGACATGGCAGAGGCTATTCGCATAATCCGTCAAATTGCCTTCCCTCCTCAAGTAGAGGAAGGTGCAACTTACGAAGGGAAAGTGAAGTCTGTCAAAGAATTCGGTTGTTTCGTTGAAATCGTACCAGGTACAGATGGTCTGATCCACATCTCCGAATTTGCTTGGGAAAAAACAGCAAAAATGGAAGATGTCGTTAAAGAAGGCGAAATGCTCACTTTCAAAGTGTTAGGCAAAGACCCTAAAACGAAAAAATGGAAATTATCTCGCAAAGTGTTGTTGCCGCGTCCGGAACGTCCGGCACCAGAACAACCTGCCGCGGAATAAAAATTTCTCGCAAATAAATCAAAAGGGTGGAGGCAACTTCACCCTTTTTTTGTTGCTTTCTTCAACTCAATTTACCGTATATTAACGGACAAAGTTGTAATTTTACATTACCAAAAATCAATTTATGAAAAAAGGTCTACTTTTTATACTTACAATTCTGAGCGTCAATGTTTTTGCCCAGGCATTTGAATCTTTTAATTTTACGGGTTTAGCCTCAGCAAACGGTTGGACAGTTCACAGCGGCACCACCGGTCCAATTACAGCTTTAACGACACCTTCAGCAGCGGGGAATAGCCTTAGCTTTTCGGGTTTAGAAGCTTCTTCGGGTAACAGGGTTTCTATATCAGGTTCTGTAACTGAAGATATCAATAAACCTATCGTAGTTACAGGAACTAGTATTTATTTTTCGTTTTTGATGAACGTAACTGATTTATCAAATATGAATGCATCAGGTAGCTATTTCATACATTTAGGAGCAAATAATTCCGCCAATGCTTTTCAAATTTTTATTCCACGCTTACACATTGCGCTTGGAACAAATCCAAACCAATTTAAGCTCGGTATCCTCAATACTACTGGAGGGACCTCAGCTCAACCCACATTTATTGCTCAGGAATTTAATCCAAACACAACGTATTTTGTAGTTGTCAAAGCTTCTGCAGCAAATGTTGGAGATCCAATTACTGCTTCACTTTGGGTTAATCCGATTCCAGGTGCTGCTGAGCCTGCTGCAAGTGTCATTAGTACTGGAGGTACTTCAGGTTGGCCAACGAATCCGCCAATTGCAATTTGTTTGCGTCAGTCTACTGGAATAGGAACTATGGAAATAGATGAAATCCGTGTAGGTACAACCTGGGCAGCAGTAACACCAACAGCTGCCGCCTCTTGCGTAAGCTACAATACAATTACTGCTTCCGCTTGCAATACCTATTCTTTGAATAATCAAACTTATACGACTTCGGGTACTTATGTGCAAACTTTGGCCAACGCAAATGCGGCAGGTTGTGACTCAATTATCAACTTGAATTTGACCATCAACAACGCGAATGCTTCTACTTTGAACATTACAAATTGTGGCGCTTATACATTAAATAACCAAACCTACAGTGCATCGGGAACTTATACCCAACTTACCCAAAATGTAGCAGGTTGTGACAGCACCATTACCCTCAATTTAACAATTGTAGGCTCTTTGACTTATTACCAAGATTTAGATAACGACGGTTTCGGAAATGCAGCGGTTTCACAAACAGGTTGTGCAGCTATTCCAGGCTATGTTACCAATAGCTCTGACTGCAACGACAACAACAACGCCATTTATCCTGGAGCAGTGGATATCGCAGGCAATGGCATAGACGAAGATTGCAATGGTTTTGACGCACCGCTTCAGTTGGGTATTTATGAATTTGCCGGAACTTTAGATTGTGCTACCCAAGATGTCGCTGCAACAAATACAAGTTCAAATTGGACCTTCTCAGATTTTACAGCACAAGGCACAAGTTGTGCATCTGGCGGTGGTATTTTTAACCGCAGTGGTTGGAATCAATCAGCAGCTTTTGATGCCGGTCAATACAACCAATTTACCATAACAGGCGCTAACTGTACAAATTTAAATTTGTCAAAATTAGCCTTGAATCACCGCACAAGTTCTACAGGTGGAACGCCAACCATTTTTGTGCGTTCTAGTTTAGATAACTATACAGCTAACATTGATACAATTGCTTCCTCTTGGAATGGAAATGTCATGCTTTCAGATACTGTTTTACTTCCGGCTGCTTTTGCAAATGTTGCAGCAGTTACTTTCCGCTTTTATGTCATCAACCAAGCGACGGCCACTTCAACTTTGCGTATGGATAACGTTTCGGTGTGGGGCAACGCTATTTCGATTACCCCCACTTTATATTATGCAGATACTGATGGTGATGGCTTTGGTGATGCAGCAAACGACACACTTGTTTGCAACGCTCCAGTTGGTTATGTTTCCAATAACACCGATTGTAATGACAGCAATGCTGCGGTGAATCCGAACACCATTTGGTACCAAGATTCAGATAACGATCAAGTTGGAAATACAGCGGTCACTTTAGTGGCTTGTCTGCAACCTGCAGGCTATGTATTGGCTAGTGGCGATTGCGACGACAACAACGCTGGAATTACTGCGCCAGTAATGTATTATGTTGATGCCGACAACGACGGTTTTGGCGACGACGCAACGGGCACGCCATTTTGTCAAGCGCCAGTTAACCTGATTCCAATTGGCGGCGACTGCGACGACAACAACAACGCAATTTATCCGGGTGCACCCGAAATTTGCGATGGTTTTGATAACAACTGTAACGGACAAAACGACGAAGGCCTCACTTTTGTCAATTATTATTTTGACTTTGACGGCGACGGTTTTGGAATAGGTAATCCAACCGTTGCTTGTACACCGGTTGCTGGTTATGCAACTCAAAATGGCGATTGCGACGATAGCAATAACGCGGTTTATCCAGGTGCAACGGATACAGAAGGAAACGGCATCGACGAAAACTGCGACGGCGTTGATGGCGTACTTGGTTTTGAAAACAACAGCTTATTTGCTCAAATCGCACCAAATCCAACACAATCTATGGTTAATGTTCAATTGTCCCAATCGATAAACGGTCAAGTTACCATTACCGATATAAATGGAAAGGTGCTCCTTCAAGAAAAGGCAATGGGTCTTTCTTTTGAATTTGATTTGAGCGCGTTTGAGCAAGGAACTTATTTGATCCATTTTACCGATACAAATCATTTCTTGGTGCAGCGCATTAGCAAATTATAACTTGTAACTTTTTTCGACGTGATGCGTCAATAGTCAAAAGCCACCTTCGGGTGGCTTTTTTGTGCCTAATTCTTTGTACTTTTAATTCAAATACGCCCAATGAAAAAATTAATCCTTCTCTTTCTGCCTTTCTGCGCACTTAGTCAGTATTTTCAGCAAGATGTCAGCTATCAAATAGAGGTCAAACTCGATGATAAAAATCATACATTAAGTGGTTTTGAATCTTTTACCTACAAGAATAATTCTCCCCAAACACTGGACGTCATCTACATGCACGTTTGGCCCAATGCCTACAAAAATAAAGAGACGGCACTCGCCCAGCAGCTCAAGCGCAATGATGGCAACAAAATTGCCAAAGCCGAAGCCAAAGACCTCGGTTTCATCGATTCCCTTGATTTCAAAGTCAATGGTAATCAAGTAAAATGGGAATATGATCCTGAGCATATCGATATAGTTGTGTTGTATTTAGTAAACCCACTAGCACCTGGGCAACAAATTCAGATTTCTACGCCTTTCAAAGTCAAGATTCCATCCGGCAGTCTTTCTCGCTTGGGTCATATCGGCCAATCTTATCAAATTACGCAATGGTACCCCAAACCTGCGGTCTATGATCAAAATGGTTGGAATGCCATGCCTTACCTTAATCAAGGTGAGTTTTATTCGGAATTTGGCAGTTTTGATGTCAAGATTACCTTACCTTCAAACTATGTGGTTGGAGCAACCGGAGAGCTCCAAACAGAGAGCGAAGTCGCATTTTTGCAAACGAAAGTAGCAGAAAGCAAGAAAAAACTAGAGAAATTACTCAAAGAAGAGACAGACCGCTCTAAAAACTTTCCCGAATCTGCGAGCACTTGGAAAACTATTCAATACAAACAAGATCGGGTCCACGACTTCGCTTGGTTTGCCGACAAACGCTTTTTAGTCTTACAAGGTGAGGTTGTACTGCCGCATTCCAAAGACACGGTCACAACGTGGGCTATGTTTACACCTCAAAATGCCAAGTTATGGGCGAATGCACTTGAATACCTCCATGATGGCACTTATTATTATTCTTTATGGAATGGCGATTACCCTTACAAACACGTGACCGCCATAGACGGCACCATCAGCGCTGGCGGTGGCATGGAATACCCCATGATCACCGTTATTGGCAACTCAAGTAACCAAGAAGCGCTTGAGGTTGTCATTGTACATGAGGTTGGACACAACTGGTTTTATGGTATTTTGGGCTCCAACGAGCGCGTGCACGGCTGGATGGATGAAGGGCTCAATACGCTTAATGAAATGCGTTATGTGCAAACCAAATACCCAGACAACACGCTCTTTTCAGATATGGTTGGCGGTGGGCGTTTCCACCTCAATGACCTCGATCACCACGATTCTGGCGACATCATGTACCGTTCATTGGCGAGTTTAGGACTTGACCAACCTTTGGAAACACACTCAGATGATTTCTCTAGTTTCAATTATGGCGCTATTATGTACCAAAAGACAGGGGTTATCTTTTTCTATCTGATGGATTACCTCGGAGCAGAAAAGTTTGATGCAGCAATGTCTGCCTATTATCAGCAATGGAAATTTAAACATCCGCAACCTGCCGATTTACGCAAGGTTTTGGAAGCCGAAACTGGCAAAAATTTAAGTTGGTTGTTCGAAGACCTCATTCAAACCACAGATTACATAGATTATAAATTGAAAAGCGTTCAGATTGCTAAAACTGGAACGGTTATTAAGTTGGCCAATAAGGGGCAAGTCGATGGCCCGGTCGAGGTTAACATATATGGCCCCGACAACAAAGTTGAAACGGTCTGGGCCGAGCCAGGTCAGTACACGCTCACAGCACAAACACCCTATGCTTCCATTTCAAAAGTTGAAATCGATCGCTACAATGACATTCCTGAACTCAATCGTCAAAACAATCTTTGGGTCAAGGACCAAACTTTCCACAACTTAGAGCCAATCAAATTTGAGTTCTTACTTGGCGACCACCAAAAAGACCAAACAGCTGTCTTCTGGACACCTATGCTCGGCGGTAACGCCTACGACGGCCTCATGGCCGGTATTACACTGCACAATATTGGTTTGGCACCAAAGAAATTTACTTACTTGGTGAGCCCAATGTTGAGCACCTCGCGCTTGCGCCCTGCAGGTATCGCAGAATTCTCTTACCAAATTTTACCAACCAAAACTATCGAACTCATGCGTTTGGGTTTGTCTGTCAAATCTTTCGGAACCCAACGCGACGTAAAAGACAACTACTTTATTGCTTTTTCACCTTATTTCAGTATCAATTTCGGTGATGGTAAAGCACGACATGCGTTTCATCACGACCTTCTCCTTCAAGGAATTCATAAAAGAAATGCCCTTGGTGGAAATTTGTCACACAACGATCAAGGGGCATTTGTTCAACTTACTACTAATTACCGAAAACCAGCTTATAAAGCGCAGTGGATAAATCGATATGAATATTTTAAAACTGGTGACGAGTTTATCTCCAGAATTTGGACCAACCTCAATCAAACTTTTGCCTTTCGTGTAGGTAAAATGGATCGAAATGTTATATTGAACCTTTTTGGAGGCTATACCCTCAATGATCAAATTTCCATCCTAAGTGGTGATCGCTTTTTCTGGTCAATGAACGGTTTACAAGGCCAGCAAGATTTATTCTTGGAAGATTACAACTTTGGTCGTTCTGACGTGAGTGGTTTTTGGTCGCAACAACGCATGGATCGCCATGGTCAATTTCATACGGGCAACTCAGCCGGAAGTAATATTAATTGGCTAAGTACTGCAACAGTATATGCGCAATTGCCTGTGAAGCCAAATATTTTGGGTATATTTGCTGACTTCGGTTTAGCGCGCGATGCTGGTGCTTCTCAGACCGTGGACAGCTATTACAATGCAGGAGTTGCCCTTCGCTTTGGAAAAGTTTTTGGTGTGTATTTTCCTCTTGTTTATGGTGGCAACAATTATACTGGTGAACTATTCACAAATTATGCGCAAAATATTCGTTTCACTTTGCGCATTAACCCGGTTAATCGACTGAGCTTACATGCATTACTAAATTCTTAATATGTCTGAAAATCGCCTTTCCTTTGGTAAACTATTTTGGCCAAGCTTTCTTGCCGTTTTTGTAGCAGGTTTGGTCGGTATGGTTTTTTTCTTCCTTATTCTTGGTGGTATCATCGGTTCTTTTGGTGATTTCGGTCCAGCGCCATTAGCACTTCAAGACAAGACCGTCCTACACATGAAACTATCTGGTAGCATACAAGATGTTTCAGAAGAAGCTTTTGACCCTACTACTTTTCAACTTAAGCGCACCATCGGCTTACCCGAAATCTTGATCGGATTAGAAGAGGCAGCAAAAGACCCGAAAATCAAAGGCATATTTTTGGAGATGAAAAGCCCTTCTATGGGAATGGCAACGGCCTCCGAACTGCGTTTTGCGTTGCAAACATTTCAGAAGGCGGGTAAATTTGTTGTAGCTTACCTTACGGGCGAACAAATTAGTCAACAAGATTATTATGTGAGTAGTGTGTGTGGTGCTGTCTACGGGATGCACGGAGCCACTTTTTTGTGGAATGGTTTGCATGCAGAAAGTTATTTTTTTAAAAAGTTACTCGATGAGTTGAAAGTTGGTGTTTTGGTTGTCCGTGGCCAAGAGAATGAATTCAAAAGTGCCGTAGAACCATTTTATCGCACAGAAATGTCTGACTCAAGTCGCAAGCAAATGCAGGTTTTGTTGCAAGATTTATGGTCGCAAGCCCGCAATGAAATTGCCCTAAGCACGCGTCAAGATACAACACGGCTCGATTCATTGGCAAATGCCTTAGCGGTGCGCAACCTGACGCAAGCGCAGCGCGAGAAACTCATCGACAAAAACTTATATAAACACGAAGTGTTAGCCTTCCTCAAAAAGAAGGTTGGCATCGATGAAAACACACCACTTCGCTTACAAGCTTTTGCAAAATACGCCCGCGATACTTATCAGGACCACCAGTTATTAGCCAAGCAAGATCCTCATATCGCCGTTATTCTTGCGGAAGGCGATGTCGAAACTGACGGCGAGCAGATCAGTACAGCGCGTATGGCTAAAATGCTCAGGCAAGTCCGAGACGACGAAGATGTCAAGGGTGTCGTGCTTCGAATCAATAGCCCTGGCGGTTCGGCTTTGGCCAGCGAGGAAATTTGGAAAGAAGTGGCCTTGACTGCTGCCAAAAAGAAACTATATGTGTCCATGGGTGACTATGCCGCTTCTGGGGGGTATTACATCGCTATGCCAGCTGCCCGCGTTTTTGCTTCACCCATGACTATTACAGGCTCTATAGGTGTTTTTGGGCTCTTGCCTTATGCTGGAGATTTTTTGAGTGAAAAACTCGGCATAACTACAGACGAAGTTCGAACACATCGTTTCGGTGATATATCACTCACCCAAAAACTCAATGTCGAAGAATTTGCGATGATGCAGACCGAGGTCGATGCCATATATCAGCAATTTTTATTGCGTGTATCTGAAGGTCGTCATCTTTCGAAAAGAGCTGTTCAAAACGTAGCACGCGGACGCGTTTGGTCGGGTGCCTCAGCATTAAAATGCAAACTTGTCGATGCATTAGGGGGCTTGAATGCCACAATAAAATCGCTGCAGAAAGAAGTTGGAACCAAGGCAGTTGTATTTTATCCAAAGAAAGAAGACAACACTTTTAATACTTTGGTTGCACTTTTGGATGAAGAACTTGAAACAGAAAAAACACAAATGCAGGGCAATTTACCAGTAGATTTATTGCTGTTTTATCAAAAATTTACACAAATAAAAAAAATGAAAGGTCTGCAAATGCGACTTCCCTTTGTGCTCTCTATCCGTTGATGTAACTAGGTTTTTATAAGATATTGACAATAAATATTTAGGTTTTTTTTCTTTTGTTGACTATTTTTCGGCGCTTTTTAAACAATAATTGTTTATCATTGTTTTTCAATTATTACTGGCGGTATCCGAAAAGCCTTAAACAGAGTAGGAAAAACTAAACCTATCTATTATGTTAATTTCTTTATCTAATGCACTCAATGTGCAAGCGTTATTTGAAAAAGGTGATGTGTATACTTACACTGCGTTCACCTTTTTCATCGGAACGATGGCCATGATGGCTGCGGCGGCATTTTTCTTTTTGGAAATGCGCAACATGGAAGAGAAATGGAGAACCTCCATTTTAGTTTCTGGCCTCATAACCTTCATCGCCGCGGTCCATTATTATTACATGCGTGATTACTTCACAGCAACCTCTACATCACCAACGTTTTTCCGTTACGTAGACTGGATGCTTACAGTTCCACTCATGTGTGTAGAATTCTATTTAATTACCAAAAAGGCAGGTGCCAAAACCAGCCTCTTATGGAAACTCATTTTCGCATCTGTCGTAATGCTCGTAACTGGTTACTTTGGTGAAGCTGTTGATCGTGGTAATAGCGTGATGTGGGGTGTGCTTTCAGGAGCTGCTTATTTCTACATTGCTTACCTCGTTTGGATGGGCGAAGTTGCTCAGCTTGCTGAATCAGCAGGTCCTGCAGTGGCTAAAGCAACGCGTGTCCTTGCTTGGTTCGTTCTTGTAGGTTGGGCAATTTACCCACTAGGCTACATCATCGGAACACCAGGTGGTTTATTTGGTGCGTTCGGTAGTTCAGATCCGAATCCTTGGATGGACGTTGTTTACAACATCGGTGATGCCGTTAACAAAATTGGTTTTGGTTTGGTCATCTATGCGTTGGCTAAATCAGATTCAAAGGCATAAAGGATTAGCAACTCTATGCAAACTGGAAGGGAGGCAAAAGCCTCCCTTTTTTTTTGAAATAATTTGAATGCGCAATCTAAAAAACTTTAGGGAAGGCATTCGGGTCGAGCTCATGCATCATGTCGAGGACTTTTTCGATGATGTCGTCGAGACTTGGTTTGCTAAAGTAGTCACCATCTGATCCGTAGGCTGGGCGGTGGTCTTTGGCTGCCATGGTTTGAGGAGCGAGGTCAAGGTGTTGGTAGCCATTTTGCTTCACAAGGATTTGGTCGAGTATAAAGGCACTTGCGCCACTGCTGACGTCTTCGTCTATGATAAGTAGGGCATTGGTCTTTGCCAAGGATTTAGAAATGAGGTGCTCGGTGTCGAAAGGTAAAAGCGTTTGGGCGTCGATGAGTTCTACAGAGATGCCAAGTTCACTTAATTGTGCAACGGCTTGCTCACAAATATTAAATGTCGAGCCATAGGATACCATGGTTAGGTCGGTACCTTCTTTGACAATTTCGGGTATGCCTAGTGGTTCGGTAAATGCACCAAAATTCAATGGCATACGTTCCTTACTACGATAACCATTCAGTGGTTCAATGACTAATGCGGGTTCGTCGGCCTGCAGTAAAGTATTGTAAAAGGCTGCAGCTTTTGTCATGTTGCGCGGCACGCACACATGTACGCCTCTAAGTGCATTGATGATCATGCCCATTGGTGAACCGCTGTGCCAAATACCCTCTAAACGATGTCCTCTGGTGGAAACGATTAATGGGGCTTTTTGCCCGCCTTTTGTTCTGTATTGAACCGTAGCGAGGTCATCGGACATAATTTGAATACCGTAAAGCAAATAATCTAAGTATTGAATTTCGGCAATAGGGCGCAAACCACGCATGGCCATTCCGATTCCTTGTCCAATGATGGTGCATTCGCGTATGCCGGTATCAGAAACCCGCAAGTTACCAAACTGCTCTTGTAAGCCTTCTAAACTTTGGTTAACACCACCAATTTTACCGGCATCTTCGCCATAGATAAGAACTTCTGGACGTGTTTCTAGGATTTTGCGGTAATTTTCACGCAAAATGATGCGCCCGTCTTCCATTTGGTTGTCGTTGCCGTATTCAGCAGGTACTTTTGTAACGTGTGCAATTTGTTCTGCTGAATTCGAAAACAAATAAGAGCTATAACGATCTTGCGCTTTTTGCTGTAATTGTGTTACCCAGCCGCTTAATGCAGCACGTTGGGCGGATTGGTCTTGAAGGTTAGCACGTAAAATACTGCGTGCGGCACTCATCAGATCTCGACGAATGCTGTCTTTTTCTTTGGCAAGTTGTTGATGGGCTGCTTGCGTCAGCGTGTAAAGTGGGTGATTTGCATCAAAACTAGCTAAGATATCTAGCAAAGCTGATTTATCATGTTGAATGTCTTGGGTAAAAGTTTGCCAAGCACTGTTTTTGGCATTTTTAACACGTTCTTTGGCCTCATTAGCAAGGGCATCGAGTTGCTCTTCGGTAGCCAATACAAATCCTTTTTGTGCAAAAGACAAAATCCACTCTTTGAATTTAGCGATGCAGTCGAATTCACTTTCCCATTGAAGACGTTCCTCAGACTTATAACGTTCATGTGAGCCTGAAGTAGAATGTCCTTGAGGTTGGTTGACTTCATTGACATGAACAAGTACCGGAACGTGTTCGTTGCGCGCAATATGAACCGCTTTCTCGAAGGTTTCGCATAAATGAGCGTAGTTCCATCCCTTAGTGACTAATATTTCAAAACCTTTTTGCTCGGCAGTGCGCTGAAAACCTGCAAGTGCATCAGAGATACTGCCTTTGGTGGTTTGGAGTTCGCGTGGTACCGAAATGCCATAGCCATCGTCCCATACGGACATCACGAGTGGCACTTGGAGGACACCAGCAGCGTTCATGGTTTCCCAGAAAGGGCCTTCAGATGTAGAGGCGTCGCCAATGGTGCCAAATGCAACTTCGTTGCCGCCGTTACTAAATTTTTTAAATGTTTTGAGGTCTTTAAGGGTAGGGTGCTCGCGGTAAATTTTGGAAGCTTGTGCCAAACCGAGTAAACGCGGCATTTGTCCGCCTGTTGGCGAAATGTCAGATGAGCTATTTTTTTGGGCCATGAGGTTTTTCCATTGGCCATTGGCGTCGAGGTTGCGTGTGGCGTAATGACCTCCCATCTGTCTGCCGGCAGATTGTGGCTCAACGATTTCATCTGTATGTGCATAGAGACCTGCAAAATACTGTTCTAAAGTAAGTGCAGAAATGGCCATCATTAGGGTTTGATCTCGGTAATAACCAGAGCGGAAGTCGCCGTTTTGAAATTGTTTGGCTAAAGCAATCTGAGCGAGTTCTTTTCCATCTCCAAAAATGCCAAATTTAGCTTTTCCGGTAAGGACTTCTTTGCGACCTAACAAGGAGGCCTCTCTGGATTCGCAAGCGAGTTGGTAGTCTTGTAAAACTTGTTGCTTGAAACTATTGAAGTCAAGGGCTTCAGTGTTTGGAGACGCTTTTTCTTTGGCCATTTTAAGTTGATTGCACACAAATATACGTAAAATGGGCCTGATTTTTGTGTCAAAATGTGCAATTTTGCTATGTATGACAACTCCACAACTCGAATTATGCGCAGCATCCATTGAAGCTGTAGAACTTGCAAAAAAACATCATTTTGACCGTATCGAATTGTGTCAAAACTTAGAGCAAGGGGGGCTTACTCCCTCTGCAGGATTGATTCAAATGGCTTTGAATTTTAGTGTAGAAACTCATGTGCTCATTCGCCCAAGAGCAGGAGGGTTTCATTACTTGCCTTTGGAACTCGAATTAATTGAAAAAGAAATTGACTTTTGTGCCCGAGTAGGTGTGAAGGGAGTCGTTGTTGGACTGCTCAAAGAGAATTTTGATATCGACAAAGAAATACTTCATCAACTCATGCAACGCGCGCCAGAATTAGATTGGACTTTTCACCGCGCTTTTGACGAAAGCATCGATTGGAAGCGTTCGCTCAATGTATTGATTGAGCTCGGCTTCAAGCGGGTACTCACTTCTGGTTTTGCCTCTAATGTGGAAATAGGTTTACCTGTTCTTAATCAAATGTGTGCTTATGCAAATGGACGCATTCAAATAATGGCCGGTGGTGGTGTTAATGCCGGAAATATATCCAAGTTGGCACAAATCGAGGGTTTATCTGCGATCCATTTTTCGGCTACACAAAAAGAATTGCTTGATGAAGATTCAGCCTTTTCAGAAACGATTTTGAAGGTTTCAGAAACGCGCTTGCAGCGTATCTTAGCAGCGCTCTAAGGTTGCTCCGATAAATTTTTGTAAATTTGCATACGCAGAAGGTAGAAAATGTTGTTTACCTTTTTTGTGTCATCTGATTAAATGTTATTTTCCGAATTACCCTTGGAGCCAAAGCTCCTGCAAGCCATCGCTGAAAAAGGCTATACAAATGCAACCCCCATTCAAGAAAAAGCAATCCCACCTGTACTTGCGCAAAACGATCTCATTGGCTTAGCCCAAACCGGAACAGGCAAGACTGCTGCGTTTGCTATTCCAATTTTACAATTGTTACACGAAAAAAAACCGTTGGATGGTTCAATTCAAGCACTTATTGTAACCCCAACTCGGGAGCTTGCCATTCAAATAAACGAAAATTTTAAAGCATACGGCAAACATCTTGGCCTGCGCTCACTGGTTATTTTTGGCGGTGTAAAGCCGCATGCGCAAATTCAAACCTTGAAGCAGAAACCTGCCATTTTGATTGCTACACCTGGTCGTTTACTTGATTTGCAGCAGCAGGGTTTTGTGAACTTAAAGCAACTTTCCATTTTTGTTTTGGACGAAGCGGATCGCATGCTCGATATGGGATTTATCCACGATGTCAAGCGCATCGTCAAGCTCTTGCCTAAGCAGCGCCAGACCCTTCTCTTTTCAGCCACCATGCCCAACGAGGTCAAAAACTTGGCCCAAAGTTTATTGAATCAGCCCGTGGAAGTGACGGTTACACCCGTTTCATCCACTGCCGAACGCATTGATCAATGCATGATCCACGTCGCTGATCGCAAGCATAAGGAGGCCTGCTTGGTTGAATTGCTGCAAAAAGACAAAGCAGAAAGTATTTTGGTTTTTTCAAGAACCAAACACGGCGCCGATAAATTAGTGCGCACGCTTGGTAAAAATAAGCTGCAGGCAATGGCCATTCATGGCAATAAGTCTCAAAATGCCCGACAAATGGCACTCAGTCATTTCAAAGAAGGCAAGATTAGGATTTTAGTTGCAACAGATATTGCTGCACGCGGTATTGACATTTCAGGTCTTGACCTTGTTATTAATACGGATGTGCCAACTGTAGCAGAAACTTATGTGCACCGTATTGGCCGAACTGGTAGGGCAGGTAGAGAAGGACGATCAATCATTTTCTGTGAACCTGAGGACCATAAATACTTTGTGGCTATCGAAAAATTAATCGCAAAAAAAATACGGGTCGAATAACCCGTATTTTTTTTGTGTTGATCAACGTTTCAAAAAACATTGGATAGGGCTTGCTTAAATGGCAGCAATTTTGTCTGACATGTATTCACCGGCCTTGAGTTTTCCTACAATTTTGGAGAAACAATCAATTGTGTATTTCACATCTTCAAGGGTGTGGGCTGCAGTAGGGATGAGGCGCAATATAATCATGCCTTTTGGAACAACCGGGTATACGACCATTGAGCAAAATACATTGTAGTTTTCACGCAAGTCAAAGATCAGGTTTGTAGCTTCAGGAATAGATCCGCTGAGATATACTGGCGTTACACAGCTGTTTGTTGGTCCGATTTCAAAACCAGCGGCTTTAAGGCCATTTTGAAGTGCATTGGTGTTTTCCCAGAGCTTGTTTTTTAGTTCGGGGTGCTTTCTCATGAGTTCTAGGCGCTTGAGCAAGCCCAGAACAAGAGCCGCAGGCATTGCTTTGGCAAAAATCTGAGAACGCATGTTATAACGTAGGTATTCTACGACTTGTTCGTCTGAAGAAATAAAGCCACCGATGAGTGCAAAAGATTTGGCAAAAGTTCCAAAGAAGATGTCGATGCCGTCTTGACAGCCTTGTTCTTCACCTGTGCCGGCGCCGGTTTTACCGAGGACACCAACTCCATGCGCATCGTCCACAAATAAACGGAAGTTGTATTTTTCTTTGAGTGCAACTATTTCTTTGAGTTTACCTTGGTCTCCTCGCATACCGAATACACCTTCGGTGATCACTAAAATGGCACCACCTGTTTCGGCAGCAAGTTTAGTGGCACGTTGAAGTTGTTTTTCACAATCTTCGACATCGTTGTGCTTGAACACAAAACGCTTGCCCATGTGTAAGCGCACCCCGTCGAGTATACAAGCATGAGATTCTGCATCGTAGACAATCACATCATGTCGGTCCACCAGGCAGTCGATTGCCGAAACCACCGCTTGGTAGCCAAAGTTGGCTAGAATGGTATCTTCTTTACCCACGAAAGCTGAGAGCTCGTTTTCGAGTTGTTCGTGGTAGTTGGAGTTGCCAGACATCATGCGTGCACCCATCGGAGAGCCAAAGCCGTAAATGGCAGCGGCGTCTGCATCTGCTTTGCGCACTTCTGGATGGTTCGCAAGGCCTAAGTAATTATTGAGGGACCAATTGAGTTTTTCGGAGCCTCTGAAATTCATATGGGGGCCAATTTCTCCTTCAAGTTTTGGGAAAGTAAAATACCCATGAGATTCTTTGGCGTGCATACCGAGTGGACCACGGTTTGCTTTAATTTTTTCGAAGATATCTGATGACATGCTGCTATTTTTCTGCAAAGTTAAGCGAATATAAATTCTAAACGCTTGATTATGCGCTTAATTTTCAACAAGCTTTTCACGAAGATATTGTGCTGTATAGTTGTCTTGAAGTTCGATAAAGTCTTTAGGGTGCCCGCTAAAAAGAAGATAGCCGCCATTTTCACCACCTGTAGGACCCAAGTCGATGAGGTGATCGGCGCATTTGAGCACTTCCATGTTGTGTTCAATGACGACCAAAGAATGTCCTTTATCTAGAAGCGCATTAAAGGCGATCAGTAATTTTTCAATATCATAGAAATGCAAACCAGTAGTGGGTTCGTCGAAGATAAAAAGGGTGGGCGTTTCTTGATTGCCTTTGCTCAGAAAAGACGCCAACTTTATTCGTTGGGCTTCTCCACCAGACATGGTACTAGATGATTGCCCCACCGTAAGGTAGCCCAATCCGACATCGACAAGTGGTTGTATTTTTTCGGCGACGCGTTGCGCGAGTTTGTCTGAGTCGGCTGCAAAAAATTCAAGTGCTTGTTGTAAAGTGAGTTCTAAAATATCTGATATGGAAAGACCTCGATAAAGTATTTCTAAAGTTTCACTTTTGTAGCGTTTGGACTGGCAATGTTTACAGGGCAATTGAACATCGGCCATGAATTGCATAGAAACGCTAATCGTGCCTTCTCCTTCACAAACCTCGCAACGGCCACCTGCCACATTGAAGGAGAAGAAACCTGGCTTGTAACCTCTGAGTTTTGCAAGTGGCTGCCTTGCAAATAGTTCGCGGACATCATCAAAAGCTTTTACATAAGTAATTGGGTTGCTTCTCGACGATTTGCCAATCGGATTTTGATCGATGAATTCGACGTGCCCAATTTTTTTAACATCACCGCTTAAGCCATTGCATTTGCCAATAAGCTCTGAACTAAGCCCAAGCTCTTTTCTGACTAATGGATAGAACAATCTTTTGATGAGCGTTGATTTTCCGGAGCCTGACACACCGCTTACACAAACAAGTTGACCCAAGGGGATTTGGACATCCAGATTTTTAAGGTTGTTTTGGCGTGCATTGTGAATCGTGAGTTGACCTATTGCCTGTCTTGTACGTGAAGGAACTGCAATTTTTTTGCGACCTGTAAGGTATTCGGCGGTAAGGGATTTGCTCGATTGTAAAGCAGCGAAATTACCATGGAATACCAATTGGCCTCCTTGGCTGCCTGCAAGTGGACCAATATCTAAAATTTCATCGGCTGCTTGCATGATTTCTTCTTCATGTTCAACGACAATGACAGTATTGCCTTGATTTCTAAGTGCTGTGAGCACCTCTATTAGTTTTTGGGTGTCTCTGGGATGTAAGCCAATGGACGGTTCATCTAAAATATACAAAGAACCTACAAGGCTAGACCCGATGGAGGTGGCCAATTGAATGCGTTGTGCCTCTCCACCTGAAAGCGTATTGGAGTTGCGATTCAGTGTAAGGTAGCCAAGGCCTACCATTTGTAAATAGGATAATCTGCTGATTATTTCGGGTAAAATATGTTTGCAAATTCCTTGCTGCTCAGCGGTAAGTTGCAAGCCAGCAAAATACACCAATGCATCATCAATGCTCATCAGCACGACATCTTGTATGCTCTTACCAGCTATTCGCACATAGGAAGCGTCTTTGCGCAGTCTTGTGCCTTGACAATCTGAGCAAATGGTTTTGCCTCTGTAGCGCGATAAAAGGACGCGGTATTGAATCTTATAAGTCTGACTTTCAATGTGTCTGAAAAATTCATTTAAACCGGTAAAATATTTATTTCCGGTCCAAAGTAGGTCGTATTGCGCCGGGCTTAAATCCTGTATGGATCTGTGTATAGGAAAGTCAAATTTACTCGATTGAAATAAGAGCTGTTGTAAATATTCTTGCATATTTTCGCCTTTCCACGGCGCAATAGCACCGTCGTAAACACTTTTACTCCGGTCTGGGAAAACCAGTTCTTCGTCGATGCCAAGCGTGAGCCCGTAGCCTTCGCAGGTTTTGCAAGCGCCGAAAGGATTATTGAAGGCGAATAAATGAGGTTGTGGTTCTTCAAACTTCAAGCCATCCGCCTCAAAACGCGTATTGAAATGCTTCCAATTTAGTTGTGCGGGGTTGTATAAACTGCAAATGCCATTACCTTCTCTAAACGCCATTTCGATACTTTCACTTAGGCGACCTGTTTGGTTATTCTCTCGTGCTTCATTTTTGAGTCGATCTACAACAATCCAAATTACATCAGGTGCGTTTTCAAGCGGAAGGATGTCGTTTATTAAAAGAAAAGAATCTTCGTAAAAGACTCTTATAAAACCTTCTTTATTAAATGATTGTAACTTTTTATTTAGAGTATCTATTGAATTAAATGCAATCTGAAATAGAACTGCATATGGTTCGTTTTTCCAGTTGGTATCCAGGAAATTTAGAACGTCGGCAGTTTGGTCTTTACGCACCAACTCGCCAGAGATGGGTGAAAAGGTTTGTCCGATTCTGGCAAAAAGCAGCTTGAGGTAGTCGTAGATTTCAGTGCTTGTGCCAATTGTAGATCTTGGGTTGACAGAACTTACTTTTTGTTGGATGGCAATAGCTGGGGACAGGCCTTTGATGTCGTCAATAGCAGGTTTGTCTAGGCGACCCAGGAATTGACGGGCATAAGACGACATGCTTTCGATGAAACGCCGTTGTCCTTCGGCAAAAATGGTATCGAACGCCAAGCTCGATTTACCCGAGCCGGAAACGCCTGTAATCACCGTGAGTTTGCCATGTGGAATGCGAACATCAATGCCTTTTAGGTTATGTTCACGGGCGCCTTTAACCGTGATAAATTTTTCCATATGCAAAAGTAAAATTTCTTTACTTTTAGTGCTTTAAAAATCAGTGAATGTCTAAAAACACTTTGTTTCGTAAAAAATCGATTGAATCCATTTTAGCTCAAGTTCAAGCCAATGAAGCTGAGGTGTACGCTACAACGCTAAATAAACATCTGAAGGTTAGAGACTTGATTGCCTTTGGGATTGCTGCCATTATCGGTGCTGGGATCTTTTCTACGATAGGACAGGCATCGGCGCAAGGTGGTCCGGCTGTTGTCTTTTTGTTTCTTTTTACAGCGCTGGCCAGTGGTTTTGCCGCTTTTGCTTATGCGGAGTTTGCTTCCATGGTGCCGGTGGCCGGATCGGCCTATACTTATTCGTACGTAGCTTTCGGAGAACTCATCGCTTGGATCATTGGTTGGGCGCTCATTATGGAATACGCCATAGGGAATATTACCGTAGCCATATCTTGGAGTGATTATTTAACTGATATGCTTGAACAAATTCATATTCAAGCACTTGGACTAAAAGGTATACACATACCAGCCTGGATGCAAATGGATTATTTAACGGCCTCAAATGGTTTTATTGAGGCCAGTAATTTTCTTAAAAATGGCGGACTTCTAAAAGATTTAGAACCCGTATTAGTCCAGGCGCGCGCCGCTTGGCTCTCTGCTCCAAAAATTGGCGGTTTGCATATGGTATTGGATATACCCGCACTTTTTATCATCGTGTTGATCACATGGTTGGTTTATAGAGGCATCAAGGAAAGCCGCAATGCTTCAAACGCCATGGTTGTCATTAAGCTTGCCGTTATTTTATTGGTTATTGCCGTTGGTGTTTTTTATATTGATATGAATAATTGGTCGCCATTTGCACCTAACGGGGTAAGTGGGGTGCTCAAAGGCGTTTCTGCTGTATTTTTTGCTTATATTGGTTTTGACGCCATCTCCACAACAGCCGAAGAGTGCGAAAACCCGCAAAGAGACCTTCCGCGTGGCATGATGTGGGCCATTATCATTTGCACAGTGCTGTACATATTAATTGCGTTGATATTGACCGGAATTGTACCTTATGATCAATTAGCAGTCGGAGAGCCTTTGTCTTTTGTTTTCAAACAGATCAACATGCCGCAAATGACATTCATTATTTCGGTGTCGGCTGTGGTCGCCATGGCGTCTGTTTTGCTTGTTTTTCAAATGGGTCAACCGCGTATTTGGTTGAGCATGAGCCGTGATGGCCTGCTTCCCAAGCGCTTTTCTAAAATACATCCAAAATACAAAACGCCTTCTTTTGCAACAATAGTCGTTGGTTTTGTGGTAGCAGTTCCTGCGTTGTTCATGAACCTGACAATGGTTACTGATTTGTGTTCTATCGGCACCCTATTTGCCTTTGTTTTGGTTTGTGGCGGCGTCTTGGTACTGCAAAATAAGCCCGACGTACAACGCGGTTCATTCCGAACACCGTACGTTAATGCAGGTTATATCTTGCCGTTTTTATTTGTAGGGGCACTCATTTATTTCTACACAAATAATGCACTATTCACGTACCTCAACTTCAAAAGCGGCGCTGATTTTGGTCAAAAAGTTCCTTCCCTTATTTTCTGGACTTTTACTGTGTTCTTAACAGTTGTCAGTATCCCTAAAAAACTTTCTTTAATCCCGTCTTTGGGGCTTTTAAGTTGCCTCTACATGATGAGCGAGATTCCGCTTCAAAATTGGATCTATTTTGGGATTTGGTTATTGATCGGACTGTTGATCTACTTTACTTACAGTAGAAAGCACTCCAAACTCAATGCCGCCAAAAACTAAAAACCGAAGTGCTGCTCTATTCCAAGAATAAAGGAGTGAATGATTTTAATATGGATTTCTTGGGCACGGTCGGCGTAGGGGCTGTGTGGAGCCCTGATTTCTAAATCGGCTAAATCAGCTAATTGGCCACCATCTTTTCCTGTCAATACAATAGTTTTGATCCCTTTGGCTTTTGCGGCAAGGACGGCATTCACTACATTTTTTGAATTTCCAGAAGTCGAGATTCCGAGCAAAATGTCTCCGGCTTTCCCTAAACCTTCAATGTAACGTGAGAAAACAAAATCATAACCATAGTCATTGGCTACACATGAAAGATGTGAGGGGTCAGAAATAGAAAGCGCGGCAAGCGCAGGGCGGTTGTTGCGGTAACGACCAGATAACTCTTCGGCAAAATGCATGGCATCGCACATAGAACCTCCGTTTCCACAACTCATGATTTTATTACCGCGGGCCAATGCCTCGTACATCAGGTCAATGCCCTTTTCGATTTTTTCCATGTTTTCAGCAGTGCTGAAGGCTTCTAAAACAGCTTGCGCTTCTTGAAATTCGGCGTGTATATTGCGGACGGTCATGCGATATTTTTCATCAAAAATAACAAAACCCACCCACGCGCCCAACGAATCTTTTATCTTTGAGTAATGAATCACACGTCTTATTTTCAAAATAAAGTCATCTGGATCACAGGTGCTTCCTCTGGTATAGGCGAAGAACTTGCCATTCAATTGGCAAGAGCAGGTGCCAAACTTATCTTGTCTTCACGAAACGAAGAGAAACTTCACGACATTCAGGAAAAATTAGAGAATCATAACCAGCACTGTGTTGTGCCGCTTGATTTAGCCAATCTTTCCAATTTAAGTGAAATAACAGCAGAACTCTTGGAAATTTACGAGCGCATAGATATCCTCATTAACAATGGAGGTGTATCGCAACGCGCAAGTGCAAATGATACCACCATGGAGGTGAATCGCCAACTCATGGAGGTCAATTTTTTTGGAAATATTGCACTGGCAAAAGCCGTATTGCCTATTTTCAGAGCTCAGGGAGCGGGTCAATTTTTAGTGGTCAGCAGTATTGCAGGAAAATTCGGATTCCATTTGCGTTCTATTTATAGCGCGTCCAAAACCGCTTTGGTAGGCTATTACGAAAGCCTTGCCATGGAAGAGGCAGCCAATGGTATTTGCGTGACCATTGCCTTTCCCGGCAAAATCAATACACCAATATCTCAAAGCGCTCTGACAGCCCAAGGCACTGCCCACGGGCAAATGGATCGAAACCAATCATCGGGCATGCCTGTTTGTGAATGCGTGGCCCAAATGCTGAGCGCCTTGGAGAAAAAGAAAAGAGAGGTGCTTATTGGTCGAAAGGAACTGCTCGCCGTTTACCTCAAGCGCTTTTTGCCCAAATTGTTTTGGCGTATTATTCCCAAACAAAGCGCAACTTAAAATCTTTGAACAAAAAAAAGGGCCGCCTCAGTGAGACAGCCCTTTTTTACTTCAGGGGAACCTGAATTAGTTTACGCTTTTAGATAGATCTGCACCTGCCTTAAAGCGAACTGTGTTTTTTGCAGCAATTTTGATAACCGCACCAGTCTTAGGGTTGCGACCATTGCGTGCATTTCTTTTAGAGATTCCGAAAGAACCGAAACCTACCAAGGAGATAGACTCACCTTTTGATAAAGCACCAGTAGTAGCGCTTACAAATCCGTCCAATGCACGTTTTGCATCAGCTTTTGACAATCCTGCAGACGCTGCGATTGCGTCGATCAATTCAGCTTTGTTCATAATAAGTTAGTTTTAATTAGTTAGTAATTAATTATCGAAACAAATATATCTGAATATCAACGCCGACAAAGGATTCAGCCAAAAAAAAGTGGCAAAATGTTGAAAAAACACCCATTTTGTTGATAAAGCGGGCGAAAATGCCCGTCTGTATTGGCTTCGAAGAACATTTTTAGCGGATTTTTGTAGTATTCAAATGAAAGTAGGAATCATCGGATCAGGTATAGGGGCCTTGGCAAGTGCCATTGAACTCAGAAAATTGGGTTTAGAGGTAAGTGTATTTGAGGCCAATGCCCAAATTGGCGGTAAAATCGTCGAACAACACCTCGGCGCCTACCGTTTTGATATGGGTCCTTCTGTTTTTACGGAGCCAGAACTCATGCAAGGTTTGTTAAGAGGTCTGGATCCTAGCGCCAACTTTCGGTATCATCAATTGTCAGAATCTTGCCGTTATTTTTTTAATGATGGCCAGCACCTCACGATTCCTTTTGGAAAAGAGCAGGTGGCACAAACACTCCATCAAACTTTCGGAGAGAACAAACATACCACTTTAAAATACCTTCAACGCATCGAGAAAAACTACCGTGCCATTTATCCGGTGTTTATAGCAGTGTCTTTACACCGATTCAAGCACTTTTTCCAAATTCTATTATTAAAAGCGCTAGCGCGGTTGTTTAAATACGGATTACATCAGACCATGCATGCGCAGAACCGAAATACTTTTAAAAATCCCAAAACCCAACAAATATTTGACCGGATGGCGACCTACAACGGCAGTTCGCCTTACCTAGCGCCGGCTATGCTTAATATCATCTCGCAACTGGAATTTAATGAAGGTCCGGCAATGCCGGTGGGCGGAATGGCTCAAATCACTAAGCAAGCCTATCAATTAGCAGCCCAGCATGGTGTCGAATTCTATACGAACGAGCGCGTTACCGCTATTCAGCACCGCAACCAAAGAATCGTTGGACTTCAAACAACCAAGTCCAATTATCATTTCGATATTGTTGTTTCAAATATGGATATACACTATACCTATGAAAAACTGCTTACCCAAATTAAAGCGCCTGCTTTTTTGCTCAAGCAAGAAAAATCCAGTTCTGCGGTCGTTTTTTATTGGGGAATAAATCAGTCTTTTGACCAATTAGGTGTACATAATATCTTTTTTGCCGACGATTACCGTGCAGAGTTTGCCGCCATTTTTGAGACCAAAATGCTGTACCATGACCCAACTATTTATGTGCATATTTCATCGAAGGTAGAATCTACGGACGCACCTGCGGGGAAAGAAAACTGGTTTGTGATGGTCAATGCACCAATAAATGCGGGGCAAAATTGGGATCAAGAAATCAAGAAATTAAGACAGCGCATCTTAGAAAAGCTATCCAAGGCGCTTCAAACTGCCATTGAACCGCTTATTGAGGTAGAACAAATTAATGAGCCGCGTCTGATTGAAAAAAATTACAGCGGCAAGCAAGGTTCTATTTATGGCAACGCCTCCAATAATGCTTTTGCTGCTTTTCTAAGACACCCCAACTTTTCGAAGCAATTAAAAGGACTGTATTTTGCGGGCGTTACTGTGCATCCGGGCGGCGGCATACCGTTGGCAATTAATAGTGCAAAAATTGTGGCGCGTTGCGTTCAAGAAGATTACCCTAGTCTTCGAAAATAAGTCGGTAAGCTTCTACTTGAGCTAGTTTTGCGCTTTCGTCTTTGAAAGACCCCGAAATGGAGAAGAACGTGAGGTAAACGGGTTCATTTATGGCTTGTAGAGGTCTGGTTTCATTTAAAATCAGATCGAAAAATTGCCGAACGGTTTTGCTTGCTTTTACTTGTGACCCCGAAACATACACGTTAGCGTCAAATCGATGCCAATCATAGTCTTTCGGATCATAAAACCAGTAACAATAACTTTCTTGATCTTGAATCAATAACTCATTGTCTTTATTGAACTCAGTTTCCACGCTCACTTTCCAGCCTGTGGTTTGAAAATCTGGTAAGTTTCTCTGCAATGCGCCATTATACACCACCGAGTCAAAAGCGCAGTTCACAAAAACACCATCTAAGCTACCTAAAGTCACATGTATAACGAATGGCTCTTTTTTGAGTCGAACTACACTTTTCTCAATTTTGACAACTTCACCATTTTGCGTAAATGAAATATGGTATGACTGCCCATAGGCGAGGTGCGCCAAGAGCAGCATCGACAAAATAATTTTGTATAAGGTCCGTAAAATCATGGAATTAAGGTAGCGTTCAAATTCAAAATAGCATTTTCAACCTCCTCCACAATATCTTGCACTTCTTTTGCCTTGGTAAATTGCGCTACTCCAAAGGTGAGGGAGGCCTCAAACGGAACAGTTAAAAGCGCGCCCTTTGGAAGGATTTTCCCTGTTCCTGTAATCCAAACAGGTACAAAAGGGATTTGTGGATTCTGCTCAAGCAAGACGCCAATGCCTTTGTGGAAGGCTTGCAGTTTTTCGGGCTCACCTCTTGATCCTTCAGGAAAAATAATTAATGAATGTCCTTTTGAAATATATTTTTGAAGTACGTCCAGGGCTTTTGGGCCGGTTCCTTCATGGCTGCGTTTGATCAGGATGGTATTAACAAAAAAACGCGTAAGCCAACCCAACCATTTTTTCTTGCCAAAATAAGTGGCAGCTGCAACCGGGTGCGTGTACTTGAGTTGCCAGAAAGATAGGCTGGACATGAGTGCCATCGTGTCGATATGACTGTTGTGATTGGCCACAATAATAAATTGTTTTTGTTGCTTTAATTCACGGTAAGCGCCTTTCCATTTGATACCAAGCAAAATGCGCAGCAGGGGACCCATGAGCATTCTGTAAACAACAAATAAAACGATGCGGTGCATTTAGGAGTAGCAGAGCAAGTAAGTGTAATAAAAGAAAAATGGCGAGCTGATGGCCAAGGAGTCGATGCGGTCTAGGATGCCGCCATGTCCTTTGATGGCGGTTCCGGTATCTTTGAGGCCGAAATCGCGTTTAACGGCCGAGACAATGATATCGCCAACAAAACCCGAACAGGCAATCAATAAGCCTGCTCCTAGCACTTGAAACTCGTTGAACGGAGTTAAAAAACGCAGGAAAAATGCCGTGGCAATGGTGCTCAAAAGACCACCAATAAAACCTTCCCATGTTTTGTTAGGGCTCACTTTTTCGATTATTTTGTGGCGGCCCAGTAATTTACCCCAAGTAAATTGAAAAACATCGTTCATTTCGGTAAGAAAGACAACAAACAATAAAAGACCACGGCCACCTGCATTGAATTGTGGTAATTCAGGAAGTGACAGCAGGTAGGCAAGATGACTGATGGAGAATACCGTGAGCATGAGGTGCGTTGGAATGACGCTCATGGAGCGTGCGATATCTTGTGTATGGCCTTTAAGCACCAAAACAAAAGGAATCCAGGTGAACATAAATACCGGAATAAAGATCAAAAAAGGAGCAAACCAACCCATGTAAGCAATGTAATACTGCACTGGGACGGCTAAATAGGCCCAAAAAATAACGCTACGGTCTTCGGGGCGCGTATTTTTACTGATACTCGATAACTCTCGGAGCGCAGCAAATGACAAAAATCCAAATGCAAAAAAAGAGACGGCCGGATGCACAACTGCTGCGGTGGTAAAAATTGCAGCCATCACCCACCAAGATTTAGTTCGTGTCTTTAATTCCTGAACTTGGGGACCATTATTGAATTTTCCCATTGTCCAGAATAAGACGCTTGCCAATACAAGGACGCCGAAAATGACGGCAATCATTTGTTGGATTTCGTTCAAGTTATCAATTGATGGCATGTCGTAGTCTTCTGAGGGTACTCCAAAGTAACAAGATAAAAATAAGCATCCAAATCCAATTGAGGTACATTTGAATTGGTGCATTGAAAACAAATAACAAGCTCAAAAGACCTACCACCAGAGCTCGATCAGATTTGCCCATGGGTCCGTCGTAGCGCCGCTCACCGCTTACGGCCTGCCCAAGTAAGCCGGCAAACTCATTGAGCACGCTTAATAGTAAGAAAAACAACATCCAAGTTGGGTCCATCTTGAACAATACATAGAGTGGGAAATAAAGCGCTATATCCGAAATGATATCTCCGATTTCATTTAGCACAGCACCTAATTTACTTTGCAGGTTAAACTGACGGGCCATCATGCCGTCAAGTGCATTAAGGGCCATGCGTACTAACAAAACGATTGGTAAAAGGATTAAGGCGAGTATGCGGTTGCCGTATAATGCATAAAGGCCCATGGCAATTGATAATAAAATGCCGAGCAAGGTCAGTAGATTTGGTGATACACCCCTTTTGTTTAAACGCACTAGGAGCGGTTGCAACAGCGCCTGAAATTTAGGTTTGAGCTTGTAAACAGAGATCATGGCTTGTGCTTGATGAATGGATTCTCTACGGGTTGAACCGATTGCAGATGAGGACCGAAGTTACCGTTTTCAATGAAATAAAGCAATGCCTCGGCAAATACTTCAGGATGGGTGTACATCTGATCATGATGCATTGGCACAAAGCGGTAGTCGTCAACTGCTTGTCCAAAACAACTGAGCTCCCAGCAATAGGGGCCCATGGACGCGGCAGTTTGCTGGTGCTTTCTAACCGTATTTGTGGCGTAAGTCTCTAATAACATACCTTTACGGATAGTGCTGTCTTGGAGTGGGGTGTATGGTGTTTGGAGGAGATCTTGCATAACGTCTCCAAAAAGGATAAAATTGACAAACTTCATGTCCTGAACAAGGACAAGTGGCGCGCGTTCTTGCAGCGTGCTGCGGTCATAAACAATTGTTGCAATATTCGATTTGCCGTTTTGGGCAATCCAGGCATTGATAGTCCAAGAGCCCACGATATAGCCAAATACATGTACTTTCTGATAGGCATCTAAACCATGACGTTGCCAATATAATTCTAGATTTTCGAGGGTTTCTTCTAGTGATGCACGGGCAATATAGCGCGGTACGAAAACATCGTAAGGTGCTTTTTTGAAAGTGTTTTTGAGCCGATGCAAAGAGTGGTATTTAGAGCCAAAACCGGGTAAAATAAGCAAAGCTTCTTTGTAGGGTGGGAATTGCGCGTGTGGCCCATGCTTTCCAAATAAGGTCTGCGGGACCGCTTTTGGTTCTTGATCGAGATACTGCATGAGATTACCGTGCAGGATTTGAATATTTTTAGTTTGAATTTCCCTTTTTTGATGAAAACACAAGTCTTTGATGAGCTCACTAGGGGTGCTGATCATCAAGGCCAATCCAGGGTTTACTTTCGCTTCTCTAAGCACTTTCTTAACGGCATCGGCACAATTATTGGCGAATAAAGACCAGGGTTTATTCAGGTTGAACCGATCGGCAATTGCCTCAAGTTTGTTTGGTTCGATGCTATCTGCTCGTAAGCGCAATACCAAAACCGGATTAAACGCTTGGTGCTTTAGTTGGGTACGGTCGAAATTGAGGGCTTCATGGTAGCTAATGTTTTTGAGTTTGAATCCACCGCCATCTTGTTTGCGGTATTTGGTGTAATAGGTGAGGTTCAGGCTGTCTATTCCGAAAGCCATACTGATATGCCCTGCACCCGATTGGGTCTGTGCACTTGAGAACACAAACAAATAGATGTAAACAATTCCTGAGAACATAGAACAAATATCGTTAAGAAGTTTAAATGGAAGAAAACGAATTGAACAATTTCAATAGGAGAACTTGCGAAAATCACAACTTCAGTTGTTTTTAGGCCATAAAAAAAGCCCAGTTGAAACTGGGCTTTGAGTAGCGAGACCGAGAGTTGAACTCGGGACCTTAGGGTTATGAATCCTACGCTCTAACCAACTGAGCTATCTCGCCGTATGCGGGTGCAAATATAAAGAGAATTTTAATTTCATGTAACATGTAGACAGAACTAATTCAATTTTTCTAATTCGTTTTCGATTAGCTCAGCCAAGGATTGCAATCTATGAGCCGAAAAGTCAAAAGGAACACCGGCTGTTTGATAAATATCTTTCATGGATGCTGTATAGCCCAATGCCAAAGCCTTTTTATATTGGTCAATTGCCAGTGGGTAGTTCTCTAAACTGTTTTTCCAAACACCTAATGCGCCAAGTTGGGCAATGCCATATTCGATGTAATAAAAGGGAACTTCAAAAAGGTGTAACTGCCTTTGCCAAGCGTTTTGAACTAAATCTTCGAAGCCCGTCCAGTCGGTGAGGCCCGTCCCAAAATCTATGGAGAGTTGTTGCCAATGTGCTGCACGCTCCGCAGAACTGTGCATCGGATTTTCGTAAACCCAATGCTGAAAAGCATCGATTTGGGCAATCCAAGGTAAAACTTTGAGCGTACCTTCTAGTTGTTCGCGCATGGCGCGCTGGTGTGCTTCTGGTGCGTAAAACTCGAACCATTGCGGCATACTCAGTAATTCCATTGACATCGAGGCCAGCTCGGCTACCTCTGACGGAATATTTTTGAAAGCAGTAAGCGCAAGTTCTCGACTCAAGAAAGAATGAATGGCGTGCCCGCCTTCATGAACCATGGTTTCAAGGTCACGTTGCGTACCGACTGCATTCATAAAAATAAATGGCACACCTATTTCATAAAGTGGGTAGTTGTAGCCGCCTGGTGCTTTTCCTGGTTTGGAATCGAGGTCTAGGTGCCCCAGATTTTCCATGACCCGCAGACAATTGCCAAAATAGGGGTCAATGGCATCAAACATTTTAATGGTGCCGGCAAGCATTTGTGCGCCGTTCTCAAATGGTTTGAGGGCAGATTTTCCCTCTGGGTCAATTTCAGTATCCCAAGGTTTAAACTTTTCTTTGCCAAGTAAGGCTAGTTTTTTTGCTTGAATCGATTTGACCAAAGGAACAATATATTTTTTAATGGCTGCATGAAAAGCAAAACAATCTTCTTTGGTATAATCAAAACGACCTAAGGCCACAAATTTGTAGTCGCGGTAGTTTTCAAAACCTGCATTGCGTGCGACTTGATGCCTTTTTTCAATAAGGGAACTGTAAAGGGCGTCGAGTTGTGCTTGGTCTTTTCTTCTAACGGCCGCCATTTTTTCGAAAATTGACTGCCGCAACGCTTCATCTTGGTCTTTGAGTAAAGCGGCTGCTTGTTGCATGGTTAAATTTTGACCGTTGTGCTCGATCTGTTGAGCGGCACTGATGGCACCATATTGTTGGGCCTCTTCGTTCAATGCGGCCTCGATGGCGATATTCTCCTCTCGGAACAAATCGAGTGCACTGCGCACAGATCTGAAATAAATCTGATGTGCAGCATCTTGTTTGTCCGCAAGGTAGGGCAGACCAACTAATTTTTGATTGAGTTGGTCCTCATAAGGTGCAAGTTCAGGTTGAATATGTGTCACAAAATGTGTGTAGGCCTCCCGAAGGTCCGTATTGGCGGTGTTAATACTCATCCTGATATAACGCCAAGCGAGGTCCTCCTCAAGCACCGCATCGAGCTCGGAGCGGTCTTGGAGCCATTTATCGAATTCCAAACTGGTCTGAATACTTCTTTGGAGCAATTCTTCGAAATAAGGCCGAATTACTGCGAAATCGGTAATGGCCAGGTCTTCGGGTAGAAACTGGCGCGCTGCTTTTTGAATGGTCATGTTATTTACCTCTAGATGAGCCCGTCTTGACGGTAGGTGTTTTTTTTGGTGCCGCAGGTTTAGCCGCTTTTACTGCTGGTGCAGGGGTGCTTGCTTTCTTTTTAGGGGTATCTGCCTTAGGTGCTTTCACTTCTTTTGCTGCAGGAGCTTCTTCTTTTGCTACGGCCTCAAATGCGCCAGCTTTAATCAAAAGGTTAAACCACTGAAACAATTTGCGAACATCAGATGGATACACACGGTCTGGATCCCAGTTGGGCAAGAACTGAGCTAAGGCAGCTTCGAGTTCTTTCATGTCAGCTTTGTGTGACGGCGCTTCTGAAGGATAAAGCGCTAGCATTTTTTCAAAGATGTCTGTCAGTTTGACGTCTTCGTCGTAAGTAAAAACAGTGATGTCGTCAAGGGTAGAAATGCGTTCAGTTGCGTAGGCTGGAAAGCGTTTTTTGTCGATCATGGATTCGACGATAACGCTATTTTTACCTTGAGCAATGACTTTAAAAAGGCCTGGTCTTCCGGAGATGGCAATAATACCGCTGAGTTGCATAGTTTGAATTTGGTTTAACGTGTGTCAAAAATAGAAATTATTTATTTTTTTAACACTATCCCTCAACTTATTAACAAGAAATCCTTACAATATACGTACCTTTGCACCTCATTTTAAAAATAATACATGACATTTGAAGAGCTGGGATTAAGGCGAGAGGTGCTGAAGTCGTTGACAGAATTGGGTTTTGAAGCACCGACCCCGATCCAGGAACAAGCAATTCCCTACCTATTAGGAGAAGATTGCGATTTTGTCGGTCTGGCGCAGACCGGAACAGGAAAAACGGCCGCATTCGGTTTGCCGTTAATTAATAACATCGATAACAAAGCACGCCTGCCACAAGGGCTTATCATTTGCCCAACACGCGAGCTTTGCCTTCAGATTACCAAAGACTTAAATGTCTTTTCCAAATACCTAGAAGGCAATATCACAGCCGTGTACGGCGGAACCGATATCCGTACACAAATCACCAGCGTTAAAAAAGGAACGTCCATTATTGTGGCAACACCAGGTCGTTTGGTCGACCTTATCAATCGCAAAGTTGTGCAGCTCGGAGAAGTGAAATACGTCATTTTAGACGAAGCCGACGAAATGCTCAATATGGGCTTCAAGGAGGACATCGACATGATCCTCGAGCAAACACCTATCGATAAAAATGTGTGGTTGTTTTCTGCCACTATGCCCAACGAGGTAGCGCGCATTGCCCGCACCTACATGCACGACCCATTAGAAGTTTCGATTGGTCACAAAAACCAAAGTAACGAAAACATCGAACATATTTACTATTCAGTAAAAGAGCGCGACCGCTACGACGCCGTAAAGCGTCTGATCGATTTCAACCCGACTATTTACGGACTTATTTTTTGTCGTACCAAAAACGAAACAGCTACTGTTGCCATGAAATTGGCAAGAGACGGCTACAATGCAGAGCCACTCCACGGTGACCTCACCCAAGCCATGCGCGATCGCGTTATGGAGCGTTTTCGTTCAAAAGAACTTCAAATTTTGGTAGCTACAGACGTCGCTGCACGCGGTTTGGATATCAACAACATTACGCACGTCATCAACTACAACCTGCCTGACGACATCGAGAACTACACCCACCGAAGTGGCCGTACCGCACGTGCCGGTAAAACTGGAGAATCATTGGTCTTGATCAATACCCGTGAAAACGTGAAGATCAAAGCCATTGAACGCCAAATGCGCGTCACTTTTAAGCAAGGGAAAATTCCGAATCCGGCCGAAATCTGTGAAATTCAGCTTAAAAAACTCATCGATAACACTATTTCTACCGAGGTCAAAGAATCGGATATTGCCCCATTTATGGAGCAGATTTTGGCTTCTTTTGCCGACCTGAGCAAAGAAGAAGTGATCAAAAGATTTGTTTCTGCTGAGTTTAACCGTTTTATAGAATACTACGAACGTGCTGGGGACCTCAATGCTGCAGCCAGCAAAGACGACCGCGAGCGTTCAGACCGCAAAGAGCGCCCTAAAAGAGCGCGCGAAGAAGGCAAAACCCGTTTCTTTGTTAATCTTGGGCGCCGTGATGGCCTCAATCCAGGAGCAATGGTTCGCATCATTTGCGACGCTACCGGTCTCAAATCCAAGTCGCTTGGTCGCATCGACATCATGACTTCTTTCTCTTTTGTTGAAGCTGACGACGAACACACTCAGAAAATTCTGAAGCTCGTTGATGGCTATGAATTCGAAGGACATAAAGTTTCCATCGAGGTAACTTCACCAGGTCAAGGTGGCTCAGAGGGTGGCCGCGACCGCAAGTTTTCAAAAGGTCCTGGTTCTAAAAGAGGCCCAGGTTCTTTTGGTGGCGGTAAAAAGCCAGGCTTCGAGAAAAAAGGCGGCTTTGACAAAAAACGTTCGGGTGGTTTTGACCGCGAACGCGGTTTCGGCGCCAAACGAAAGAAATACTAACTCCCCTTATCTTCATTGTCCTCTCTATGGAAATCAGAAACATAGCTATTATAGCGCACGTTGACCACGGTAAAACGACACTTGTCGATAAAATGATCGAAGCGGGTCAGGTTTACAATGAAAGAGACCGCATGACCGGTGAACTCATCATGGACAACAACGACCTCGAGCGCGAGCGCGGCATCACCATCGTTTCTAAAAACGTATCGGTCACCTATAAAGGCACCAAAATCAATATTATTGACACCCCAGGTCACGCCGACTTTGGTGGCGAAGTAGAGCGCGTACTCAATATGGCCGATGGCGTATGTTTGTTGGTAGACGCCTTCGAAGGCCCTATGCCACAAACGCGTTTTGTACTTGGAAAAGCGTTGTCAATGGGTATCAAACCGTTGTTGGTCATCAACAAGGTCGACAAAGAAAACTGTACCCCTGATGAAGTTCATGAAAAAGTATTCGACCTCATGTTTGAGCTCGATGCCAATGAAGAGCAACTCGATTTCCCAACTATTTACGGTTCGGCTAAAAATGGCTGGATGTCTATGGACTGGAAGCAACCTACAGATAGCATCACCCCGTTACTCGATCAAATTTTGGCTTACTTTCCTCCGCGTGTAATCGAAGAAGGAAATACCCAAATGCTCATCACTTCCCTAGATTTTTCCTCTTATGTTGGTCGTATTGCAATTGGCCGTTTGTCGAGAGGTGTGCTCAAAGAAAATCAGCCCATCATTCTTTCCAAATCGGACGGACCTCAAGAAAAGCACCGCATCAAAGAAGTTTTTGTTTTTGAAGGGATAGAACGCACCAAAGTCGCAGAAGTTCAAGCCGGAGACCTCTGTGCTGTTACTGGCATCGAAGGTTTTGAAATCGGCGACTCCATTTGCGATGCCGAAAATCCAGAACCACTTCCAACCATTAAAATGGACGAGCCGACCATGAGTATGCTCTTTTCCATCAACGATTCGCCTTTCTTCGGTAAGGAAGGTAAATTTGTAACTTCGCGCCATATTTCGGATCGACTCAACAAAGAACTCGAGAAAAACCTCGCCTTGCGTGTAGCTGACACCGACAAAGCCGACAAATGGATGGTCTTTGGCCGTGGGGTGCTGCATTTATCTGTACTCATTGAAACCATGCGTCGCGAAGGCTATGAACTACAAGTAGGCCAGCCGCAAGTGATTATCAAAGTAATTGATAGTGTCAAATGCGAACCTATCGAAGAACTTACTATTGACCTTCCCGAAGAGTTCAGCGGAACCGCAGTAGAGGCAGTTACGCGTCGCAAAGGTGAAATGACCAACATGGTACCCAAAGGTGAGCGCATGATTGTTACATTCCAAATCCCTTCAAGAGGCATCATCGGTTTGCGCAATTATCTTTTGACCCAAACCGCTGGTGAGGCCATCATGAATCACCGGTTCATGGAATACCAACCTTATAAAGGTGAAATTCCAGGACGCCAAAACGGCTCGCTCATTTCTTTAGAGCAAGGTACCTCTATTCCTTTCTCATTGAATAACCTTCAAGAGCGCGGTAAATTCTTTATTGCACCCAATGAAGATATCTACGAAGGCCAAGTAATTGGTGAAAACTCACGTGCTGGAGATCTTTGCGTCAATGTTACCAAAACCAAAAAACTAACTAATATGCGTGCCTCAGGTTCCGATGACAAAGTCCGTTTGGCGCCGCCAAAAGTATTTAGTTTGGAAGAATGCCTTGAGTATATTCAATCCGATGAATATGTTGAGGTCACACCAAAAAGTTTGCGCATCCGCAAAATCTTGTTGAAAGAAACCGATCGCAAACGCTCAGGTAAGTAATATTTTCGCCATTTTTACGTTGTGCAATCAATGAAAAAGGTTTTTTTATTTATGTTGCTCGTGCTTGCATTTCAAATACAAGCACAGCGGCGTACTTTTTTCTCTCGCTCAGAGTTGGGCCTCACCTTAGGTCAGACCTACTATCTCGGTGACCTCAACCCATACCAACAATTTAAGAATGCGCATCTCGCATTTGGCGCTATATACCGATACAATCTCAATAATCGCCTTACTTTTCGCTTCAACTACCTTCATGGAAAAGTTTCTGCAGCCGATTCTTTATCGCCCTATCCATTATTGGTCAATCGAAACTTGAGTTTCCAGTCGCCCATCAACGAGGTCGCCGCAGGTCTCGAATTTCATTTTGTGCCTTTTCAGTTTGGCAGTAGCCGTTATCCTGCAACAGCCTATTTACTCGCACAAGTTGGCGCCTTTAGAATGAATCCGCAAACATTTTACAACGGTGCTTGGCAAGATTTACAAGTTCTAGCTACCGAAGGACAAGGGACAACAGCCAATTCACAAAAGCCCTACAATTTGAACCAGCTATGCGTGCCGCTCGGTATGGGGCTCAAGGTGAGTCTTGGTAAAATGGCAACCATTAACCTAGATGTTTCTATTCGCAAAACCTTTACCGATTACCTCGACGACGTTGGGTCTGATACCTATTTCGATCCGCAAATTTTAGAAGACGAGGTTTCGGATTTAGCTGCAGTTCTTTCCAATCAGAGCTTAGATGGTAACCGTTTTGGAAAACGTGGCACCAGCAGCACCAAAGATTGGTACGTTTATACTGGTGCAACGCTCACCGTTCGACTTGGTAAAGGAGGAGGTTGTTTTTATTGATTTTGTTTTTAATTACTTTTGGCACATGAAAAAGATATTCCTAGCAACGCTTGTTTTGACCTTGTTTTCCTGCCAATCTGAAGTCTGCGAATGTGCTGATCAATGGCTAGAAATGACAACTGCCCTTAAAAAAGCAGAGGCTGAAGGCAAGTCTATCGACGCTTTACTAAAGAAATACGAGGCCCCCATGAAAAAATGTGAAAATCTCGATGCCAATAAAACTGAAGCAGAAAAGGAACAAATGATCAAAGAATTACGCGCTTGCGATTCCTATAAAAAAATTGGTAAAGACCAATAATTAGAAACTTTATTGCCGATTGAATTCAAAGTTTGCTTTGAATACATTTTTGTAATCCCCCCAATGCTGATAACCTCCTATGGTTTCATTGTGCCATATAAAGCAAAAAGCCCCACCACATTTCTTCACTTCTCTATAAAGTTGCTCCATGCATTGTATGGCTTCTTTTGGACTTAGATTTAAGTATTCTTTGAGCGTTCCGTCCATGTAGACAAAAGGATGCACCACCAAATCAGTAACTTCATTTTTGACTAAGTTAAACCACTTGAATGGCCTGGCTGTTCCAGCACGAAAACCCGTTTGTTCGGCATAGCCCATTGTATAGTCATGCCGAATACCCACCTGTAAGAGCATTTGATAGGTATTGGGAAGGCGCATTAATAAGAAATGTTGTCTATTGCTCAAAGGATGGTAGGCAGTAATTTGACTCAGTCGTTCTATTTCAATTTGATACTGCTGCAATTGGTGAACGGTCAGCGAGCTACCGTGGATACCAATTTCTGCATGTGCTGCAATTTGTTTGATTTTGTCTTGCTGTGCCAAATTCAGATGCGATAAATTCTTATCTCTTTTGGTGTAATTTCCTAGCAGCCAAAAGACTTTTGTTTCAGGAAAATGTGCGGCTATTTCAGAAATTTGGTCGAAGGAATCATAAGGGTCAGGTTGTTGACCACTGCGTACTTTTCTTCGATCGCGTATCCTTTCTTTGCGTTGAAATATAAAGTCTTTGAGCTCTGCTAAAAAACTTCGGATGTTATTCTTATGCGCATAGGCAAATGTATTGTCTATGTCGAAAGTTGGTTGAAAAATAAACCTAGGTTTTTTGGTTTTCAATGTGATGGCACAAACTTGTTCGACATACGCAATCCAAGCAACACTCCATTCATCGCAAATGGCTTTTTGAAGCCAACCATATTTGCTTAAAACGGATGCGCGCGCTTCGAATCTACCAAGCGCGTCGGTGTGTAGGCTGTCGTATTCTTCCATCCGGGTCAGCACATAAAATACCGAGGCCAGTAAGTCGCTTTTTCCATCAAACGACAAACATTCCGTATGGTTGAAAGTTCCTTTTTGAATGGGGTCTATATAGATTTCATCCGAAAAAAGCAGCGTTGCAGGATGTATTTGAATACACGCGTCAAATTCACGGCTCGAATAATTGATTTTTGGTCCCGACGCTGCCATGAACGCAATGCCGTCATTAGTGAGTTCGTAGGCGATCTTTCTATCCGCTAAAACGAAGGAAAGGGTATAAAGAAGGCGTTCGGTGATATATTCGACGTAGATCAGCACTATAAGTCGGAAATGATTTTTTGGCAAATGAACTGCGCGGCTTTGCCATCTCCGAAGATGGTTGGGTCGGTTTGAACATGTAAATCGAGCAGTTGCATGGCGCTTTTGACAATTAAATTTTTATTGGCGCCGCACAAGACGGCAGCTCCAGTCTGCAAGACTTCTACCCATTCCGTTTGTTCGCGGAGAATGACGCATGGTTTGGCAAAGAAATACGCTTCTTTTTGAACGCCACCGCTGTCTGTGATAATCAGTTTGGCGTTTTCCTCTAGTGCTATCATATCGAGAAAACTCGCTGGTGGGCACAACTTAAGCTTTGTTTGCGCCTTGATTTTTTCTAGAAAAACGGGGTTCAAGAGCGCTTCCATTTTGTTTCGGGTGCGCGGATGTATGGGAAGTATGACTTGAAGTTGGGTTTGGGCAATGATTTCTAAAAGTGCCTCAAAAATATCTTGAAGTGCTGTAGCGTCATCGGTATTTGTATCGCGGTGGATGGTACAAAGGATAAAAGACTGCGCTTGGAGATCAAATTGAGCCAAAATAGTCGCTTGCTTTCTACTCAATTCTGCAAAATACAGGCTGTTGTCGTACATGATATCGCCACAATGGTAAACATTAGGTGTATCAATATGAGCCTTTGCTTTGATGGTTAAATCAAATCCTTCTTTAGCTAAATTGGACATTCCCGCTTGAGTCGGCACAAAGAGTAAGGAGCTCATATGATCGGCCGCAATCCGATTGAGTTCTTCGGGCATTGCTTTATTGAAGCTGCGCAAACCAGCCTCAATATGTACGACAGGAACATGTATTTTGGCAGCGGCTAATGCCGCGGCAATTGTTGAATTGGTATCGCCGTAGATAACTACCGCTGCTGGTTGTTCTTCAAGAATCAATTTTTCAAGCCCGCTGAGCATAGCTGCGGTCATATGTCCGTGAGAACCACTACCAACCGCTAAGTTAAAATTGGGTTTTGGGATGCCAAGTTCTTCAAAAAATACTGCAGACATGTTTTCGTCATAATGCTGGCCGGTGTGCACCAAAACTTCCTCTAATTCACTTGAAAAATATTTTTCGATTGCACGGCTCAGTGCGGCGGCTTTTATAATTTGAGGTCTGGCCCCAATGACGGTTAAAATTTTCTTTTTGGACATATTACAAACAGCCTTCATCGGCGAAGCTAAAATAGCCATTATCTGTGAAAATCAAGTGATCCAAAAGTTTCATGTCTATCAGACGGGCAAAATCTTTGATGTCTTTGGTTAAGGCAAGATCTTGCTCACTTGGCTTGCGTTGTCCGCTCGGGTGGTTGTGGCACAAAATGATGCCTGTGGCGGCGCAGCGCAGCCCCATTTGAAAAATGCGTTTGGCATCTGCAATAGTGCTGTGTCTGCCGCCGATGCTCAATTGTACAAGCTCTATGATTTCATTGGCGTAATTTAGGTAGAGCACAAAAAACTGTTCGTGGTCAAGGTCTGCAAGTTGAACTTGTAAAAGGTCAAATACATCTTTTGATGTTTTGATGTGTCGTCTTTGGCGTACCTCTTCACTTTGATACCGCTTACAAATTTCGAAAATCCCCAGTATGCGCATAGCCATTTGTTGGTCAAGACCATAAATTTCCAGTAAATCCCAGTGTGAGCTTTTGGCAAGTGTACGCCAGTTTTGTTGATGCCAACGCCAAGTGCGTTCCATTACCTGACTTTGCTGTTTATTTTTATCTGCAAGCGCCAAAACTAAATTCAGTAGGGCGGTATCCGAGAGCTGTTGCAGCTGGTTTTGTGCATTCATCTATGTATAACGCAAAATAGGCAGGTCTAAATATCGACGTTGAAAACTTTTCAGTACTTCTAGTTTTCTTAACTTTGTGTCATGTCAAAAAAGCAGCAAAAGTTTCAGAATGTGGTCTACAGCACCAATCCAAATTTCACTTACGAATTTGAGCAAACCGATGATATTCAAACACTTCCGCCTCAGCAACAGCGCCTCTACGTTAGCATCGATCGCAAGCAGCGTGCAGGCAAAGAGGTTACTTTAGTCGAGGGGTTTGTAGGTTCAGACCATGACCTCAAAGACCTCGGTAAATTACTGAAAAGCAAGTGCGGAGTTGGCGGAAGCGTCAAAGACAACGAAATTTTGATACAAGGTAATTTCAAGCAAAAGATTTTTGAACTACTGCTCAAGGAGGGTTTTACCCAAACCAAACAAAAAGGCTAGGAGGCTTTTGGTGCCCAGCATTTTTCGATATCAACCACACCAGGTACTTTTTTAGCTTCTGAGCGGATACCGTCGATTAAATCGTGGTAGTTGTGCTCATCCATTATTTCACCTAAAGCAGGTCTAAAAATTTTATAGTCATTGTAAACAATAAAAAAAGCGGCTCCAAAAGAGCCGCTTTCTCGGATAGGGCAGGTGGGCCGCCGCTATCCATAACCTAACTATAAACTACTACGATTGGTTATGTACAAATACGATGCCAAACTCTAAAAAGGGTAGTGCGTCAATCAAAAAAATTAATTTTTGATGAATTTCCCTTGTTTGTTTTCGCTCTCGATTATGTAAATACCATTCATTAAATATTCAATATCAATGGATTGCCCTGGTAATACGAGTTCATTAATTACGATTTTACCGTTTAAATCTTTAATTTGAACCATTTGAGGTTCTTGGTTATCAATTTGAATTTGATCAAGTGCTGGATTTGGATAGACACCCAACGAGCCGCTTGTTTCACTTAAACCATCGAGCCACATGTTTTGATGAAAAGTGGTATTGGTTACAATTGCGTCGTTCCAATCAAAAAAGATGTGGGCTGTATTTTCAATAATTGACATGATGGCATTGGAGGGCAATTCACTAATACGATAAGTCAAATGGCCATGGCTTTCTGCTTCATTGGTAGTCGAATCTGGTAACCAAATCTGATTGAATTCAAAGCGCATGATGCCATTGCCATTGTTGACAACTTGCATTGGGTGCGACGCTTCTAACAAGGTCAAGCTAGACCAATCGAGCAGCGTGCTGAGCGTATCAATGATATATACATTCTGAGCTGGTGCAGTTCCGGTATTTTGAAAGCGTATAGTATACGTTAAAGCGTCGTCAACGAATGCATCTAAATACCCTAATGGATAATTTTCGTTCATGTAATCGGTACTGGCATTCTTGTCGTTGGGATCATAGCTATTTCCAAGAATTTGTAAAAGAGAACCGTTGTTATTGTAGGTGCTACAATCCGAGATAGATCCGGTTGGTGTAATGGTGGAGGTGTAAAAATGTTGTGCACCATTAATTAAACCACCCGGTACACTAAACAAAATAACGTCATAGTTGGTAAAGTTGGTGGAGGCACTATTTAAGTTCCATGAAATGGTATTACCTGAAATGGTATAGTTTGAATTTTGTATTGAGGACAAAACTGGACTGACTCCTGCAGGGTAGGTAAATGAGAGCGTGTACGGGCCTACAACTCCAGGTCCATAGCTTCCCCAGTTGAGTTTGATGTAGGCGGTGCTGTTTTGATAGTAACCAATCCAAGGCGTAACTGTTGTCCAGAGGTCAGCGCAGGTTGAGGTTGTGCCGCCGCAATTCACGGGTATAGATCCATTGACGATTTGTCCGGAGTTGCTACCTATCAATGTTACATAGGTAGTAAGTGCCGTATAACCGTTGTAAATTAACCAGGTAGGGCTTACCTGAGCTAATACGACATTTGAGGTACCAACAAAAGGACCACAATATTCAAAATAACCAGTAGAGTCGGTGTAGACTGTTACACTTGTAGTGGAATTTGGTGAAACAAAAAGCTGAACAGGTGCAAATGTAAGCGGCAGCTCTCCTGTATTGAAAACGCCATTATTGTTTGCATCGCAGAATACATAGCCACCGTAGCAATTGTTTAAACTTGGACTGCTGCAATTCAATGGAATATTCAGCTGAACCGGTGGTGTTCCGGAATTACAAGGGTTAGCAATCACCGAATCCGGCGCGTTCGCAGGGATAGTATAGCTGCTATTGGCAATCCAATTTGGACTGACTTGAATGCCGTATGATTGATTGGTATTGCCTACATAAGAAAGGTTGTACTGACCATTCATATTGGTATATGCCGTAAAACCATTGACCTGAACTGGCGCATTTGCTATAGGGCTTTCGTTAGAATCGAGTAAACCATTGCCGTTTTGGTCACAAAAAACGGTTCCACCAACACAAAGTTGTGTTTGTCCTTGGTTACATATTAGTGTAAATGCGTAAGTCGTCACACCTGTACTAGGAATGGTTATTGTTCCACCTGGAAAACTACTTTGAACTTGATATCCATTAGCGGCTAACCATTGTGGGTCTATTTGTAAAGTGTAGGTTCCAGGCGGGACACCAGTAAACATCAGCATTGTATTAAGGCTGTTGTTCTGATAAAACAGGCCATTAGTTCCAACTAATTGGAAGGGAACATTTTGAAGGTTTTGTTCGGTTGTCCCGTCGTTGTTGCAGTCTAAACCAACAAAAGCATATACTTGATAAGTGCAAGAACCCACGGTGAAAGCAATGGTATCTGTAGCCGAAGTTTGGTTGGCGGGATTGTAAACAGTAGTTATTATTTGGTAAGTTCCTAGGGCTGAATAAGTGTGCGACAGTGGCGGATTCATTACTATATTGGTAGCAGTAGTGGAGATACCACCTCCGGCATTTGAACTAGAACCGTCGCCCCAGTTAACAACTGATTGAAACTGGAATCCTGAAAAATTATTGCCTTGGATTACATATGGAAGGTCAAAATTATAAGAAGCATTTGGAGCGGGGCTCAAAGCCGAAAAGCCAATATTGACAGTTTGATCACAACTCACCGCATTAAAACTTGGTGGTAAAATTAAACCAGTAATAGAAAAGCCAGTAACCTGGGCAAAGCTCAGTTGGATGAAGCATAATGAGCTGACAAAGAGGAGTAAAAGATGTTTCATAATCAGGGATTTATAAACAATAACGAGGCGAAGCTACCGAAGGTTGCTTTGATTAGGCACTTCTTAGTTAACTTTGTTTTTGAATGAAGACGATAAATCGCTTGCGTTTGGCCCAATTCGGAAACCTTGAACTCTTGGCAAGGCAGGTCGTCGAGGGTTTTATCACCGGTTTACACAAAAGTCCTTTTCATGGTTTTTCGGTAGAATTTGCTGAACACCGCCTTTATAATCCCGGAGAATCTACCCGCAACATCGACTGGCGTTTATATGGCCGTTCTGAAAAATTATTTACAAAAAAGTACGAAGAAGAGACAAATTTGCGCTGCCAAATTGTTATCGATGATTCCAGCTCAATGTACTTTCCTCAGACAGGCATCAGCAAATACGAATATGCGGTGTATGCTGCAGCAAGCCTTATTGAATTACTAAAGCGTCAACGCGATGCGGTAGGTCTTAGTATCTTTGACAGCGCCTTGCGTTTGCACACCGCCGCAAAATCTTCGATGTTGCATCATCGCTACTTGTATAGTGAACTCGAACAGCGCTTGGTAAATTACAAAGAGGATAATAAAAGGGAAACCTCAACCATACAAGCCTTACACGATATTGCTGAACTTACCCATAAACGCAGTATGGTGATTGTTTTTTCGGATTTACTCGATGACCCAACCCAAACACCCGCACTTTTTGATGCTTTGCAGCATCTAAAGCACAACAAACACGAAGTCCTTTTATTCCATGTATACCACAAAGGTCTAGAACAGTCTTTTGCGTTGGAAGATCGCCCGTATCAGCTCATTGACATGGAAACCGGCGAGCGCATGCATTTGCGTCCAGGCGATGTCCGAGAAAAATACCAACAAGCCATTCAAGCACATTTCGATGAACTGCAGTTGCGTTGCCTTAACAACGGTATTGATTTCATGCCAGCACCGATAGAAGAGAGTTACGAGCAAGTACTTCTTAAGTATTTGCTAAAGCGCCAAAAACTTTATTGAGGGGAGTTGTTCAAAACAGCTACTACTCTTTTATTCATTACCCTGAAAAAGATTGGCGGTACAAAAGACAATAGCATCATGCCTGGATAACCTGTGGGCATCGTTGGGGCGCTTGCATCGGAATTCAATAACTGGTATGGCTTGTCAGGTTTGTAGTGGTGTTCGCTATGCCTGCTCAGTTCAAATAAAATAAGCCTACCTAAAATATGGTTGCTGTTCCATGAGTGCTTACGCTTCACTAACTCATAGCGTCCATTTTCATTTTTTTGCCTGAGCAATCCGTAATGTTCTATGTAATTAACGGTTTCTAGCAGTAAGATCCCGATAGCGGCTACAGTAATAAATGATAATAGGGTTTGTACTTCAAAGAAAAACAAAATGAGGGCGAATAAATTAATATGCACAAGCGTGTAAACTAACATTTTATTGCGCAACGAGAAAAAGGAAGTACCCATGATTTCCATGCGTTTGGATTCGATCTGCCAAGCTTGGAAATAACTACCGATTTGGGAACGAAACCAAAAGATATAAACGGCTTCGTTTTTTCGGGCTGTTGCTGGGTCATTAGGCGTAGCTACGTTGTTATGATGACCTCTGTTGTGATAAGGTAAAAAATGATTTTCAAGAGAACTCAAGAGCAGAAGTTCGCCCATAAATTGCTCAAAACGCCCTAAGCGGTGTCCAAGTTCATGCCCGACATTGATACCAATTACGCCACACATGATGCCCATGGAAATGGCGCGTCCCCACCAAGTCATTTGGTCAGGAGCGAAAGATTGATTTTGGAGGTAGAAAAACAAAAAAGCCCATTGGATAAAGACAAGCGAATACAACAGATAGTCGTAGTATTTACTGGCGCTATTGAGTTCGATTTCGGTAGCCTCATTTCTTTGCCAGTGACTCGGAAATACCAGCTCTAAAAACGGAACGACTACAAAGAAAATATAAACCGGAAGATAACTTAGCCAACCTTCCGTTCCAAATGAAATCCCGACAGTTAACGGCAAGGTAAAGACGAGCAAATATTTGAGGCGTTTCATTTTTTAAATTTAATCAGCTTCCGCAATATAAACAACCGTCGTCGTTGTCTTGTTCCGGCGCGCGTTCAATTTGTGGGTTAAGCTGCTTTTTGAGTTCATAGATCTTTTGTTGGGTCTCAATATCCGAGAAAAGATCACCTGTGAGTTGCGACTTGAGTGCTGCTATTTGTTGTTCGATTGCTTCCATGTTTCGAATATAATTAAAATTAGTTTTGCCCCGACCAAGTCTTGCTTGGTGGGCATCCCATCAAATAATCGTACCTTTGCACTTTCAAAGAGGCTATGGCGCACAAATCAGGTTTTGTAAATATTGTCGGATCACCGAATGTTGGTAAATCTACCCTCATGAATCAATTGGTAGGTGAAAAACTCTCGATTGTCAGCTCTAAAGCACAAACAACCCGTCACCGCATTTTGGGTATTGTCAATGACGAAGATTATCAGATCGTGTTTTCTGATACGCCCGGGGTTATCAATGCTGCCTACAAGCTTCACGAAAACATGATGGAGTATGTCAATTCCTCTATCCAAGATGCCGATGTACTTATTTTCATGACCGACACGCATGAAAACGACATGAACCACAAAGAAACCCTCGAGCGTATACAACGTTTGGAAGTCCCGGTTTTATGTTTAATTAATAAAATTGACAACTCTGACCAACAAAAAGTCATGGAGCGCGTCGTCTATTGGCAAGAGAAATTACCGAAAGCAAAGGTTTATGTAGTATCCGCTTTGCATAAATTCAACATTGAGGCAGTCTGGGAGGAAATCCTTTCCTTGATCCCTGAGAGTCCTCCTTACTATGATAAAGAAGAGTTATCTGATAGACCCATGCGTTTTTTCATCTCGGAAATCATCCGAGAAAAGATCTTTATTCATTGTCAGAAAGAAATTCCTTACAGCACCCAAGTCGAAATCGAAGAATACAAAGAAGAACCTGGCCTGACCCGCATTAGAGCCAATATTATTGTGGAGCGCGATTCCCAACGTGGCATTATCATTGGGCGCGGCGGAGAAATGCTCAAGCGCATCGGAAGAGAAGCGCGTCTGGACATGGAAAAATTCCTAGAAACCAAAGTTTTTCTGGAGAATTATGTCAAAGTAGACAAAGACTGGCGCCACTCTGATGCCAAACTCAAGAAATACGGATATTAAGCACATCACATGAGTAATATAGTTGCCATTGTCGGACGTCCAAATGTTGGAAAGTCCACCTTATTTAACCGCCTCACCGAATCTCGAGACGCCATTGTCAAAGAAGTGAGTGGCGTAACCCGAGACCGTCTTTATGGCAAAGGCGAGTGGAATGGCTATCAATTTTCTGTCATCGATACAGGGGGATACGCCACTACTAAAGAAGATATTTTTGAAGCAGAAATCCGCAAGCAAGTAGAAATTGCCATCGAAGAAGCCACCGTTATCGTCTTTATGGTCGATGTGATGACAGGTATTGTCGATATGGACGAAATCGTTGCGCAACTCTTGCGAAAAAGCAAGAAACCGGTGCTTATTGCAGCCAACAAAGTAGACAACACCGAACGTGTAGGTCTTTCGTCAGAATTTTACACTTTTGGACTTGGTGAAGTTTTTGACTTGAGCGCAACCAACGGTAGTGGTACTGGTGAAATCCTAGATGAACTCGTGAATTACTTCAATAAGGAAGATGAATCGGTTCGTGAAGAAGACAGCCTGCCACGCATTGCAATTGTAGGGCGCCCCAACGTAGGAAAGTCCTCGATGGTCAATGCCCTAACGGGCCAGGAGCGCAATATTGTGACCGATATTTCTGGCACCACCCGAGATGCTATACACACGCGGTACAAATCCTTTGGCTTTGACTTCTTACTCATCGACACTGCCGGTATCCGCAAAAAAGCGAAAGTAACTGAAGACATTGAATACTACTCTGTATTACGCTCTGTACGCACCATTGAAAATGCCGATGTGTGCTTGTTTATGATTGACGCTTCTGAAGGCATTCAAAAACAAGACCTCAGTATTTATTACATGATCGAGAAAAACGCGAAAGGAGTGGTCGTTTTGGTCAATAAGTGGGATTTGGTAGAAAAAGACCAAAACACGATGGTTCAGTTCGAGGCCAACCTACGCGAACAACTCGCTCCTTTCAACGACGTTCCAATTATTTTTACCTCGGCAATTGAAAAACAGCGCATTCACCGCGCCCTCGAGACCGCTATGCGTGTGTATGAAAACCGTACCCGCAAAATCCCTACCCATGAACTCAATGAAGTCATGTTAGAGGTGATTGCGCACACACCACCACCGGCTATGAAAGGTAAATACATCCGCATCAAGTTTGTGACACAACTACCTACGCACGCACCAGCTTTTGCTTTCTTTTGTAATTTACCGCAATACCTCACCGATGCTTACAAGCGCTTTTTAGAAAACCGCTTGAGAGAGCGTTTTGACTTTGAAGGGGTGCCAGTTAAGATTTTCTTTAGAAAGAAATAAATTTATATTGAGCAGATGAGCATAAAAAAAGGCGAACCAACGGTTCGCCTTTTTGCTTGATAAGAGACAGAGCACTATCTAATCAGATTGAGGTGCCCGGTGACTATTTTGCGATAGTCGTTTTCTTTGGTTTCGAATTGGAGTTTCCAAGTGTACATTCCTGCAGGTACCTTCAGTGCATCCGGACCGTAGGTGCCGTCCCAGGATTGGGTTGCATCTTGGGTCTCCCAAATGATTTCACCCCAACGGTTGTAAACAGCCAAATGGAAGGCATGTGGGTCAAAACCAGTGGTGAAGATCGCTTGCCAAGTTTGGTTGTGTTCGTCCTCGTCAGGTGTGAACGTATTGGGTACATAATAAATTGGTTCGGCAATGACCGGAAGATTCAGTTGGTACACATCTGAACAACCCAATGAGGTATAGGCAGTAAGCGTGATGAGTAGGTTTTCAGATACACCTACATACATGTGATTTGGATTTTCTTCTGTACTAGTGGTGTTGTCATCGAAATCCCATAAATAGGTTATTGCCCCCACAGAGTTGTTTACAAACTGAATTGGCATAGTGCTTTCAGTAAGTGCACCTGGTAAAGCTGCAAAAGAAGCATCTGGGTAGCTCTCCATATAGATGTAATCGTTGTAAGTGGTCGTTTCGATACAACCCAATAAGTTATACTCTAGGGTGATGTCGTGGTAACCGCTCGCGTCGAAAGTGTATGATAGGTTATTGCCTTGGCCGATTTGTGTGCCTCCCCAATACCAGGTATATACGGCTCCTTGTACAGCACCAATAGTGCTCAAATTAACTAGAAGTGGATTACAGCCTGAGAGCGTGTCAGCAATAAAAGTTGGCGGAACAGCCGGTACAATTGTGATGGTCATATCGACGGTGTCACCGCATTGTCCTGGATCTGGGAAGAAAGTGTGCGTCAAGATGCCAGGAACTGAGGTATCTATTGTTGGAGGAGTCCAGGATCCGGTGATTCCAGGAACGTTGTTCGATGTAGTAGGGAATATTGGGTTGGCGTCGTCCTGACACAATTGTGGAATTTGCGTGAATTGCGGAACAGTAAGCGGATCAACGGTTATTGGGAAGGTTAAAGTTGACGCACATTGATTGGGTGCAGGTGTGAATGTATAATTGACGGTTCCGGGCGCATTTGTAATAACGGTTGGGCTATTCCAAGTTCCAGTAATAAGCGGACCACCTAAATAGGAGCTGGTATTTATGGCCGTAGTAGGAATGACGACATTGGTCATATACTGGCAAATTTGTCCCATAGGGTTAAATTGAGGTGTAGTGAGCGCATGCACAACGATATCCATGGTTGCAGGAAAAGCACACTGACCTGCGGTAGGGGTAAAGGTGTAAGTGAAGGTGCCTGCGGTATTGGTAGAAATAGTAGCAGGGCTCCAAGTACCTGTGTAAGGGATATTGTTGGTAGACGTTGCTGGAAGTGCTGGTGCAGCAGCATTGATACACAAGTCTGGTATTTGATTGAAAGTGGATTGTTCGTTTGGAAGAATCTGGATGTTCATGGTGGCTTGTGTCGCGCAAATACCCGCATTTGGTGTAAAGGTGTAAGTCGTGGTCCCTGAATTAGCCGTATTTATGAAATTTGGATTCCAAGTGCCTTGAATGGCCGGAACATTCGTTGACATTGTTGTTAACGTGGCTGTGACAATGGCATCTTCACAAATGGGTGAAATTTGGTTAAAAGTAGGCACAACAGGTATATTTACAACTACAGTTGTTGTAGCTGTTGAGATACAACCACCGGCATCGTAAGTAACAATATATGCACCTGCAGCAGCTGCAGTGGCATTTGGTATCGTTGGGTTTTGGAGGTTGGAAGTGAAGCCGTTAGGGCCAGTCCAAGCATATGTTGGAGAGCCATTGGTTGCGGTAAGGGTGATTTGGTCACCAACGCAATATGGACCGTTGTTCGAAACTGTAATGGATGTAGAACCTGCGGTGTAGGTGATTACAACTTGGCCGTGGCCAGTCTGAAAACCTTGTGTACAAGTACCACCAGCAGGGTAAAAGCTTGAGCCGCCGCCGCCACCGCCGCCGCCATTGGCCCCAGCGCAACAGTTGTCGCCGCCGCCGCCGCCGCCGCCGTAATAGCCGCCACCGCCGCCACCACCTGCCGCGGTTGCATAAAAGCCACCATTTCCGCCGGTTCCGAGGGTGCCTGCAAATCCTGGTTGGCCGCCACCCCAAGGTGGGCCGCCGTTGCCGCCAGCAGTTTGCGTACCGCCGCCGCCGCCGGTGCCTGTGAATGGAGAGCCAGTTCCGATTTGGCCTGTGGCACAACCACCTTGGCCACCAGTTGCCTGGTAGTTGGTTTGGCCTGAGCCACCAGCGCGGCCGCCGCCGCCACCAGCAACTACAATGCGGTTGGTCATGGCGTAAGGTGGTATGCGAATATCTGAGGCACCGCCGCCGCCTTTAGATTCATTTTGTGGGTTAGATGGAGCTGCATGGCCATTGCCGCCGCCGTTCCAACCGCCCGCAGGGCCAGTTGGATTGCCACCTACGCGAATTTCCAGTACTTGACCGGGTGTTACGGCAATGCTCGGGTGCTGAACGCGCGCTCCGTTCCCGCCTTGGCCAGATCCAATGAAAGGATTGGCTAGAATTCCGCCTCCTTTGGCGCCGCGAATGTCGACCTGAATGGTAAATACACATGGCGGAACCGTCCAGGTTTGAACAGCACCTGTGTAGTTAAAGGTAACTGATTGTTGGGCCTGTGTAAAAAGAGTAGAGAGCGAAAAGAGAGAGAAGATTATCTTCTTGATCATGTGTTGTAGGTTATGTAGGTAGACAAATTTAAATTAAATAATCATGAATTTAGAACGAATATTCTGTTGTTAGGTTGCTTTTCATTTGAAAAAGAAGTACTTTGTTGAAAAATTTTGTGATCATGACTCCTTACACAGGTTCTTGGACCGCCTCCGAAGCAGCACATTTATTAAGGCGCTGTACTTTCGGCGCAACCTATACTGATATTCAAAATGCAGTTAATTTGGGCCTGAGTCAAACACTCAACCAACTTTTTATCGCTGCACCAATTGATGAGCCACTCGCTTATGACCCAGCCGAACAGATTGTGAATTTAGGTGAAACTTGGGTTAATGCAGTTTACCCTCAAGATCAAACGGCCAATATTCAGACAGAAGGTGCTCGTATGAAATCTCTTGCTGCATGGCTCGCCAAAAACCTCAATCAAGAGAGCTTAAGTTTAACCGAGAAAATGCAATTTTTTTGGCAAAACCATTTTGGCGTTACCACTTCAGGTGATGCACGGGCTATGTATTATTTTTTGCAATTGTTAAGACAACATGCGCTTGGCAACATCAAGCAACTTGTCAAGGATGTCACTATTGATCCATGTATGCTCTTGTTTTTGAATGGCTCCACCAACACTGTGTTTTCTCCAAATGAAAATTACGGTCGGGAACTGTTGGAATTATTTACCGTTGGTAAAGGCGCTCAACTTGCCGCTGGTGATTACGGTACTTTTACAGAGCAAGATGTAGCAGCAGCAGCAAAAATTTTTACTGGCTATATCGTGCAAGGCGTACGCAGCGCAACACTTCCGCAGGTGACTAGTCAGTTCATGGCACCACTCCACGACAACACGAGTAAAACGCTCTCTTATCATTTTGCTAATCAAACAATAATGGCAGCGGGCGCCTTAGAATATGCGAATTATATTGATGTTGTTTTCAATCAGCCTGATACCGCAAAGTACATTTGCAGAAAATTGTACAGGTATTTTGTCAACCATGACATCACCGCATGGGTTGAGCAGAACATAATAACGGATATGGCGCTAACTTTTACAGCCAATAATTTTGAGGTAGCACCCGTGCTACAAGAATTGCTTTCAAGCGCACATTTCTATGATATTTCGGTACGTGGCGCCATTATTAGATCTCCTTTAGAGACGCTTTGTGCGATGCTCAATACATCCAATACTGTCGCTAATTTTGATTTGCAAACAACTTATCAAATTTACTTATCGATGTATGGCTTGGCTGACCAAATGGGTCAGGGTTATGCCACGCCACCAAGTGTTGCAGGTTGGACCCCTTATTACCAAGCACCTGCATTCTATAGACTTTGGATCAATTCCACATACATCAAAAAGCGCTTTGACGTGGCTAGTTTATTGACATCCAATTTTTACAATGTCAATGGAAATGTCTTCAAAATCAAAGTAGTTGATTTACTCAATGGCCTTTCTGCGCCAGCATCTGCACCACAAGTCATAGACGACCTTTGCTTGTTGCTTTTTCCGAAAGATGTACCCGCTACCGATAAGCTTCTTTTAAAAAATATTCTGACCAATGGTTTACCTGATTTTGAATGGACGCTGCAATACAATGAATATCTTGCAGATCCTACTAATCCAGTATTTTTCAATCCGGTTGAATTGCGCATGCAAGCGGTGTTGAATGTCATGTTTAAAATGCCGCAATTTCACGTTTGCTAATGAAAAGAAGATCCTTCCTCCGCAATGGTGCTCTAGCCAGTTTGTCCTTGCCATTTGTTCAGAATGGTTTTTCGATGCAAGCTATTGCCAAAAAATTATTTGATGTACCCAAAAGTGCTGAAGATAAAGTATTGATTTTAATCCGCATGAATGGCGGAAACGACGGTCTCAACATGATATTTCCCAGGGATCAATACGCTGAATTGTTGGTCCAACGCGCGAATATTTTAGTACCCGAAAGCCAAATTTTGCCCCTTACAGCAGAAGTGGGTTTACATCCCAAAATGACGGGTATGCAAACCATGTTCAACGAAGGAAAACTCAGTGTAATACAAAATGTGGGTTACCCTGAACCCAACCGTTCGCATTTTCGTTCGATGGATATTTGGACAACAGGCGCATTGGATATCAATCAAACCAGTGGTTGGCTTGGCCGCTATTTTGACAGCGCTTATCCAAACTTTCCAGATGCTTATCCAAATGTAGATTTTCCGGATCCTTTTGCCATTTCAATGGGTTCAGAAGTATCGAGTACTTGTCAAGGGCTAATGGGTAATTTTAGCCATGCGGTTTCTGATCCGTTCAATTCCTCAAATTTACTCCTAACTTCAGTTACCAATGACGGCACATACTACGGTGGGCAAATTGAATACATTTCAACCCTGATCAATCAGACCAACGAGTACGGTCAGCAAATCAGCAGCGCCGCTAGTGCGGGTAATTCGCTTTCCAATTTATACGACCCTCAGAATTCACTTGCAGTTCAACTCAAGTACATTGCACAAATGATATCGGGAGGGCTGCAAACTAAAGTATACATTCTCAACGTGAACGGTTTTGATACGCACGATTCACAAGTTGATCAGAATAATTTGCAAGAAGGAGTGCATGCCGATTTACTCAAGCGCATTTCCGATGCCGTACGCGCTTTTCAACATGATTTACAGCTTCTAGGTCTGGAGCAACGCGTTGCGGGCTTAACCTTTTCAGAATTTGGTCGTCAGATTGCCAGCAACGGAAGTATGGGAACCGACCACGGCGATGCAGCACCAATTATTTTGTTCGGTTCTTGTATCAGCAATGGCATAATCGGCCCCAACCCACAAATTCCTAATCAAGTCAATAACCAAGCAGGTTTGCCTATGCAAATCGATTTCAGAGATGTTTATGCGAGTTTACTTAAAGATTGGTTTGAGGTAGACCCAAACACAATTCAGAGCTTATTTGAACAAAATATCAATTATTATGACTTGTTACAAGGTTGCACCAATGCCATAGACGAAGCAGCTCCTGACACATTGGCGGCATTGGTTTATCCGAATCCAAGTTTGGGGCAGCATCAGCTCAAGTTTTATGCCCAAAGCGAATACTACCAGGTCTACTTGGTGGATCAAAGTGGAAAAATACTTAGAAAAGTGTTGGATCAACACCTCAAACAAGGGCAGCAAATTTTAGCTTTTGAAATTCAACATTTAGCGCCAGGGATGTATCACTATTTGATCAGGTCCAACGAAATTCAGAAGTTAGTCAGCTTCCAAAAATTATAAGCTAGTTACCGCGTTGCAGTTGTTCCAATCGTTGTTGGCGCTGCATCGGATTTTCGCGCATTTGCTCTTGTTTGTAGAGTTGGTAACGTGTGGGTTGCATTGTTCGTGGCCAAGAATTGTTGTCGAGGTCAGTATCGGCGGTTTCTAGAAATGGATCGAGTCTAAAAGACACCACCGGTTGATCGTAAACAAAGACTTTACTCACTTTTAGTTCTTCTATGCGCCAAATTTCAGCAGGAATGCGTTCTACTTTCTTTGAGCCGTCGGCAAAAGTCGCCTCAATAATGAGCGGCATTACCAAACCGCCTAAGTTTTCGAAGGTAAGTTCGTAAAGCTGTTTTCCTGCATTCAAGTAAGCGAGGTCCTCAGCACTGGTTTTGCTTACAAAACTTTGATACGCTTTCTCGTCTAAGGCATCCACAGCATAGATATTGCGCTTGGCGTAGAAGTCGTCAATTTGAGGATCTTTTTCATTGATGGTTTGTCCAATACTGGTCGTATTGCGCGTTGCGCCGATAAACTGGTCTTTTTGCGCATCTTTTTGTTGTAAAAATGCTTTTTCAATCGTCGGGTTTTGGGTATTTAGTTGGAACCATTTAACATCGGTGAGGGCAATATCGACGTGGTCTGTAGAGTAGAACCAACCGCGCCAAAACCAGTCGAGGTCTACTGCAGAAGCGTCTTCCATGGTGCGGAAGAAATCTGCTGGGGTGGGGTGTTTGAACGCCCAGCGCTCACAGTAGGTTTTAAATGCGTAGTCAAAAAGCTCGCGTCCCATGACAGTCTCGCGTAATATATTGAGCGCGGTGGCTGGTTTGCCGTAGGCATTGTTGCCAAATTGTTTAATCGATTCAGAATTGGTCATGATGGGTGAAATCCCGCTGACATCGCCACGCATGTAGTCGGCAATCAGGTAAGCAGGTCCTCTGCGGCTAGGGTAGTCTCGTTCCCATTCTTGTTCGGTGAGGTATTGCACAAATGTATTGAGTCCTTCGTCCATCCAGGTCCATTGACGCTCATCTGAATTGATGATCATGGGGAAGAAATTATGGCCTACTTCGTGGATGATGACGCCCCACATGCCGTACTTTTCACCCTCTGAATAAGTGCCGTCTGGTTCTGGTCGGCCACCGTTAAAACAAATCATGGGGTATTCCATGCCAATCCATTTGGAATGCACTGAAATAGCTACAGGGTATGTGTAATTGGTGGTGTATTTCGAGTAGGTTTTGATGGTGTGCGCAACAAGTTTGGTTGAATAGCGCTCCCAGAGTGGGTTGCCTTCTTTAGGGTAATAACTCATGCATAAAATATCCTTGCCGCCAACGGTTTGCTTTTGGGCATCCCAAATGAATTTGCGCGACGTCGCAAACGCGAAGTCGCGGACATTCGTCGCTTTGTAGACCCAAGTTTTGGTTTTTTGCGCTTTGTTTTTCTCAGCGGCTTCTGCTTCAGCTTGCGTTACGATAAGTACAGGAGCGTCTGATTTTTTGGCCAGATCATAGCGCTTGCGCTGCTCTGCGGTGAGCACGCTTGCATAGTTTTGGCACTCGCCAGTGGCTGCAACGATATGGTCTGCTGGTACGGTAATACTCACTTCGTAGTCGCCAAAAGGCAAGGTGAATTCTCCACGGCCCAAGAACTGCTTGTTTTGCCAGCCTGTGACATCGTTGTAGACACACATGCGCGGGAAAAATTGCGCAATTGTGTAAAGGTAATTTTCATCCGTTTCAAAGTATTCATAGCCCGAGCGCCCGCCAACTTGCATGCGGTCGTTGATGTTGTACCACCATTTGATTTGAAATGAGATATTTTGACCCGGCAAGAGGGGCTTCGCTAAATCGATGCGCATCATTGTCTTGTTGATGAAATAGCTCATAGGTTGGCCGCTCATGTTGGTGATTTTCTCAATTTTGAAGCCACCATCATAGTAGAAATCCCGTTTGCGCAAATCGGAAACATTTTTAAAGTTTTCCATTTTTTCGACCTCTATGATTTTGCTATCGGAATTTAAGTTGTAAATGTTTTGATCGAGTTGCAACCACAAATAGGCCAGCGGATCAGGAGAGTTATTGGTATATGTAATGGTTTCGACGCCATCTAAACGCTGCTTGTTGTCATCGAGTACCAAAGTCATTTTGTAGTCTGCCTTTTGCTGATAGTAGGCGTGGCCAGGCGCGCCAGAGGCTGCACGGTAACTGTTTGCTGTTGGTAGCAGCTGATCTAACTGCGCAAATTTAGTTTGGGCAACTAGTGCGCCACTCGCAAGGGTTAAAAAAGCAATAGCTAATTTTTTCATGGTTTGAGGGTAAAATATTTTGGTTGATCGTAAAGTAAAAAGGAAAAGGTCTCTGTTTGATTTCTATAGGTAAAGGTGAGCTTGTTCTGTTGGTTCGGAAAACGCTCCATGAGTGCATCAAATTTAAAATGCAACGGATTGTAAATTGCACTCACTGGCGCAGAGATATAACACGCTATGGTGCCATTGAGTTGGGTTACAATTCCCTCCAAGGTAAACGATGATTGGCAATGTACATCGACAGCATTTGAATCGAGCGCACAACCATAGGTAATTTGAAAATGTTGATTGATATATTGTTCAATTCGCTTTAGTTCAGCGGAGGTTTCATCTAACTTTTCGAATTTACCAATCAGTGTACCCTTTGGTTCAATGGCGCGTTCGAGGTCGTGGGTGGTAAAAATGAGGGTGCCTTCAAACCGCCTATTGATTTCGTTGTAATTGATTTCTGCATATGCAAAATAAAATTCGTGCGCATGAAGCTTTGGTAGCAATGCGAAGCCAATCAGAAGAGAAAACAAAACCCTAAGCATGACCACGAAAATACAAAAAGCAAATGAATTACTTATCTTTAACCAATGAAACCAAGCAGCGCCTTTTTTGTAAGTCTCGTTATCTTAACGAGCTGTTCTTCGCCTAACCCAGATGCTTGTACTTGTGGCCAAGAACTTTCTAAATCACAAGCAGAACAAGATACCGAGCTCATGAATGCCTGTGCTCAAAAAGGCGATGCCCTACCCGATAAGCAAAAGCCCAAATGGTTCGAAGACGTGATGAATTGCGTCGAATAGCTTTTTTTAAACAAAAGAAACAGCTTTAAAAAAGAAAGTCCTGCCGGAGCAGGACTTTCAAACAAACAACAAACAATTCTTGCGGCCCCATGTGGCTTCGTGCAAGAATATCTTTAGTCCGTTGTCCGGATCAATCATGAGTTGAGCATCTTAACGCAGCCGATCCACAAATGGTTACATTGACATCCGTATTTTTCTTAAAATCGATTAAAAAGGACTTTTTGACAGAAAAAGAACTGTTAAATCGGAAAAAATGACCGGTTTTCTGAGCTGGTGTGGGGTTTGTGCAAAGCATATCAAATTCAAAATGATAAAAAATGGACTTCGATAAATTCACACACCGCGCCAAAGAGGCTTTGCAAAAAAGTCAAGAAATCGCATTGAGCTATCAACACCAAGCCATCGAACCGAGTCACCTATTAATGGCTTTGCTGGAGAACAATGCTGATGTTCTTGGATTTTTATTGAAAAAAAATGGGCTACAGTTGCAAGAAGTCAAACGCAGTGTCATCGCCATAGTCGCTTCTTTTCCGAAGGTGAGCGGTTCAGCAGAACCATATGCAAGTGCTGATTTTCAAGCACTATTGCAACGGGCAGTCCAAATACAAGTTGAGCTAAAGGACCGCTTTGTTGCCATTGAAGTGCTGTTTTTGGCACTACTCGAAGGCAAGGACGCGGCAGCTCGTTTTTTAAAAGACCTACAATTAAAAAGTTCAACACTCAAAACACAAATTATGGAACTCAGAAACGGCGCCAATGTCAATAACTCTAATCAGGACGCCACTTATCAATCTTTAGAAAAATACGCCAAAAACCTTAATAAACTAGCCGAAGAAGGCAAGCTAGATCCTGTCATAGGCCGCGACGACGAAATCAGACGCGTTTTGCAAATTCTGACGCGCCGGACCAAAAACAACCCGATTTTAATCGGTGAACCCGGAGTAGGTAAGACCGCTATCGCCGAAGGCCTCGCGCACCGAATCATTGAGGGTGACGTACCTGAAAATCTAAAATCAAAAACCGTTTATTCATTGGATATGGGTTCTTTGGTTGCTGGAGCGAAATACAAAGGTGAATTTGAAGAGCGACTCAAAGCCGTGGTTCAAGAAGTAGTGGCCGCAGCTGGTGAAATCATTTTATTCATCGACGAGATTCACACGCTTGTTGGCGCAGGTGGCGGCGAAGGCGCTATGGACGCAGCCAATATTTTGAAGCCCGCATTGGCACGAGGTGAACTCAGGGCGGTTGGTGCCACTACCCTTAATGAATATCAAAAATACTTTGAAAAAGACAAAGCGCTGGTGCGCCGTTTCCAAACAGTACTCATCGACGAACCAAGTACCGAAGACGCTGTATCGATTTTGCGCGGTATCAAAGACAAATACGAAAACCACCACAAAGTGCTGATTAAAGATGCGGCTATTATAGCAGCGGTGGAGCTTTCTCAACGTTATATTACCGAACGCCACTTGCCCGATAAAGCCATCGACCTCATCGACGAAGCAGCTGCTAAACTCCGAATGGAAATCAATTCCAAGCCAGAAGAGTTAGACGAAGTAGAGCGTAAAATCATGCAGCTCGAAATCGAAAAGGCAGCCATCCTTAGAGAAAATGACCAAAAGCGTTTGGCCCAGGTTGAACAAGAGCTAGCTGGATTGCAAGAACAGCGCTTGCGCTTACAAAGTCGTTGGCAAGCCGAAAAAGACCTCATTGAAGGCATTCAACATGCCAAAGAAGAAATAGAGCTGCTCAAGTTTGAGTCAGACGCTGCGGAGCGCATTGGCGATTATGGGAAAGTAGCCGAATTGCGCTACGGTAAAATAAAAGAAGCCGAATTGGCGCTCAATGAATTGAAAGAAAAACAACAAGCGTTAGAGGCCCAAGTAAAGATGATTAAAGAAGAGGTCGATGTTTCGGAAATTGCCGAAGTAGTTTCCAAATGGACAGGTATTCCTGTGGGCAAAATGCTTGAGAGTGAACTCGGAAAGCTGCTGCGTTTAGAAGAAGAACTACACAAACGCGTTATCGGTCAAGAAGAGGCTACAACGGCGTTGTCTGACGCAATTCGACGCAGTCGTGCGGGCTTACAAGACCCCAAAAGGCCAATCGGTTCCTTTATTTTTATGGGAACCACAGGCGTTGGCAAAACAGAGCTGGCCAAGGCCTTGGCGGCTTATTTATTCAATGACGAACAGGCCATGACGCGCATTGACATGAGTGAGTACCAGGAAAAACATACGGTAAGTAGGCTTGTGGGTGCACCTCCGGGATACGTTGGCTATGAAGAAGGCGGGCAGCTTACCGAAGCCGTTCGAAGAAAACCGTACTCTATTGTTTTGCTTGACGAGATAGAAAAAGCCCATCCTGATGTTTTCAATATTTTATTGCAAGTACTCGATGATGGCCGTCTTACCGATAACAAAGGTCGCTTGGTGAATTTCAAAAACACCTTGATCATCATGACTTCTAATTTAGGTTCTCAGCTCATTTTTGAGCGTTTTGAAAATGCCAAAGAAGAGAACTACTTACAAATTGCCGAACATACGCGCACAGAAGTTCTTGAGTTACTCAAGCAAACCATTAGGCCAGAATTTTTGAATAGAATTGACGAAAGCATACTTTTTTTACCGCTGACCAAAAAAGAAGTCGCTGAAATCTTGTCTTTACAATTAAAACAACTTCAAACCAAATTGCTTGAATCGGATATCCATTTAGTGGTTACGCCAGACGCTTTTGATTACATTCTCGAGCTGGGTTTTGATCCGTTCTTTGGAGCTCGTCCTGTCAAACGCGTTATTCAAAAGCAAGTTCTAAATGAATTGTCCAAAGCCATTTTAGCACAAAAAGTGGATAAAAGCCAAAATGTTGTGATGGATATGTTTGATGGAAAAATTGTCTTCAGAAAGCCAATACATGCTCAGGAAGAGCTAGAGGTGAGCGTTTAGGATTAGATTTTAAACTTCTTGAAAAAGGCATCCCAGTTCCAAACAAAGTTAGTCATGACTTCGTCCATGCGCTTTAAAAACAACGGATTGGGTGCTTGCATACGCTTAAAGTAGTCATCTTGGAATTCGTAAAGACCATATTTATGAAACACCGCTTTAGACATGCCATAGATCCAGTTTTTAGATGGATGGTTGACCTTCATGATAAAGCTTTGGTATTCGCGGATCATATTTTGGAAATCGCCAATGCTCATTTCGTAGATGCGCGCTAACTTTTCAAAAATGAGTTGCTCTACTCTTGCGGCTTGTTCAGCTTCAAAAGTACTTTCCAAAAAGGATAAATTGCCGACAATAACAATGAGTCCGAATTGACCAGAGTCTGAGGAAGAAATATTTGGGTTGCTCACAAAAGCGCTGTCTTCGTTGATCATCGCGGCAACTTCGGCAAAGCCGTTGTCTACACTATCAAAAATGCCATTGATAAAAACGTTGGCAACTTGATTGTCGGATAATTTTTTCTTAGTGAACGAGCTGAACATTGCGAATTACTTATTGCTTCTTTACAAATTTAACATTCGCTTTATCCGCTTTAACTTCAAATAAAAGTGCTTTATCAACGGAGTTTTCAACAAAATAAACTTTTAATTAACCTTAAATTTGCAGCAAAAAAACAATGAAAGCAGTTATATCAACAAACAAAGGAGACATGCACGTCGAATTTTTCGAAAAAGATGCGCCCAACACGGTAGCTAATTTTGTCAAATTGGCAAAGGAAGGCTACTACAACGGATTGAAGTGGCACCGCGTCATTCCAAATTTCGTGATTCAAGGTGGTTGTCCATGGCACATGCCGGCCGAAACACAGGTGGTTCACAATTTTTTGTTTGTCATTCAAGAACGCAAACTTCACACCTAGACCGAAATCATACCGTTTTTGGTAAAGTATACGAAGGTTTAGATGTGCTCGATGCTATTGGTCAGGGCGATAGCATTGATTGTATTGAAATGAGCGAAGGGGCTTAAGCCTCTTTTGCAAATGCAATAATGAGTTCGGCGAGTTCTTCGCCTATACGGTCTTGTGCTTCTATTGTAGCGGCGCCAATATGCGGCGTACAAGCTATTTTTGGGTGTGCTATTAACGCTTGCATCGGGTTGGGTTCATTTTCGTAAACATCTAATGCAGCAGCTGCAACTGTACCATCTTCGAGGGCTGCAAGCAAGGCACTCTCTTCAATGACACCACCTCTTGCCGTATTGACCAAACGCACACCTTTTTTCATGAGTGCAAATTCTTTGGGTCCAATTACAGCTGCTCCGTCTGGTTGTTTAGGTACATGAATGGAGATGTAGTCCAGTTGCCCAATTACTTCGGCTAAGTTAGCCACAACCTTCACCGGAATTTCAAGGGTTTGGCCAGCAATTTTCAGGTGAATGGGTTGAATACGCGCTCTGCGCTCAATGGCAATGACTTTCATGCCAACTCCTAAGGCATAGGCTGCCAAACTTTGTCCGATTCTACCAAAACCAATTATACCGAGTGTTTTGCCGCGCAACTCAACCCCTTTTGCGTAATTTTTCTTAAGTGTGGAAAAGTCGCCAGTTTCTATATTTTTGAAAGAGTCGTTTAGGAATCGCGAAATAGAAAAAAGCTGGCCCATGACGAGCTCTGCTACTGATTGTGAAGAAGATGCTGGTGTATTTATGACCGTTAAACCTTTTTCTCGGGCATACGCAACATCGATATTGTCCATGCCAACGCCTCCTCGGCCAATGAGTTTAAGACCTGGGCAAGCATCAATCACAACTTGACGAACGGTGGTGGCACTGCGCACCAAAACGGCATCAAATCCTTGTTGATTAATTGTATTGGCGAGTTCTTCTTGCGCCACTTTCGATGTGCTGACGTGGTGGCCTGCGGCCTCTAAGAGCATTTTTCCTAATTCAGAAATGCCGTCGTTTGCTAAAATTTTCATGTTATCCTTTTCTATTGAATTCTTTCATGACATCGACCAAAACCTGGACGCTTTCAATTGGGAGCGCATTGTAAATAGAAGCGCGGTAGCCGCCGACGGAACGGTGGCCGGGCAGGCCAACAATACCGGCATCTTTCCACATTGCATCGAACGCAGCGCCTCTGCTTTCGTCGGTTAAGAGAAAAGTGATATTCATTAGTGAACGGTCCTCGGTGGCTACTGCACCTTTGAATGACGGATTACTATCAATTTCTTGATAAAGTAAAGCAGCTTTGGCTTCGTTTTTAATTTGCTGGGCTGCTACTCCTCCCTGTGCAAGTAAATGACGCAAATTGAGCATGGACACATATACGCTAAACACCGGTGGTGTATTGAGCATTGATTCTTTTTCTATTTGCTGTTTGAGGTCAAGGTAAGTAGGCATGAATTGCGCGCTGCTTTTACCTAATGCAGCGTCTTTTACGATATAAAGTGTGGCACCTGCGGGACCCAAGTTTTTTTGTGCGCCAGCGTAGATTAAATCAAAATCGGCAACGTTGATTGTCTTTGAGAAAATATCCGAAGACATATCGCATACTAACGGATGGCTTGTTTTAGGAAAGTCTTTGAATTGAGTACCGTAAATGGTGTTGTTGCTTGTGAAATGTACGTAGTCGAGATCCGAGGGTATGCTGTAATCTTTTGGGATGTAGCTGAAATTTTTATCCTCAGAGGAGGCAAAAACCTCAACAGTGAGCCCGACTTTTTTGGCTTCTTTAATGGCGCCACTTGCCCAGGTTCCTGTATTTATATAGCCTGCTTTTTTAAGCTCGCGCTGCATGTTGAGTGCTGCTATGGTAAAGCCAAGTGTAGCGCCACCTTGCATGAATGTCACAGAATAACCGTCCGGAACATTCAATGCTTTCTTTACCAAATCGAGCGCTTCGTCCATGACAGCTACAAAGTCTTTGTGACGATGAGAAACCTCGAGGATAGATAAACCATTGAAGTCCAAAACTGCAGCAGCAGCTTCTTTAAATACATCTTGCGGTAAAATACAAGGGCCCGCGCCAAAGTTGTGTTTCATATGAGTTGATTAATATTTGCTTAAGCGTTACAAAGTTGCAAAAAAAAAGAGCTGCGAAGGCAGCTCTTTGTATCATTCCGCTTTTTTTGCGGCGGTTTTTTTGGCAGCGGGCTTTTTTGCTGTAGTCGCCGCTTTGGCCTTTGGTTCAGCCTTTGCAGGCTTTTCTTTTTTCTGCTTTTTGATCACGATGATAGGGCCATCTTCTTTGCGCTTTCTCGTCTTGCCATATGAGCCCATGGCGCGTTTGCCTTTTGCTGTTTTTTTGTCTCCTTTTCCCATAAGTGTTTGTTTGTGATACGTGTACACTCAAAGTTATCAAACTTTTTTAAATTCCTCTCGAAATTTTTTGGCAAGTTGAGGCCCTCCATTAAGAATGCGTTCACACCATTCAATTTTGAGTGCCGTTTGTTCTGTTTGTGGTAATTGCCATTGAATGTTACTCGATGCCAAGCGCGTTCTTATGGTATTGAGTAAAATAGCAACCGAAACCGATAAATTTAAGCTTTCCGTAAAGCCATGCATGGGGATGTGTAAAAACACATCTGCATTTTCCTTTAGTTCCTCAGATATGCCATGTTTTTCAGCTCCAAAAAATAAGGCCATTGGTTGTACTAAATCGATACTTTGGGATGTTGTAGCTTTGTGATGGGGCGAAGTTGCCACGATTTGATAGCCTTTTTTTCTTAATGAATCGATCGCATCTAAACCGGGCTCGGGTGGTGTTTGGTGTTGCACAACATCTAGCCATCTGGCTGCTCCAAGAGCAATGTCTCTTTGGAATTGGTAGTTGTTGTTTTTTTCAATAAGATGCAATTCTTGAAAGCCCAAACAATCCATACTGCGCATGACAGCAGAAGCGTTGTGGTCTTGTTGGATATTTTCTAAGCAAACTACGATATGTCGACTGCGCTGTGGTGCAATTCGTTCAAATAAATCGACCTTATTCGGCGTGATGATTTTATAAAATTCCTGCAATACAAAGTCGTCTTCGGACATGATTTAAAGGTGCTTTTGCATTAAAAAGTGTTGGATTTCTCCGAACAGTAAGTGGGATTTTTCTACCAAATGATAACCGCGTTTTTGGTAAAAAGGCAGCGCAATTTCTCTTGCGTGTAAAATGATTTTTTGAATCCCTTTTTCTTTAGAAATGCCTTCTATTTCTTCCATAATGGCTTTTCCAATGCCTTTACCTTGTTGATTTTCAGCGACCGCCATAAAGCGAATCTGAGCAGTTTGTGCGTCAACTTGATCTAAACGACCGACGCCAAGAAGCTCATCGGCATCGTCAAAATAAGCAAAGTGTTGCTGCTGGGCTTCATCGGAAGTTTGTTCGCTACCTTTAGCTTGGCCCCAGGGCGCACGGAGAACGTTGTAACGCAAATCGTAATAAGCGTCCCATTCAGTGGCGTTTTGTGGACTTCTGATCATGCTTCAAAATTAAATGCTATTTGTGAAACACGTCGGGTATTTTGTCCATTGCTTTGTTCTTCTTTGACCAATGCTAAGGCATTAGGATCTGTAAAAACTTCGTCTAAAGATTTAATTTTAGCCACAGGCACATTTAAGTCCATGAGTTCAGTTATCATTTTTGCGCAAGCCAACTCTAAAATCTTTTCGGACAATAATTCAAAAAGCACACCCCGGTTTTTCACTCTTTCCATATTGTTGCAGAAACGGGTGTCGGTCGCAAGTTCATCTAGGCCAAGGAATGAAACCAGCTTCTTAAAGTGTTGGTCTGATCCAATTGCAAAAGTGATTAAATGTTGGTCTTTAGTCTGAAAAATTTCTCCGTATGGCGCAATGTTGGGGTGCAAACTTCCTATTCTTTGTGGAATATGGCCCTCCATTAGGTAGTTGGAGGCCTGATTGGCTAAACTACAAATGGCTGCATCGTACAATGAAACACTTACAACTTGGCCTTTTTGTTCTTTTTTTTGCAACAAAGCCAAAAGCAATCCTTCTTTGAGCTGATGTGCTGACAAGACATCTATGAGTGCCACTGGCATTTTTACTGGACCGCTTTGAGGAGTACCATTCATCGACATAAAACCTGTTTCGGCTTGCAAGATGAGGTCGTAAGCAATACGGTCAGCGTATGAACCAAACCCGGTAATTTTTCCGATAATCAAACCAGGATTGATTTTCCATAGGTCCTCTGGCGTTACCTTCAGTTTTTGATCGTCACCTTTCTTGAAATTCATCAGTAAGATATCGGAATCTAATAGTTCGTTTAAGAAAATTTGGTAATCGGAATCGAGAAGCAAGTCTAATTTAAGGCGCTCTTTTTTGTAATTGACACTCGAATAATAAGCACTTTGTAACGCTTCATCTGTTTCGCTATTCAAGCGCCAAGTGTTCGTGACATCGCCATTTTTAGGGTGCTCAATTTTGATGACCCGCGCACCGAGCTCGGCAAAAAAAGTACCGACAGATGGGCCCGCTAAGACACTTGATAAATCCAGCACTTTCAGATTTTGAAAAAGCAAATAACTCATTTTTGAGGAATAGAATCTATTAGTCGGAGCTCCACTTGAGCGAGACCATCGCGCACAAAATTAAGTTTTTTTGCTGCAGCCCAACTCAGGTCGATAATTCTCGTTGTTGATGCGGCCATGCGGTCTGTAATGCGCACCACTACAAGCGAATCATTTTTGATATTGCGGACCTGAACTCTGGTTCCGAATGGCAAGCGCACATGTGCCGCAGTGAGGCTGTCGGAGCAATACCGTTCACCAGAGGCCGTGCGTCTGCCATTCATCGACTGCGCATAATAGGACGCTTTGCCGCGCTGGAAGATGTCATCACTCGTGTTAAAAAGCGTAACAAAAAGTAATAGGTAAATCCAATTCATTTAGTAAATGTAGATTTTTCTAAAATGAAAGCCAATTTGGTGTATATATTTTACCAATGTCAAGAAGCTTAAATAGTTTTAATTCCGTAAATTTGATGCGCAATAAATAACACACATCAGCACTATGACAGTTTTTGACCTCGACATGATCCAACGCGTTTATGAGCGCTACCCTGCTCGCATTGCCGCTGCACGCAAGGTGGTGGGCCGTCCACTCACTTTATCAGAAAAAATCCTTTACGCCCATCTTTGGGAAGGTGATGCAAGTTCGGCCTTTGAACGCGGAAAGTCTTATGTCGATTTTGCTCCAGATCGTGTTGCTATGCAAGATGCAACTGCCCAAATGGCGTTATTGCAGTTTATGCAAGCCGGTAAAAAGCGTGTGGCTGTGCCATCAACGGTTCATGCTGACCACCTCATTCAAGCCAAAGTTGGTGCCAGCAAAGATCTTCAAGAATCTTTGAATCAGAACAACGAAGTCTTCAACTTCTTGTCTTCGATTTCCAATAAATACGGTATTGGCTTCTGGAAACCAGGAGCAGGTATTATTCACCAAGTCGTCCTGGAAAACTATGCTTTTCCTGGCGGGATGATGATCGGTACAGACTCACACACCGTGAATGCAGGTGGTTTGGGAATGGTTGCCATCGGTGTTGGCGGTGCTGATGCCGTTGACGTCATGGCCGGAATGGCTTGGGAACTTAAGTTTCCAAAACTAATAGGTGTTAAATTAACCGGCAAACTCAACGGCTGGACCTCCGCCAAAGACGTTATTCTTAAAGTTGCCGATATCCTAACTGTAAAAGGTGGAACCGGAGCAATTGTCGAGTACTTCGGCGAGGGTGCGCTTTCATTATCATGTACAGGCAAAGGAACCATTTGTAACATGGGTGCTGAAATTGGTGCCACAACTTCAACCTTCGGATACGACGATTCTATGCGTCGTTATTTAAATGCAACAGGTCGCGAAGAAGTAGTTAGGGCTGCTGACGCCATTTCTGAGCACCTCACTGGCGATGCCGAAGTATACGCTGAGCCAGAAAAGTATTTTGATCAACTCATTGAAATCAACTTAAGTGAGCTTGAACCACACGTAAACGGACCGTTTACACCAGACCGCGGAACGCCAGTATCCAAAATGCGAGCAGAGGCAAGCGCTAACGGTTGGCCCATGCAGGTAGAGTGGGGCTTGATCGGTTCCTGTACCAACTCTTCCTATGAAGACCTCGCACGTGCGGCTTCTATTGTGAAGCAAGCCGTCGCTCAAGGAATCGCGCCAAAAGCCGAGTTCGGAATCAATCCAGGATCAGAACAAGTGCGCTATACTGCGGATCGCGACGGCATTCTTGCCGATTTCGAAAAAATGGGCACTAAGGTGTTTACAAACGCTTGCGGACCTTGCATAGGTCAGTGGGCACGCGAAGGTGCTGACAAACAAGAGAAAAACACCATCGTACACTCTTTCAACCGCAACTTCTCGAAGCGTGCTGACGGCAATCCAAACACACATGCATTTGTAACAAGTCCAGAAATGGTGGCTGCATTGGCTATTGCCGGAGATCTCGGTTTCAATCCGCTAACCGATACCCTCACCAACGATAAAGGCGAGCAAGTTAAATTGGTTCCACCAGTAGGCGATGAATTGCCAACGCGTGGCTTCGCTGTCGAAGACAACGGCTATCAAGCTCCTGCTGAAGACGGCAGCCATGTAGAGGTAGCGGTTGCGCCAGACTCACAGCGTCTTCAGTTACTAGAAAACTTTCCTGCTTGGGATGGCCAAAACATCACCGGTGCACGTTTGTTGATCAAAGCCAAAGGTAAATGTACCACCGATCACATCTCTATGGCGGGCCCGTGGTTGCGCTACCGCGGTCACCTCGACAACATTTCCAACAACATGCTCATTGGTGCAGAAAACGCTTTCAACGGTGAGGCCAACAAAGTCAAAAATCAACTCACCGGTGAATATGGCGAAGTTCCTGCGGTGCAACGCGCTTACAAAGCGGCAGGCATCCCTTCGATAGTGGTCGGTGACCACAACTACGGCGAAGGTTCTTCTCGTGAACACGCAGCAATGGAGCCACGTCACCTTGGTGTGCGTGCAGTGCTCGTCAAATCTTTTGCGCGTATCCACGAAACCAACCTCAAAAAACAAGGTATGTTGGGTCTTACGTTTGCAAATGAGACTGACTACGACAAAATCCACGAAGACGACACCTTTGATTTCATGGACCTCCAAGATTTTGCTCCAGAAAAACCATTGACCCTTCGCATCAACCACAGCAATGGTCAATCTGAGCAAATAACGGTAAACCATACTTACAACGCTTCTCAAATCGAGTGGTTTAAAGCGGGTTCTGCCTTAAACCTCATCAAAATGATGGAAGCTTAAATTCTCGATGACCTATCGAATTTAGACCAACCACAAATGAGACCATAAAAAAGGCGAGCCATTTGGCTCGCCTTTTGTCGTTTCTACAACCGTTATTAGTAACGGTAATGTTCTGGTTTGAACGGACCTTCTACTTGCACACCGATGTAGTCGGCTTGTTCAGTTGAAAGCGTTTCGAGCTCTACACCAATTTTAGCTAAGTGTAAACGCGCTACTTTTTCGTCGAGGTGTTTAGGAAGTGTATACACATCGTTTTGGTAGTTGGCGCTGTTGTTCCAAAGCTCTAGTTGTGCGAGTGTTTGGTTGGTGAAAGAGTTGGACATCACAAAAGAGGGGTGACCCGTAGCGCAACCTAAGTTGACCAAGCGGCCTTCTGCCAATACGATGATGTCGTTTCCTTTAACGTTATAGAGATCAACCTGTGGTTTAATTTCCATTTTGCTTGAACCATAGTTGGTATTCAACCATGCCATATCGATTTCGTTGTCGAAGTGACCAATGTTACAAACAATTGATTTGTCTTTCATGGCTTCAAAATGACGACCAACAACAATACTTTTGTTGCCGGTGGCAGTGACAATTATATCGGCTAGGTGAATGACTTTGTCGAGTGGTTTCACTTCAAAACCGTCCATAGCGGCTTGCAAAGCGCAAATTGGATCGATTTCAGTGACAATGACGCGTGCCCCTGCTCCTTTTAATGAAGCAGCAGAACCTTTACCAACGTCTCCATAGCCACAAACTACTGCAACTTTTCCTGCCATCATGACGTCGGTTGCGCGGCGTATGGCATCTACTAGCGATTCCTTACAGCCGTATTTATTGTCGAATTTAGACTTGGTTACAGAGTCGTTTACGTTAATTGCCGGCATAACTAGCGTGCCGTTTTTCTTACGCTCATATAAACGGTGAACACCGGTGGTGGTTTCTTCAGAAAGGCCTTTGATGTCTTTGGAGAGTTCAGGGAAACGGTCAAATACCATGTTGGTGAGGTCGCCACCGTCGTCGAGGATCATGTTGAGGGCTTTTCCACCTTCAAAAGCAAAAAGTGTTTGCTCGATGCACCAATCGAATTCTTCTTCGTTCATGCCTTTCCATGCAAAAACAGGAATGCCAGCTGCTGCAATCGCAGCTGCTGCGTGGTCTTGGGTAGAGAAGATGTTGCAAGAAGACCAAGTCACTTCTGCGCCAAGATCGACGAGTGTTTCAATGAGTACTGCTGTTTGAATAGTCATGTGTAAGCAGCCAGCAATGCGCGCACCCGCAAGTGGTTTGGTGTTTCCGTATTCTTCGCGCAGTGCCATTAGACCTGGCATTTCTGCTTCAGCCAATTTGATTTCTTTACGACCCCAGTCAGCGAGGCTAATGTCTTTTACTTTATAATTCATGTGTATAATTTGCTTGTTTCGTTTTTTTTGCGTTGCAAATGTACGTCCTTTTTTCTTTAATGCACTAGAGTTGAGCGCGAATAAGTTCGGCCATTCCTGCTACAAAAGCAGGGTGCGTATTGGAACTTGGTACGAGTTGCACTTTTTCTCCGCCGTGTTCTTCAAATATTTCTTGGTATTCGTCGCCAATTTCAATGAGTGTTTCGAGGCAATCAGCCACAAACGCCGGGCTAAAGACCAATAATTTTTTGGCGCCTTTTTTGCCCCATTCCTCCACAACTTTATCTGAGAAAGGCGTGAGCCATTTTTTGTCGAGTCTAGACTGAAAACAGACGGTGTATTGGTTTTCTGTTATACCCATTTTCTGGGCAATGAGTCGGGTGGTGGCGTAGCAAGTAGCTTTGTAGCAAAATTTGTTTTCGTCATTGATTTGGGTCTCGCAGGGTTGATCTTGGCAGAGGTCAGAGCCGTCGTAAACTTTATCTACCTGGCGCTCGGGAAGGCCGTGATATGAAAAAAGAATGTGGTCATATTCGGCTAAATTGAACTTTTGGGCGTTGTCAACGATGGAATCAATATAGCCGCTATTCTCGTAAAATTGGCTAATGATTTTTATTTCAGGAATGACCCACCATTTGCGAATGATATCCATGGCTTTTTCAATGGCTGAGCCCGAAGAAGCTGACGCATATTGCGGAAAAAGCGGCAAAATTACAATGCGGTCATAGTTGGCTTTGCGCATGCGTTCCAAAACGACGTCTAAAGACGGATTTTTATAACGCATGGCGAGTTCTAGCGTAATTTGTTCATCTTGTAATTCAGTTTGCAGCAATTCTTTAAGTTGTCTGCTGTGCGTTAGTAGCGGTGATTCGCCGTTGCTTAAGGTCCATAGTTCTTTGTAGACTTTTGCGGATTTAGGTGCACGGAATGGAACAATAATGCCATTTACTAAAATTTTGCGAATGAGGTAGGGAATGTCTATAACGCGCGGATCGTTGAGAAATTCAGATAAGTAACTGCGTACATCGGCAACGCTTGGAGAATCAGGGGTGCCGAGTTGAATGAGGAGGATACCGGTTTTTTTCATGATGTTAGTCCAACAACTTGGAAATTTCTTTGTTCAAAATTACCTATTTATTCGCTATTGCTTGGGTTGTTGCCGTAACTTTGTAAGGTGAACCCTACGGAATTCTTAAACAGTATAAATGCTGAAAATTTTGAGCAAGCCGCATTAGCGACCTTTGTGCGTCAGTACGCTACATTGCCAATTTACAAGCAGTATGTCGATATTTTAGGCCGGCAAAATCCGAAGCGCCTTGCTGAAATTCCATGTGTCCCTATCGAATTTTTCAAGCTGCATCAGGTAGTTTGTCAAGATTTACCAATTGTAAAAACATTTCAATCAAGTGGGACAACCCAACAAATACGAAGTAAGCATTACATTACCGATTTGAGTTGGTACGACGCTTCCCTATTACTTGGATTTGAGCGCGTTTTTGGGAGTCCAAAGGAATACGTTTTTATTGCGCTTTTACCGTCGTATCTTGAAAATGGCGATTCGAGTCTGATTTATATGGTAGATAAACTCATTCAAAAAAGCAATAACTCGCTTTCTGGCTATTATTTGAGTCAAATGGACGAAGTTTTGTCGGTATATAACCAGGCCCTGGCGCAAGGGAGAAAACCTTTTGTTTTTGGCGTTTCTCATGCTTTGCTAGATTTAGCACAAAGCGCTGTGCAATTACCAGAAGCACTTGTTTTGGAAACAGGAGGCATGAAAGGTAAGCGCCCCGAGCTCACCAAAAAAGAATTGCACAATCAACTTTGTGGCGCTTTTGGCCTTCAACATATTTTATCTGAATACGGTATGACCGAACTTTTGTCCCAAGCCTACAGTAGTTCCGAACAGACATTTGCTTGTCCTCCCTGGATGCAAATTCGCATTCGCGACGCCTATGATCCGTTTACAGAGGTACCGTTTGGTCAAAAAGGGGGCATTAATGTGCTTGACTTGGCCAATCAAAATAGCTGTGCATTTATCCAGACCGATGATCTCGGTAGACTTTGCCTAGATGGTTTCTCTCTTGAAGGACGTTTAATGGCTTCGGATGTCAGGGGTTGCAACCAACTCGTCGATTGATTCGAAAACTTGTTACATTTGTTATAATGTCTCTACAAACTATTTTTTTACTCACGCTCATCGGCTTGGCCGCAGGTATGCTCAGTGGTCTGGTCGGCGTCGGAGGCGGTGTAGTCATTGTTCCTGCACTCGTCTTTTTACTTGGCCTGAGCCAACATCAGGCTCAAGGAACTTCGTTATTCATTCTCTCGCTGCCTGTTCTTATTTTAGCCGTAATGAATTACTGGAAAACAGGAAATGTCAATTGGCGCTTTGCTTTAGTCATTGCAAGTACTTTTGTGCTCGGTGCATTTATAGGATCAAAACTCACCTTGCGTATGCCCGAAGCATGGGTCAAATTACTATTTGGTGTTTTTTTAGCGTATGTTTCCATTCAACTAATGCTAGCTGGTTTTAAAGGAATGCAACAACATGACTGATGCTACCAATAATATTGAATTGGCCGAACTTTTTTTGAAAGTCAAAACTTGGCGCAGGCATTTGCACATGCATCCCGAACCATCTTTTAAGGAATTTGAGACCATGGAATTCGTGTGTGAAGTACTAACTGAATTTGGTATTTCTTTTCAAAAGGGAGTGGCCAACACCGGTGTAGTTGCGCTCATTCGGGCTGACCATCATGTACCAGACACACCTTGTTTGGCCCTGCGCGCCGACCTCGACGCTTTGCCC
>Ga0194133_10000173_pt1 | contig 134984 bp, 134 predicted proteins | sample TA2KigOf40mmetaG_FD_155448 | JGI IMG/M metagenome (GOLD analysis project Ga0194133, IMG submission 155448) | Freshwater microbial communities from Lake Tanganyika, Tanzania - TA2015055 Kigoma Offshore 40m | ecosystem: Environmental > Aquatic > Freshwater > Lake | place: Tanzania: Lake...
AATCTTGGGATTCAATCCAAAGGTTTCGTTGAAAAAGCCTCGATTATTGGTTCCATTATTGGTGTAGCCGCGGTGATTTATTTGGTGCTATCATCAGCACCGTTAATCTTGAAGTATTTAGGTCAGACAGGCTTGAGAACACTGTCCAAAATAATGGGATTGTTGGTGCTATCCATCGGGATTCAAATGATGGTTTCCAGTGGAAAGATGCTTTTACAGGCAGGAATTTAAAGCTCTTTAAAATCGTCGAAAGGTTCGTCTTCTTTTTTAGCCATTTTTGGGTTGGGAGAAATCAACCAGAGTACCGCACTCAAAAATCGTATTAGGGTTCCAAGAACGAAGAAAAATCCAAAAATTTTAAAAATCCAACCCAGTACAGGAATGTCGGTGAGGTACTTGGTTTTTTCATAAAACCACAAGTTGGTGGTGCTGTCCAACGCTGTAGGATATAGCACCCACAGTAGCGTAACTCCCAATGAAATCAATGCCAAGGTCCACTCCCATTCATTTTTTGTTTTTAGTTTTTCGTAAAAGGTAGCATAAATTTCAACCCTCATCATAGCGTTCCGCGAACGGATATTTCTAATTAAATAGAGGAAATAGGTTAACATTCCTAGTGCGAGGATTGAATTGAAACCCAAGGGTGGGTTCTCCATTTGTAAAAATTTTAACACCAAGGAGCCGAGGAATAAGGAATGTAAAAGTTGTAAAAAATAACGCATCTGAAATCGAATGCTTTGGGGAATCACCAACACCAAGAGCAACTGAATCCAAAACCACAGAAACGCGAAGGCAGAAAACAGTATGCCTAGTTGGAAAAGTAGTTGAAGGGTCTTCATTATTTGGGGATAGCTTGAAATTTCATGTATTCTTGCGGCGCATTTGGTGCAGTTGTAGGATCAAAATCCAGGCTTAAAATTTTACCCTCCGTTCTGCGGTTAAGCTGATTAAGATATTCAAAAAGTGGTGGATTATCTTTTTTCAAGAGAATAAATTCTTCCGTGAGGCGGGTATATTCTCCTTGATCGGGATCGTACCACAAAGCAGGGTTCGATTCTCCCTTACCAACGGGAACAATTCTTCGAGGGTCAACATGTAATTGGGTAACTAAAAATTTATAGCACGCTTTAGCGCGATTTTCTGAAAGGATTTGGTTGCTTTCTGTTTCTCCGCGAGAGTCCGTATGGGAAATTAATTCAATGGTCATTTTGGGATAATCCTCCAATAATTTGGCAATCGCTCGGAGGGAATCGGTGCAATTTACCGAACTGTCGGTAATGAACTCCCAACTTCCAAATTGATACTGGATGTTGGGAAATCGTATGATACTTTCTTCTTGGACTTCAGGTTGATTGATGTTGATGGATTCTTGGATTTTTTGCCCGATAGAATCTATAATGGTCAATTTGTATTCGCCTTTTCTTAAGTTGGTCAAATTGGGGATGTTTTGTCCATTAGACCACAGATACTTGTAGGGTGGAACCCCCGACAAGATCAAAACACTTATAGAACCATCATTTCCCTGAAAGGTACTTACGTCTTTTGTAACTACGCTGTACATGAGTTTTGGTGCAGGTAGGGCAAGGGAAGTCCATAAATCAAGATCACTGCCCGCTCGATTGCTAGACCAAATCGCTTTATTGCCATACAGGGAAAAATAAGCATCAAAATAGGCGGTGTTGATGGTTGCACCTAAATTGACGGGCTTACTCCACGAGTTCCACTTTCCTTTTTTGACGCTATAAAAAACATCTGCGTTACCGAAGCCTTTAAAGCCATTGCTTGAAAAAAACAAGGTGTCTTTGGTTGCATTGAGAAAAGGTGAAATTTCATAACCCGGGCTATTTATTGTTGCCCCCATATGTTCTAACTCAGACCATTCTCCGTCGGTTTTTAAAGAAAAATAAAGGTCCTCTTCCCCTTCGCTGTCTGCGCCTTCGCATGAAATAATTAACACCGTTTCATCCGAGGACATGCCATACCCAACATATTTTCCACTAACGTCTAAGTACGGGATTTCCAGTTTTCTTTTTAAGGTCCATAGGCTGTCTCCGCTTTTTTGTTCAGCCGTGCTGATTCCTTTGCGGGAACCATGTTGGGAATAATTCGCTAATAAATACAATCGCGATAAACTGTCCTCTTGGGATTTGTGGGCTGAAATTACGGCATTGTGCAATTTGTTGTTCAGGGGGGCTAGCGGCTTGGGACTTGACCAAGAATGGTTGGTGGATAGGGAGTACCAAATGTCTTGATCGTAGATCCCACCTGCATTTTTCGCCTCATAAGTTCGGACAAAGTACAGCGTCTTGCCATCAGGAGCCAGTACAGCATTACTTTCCTCCGCAGCCGAATTAAGGGGTTCACGAAAGCGCTCCGCTTTTGAAAATTCATATAACTGGCCAAAGAAATGGACCGAAAGAGAACAACAAATGGCCAAAATGTACTTGTTAAAATCCATACCTCAAAAAGATTTCGTGCCCTCCATTGGTAAACTGATTCAAACGATTGGTAATAAAATCAATGGCATACCCAATTTTTAAATTACCCGACACCTCCATACCCGCCATCACGCCTGCAGAAGCTCCGTGATGGTAGTTTACTCCAGCCCAAAAGAGGTAGTTTATCGTTACTAAAGTTGAGAATTCAAAGGAATAAGGGGCAGCCCCCATTTTTTTTACCAAGAAGGCAGGATGAATTTCTAGCCCTGAGCTCGTGGGGATGTTATACCCTAACGACGCATTCCAATGCAATCTCGGGTCGAGATAGTTTTGCTTTTGCAGCAAGAATTGGGGGATTACACCGTGCATTGTAGCTACGGAGAAAAACCAACGTTTATTGTTCAATCCGAACCCTAAGGATCCAGAAAAATTAAGGGAGCGTTGGTTTCCATTGAGCAAAGCATCGTAGGTGGCGTCGCCGCCAGAGTAAACCAACTCGGGATCCAACACATTGAGAACCACCCCTTGGTTAGGTAGAAAGACATTGTTTCTTATACCTGCTCTCAGCCCAAGAGTCGCTTTCCAATCCGAATTCAGGGAGAGATTTAAGGCATAATTTCCGTTAACATCTAAAAAACGAAAAGCACCGTAGTCGTCAGATACCACTTGGCCGCCGACAAAATGACGCAGCACAAATTTTTTCTTCTTTTCAACGGGCGTGTAGTCTCGTTGTATTCGGCTGCCGGGATTGTAGATTGTTTTAACTTTCTTTTTAAGCAGGGTTTGGCCGTGCAAAACTAAGGTGCGCGGTTCATATCCGAATCCGGACATTTGCCACCTACCGCTTAAAGAAATGCTGCTTTGTTTATGGAAGGCCATTGCTGCCGGATTATAGACCGAGGGCGTCAGAATGAATTGCCGAAACTGAGGTAATTGCTGGGCATAAACCGTAAATCCAAACATTATAAAACTTGCTACTACTGCCTGCTTCATGGTTTTCGAATAATACTTACAATTCCATTAACTGGCTCGATGCTGCCGTCAGTTGCCTTATCAATGACGTAATAATAACTCCCGTTAGGTAAGTCCTCCCCTTGATAGGTTCCGTTCCAAGGGGAAGAGGAATAATCGCCCTCCATAGAGGTGTATAAAAGTTCTCCCCAACGGTTGAATACCCGCACTTGATTCAATGGAAATTTATCGTCCAAGCCAACAATTTCCCAGATATCGTTGTCGCCGTCTCCATCTGGGGTAAAGGCTGAAGGGGTTATCAAATTACAGGGCGCAACCGTTACTGTAAAAGCACTGACAGGGCTCAAACAACCCGCAACACTTTGTACCACATAATAGGTTGAACTGCTATCGCTGCTGGGAAAGAAGGCATTGCCTTCACCTAAATATTGCGTTAATAGCGAATCCGAAAACCAAGAAATGATTCCGTTATTATTCGGATTACTGATGCTCAAGAGGCTGCTTGATTCATTTAGACACACCGTAGTTTCTCCAACCACAAGGGGTTGCTGAGGCACCAGGAGGCTGTCCAAAAGTAAGGCGTCACTCAAGGCATTGGTGCAGTTTACATCTGAAACGCTGCTAAGGGTGTACCAACCGGCTAGATTTCCAAGATACAAGGGATTCGAATTTCCTTGAAGCGTGTCAAAAACCCCATTGAATGCATATACTAAACTTACGGGATATTGAGCGCTGAGGGATACTAACACGGAGTCAAAACTTTGGGAAAGGCAGTTAAAGGGGCCCCCTGTTAAACTCAAGAGACTCGGTAAGGGGTGAACTTGAAGTTCAAAACTGTCCTGAACCACGAACCCACAGAGGGTCGTAGCATAAAAAACTTCGTAGGTTCCGGGTTGAGTACCGTTGCTTAGCAGCGTTCCCGAGATGGGGTCGATGTTCAATCCTTGAGGTTGTGCCGAAAAGAGGCCGGTGCTTGGTATACCTTCATGGAGCTGCGCCATGGTCGGAGCAAAGCCCATGCACAATTCAACGGGGTATTGGAGGCCAAGGTCGGTATTTCCATGGTAGATATTAACCGTGCTTTGATTGGTACAGGATTGTAGCGTAAAAAAAGAGATATCGTCGAGGGCAAAGTCGTTTCCAATACCCGACTGGTTTAAATTAACCAATTCAAGCGTTGCTGCGGTATCGCTGCCAGCATTCCACATAACAGAATGTGCCTGCCAAGAACAAGTGACGTTACTTAGGGTGTCCGTTGATAGGGGCGTGCCATTAATTCTGGTTTGTAAAATGGCAGGATTTGCACCATTTACGGATTGCGAATAATATTGAAATGTGTAGTTTTTCAGGGACTCTACTGCGCAAGTCTGACGCCAAACAACGCTATTTCCCGATACGGCACCGTCAACCACCATCATCATGGCAACGCCGTTGCCCAGCGTATGGTCGAAGCAAGCGGCAAAGGGGGGTTCCCAAAAATTGGCGTTGGGGGTGAGCCCATAGGCGCTTTGAATTCCAGTTGGGTTGGAAGGCGTAAAGTAGGACAAGTCGCTGTAAAATCCCGTGTTTCCTGCCTCAAAATCCCCATTGGTGAGTAAATTGGCGTTGAGGTCGTTGGTGGAAATGGTGTAAACGGTAGTTTGGTTAGGACTTACGTTGATGCTGTCGTTGGAGGCATTTACCATTCCGGGATCTGCGGGGGATGCGGTCCACAAATAGGTAGGATTTTGTTCGGAGCTTACGCCGATAAGGACCGATTCCCCCAGGCAAATTGCTGTATCGGATGGATTGACTTCTAGGAAATTATTAGGGGGTAATAACAAATCGACCAAGGCGACGGTTTGGTTGTTGAAATCATTCACAGTACAGTTGTAAGTTCCGCTTTCCAACCCAAGAAAAGTACCTTGATTACTGCTAAGAAAACCAGAAGGGCCGTTCACTTGAAATTGGTAGGGAGGAGTCCCTCCCTTAGCGTAAAGAAAGATCCCACCGCTCAAACTATCAGAGCAATTTGGACGGGTAAGCGAAGCTGAAACAGAAAGTGCGTTATCTAACGGAAGAACCGATACATCGTCCAAAGCAAAGTCATTCCCTAAGGCAATAAGGTTGTTGTCGTATAAAGCGATGTTGACGCAGGTTGAGTTTGCTGTAAATTGAATGGCATACGGCTGCCAACCCAATGCCGGGAGAGGCGCCAAGGTAGATTGTGTAAGCACTTGGACATTTGTGGCGTTATTAAAAATAGCCTTTACATCGGCTTGGGTAGCCGAGTTGATTACCGCAGATGAAATGGAATGTAGCCAGTAGCTCATTAGGTAATCATTGCCGGATATGAGTCCGCACACTCCCCCTCCGTTATTTCCCGCTTGCCAAAAAGGTTGGTTTCCACCGACAGTACCCCCGTCGACAATGAGCATTTGCCCATTGCCCGATGTGTGGTCGCCGATGGATAGAAAAAAAGTTGGGTTAACCAGTTCCGGTTGATTGCTTAGGGCAAAATTTCCAGGCACGGTGGTTCCGCTGAAAGGAGCCGTGAGAAGCGCATAGCCGTTACCATTGACATTGAACCCAATTCCGGGGCCGCCAAGCTCAAAGTCTCCGTTGAATAGGTGATTTTGGCTTAGAGTGGGCAAAGCAAAACAGGATAAAAGAATAATTAACCATGCTTTCACATTTCAAAGTTAGGATGATTATTGAATTGAGGGAATTGTGGGAAAAAAATTCCCTTCAATCCATGCAAGAACAGGGGGGGTCAATTAAGAGGATACAGTGTTTAAAATCCTGCACCATTTTTCCATGCACAACATGTCCGTACATAACTCCTTGAATATCGAGCTTTTTGAGCTTAGGTAGTTCTTTCAATTTTGGGGAAAAATATTGAATGGCATTGTCGTACATGTCAAGGGATTCGAGATTCTTTAGGTAAACAATCTCATCGGGAATCCTGTCAATTTGATTCATGCCAAACGACAATTGCGTAAGTGCTTCGAGTTGAAAAATGGCGTAGGGAATAGCCTTCATTTTATTGTTGCTCAAATCGAGATGACTGAGGTTTTTGAGAAGGCTTAACGAATCGTTCAAAAGTTCCAGTTTATTTTTTGAGAGATTGAGTTTGGTTAAATTGGGCAATTCATAAACGATGGAAGGTATGGCATACAGTTTTTCCCTTCGCAGGTCCAAAGAATAAACGCTGTCCTTTACCGCATTGTTGAGCTCGGAAAGCCGATAAGTGCGGTTAGGTTGCGCGGTACTCAAAAAATTAAGGGCGCAAAAAATAATGCCTAAGGTGCGCTTCATCCTGGGATAATTGTTCTTTCAGTTCATTTAAGGTATTGAATTTTCGCTCGTTTCGAATACGGTCATGCATAAAGACTCGAACCTCACTTCCGTAAATATCCGAATTAAAGTCAAGAATATGTACCTCTATGACCTCCTTGATGCCATGAAGGGTGGGCCGGATTCCTATATTCATCATTCCCCAATAGGAAGACGCCGCAATTTCGCACTTTACCGCGTATACGCCTTGGCCCGGGATTAACTTTGAGCAGGACCGTAACTCCAAATTAGCCGTTGGGTAGCTCAGGGTTCGGCCGTTTTTTGCTCCATGTACCACGGTTCCCACAAAGGAATAATGATAACCGAGCAAACGGTTTGCCTCTTTTGGGTTTCCGGAACTCAACGCATTTCGAATTTTCGTTGAACTAACAATAATCGAGTCGACCGCCTGTGCTGAAATTTCTACAACCTCAATACCTTGAGGGCTCAGTTCCCTGCGCAGAAGTCCAATATTTCCTTCACGGTTGTTACCAAATTTATGATCGTACCCCAATATAACGCCTGAAATAGCGAGGCGTTGGACTAAATATTGATGAATAAAATCCAGGGCAGTTAGTTGGGAAAATTCTTTGGTAAACGGGACAACGAGCAAAAAATCCAATTCCGTTTCTTGAAGCAGTAAAATTTTTTCCTCCAGGATACTAAGTAAGGAAATCTCACCAAGCCCCAGGGCTTCTCGCGGGTGTGGGTCGAAAGTAATGAGCATGCATTCCACCCCCTTTTTCCGGGCCATTTGTACCATCTTTTCAATCACTTGTTTGTGTCCCAAGTGCACACCGTCGAACGTGCCTATCGTTACTAAGGGATTGGAGGTTATGTTGAGTTCCGATAAATCGTAAAATACCTTCATTATGTTGGCACAAAGGTAAAGATTCCCTCGATTCCAACCTTTGAAACATTTCAAGTACTTTTGAAGAAATTTAACACTATGGAAAACAGATTTTTGTTAGGATTTATCGCCTTGTATCTCGCTTTTGGACAGCTTAGAGCAGACGAGGGGATGCTTGTTCCCTTAGTGCTTAAAGCATTCGAGTCCGACATGCAAGCTAGGGGGATGAAGTTAACGGCCGAACAAATTTACAGCGTTAACCAAGCCAGTTTGAAGGATGCTATCCTGCAATTTGGAGGGGGCTGTACCGCAGAATTGGTTTCTAAACAGGGCTTACTCTTAACCAATCACCATTGCGGTTATTCTCAAATCCAATCCCATTCCAGCCTCGAAAACGACTATTTGAAAAATGGTTTCTGGGCAAAGGAGAAAAAGGATGAACTAACCAACCCCGGTTTAACCGCCGTGCGCATCGTTCGTATTGAGGACGTAACGGAAATGGTTTTGACCAATACCTCGGGTAAAAACGATCAATCCATCATCAACCAAAACATCGCTAACCTAGTCAGAAAAGCTGTGGAAGGCAGTCATTACGAAGCAGAGGTAAAAGCCTTCGATTACGGCAACGCCTATTATTTGATGGTTAAGGAGGTGTTTAAAGACATACGGTTTGTTGGGACCCCTCCAAATTCCATTGGTAAATTTGGCGGCGATACGGACAATTGGGTATGGCCAAGGCATACCGGAGACTTTTCCGTGTTTCGAATTTATGTGGGTAAAGACAACAAACCAGCCCCTTATTCCGTCGAAAACGTTCCGTACACGCCGCTGCAATACCTCAACATTTCCTTCAAGGAACGAAAAGAAGGCGACTTTACCATGGTTTATGGTTTTCCGGGAGTTACCGAGCAACACGTGGTTTCTGAATACCTGAAGTTCATCGTTGAGCGGGAACGTCCTGCTCGCATTGCCATGCGCGATAAAAGCTTGGAGGCCATTGGTAAGGGGATGAAGTCTTCCGAACTTATTCGTATCCAATACTCTGCTAAGCAAGCGTCGATTGCGAATGCGTGGAAAAAATGGATAGGGCAAATTGAAGGCTTAAAAAATTTAGACGGCATTGCCGTTAAACAAACCTATGAGGCTGCATATGAATCCAAAGCAGCCACCAAACCCGAATGGCAAAAGTATTCGGACGCCCTGGACTCCTTGAACCAATGGGTAAAGACGAATGCCAACAAAGAGTTGAGATACGCCATGGGAATGGAATATTTTGCTGTTGGGCCAGAGTTGTTCAAGTTGGTTAAGGCTACAAAAGATCTTTTTCAAGCGTTGTCGTTGGCCAAAACCCCCGAAGCACTTTCGGGCGCTAAAGATAAGTTGCTCTCATCTGGGCGTATGTTCTTTAAAAATTATAACAACGCAGTGGATTCTGCCATTTTTCAGGCACTAACTCAGCAGTATCAGTTGGCAGAGTCCCCATACAACGAAAGATGGAAGCTTGTAAACGTTTCTGAATTAACACGAAGGATCTATGCGAACTCCATTTTTAGCGACTCTGCGCGCTTTATCCAATTCGTCAATTCTTTTTCAAAGAAATCTTACCATAAATTGTTGAACGACCCCGGCCATCAATTTTACACCTCGTTCTACGCGATATTTTTTGAAGAGGTTGCCCCCGAATATAGGAATTATCAACAGAGGATTTCCCTGTTGATGCAAACTTATGTGGAAGGGAAATATGTGATGTTTCCCAATAAAAAACATTGGCCGGATGCTAATTCAACCTTACGGATTACCTACGGACAACTGGAAGGTTCGTCGCCTGTAGATGGCATGGCGTACACCGAACACACCACACTGGATGGAATAGTTGCTAAAAATGCCACTGGCAACGCTGATTTTGAAGTTCTGCCGCGCATGTTAGCATTGGCCAAAGCACGTGATTATGGTGTCTACGGTCAAAACGGAGAATTGTGGGTTTGCTTCACAGGTTCAAATCATACAACAGGCGGGAATTCAGGTTCCCCGGTTTTGGACGAAAACGGGAACTTGATGGGTTTAAATTTTGATCGATCTTGGGAAAGCACCATGAGCGATTTCCTTTTTGACCCAGATCGCTGCAGAAACATTGTCGTAGATATTCGCTATGTGCTTTGGGTCATGGATATTTACTCAGGAGCAAAGCACCTGGTGGATGAAATGGCATTGATAAAAGAATAGTATATCTTTGTTTTAATTTTTGTCAGGTTAAGCCATGCGAATGTTCGTAACGTTTCTTTTTCTACTGCTCGTATTTTCAGTAGGGGCATCAACAACACCTTTAAAGACGAAGAAAATTCGGGGCTTTATCGTAGACTTTAAAACAAAAGAAAAAGTCGACGAGGTAGCAGTCGAGTTGTTATCTTCTGTCACGGGACAACGTTTTAAAACGAAAGCCAGCAACGGTGAGTTTATCTTTTCGCAAGTTCCAATTGGTAAATGCGTGTTGCTGTTAACGGATCAAGATTATGTGTCAGATACGCTAGCGACCTTTGAAACCAACGCTCGGGAACATAGGATTCATTACACATTCAACAAAGACCAACCTTTTCTTGCTCAACTAAAGGTAACGTGGTTTTTTAATTGGGGGAATCGTAAAGTCGTACTCGCAAACGGCAAAACCTATGTGCAAGAACATTATTGGTCTCACCTCTTGGCAAAAATTATTTTGGTTATCTATGCTTTTTGCCTAATCATGATATTTTATTATAGCGTTATACAGTTAAGCTTGGCCGTTAATTACCGTAAATCGAAGAAAAAAGCCGGTGTACCAACGCCTATCTTCGATCCATCAAAAGCTCCAAAGGTTACCGTTCAATTGCCGATGTATAATGAAATGTTTGTGGCTGAGCGCATCATCGAAAAAACGGCTAAATTCAATTATCCTAAAGATAAATTGCAAATCCAAGTTCTGGACGACTCCACGGATGAGACCAAGGATATCATTGCCCGGAAAGTCGCCGAAATCGCGGCGCAGGGAGTAAACATTCAACACGTTCATCGAGTGGATCGAACTGGTTACAAAGCAGGTGCCCTTGATGCCGCTATGGGAGAAGTTCAGGGAGAATTTATTGCCATTTTTGATGCCGACTTTGTGCCCGACGAAGACTTCCTTCTTCGCACTATTCCCTATTTCAATCATGAAAATATCGGGGTCGTCCAAACGCGTTGGGGGCATTTGAATAAATCCTATTCGATATTAACGGAACTTCAAGCTTTTGGCTTGAACGGACATTTTGCCATTGAGCAACAAGGTCGAAATGCATCAGGACACTTCATTAATTTCAACGGTACGGCTGGAATTTGGAGAAAAAGTTGCATTGAGGATGCAGGGGGTTGGGAACATGATACCATTACTGAAGACTTAGACCTGAGCTATCGTGCGCAAATGAAGGGGTGGAAGTTTACCTATTTAGAAGATGTTGAGTCCCCTGCGGAATTACCTATTACCATGTCGGCACTCAAAAGCCAACAACATCGTTGGATGAAAGGGGGAGCAGAGGTTTTTATTAAAATACGAAAGCGGCTTGTGGTACAAAAAGGGCTTCGTTTTACGGATAGGATACACGGGTTGGCGCATCTGTTCAATTCCTCCGTTTTTTTATTCATTCTCATTTTATCCATCCTGAGTTTAGTCATTCTTCATATCAAAGATTCTTTTTCCGATTTGAATTTTTTCGTCCAGTTTGGTGCATTTTTTATCTCGAGCACCTTGTTTTTAGCCTTTTACTACTGGAATTCCTACCGCGACAAAACAGGCAATTTCTTTCCGGATTTAATGCGTTTTGCAAAGCGTTTCATCCAGTTTTTATCGGTTTCCATGGCACTGTCGCTCAGCAATGCGGTGGCGGTGATTGAAGGATACCTTCGAATTAAAAGCTCTTTTGTGCGAACCCCAAAATTTAATGTTGCCCGAAAAGACGAGTTTAGCGGAAACCATTACGACAAAAAGAGCCTGTCTATTTTAAACATCGCCGAAGGTATCCTAATGTTAGCTTTTGGTTACACGGCGTTGATTAGAACGATTTACGGAGATCTGGGCATGGTGCCTTTTCATGCGATGTTGGCAGTGGGTTATGGTGTAATTTTTTTCAGTACCATCCAAGAAGTTCGAAAAGGGAAATAATGAAAGTTCGCCTCTTGGTCGTTGGCAAAACCCTGGAAACGTCCCTAAAAATCCTGGAGGATAAATACACCCAGCGACTTGTGCATTATTTGCATTACGAAAGGATGGATCTTCCGGATGTCAAAAATGCGGGATCCCTAAGTTCAGACCAATTAAAAGAGAAAGAAGGACTGTTAATTCTCTCGAAAGTTGGGCGGGAGGACTTTTTTGCGTTGCTGGATGAAAAGGGGGATCAGTTTACCTCAGTTAGTTTTTCAAAATGGTTGGAATTAAAGTTTCTTTCATCCAACAAACGAATTACTTTTTGTGTTGGGGGTGCTTTTGGATTTTCAAAACAGGTGCATCAGCGCGCAGATGCAAAAATATCGCTCTCGAGGATGACCTTTTCTCATCAAATGGTTAGGACAATTTTTTTGGAGCAATTATACCGCTCATGCACGCTGATCAAAGGGGAAAAATACCATCATGAATAGCCCTCATTGCCCTTGAATTATGCTTCAATCCTTCGAAATTTTAGGACTTGATTTAATATTCTTACTGATGTATCTATCGCTGATTCTTGTGGCGAATAATCAGATAAAAAAGGCTTATCATTCCACAACATTGATTCCGTTTTTTTATTTCGGTTGGCTCTTTAAAGTATTATTTTCCCTCATGTTTTCCTCGGTTTATTTGTTCATTGTGGGCGGGGGAGATATCAATGCCTATTGGAAAGGGGCTTGTTGCTTAGCCGATTTATTTTATTCCAACCCAGAGGCTTATTTTTCTGAGTTGTGGCATACCGAAAGAACTTTGGGCATTGCCCATCACTTTAACAGCCTTACCGGTTACCCACCCGGTTGGATTTGGCGGGAGGAGGAGGCTTGGTTTGCCACCAAGGCTATTTCATTGTTCGCAATTATTACCTTCAAAGGATTTTGGACAACAACGCTGCTCATATCGACCCTTGGATTTTGGGTAAATTGGCTCCTCGCAGTGAAGCTGGATAAGAACGAGGGGTTCTCCAGAAATACGATTCTAGCAGCGTTGTTTTTTATCCCCTCTGTTGGTTTTTGGTGTTCTGGAATCAGTAAAGACAGCCTAGCCTTAATGTTGACCATCTTCCTAATTTATCAGTTTTTTAATTTCCTAAAATGGGAGGAATCAGGGCGATTTTTGCGCATCTTTTTGATACTTTGCTTGGTGTACTTAACTTATTTGATCAGGCACTATTTGGCCTATGCAATAGGAGGGCCTTTTATCCTTGCGTTTGTGGGCCGTTACGGTAAACGTTTCGTAGGGCGTCCATTATTTCTTTGGATTTTTAGGCTTACGGTATACATTGTGCTCATTATCGTTTCCATAATAATTATTGATGCCGATCAATCGAAAGCTCTTTTAATGGAAGCCAACATTACTAAATCCGATTTCAGTTTGAATCCCATTTACAGCGGTGCCAAATATGATATGCCGACTTTCACGGGGTCTGCCATTGATTTGTTATCAATATTCCCTTTAGCGATTTATACTGCGCTCTTTCGTCCCACGTTTCTTGACAACGTTGGTCTAAGCTTTATTATCAACCAGGTAGAGAGTCTGCTGTTTCTTTTTCTTGTGATTCGCTTCGTATTCAGAAAAACCTTTTTCAAGCAACTCAATGCGCTTGTTCGAGATGAATTCCTTTTGTACATCCTGGTTTTTGTTTTATTGGTGTCATTTATGGCAGGTTATTCTTCAATCCTTTTTGGGGTATTGGTACGAATTCGATCGGTTGCTTTACCCTTTTTGATACTTTTACTTTTCAGAGGAAAAGGTTCATCGGAAACGTCAACGTAATTATGTGCGGTATTGCTGGTATTTTAGACTATTCAGGAGCCTCAAATGACCTTGTTTTAGAACAAATGAGGGATTCCCTGGTGCATCGTGGGCCAGATAACGGAAACCAAAGTTCTTGGAAAGGCGCTTGTTTTTTGGGATTAGCGCATCGAAGACTGGCAATTATTGATCCTTCGGACTCCGGGAACCAACCTATGCACTTTAAGCATCTTTCCGTCGTATTTAATGGCGAGATTTATAACTTCAAAGCAATAAAAAAAGAACTGCTCTTGTGCGGACATTCCTTTGAAACAGCCTCGGACACTGAGGTGTTATTGCATGCCTTTTATGAATGGAATTTAGATGCCGTTAATCGGTTTAAAGGAATGTTTGCCCTTGCTCTTGTGAACCATCAATCTCAACAACTTTATCTTTTTCGCGACCGCTTTGGTGTTAAACCGCTTTATTATTTTCATAAAGATAAAACTTTTCTTTTTGCAAGCGAATTAAAAGCGTTTCATGGTCACCCCGCATTTAAAAAGGAATTAAATCAGGCGTCGTTAGCTCATTTTTTTCTTTTCGGAAATGTCCCTGCTCCTGAATCCATTTTTGAGAACACCTTCAAATTAATGCCAGGATCCTGCCTGCGGGTCAACATCCTTGATTTGACTTTTTCGAACCTTATTTATTGGTATCCAAAGGCAACTGAGGAAATCATGCCTGCAATCCATTTTGAGGAAGCTAAAATCAGGGTAAAATCCCTATTGGAGGCTTCGGTAATTCAGCGAACGGTATCGGATGTGCCGCTTGGCTTATTTCTCTCGGGAGGCTACGATTCTGCGACCGTTGCCGGAATACTTACGCAACATACCGGATCCTTGAAAACATTCACGGTTTCGGTACCCGATATCGGATTAGACGAAGGGCCCAAAGCGCGTCAAATCGCTCATCATTTAGGAACAGATCACACGGAAATAGAGTGCTCGGCAGATGAAGCGAGGCGAGTAATCCCTAAGTTACCTTCCATATACGATGAACCTTTTTCCGACAGCAGCGCGATTCCGACTTATTTGGTTGCCAAAGAAACCGTCAAGTCTGTGAAGGTAGCCTTAAGCGCTGATGGTGGTGATGAATTTTTTGGAGGTTATAACCGTTATCGGTATTATTACAAGATTCCAAGTTGGATTAACCGTTTGCCAACGGCTCTTGGGAGGGGAGTAGAAGCCACCGTTGGTGCTTTGAACCTAAAAAATCTGAAGGCCCAAAGAGTTGCAAAATTTTCTCGATTAATAGGGAATTTCTCGCTGGAGACATACATGAAAGCCATGACCTACTCCGTGTCGGAAGAGTTTGTTCACCAATTGCTTCGCGAACCTCACAGGGTAAAGGGGTTGCCATTTGTAGAATCGCATAGCCCAATCAGTACCCTTATGTTAAACGATACCGTAAATTATCTTCCCAACGATATTTTACACAAGGTGGATCGAGCAACAATGTCCGTGGGCCTAGAAAGCAGAGAGCCTTTCCTTGACGATGAACTATACCTTGCTCTTGCACAACTGCCTGACGCGTTCAAATGCACGCCAAGAGCATCGAAAATACTTTTAAAAGATATTGCTCATCAGTACATTCCTTCCGGTATTTTATCAGGCCCCAAAAAAGGTTTTGCCATTCCAATAAATGACTGGATGAGGCAATATCTCCAACAAGAATTAAGGTATTTTTCTTCCCTGGAATTTCTCAATAAACAACGGCTATTCCACGCGGAATTCGCAAATAAAGAGGTTCAGCAATTTCTGAAAGGCAACGACGCAAAGGCCCTTTTTGTTTGGTATTTTTACAGTTTTCAATCTTGGTACGAAGAATGGATGTAGCTTGTAAAATCAACGTTGAGCAGCACGTTTTGTCATTTAATTTCCCTGCTGGAACAAGCCGGGGTGTCATGCGTTGCAAAAAACTATGGATTATTGAATACATCCGAGACGGCAGAGTTGGGCGAGGGGAATGCAGCATCCTGGAGGGGCTTAGTCCGGAGTATGCAGATGATGCATCCTATGAGACCACGCTTTTGGAATATACAAGAAGCATTCAGAAGCGTTGCACCAATCCTGTAGATAGCCTAAGAAAATTGCTCGAATGGTTTCCTCAACTCAGCCAACAGCCCTCGATTCGTTGCGGAATTGAAATGGCCCTTTCGGATTGGATTTGTCCCATCGAGGAAGTTGTTTTTGATACTGACTTTGCGCGAGGTAAATCGGCCATTCCTATTAATGGTTTAATCTGGATGGGTAGTATTCCTTGGATGGAACAGCAAGTAGAGGAAAAAATAGCGCAAGGATTTCAAGTGCTTAAATTTAAAATTGCTGCCCTCGAATGGGAGAAAGAGCTGGAGTTTCTCAAGAGGGTAAGGTCTCGTTTTTCGAAAGAATGGTTAACCATTCGCTTAGATGCTAACGGAGGTTTTCGGGAAGCTGAAGTTGTTTCGCAAATGAGGCAATTGAGTGCCTTGGATATTCACTCCATTGAGCAACCGGTAAATCCAAGCAATCTTCGCATGTTAAAAGAACTTTCGAAACTTAATGTGATTCCGGTAGCTTTAGATGAATCCTTAATCCCGTGCTACAGTGCGGAAGAAAAGCGCAAATTATTAACGGATATCAAACCTCAATACCTTGTTTTAAAGCCAAGTTTACACGGTGGATTTACAGGAGTCCGAGAATGGATTTCCCTGGCCGAGGAACATGGGATAGCTTGGTGGATCACTTCTGCGTTAGAATCAAATATTGGGCTCAAGGCGATAGCACAATTCACAGCAACTTATCCGGTGAAGTGTGCCCAAGGGCTTGGAACGGGTGGCCTATTCACTTCCAATTTTCCCTCAAATCTTCGGCTCAACGGTCCAATGTTAACCCATTATTTCCCGGAACAAGGCCTTATTTCATCGCACGTCGAATAAATGTAGTCGTGTAACAACCATTGAGCCGCTATAGCCAGTTGGGAATAATTTTGTGAATTGTTTCCAAAACTGGCCGCAGTAGTTACCCACATTGTTTGAATAAGTTCCATAACCGAGGCTTTAAAATTGATTTTCTTAACCACTGCGGCCACGTTGTTGGCCCCCGCATGATAAACGTGCATGACCAACAGGCGAAATCCCAGGTCGTTTTCATCGTAACAAATTCCCCGTTCGTTGAGCATATTGCGCGCTGCGGGAATGCAAGTCTGTGCGAGTAACTGGGCGGCAACGTAGGCACTTTTGGCAAAATTTGCACGTTCATCCAAAGAACCATTGACCAGGAGGCCATAGCGTCTTGCCACTGCAGGCATCAGTTGAAATGCGCCATAGGCCCCACTAATTGATTTTTTCAAGCAAGCGGGACTCTCAATTAATAAAATGGCTTGAGCATACCAAGGATCAACCGAATGGTCTTCAAAAATTTTTATTCCTTCTCCAAGTGTGGGAAATACTTCGTGAAAACGATAAAAATCCTTTTTACCCGTTGTCACAAACAGCGATTCCGTAGAGTCGATACCAAATCGTTCTCTGAGTGCCGCTTTGGTCGCTGCTTTTTCGCTATCGGTTTGTTTCGACCAGGAGCTGTAGGCGATGGTTGCTAAAATTTGCCGGGTCCTTGCGACATTTACAACGCATGAATCCGGCGGCAACAGCATAATTTTTCGCCAAAACTGTGGTTGGGGTAAACTTACCCAGCGTTCCATAAATAGCGCATCAGAGTGCATAACACGGGTTAGTTGATTTTTTGTGGTTACCTCAATTTGTTCCTTGAGCCAAGATTGTGCCTGTACCGAGAACGTTGTCGCGACGAAAGTTATTGCAACAACAAAAGCCTTACATATCATAACATCGAAATTAGTGACTTTCAAACCCGAACAACCCATTTAGTTACTTCATTTACCAACAGACAGTTTTTAGTTATTATATTTGAGTTAAATGCGTATGTATCGTTGGATTGGTTTTCCATTCATTTTCCTTGTCAAGGTTTATCAATGGATTATATCGCCCTTGTTTCCCCCTAGTTGCCGTTTTACTCCCTCTTGTTCCAATTACATGATTGATGCCATCAAAGAATGGGGATTGATCAAAGGTGTATTTCTCGGCACTAGGCGAATCGCTCGATGTCATCCAAAGGGAGGATGCGGGCACGATCCGGTTCCGAAGAAAAACCCTTCTCCTTTAAAGTCCACCCCCGATCGCGAAGAAGGCTCCTATACGATTGAAGGTTGAGATAGGTTTTTTCCAAATCGCTAACGCGCTCCAACGTAATAACTTGTCCATTGACCTCCAAATTAGCGTCGTTCCAACAACCGCCATAATGCTCAAGCTCCAAGTTTTCCAACCATTGTAGCCACTTTTTCAAGATCTGTAAACCTTGGCTGTTGACGATTCCAAAATCGGCGGAGCCAAGCGAACGAATTACGTGAAGTTTTTTTCTAGCCCGAGTAAATAAGACGTTAAGCCGTTTTTCTCCTCCAAACTGCGTCAAGGGGCCCATGCGTAAGTCCACTTTTCCGTCTTCATTTTTTCCATAGCCGAGGGAAATGATTAACTCATCGTATTCATCGCCCTGTACCTGCTCTAAGGTTTTAAGCACCAGTTTTCCATTGGCTAAAGCTTGCCAAACGATTGCCTCATTGTTATGCCGTAATGTTTCGCAGAGTGCTCCAAGCTGTCGCTCTGAAAAAGTAACTACCCCAACGGTTTGTGATTTGGAGGACAAGCACTTTAGGAGGATTTCAACAAGCGTTTCAATTTCTTGTTGGTTAATTCCTTCACGATATAACCCCGCTTGAATTAAGTGGTCTTCAATGGCTTTGTAGGGGGGGAAGCACGGAACAACCACCAATTCATTTTGGTAAAATTGCGCATTGGAAAATTCAATCAAGCTTGCATTGCGGCTGCGATAATGGAATTTCAGCCTTTTCGTGGGCAGGTTGTAAGCAGCATGCTCTAAAAGATTCATGCGTTCGTTCGATCCACTTGAAAAATAAGAAGTTGGTGCCATTTGCATGAGATCTCCGACGACAATAATGCGTCCTGAGCGGTAAAGGGTACCTAAAGCGTGCGATAAGGGCATTTGACTCGCCTCGTCCACCAAGCCAACATCAAACAGGCTGGGGCTTAATTCAAAATCTAAGGTGAGTTGTACAGGATTGGTAAACCACAAAGGCTTGAGGACCTTCACCCATATTGAGGCCGAACTCGATAGCACCTCGCGAACTGTAGGTAAATTTCGCTTGCGCGCAAACCATTTAACCAGCTCGCGTTTTCCTGCCTTTAAAGTTTCTTTAAGATGCAGTTGTTTTTCGGTCAAGCGACGGTTAGGAAGCGCCAATAATTCATGGAAAGCATCAAACTGTTCTTTTCTTTTTCCGTGCAACAAAGAAGCAAAGCCTTCAGCAGAAATTTCCATACTTTTGGACAGGAAGTCTAGGTATTCCTCCGAAGATTCGATGAACGAGTTCATGGAGGGATTCTGCGATAAAAAACGGTTCCACGCTGTTTCGATAACCGCCTTATTCAAGGCTCCGATATTCGCAACGTTGCGCAAGGCTTTTTTGGTTTCAACCTGTACATTATCCCAAAGTTTAAGGTAAGGAACCAAGGCTGAGGCACGCGCAGTTAGCCCTAACATTAACTCCATCATATTTCGTTCATTGGAGGATTGGAAGGTTCTATTGAGCGTTGAAAGAATTTTACTTACGCGAAAAAAGTGCTCATTGTTGATTTGAACTTGTTCGGGAGATAGGGATTGATAAAGAGGATATAAAGGGCTATTCTGAGTTTGGATAAATCCGAAAAATGCTGTGAAATCCTTGGAGGGCTCATGAAACCCGATGCTGTCAAGCTTTTCTTGAAGCCTTATTTCTAAGGATTTGAGTTTATAAAATTCGAGCGTAGTATGGATTAACTCTTGCCAATTTAACCCTTCAATTCTAAGCCAAAGAATTTTTTGCCGTTGAATTTTCTTTCGATTCCAAAAACGTTCTTTACTCCAATTTTCCTTTAATATTTGCAATTCTTCGAAAGTAGGAAGGGTCCGCCAAGAAGCTATTTTATCCTGCAATTGCTCTTTTTGTGTTCTCAGTTTTTCAAAATCGCGTTTTAATTGGAAAAGGTGTTTTTTGCGTTTTAGAAGCGGATAAAATCGCGCATAATTTTCTCCTGAAAAAAGATGCGCTGCCTGACAAATCCGATAGTATTCAGAAATTTTTTCCAAAGAATTTTCTTCCAGCGGTAACTTACTCAGTTCCTCAATGGTATGTCGCCAAATGACTAAAAGGTCTTCAAATTCGTTCTGAAGAGTCCATGTAGGAGAAATTTGGCTAAGGTATTGGATTAAATCGTTGGGAATTTTTTGAAGTATGTCCAGGTCTTTCTTCCAAGATGCGTAGCTCGGGAGACCAGCTTGATAACGGGTTTTTTGTAAGGGGTCAAGCTTTGTTTCTCTTAAAAATGCCTTCGGACTTAAGGTTCCAATAGTGCCTGGTGTGTGGTACAAAATTAGGTCTTGGTTGAATTGATTCACCAACGCCAAGGATTCATCCCTTGCGTGTTTAGGGGAATATTGTTCCAAAAGATTCCACGACTGCTTAAGGGAGGAGAGCAGGCTTTTGGCACTGTGTTCTCCATTGCGTAAAAAGATAAAATCTTCCAAGTCATGCACCTTGAAGCGCTGATAAAGGACTTCAAGTGCTTCCTTTTTCGAGGAACATACCAGCACGTGCTGCTCATCCTGAATCAATAAGCCTAATAAATTGGCTAAGACTTGGGATTTACCCGTTCCCGGAGGACCTTGGATAACCAACCCACTTTTTCTTCCCAGCGTTATGGCATCAAATTGCGATTGGTCAGATGGAAATAGTAAGGGCAGAACTTTATCGTCAGAGGAATCATCTATCTGCTGACTTCCATCAAAGAAATAATCCAATCGATGAAGATCGTCCTTGGTTTTTAATTCTACTGCATCTCGCAAAAGGGCATAGCGAAAGGGATGAAAAAATCCCACATAGCGTTCGTGATCGTTGACCTCGAAGCCTATGTCCGACAACTCTTTAACGATTAACTCTTTATCCGTTTCCAAAGATTTGGAACTCAAATGCATTAATCCTTGAGTATGGGGATTAAGCATCCATTCGTCTTCGGAAAGATTCCATTTAAGGGTGTTTCGGACGCCGTTATATTGTGGGTTGATGGTGTGAATGAAGAGGGGGATATAATTTCCTTCTTGACTTTTAATCCAACCTTCGGCCACGCTCAAAGAAGCGTAGCCCTGCTGTTGTTCTTTTTTGTTCGCCTGTTTTAAAAGAGTTTCCAATGCGGGGCTTATCGGGATTTCCCCGGCTTCAAATGGAATAGAGTTTTTTGGAGAAAAATGCACCAACAAATCGTTGGCATTGAACATGGATAGCTCGCGCTCGAGCATGTTAAGTTCTTCCAATACTAGGGGGGGAGTGATTTTCACACCTCTAAATTAACCGAATTTAATTTTTTGCAACAATTTACCTTAACTTTACCAACAATTCTTTTTGCATGAGGCTTATTTTTTTAACACTCCTCTTAAGTTGCATCGAAGTAAATGCGCAAATTACGCTATCGTACACCGATTTCGGAACAGCTGGTGACACCGTTCGAATTTCTCAGACGCAAGCCGGTAATTTGGATTTTACTTCAACCGGGGCTAATTTCACCTGGGATTTCAGTTCTCTCGTGGCAAGTAGCCAATACCTGAAAGAATTTAGGCCCGTAGGATTTTCTTCCATCTTGGTTTTCGGTACTTATGGACCTCTTGCCTCCAGCAATTATCAAGCCTCGTATTTCAATCCAACCAACGATTTGCCATTGGATCAATTATCTCAATTTCTACCTGTGGAACTGAGTAATTTAAACCTTTATTCCAAACGGACACAGGATTCAATTACTTCTTTGGGGTATTCGATTGCCGTTAATGGACAAGGGGTTCCCTTCAAGTCCGACACCATTGAAACCCGTTACAAACTCCCTTTGAACTACAACGATTCACACTACTCAAGAGGCTACACCTACATCGACCTTAATCCTATCATCGATTTTAAAATCAAACAATACCGCGAGCGAACCAGCAACGTGGACGGCTGGGGAACGATTATTACGCCTAAAGGAACGTTTCCGGTTTTGAGAATTCGTCATGACATCAATGAAAGGGATTCCGTTTATCAAACCTTTTTTGGAGGGGGTCAGTGGTTTGGCGGACCCCTCATACAGCGTATCGAGTACGAATGGTTTACCAATGGGGAGAAAGAATGGATTCTGAAGGCTTCAGAAAACAATGGAAACGTTAACTTGGTAGAATATCAAGAAGATTATTTAGGATTGGACGCTTCACTCAGTGAACACCGCTTCGAGGTTGTTGTCGGGCCTAACCCAACATCGGGCGAGTTGATCATTGAATCAAACACACCTGTGGATGCGGCCGAAGTAGTTGATGCGCTCGGAAGAATCGTTCTTAGTGAATACGCAGTGAATGCCTTTTCCATGACCCTGGATTTGAAGCACCTTTGTCAAGGTACCTATAGGGTTGTAATTCGTGGAGATCAAGCAGCTGAAGAATTTTCAATAGTCAAATGGTAATCGTACCTTTGAGAAGGCAAATCGGCTTATCGCTGTCCTGGTTTACAGGAGGGAGGAAAGTCCGGGCAGCACAGAGCATCGTACTTCCTAACGGGAAGGGTTCACGCAAGTGAATACAGAAAGTGCCGCAGAAAATAAACTACCTTGATGATGCACGCATGTCAAGGAAAAGGTGAAAAGGCGAGGTAAGAGCTCACCGCTTCAACAGCGATGTTGTTGGCAGGGCAAACCTTACGAGCTGAAAGACCATGTATACCGGAGCATGTCCTAGACATTGAGGGTTGCTCGCCCGATTCCGGAGGGTAGGTCGATTGACGCTGACGGTGACGTCAGTGCTAGATAAATGATAAGCAGTTGCGTCACGTGTGACAAAACGAACAGAACCCGGCTTATGATTTGCCTTTTTTTAATTTCTCCATCCATGGAAGCAAAGCACCTCATTTGTGAAGCACTGAAGGATTCCGGTAATTTGGTTCACCGTATCCAAATGGAGCAATATTTGCGAAATCAATTTGCTTTTTTGGGGGTTATGAGTACACGGCGAAAAGAAATCCTGAGGCAATTGAAGAAGCGCTATTTAGATACGCTCAATCCCCAACAAAAAAGAAAGTTGGTCGCTTCGCTATGGGCTGAGGAACATCGGGAATATCAGCTTTTTGCGCTCGATTGGATGAAGAAATGGAATGCTCAAGATTACTTAGAAACAGATATTGAATTTTTTGAAGGATTGATTTTACAAAAGCCGTGGTGGGATACGGTGGACATTTTCGCACCAAATTTGGTGGGAAAATATGCCAAGCGGTTTCCAAAGAAAATGAGGGCCGTGCTAAAACGTTGGGAAAACCATCGTTCATATTGGTTGAGAAGGTCTTGCCTCATTTTTCAATTGCGTTATCGCAGGGAAACCGATTTAGAACTTTTGCAACATTTTGTTCATTCCTTAGCCCAGGAAAAAGAATTTTTCATCCAAAAAGCCATAGGATGGAGTTTGCGCGAAGTCTCAAAATGGAATCCTGTTTGGGTACAACACGTAGTTTTGCAAGAGCAGCTCGAAGGCTTGGCCAGGCGCGAGGCACTTAAGTATGTTCAGTAACCTTGAATTGAGTATTTTTGAGCATGAGAAATTTACACTTTCTGGGTATTGTTGTGGTTTGGGTAAACTTCTTATTCGGCCAGTACCGTCCGGAGAACGGTGTTGCTCCTTCTGAATTCGGTAAAATCGCAATCACGCACGTGGATGTGTACGTGAGTTCGGGTAAAAAACTGAAGAATGTTACGGTCTTAATTTCAGATAAAAAAATTGTTGCAATCGGAGAATCCACTAAAATTCCGGAAGGGTATCTTGAGTATGAACGCGATGGTCATACCATCGTCCCCGCATTTATAGAGATTAATTCAAGTGCCGGAACAAGAACGGCTAAGTCGGAATATCAAGGATATTATCCGCAATTAGAGTCGGCGAAAAAAGGAGATTTTTACTGGAACGAGGCTATCCATCCAGAAATTCATGGGATAGACGGATTAAATGCAAACGACGATCGATTTGATGAATTAAAAAAAATGGGTTTTGGCTTTGTTACGCCTCTCCAAAACGACGGTATTGTTCAAGGGGTCGCTCCTCTTTTAGCTATTGGGGCTCAAAAGGAAAGTGATTTTGTGCAGCTCGCGGAGCTTTCCCTCCACCTTTCCTTGGATAAGGGGGTTTCCCAACAAACTTACCCCTCTTCCCTCATGGGATCGATTGCGTTGCTTCGTCAGGCTTATTACGATTTGAATTATTACAAAAATCATAGGGATGCCCCTTTGGGCAAGCAATCCATGGACCCCTGGACCGAGGCGGATGAATTGCCTGTATTTTTCAAAGTCAACGATAAATGGGACATTCTTCGTGCAGAAAAAATTGCTCAAGAATTTAAGCGCTCCTTTATCTACATTACCGCCGGAGATGAGTACGCCATCGCCGAAAAATTAAAGGAACAACGCGCCTCATTAGTGATTCCGCTTAATTTCCCTAAACCTTATGATTTAAAGGACCCATATACGGCCCGCAATATATCCATCGAAGAATTGAAACATTGGGAGCTAGCGCCCTTTAATTTTATCATGCTCAAAAATCAGGGGCTATCTGTCGCGCTTAGCACTCAGGGAACTCCGACAGCGTCTGTTTGGACTTCTTTACGAAAGATGATCTCGCTTGGGGCTAAACCTGAAGACGTATTGGCCGCTCTCACCGAAGTACCCGCCGCGTTTTTAGGGGTTGACTCATTAATAGGGACGCTAAACCCGGGTACCTTGGCAAGTTTCGGCGTGTACAACAAAGATCCATTTTATTTTGAAGCAGATTTGCTTGAAATGTGGTCTCTGGGTCGCCCGGAGAGCATAAAACCTTTTGTGCCCAACACTTTAGGAAAGTACAACCTGAACCTAAAAAATAAGCGTTTTGAAATGTTGGTCATTGGCAATCCCCAAAAACCTTCGGTTTCGTTAATTGAGATAAAAGATATCTGGGACACGAAACTCCGGGCTTACAAAAAGGATACCCTTAAAACAACTGTAAACTTTTCAGCAACGGGCTCGGATATTTCCTTTCAATTTACGACAAAAGATTCCGAAAAAGGAGAGGCTTACATGTTGCGCGGAAAAATTATTGGAAACGGTAGCGTATGGGAGGGGGATCTCGTAAACCCAAATGGTAGCTGGGGACATTGGTCAGCGATTCGCAAATCACAGGTTTCGGATACCTCGGGAAAAATAAAAGTCTCAACAGCAGCTATTCCGGCTTGCTGGTATCCTAATATGGCTTATGGATACGACCAATTGCCGGTTGAAACGACTACCGTTTTTGAAAACGTCGTTATTTGGACCAACGATGCCAAAGGGATTATTCAAAACGGTTACGCAGTAGTGCAAAAGGGGCTGATCACTTATGTTGGTTCAAGCAAACCAAATTACCCCCAAAATGCCAAAATCATAGATGGTCGGGGGTTTCATCTGACCTCGGGGATTATTGATGAACATTCTCACATCGCCATTTCACGAGGAGTCAACGAAGGAGGACAATCGGTGTCCGCTGAGGTTAGCATTGGTGACGTAGTTTATCCAGAAGATATTTCCATTTATCGACAATTGGCAGGGGGAGTTACCGCTGCTCAGCTTTTACACGGCTCGGCGAATGCCATTGGAGGGCAATCGGCGTTAATCAAATTAAAATGGGGAACAACCCCCGAAGAAATGAAAATTAGTGGGGCACCCGGTTTTATCAAGTTTGCCCTGGGTGAAAATGTGAAGCAATCTAATTGGGGAGAACGAAATGTCGTCCGATTTCCACAGACAAGGATGGGAGTGGAACAAGTATTTTATGATGCATTCTACAGGGCAAAACATTACAAAAAGGCATGGGAGGTTTTTGGGGCATCAAATACAAGCCAAGCTCAAGCTCCTAGGGTGGACCTTGAATTGGACGTGTTGTGCCAAATTCTGGACTCCAAACGGTTTATAACATGCCATTCCTACGTTCAAAGTGAGGTAAATATGCTCATGAAGGTGGCCGACTCCATGGGGTTTAGAGTGAATACATTTACTCATATTTTAGAGGGGTATAAGGTGGCGGATAAAATGAAAACACATGGTGCCGGTGGCTCAACTTTTGCGGATTGGTGGGCTTATAAGTTTGAGGTTAATGATGCAATTCCTTACAACGCTGCTTTAATGCACCAGCAAGGGATAACAGTGGCAATTAATTCGGATGATGCAGAAATGGGACGAAGGCTGAACCAGGAAGCAGCAAAAGGATTTAAATACGGTGGGATGAGTGAGGAGGAAGCCTGGAAAATGGTGACCCTGAATCCTGCAAAACTGCTTCGTTTAGACAATCGCATGGGAAGTGTATCGGTGGGTAAAGACGCTGATCTTGTGCTTTGGTCTGCCAATCCTCTTTCCCTTCTTGCGAAAGTTAAACTAACGATGATTGAAGGAGTGGAATATTTTAACGAAGAAAAAAATGCGGAATTACAGCGAAAAAATACGGAGGAAAAAATGCGGTTATTGAGGAAAATGTCGGAAAATTCTTCCCGGAATGACCCTAAAAAGACCCTTTTGCCGAAGAAAAAACAATTCTACCACTGCGACACCCTTGGAGAAGAGGGGACATCCAACGAAAACATGCATTGATGTTACGAAAACTTATCTTTTTTCTGGTTCTCGGTTGGTTTGGCACAGCCTTTAGCCAACGTATTTTGATTGTCAACGGCTACCTGCATCCTGCCGAGGGTCAGGAAATCACCTCAAGTTTGCTCGAAATCGAAAATGGCCGAATTAAGGCCATAAAAAATGCCTTGAGCAATTCCTACAATGCGAAAGAGTGGGATACCATTATCGACGCTTCGGACCACCATATCTATCCGGGCTTTGTTGCAGGAAATAGTACTCTGGGGCTTACAGAAATTGATGCTGTTCGGGCGACAAATGACTTCAGGGAGGTGGGTGAATTCAATCCGCACGTTCGCTCACAAATCGCTTTTAACGTGGAGTCTAAGGTGGTTGAAACGGTAAAAACCAATGGTGTGTTACTTGTCCAAGCGACGCCACGAGGAGGTTTCATTTCTGGCAGCTCTTCGATAATGACCACCGGTGGATGGAATTGGGAGGATGCCACGGTTTTGAGCGATGATGGGGTTCATATCAACTGGCCAAATCCCCCTTATGAAAACATGAAAAAAGGCGAAGACGATTTGAATAAAGGTGAAAAGCGTTACTTGGATGAGGTGAGGGAAATTCAACAGTTTTTCAAAGCAGCCAGGGCTTATGCAACGGGTAAAGGGACAGAACACGATTTACGACTGGAAGCCATGAAGGATTGCTTTACAGGAACGAAAAGAACATATTTTCATGCGAACGACATAAGGCAGCTTTCTGATGTTTTAGAATTTTGTACGGACTTCTCTTTAAAGTTCCCCGTAATAATTGGCGGGAATGATGCTTATATGCTTGGTCAACGGTTGGTCGATGCAAGAATTCCCATAATGCTTAACCGCCTTCATCGTTTACCCGAACGCGACGAGGACCCCATCGACCTGCCCTTTTGCCTGCCTGCCATTTTATCCAAAATGGGTGTAACCTTCTGTCTTCAAAATGCGGGAGGGATGGAGGCTATGAATGCACGAAATTTACCCTTCCTCGCGGGTACCGCTCAGGCTTATGGATTAACAGAGCTTGAGGCTTTGCGCGCTATTACCATTACACCATGTGAAATCATGGGAATAGATAAGTCGTTTGGCTCGATAGAGGTAGGTAAATCCGCTACCCTTTTCATCTCGAAAGGGCCCGCATTGGATATAAAAACAAATCAAGTAACGACGATTCTATTGAACGGTAAACTCGAGAGCACTCAAAATTTTCAGGAAGAGCTGTACCTCAAATACCAAAAGTAACGACGGTTCTATTGAACGGTAAACTCGAGAGCATTCAAAATTTTCAGGAAGAGCTGTACCTCAAATACCAGAAAAAGTATAAAGCAGCCAATAATTAGAAGGGCAAATCATCCGCTTCATCACCGGGGGGCGCCAACGGACTTGTTCCTCCATCGCTTGGAATGCCAAAATCCTGAGGAGAAGGGGCTGGAGCCGGCGCACTTGCGCGCTCGATACGCCAAGCCTCCAGCGAGGTGAAATATTTGACATCCCCTTGTGGGCTTGTCCACTCGCGACCTCGAATGTTGAACGAAACATCCACCTGATCGTTCAGTTGAAAGGAATCTAAGACTGCGCATTTGTCTTGCGTGGATTGGAACAAAATATCCTGGGGGTAGTTGCCGTTGCTGCTATCCGTTACTACGAATTCCCTTTTGGAAAACTTATCAGAAACCTGTACCGTAGGATTGATGACCTTAATACGGACATTTTTTAATTGAAATTGGCTCATTTTTTTGTAATTAATCGTTAAAACTTAATAAAGTTAACCATGCTTCTCTAATTTGGTGACTTTTTAATAAATCTTTTGCTTTTTTATGCAAGGCCTCCTCCATTTTAGCCGGATTCTCAGCGAGCGAGAGAAATATTTCGCTCAGTTCAAGAAGTTTGTATTCGTTGACCTCGGTTTCATTTGGCAGGCTTTCAATCCCTGCTAATCGGGCTAAATCGTGGGGATTGAGTATGGCGCTGTTTAATATGTCTTTAGGAAGGGCGTCAAAACCAATTCCGCAACTCGTGATAGGTTTTTTAATTTCAAATAAATTAGCACCACTCGCCCTGCAATACCAATCGGCCCCCATCCTCGCAACTAAATCAATACGTAAGGTATCAATCATCCCATCAGCGTCGAGAATCGCTTCATCTAGGTGAATTTTTGAGACCTCGCAAATGATCAGATTTCCTGCGCCGCCCTCATTTCCCAGTTCAATAACCTGATTGACTTTACATTCAAATTGTACGGGGGACTCTTTGACCCGAAACGGACGGATAGTATCGGAGGATACCGCGGTTAACCCTGACTTTTCAAATTCACTTACTCCGGGGGGGTAGGGAGAACTCGCCAAACTTACTGCCTCCACTATCGCAAAGTTAACCACGTTGATGACGACCTCAGGAACCGCTTTGACATTGTGATAAGTGTCTTTTAGGGAATTGGTTCTACCGGAGCGGGCAGGAGAAAATATGAGAATGGGCGGGTTAGCACTGAAAACGTTGAAAAAACTGAAGGGTGCCAAATTTTTGTTGCCCTCAAGATCAATCGTAGAGGCCAGCGCAATTGGTCTGGGACCAACAGCTCCAAGCAAATAGTGGTGTAAGCGCTGAACAGAAATGTCTTGAGGGTTGATGTGAAGCATCGGTTCAAAAGTACAAAACTTCGATTTTGTAAAATGAATTATGATTTTCATCTTATTAACAATCAGCTCATTTTAGTTTTACCTTTGTGGTATGAAGTTCTTCATTGGTTTGTGGTTTTTCGGTTTTTTCTGTTGCCTTGCGCTCGGTCAAAATGCGAAAGATAAGGATGGAAAAAAACAAGGGATTTGGATTTTCAGGGGAAAAGATAAACCGGGTTCAGGTTACCCCAACGAAGCAGTGGTAGAAAAGGGGAGTTATTCACATGGTCGAAAAACAGGAGTTTGGTTAAAATTTCATAAGGACGGAAAAACAGTAAAATTGAAAGGCAACTATCAAAACAACCGACCTAGCGGCAATTATACCCGTTATTATTCAAATGGCACTATCAAAGAGTCGGGAACTTTCAGCGAGGAAAAACAACAAGGCTTACTCACCAAATATCATAAAAATGGGAAGATTTCCTATCAAGCGAATTTCAGCGAAGCAGGTGAAGAAGAGGGCACAGTGAAGCATTTTTACGAAAATGGGATGGTTCAAGCGGAGTATACGCTGCTATCGGGTAAATTAAATGGCGTATACAAGCAGTATTCTGAGGACGGAACTGTAAAATTATCGTACCGTATGACCGACGGAAAAGTAACCGAGACCTTGCAGGTATTAACAGCCCATAAAGTCAAGGATTTTTCAACAACGGACTCGGATGAACCCCCGCCCATCGTGAAAAATCCAATAACCAAAGGCGTTACGTTTTTTCCCGAAGGCTATAACAAGGTATACAACGAAAACGATGAAATTTGGTTGGACGGAAACTTTAAAGACGGACAACTTTACGATGGTAAAGTATACGTCTATTCCTCGAATGGTCTGCTCAAGAGAATAAAAATTTTTAAAGAAGGTAAATTTCATTCAATCGGCCAAAATTAACTCACATGAAAGTATATGTATTTCCTGGGCAAGGCGCTCAATTCAGCGGAATGGGCAAAGAACTTTATGATAACAATCAAAAAGCCAACAAACGGTTTCATCAAGCCAATGAAATTTTAGGTTTTGATATTGCTAAAATCATGTTTGAAGGCACCGAAGAAGAGTTAAAGCAAACCAAAGTTACACAGCCAGCCATTTTTCTTCACTCCACCATTCTTGCTGAGGTGCTAGGAGCAGCATTCCAACCCGATGCCGCAGCGGGACATTCCCTTGGAGAGTTTTCAGCTTTGGTTGCAACGGGATGTTTGAGTTTTGAAGACGGTTTAAAATTGGTTAGTGCCCGTGCTATGGCAATGCAAAAAGCATGTGAATTGACCCCTTCTACGATGGCAGCCATTTTAGGATTAGAAGACCAGGTAGTGGAAGCAATATGTTCGACAATTCATGGTGTTGTGGTTCCGGCAAATTATAATTGTCCCGGACAGTTGGTGATCTCAGGAACAGTGCCGGCAGTGGAAGAAGCTTGTGCAAAATTGACAGAAGCCGGGGCTAAACGAGCGCTCGTGCTGCAAGTCGGAGGAGCATTTCATTCGCCGCTGATGGAACCCGCGAGAGAGGTTTTGGCGCTTGCCATCGAAAATACCGATTTTCACCAACCTCGTTGTGTGGTTTATCAAAATGTTAACGCACAACCCGTAACGAATCCAACCGATATAAAATTGAACTTGTTGGCTCAGTTGACCTCACCCGTTAAGTGGACGCAATCCATGTTAGCGATGAATGAAGTTGGAATTTCGGAAGTCGTTGAGGTAGGTCCGGGAAAAGTACTTCAGGGCCTATTTAAAAAGATTAACCGCGATTTAATAACTTCTTCCGCAAGCATAGGTTAGTTTTTTATTTTAGTTGCGTGTAAAGGTTCATGGATAAAAATTACGTTCATAGGAAACACTTGCTATTTTCAGCCATTCTCGCTTTCGTTGTGGTTGGATTCCAAGCACAATCTGTGACGGGTGATGCTTTGGGAACAGTAATCGATTCCGATACAAAACGACCGATGGAGTTCGTAAAGGCCATCATCGAAGATCAAGGCAAAAGATACCGAGCATTAACCGACAAAGACGGGCGCTTCAGGATTTCGGCAATTCCGGCGGGCACCTATGATATATGGTTAGTTTTTGGACCAGATACCTCAAAGAAATATCGCATTGAGGTTCCCATTGAATCCTATGCAAATATTGGCACGGTTGAATTTAAACCTTTTGGTGTCAGCAAAGATGAAGTTGTTGTAAAAGAACGCTTAAGGCTGCGCACGGGAGAGTTGCCAATGCCAGAATTAACCCGTAAGGAAATCGAGCACAATCCAAATAAGTTTAGCATTGCAACCATGGCTACCCAACTTTCATCCGAGGTGAAAATGGCAGAAGACGGTCAATTGATGTTCCGCGGCGCGCGAAAAGGAGATATGATCTACGTAGTTGACGGAGTAAAACTTCCGGAAGTTTACAATATACCAAGCTGTGCAATCAATCGAATGATGGTATATACAGGTGGCTTACCGGCGAAATACGGCGACACGCTTGGAGGAGCAATTGTTGTTGAAACCTATGGATATTTTGACTTGTTGAGAGAGCGTAATTGAAACGAGGTTAGTACGTTACTTTCCATAAAAACAAGCCTTGAGCAGGAACTGATTCTGAGGCCTCGCAACGATTTTTTTTGGAGAGAATTACCGGAAGATCTTCAGGGGTAAGCTTTCCTAGCCCAACGTCAACAAGGGTGCCAACGAGTGCTCTAACCATATTCCGCAAAAAACGGTTGGCGCAAACAGTGAAAATGTATTCGTGTTCGTTCTCTTCCCAGGCGATTTCAAAAACCTCACAAAAGGTGGTTTTGACCTCGCTTTCATTTTTAGCAAACGAGGCGAAATCGTGCACTCCTTTGAGGTGATTACACGCTTTGTTCATTGCTTTGACGTCTAATAACTGCGTAAAAACCCATCGCGTAGGGTGTGAGAAAGCGTCTTTGTGTTTGCTGATGAAGTATTTGTAGGTTCTTTGTTTTGCATCGAAACGGGCATGTACATCGCTGGTGAAAACGGAATGAATAACAATATCTTTCGGTAACATTTTATTCAGTTTGTACTTGAGGAAATCCAAGGGCAAGGTGTTTTCATCGAAGTGTGCGAAATATTGCAATGCATGAACTCCCGTATCAGTTCTTCCACAGCCCGTTACCGTTAACGGGATATTCCCATTAAGTTTACTTAATTCCGTTTCAAGTGTTCCTTGCACCGTTTTTCTTCCCGGCTGTATTTGCCAACCTTCGTAGGCTGCCCCGTGATAGGATATTTCCAAATGAACTCTTCGCTTTTCCACTCAACAAATTTCGGATTCTTTTTATTATGGGCAACCCATTGAAGCTGGTTTCGTTTGCTTTCGCGAAATAAAGATTACGTTAATTCTTATAAATAATGTAACTTTAAGCCGTTGCTGAGGGTAAATAGTTGGACTTATTTCTTTTGTATGATTGTGCGATGTTTGTTTATAGTTATAGCATTATGTGTTCATAATTTTTTTTGGACTCAATGCGTAAATGCTCCAAATATCGACTCCTTAGACCAACCAACTTGTTCGAATCAGTTTGGGGTGATTTACTTGTCGGGTCTTCCTCTTGGCGGCTGGACGATAAACTCGCTCCCTCCTGGTTTTACCCAATCGGGGGTTGGTCCAATCGCGGTGATAACCAACTTGACTCCCGGAGGAAGCTTTTCCTTTGATTATTTCGATGCAGTTGCCGGATGCACCTCAATACCCAGTTCCTCCGTGAATATCAATGCGGTTCCTGCGATTCCTCAAACGCCCATAGCAGGGGTGCCAACACAGCCCACCTGCGCATTGGCAACAGGCTCTGTTACGTTGATAAATTTACCTAACTCTGGAGGGTGGACGGTTACGGTAATTGGAACAAATCCTGCTAGCTCCAATACAATTTCTGGGCTGGGAACCTCTGTTACCATTTCCAACCTCACCGTAAACGCTTATTCTTTTAATGTTACCAGCAATTCAACAGGTTGTACCTCCGCCAATTCAAATACTGTTTTTATTAACTCGCCCGTGAATCCTGCCGCCCCAATTGTTGGGGCCATTATCCAGCCAAACTGTCTAACGAATTCGGGATCGGTTAATTTGAGTGGTCTTCCTGCAGTTGGTCCTTGGACTGTGTTTGCAAGTCCTGGGGGCCAGACCTTGGCGGGTTCCGGATCAACGGGCGTGTTCTCTGGTCTAACTCCCGGGGCGTCGTACACGTTTACGGTAGTGAACTCGGCGAGTTGTACCTCCGCAGTAAGTTTGAGCGCTGTAATCAATCCAGCTGTGGCCATTCCAATCACCCCAACGTTTACCCTTATCCAGCCCACCTGTCCTCTGCCAACAGGAACCATTAGTGTTACAACTCCACTCGGAGGGGGATTTACCTATTCTATCAATGGTGCAACCTATCAAGCAAGCCCAAATTTTGGTGGCTTGAGCGCAGGAAATTATACGGTATTTGTTCAAAATACATCGTCAGGCTGTGTAACAAGTAATCCAGTTCCAGCATCGATAAATCCTGTTCCTCAACCCCCCGCCATCAGCGTTGCGGTCATTAATAATGTAACTTGTTTTGGGGCCAATGACGGTTGGGCAGTAGGGGTAGTGGATTCGTTAGGAACGCCACCCTTTATTTATTCTTGGGCCCCTGGATCAATTGCCAACGATACGGCATCAAATCTTTCACCAGGCAATTATAATTTTGCGGTAATCGATGCTGCTAATTGCTTGGTTGTGACGGGTATTACCATCACGGAGCCTGCCCCCTTGGCAATTGTTGGGGATTCAACACCCATTAATTGTGCAACTGGTCAACTGGGCACCATGCAGGTAACCGTTTCAGGCGGTATCGGACCATACAATTACTTATGGGCGCCATTGGGCCAAACAGGGCAGAGCATTTCCAATTTAAACACGGGTAATTATAGCGTGGTGGTTTTTGATGCCAACAATTGCCAAATCGCCTTTTCTTCTTCCATCGGAATTATCAATTCATTGCCGATATCTTTGGTGCCCGGAGATACAACAATTAATCCGGCAACCTCTTTTACAGCCGGCGTGGTGAATCTTGCGAATGGCTCAATCTTGTGGACTCCAAATCAGGGACTTTCGTGCGACGATTGTCCAAATCCGTTGGTGGCTCCCGATACAACTACGGTTTACTATGCGAGTGTAACAGATGCCAACGGATGCACCGGCAGCGACTCGATGTTGGTCACGGTCAAATTATTGTGTGGAGAATTTTTTGTGCCAACTGTTTTCAGTCCTAACGGAACGGGTCCGGACGAAAACGACGAGTTAAGGGTTTTTGGTAAAGAGGTGTGTGTGAAAGACTTTAGTTGGGTAATTTACGACCGTTGGGGGCAAAAAGTCTTTGAGTCTGTGAACATTAACATGACTTGGGATGGGTTTTATAAGGGTCGTCCGGCGCAAGAAGGAAATTATGTGTTTGATTTAAGTCTCCAATTGTACGATGACACAATCATTCGAAAATCAGGAAGTTTATCCCTAGTTAGATAATGAAAAAAAGGTTAGTTGCTTTTCTGTATGTGTTTACATGGTTCTTCCCATTTGTGGGATTAGCCCAGGACGTTCACTTTTCGCAAACCGATTTTTCTCCTTTGACCTTAAACCCTGCTCTGGCAGGTGCGGGTTCAACCTTTAATGGAGTGATGATGTACCGCGGTCAGTACGGAAGTTTCGCTACCCCCTACAAAACATTTTTAGGTTCATTTGATGGAAGATTGAATTCAGGAGTTAAGAATGCGAATGGAGTGCTGGGAGGCGGTATGAGCTTTTACAACGACCGAATGGGCGATGGTTTTTTCAATCAAACGACGATTGGATTGAACTTGTCCTATTGTCTGAGAGTTAGCCGATTCAACCGCGTTGCATTAGGATTGAATTCAACTTTCGGACAATGCTCAGCGAATCCTACGGTGGGGCAATGGGGATCTCAATACGATGGCAATGCCTTCAACCCAAATATACCAAGCGGCGAAAATTTTTATCAACAAAGTTTCAGTTATTTTGATTTGGGAGTAGGGGCCGTATACACATATCAAACGGAAATTGAAAAAATTACCAATGTTCCTGATAAAGGAGTAAGCGTTGGTTTTGCTGCATATCATGTAAACAGTCCGAGGTATTCTTTTTATAATTCGAGCATCCAAAATCTTTCAATTCGCTACTCGTTTTTTACGAATGCGAATATAGGATTGGCTCGAACCAATGGAGTCCTTCAGCCGGCAATTTATTTCCAGTCGCAGAGGAAATCGATGGAATTACTGTACGGGGTCTCTTACAAACAATTAATACGTAAAGGGTCTGTTGAAACCGATAACATCAAAGAAATTGCGTTTAGCCTTGGCTTGTTTAGCCGCTTAAGGGATGCCATTGTGTTAAAGTCAATGGTTTTTTATGGGCCTTTTTCGACAGGTTTTGCCTATGACATTAACGTGTCAAGATTGTCGCTTGTTTCCAACTTTAAAGGGGGATTTGAAATGTTTGTTCGTTACAGCGTGAATAACCTTGGTGGAAAGCGAGTTAGGGTCAAATAAGGGATATTTTATTTCGAAAAAGGAAAGTTTGCCATGCGCAAATCGACGAGAAAAAGATCGTACGAAAAGAAACCAGCTTTTTCGGCAACGGATGCGTATATGCCACGGTTATTTTGATCAGTTAATCGAAAATGGGTATCGTTGTTTACGGTATTAACGGAAGCGCCCAGGTTTATTGGCTTAGACCAATTCCCTCCTTCATTGGAGCAATAAAAAACATCATAACCGCCGTAACCAGGAAGTTCGTCACTGCTAAAGAACAAATACTTTCCATCGGAGGTTAACCAAGGAGTGGTTTCGTTTCCAGGACTGTTAATAAACTTAGGTAAGGGCCTAACTTCGCCATAACCGGCATCTGATTTGGTGCAAGTGTAAAGGTCCAAACCGTATAAATCGGCTTTCCTATCGCTAATGAAAATAATAAAATCTCCGTTTTCACACCCCTCTGTCAAACAAGTTCCACCCTCGAAATAATCGGTATTGATACCTTTAACTTGCAACATGGAAGGATTGCTCCAATCGAGGGTATCCTCACTTACAATTTCAAAAATATCAGAACTTTTAGTGGTCTTCTCTGTAAAGGCTGTATTGACCGTAAGCAAGGCATAGGTTCCGGAAGAATTCACATAGGATAAGGCATCGAATCCGTTGGTATTGATTTCGTTGAAAAACGAATAATCCATTTCGTATTTCAAGGTGGTGGAATTCCAATTTGCACGGTAAATATCTTCAAAATATCTCAAGTCATCCGGGTTTAGGTTTTCTCCCTTTGTTTCTGGTCGACGTGCTGTGAAAAATAACACTTCACCACCATTAAACAAAATAGGAGCATACTCGTCTTCGGCAGTATTAATTTCGGGGGATATTGGTTCCCGAAGAACTGAAATACCATTTGTACGGTCTTTCATTACCAATTCGCATTGTTCCATATATTGAACGATGCCAAATTCTTTTGCCTTTTTTTGCCCCATATATCCTGCAGCTTTCTTGTAGGCAATCAAAGCATTTTCTATCTGCCCAAGACGGTGGTTTACTTTTCCTTGTAGTTCATAAAAATCAGCATTGCCCAATTCTTTTTCGCCCATGAATTTAACGGCATTATTGAGGTACTGCTCCGCAGCCATGTAGGCACTTAGGTCGTGAAAGCAGGCGGCCAACCAATAATTAATTTTCCAGTTCTCAGAATCGATTGCTTCGGCTTTTTTAAAAGATTCTAGGGCATCGTTCGAACGCTCTGTTTCGAAAAGCTCAATGCCTTTTTTGAGCAATCGGTTAACATTATTTTTTTCGGTTGTCGTTAATTTGGATTGGCATAATCCCAGAAAGTGAACGGAAAGCAGGCATAACAACAGGAGGGTAAACGATAATTTCATAGGGCTAAATTATGAGATTTATAATTCCTGCCGACGAAATTAAAAATATAATTTTATGCTTATTTATCAACAATGCCGTTAGCCATTCTTTTGCTAACTTCGCCCTAGATGTCAGCGACGATGCTTAAAGATTGTTTAGTAAAATGTGCGCTTCGAAACGAGTGGTTTTCTCAAGACTATGCCGACAAACACCATCAAGGCCATGAGTCGGAGAACAACATCCGCTTTGAGTGGGAAGATGAATTCATGGTTCGAGGAGTAACACACCTTGAATTTCTAGATGCCGGAACCTATCATATGTGCGGTGTTCATCCTACTATGGGAGAATTTGCCTACCCGATTGCCAATATGCAACTTATTTATTTGCATCACCCGAATGGCACACCTACTACCTTAGCCTTCTCTCAAGATTTGATAGGCTCCATGGATCAGGAAAACGATCAGGAAAAGTTTGAGTTACGCATTGAATTATGCGATGCTGAACCTTTTATTAATCCTATTGCTGGGGTTTATATTGCCCATCGCGATATCCCAAGAGCTTTAAAGAATGCTTGAGATTCGTGGGCTTGGTCTGAGTTATGAGGATCGTTGTATTTTCAGCAACCTTAATTTTACCCTTAATGGCAATGTGGTTTACGGTATTTTTGGTCCCAATGGGACAGGAAAAACAAGCCTGCTGAATATTATCGCGGGGTATCAAAACCCAACTTGTGGAGAGATCATTCTAAACGGTGAGGTCTTGCCTTTAAGTTCTCATCGCCTCATTCCAGGATTTTCGGAAATGGCATTGGTTTCAGCGACGTATCACCTCGATTGGAATCATTCTTGCGTTGAAAATATTCGGGAAAGTATATTGGGATGGCCACAGGTTCTTCGAGAAAAAAGAATTAAACAATTGCTAAACGGTCTCTCCTTAAATCAAGTCAAAACCGTTCTTGCCAAACGTTTGTCCGAAGGGGAAAAACAAAGACTTGCGATTGCCAGGGCAATTTCAAACAATCCTGAGTGGTTACTTCTTGATGAGCCTTTTGGTCACCTTGATGTTGTGCACAAGGAGCGTCTTCTTCAACAACTTTTTTCGCTAGGAATCTATAACGTCGTGATTGTTTCTCACGACATACAAGATTTAATGGGGGTTTGCCACAAAATTGCGGTGTTAGGTGTCCGAGGTAAGCTTTCTAAATTTGAGCAACCGAAAAAAAAATATTTCAATTTTAAATCTTTGAATACGGCAAGGCTAATGGGGCCGCTGAATCAATTGCATTGGGAAGGAAAGCCGTTTTTCTTTCGCCCAACTTCCTTTTCACTTTCAAATGAAGGCGTGGAGCTCGTTTTAGTTCGCGCTTGGTTTAATGGGATGACTTACGTTCATTGTTTTAAGACCCTCAACAAGGAAGAAGTTATTTTGTATTTTCAAACCGCCTTACCCAAGGTCATAAAAATAATACCGCTCAAGGATGAAGCCGTTGGATCGAATTAAAAGTATAATCGCCCTTTTTAAGGAGACATTTGCCTCCTTTTTTGAAGAAAGGGCGCATTTGCACGCGGCAACGATATCGTATTACACCTTATTTTCAATGATTCCTTTACTTTATTTTATAGTTATTGGTTTCGGGAAAATTTTGGGTCAAGATTTTTGCATTCAGGTAATTACCGATATTTTTCAAAAAAATGTAGGGTTAAACGATATTGAAGTTTATACAGACTATTTAAAGAACCTCAATCAACAATCCAGGTCTTGGGCATTGAATTTTGTTATGATTTGCGTTTTACTTTATTCTTGTTCGGCTTTTATGGTGTCTTTAAAACACAGCATGAACGATTTTTTCGATATTACACCCAACAAACAGCATAAAATCAATATTTTTCTAGATGTATTGAAGTTTAGATTTTTTTCCCTCTCGTACCTTGCCTTAATAGCGTTGGCGATTTTTTTGCTCTATTTCTTGCAAATTTTTGTTTTTAGTATTCTCTCCTCCTGGTTTGCCATGTTGCATTTTGAATACCTATTATTGCAATATGTTTTTTCCATCGTTTTGAATTTTGTGGTGATAATTTTCGTGTTTAAATTCATTCAAGACGGAAAAATCTCATGGTCTTTGGCTTCGAAAGGGGCATTTTTAACGGCTGTTCTGCTCTTTTTAAGTCAGTTAATTATTAAGTGGTACCTTCAGCATTATTTCTTTTTGGGAAGGGGAGATCTTGTTGGCTCTATATTTATTTTAATGGCCTGGGTTTTTTACTCTGCTCAGGTGATATTTTTCGGCGCAAAGTTTACGTATATTTACGGAAAACGATATCCTTAACCAAAAAAATAAGGTTTATGAGCAAGTTGTTCAAATTATTTTTTTGTTGGGTGTGGGTGCTTGTCACAGCGTCCCTCTTATCCTGTAAAGATTCAGGGGTATTGGTAAAACCAAAATACGTCACAACCTTATTTCACGGCGAGCGAGGAGAAACGCAAGTAAATGCCTTCAATCGAAACCAGGCAGAACGGGAGAAAAGTCTTGCCGAAGAAATAGAGAAAGCGGAGCAAGCAATGAGGATGCTGGAGGAACAGAAGAAAATGTTTTATTCCATCGACTCCACAGAAAGAATTAAAGAAATAGAATTGCAGTTGGACCGGCTCCTAGCGAGAAGCCAACAAATCGTGACTGAACTCAATGAGACCGACCCTTTTTCTCCGAAAGGCCACGAGAAAACGTTAAGATTGGCCAAAGAGTTGAACGACTTGCTCTACATCTATGTGGTCCCTATGGGTGATTTGATTTCTGCGAATAAGGAAATTAATAACATTGCCGCAGACATCAGTTTTGAAACAGGAAGTTCGGTCATAAATGCGGAAGGCGTGAGGATGATTTCCCATTTGTTGGATTCTGTCAAAAATGAGGTGGTTTTGTGGAGAAAATACCTCGACCATCACAATGAAATGATTTTTTCAGAGGAGGAATATTCCACCATACTGATCATTTCAGGATACTCCGATAAGCAAGGTCTTGGGGATGAAAAAGTTCGCGCACAGCGAAATTTTGAACTTTCTGAAGCTCGAGCTCAAGCCGTTGGGAAAGAGTTTGAAAAACAACTTAATGCACTGGGAGTTGGTTGGAAATTGACGTATCGAATTTCCTTTGAAGGAAAGGGAGAAGAGCTTCCGCCTAATCAAGTTGAAGACAGTCGCAAAAATAATCCTAATCGAAGAATTACGACTGTTCGAATGGTAGTCGGTCCAAAAATTTTGTTGTACAATTCGGGAGATTAATCTAGAAAAAAGCGGGGGGTCGACGAACCTCGACTTTCGCGTCTTTGAACAAGGAGGATGTATTGCGAATACTCAGTAAAAAGCTTTTATTCCCCCCTATAGGTGTCCAATAGAAACTAAGCGCCCAACAGTGCATATTACGGTTCAAGGAAACATTCATGTTGGTGATTTGCTGGGTTTTTACATCGATGTTCAGGTTCGTTGCTAAATTCCAACGCTTGGTAAAGGATACATCTCCACTCATAGCTAAGGTTTGAACGATCAGGTAGGTCGAAGAGTTTGTGGCGCTTTTGTTGGTGTTTGCTACCGCAGAAAAAACATGAGAAAGATTCATTTTCCACGGAATGTCAAAGTAGATGGCTTGTTCGGGATGTAAAGCGAAGTAGGCATAATCAGCATTCCACACTTGACTCAATTCTTCCTTTTTTTGTTCGAGGATATCTCGGCTTTTTTTAGGGCTTAATGTCACTGTGGTATTTAATCCTGCATTCATGAACCTGCCAACTCCCTGGCCATTTTGCCAAGCGAAAACTTTATTGGATTTTCCTGAACTTAAATTCCAAGCATAGGGGCTGTACGAGGCGTTGGCAACGAAATTCATCCAGCGAAAGGGGCTGACTCTGAGGTTTAAGGATAGGTCAGATAAGCCCATGGAATCTTTTAAAAAATCGTAATTACCACTCATTGAGAATTGATCAATGATTCGGATTTTTCGATAACCGCTTACCGTATCTTTATCTGATTTTATTTTGAGTTCTAAACTGTTATTGACTCCAAAATTCATGAACGAGGACGCCTGCGTGTTGCCCACAGCGTAAATGCTCCTTTCAAAGGGAGAAAACGTGATATTGCTTTGGTTTACCCCAACAGCTTTGCTGACAAGATTATTTAATTTGGGGACATATCTGTAGCCAATAGTAGGGGTCATCAGATGGCGCAGGATAGGTTTATTTTTACCGATTAATTTATAGTAACTGTAAAATACCGTAGTAGCGTTGATACTCGTATTGAATTCATAAGCCGAACCAAACTTTTGTAGAGTATCCGTTGAAGTTGAATTTGTTGCTGCGGAATAGGTTTTGTCGATTTGTTGAAAGTTGAGTTTGTTGCCAATGTTGGCATTTGGAGTAATTTTTATGGCGTTTTTAAATACTCCAATGGTTGTCTGTACGCCCATTCCGTGGTTAATCCCACGAAAGAAGGTGGAGTTTATGCTCCGGTAATCAAAACTTTGTAGTAAACTATCGGCAAACGTGCTTTTATTTTGCATTTCGAAGTTGTAGGTAATGCCCAAACGTTGAAGAGCTTTTCCCCATTCGCTTTTCGGAAACGAAATGAATTTTTGAAAGGGGAATACACGGGTAACGTTGACATTAAAAACAGGAGCAATTAAGGCGATATTTTGGGCGAGGGAATTCTGCCTAACCGAAATTTTCGTTCCCATTGTTAATGGCTTACCGGGAAAAATTCTACTGAGGTTGATGTCGGAATTAAATGTATTATTAAAGTATTCCGGATTAATGGGATCAGGATTGTTTTTTGCCGTATTGTCGGAAATGAAATTCACATTTGAATTGAACTGCCATAAGGGGTTCGACTTCTGCTGTTTGCTGTGAGACCACGTTAAGGTAACCTTATTGTTCTTGCTGTAATTTGGAAAACCGTTGTTGAATTGCTGTATACCAAGTCCGAGTCTTCCACTATATCCGTAACGTTTGGCATAATCTAACTCGTTGCGCAACCCCCAACTGCCCCTGCTGTAAAAATTAGCATAAACCGCGGTTTGAATTCGATCGTTAATAGGAATAAAATACCCCAAATTTTGAAAGCCGAAACCAAAGGGGGAAGAAGGAATAATTTCCGGGAACAAAATTCCGCGATTCCTTTCCTTTTGTTGAGGAATGAATGCGAAAGGTAAGCCAAACGGGGTTGGTATTCCGCTTATCCATAGATTCATGGGCCCTGTAACGATCCGTTGTTCGGGAATGACAACTCCCCGAGAAAGTTGAAAGTGATAATGAGGTTCTGCTTGGTCGCAGGTAGTTAATTTTCCTTTTTTCAGGTGCATATCTTCCGTTGGGTAGCGTTTCGCTACACCCATGTAGAAATAGAGCTCATCTTGTTTGACGTTGAGCGATTCCAGATAGACTTTTTTGGTAGACGTATTAATGCGCAACTTTTTACAGGTTAAGGTTTCCGCTCCCTCATTTAACTCCGGAAATTCACATTCCTCACCCTTTGCATTGGTTATTGATGAGGCTTCAATTTCGTTGTTGGCCAGATCGATGATGATTAATCCCGACTTCATACGGGTAGTTTGGGTTTCTACATACGCCCCACCGTACAAATAAGCGCGCTTTGTTTTAACATCATAGTAACTTGAGTCACGCGACCCGTATCGAATTATTTCATCGAGGCTTGATTGGTCTCGGTACAACGTATCCACTATAATTCCTTGGCTGTGCAGTGACGAAAACCTTATTAACACTCCAACGAAGAAAAAAAAACGGATTGGCATAAATTTGGTTAAGCGTAGCATGTACTTTCGAACACACTATGCAGCATATTACAAAACTATTAAAAAAAGGCCGCAACTCAAGCCTTGTACCCCTCCTCTGCTTCATATCTATGGCTCTTGTCCCATTCCTTTCCTTCAATCAAACAACTGCAAAACTTAAAACAGTCGTAATTGACGCAGGACATGGCGGAAAGGATCCTGGGTGTCACGGCGGTTATTCGAATGAGAAAGATGTCTGCTTGTCCATGGCGCTAAAATTGGGAAAATTAATCCAAGAGTCTTTTCCGGAAGTTAGCGTTAAATATACCCGGGAAACGGACGTGTTTATTGAGTTAATAGAACGAGCAAATATTGCCAATCGCGTTAATGCCGATTTATTCATTTGCATTCATGCCAATGCGGGAAGCACAACGGCATATGGAACGGAGTCCTATGTACTCGGTCTACACCGAACAGAATCTCAAAAAAAAGTGATGGAGCGTGAAAACTCCATTATTTCATTGGAAGATGACAAAGGGGCGAAATATAAAGAGTTCGATCTAACCCCTGACGCGATGATTGCGATACAATTACAACAAAACGTAAATCTCAATAATGCCATAAAATTTGCCAGCGCCCTTCAACAAGAATTCAAAACCATTGGACGCAGCGACAGGGGAGTAAAACAAGCTGGTTTTTTGGTGCTGTATAAAACGGCTATGCCGAGTGTTTTAATTGAAACAGGATTTTTAACCAACCCTACCGAGGAGGCTTTTATTGGTAAAACGGACGGACAAGACAAAATGTCTAAAGCCATGTTTAACGCATTCAAAAGCTACAAACTAAGTTATGAAGGAAAAACTCAGGCAGCGCCAAAAAACGATACTCCCAAACCGGTACCATCCCTCAAGACGGATTCAAGTCAAATCCTTCTTGCCTCTGACGTTTTTTTCAGTGTTCAAGTGATATCCTCGGTGGATCGCCTCGAACTTTCCTCCGCCAAATTTAAAGGTGAAAAAGTGTATGAGTACTCCCAAGATAATTTATACAAGTATTACACGGGAATTTTCGTTAAAGATTTAGAGGCTGCGAAAAAACATAAGCTGCTGATGCAAGAAAAAGGATTTTCGAGTGCTTTTGTTATTGCTTTCTCGCAAGGAGAACGCGTTAGTATTGAAAAAGCCATTAAATTAGCAGAAAAATAAACGTTGAGGCTTTCAAAAGAATTTAAGGCCGGATTAGTTGCCCTTCTGTCCATCGTACTGTTGGTGATTGGTATAAACTTTCTTAAGGGATACAGCCTTTTTGGAGGGGATAACACTTATCATTCGTATTATGCAAATTCAGGGCAGCTAATGGTTTCGAGTAACGTGACCTTGAACGGTGTGGTTATTGGAAAAGTACTGGATATTGACAACATTCCTAAAAACCCCGAGCCCCGACGTGTACGGATAAAATTCAGTGTCAGCGAATCCAATATCAAATTACCAAAAGGAACGACCATTGAATTGGGTTCGCTCGATTTATTGACAAAAGGGCTCATTGTAAATTATCCAAATTCCGATCGTCAAGGATACTATCATTCAGGGGACGAAATTCCGGGAACTTTGGCAGCGGATATGTTTTCTCAGGTTAAGCAATATGCCGACCCCATTTCTCAAAAATTACAATCTTTGATCATTCATATTGATGATATGGTGAACTCACTCTCTGGGATTTTTGATAAAAGTGGGACGAATGATATCACAGCGAGCATTCGTGAGTTGAAGTCCACAATCAAGAATATAGGTGAATTGGCAAAAGAAACCACGTCCTTTATTTCAGAGGAAAAAGTTCAATTCACCAAAATAATGGACCATGTGGAAAGCATTACCCGAAATATCAAAAATAGCAACGAGGCGATCGCAAAGGTGATCGGGAATTCGGGGAAAATTGCAGAGGATTTAGTCAATGCGGATTTTAAAGGCACCTTACTTGAAGCACAAACGACCATAAAAAAACTCAACTTTGTGCTGGAGGACATTAATCAAGGAAAAGGAACATTAGGGAAATTGGTCAAGGATGAAAAATTATATTCTGAGCTGGTTGAAACAAGCAATAAATTGCAAGAGCTCGTTGATGATATTAAAGTCAATCCCGGACGGTACATTCATATTTCTGCGCTCGGCCGAAAAACCAAAGGATTTGGCCTGACCAACCAACAAGAAAATAAATTAAAGAAAATCTTAGATTCAATTCCGGATTAGCATGACATTGTCGGCATGTATTTTTACATTGATTTTCCTCTTCTCCTTGGGTTTATTCGCTTGGAGAATGAAGTCGATTTTAGCACAAATTAAATTGGGACGACATACCAGCCGAAATAATCGTGGGAGAGATCGGTTAAAAACGATGTTACTCGTGGCCTTTGGTCAAAAAAAGATGTTCAATCGACCCTTAGTGGCAGTTCTCCATTTCATCTTTTATGTGGCGTTCATAATAACCCAAATTGAGTTATTGGAGGTATTCATTGACGGATTCTCAGGAAGTCATCGTTTTTTTTGGCGCGAAGGATTTGAGGGTTTCTATGTCTTTGTGATCAGTTCTATTGAAGTTTTATCAATTCTCACATTCGTAGCAACTCTGATTTTCCTAGCCCGTCGTAACCTGCTCAAAATTCCGCGGTTTACGATGGCTGAATTAAAGGGCTGGCCCAGGAGGGATGCCAACTTGATTTTAGGGTTTGAATTATTGCTTATTTTTTTCATTTTTACCATGAACACAGCGGACGAAGCGGATAAGACCTTGCGTTCTGGAGTTGGTTATGGTTTTGCCCTTAGTCAATACCTTGGGCCTTTATTTTTCTCCCGAGTTCACAGTTCTGAAACGCTTCATTCGATTGCTTTAGTGGGGTGGTGGGGGCATTTATTGATGGTTTTTGTTTTTTTGAACTATTTGCCCTATTCAAAACACTTACATATTTTAATGGCTTTCCCAACGACCTATTATTCGAACCTGGAGGCTAAAGGTAAATTCTCGAACATGGAAAGTGTCGAGAAGGAGGTGAAGATGATGCTCGACCCTGGAGCAGACCCTTACGCTGCACCTGCTAGCGATACTCCGTTGCAACGTTTTGGTGCGAAGGATGTTCAAGACCTTACTTGGAAACAATTATTAGACGCTTATGCTTGTACCGAGTGCGGGAGGTGCTCTTCAGTGTGTCCGGCGAATCAAACGGGTAAATTGCTCTCTCCACGAAAAATTATGATGGATACTCGGGACCGCTTGAGCGAAGTTGGAAAGAACAAGATGAATCTCGAGGACGGTAAATCACTCTTGGGCGATTACATTTCCCCCGAAGAATTATGGGCATGTACAAGCTGCAACGCTTGCGTGCAAGAATGCCCCGTAAACATCGACCCCTTATCCATCATCATTGATTTGCGGAGATTCCTCGTTATGGAAGAATCAAAAATGCCAACTGAATTAACAGGAATGCTTACAAATATTGAGAATAACGGCGCTCCTTGGCAGTTTGCTCCAACAGACAGATTAAATTGGGCAAATGAAGAATGATATACAACTAATTGATTTGATGCAAGATGGAAAGCAATTATCTCCAGTACTTCCAAAACACATCAAAAATTATTTGATTGATATTGATGGAACGATTTGCGATGATATTCCCAATGAAGAACCGGAACGTATGACAACGGCTGAATTATATCCAGATGCTTTGGTAACGATAAATGATTGGTTTGAGCAAGGCCACATCATCACGTTCTTTACTTCACGTTTAGAAGAACATAGAGCCGTAACGGAGGAATGGCTGAACAAACATGGGTTTAAATATCACGGAATGTTGATGGGTAAACCGCGTGGAGGAAACTACCATTGGATTGACAATCACATTGTTCGTGCTACGAGATACACTGGGAAGTTCACGCATTTGAAAGATAGGGTAGCAAATATTCAAGTTTTTGAGGAATAAATGATGAGTTTGAAAGTACCAACAATGGCAGAAATGCTTGCAAATGGCGAAAGTGTTGACGTGTTATTTTGGGTGGGTTGCGCAGGTAGTTTTGACGATCGTGCTAAAAAAATAACCAAAGCCATTGCTAATATTCTTATGCACTGTAAAGTGAAGTTTGCCGTATTGGGAACTGAAGAGTCTTGCACCGGTGATCCCGCCCGAAGGGCGGGAAATGAATTCACCTTTCAAATGCAAGCCCAGATGAACATTCAAGTCCTTAACGGTTATGAGGTTAAACGAATTGTAACGGGCTGTCCACATTGCTTCAATACGCTTAAAAATGAATACCCTGAGTTGGGGGGGAATTACGAGGTGCTCCATCACACCCAGTTAATTCAGGATTTAATCAATACGGGTAAACTTGCCTTAGAAGGAGGTGCCACATTTAAAGGAAAGAAAATTACGTTCCACGATCCGTGCTACCTCGGAAGAGCCAATGAGGTTTACGAGGCGCCAAGAGCCTTAATTGAAAAGCTCGACGGTGAATTAGTGGAAATGAAGCGTTGTAAATCCAACGGGCTTTGTTGCGGCGCAGGCGGTGCTCAGATGTTCAAAGAGGCTGAGCGCGGGAATAAGGAAATTAATATTGAGCGTACCGAAGATGTCCTAGCGGCCAATGCGCAAATTGTTGCAACGGGTTGTCCTTTTTGCAATACCATGATGACCGACGGGGTCAAGAATTTTAATAAAGAAGCCGAAATTCAGGTACTTGATGTAGCAGAGTTAATTGCTCAAGCGGCAGACCTTTAAGCCATGTTATGGATTTAAGAACTTGGATTTTTGTCGCCAATCGCAAACTTACCGCCATAGAATCAGCGCAGGTGGAAAATGCGCTTCAAGATTTTGTGGGGACCTGGTCTTCTCACGGCACCCCGTTGAAAGCCTCCGCTTTTTGTTTTGAACAAGCAGCGATTGTGGTTTCGGCAGACGAGTTCGTTGCCAAAGCATCGGGTTGTTCCATGGATAAAATCACGCATTTAGTTCGAGCATTAGGACAACAATTAAACGTTGACTTTTTTGACCGTTTCAATGTGTTGTCCAAGGAAGACAACAGTTGGAACATTGTTCGATATTCCCAAGAAATCCATGCCCAATGCATCAGTGCCTCTATGGTATCTTTAGAGGAGTTCAATAAAAAAGCCGGGAATTAAAATTCCCGGCTCCCCTTTTTTAATTGGCCTAATTATTTGTTGCCAAAAATCACAACCAACGCGTGAATTAATCCTGGTAACCCGCAAAGTAAGGTTAGAATCAAATTCGTAGTTACACGATTCGTCCAACTTCCTTCGTATAGGTACATGGAGATTGTGGTTCCAAACGGCACAAAAAATATAAGTAAAATATATACCCAATTTTCAGTGTGTTTTGAGCTACTCGCTTTTGCTTCATCTAACTTTAGCTTAGCCATAATGCGCTCTGCCTTTTTGTTCATTTTTAATGCAGCTACGGCATTCGTTTGATTTCCCTTCACCGTTTTCACAATCTGTGTTTTAAGCATTGGTGAATTAGCCTCTGCGTTAGCTTCTACGCGCATATTTTCGACCAAGGAAACAACTGGCTCATTCTGAACTGTTTGTAATGTTGAATTGGTTTGATTCGGCATTGGAGCTGAAGCTACCTCCTCGTTGATAAATGCTGATTGCTTCTTTTTATCAAAAGAAACGCGGTATCCCCATCGGTCAATGCGCTTGCTTACGGTGCAAGATACGGCCACTCCAACTAAAGCTACCCAAAGTACATTTTTCATTTTCATAATTTAAAGATTTAGAGTTTCTCGAAAATAAACAATTATTTCGAAGGTTGAACGTATTTTATGTTTTACCCATAATTTTACCTCATGAAGTTTATTTGGAAAGCTGAAGATACTTGTGCTTTCACAGAGTCCATAGAAAGCCTTGCGAAAAGCGTTAAAATAGACCCATTGATTGCCTCACTGTTGGTCCGTAGAGGCATTACCACGTTTGATCAAGCGGAGTGTTTTTTTCGACCGAAAATTTCCCAAATTAACGATCCCTTTATGTTTCATCAGATGACCGAGGCGGTCGATGCATTATCCCAAGCACTCGAAAAAAAGAATAAAATTCGTTTGTACGGTGATTACGATGTGGACGGCACCACCGCGGTAGCCATCATGATGAATGTGCTAGGCGACAAAACCGATCGATTGGATTACTACATCCCCGATCGATATACCGAGGGCTATGGCCTGAGTCAACAAGGGGTTGATGCCGCAATTAGCGACGGCGTTCAGTTGTTCATTACCTTAGATTGTGGTATTCAATCCTTGGAATTGATTCAACAGTTGAGAGCCCACGGAATTCAGGTAATTGTGTGCGATCACCATGAGCCAGGGCTTGAATTGCCGCAAGCAATTTTGTTGGATCCCAAAATTCCAGGCGAGGGATATCCCTTTGATGGTCTTTCCGGCGCAGGTGTGGGAATGAAATTGTTGGAAGGACTTTACCAAAAGAATAATTGGCCTAACGATGATCTATTGGCTCAGTGGGATTTGTTAGCCTTAAGCATTGCTGCAGATATTGTTCCAGTTACCAACGAGAACCGTATTTATGCCTTTCATGGGTTGAAAAGGTTGAACGACCATCCGAGGCTAGCTTTTAAAAAAATGCTAACCGCTGCGAACAAGAATTCGCCCTATGTCTTAAGCGATCTTGTCTTTGGGCTTGCTCCCAGGATTAATGCCGCGGGTAGAATTCGCACCGGAAGAACGGCCGTTGAATGCATGGTGGACCTTTCGAACACCAACCTAGAGGAGTTACTCACGGCCATTGAAGAGGACAATGCCACGCGAAAAAACTTGGATCAAAAAATTACCCAGCACGCGTTGGAATTGTTGGAAGCAGAAGACCCAACGCGCTCGGTGAATATCCTCTATGACGCTTCTTGGCATAAGGGAGTCGTTGGAATCGTTGCTTCTCGCTTAATGGAATCATCGCCACTTCCTACCATTGTTCTCACCGAAATAGAGGGTGTTTTGTCCGGATCGGCACGAACCGTAATGGGGTTCGATATCCATGAGGCCCTCACATCATGCGAGGAACTCTTGATTCAATTCGGTGGACATCAGCATGCAGCGGGATTGTCCTTGAAGAAGGATGATTTCGAGGAGTTTAAACGAAAGATGAATTCCCTTGCTGCAACCTATTTTGAAACGCATTCAAAGCAACCCGAATTGGTGTACGACTCGGAATTGGATTTTCATCAAATATTCAGCAACGAATCAACTTCAAGTATACCTAAACTAATGCGCATTTTGGAGCAATTTGAGCCCTTTGGTCCTGGCAACCCCAAGCCAGTATTTGTCTCGAGAGGAGTGTATGCTACCCATTGTCTATTATTAAAAGACTTACACCTTAAATTGACCTTGCAACAACCTGGTTTTCCCTTCTCGCTTCAAGGAATTGCCTTTAATGCCGCAGAAAAAGAAGACTGTTGCGCCGAGGGCTTATCGTTTGATGTAGCATACACCTTAGATGTCAATGAATTCAACCAACAACGTTCCCTTCAGTTGATGGTCAAGGATATAAGCCCTTCTTGAATTACTTTTTTATTCTATTTGAAACTACTTAGTCGCAATTATGTAATGGCACTGAATCGAATTTGAGAAAAGGTTAAGTAATGTTGCTTGCCTATTTTAACGTGCTCATTAATTAATTTTTTATTTTAGCGCTCAATGGTTCAATTTTTTAAACACAGGGTTCCTTTTTGTCTGTTGTTTTTGTTCATTGGGGTTTTTTCTTTCGATGCAAAAGCCACCCATATTCTTGGAGGAGAAGTTTATTATGATTCTCTTGGAAATGGGTTTTACAAAGTCACCTTTGAAATATATCGGGATTGCAACAGTGCAACAGCGTACGATAACCCGCTGGTTTATACGGTTTTCTATGGGGATGGAACCTACTTCAATGAATTTGTTGTTGACCTAAATTCAAGTTCAATACTTCCCATCGTTTACGACGACCCTTGCGTTACACCCCCCAATAACATTTGCGTGGAGAAAGGCATTTACATTGATACCATTCAATTGCCTTTCAACCCTTCGGGTTACCACATTTCCTATCAGCGCTGTTGTTGGGCGAATAATGTAGACAACATTGTGGATCCCGGGAATAATGGAATTACCTTGACCACGTTTATTCCCGGTTCCGATTTGACAGCAGTCTACAATCAAGGTGCGCGTTTTGTCAATTATCCCCCTTTGGTTTTGTGCGCACAAAACACCCTCAATTTTAACCATGTCGCGTTTGATCCTGACGGCGATTCTCTTACTTACGAACTTGCCGACCCTTTAGAGGGAGGTAGCATAGCCAATATTATTCCAAATCCAGAAAGTCCTCCACCTTACTTGGGGGTTCAATGGAATCCCGGTTTTTCCACACTTGTTCCATTTGGGGTCGGATCCAACATTACTATCGATCCTCTGACCGGCTTGATGTCTTTTACGCCGAATAATATTGGAAATTTTGTTGCAGGGGTCAAGGTCAATGAATATCGAAACGGAATACTGATCAATTCAAAAATCAGAACCTTCTCATTTCGAGTGGTGGTTTGCCAGGTAGATATACCCATCAGTGTAGATATTACAGGCCCTCCGCAGTTAATAGAAGATTGCGGTTATGCAGGATTTATCATCTCAAGAGCAGACACCACTACAAACTTGGTGGTACAAATTGGCCTTGGTGGAACCGCAACGAATGGTGCCGATTATCCTTACATATCAGATTCATTGGTGATTCCGATTGGAGTAAGCGCCGACACCATTGGCATTGAAGCTCTTGTGGATGGTTTGGTCGAAAATACCGAAACTGTTTTTTTTAGCGTTATTGTTCCCAATCCTTGCAACGGGTCCTTTGATACAACCTCCATTAGTTTGAACTTAGTTGATTACCAGCCTATGGAAATTGATGCTTTAGATTCCATAAATGTGTGTTCTCAAAGCGGACAAATCCCAGAATTATGGTGCTCTATTTCGAACGGAGTTGGGCCCTATCAATATAACTGGGAGCCAGGTCCTTTTCCGAATAACGATACCATTTCCTTAGGGGGCTTACAATTACAACCCAATCAAAATACGTTTTATGTCAATGTGCAAGATTTTTGTGGGAAAACCATTTCATTCAATCCAATTTCTGTTTACAACCAATGCCCTCTTGAGGCCCCAAATGTCATAACTGTTGACGGAAATGGGATAAATGACGTATTTGTTATACAACATTTAGGTGACTACGATGCTGTACACCTTCGCATATTCAATCGATGGGGAAATGTTATTTACGAAAACGAAACTTACCAAAACGATTGGACGGGAACAGATATTTCAGGAAAACCCATCACGGAAGGCGTTTATTTTTATACGATTACCCCAAGAAGTGTCAAATACGTTTACGATGACCAAGAGAAAACGAAATTCACCCTTCACGGGTTCGTGCATATCCTTAAGTAGCATTTCACGAAAAATGGGTTAAGACAAAATCCTTCGAAAGGGTTTAATGGTGCAGGATGCACATGGTTATGGCTCTTTTTGCAGCGTGATAAAATCGAACTTATCGATGTTGTTGTTTTGTTGCTTAAACCTTAGTTCCTATTTATTTTGGGGAGAAATCAAAGTTTTTTTTGTTTTCCCCTTGTAGTATCGTTTTATCCTCGTATCTTTGCACCCCTCAAAGAACGTTTGAGGCTATTTTATATTGTTTAATTAAGAGTATTTTTTATGCCAACTATACAACAATTAGTTCGCAAAGGAAGAACAGCGGTAGCGCACAAAAGTAAGTCTGCTGCACTTGATTCATGTCCTCAACGAAAAGGAGTTTGCGTTCGTGTTTACACAACCACTCCAAAAAAGCCAAATTCAGCCATGCGAAAGGTGGCAAGGGTTCGATTGACCAACGGTCGCGAAGTCAATGCCTACATTGGTGGTGAAGGTCACAACCTTCAAGAGCACTCCTTGGTGCTGGTTCGCGGAGGTCGAGTAAAAGACCTTCCCGGTGTTCGATACCACATTGTTCGCGGAGCTGAGGATACTGCAGGTGTACAAGGGCGATCTCAAAGAAGAAGCAAATATGGAACTAAGCGTCCAAAAGCAGCCAAGAAATAATCTAATTGTCAATTTGCGATAAATAAAAAGCGATGAGAAGAAGAAAAGCTAAAAAAATTACCATCCTACCTGATCCGAAATTTCAAGAGCAGGTGGTCACCAAATTTGTCAACAACTTGATGTACTCAGGGAAAAAAAGTCTTGCTTTCAAGATTTTTTACGAGGCAATCGAATTGGTCGAAAAGAAAATTGAGGACAATTCGGGGTTGGACGTTTGGAAAAAGGCCATCGAGAATGTCACTCCAAGCGTTGAGGTTCGAAGCCGACGAGTGGGCGGTGCCACGTTTCAAATCCCCACACCGGTTCGCGAGGAGCGCAAGTCTTCGTTGGCCATGAAGTGGTTAATAGGTTATGCCAGAAAGCGTAATGAAAAGACCATGTCACAGAAATTAGCGGCTGAAATCATTGCCGCCTCGAAGGAAGAAGGTGCGGCTTTCAAAAAGAAAGAAGATACGATTAGAATGGCTGAAGCGAACAAAGCATTTTCACATTTTAGATTCTAATATCATGGCAAGAGATTTGAAATTTACACGAAATATTGGAATCGCCGCACACATTGATGCGGGTAAAACAACTACCACCGAGCGCATTCTTTTTTACGGGGGGGTAAATCACAAGATAGGAGAGGTTCATGATGGAGCTGCAACCATGGACTGGATGGAGCAAGAGCAGGAGCGCGGTATTACCATTACCTCTGCAGCAACTACCTTAACTTGGAATTACCGAGGAACTCCTTATCATGTGAACATCATTGACACCCCAGGACACGTTGATTTTACCGTAGAGGTCAACCGATCCCTTCGTGTATTAGACGGTTTGGTCTTTTTATTTTCAGCGGTAGATGGTGTTGAACCACAGTCAGAAACCAACTGGAGATTGGCGAATAATTATAATGTTCCGCGCATTGGTTTTGTAAATAAAATGGATCGTCAGGGTGCTGATTTTCTGAAAGTATGCAGGCAGGTTAAAGATATGCTCGGAAGCCAAGCCTTACCTCTTCAGATAAATATTGGGGAAGAAGATAATTTCAAAGGAGTTGTAGACCTCATTAACTTTCGGGGGATTGTTTGGAATGAAGACGATTTCGGGATGACCTTTAACGAGGTTGAAATCCCTGCAGATATCCTTGATGAAGCGCGTCAACTCCGGGGTAACTTATTGGAGGCCGTTGCAGAATTTGACGAAAGCCTCATGGAGAAGTATTTCGAGGATGAGAATTCACTAACAGAGCGTGAAATCTTGGATGCGTTGCGTCAAGCGACCATTGCTGGTAAAGTTGTTCCTATGATGTGCGGTTCTTCTTTTAAAAACAAAGGAGTTCAAGCCATGCTCGATATGGTTATGGAAATTCTGCCGTCTCCTCTGGATATTGAGGCAATTAAAGGGATAAATCCAAAAACGGACGAGGAAGTAACCCGCAAGCCTTCTTACAATGAGCCCTTTGCAGCTCTTGCGTTTAAGATAGCGACTGACCCGTTCGTTGGAAGACTCTGTTTTACCCGAGTGTATTCGGGTATGCTCGAGGGGGGTTCGTATATTTTGAACACACGTTCCGACAACAAGGAGCGAATCTCTCGAATTTTCCAGATGCATGCAAATAAACAAAATCAAGTACCTCAATTAGGTGCAGGTGACATAGGTGCTATCGTAGGATTTAAAGACATCCGGACGGGAGACACTTTGTGCGCAGAAAATGCTCCGATTGTTCTTGAGTCCATGGTATTCCCAGATCCCGTTATAGGATTGGCGATTGAGCCGAAAACCCAAGCGGACACCGATAGGTTATCTACGGGACTCTCTAAACTATCGGAAGAGGATCCAACATTCCGGGTAAATACGGATCAGGAAACAGGGCAAACCATCATTTCGGGAATGGGGGAATTGCATTTGGAGATTATCGTTGACCGTTTGAAGCGAGAATTTAAAGTTGAGGTTAACCAAGGTGCGCCTCAAGTCGCCTATCGCGAAAACATTTCCGGGGCTACCGAACACAGAGAGGTTTACAAAAAACAAACGGGAGGCCGTGGTAAATTTGCCGACATTTTAATAAAAATTTCTCCGCAGGACAATGGTGAAAAGAAAGGATTAGAGTTTGTTAATAGCATCAAAGGTGGCAACATTCCCCGTGAATTCATCCCTTCTGTTGAAAAGGGATTCAAAGATTCCATGAAAAATGGTGTGTTGGCGGGATTCCCGTTAGAGTCTATGAAAGTCGAACTCATTGATGGTTCCTTTCATGCGGTTGACTCGGACTCGCTTTCCTTTGAATTGTGTGCAAAAATGGCGTATCGAGACGCGGTTAAGAAGTGCGCACCAATCTTGTTAGAGCCGATTATGAAAATTGAGATCGTGACGCCGGAGGAGTATTTTGGAGACGTTCAGGGCGACTTAAACCGCCGACGTGGAATGCCAACAGGAATGGACGATCGAAACGGAGCAAAAGTACTTAAAGCGGACGTTCCGCTTTCTGAGATGTTTGGATACGTAACGCAACTTCGTACCATCACTTCAGGAAGGGCAACTTCGTCCATGGAGTTCTCGCATTATGCGCCTGCTCCAAAGAATATTGCAGAGGAGGTAATTAGTAAAAGTGGAAAAGTTTCAGCGTAATTAGAAAAGATTATGAGCCAAAAAATTAGAATAAAATTGAAGTCTTACGATCACAACCTCGTAGATAAATCGGCGGAGAAAATCGTAAAAACGGTGAAATCGACAGGTGCGGTAGTGAGCGGGCCTATTCCGCTTCCCACCCATAAGAGAATCTACACTGTCTTGCGTTCTCCGCACGTGAACAAGAAAGCGCGCGAGCAATTTGAATTGTGCTCCTACAAAAGACTGTTGGACATTTACAGCAGCTCCGCCAAAACCGTGGATGCCCTCATGAAATTAGAGTTGCCGAGTGGTGTGGACGTAGAAATTAAGGTATAATAAATTAGATTAAAGTTATGTTAGGGATTATTGGACGAAAAATCGGAATGACGAGCATCTTCAGTGCCGAGGGCAAGATTTTGCCATGCACAATTATTGAGGCTGGTCCCTGTGTCGTTACGCAAGTGAAAACGCTGGACAGAGATGGTTACGATGCCGTTCAGTTGGGTTTTGGTAATCGCAAAGATAAGAATACCCCAGGCGCATTGAAAGGTCATTTTAAGAAAGCGAATACAGCCCCAAAAGCAAGGTTGGTTGAGTTTAAAGAATTCGCCAACGTTTCGTTGGGTGACGAAATCAATGTGAGTTTGTTTGAGGAAGGGGAGTACATCGATATAGTTGGAACCACCAAAGGAAAAGGATTTCAGGGGGTAGTTCGTCGTCATAATTTTGGCGGGGTAGGGCAATCAACCCACGGTCAACATAACCGGCTTCGGGCTCCAGGTTCTATTGGTGCTTGCTCTTATCCTGCGCGCGTATTTAAGGGTACGCGAATGGCTGGTCAGATGGGCAATCAGCGCAGAAAACAAACCAACCTTGAAATTTTAAAGGTTATGGTAGATAAAAACGTGATAATCGTAAAAGGTTCTATTCCAGGAGCGAAAGGATCTTTTGTAACAATTGAGAAGTAATGGAGGCGAATTTATACAATGCAAACGGTAAGGTTGCTTCGAAAAAAGTAACACTGTCCGATGAGGTATTCGGAATCGAGCCAAACAACCATGCAATTTATTTGGATGTTAAGCAGCATTTGGCGAACCGTCGTCAAGGAACCCATAAATCGAAAGAGCGTAATGAGGTTGCCGGTTCCACGAAGAAGTTGAAAAAACAAAAGGGAACGGGCGGTGCTCGTGCTGGAAGCGCCAAATCAGGAACTCGCGTTGGTGGGGGGCGTATTTTTGGGCCAAGGCCGCGTAATTATCACTTTAAACTTAACCTGAAACTAAAGCGATTAGCCCGAAAATCGGCGTTTTCATATCAAGTAAAGCAAGATGCTCTGATGGTCATGAAAGACCTTCAATTTGATGCGATCAAAACCAAAGAATTCATGGCATTGTTGAACTCCTTTTCCCTACAAGATCAAAAGGTTTTATTGATTTTAGGTGAGAAAATGGATTCGGTTTACCTCGCATCAAGAAATCTTAAAAAAGTTAAGGTAGTAACAGCGGATTCTTTCAATACTTACGATGTGTTAAACGCCCGTAAAATTTTAGTAACCCAAACAGCGGTAAGCCGTATTGAAGAAATTCTTAATTAATCGAAAATCATGCAAGGAATAATTATAAAGCCACTCATTACCGAAAAAGCAACTTTTGCATCGGAAGGTAATAACGTATTTACGTTTGAAGTGGATCGTAAAGCCAACAAGATTGAAATTAAAAAGGCTGTTGAAAAAACCTACAGCGTACATGTTACGGAAGTGCGCACCATGAATTTTGGCGGTGGAAAATCGTCGAAGAAATATACCAACAAAGGAATTATTGAACAGCGAAGCAAACAATGGAAAAAGGCCCTTGTCTCGGTTGCCACGGGTGAAACCATCGATTTGTTTAACAATTATTAATTGAGCAATGAGCGTAAGAAAGTTTAAACCAACCACCCCCGGGCAGCGTCACAAGGTAGCCTTGGACATGTCAGGCATTACCGCTGTAAAGCCTGAGAAAAGCCTAGTTAAAGGTGGTAGTAAGTCGGGAGGTCGCAACAATGACGGCCGTATGACCATGCGATATTTAGGAGGAGGCCACAAGCAGAAATATCGAATGGTGGATTTCAAGCGAAACCGTTTCGATATCCCCGCAAAAGTGAAGTCCATCGAGTATGATCCTAACAGAACTGCGAACGTCGCGTTATTGTATTATGCAGACGGAGTGAAAAGTTACATTTTAGCTCCTATCGGATTGAATGTTGGTGATACGGTTATTTCGGGTAAAACCGCAACTCCGGATGTGGGTAATGCCATGTTTTTATCCGACATTCCCCTGGGTACAATGATTCATAATATTGAATTAGCTCCTGGAAAAGGTGGCGCCGTTGCTCGTGGAGCTGGCGTTTATGGACAACTTTCAGCAAGGGAGGGCAAATTCGCAGTCATTAAAATGCCATCGGGTGAAACGCGGATGATTTTAGTCACGTGTATGGCTACAGTTGGTGTTGTGTCGAACGCTGAACATAATTTAGAACGTTCGGGAAAAGCGGGCAGATCCCGATGGTTGGGCCGTCGTCCCCGAGTCCGTGGCGTAGTTATGAACCCTGTTGACCACCCAATGGGGGGAGGTGAAGGTAGGAATGCCGGAGGTCATCCTCGATCCCGTAATGGTATGCCGGCCAAAGGATACAAAACAAGGTCGAAAACCAAGTATTCGAATAAATTTATCATTGAAAGAAGAAAAAAATAATGTAGTATGAGTCGTTCCTTAAAAAAACCACCTTTTGTGCACTACAAGTTGATGAAACGTGTAGATGCAGCGCAAGCAGCTAACAGCAAAGCCGTTATAAAAACATGGTCTAGGGCTTCAACCATAACCCCAGATTTCGTTGGATTAACCTTTGCTGTGCACAACGGCCACAAGTTTATCCCGGTTTTTGTCACAGAGAACATGGTGGGTCACAAGTTGGGGGAGTTTTCTCCTACTCGCGTGTTCAGAGGTCATGCAGGAAATAAAAAAGATAAAAAAAGATAAGATAATTCATAGAGTCATGGGCGCTAGAAAAAGAGTTAAAGCAGAAGAATTAAAAAGCGGGAAGCAGCAAATTGCTATTGCCAAGCTGAACAATTCAACAATTTCCCCTCGCAAAATGCGAATGGTGGCAGATTTGATACGCGGTGTCGAGGTAAACAAGGCCTTGAACATACTTAACCACAACACGAAACTTGGGTCCATTGGTTTGGAAAAACTTTTGCGTTCAGCAATTGCCAATTGGGAACAAAAAAATGAGGGCAAGGACGTTAGCGAGCAAGGGCTCGTGGTAAAGTCCATTGAAGTTTCGAACGGTACCATGCTGAAGCGAATTCAGCCTGCACCGCAAGGAAGGGCACATAGAATTAGAAAACGATCGAATAATGTTACTATCATCCTTGATGGTGTAAATGCTTAAATAATATGGGACAGAAAACAAATCCAATAGGAAATCGATTAGGGTACATTCAAGGTTGGGAGTCCAACTGGTACGGTGGGACGAATTACGGTGATAAAATCGTTGAGGACGACAAAATTCGCAATTACCTGAATGCACGTTTCGTAAAAGCGAGTATCTCAAAAATCATCATTGAACGAACTTTTAAGTTGGTTACTGTAACCATTAACACTGCTCGTCCCGGGGTGATTATCGGTAAAGGCGGCCAGGAAGTGGACAAATTGAAAGAGGAACTGAAGAAACTCACCGGTAAGGAAATTCAGATCAATATTTTTGAGGTAAAGCGCCCCGAATTGGACGCGCGTCTGGTTGCAGATGCTGTTGCACGACAGCTCGAGGCTAGGATTTCATTTCGTAGGGCAATTAAAATGGCCATAGGCGGCACCATGCGCTTAGGGGCTGAGGGAATTAAAATAAAGATTTCCGGACGCTTGAACGGCGCTGAAATGGCACGATCCGAAATGTACAAAGACGGTAGAACACCTCTTCATACCTTTCGTGCCGACATCGATTATGCAGTCTCGGAAGCTCACACAACTTACGGCCGCTTAGGGATTAAGGTGTGGATTTGTCGTGGTGAAGTTTATGGAAAGCGGGATCTAGCTCCCAATGTTGGACAGTCAACTGCGGGCCCATCTGCGGGAATGAACTCCCCTGAACAAAGAAGAAAGAAAAAATAAGACGGTTAATTTAAATAGTCATGCTACAACCAAAAAGATCGAAATTTAGAAGGGTACAAAAAGGAAGGAATCGGGGCCAAGCGCAGAGAGGCTCAACCCTTGCTTTTGGATCCTTTGCGTTGAAAACTTTAGAACCCGGCTGGATTACTTCTCGGCAAATTGAAGCCTCAAGGATAGCGGTAACACGTTATATGAAAAGGGAAGGTAAGGTGTGGATTCGGATTTTTCCAGATAAACCCGTAACAGCCAAACCCGCTGAGGTCAGGATGGGTAAAGGAAAAGGTGCTCCGAGTCATTGGGTCGCAGTGGTTAAACCCGGAAGAATCATGTTTGAGGCAGACGGCGTTCCTTACGAGACAGCTAAGGAGGCCCTTCGCTTAGCTGCTCAAAAGCTTCCGGTGAAGTGTAAGTTCGTCGTGAGAAACGATTTTGAAATCCCGGCATAACAAGGCAATATGAAAAAAATAGATTTATCAAAGTTATCGGAGCAAGAGCTACAACAGAAAGTTGCTGATTTCAAAACGCAAATGGAGAATCTGCGTCTGAGCCACAAAATGTCCCCAATTGAAAACCCTATGAGAATAGCGGTGCTTAGGAAGACAATAGCAAGATATTGTACAGAATTAACTAAAAGACAACATGCGGCCTAGCCGATAAATTAAATGCTTATTATGGAAAAGCGGAATTTAAGAAAAGAACGAATTGGAACGGTAACGAGCGATAAAATGGACAAATCCATCGTGGTCGCTGTCGAGCGTAAGAAGAAGCACCCAAAATACGGTAAGTTCATCAAAACAACAACGAAGTTCGTTGCGCACGATGAGAAAAATGAGAGCAACGTTGGAGATACCGTGAAAATTATGGAAACTCGTCCCTTGAGTAAAACCAAGAATTGGCGAATGGTAGAAATTGTTGAAAGAGCGAAATAACCTGAGAAATGATACAAGTAGAATCAAGATTATCTGTTGCAGACAATTCCGGGGCCAAGGAAGTGCTTTGCATTCGAGTTCTGGGTGGAACCAGAAGAAGATATGCCTCCATTGGAGATAAAATTGTGGTAGCGGTAAAAAGCGCTATGCCCACTGGAGCTGTGAAAAAAGGGTCGGTCGCTACGGCAGTGGTGGTGCGCACTAAAAAGGAAGTGCGTAGGGCGGATGGTTCTTACATTCGTTTCGACGACAACGCTTGCGTGATTTTGACTCAAACAGGTGAAATGAGGGGAACACGGATTTTTGGGCCTGTAGCTCGAGAATTGCGAGAGAACAATTACATGAAAATTGTTTCATTAGCACCAGAAGTGCTTTAATTATGATGCATATGCAAACGAAATTGAAAATAAAAGTTGGTGACCTCGTTAAAGTTATAAGCGGGGAGTCAAAGGGACAGGAAGGTAAAATTATTTCCATAAACCGTTCTAAAATGCGAGCGGCCGTAGAGGGAATAAATATGGTAAAGCGGCACACTAAACCGAGTGCATCGAATCCTCAAGGCGCCATTGTTGAAAAGGAAGGAACCATTCACGTTTCTAACTTAATGGTCGTAGTTGGCGGAGAGGCCACTCGTTTAGGTAGAAAGCAAAACGATGCCGGTAAATTAGTACGTTTTTCAAAGAAATCAGGGGAGGTGATCAAATAATGAAATATACACCACGACTTAAAGAAAAATACAGCGCTCAAATCATTGGAGGCTTATCTGAAAAATTCGGTTACACTTCGGCGATGCGCGTTCCTAAATTATCAAAGATTGTGTTGAGCCAGGGAATGGGCGATGCAGTAGCTGATAAAAAAATGATTGAAAGTGCTGCTGCCGATTTATCAAGAATTGCCGGGCAAAAGGCAATTACCACCAATTCCAAAAAAGACATTTCGAATTTCAAACTAAGAAAAGGAATGCCAATTGGAACCAAGGTGACGCTTCGAGGGGATAGAATGTACGATTTCCTAGATCGTTTCCTTTCGGTTTCGTTGCCAAGGACTCGTGACTTTCGGGGGGTAAGCCCAAAAGGATTTGATGGCAGAGGGAATTTTAACATGGGGATTAAAGAACACATTATTTTCCCCGAAATTGATATCGATAAGGTGAATAAAATCCTCGGAATGGATATAACGTTCGTTACTACAGCAGGGAGTGATGAGGAAGCAAAAGCATTGTTAGACGCATTTGGTTTTCCATTTGCAAAAAAATAAAAGAAATGGCAAAAGAATCAATGAAAGCGCGGGAGCGCAAACGCGAAAAAATGGTAGTTCGTTTTGCAAAAAAACGCAAGGAGCTAACTGAGGTTTTGAAGTCCACCTCTAAGGATGAAGGGGTCGTAAATCAAAAATGGGACGCCATGATGGCCCTCCAGAAAATGCCGATGAATTCTTCTAAAATTCGTTTGCACAACCGTTGCGGATTAACCGGAAGACCCCGTGGGTACATGCGCCATTTTGGAATATCGAGGGTAACCTTTCGTGAAATGGCTCTTTCAGGAAAAATTCCTGGAGTTCGTAAGGCGAGTTGGTAATTAACAGAAATAGAACAAAAAAACATGACAACAGATCCAATAGCAGATTTTTTAACTCGGATTCGCAACGCGAGTTCTGTCGGATTAAAAACCGTGGAAATACCCGCATCGAATACGAAGTGCGCCATGACTCAAATTCTTTTTGATCAGGGGTATATTCTAAATTTTAAAGTCGAGGAGGATAACAAACAAGGCATGATTAAAATTGCCTTGAAATACAATCTTACAACTCGTGTTCCTGCCATTACCCGGTTGGAACGAATTTCAAAACCGGGGCTAAGAAAGTATTCCGGGAGCGAAGAACTTCCTCGTGTTTTGAACGGTCTTGGAATCGCCATAGTGTCAACGTCTAAAGGAGTTATTACCGATAAAGAAGCGAGGAAGTTGAACGTTGGCGGTGAGGTTTTGTGTTACGTATATTAAAATTGAAACAATGTCAAGAATTGGAAAAATGCCGATCACCATTCCCGCAGGAGTTGAATACCAACTCGACGGAAATGTTGTGATTGTAAAGGGCAAGAAAGGAGAACTCAGGCAAGAAGTTGACTTGAGTGGAATTTCTTTGAAGTTGGAAGAAAACGTACTTTCGGTTTCTCGCGCATCAGATGCCCCTGATCATCGATCAAAGCATGGTCTGTACAGAGCTTTGATTCAAAACATGGTTGTCGGTGTATCGGAAGGTTTTGTAAAAGAGATGGAAGTAGTTGGCGTTGGTTACCGCGCAAATGCCTCGGGCCAGATGTTGGAATTAGCGATAGGATTTTCACACCAGATTGTTTTTGAAATTCCACAAGAAGTCCGTTGTACGACTATCTCAGAGAAGGGAAAGGCTCCGGTGATTAAGTTGGAATCCCATGACAAGCAGTTGTTAGGGGCTGTAGCGGCAAAAATTAGAAGCTTAAGAAAGCCTGAACCTTACAAAGGCAAAGGCATTAAGTTCGTTGACGAAGTATTACGCAGAAAAGCCGGTAAATCTGCCGGGAAGAAATAAAAGTTGAGGAAATGGCACTAAAGAAAACATTGCGAAGGGCAAAAATTAAACGAAGAATTCGAAAGAAAATATTTGGAACAACGGCAATACCAAGATTATCGGTGTTTCGCAGTAACAAGCAGATTTATGCTCAGATTATTGACGATACCACCGGCACAACACTGGCGTCTGCGGGTTCTTTAAAGCACGAAGCATCGCAGAGCATAGCAAAGTTAGAACAGGCTACTTTAGTCGGTAAAATGATTGCAGAGAGCGCGGCTCAAGCAGGAATTCAGCAAGTGGTCTTTGATCGCAACGGATACTTGTACCACGGCCGGGTAAAATCGTTGGCAGAATCTGCCCGCGAAGCCGGCCTTAAATTCTAATACCATTAAACAACATGAATAAAGTAAAAACATCTGAATTTGAACTGAAGGACAAATTAGTTGCCGTGAACCGGGTAACCAAAGTAACCAAAGGAGGTAGAACCTTTAGTTTTTCTGCTATTGTGGTGGTTGGAGACGAGAACGGTGTGGTAGGGCAAGGACTGGGAAAGGCCAAAGAGGTTACGGAGGCAATTACCAAGGGCATTGATGACGCAAAAAAGAATCTGATTAAGGTTCCCATCAGAAAGGGAACTGTTCCACATACTCAAAAAGGGAAATACGGAGGTGCTGAAATTCTGTTAAAACCTGCAACAGATGGTACTGGAGTTATAGCCGGTGGTGCGATGCGAGCAGTACTCGAAAGCGTTGGTATACACAATGTGTTAGGTAAGTCGCAAGGATCTTCCAATCCGCACAACGTTGTTAAAGCAACCATGGATGCCTTGTCCAAGATGAGAGATGCCTCAGCCGTTGCTCGCCAGCGAGGAATAGATTTAGAAAAAGTATTTAACGGATAATATTGGATCAATGAGCACCATAAAAATTAAACAAGTTAGAAGCGCCATAAAACGACCTGCAGACCAAAAAGCGACGATCAAAGCTCTTGGTTTTAAGAGGCTGAACCACGTTTTGGAAAAAGAAAACACACCCCAGGTTCAAGGTATGATTAACAAGGTCAAGCATTTAGTCCAAATCATTGACTAATTCTAATACGAGTAAAATGAATTTAAGTAAGTTAACACCGGCGAAAGGTTCGGTACACAGTGAAAAGCGAATAGGTCGAGGCCATGGCTCCGGTGGTGGAGGTACTGCGACCCGTGGTCATAAAGGGGCTAAATCGCGCTCAGGGTACTCCAAGAAAATCGGTTTCGAAGGAGGTCAAATGCCTTTGCAGCGCCGTGTTCCAAAGTTTGGATTTAAGAACATAAATCGCGTTGAATACAAAGCAATTAACCTTGATTCACTTCAAATGTTGGCAGAAACCAAGGGCATTTCAGAGTTTAACGTGGATACTTTTTTGGCGAATGGGTTGATTTCGGGCAATAAACTGGTTAAAATATTGGGCCGTGGCGAACTGAAGGCCACCATTAAAGTAGAAGCGCATCATTTTTCGGCAAAAGCAGTCAGCGCCATTGAAGCAGCAGGTGGAACAACGGCTAAAATTTAATTTCAATGAGGAGACTAATTACCAATCTTAAAAATATTTGGAGTGTCGAAGAACTTCGGCAACGGATTATCTTGACCTTAGGGTTGGTGCTCGCCTATAGAATCGGGTCTTTTGTTATTCTTCCAGGGATCAGTTACGCTGCATTAGAGGCTTCCTCTGCAGGAAGTTCCGATGCGCAGAAGGGAATTGAGAATTTGCTCTCGTTATTTTCAGGCGGAGGGTTTACGAATGCGTCCATTATGGCGCTTGGCATCATGCCCTATATCTCTGCCTCAATCATCATGCAGCTCCTAGGAATGGCCGTTCCTTCCGTGCAAAAACTACAAAACGAGGGCGAGTCAGGACGTAAAGTGATTAATAATTACACGCGCATTCTTACCATTGTAATTTGCGCCTTGCAGGCACCTTCTTACTTAAAAATGTACGTAGAGCAGAAAGGCGCGCTGCCAGACGACCCAAGCATGTTTTGGTGGTTTCAAACCGTCATTATATTAGTTGCAGGATCGATGTTTGCCGTATGGTTGGGCGAAAGGATAACGGAAAAAGGTATCGGTAACGGCATTTCACTACTCATAGCAGTTGGTATCTTGTCGCGACTTCCTGGAGCCTTCATCGCTGAAATGGGAAAATCCTTTGAGGCAGGTAACTTGATTAAGCTAGTGCTCGAGCTGATTATTTTTGCCATGATTATTTTAAGTGTAATTCTCATAGTTCAGGGAGTTCGAAGGATTCCGCTCAATACGGCGAAAAGTGTTGTTGGCAATCGCTCAGTAGTGGGACAGCAAACGCGAAATTATCTACCACTAAAAGTGAATGCCAGCGGGGTAATGCCGATTATTTTTGCCCAGGCCATTTTGACAATACCCATGACCATCTTTTTAAGTGCGACTGACCCAAAGAATCAAGGTGGTGTTGTTCAACGAATCCTAAGCGACCCTTATGGCTTGTGGTACAACATCATATTAGTGGTTATGATTGTGGTATTTACGTATTTCTACACGGCGATAATGATTAATCCTCGCAAAATTTCTGAGGATTTGAAAAAAAGTGGAGGATTTATTCCGGGGGTAAAACCCGGCGAGGATACTGCTAACTACATTGATAATTTGATAACGAGAATTACGTTTCCCGGGTCGCTCTTCCTTGCAGCCGTAGCCATTATTCCCGCGATAGCGAAAATTGCTGGCGTGAACGATTCGTTTGCCATGTTTTTTGGAGGCACATCGCTGTTGATTATGGTTGGAGTGGTCCTTGATACCGTTCAACAAATAGAAACTTATTTGCTCAATCGCCAAATGGATGGGCTCATGGAAGGAACCCGCGTACGCGGTCGACGAGGTGCAAACGAACTCTCAGGATTTTAACAATGGCAAAACAAACATCTATAGAACAAGACGGAACCATTTTGGAGGCACTCCCAAATGCGATGTTTCGTGTTGAACTGCAAAATGGACATGTGATAACGGCTCACATTTCCGGGAAGATGCGCATGTTTTATATTCGTATACTTCCCGGGGATAAGGTAAAGGTAGAAATGTCTCCCTATGATTTAACTAAAGGACGAATTTCTTTTAGATACAAGTAAAATAGCAAAAATGAAAGTAAGAGCATCGGTAAAAAAAAGAACGGAGGATTGCAAAATCGTGAAACGAAAGGGAAAGGTTTATGTAATCAACAAGAAGAATCCTAAATTAAAACAACGTCAAGGTTAAAATATAGAATATGGCACGTATTGCTGGTATTGATTTACCCAAAAATAAAAGAGGAGTGATTGGACTAACGTACATCTACGGAATTGGTCGTAGTACCTCCAAAAAAATCCTAACAACAAACGGGATAGATGAAAATGTCAAAGTTCAAGATTGGAACGATGATCAACTTTCTGCTATACGAAATGCGGTAAATGAAATAAAAACGGAAGGGCAACTTCGTTCCGAAATGCAGTTAAACATTAAACGATTGATGGATATTGGTTGTTACAGAGGAATTCGTCACCGGTCAGGACTCCCGCTAAGGGGCCAACACACAAAAAACAATTCCAGGACAAGAAAGGGTAAAAGAAAAACAGTTGCCAACAAGAAAAAGGTAACTAAATAATACGTAGAACATGGCAAAATCGAATCAAAAGAAAAAAAAGAATGTCACGGTTGAAGCTGCTGGGGAAGCCCACATACAAGCTACTTTTAACAACCTGATCATTTCTTTGACCAATAACGCCGGTCAAGTTATCGCTTGGTCTTCAGCCGGAAAAATGGGATTCAAGGGATCAAAGAAAAACACACCTTATGCAGCACAATTGGCGGCTGAAGACGCCGCTAAAGAGGCCTATGATTTCGGTCTTCGCCGCGTAAAGGTATACGTTAAAGGGCCTGGTGCCGGTCGCGAATCTGCAATTCGTTCTTTGCACAATGCAGGCATTGAGGTTACGGAAATCGTTGACGTGACACCGCTTCCGCACAACGGTTGTCGGCCTCCGAAACGCAGAAGAGTATAATAGATAGTATAAACCAGTCATCGAAGGAATGCCTTAATTCATGACTTAATTTTAAAAAGAATGGCAAGATACAGAGGACCAAAAACGAAAATTGCACGGCGTTTCAGAGACCCAATATTTGGACCTGACAAGGCGCTGGAGCGAAGAAATTATGGGCCAGGTCAGCATGGGCCTGCAAAAAGAAGGGGAGGAAAACAATCGGAATACGCAATTCAACTTGGTGAGAAGCAAAAAGCCAAGTATACCTACGGCATTCTTGAGCGCCAATTTGCGAATTTGTTCGAAAAAGCTTCTCGAATGAAAGGAATTACAGGAGAAAACTTGTTACAGTTGTGCGAAACCAGGTTGGATAATATCGTCTTTAGATTAGGAATTGCCCCCTCGCGCCGCGCCGCGCGTCAATTGGTAACGCACCGGCACATCGTGGTAAACGGAGAGGTTGTTAATATACCTTCTTACCAGTTGCGTCCGGGCGATTCAGTTGGCGTAAGAGAAAAATCCAAGTCCTTAGAAACCATCGTTTTCTCGTTAAACTCCGCTCCGAATCGTTTTGATTGGTTGGATTGGGATAACGCAACGTTTTCAGGAAAATTAATCAACCTCCCTGCTCGAGAGTTGATTCCGGAGAATATCAGAGAGCAGTTGATTGTCGAATTGTATTCTAAATAATTTCATAAAATAATGGCTATTTTAAATTTTCAAAGACCCGACAAAGTAGTTATGCTCCGGTCGGATGCATTTAACGGAGAGTTTGAGTTTCGTCCGCTGGAACCGGGTTATGGTATCACCATCGGAAACTCCTTACGTAGAATTCTATTATCATCCCTTGAGGGCTACGCAATTTCCTCCATTCGAATTGAAGGAGTGGATCACGAGTTTAGCGCAATAAAAGGGGTCGTTGAGGACGTTACAGAGATTATTCTCAACCTCAAGCAGGTAAGATTCAAGCAGCAAATAGAGTCTGTTGAAAACGAGCGAGTTTACCTTTCCATACATGGGCAAACAACCCTTACTGCTGGCGATATAGGAAAGTTCACCAACGGATTCCAGGTTTTAAACCCGGATCTGTTGATCTGCAATATGGACTCTACTGTCAAGTTCGAAATGGAGCTCAACATCGTAAAAGGACGAGGCTATTACCCCGCAGAGGAAAATAAAACAGAAGAAGCTCCCTTTGGGACTATTTTCATTGATTCGATTTTCACCCCGATTAAAAACGTTCAATATTCCGTGGAGAATTTCCGCGTTGAGCAGAAGACGGATTATGAAAAATTAATTTTTAACATCACGACCGACGGTTCTGTGCATCCAAAAGACGCCTTGAAGGACTCGGCAAAAATATTGATTCAACATTTTATGTTGTTTTCGGATGAGCGAATGGCCTTGGATGCGGAAATTCGTCAGGAGGTGGAGGAATTTGATGAAAGTTCATTGCACATGCGTCAATTGCTTAAAACAAAGTTGGTTGATATGGACCTTTCCGTGAGAGCACTGAATTGTTTGAAAGCTGCGGAGGTAGAAACCCTCGGTGAATTGGTGTCATTCTCAAAATCAGATCTTCTAAAGTTTAGAAATTTTGGTAAAAAGTCGCTAACGGAGTTGGAGGATTTGGTAGATAGTAAGAACCTTACTTTCGGAATGAATGTGGCAAAGTATAAATTAGACAAAGACTAGTCGGATAAAGACTTAAGACATGAGACACGGTAATAAATTAAACCATCTTGGAAGGAAATCGGCACATCGAAATGCCATGATTTCAAATATGGCTTGTTCGCTAATTCAACATAAGCGAATCACGACAACGGTAGCAAAAGCGAAAGCACTCAGGGTGTTCGTTGAACCTCTGTTAACAAAATCAAAAACGGATTCAACCCACTCACGTAGGGTTGTTTTCTCTTACTTACAGAATAAGGAAATTGTTGCAGAGCTGTTTCGTGAGGTTGCACCGAAAATAGCAGAGCGCAATGGCGGGTACACCCGTATCATTCGAACCGGTTTTCGTTTAGGGGATAATGCAGAGTCATGCATGATTGAACTGGTAGATTTTAATACACTTTACACCAAGGAGGAATCGAAAAAATCAACAAGGCGTTCAAGAAGAGGAGGCGGTTCAAAACCGGCAAATGCTCCTGAAAACATCGAAGATGCCGTGGTGGTTGATAGCGCTCCGTTGGAAAATGCTTCTATTGCTGCAACATCACCTGCTGCGGAAGAAACACCTGCTGCAGAAGAGGCTCCTGCGGCAGAAGAAACTCCTGCTGCGGAAGAAACACCTGCTACGGAAGAGGCTCCTGCGGCAGAAGAAACTCCTGTGGCAGAAGAAACTCCTGCTGCGGAAGAAGCTCCTGCTGAGGAAGAGGCTCCTGCTGCGGAAGAAACACCCGTTGCGGAAGAAGCTCCTGCTGAAGAAGAGGCTCCTGCTGCGGAAGAAACACCCGTTGCGGAAGAAGCTCCTGCTGAGGAAGAGGCTCCTGCTGCGGAAGAAACACCCGTTGCGGAAGAAGCTCCTGCTGAAGAAGAGGCTCCTGCTGCGGAAGAAACACCCGTTGCGGAAGAAGCTCCTGCTGAAGAAGAGGCTCCTGCTGCGGAAGAGACCCCTGCTGAAGAGGCAGAGTCAGGATCTACCGATGAAGCAGGTGCTCCGGAAGAGTCTTCTGAAAACACCGATGAAACGACCGAAAGCGTTTAGTAAATCCATTTTGTTAATAAAAAAGGCAGCCTTTGGTTGTCTTTTTTTTTGAGAAAAGAATTTGCAATGACCTTTGCACTTACTTTTGTAAAAGATTTTATGACCGATTCACACAATGCTGTTTTACTCCTAGCGGACGGAACCGTCTTTCATGGAATTTCGATTGGAGCAAAGGGGACAGTCTCTGGTGAAATTGCTTTTAATACTGGCATGACAGGATACCAAGAGGTCTTTACCGATCCCTCGTACGTGGGTCAATTGTTGATTATGACCAGTGCACACATTGGCAATTACGGCGTGCATACTGATGAAGTGGAATCGGGTAAAATCATGGTTTCGGGGATAATTATTAAGAAATTCTCTACGGGATTCTCCCGAATTTCTGCGGAGGGGTCATTGCAAAATTTGTTGGAAAGGGAACACAAAGTGGGCATTGCCGATGTTGACACCCGAGCACTGGTTCGTCACATACGTCAGAAAGGGGCTATGAATGCCATCATCTCGTCGGAGATCAAAGATTTAAGGGAGTTGAAGGCCTTGTTGGATCAGACACCAGATATGAATGGATTAGAATTATCTTCTCAGGTAGCAACACGTGAGGTGTACGATGTAATGCCTGAAATGACCACCGCGGCTCTTCGTGTAGCCCTTCTGGATTTTGGGGTCAAACGAAATATTATTCGCTGTTTAACAGAACGTGGTTGCCATGTGCGAGTTTACCCCCTAAATGCAACGCTCAAGGAAATAGAGGAATTTAAGCCCCACGGTTTTATGCTTTCAAATGGACCGGGTGATCCCGCTGCTATGCCTAACAGCATCCAGTTGGTTCGCGAAATTGTAGCCCTAAACCGTCCGGTTTTCGGTATTTGTCTGGGTCACCAAATTTTAGGGTTGAGCCAAGGTTTAAGCACGGAAAAAATGTTTAATGGCCATCGTGGAATCAATCACCCCATTATGAACCTCAAAACCAAAAAAGGAGAAATTACTACTCAAAATCACGGTTTTGTTATTACGCGCGAAAGCATTGAACGGCATAACGGGATTGAAATTACCCACGTTCACTTAAATGATCAGACAGTGGCAGGAATAGAGATAAAAGATAAACCGGTTTTTTCCGTTCAATACCATCCCGAGGCATCAGCTGGGCCCCACGATGCCCGCTACTTGTTCGACCGCTTTGTTACATCTCTAAATTAAGACCTATGAGTTATATTGTCCGTGTTTGTGCTCGCCAAATTTTAGATTCTCGGGGTAATCCGACCGTTGAAGTGGATGTCGTTACGGGCAGTGGTGTGCTTGGAAGAGCAGCAGTCCCTTCCGGGGCATCAACCGGTGCCCATGAAGCGGTGGAGTTAAGAGATTTAGATCCCAAAAGATACTTAGGAAAGGGGGTTTTGAATGCCGTAAATCACGTTAATACCGTGATTAATGAAGCACTTCACAGACAAGATATATTTCAGCAAAAAGCCATAGATGGCATTTTGTTAGCCTTGGACGGAACGAAGAATAAAGCGAAGTTGGGTGCAAACGCTATCCTAGGAACCTCATTGGCAGTAGCTAAAGCCGCAGCCAAAGAGGCTGAATTAAGTTTGTACCGTTACGTAGGTGGCGTAGGCGCCGTAACCATGCCTGTGCCCATGATGAATATACTCAACGGAGGGTCACATGCCGATAATAAAATCGATATTCAAGAGTTCATGGTCATGCCCATCGGGGCAATTTCTTTTTCCGAAGGGTTGCGCTGGGGTACCGAGGTTTTTCACCACTTAAAATCCGTTTTGAAAAAACGAGGGATGTCCACTAATGTTGGTGATGAAGGAGGCTTTGCTCCCAATTTAAATTCCAACGAAGAAGCGATACAAGTTGTGATAGAGGCCATTGAAAAGGCAGGTTTCAGACCGGGAGAGGATTTGTACATCGCGCTCGATGCTGCTGCAACCGAATTTTATAATGTTTCAACGGGAAACTACGAATTGGAGTCTACCGGCGACCACTTAAGTTCTGCTGAAATGGTTAGTTTTTGGAGCGATTGGAGAAAAAAATATCCCATCATTTCCATCGAAGATGGTCTTGCAGAAGACGACTGGACAGGATGGAAACGGGCAACCGAAGCTCTCGGAAATACCACCCAATTGGTGGGAGACGATTTATTTGTTACCAATACGGAACGCCTGAGTCGGGGAATCGAGCAAGGAATAGCCAATTCGATTTTGATAAAAGTTAACCAAATTGGTTCTTTAAGCGAGACCATTGATGCAGTCCAAATGGCAACTGCCAACTCGTATTCCTCTGTAATGAGCCATCGATCTGGTGAAACGGAAGACCACACCATTGCGGATTTATCGGTGGCAATGAATACCGGACAAATTAAAACAGGATCTGCATCGCGAAGCGATCGAATGGCTAAATACAATCAACTTTTACGAATTGAAGAGGAATTGGGAGAAAAAGCTGTTTATCCAGGGAAGAGTTTTAAATTTCTCTAAGCTTTGGTTAAGCGGTTTAATTTAAGGGTGTATGCCATCATCACCAACAGTAAAGAAGAAATCTTATTATCCAAGGAGCGTAGAAATGGTTTTGAATTTACCAAATTTCCGGGTGGAGGCGTGGAGTTCGGTGAAGGAATTTTGGGGGCCCTCTACAGAGAACTGAAAGAAGAATTACGAGCAGAAATCGAAAGTGCCTCTTTTTTTTATGTCAATGATTTTTTTCAAGCCTCTTCTTTTCGATCCGAAGATCAAGTCATTTCTTTTTATTACTGGGTGACTTTAGAAAATCTTGAAGCCGTTTGCCTCGAACGAAAGACACCAATTGGCTGTTCCGATGTTGAGGATTACGAACAAGCCATCTGGGTGAAAAAAACTGCCATTTACGAGTTGTTAACTTTTCCTATCGATAGAATCGTCGCGTCAAAAATGGCTCAGGGCAAGTAGGTCAAGCATGTATTTCTTCAAATTGGCTTTCATGGAATGGACCACGATGCAGCAGGTATCGGTTTAGTGGGTAAAACTCAGCATTCGTTCTTAGGTGCCCAAAAATTAGTGCGTAAATTTCGACGCCACGACAAGGTCTTTCGTGCCGTGATTCCACGCATAAAATCCTTCCCCGGTTTTAATCCCTTTTTTCCCGGCCATTACCATGTTCACCAACAAAGGGCAAGGAGCGTATTTGGGGTTTCCAAATCCCTCGTGCAAAACCCTTAAAATAGCAAGACATACATCGAGTCCTATGAAATCAGCTAATTGAAGTGGGCCCATGGGATGGGCCATTCCAAGTTTCATAACGGCATCTATTTCCTCAACGCCTGCTACGCCTTCGTACAAGGTGTAAATGGCTTCATTAATCATTGGCATCAAGATCCTGTTAGCAACAAATCCTGGATAGTCGTTGACTTCAACCGGAATTTTACCCAGTTTTTTGGAAGTTTCCATAATAAGCTGCGTCACTTCATTCGAAGTTGAGTATCCTCGAATTATTTCCACCAATTTCATGACTGGAACGGGGTTCATAAAGTGCATCCCAATTACTTTATCCGGTCGGTTGGTAACAGCGGCAATTTGGGTAATTGAAATGGAAGAGGTATTGGTAGCTAATATTACAGAAGGATTGGTATAGGCATCCAAATCTTTGAAGATTTTTAACTTTAATTCGACGTCTTCTGTCGCGGCCTCAACCACGAGGTCTACGTCCTGTACCGCTGATTGCATATCCGTTCGCGTCGATAAATTGGTCAAAGTCGCTGTCTTTTCGGCCTCGGTCAAGGTTCCTTTGGCTACCTGGCGGTCCAAATTTGTTCCGATGGTTGTAAGTGCTTTGTCGAGGGCAGGTTGAGATACATCAATAAGTTTGACCGAGTAACCAAATTGTGCAAAGACGTGAGCAATACCATTTCCCATGGTTCCAGCTCCAATTACAGCGACGTTTTTCATGATGGCGTGAATTAGTAGGGCAAATATAATCATACTATCTTTGTGGGGCATGGCCATCAGCAGAATTAAGCAATTTGCAAAAAGCGACGTTTTTAAGTCGTTCACGGTGCTGTTTTCCGGAACCTTGTTGGCTCAGGTTATCGGTTATGCCATTGCCCCCATATTAACGCGTTTGTATTCAACGGCTGAAGTGGGAGAAATGCTTTACTACATGCGTGTGGTCTCATTTATCGCCTCAATAGCAACACTTCGTTACGAAGCGGCCCTGCCTCTCCCTAAACGCGATGATCATTCTTACTTGTTATACAGGTTTATTTATTTCCTATCCTTTTGGATGTTAGTTTTTACTGCTTGCGTCCTCATCGCACTAACTTGGATTTTCGGCATTATCCATATACAACCGTGGATGTTGACGTTCATTTTGATCGGATCTGCAGCAATGATTGTCATAAATGTAGGCACCAGTTGGGCAGTACGTACCGGTTCTTATAGCTTAATTTCACGCCAAAAAATCGTCAATTCCTTGGTTTCCAATGCGCTCAAATGGGGGTTCTTTTTTTTCAATTGGAAGTCCTTTGGTTTAATTTTTGCCACGCTGTTGGGTTTTGTGATTTCAGCACTGGAATTTATTTGGGATTATCGCAAAACCCATCGAAACTTCAAACCGTATTTTTCTCAAGAGAAAACGCAAGCAATACTGCTAGAACATAAAAAATTTCCCTTACTCAACATGCCGCATGTTCTTTTAGATAATGGCAGAGATATGGTATTGGCATCCCTAATACTAGCCGCTTTTGATAATGCGGTTTACGGTGCCTACGGCCATGCCTACCAAATGCTTCGCATTCCTTTGATGTTGATCGGAATTTCCATTGGGCAATTGTTCTACAACCGTTCTTCCGACGCGATGCATCAACAGAAACCTCTGCTTCCTATCCTTTCTAAAACGGTTTCTACATTGACGATGATTTCCATTGTTCCCTTCTCGGTGCTTTTCTTCTATGGAACAGAAATTTTTGCCTTGGTTTTTGGAGAACGATGGGCGGTTTCAGGAAGTTATGCAGAAACCATGTCGTTTTGGTTGATGGTTAACTTTATCCTTTCACCGATTACTGCCTTGCCCTTGCTGTTGAACCGGCAGAAAGAAGCCTTGATGGTGGGTTTTGTAAGTGCCTTACTTCAAATCATTCCTCTTTGGATTTTACCTCTATGGTACGGTAGCTCGGAGGGGACCTTTATTTTCTGCTTACAAGTTGTTTCCTATGCCCAGGCCTTTTGGCTGATTGTTGTGCTGTTTTTATATTTCCACTATACTCGGGTGGCAGACCGAAAAATTGCAGTGTAAACTGAGGTGAATTTCTTTGAATTTACGGCTTTTGCAGCTTTGGTTGGGATAGCATTTCGGCGCTACAAGAACCCTGCAGGATCATATTTGTCAGTCTCATATCCCCGAAAATTGGGTTGATAAGAAAAAGTTGAGTTAATTTGTTCTGTCTAATGCTGTGTCTAATACATGATTAACAACGTTCTTAAACGATTTAATTGGACGGAGTTGCTGAAGAACTCGCTCATGCTAATCACGGGAACTGTGGTGGCTCAGTTCATTCCCATTCTGTTGCAACCGTTTCTTAGGAGGATATACACGCCGGAGGACTTTGGTGTTTTTGCTGTTTATGCCTCGTTGTTGGGTATTGTTGTTTCGGTTTCGAGCCTCCGCTACGAGAGTACCGTCATGTTGCCTCGAAAGGACGAAGATGCCGCCAATCTGGTCATTATCAGTTGGGGGATATCCTTTCTTATGGCAGTTCTGACATCGCTGCTGTTTTTTTTCTTTGGAGAGCATTTGCTGGCCTGGTTCGAGCTGGATTCCCATGCACTCTGGTTGTTTTACTTTTTACCGGCTTCGATTTTTTTCTACTCTTGCTATCAGTCTGTCAATTACTACCTGATTCGGAAAAAAGCATTCAAAGTTTCTTCCATTAACAAAGTGGTTCGTAGAGGTGGCGAGGGTATCGTTCAGATGTGTATGGGGGTCAACTTTCGTTCGTTGGGATTGATTTTCGGAGCCATCATTGGAGATCTTATGAATTTTATCAGCGGGTTTTTCCAATTGAGGAGAAACGGCTTTCAATTCGAATGGGTTAAAAAAGCGAAGATGGTAGCATTACTGAAACGCTACAAAGACTTTCCCATATACAATACATTGCCGGCGTTTTTGAATACCATGAGTTTGTCGTTACCCGTGTTAATGGTGAGTAATTTCTATGGTGAAAAAATAACGGGTTATTTGGACTTAAGCAGAATGGTGTTAGCGTTGCCTCTGGCACTGGTTTCAGTGTCTGTATCGCAGGTATTGTTTCAGTACCTGTCGGAGAGGATACGAGAACGCAAGTCCATCTCTGGACAGATCAAAAAAACGGCGAAATTCCTTGGGGTAATAGCAGTAACGATGGTTCTCGCGGGTTATTTTCTAAGCGTTCCGGTGTTCAAACTTGTCTTTGGCGATGAATGGATGTTATCCGGTGTTATGAGCCAGATCTTGGTTGCTTCCTATGCGCTAAAGTTCCTTGTTTCGCCGCTCAGCATTACTTTCAACGCTCTGGAAAAGATCAGGATGAGCAGCATATGGCAATTTTTCTATTTTATCAGTATTCTGACGCTGTTATTTTTTAAAAATTTACCGGTCGAAGAATTCCTCTTGTATTATCTTGTGATCGATTTGATCAATTATTCGGTCTATTTTATATTGATGCTTACACAAGTTAGAATCTATGAAAAATCATTAACGAGTAAGTGATGAAAGAACTATTAGGAGAAGTACAGAGAAAACACCTGTTGCTCGTAATTTATTCGCTCGTATTCCTTTTATTGCTGTATGGCGTTATCCAAGTTTCCGGTTGGCAATATGTTCCGAATTTATTGCTTTATTTTTCAGCATTCATAGCTTTTTATGTTGCCATTTTGGTGTTGAACGGAAAACTTGGATTTTTCAGAAAACAATTCGGCTGGCCCCAAATTATCGGAAATCAGTTGAGGGTTGAGTACCTTGCAGTTGCATCGTTGCTAGGAATCGCAATACATTTTATCTTTCTCGGAAACATTCCAACATGGGATGCTTATAAAGCCATGAAATTAAGTGAGGTAGTTATAATTCGTCGCAACATTACGGAAAATATGCCAACTTGGGTCAATTACATGATGAGCTGGAACCTCAAATCCCTGATTCCATTCACACTTGCCATTCTATTCATTCGAAAAGACCACAAATGGTTTTGGATTTTTTTTCCGATCGCGGTGATTTATGCTTTCTTCATGATGCAGAAAAGTTTTATTCTCGTGATCCTGATACCTTTGGGAATTCTCGCATTCATAACCAAAAGATGGGGATATCTCATCATGTCGGGCATCATCGCTTTAACAGTGGTTGTTACCTTGTTCTATGTGCAGAACGTTACCTTGCGGGGAGGGTTCAATGATATTCGATTGGAGTACGAGAAAGAACCTAGTCCAAGTGGCCTTGTTGACCGTTTGTTTGGAGGCTTGTTGAAGAGGGTCTCCGTTGTACCAGGTAAAACTGTTGCTAAGTGGTTTGAATTCATCCCGACTGAGAAGCCATATCTCTATGGGAACGGTTATAAGGCCGTCTCAAAGTTGACCGGAGGGGAATACCACGATTATGCCCGTGAATTGTATCCTTATATCTACAAAGAAAATGCGAAACATGGGCTTGTCGGATCTGTAAATGTTGCCAGTTTCATGCGTGGATATGCTAATTTTGGGCTTCCTGGACTTGTTTTAGCTGCGTTCCTATTGGCCATTGTTCTGATATTCATAGAATCGATATATGCTGGATTTGATGTTTTTAAATTTACATTCAATGTCTTTCCTGTTTTGATGTTGAGTTCGACATCACTCGAAACGAACCTCGCAAGCGGGGGGTGGCTGTTGACAACGGGCCTGTTCCTCTTGTTCAGGGATAAACTGCCGGTATTAACTCGAACAAAAAAAACGTTTAATACCAATCATGTCAGCTAAAAAAATAAAAATTATACACCTCAGCAGTGCCCATCCTGACCGAGATGTTCGAATTTTCTTGAAGGAATGCTCTTCTTTAGCCTTGCGATTTCCCGAGGCAGAAGTGCATCTGGTTTTAGCGGGCGTTGAGGAACGTATAGAGGCCAACGTTATTATTCACTCTGTTCCCCCAAGAACAGGAAGGCGCCTCCAAAGAATGTGGCACACGGTGAACCATGTTTACCAGAAGGGGATCGAATTGGACGGCGACCTGTACCATTTGCACGACCCAGAACTGCTTCGAATAGCGCTTAAATTCAAAAAAAAGGGTAAAAAGGTCATCTATGATGCCCACGAAGACCTGCCACGACAATTGTTGGGTAAAAGCTATTTGCCTTTGAAAGGTATTTTCTCAAAACTTTTTGAACGCTACGAAAATACAGTGGTCCGACGCCTGGATGCCGTTATCACTGCCACTCCGTTCATCCGCGATCGTTTTCTCAAGGTGCATTCGAAAACGGTAGATGTCAATAATTATCCCTTACTTTCCGAAATATCCTTTGAAGCCTCGAAAGAGGAACGAAACTATGTTTGTTACATTGGAGGGATAAGCCGAATAAGGGGAATTTCTCCATTGGTAGAGGCCATGCAATTTACCCAAACGAAGCTTCAGTTAGCTGGCGAACTCTCGGATGCTTACCGAATGGAATTATCCCAATCCAAAGGTTGGCAACAGGTGATTCCTCGTGGTTATGTGGCAAGGGAAGAAGCTTCGGAGATTAAAAAAAGCGCCTTTGCCGGGCTTGTGACCTTTCTTCCTTATCCCAACCACATCAATGCTCAACCGAATAAAATTTTTGAATACTTGGCATCGGGAATTCCCGTAATTGGTGCTAATTTCCCCTTATGGAAAATCTTGTTGGAGGATCAAAAAATTGGCTTGTGCGTTGATCCTGCAAATCCCATGGCCATCGCTGAAGCGATAGAGTATTTGCGAACGAATCCTGAAATTGCCCGGGAAATGGGCGAACGAGGCAAACAGTTGATGCTGGAAAAATTCAATTGGTCGGTGGAAGAAGAAAAATTGGTCCATTGTTATAAATATTTGTTGGGATATGAAAATTAGTTTCCCAAAAGTGTATGAGCTCGGCTTAATCCTCCTTGTTTCGGTTTGGATGATTGTTCCAAGCCTCACCGGTTTGGTAGGCATACTGTTCCTATGCTTGGTGATTTTTGGTGCGCTCCGGAAGGAATTAGTGTTTGAATGGAACGGGTGCTTGTTGGCCCTTTTCCTGTTCTTTCCTTTTTACGCCATGTATGCGTTGAATTCCATCGATTCATCTGCGGCCATGTTTGGCTTGGAGAAAAAACTCTCGTTTCTTTTATTTCCTCTGATTTTCTCTTTTAAACCAACTTTTTTGCTTTCAGCACGACGCATAGAAAATGCATTTTTAGCCTTCCTATTGCTCATAATATCCTTATGTTATTTGCTTTCAATGATGAACTACGAAGACCATAATTTTGATCCCGCGTATTTATTTTCTTCTCATTTTTCCGGCCTCTTTCATCACCCTACCTACCTTTCAGTTTTCTGTGCCTTAGGGATATTCCTCTTGTTTAAGCGCTGGGAAGCGCCAAGAACCATGAGAGAACACCTGTTGTCGGCGGGTGGGATACTTTTTCTTTGCTACACACATATTCATTTGGAGAGCCTTTCGGGTTTGCTTTTCGCCATACTGCTCATTGCCTTTCTCGTTGGTCGATGGATTTGGCAACGAAAGGGAAGAACCTTCTTTCTGGGGTTCTTCGCGGTTGGTATATTAGCCATATCCTTAGGAATTTCCCTCATTCCTTCGCTCCAAAGTAATTTGAAAGATTCCTTTACCTTTCTCAGGGATTATTTAAAGGATCCTTACGGCTATACCCATCTGCCACGAGGTGAAATACGGGGCAACGATGCGCGGTTAATCTTGTGGACCGCTTCGGCCGAAATTCTAGGCCAACATCCCAACGGGGTGGGAGTCGGGAATTTACCCTCTGCGATGGAAGCAAAACTGTTGGAATACGGTCAAATCAACCTGGCCCAAAAACACTACAATTCGCACAATCAGTTTTTTCATACTGCCATTGAAACGGGATGGCTTGGCCTCTTATGGTTCGCTTTTTTGGTGTTGGGTCTGATTTTTTGGGGCATAAAAAACGCATCAGGTATACTCGTGGTAGTAACCGCAGGGTTCGCTTTTAATGGGCTTTTCGAGTCCATGTTGGAACGCCAATCGGGCATTGTTTTCTGGTTGCTATGGTCTTGTTTATGCCTAGGACTTCACCGCTCATTTAATTCAGCACACCATGAATCCTGAAGTTTCAGTGGTTATCCCTTGTTTTAACGAAGTAAGGTACATTGAAAATTGCGTGCTTTCGTTGCTCTCCAACGGTTTTTCGAAGGAAAAAATGGAGGTGTTAGTCGTCGATGGGGGCTCACAAGATGGCACCCTTCCACTACTTCATGAACTTTCTCTAAAATATCCTCAGGTTAAAATATTTTCCAATCCTAAACGCATCACGCCGGTCTCTCTTAATGTCGGAATTTTTGCTGCAACAGGGAATTATATCCTGATTTCCGGTGCACACGCTGCCTTCGAGCAAGGGTACATAGGTCGTTTATTGGAGGCTTTGGAACGAAATCCTGAGGCCATTGCCGTGGGAGGCATCATGGAAACCAAGGTGAAGAACAGTAAGGCTGTTTCAGAATCCATTCGAACCGTGCTCATGCACCCTCTGGGCGTTGGGAATTCCAAATTCAGAACCGGTGTCGACAAAATGACCTCGGTGGATACGGTTCCTTTTGGGCTTTACCGAGCCCCCATGTTAAAGTCCTCTGGCGGATACGACGAGCGGCTCATCCGTAACCACGATATGGAGCTTTCCAAAAGGCTTTTGGCCCAGGGAGGAAAAATATACCTGCTCCCTGAGGCAAAATGCACGTACTTCGCCCGAGAATCTTTAGGGGCCATGGCCAAGAACAATTTCAAGAACGGAAAGTGGAATCTGAAAACCGTTTGGATTACCCGTACGTTTACCTCCTTGGGCTTACGGCATTTTATTCCTTTACTTTTTTTAGGATCATGGTCCTTACCCCTTTTACTTGCATTAGCCGATGCACGTTGGGTTTTTGCAGCACTGGGAATCATCATCTTCTACCAAACGGTGCTTGCAGTTTTCGCATGGAAGGCTCGAAACGGTATAAACCGATGGTTTTGGATGCTTGCTGCTTTCAATGTCTTGCATTTTTCTTACGGATTTGGTTCCTTCATGGGGCTTTTGAGTTTACCCTTTACTTCCCGAAAACCATGAGCACTCAAGACACATACCGAACAGACCTCGCGGATTTTTTGGGGATTAATGCAGATCGGATTTCCTTGTATTGGAAGGGAAGGGTGGGGCTGTACGCAGTGTTGAAAGCCATGGGACTTGGCCCAGGCGATGAGGTGATTCTTCCGGCATTTACGTGCGTTGTGGTTCCGAATGCGATCTTGTACACCGGCGCAACTCCCGTGTATGTAGACATCAACCCGAACAGTTTGTGCTGCGATGTCCAAAGCATCGAAAAAGCCATCACACCTAAGACCAAGGCAATCCTTATTCAAAACATGTTGGGTTTGAGTTACGAGGTACATGAAATAGGTTCATTAGCGAAGGCGAGAGGTATTTACACCATCGAGGATTGTACCCACGGTTTTGGAGGAAAATACCAAGGACAAGTCAATGGTCTCATGAGCGATGCTGCGTTTTTCTCCAGTCAATGGAACAAACCCTTCTCCACGGGAATAGGCGGCATGCTGGTCATCAATCATCGAGCGTTAAAAGAACCCCTTCAAAAGATCAACGCTACTTTAGTGGCCCCAAGTTTCAAAGACCGTGTTGTTTTATCCGCATTGATTTGGGCGAGGACCTACCTCCTGAAAGGATACACCTATTGGACTTTGCTACGTTGGTATCGATGGATGAGTAACAAAGGGTGGGTTGTTGGTTCTTCGAGCTCAGAAGAATTGGTAGGAACCACCATGCCCGAAGGATATGTTAAAGGCATGAGCCTTGTGCAGTGCCGAAAGGGAATTAAATCCTTAAAATCCCTTCAGAAAGCCATGTTGTCGCGAAAAAACAATGCCTTGAAAGTGCATGATTGGCTCGTAGAACATCATAAAATGTGCGTTCCTCAACCACTCATGGAAGACCACGCTTTCTTGAAATACCCCGTATTGGTCAAAGACCGTGAAGCTTTCATTGAAAAGGCTGAAAAGGCACGGCTGCCCCTGGGTGATTGGTTTATTTCGCCCTTGCATCCTGTTAAATCTTCTTTGGTTCCTTGGGGTCTAAACATCAATCAATACCCCCATGCTCGTTATATTAGCCAACACATTGTCAACCTTCCCTTGGAGGGAGATTTATCAAGATTGATGAATTTTCTCGAACTTTACCAAAACGAAATCTTATAGTATGCTCCCTTTCTCTCCGCCTCGAATCGACCAAAAAACCATTGACGAAGTTATCGATACGCTGAAAAGCGGTTGGATTTCAACAGGACCCAAAACCAAATTATTTGAAAAGAAAGTTACGGAGTACGTCGGATGTAAAACCACCGTTGCCGTAAGCGCTTGGACCACGGGAATGGAAGTCGCCTTGCGTTGGTGGGGCATCGGACCCGGAGATGAGGTCATCATCCCCGTTTACACCTACTGCGCAAGTGCCAATGTGGTGTTGCATACCGGTGCAAAGGCGGTCATGGTTGACATCAACCCCAATGATTTTAACATCAGCATTGAAGCTATTCGAAAGGCCATCACGCCCAACACAAAGGCCATTATGCCTGTTGATATTGCAGGGCTTCCCTGCGATTACGAGGCGATTAAAAAAATTGCAGAGGAGGCAAGTCCGTTTTTTAGTCCAACCAACGATGAACAACGCAAACTAGGAAGAATTTTGATTGCTTCGGATGCTGCGCATAGTTTTGGGGCAACCTATAAAGGGGTTCAAATGGGGGCGATTGCCGATATCTCCTGTTTTTCCTTTCATGCCGTAAAAAACTTAACCACCGCAGAGGGTGGGGCCATTTGCTTTAATTTACCCGATACCTTCGACCACGACGAATTGTACAAGTTGTTCTGCATTAAGATTTTACATGGTCAATCCAAAGATGCCCTTGCAAAGATGCAAAAAGGCGCATGGCGCTATGATGTGATTGAACCCGGGTTTAAGTGTAATATGACCGACTTACAAGCCGCTATTGGCTTAGTGGAATTGGCCCGTTACGAGGAAACCTTAACGCGAAGAAAGGAAATCTTTGAGCAATACGCTTCATCTTTTAAGGCCTTAGATTGGGCGGAAAATCCCGTGCGCGAAGATGCGGACAGGGTTTCGTGCTGTCATTTGTACCAATTGAACATCAAGGGAATTACGGAGGCACAACGCGACGCCATCATGCACGAGATTTTTGAGCAAGATATTTCGGTAAACGTTCATTTTCAGCCCCTAGCATTGCTCACCGCCTACAAGAACTTAGGGTATACCATTTCGGATTATCCGGTGGCCTACGATAAGTATTCCCGCGAAATCTCGTTGCCGATTTACTTTGATCTTACCCATGAGCAGGTAGAACGCGTGATTCATGCGGTAAAAGTGGCATACCACAAGGTTATGGGATGAAGCGCTTCATGGACCTTTTCTTGTCGCTGTGCATTCTGGCCCTATTCCTTCCGATAGGAATGCTGCTATCGCTGTGCATTGTGTTGGAATCCAAGGGAGGGGTTTTTTACCGGCAAGAACGAATAGGTTGGAAGGGAAAACCCTTCAACTTAATTAAGTTTCGCTCCATGAGGCCCGATGCTGACCGAGAAGGAAAGCTTACGGTAGGAGAGCGCGATCCTCGAGTGACGCGCGTTGGGGCTTTCATCCGAAAATACAAACTCGATGAATTTCCACAATTCATCAATGTGCTGAAAGGAGAAATGAGCGTGGTAGGGCCACGTCCTGAGGTGGCGCATTATGTTGCACAATATACCGATGAACAGCGAAAGGTATTGGATTTTAAACCTGGAATTACCGACCTGGCTTCCATCACCTATTTTGAGGAAAACAAGTTGCTTGCCCATGCGTCGGATCCGCAGAGCACTTATGTGGATGAAATTATGCCAGAAAAAATACGCATTAATTTGGCCTATCAAACGAATGCAACCGTTTGTAGCGATTTAGGCGTGGTTTGGAAAACAGCTTTGAGAATGGTTAGGAAACCATAATAACCATAAGACCCTGTTTAGTGTAATTCCAACGAAGAAGAGAATTCTCGTTTCTTGAATAGGGCCAATCGCAAAATTCCTGTTTTGTTTTCAATGCACCCGTCGTAATCTATGGAATCGGCCCATCCCCACCAAGGTTCAATGTAAAAAAGGGGATAGTCTGATGCTAACCTTTCCATTGGATAAGGGGTACATCGTTAAAAGTTGACAAATGGTTTTCGCTCAGAGGACCGTGGAAGGTAAAAAAAGTACGTGCCCGCATTGAATAATACTGAAATTTATCTATTTGAGCGTTAAAAAACGGATAGTTTCCCAATGTTAAATCCGATAAATGGTTTACAGGGTTGACCTGAGTAGAGTCAATGGGCATACCTAAATTTCCTGCTAACATCATCTCTTACTGCTTATTTTGCCAACTTTTTTTTAATTTTACAAAACCGTTAAGAAGGTCCTGAACTTTTGCGCCTGCTTATCGGTTATTCTACATAATTAAACGATTAATGAAACAAACTTTCACGCTTCGCTTTGGTATTATTGTGGCGCTAATCTTCATTGTAGCCTTGAGTAGGCTTCTTCCGCACCCACAAAATTTTACACCCTTAATGGCGATATCTTTATTTGGTGCGGCCCATTTTTCGTACAAATGGCAAGCATTCATGATTCCATTAGCAGCGACCTGGTTCAGCGATATCATCATTAATAATGTTGTGTATCCAAACTCGGGCTTTATTTGGTTTTATCAAGGGTTCTACTGGCAATATGGATCCTATGTTTTTACAACTATTCTAGGGTTAATAATCCTTCAAAAAATAACTGTATCGCGGGTAATCGGGGGCAGTCTAATTGCGGCTTGTTTATTTTTTGCGATTTCCAATTTCGGGGTTTGGATAGGCTCCCCTTTGTATCCTCAGAATTTGAACGGGCTTTTTGCTTGTTATGCTGCGGGTATTCCATTTTTCGGAGGGACGGTGCTTGGAAATTTGTTTTACGGGTGTGCACTTTTCGGAATATTCCAATTGCTGCAGAGCCAATTTCAGGTCATTAAACTACCTGTTGAATCCAGATAATCAAATTTTTCTTATTTTTGTCCCGTTCTTTGGTTTCCGATCGTTCGGAATTAAAAAGGAATCCGGTGTAATTCCGGAGCTGTGTCTGCAGCTGTAAAGGGTTTAAAAATGCTTTTCAACACCACTGCTACCGCGGGAAGGTAAAGCAAACTTATCCTAAGCCAGAAGACTTGCCCTTGAACAGAGAGAAGACTTCAGATTAAAGTTGGACTCGACCTCGGGTAAGTTATACCCCGTCGTCCCGTTCTTGCTGATTTTCTTCTTGCAGTTGTTTATTAACCATTTAAAGATAGCTTCATGAAAAAAGTCCTATTCTCAATTGCTCTTAGCTTTTCGCTCATGTCCCTTGGACAAAACTACCTGCATCAAGTACTGGTGCTGAATGAAGGTTATTACGATTATCAAACCGGAATTCAGGGGGTTCCCGTTACGGTTGGTAGCTTTAACCCTATAACCCAAACATACCAAGAAGTTAGCACCATCAGTGGTATGCGGTTTGCCTCAGACTTAATCATTGAAGGATTGGTTTATTACGTTGCTGCCGATAGTAAAATTCTCAAATACGACTTAAATACCCACCAAGAACTTGCTGTGGCGAATTGCCCCGGGGTCAGAAATTTAGCCATATATCAAAATAAATTAGTCGCGACGCGCGGAGAATTTGATGCATATGAGTCCTATTTGCACATCTACGATGCCAATACCTTGTCCCTAATCATGCCTATTGATACGCTTGTTGGACCAAAGTGGTCTACACAAAATATCGAGGTTGTCAATGATAAAGCATACATCGCAATTAACAATGGGTTCAATTGGGGTAACGAAAAAGGAATTATTGGAGTGCTAGATTTGAACAATCTAACCTACGGTAATGAAATTGATTTAGGTCCTGATGGTAAAAATCCGGATAATATGGTGAAGTACGGAAATTTCCTTTACACGGTCAATAACAAAGATTGGTCAGGATCTTCGATTTCCAAAGTCGCTTTGGACGGTTCAATAAACACGACCACCAACCTCGCCGCGGCAACGGGTTGTGGTACTTCGTCGCTGCGCGATAATAAAATCGTTTATCAAATTTCTATGCAAACCGATCTTAATGCTTTTGACATTGGGGTGATGAATAATTTAGGCCCAGTGGCGGGACATCAAACCAGTTATTACGAATTGGCTCAAGAACCTGTTTCTGGCAACCTTTATTGCACGGAAACGGATTACGTTACTTTTGGAAAAGTGAATATTTTCGACAGTAATAATCAAGAAGTAGCCGAGTTTAATGCAGGGGTTTCTCCGGGCACATTGGCCTTTGACGTGCGCTCCTCTGCCAATCTGAATGAGCTTTCCGGGAATTTGGAAGTGTACCCAAATCCTTTCACGGATCATTTAACAGTAAATCTTCCTGGAGAGAAGCGTTTGATGGATGCACAGGGTAAAACGATCTTCGTTGCTCAGGATTACACGATAGACGTTTCAGGTTTATCGCCCGGAATATACTGGCTTAATTGCCAAGGGGTGGTTCTTAAAACCGTAAAATACTAACGAAAACAGGGCGGGGTGTGCATTGACGTAAATGGTGCCCCTCTTACCCTTCAATGACAATAGAAACTTCTCGGGTATCGCCGTCGATTGGGGGGGACAATTTGTGAATTTCTACACGAAGTTGGTGAATGCCCTTGATTTCCTTGCACATTCTTGCGAATATGCGCTGTCCGACGTGTTCAATCAACTTCGATCGAATGGCCATTTCTTCCTCAACAATGCGTTGAACGGCGCAATAATCTATGGTTTCGGATAGTTCATCGTTTGCTGCCGCGTTCGTAAAGTCAGTATCCATTCCTACGTCAACCAGGTAGGTTCCGCCGATGCGCGCCTCTTCTTCCATACATCCGTGAAATGCGTAACAGCGAATGCCTCGAACGTGAATTTTATGCTTCATGAAGAATTGCGTCAATTTTTGGAAGGTTTTCTTTCATGCGGGTTAATACCTCCTCTTTTCCAAGAAACGCAGTCACATCAAACATGCCCGGACCAGCACCAACCCCGGTAACGGATAAACGGTACGGTAGTAATACCGCGCCAATGCCCAAATCTTTTTCGTCCAAATATCCTTTAAAGGATGACTCGATGTTTACCGCGGTAAATTCAGCAATTCCTTCTAAACGAACCATCCATTCATGCAAATATCCTGTGGTTTCAGCTTTCCATTTTTTACGGATCGTTTCTTGATCAAATTCACTTGGATTGGCTAAGAAATAAGCTCCATCGGTTAAGATGTCTTCCGCAAAAGTGGCTCGTTCTTTCATCAACCCAACTAAGGTTTCCAAGTCCTTATCCGAAAGGCTCAAGGAAGGATTCGTTTTTTTTAAGCCCTTTGCAAGCTCCTTATCAGATTGCATTCTCAACCAACTTTGTTGAAACCACTTCGTTTTTTCCGGATCGAATTTCGCACCGGATTTTGAAACCCTTTCTAAACAAAAAGCATCGACTAACTCATCCAAGTTAAAAATCTCTTGAGGAGTTCCCGGGTTCCATCCCAACATGGCCAGCATGTTAATAAATGCTTCCGGCAAGTATCCTTTTTCGCGATATCCTGAATACAATTCGCCTTCTGCTGTGGTCCAATCGGTAGGGAATACGGGAAAACCTAAGCGGTCTCCATCGCGTTTGGATAATTTCCCATTTCCATCCGGTCTTAATAATAGCGGAAGGTGGGCGAATTCAGGAGCGTCCCAGCCAAAGGCTTGATAAAGCAGCACATGCAAGGGTGCAGATGGAAGCCATTCCTCCCCACGGATTACATGCGAAATTTGCATCGTATGGTCGTCGACAATGTTGGCTAAATGGTAGGTGGGCATACCGTCGCTTTTGAACAATACTTTATCGTCTAAGTTATTGGTATTCACGACCACCCAGCCTCGGATGAGGTCGTGAAACCGCACGTCTTCGTTGCGCGGCATCTTCATGCGAATCACATAGGGGTCGCCTTTTGCAAGACGTTCTTCTACTTCGGTTTGAGGTAAGGTCAAGGAATTTTTCATGGAAGTTCGCGTCACGCTGTTGTACTGCCAGTTGGGCATACCCATTTGTTTGGCTTGCTCCCGAATTTGTTCTAGTTGTTCAGCGGTATCAAAAGCGTAATAGGCTTTTTCATTCGCCACCAGCTCCTCCGCATAAGGTCGATACATGGCTTTTCGTTCCGATTGCACATAAGGGCCAAATTCTCCACTCAAACCAGGACCTTCGGCGGGCATGATGCCACACCAAGAAAGCGCATCCATAATGTAATCTTGTGCGCCCGGAACAAAACGCGTTTGATCCGTATCTTCTATCCGAATTAAAAAGGTGCCGTTATGTTTTTTAGCAAAGAGGTAATTATAGAGTGCAGTTCTTACACCTCCCATGTGTAAAGGGCCGGTAGGAGAGGGGGCAAACCGAACGCGAACAGGTTTTGACATGGATTTTTGTTGGCAAAGGTAAGGATTCTTAAAAAAGAGGGGTTGAATGGGCCATTTTATTCATGCATTTGAGAGAATGGTTCGTGTTTAATACATTTGTCTCATGAAGTGGATGTTTTTATTGGTTCTTTTTAATATGTTGAATTCCTGCGTAACCGTTGACTAGTTAAGAACATCATACCGATTACCCAAAAACATCATACGATGGTCGTTTTACCACCAAGAACTACGATCGAACGAAAGATTTGGATGACCGACGACCGTTTCAATGAATTAACCAGGTTAAAACAAGCGCAGTTGCAAGATCAACTCATTCGGTCCTTTAATCGCAGGATCAACGAAGGAAAGTGTTTTGTGGAGGTTCTAGATATGAAAATCACGAACGATGTGGTGCTCCCTGCCGGCTATAATGAGGGTAAAATTTCATCGAAAGAACTTTGCAAATTACTCAAAGTTGATGCGGTTTTTGAATCCGACATTCAAATTCTTGAACCCGTTTCAGAAGCCACGGCCCTGTTCTCTCAACGGGCAACAGGAACCACATTAATTACCAATTCTTTGGTGCTCAACGCATCATTGATGGACTCATTAAGCAATGCTCCCTTCTGGACTTTGAATGCTTCTAAATTTGGTACTCTCGGTTCAATTAAAGCCATCATGATGAATAAAGTCATTCGAAGAACCACTAGAAATACGCCCTACAACATCGAAAAGAATCCATACCGAAGGTTGTACAAAGAATATTTAATGCCGGGTGAAACTCAATAAATGGCTGTTCCGTCCAAAGACATTCCATTGGTAGATATCCCTAACCATTTCATCATTGTCGGTAATAAATCTACTGTTTCGCCCTGTGGAATCATCGTGCCAATCAAGTTTGGGGTTCTTACTGCATACCACACATAAGGCGTTTCAGTAATGTTATCCTGCCCACCATGTCTTGTGCCTTGACCCCCATGATCTGTGGTTAGTACGACCATCCATTCCTCATTGAATTGCGTTTCTCTTAAATAAATTTGTGTCATAATTAAGCCTAAATAGTAATCAGAAATTTCTATGGCTGATCTGTATTCAAGCGAGGAAGGGTTAAAGCCAAACTCCGTGTAAAATAGTCGACTATCCTAGCGTACTAACGGTGTAAGGACCTCGGTCCACCGACAAGGAGTATATAGATTTTTGCAGTGGAGAATCGAAGTTAGCAGTGTTTGCCGCTAGAAGTGCATCCGATCTAACACCATCTCACCCAATAAAGAGCACTTTTCGTACAGGCTCTATTCCAAGGGGACAGGTTGTTTTGATTTCTTTTTTGGGTTTAAACTTATCAATGCAACCCGGAGCAATGGCACAAAATAGAATGAAGAAAAGGTTGATAAATCGTGTTTGCATCGGTGTATTTTAACTAAATTATTAATTAATTCAATGAAAATTCAATCTTCGAATACTTACTTTTTTTCACTAAACATCTCCGACAAAAACCTTCCCTTTCCCGTTGGAAACCCAAGATGCATCATCTCTGCAATGGTTACAGGAATGTCAATCATTTCCGCTTCTGTGCTTATTTTTTGGTTCTTAGGAATGTCGGGCCCCAATACCAATAAGGAGATATGACGACAGCCATCGCACCCGTCCCCATGGTTGACAAAGCCGTTTTTGTGACCCTCCGTGTGCCGACCATGATCGTTGGTGATGAACAGCGTCGTTTTATCTTTTAACCGTGGATTTGCTTGGAGGACATTCCAAATTTCTAAAGCGTAGGCATCCGTGTATTTAATATTGTCTAAGTATTTTTTCCAATCATTCCCATGACCATTCACATCCACCCCAAGAAGATTAACGAGCATCAAATGAGGAGGTTCATTGCCGGATAATGTTTCCTTCACCTTCACCATCGTTTCACGATCGGGGCCGTAATGTGTTCCGTTGCCATTGGGTCCGCAGTAGGAGTAAGGGCGAAATTTGTTTTTCCAATGCTTGTTTTTAGTGTTGGATAACACGTTCAATTTTCCTTTACTGGCAATGATTTGAGCATCAGAACTCAACGCATTTCGCTCTTTGATGTAATACTGAAACAACGATGGATTTCTTGGTAATCCTTCACCTACGTTCGATATGCGCTGGTAAATCCCCGTCATCAAGGCCGCATGACCCGGAACCGTGTAGGTAGGTCCGTTGTTCCGAAAGTTGGAAAAGAAGGTGCCTTGCGGCATTAAGGTATTACAAAGGTTGGGTATGTAGGTACAGGCTGTGTCACCATACGTTTCCGTATATCTTGGACCATCAATCACCAAAATCACAAAATACTCCGATTGGTACTGAAGGCGCTTTTCTTGAGACAGCCCTGCAAAATCCATCCCCATCATCAGGAGACAAAAACCCATGGTCAACCTTGTCATGGAACAAAAGTAAGCAAACTGCATGTTGCAGCACAACACTTTGATGGATTGGTTGTTTTGAACCTATGAAAGTGAATGTACTTTGGTTTAAACGGGATTTACGGATCAACGACCACCTTCCCTTAAAAAGAGCCATTGAACAAGGTTTTCCCATCGTTCTCCTTTATATTTTCGAACCGGAACTCATGGCCGCCGAAGACTCCGACCAACGTCATTGGCGTTTCATACATGAATCGTTGCTCCAACTGCGCCGGTGTTTGCCCCAACATGCTATTACGATAGCCCATTCCAATGCAGAGCAAGTATTTGAACAACTTGTACATCTCTTCGAAATTCAAGGCGTTTATTCTTACCAAGAAACCGGAAACTGGGTTTCGTACCAGAGGGACCAACGGATTTCATCCTTGTTAAAATCCTATAAGATTCCATGGCATGAGTTTCAATCCAACGGTATTTTGCGCGGATTGAGGAACCGAAAAACTTGGGATAGGGAGTGGCATGCTTACATGCACGCACCAACGGAAGAACCGGATTTGATCAATCTGCATTCGATTCAAGTTTCGTGGGATTTGCCCAATGAGGAATCCCTCCCCGAAACAATAAGGAAACCCAATAAGAATTTTCAACCGGGAGGCATTCTTAATGCAAAACGTTATGCTGAGTCCTTCTTTGCCCGTCGGCATCGAACGTATTCACTTAACATTTCTAAACCCGAAGGAGCGAGAAAATCCTGCAGCCGATTGTCTCCTTATTTCGCTTACGGAAATTTATCCGTTCGCCAGGTTTATCAATGGGCTTTACAGCTTAAAAAACAGGGGGGTAATACTAGGGCGCTCGCCAATTTTATATCACGCCTGCATTGGCATTGTCATTTTATTCAAAAGTTCGAAACCGAATGTAGCATGGAGTTTTATCCCGTGAATGCTGCTTTTGAAAATTTGGGTAAGGTTAAAAATGACACCTTAATTCAAGCCTGGCAAGAAGGTAAAACAGGAGTTCCTTTGGTGGATGCCTGCATGCGTTGCGTTGCAGCTACCGGCTACTTAAATTTCCGAATGCGGGCTATGGTGGTATCTTTTTTTGTGTACAATTTGTGGCAGGACTGGAGGAATCTGCATTTTTTGGCCCGACAATTTCTCGACTATGAACCTGGAATTCATTACCCTCAAATTCAAATGCAGGCTGGATTGACGGGAGTTAATACCTTAAGAATCTACAATCCCATTAAAAACTCTGAAGCGCATGATCCAGATGGGATATTTATTAAAAAATGGATTCCTGAATTAAATGAGGTTCCATCTTCCTTGATACACAAACCTTGGAAGATGAGTGAAATCGATCAGGTTTTTTACCATTGCCGCATCGGAGTTGATTACCCTTTTCCGGTTGTAGATATGGAAAATTCCCGTAAACATGCGTCTGATGTGATGTATGGTATTAAAAAATCCCCTAAATCAAGGTTCCTAGGTAAGAAGGTATTGGCAACCCATGTATCACCCAACCGAGCTCAGCATGAAAAACGTTAAGAAATCCAACCTTCCCGAGAAAATTTGTCCTGTGTGTAAGCGACCGTTTACGTGGCGAAAAAAATGGGAACGTGTTTGGAACGAAGTCGTGTATTGCAGCGATCGGTGCAGAACCAATAAGAACCTATGAAAACAGAAGAAATCCGCCTGATTTTAGGAGATCAATTAAACATTAATCACTCGTGGTTTCAAAGGGTCGATGCCACGGTTTTGTATGTTCTCATGGAGGTGAAATCCGAATCGGAGTACGTTACCCATCACGTTCAAAAAATCGTGGGAATTTTTGCGGCCATGAGGGCTTTCGCGCGAGAATTGAAGGCTCTTGGACATGAGGTACGCTACTATGAGATCAACGATTTGGATAATCATCACGACTTTTTGAAAAACATCGAAGCGCTTTGCCAAGTTCACGGTATTTCCAAGGTTAGCTACCAACTTCCGGATGAATACCGCTTGGATCAATATTTTAAATTGTCAAAGTTTCCGTTAAACGCGGTTGATACTGAGCACTTTCTTACGCGCAGAGAGGAAGTTGCAGCCTTGTTTGCTGGTAAGAAAATGTTCCTCATGGAGACCTTTTATCGGTACATGCGAAAGAAACACGCAGTCCTAATGGAAGGCGATCAACCGGTGGGCGGACAGTGGAATTTTGATCACGACAATCGTAAGAAATTACCAGCGAAAGCGGAGATTTTGACCACTGCATTAGGGGTTACGGATCAAACCACGGTGTACGGGGACATCCAAAAGGCGAACCTGCTAACAATCGGCGAGATAGAGCCAACCAAGTTCACATGGACAATTACCAGGACTGCAGCACTCGACTTACTTCAAGAATTTATCGATCAGGCTCTGCCTCTGTTCGGCACGTATCAAGATGCTATGACAACCCAGCATTGGTATGTGTACCATTCGCGTTTATCGTTCGCACTCAACATCAAGTTAATAGGGCCGTTGGAGGTGATTCGAGCCGTGGAACAAGCGTTTTACACCCATCCAGATACCTATGATCTGAATCAAATAGAGGGCTTCATCCGTCAGATTTTAGGATGGAGGGAATATATGCGGGGCATCTATTGGGCTAAAATGCCCGAATTCTCTTCGTTAAACTATTTCGGAAACGAAGCGGCCTTACCCTCTTGGTACTGGACAGGTGAAACAAAAATGAATTGCTTACACCATTCCATCAAGCAATCCTTAGATCATGCTTATGCACATCATATTCAGCGCTTAATGGTTACGGGTAATTTTGCCTCCTTGCTTGGGGTAGATCCCAATCAGGTGGATCGTTGGTATTTAGGAATTTATATTGATGCGTTTGAATGGGTCGAAATTACCAATACTCGCGGAATGAGCCAATTTGCGGATGGGGGAATAGTAGGTTCAAAGCCCTATGTTTCTTCGGCGGCTTATGTTCAGAAAATGAGCAATTATTGCGAAGGATGCAACTATAATCATAAAGATAAATTCGGGGAAAAAGCCTGTCCGTTCAATACCCTTTATTGGGATTTTTATGCCCGTAATCGCCCTTTACTTGAGCGCAATCCCCGCATAGGCATGATGTACAAGGTGTGGGATAAAATGGAGGCCCCACAAAAGCAACTGATTTTAGAAAAAGCGCAAGAAATTAAACAAAATATAGATCATTTATGAAACGAGGTTTGGTGTGGTTTACAGAAGATTTAAGGGTTGATGACAATGAGACACTTTTGAAAGCATTGGAAGAAAACGATGAAATTCTTCCAGTTTACTTTTGGGAGGATTATGCAGAAAAACGTCAATTTTCGATTCCTCGAATGGGGAATTCGAGAAAGGCCTTTATTTTGGAGTCGTTGAATAATTTACAGCAACAATTTCAATCTCGCGGGGGTTCTTTGATGATGGTTAATGGTTCAGCGGAAAACGAACTTTCGCGCCTTTGTCAAGCGTTCAGTGTTCGAAAAGTTTACACCAAGAAACAAGTGGGAAGCGAAGAGAAAATGCTCCAATCGGAAATCAAACAACAACTCTTAAAAATTGGGGTTGATTTTCAAACGTATTCCACCAGTACCTTATACCATCCCGATGATTTGCCGTTTAGCGTACGGGATATTCCCATGCTGTTCACCAAGTTTCGAAAATTAGCTGAAAAAGAATCCAAGGTACGCACTCCGTTTGACGCACCTAAGCGCATTGTTACCCCAAATCTTGAAGTTTCCCCTATAGAAACGAAGGAGTATTCAACCCCTGAATGGTTGCTGGGAGGAGAAGATGCCGCTCAAGAACGCCTAACGGAGTTTATCTGGAAAAGTCATTCCATTCGAACCTACAAAGCAACAAGAGATCAATTAAGTGGCTTGAATTTTTCTTCGAAATTCTCAGCTTGGTTGAGCCAAGGATGCATCTCGCCAAGGCGCATTTACAGCGAAATCAAGCGGTTTGAACATGAAGTCGTTTCAAACGAATCCACCTATTGGGTGGTTTTCGAATTATTGTGGCGCGATTTTTTTCGCTTCAGTTTCAAGAAACATCCCAAAGCCTATTTCCTTTTAAACGGACTTGGACAACAGGCGCTTTATACGCAATTTGATCCAAGTAAATTTGAAGCATGGACCCAAGGTAAAACGAGTGAATCCTTGATTAATGCAGGAATGAATGAACTCCGAGTAAGCGGTTTCGTTTCAAACCGCATGCGACAGATTTTGGCCAGTTATTGGGTGTTTGGATTACAACAAGATTGGCGCTACGGTGCAGCGTGGTTTGAACATTGTTTGGTGGATTATGATGTGGCTTCGAATTGGGGGAATTGGGCCTATATTGCCGGTGTAGGTAATGATAATCGAGGAGGACGAGAATTCAACATAGAAAAGCAAACGCAGTTGTTTGATCGGGATGGGGAGTATCGGAGCAAATGGAACACTGATTAAAATTGATTGTTGAAGGCAACCTGAAATTCCGCTTGCCGTTATGCGATATATCAGGGGGTGATTGGAATTCCGGGCTAAGGCCTTCCGCGCGCAAATTTTCCACTGATGCATTGTTTAATCTTTAAATTTCTACTACCATGAAAACAATCATCATGTTAAGTCTTGCTGTATCAGCACTCGTTTTATCATCTTGCAACAAACATCGAACCCCCACCTATGAGGTTGGACAAGAAGCCTTTGGCGGAATCGTCATTAAATTAGATGCTTCCGGAGAACATGGGGTGGTCGTTGCTAAAACGGATCAAGTGACGATATCCACCGGGAATAACTACAGTGAATCAGCCGCTATTGTCAACATGTACAGCGAAGGAGGATCCGGTTGGCGCATCCCATCCAAAGAAGAATTGCTTGCTATTTATAGCATGAAGGCTAGTCTTGGAACTTTTCAGCCTTGGCATTATTGGTCTTCAACAAAAAATGGAAGCAAAAATTTTACTGTACATTTTGGAACTGGCTCATCCAATTGCTATTGCAATGGAAATGCTAACTTCTGTTCCCGAGCAGTGAAGGATTTCTAATAAAACGTTGTAACATAATATAACGCGTGAGTTGTAAGGTAAAATCTTCCTCATGCGTTTTTTCATTGCCCTACTTTCCATTGCGTTGCTTCATCACGCTCAAGCTCAAGTTTACATGCGTAAAAAACAAAATATAGGCTTCTACACCGGTGGAACCTTTAAGGATGCACAGTTCAATACCGCATCGATTGGATTAACACGGTCCGTTTTTAATTATTTTGAGCCGGAGATTGGGCTTAGAGCGACACTTCCCTTGGCTGCTCCCGCGGATAATAGTCAAATGCACAATGTCTATTTGACCGCCGGATTGAATGTTCGTAAATCCTTATTTCCGATAAACCAGCGTAAAAAGGGCCGCTCCTGTCGCGGTGAAATCATCGAGATTTTTGCAGCCCCAGAGTACAATTATTTAATAAAAAGTAATTCGGATCGGTTTGACCAAGGCCAGTTTTCTTTGCGTACCGGGTTGGGAATTTTTCACTATCAAACCGGATTTTCTAAACGAAGTAAGGCGTGGAATGTGAAGGCCCAGGTTTATTTTCGCTATGTCCCCGGGCCCATAACCAATACCATGTCGATCAAGAATGAAGTAGGAGTTCAGTTGAGGATATTCAAATTCAAAACCTATGATTTTGTGAAGTGATCAATTCACCTCGTACTCCAGTCGAATCGTTATGTGAGCAGTTTTTCTACGAGATGAGGTATTAAAACTGCCTCCCCAAGCGTAATCTTCAGAACTGTTCTCAGCGGTTATTTGAAACACTCCCATGTCGGCTTGTTGCAAATTTCCCAAACTTCCACCTCCATTTTCCGCGATTTTTTCCGCCCTCTTGCGAGCATCACTCGTGGCTTTTTCAATCATTTTTAATTTTAAATCGGCCATCTTCGTGTAATAGTATTCAGGAGCCTGAGAATTCAACTCAATGCCTGCATTGATCAATTCGGAAACCTGACGCGATACGCGGTCCACCAGATCCACATTTTTTGACTGTACTTTGATGTTTTGGGTAATGCTATACCCGTTAAAGTTGGTGGAGACCAGATTTCCTTGATCGTCGTAATTATAGCTGTATTGTTTTTCAATGTTGGCGGCCTCGATGATAATGTCTTTTTCGGCGACGCCCTTTGTTTTAAGATAATTTTTTAAGGCTTTTAAATCTTGGTTTAACGAAGTATACGCCGATTTTAATTCATAATCGTTTCGGCTGAATGAAGCATTCCAAACAATGAGGTCCGAATCAAAACTTTCTTCCCCCATACCAACCACCTTTATTTTGGGGTCTGCCTTGCCTTTCGAAAGATAGGATCTTCCCAATACCATTCCTGTAACAATGACGGAAATGCAAATCAATAACACGCCAACGTTTTTCTTTAAGAATTCCATAGTTTTTTCTTCAAACTTACTGATTTTTACCGAATCACCGAGATATGCCCCGTTACCCGTTCTTTTTTCGCGTTGGACTTATAACCGAAACTTACTTCGTAAATGTATATGTCGTCTTGTACGGGAATTCCTTGGCTTCCAAAAGTTCCGTCCCATCCCACGTGCGGGTTATAGCTTTCCCAGATGACTTCTCCCCAACGGTTGTAGATGATAGCGCGGTAATTTTGCGGGTCGTTGACATCGCTGAAAACCGGTTTCCATAGGTTGTTGAATTGGTCGCCATCGGGAGTAAAGGCATTGGGGATGTAGTAGGCTAATTCATCCGTAACTACTATTTCTTGAAAGGCCGTATCCGAACATCCGTAGGCATTCGTCGCGATTAAGCTAATGACGTAATTACCTCCCTCTACCACAGGAAATTCGTGGTATGGACTCTCCTCGTTGGATAACAAGCCTCCATCGCCAAAGTCCCATACATAAGTGTTTGCACCGTGGCTTTGATTCGAAAAAGTAGCGCCGTTGTATACGGTTGTCAGGCTCTGACCGGGAATGTTAAATGCTGCTACAGGAATCGGAAAGGTACAAACAGCATTTGTTTGCGACACGCTGTAGGTACACCCGAGGGAGGTCATAACGGTAAATTGGGCATCGTAACAACCTACGTGATTAAACCAAACTACGCTCGAATCTCCGTTGGCCATGGCTCCATTGCTGAAGTTCCAGGTGTAATCTACAAAAGCGTTCCCCGTGGCCTGGCTGATCAGTTGCACTTCGAGCGGCGCGCATCCGCTGTAGGGCAAGATATCAAACGAAAGTTGCGGGATTGAATCAATGCCGATATGCAGGCTGTCGCTTTGCTCACATCCGTTGAGGTCGGTACCAATGACCACTAAATCCAGGTTATTATTTATGGATAACTGGCTTCCATTCGCACTAAGGTTGGACCATTGATAGGAGGAAGCTCCGGTGGCAAATAAATAAGCCGAATTTCCTGAACATACCACGGTGTCGTTACCTGCATCTACCGCCGGCAAGGCAAACACGGTTAAAGTTAACGTGTCCGTTGAGGTACAACCGTTTTGGTCAACTCCATGCACCACGTATATGGTATTTCCAGCATTCGGACTAACCCATTCTCCGGGTTGTAGGCCGTTTTCCCACCAAAGTCCAGTGGCTGCATTTGCCTGAAGTGCGACACTATCTCCAAAACAAAAAGCGGTATTTGGCATCGCCTGAACCGTATCCACCGTAAAAATACTCAGGTACAAGCTGTCGCTTGCTAGGCAATTCAAACTATCGGTGCCGACAACGGTTAACCACTCATTTGTTTGAGGTTGATAGGTTTGTTGCTGGGAAAGACCATGCTCCCATTGATAGCTTACTCCTCCCGAGGCAATTAGTACCACGGAGTTTCCTGGGCATATGCTTGTATCGTTCCCCGCGTTTATCGGAGGTAATGGGTTAATGGCTAGCGGACTTGTTAAGGTGTCTGAACAACCGTTCGTTCCTACTTCAATTACGGTCACGGCATACGTTCCCGGCATGGAATAAGCGTGCTGCACATTGAACCCTGAAGCGCTGGGCGAACCATCACCAAAATCCCAAGCCGCTCCTTGAACCCCTGAAATGGAGGAAAGGCTGAAGTTCGTCTGTTGGTGAATGCAAGGCACCGAAAAAACCGGGGCCATATGGGGTGTTGCCAAAACGGAAACCGTTTGAATGGCCGTGTCCACGCATCCGTTCGAGCTTTGAGAAATCATCATGATTTGATGATTTCCCGGACCATTGAATTGGACTAAAGCTTGTGAATTATTGTTGGTGAGTATATTTCCCGTTAGTAAATGCCATGTATTGGTGAGTGAAACATTAGGATAACTTGTCGTAACAGTTGCTGTTGATTGAAAAGGGATAGGGGTGTTTTCGCACCCAGCAAGGTAGGTAAACCCCGATTGAACGACAGTTGGGGTTGCTTGGACATTCAATTCTACGGTGCACGAACCTTGGTTAGAAAAAGTTGTCATGGAGCAAGTATAGACTTGGTTTACATTTGGGTTTGCAATGCTCACTTGTTGACCGGTTAAATTTCCTGGATGCCAAACATAGGACTGAAATCCGCTCGGTGCGGTTAATACAAGCGGTTGGTTGCCACCGCAATAGTTGACGTTAATAGCCATGGCCATACATTCAGCGGCTAAATAAGCGTACCCGAAATGAGCACCTTGAGCACAATCCCAAGTTGTAAACTCAATTTGAATGTTTTGACCCATATACGGCGATAAATCAACGCCCACTGTGGTCCATGGTAGCCAGGTTTTTCCTGCACAGGTTTGAAAATTCTGTCCAGGTTGCCCACCATATACGGTATAGGTACCACACCCGCCTCCAACCGGTAGCCCCAAGGCATTCAGTATTTTTGCTTGAAATTTCGGTTGTTGGGCCGGAACATGTCCTGGATTTTCTAATATCACCGCGTATTTATAGACGAACAAATCGCTTTGCGGTGTTACGTTAATGCTGTACACGATTTTCTCCGCTTGAGCTCCCACCGATGGGTTGCCAAGTTTTATGGATTTAGAATGACCGGGGGGAATTACGGATAGTTGATTACAGGTGTTAGGGTCGGTTCCCTGTTGTGATATAATGGTATGCCGACCATTGACGATGCCGAATGTAGCACCTGGTGATGCATAGGTTCCCGTGTAACCAGTCCAATTGGAAAACGTGTTCGAAGATAAATCAACGTTAGGACAACCGTTGTTTTGGGCGAAAAAGACAAAACGAAACAGCAACGCCGATAGGGCGAAAAGAGATTTGTAGCTCATAAATGTCAGGGTTAAGGTGTGATATGCTCCAAAACGACTAACCTAAGCGGTTTCGTATAAGTCGTTGAAAAGTTCATGATTTCAAATATTGGAATCAATAAAAACGAGATTGGGCAACCTAAATAGGCGATTGTGCGTTTTGTGAACAAAATTTCTTATTTTCGAACAATAATTATCTTCAACATGAAAAAAATACTCTTTTCCTTATTATTGGTAATGGCTATTTCCGCGGGAATCAATGCGCAAGTATATGTAGTTGCCGCTTCGAAAACGGAGTATGCTACTCAGAAGGCCAACGGTGTAATAACCTTTCGATTCGGGGCAGATGTTTTGCCAGAGACCATCATAACGAATGGGGAGAATTTTGCAGGGAATTTTACCACCGCGTTTGATGCTACAACTTATGTTGGAACGTTTACCATGAAAGAAAACACCGAAATGAATCGCCTCATGTTGGGCCGTTTGTTGATCATGTGCGGGGTTGAAGTTGTGGAATTTGAAGGCGCCCAAATGCCTGTGTACCAGTTTTCCAATGAGCAATTGAAGTAATCAACAGCCCCAAAGGCGCAAGATGAATTTTTCGTTTCCGAAGGTGGAGCTTCACCTTCACATTGATTGTTCGCTCAGTTTTAATTTTGTTTCCAAAGCCCTTCCCGGAATTTCTCGCGAAGAATACGAACGCGTTTACAACACCCCCGTTGATTGCTGTTCTCTCAACGATTATTTAACTTGCGCAAAAGCTGCTATTGCTCTGATGCAGACCAAAGAGCAGATTTTTGATGCAACGCTGGATGTTATACATCAGTTGGAACAAGACCATGCCATATATGGAGAATTGCGATTCGCTCCGCTTCAACATCTTGAAAACGGATTAACCCCAGAGGAAGTGGTAGAAGCCAGCATAGCAGCAGTGAAAGCGTATCAGGGTCCGGTAAAGGTCAATTTGATCCTTTGCACCCTCCGACATTTTACCCGAGAACAAAGCGATTTAACCGCAGATTTAGTTATTAAATACCACCAACAGGGGGTAGTTGCCTTGGATTTAGCCGCAGACGAAGCGGGTTTTAGCTTAGAGAACCATGCTGCGGCATTTGAAAAAGTACGCCAACATAACATCCCCTGTACAGCACATGCGGGCGAGGCGAGGGGAGCTGAATCCGTTGTTGAAACCTTGAATATCCTGAAAACCCAACGCATCGGACATGGTATCCGCTCGGTTGAAGATCCCGTATTGTTGGAAAGGTTGAAAAGCGACCAAATACACTTGGAAATTTGTCCTACCAGCAACCATATAACGCAAGTTTATCCGAAAGGGGAAAATTACCCCATTGAAAAGCTTCAAGAAGCGAAAGTTTCATTCGGAATTAACACCGACGGTCGAGCCATTTCCAATGTAACACTCGCCGAAGAGTACGCTTGGTTGGTTCAAAACAAGGCTTGGACCATTGATGACATGTTTCAAGCAAACGTAGATGCCTTAAATGCTGCGTTTATTCGTGATGAAGAGCGAAGTGCCATGATGATTAAACTGCTTATGGGATTTCAATCCGCAGGACTTGGTCCCGAAACAAGGATTAATATCTATGCAGGTACTCGAGAGTTTATTGAACTAAGCAATTTTGCGAAACGACCATTTGACTATACGGGTGATGGCGAACCTGATTTTGATAAGGAAAAGTTTGGAGGGTTTTTTGAAACCGTTGAAGGGGCTTTTCAGGCACAAAAAGTACGCTTTTTGGGCCCTAAACTTTTCACGGAATCACCAAGGCATGATGCCGCTATGAGTCATATAACAAGGTTAAGGACCGCTACCGGTAGCCAAGCCAAAATTTGGGGGCAAGAAATTGAAGGACTCAATCGGGATGCTTGGAATGCTCATTCTTCACGAATTATGAAGTCTTTACTGATGCAATCTTTCCAACAAAATCCAGATTCTTGCCGATTATTGCTTGCAACGGGAAACTCAACGCTTACCCATCATCAAAAAAATGACAATGCTTGGAGTGTAAAATTTCCAAAACTACTCATGGAAGTACGTGAAGAACTTCGGAGAACTCAAGATAATATTCAAAGTTAAAATCTGAAGTTAAACCATCACCGTCGCTTTAGGTTGAAGATCAACGATATCCCCAAACGGTAGTACGTATCTTTTTGATTCAGGTCTCCTCGACGGCTTCCGGGTGGAAAAAGTTCGGGACTTTTACTCGGATTGGAAAGGTAAAGGGCGGCAGGGTCCGTTAACACGCCTGCTTCAGGATAGAAGGTGGATACGTCGTCCATGTAATCCGTAAAAGTTTTAAAACAAGTGGCCTCAATGCCTATTCGAATTTGCTTCGTTAGTCCAAACCGCATTCCAAATCCCAAAGGCATGATAAAGGTGGCTTTTCCATAGTCTTGTCCCTCCGTTTTAAGGGGCCTTAGTGCGACAAGGGTTCCGTTGTAATTTGCTTTTGGGTTGTAGGTGGCAAAACCCATTCCCCCAAAAGTGTACAATTGAAAATTAGACCCTTTTTGTCGGCTACGGGAGGTAAGACGGTAAAATTGACCATTGAATTCTTGGGCCAAAAAAATAAACTCTAGGCGTTGGCTGAATTCGAAGTTGTACGATTGAAACGACAGGTTGCGCGCATTGCGCCTCGGATTATCGGTGTACGCGTCGCTGCCTTTAAGCTCAAAATAACTAATCTCAGTTTTGGTGGCGAAATAGCGGTTGAAACGAAACTTAAAAGCGGCTTGGACACCTTTACCGGTGGCTTCTTTGTTCATGTCCTTGGTCGAATAATCCTCGCCTTGTCCCGAGGCCCCTCCGAGGTCACCAGTAAATTGTGTCGCACAAAAACCTACTTGGGCCTCTAAGCGATTGCTGCTCCAGTTGGCTCGATTGTTGAAATTTTCCCATTTAATCCGCTGACTGCGATAGTTGGTTATGCAACACAAGAAAAGCAACAATAAAAACCATTTTGCCATAGAACAAAGTTAAGTAAACCGAATACAATCTCAAATCTTACTGTTCACTGGAAATTAAGGAGACAGCTGTGCTTCCACAATTTTAAAGATTGCTTGTGCTGATTGGTATTTGTAAGTCAATGCCCGCGACTGGATTACTCCGTGAACCATAAAAGGTTTTTTCGCTATACAAACCAAACCCTGACGCCTTCGCTGTTCGGGTCTTTTTCCCTTGTACCTTATTCAAGCAAGCTTGCAACGGATCAAAATGAAAAAAGCCCCGCATTACATGCCAGGCTTTGGTTTGGTGCCCACGACTGGATTACTCCGTGAACCATAAAAGGTTTTTTCGCTATACAAACCAAACCCTGACGCCTTCGCCGTTCGGGTCTTTTTCCCTTGTACCTTATTCAAGCAAGCTTGCAACGGATCAAAATGAAAAAAGCCCCGCATTACATGCCAGGCTTTGGTTTGGTGCCCACGACTGGATTACTCCGTGAACCATAAAAGGTTTTTTCGCTATACAAACCAAACCCTGACGGCTTCACCGTTCGGGTCTTTTTCCCTTGTACCTTATTCAAGCAAGCTTGCAACGGATCAAAATGAAAAAAGCCCCGCATTGCATGCCAGGCTTTGGTTTGGTGCCCACGACTGGATTCGAACCAGCACACCTGTTGGCACCACCCCCTCAAGATGGCGTGTCTACCAATTTCACCACGTGGGCAATGATGCGTAAAGATACAAGAAGATTGGGGATTAAGCAATACCTACTCGTGGTAATTTAAATCCTTGGAAAAGGTTTCTCGTAAGCTGAATATTCCCCAAAATGCCAGGGCTAAACAGGTCAATCCAACCAATAAAGCAGCGTAAGCTGTAGGGAGTAAAACATTCATCATTAAAAAGAGGGAAACAATCAGGAAGACACTGCCGCGAACAAAATTCGGAATAGTATTGGCCGCCGTAGAACGGATGTTTGTACCAAATTGTTCAGCCGCTATTGTTACAAATATAGCCCAGTATCCGGTTGATGTACCGAGCAAAAAACAAAAGAAGTAGTACGTCTCAAGCGTCATAAGATGGTAAGCGAATAGAAAGCTGATGGTGACAATTAGGGTGAGAAATAAAAAAATGAAAACAACTTTTCTACGGCTTTTCAACCATTGACTTAAAAAACCAGCGACCAAATCGCCTATGGACAATCCAATGTAGGCGTACATTACGGCGTAACCATTATTAACGGTGTTGAGACCGTGGAGCGGTCCGAAATCGTCCTTGGAATTCATTATCAACAGGCCGACAACAAACCAAATAGGAACACCCACCAAAATACAATGGAAGTATTTTTTTAAGTTTTTTTTGTTGCTAAAGATGAGTTTTAAATCGCCGCGGCGGATCCCTTTTTCGTGCATTGTATTAAACATATCCGATTCAAGCGTTCGCATGCGCAATAGCAGTAAAATTAATCCCAAAAAACCACCCACCAAGTAAGCCACTTGCCAATTGTGAACAGAAGCCCCAAAGACGCTTTCTATCCATTGGCCAAGTGCATCGCCCCTTGTACCTATGAGCGTTGCAAAAACAGCTCCCATCGCTCCAAAACAAACGATGATCATGGTGCCGTATCCTCGTTTTTCTCGAGGCATTAATTCTGAAACCAACGTAATACCTGCACCTAATTCGCCAGCTAACCCAACTCCTGCGATAAAACGAATAACGCTGTAACTAGGAATGTTGGTTACAAAAGCATTGGCAATGTTGGCAAGGGAGTACAGCAAAATCGAACCAAATAACACCTTTATACGGCCCTTTTTATCGCCTAACACCCCCCACAACAAACCGCCAACAAACATACCGATCATCTGTAGGTTGAACAACATTTTACCAGTTGAAGCCCTCAAACTGTCCGTAGCACCAGGCATAATGGTGGTTAAACTTTCCGCTTTCACCACACCAAACAAGACTAAATCGTAAATGTCGACAAAATATCCCAAGGAAGCGATGATTACTAAAATCATGGACTTTCGGTTGAAAACAGCAGGTTCCATAATTTTCGAAATTAGGTAATTTATGATAAAAGATTTGTGATTTCATGTCGGTTATTTAAAGAATGCTTAATTTTCGTCATGGATATTTATCGTCATGGAAATTAAAACGCAAGAACCTGATACGCCGAAGAAACCTTGGTATAGACAGTTATACGTCCAGGTAATTTTTGCCATTGCATTGGGTATTTTATTGGGTAAATTTTGGCCGCAACCTGCTATTGAGCTAAAAATTTTGGGCGACGGCTTTATTGCGTTGGTTAAAATGATCATAGCCCCAGTGATTTTTATTACGGTATCCACTGGGCTAGCAGCTATGAATAACTTAAGTGCTGTGGGGCGGGTCACGGGCAAGGCCATGCTTTATTTCATAACATTTTCATCTTTAGCCTTGGTAATCGGTATGGTTTCGGCCAACCTCGTTCAACCCGGTTATGGAATGAACATCGATCCGGGCAATCTAGATCCAAAGTCGATTCAAGATTATGTGGATGCCTCCAAAGAACACTCCTTAACCGCCTTTATTTTAGGGATTATTCCAACTTCCCTAATGAGCTCTTTAACGGGCGACAGCATTCTTCAAGTGCTTTTCGTGGCCATCATCTTCGGTGTTGGCTTGTCCATGACCCAAGATAAAAGCAAGCCTGTTATTGACTTTTTAAATGCTTTAGCACACCCCATCTTTAAAATCGTTGAGTTGCTCATGAAATTGGCGCCAATAGGTGCTTTTGGTGCAATGGCTTTTACGGTTGGCAAATATGGACTGGATGTTTTGTGGAATCTGATGGGATTGGTGGGGACTTTCTACCTTACAGCTTCGCTTTTTATCGTGGTCATTTTAGGGGCGGTTTCCTGGTACAATAAGTTCAACATTTTTAAATTATTGAGGTATATTAAAGAAGAATTGGTGCTCGTTTTAGCAACGAGTTCCTCGGAGTCGGCACTCCCGAATTTGATGAAGAAACTCGAGCGATTAGGTTGTTCCAAACAAGTAGTGGGCTTGGTTGTACCAACCGGTTATTCCTTTAATTTGGACGGCACGAACATCTACATGACGCTCGCAGCGCTGTTCATTGCCCAGGCATGTAACTTCCCGTTAAGTTTGAGCGATCAATTGCTGTTGCTGCTTATCGCAATGTTGAGCTCCAAAGGTTCCGCAGGCGTTGCTGGTGCCGGTTTTATTACGCTTGCAGCAACCCTTGCTGTTGTCAAAGGATTTCCTGTTGCGGGCATTGCATTAATTCTTGGCATTGACAAGTTCATGTCCGAATGCCGCGCCCTTACCAACTTCATTGGAAATGCCGTAGCGACTATTGTGGTTGCTCGTTGGGATAAACAATTAGATGAAGAAATCTTACAACGTGAATTGCGCTAATTTCTGCAATTTTAATGGAAAATCTTACCTTCGCAAAAACCGAATTTTATGATTTACAACTTATCGGAGGGGAATTCTCTTCTTGGAAATTACATGGCGGAATTAAGAGACGTTGAAACACAACGCGACCCTATGCGTTTTCGGCTCAACATGGAAAGAATTGCAGAAATTATCGGGTATGAAATTTCTAAATCGTTGCCGTACAAGTCGGTTAAAGTAGAAACCCCATTAGGCATTTCCGAGGAGAGGGTTCTAAAGGAACAGCCTGTTTTAGTCACAATTTTACGGGCAGGGCTTGCCATGCACTCCGGGTTAATGCGGTGCTATGACAGGGCTGAAAGTGCCTTTGTATCAGCCTATCGCAAACACCTTACACCTGAAGAATTTGAGATTTATGTTGAATATATGGCAGCCCCTAATTTAGATGGAAGAATATGGATTCTTAGCGACCCCATGCTGGCTACGGGGAATTCTATGAATACCGTTTACGATGCCCTGGTGAAGGTAGGTATTCCAAAAAAAATATACGTTGTCACGGCCCTATCAACATACCAGGCGATTGAGCGCGTTAAAAATCATTTTCCACCGAATACGGTTATTTATACCGCTGCAATAGACGAAGAATTAACGGCACAAGCGTACATTGTACCTGGGTTGGGCGATGCAGGTGACCTGGCGTTTGGCGTTAAAGTTTAGCATGCATGATGATGAATAGTAAGGTTCTGTGGAGTATCTTTCTTCTAGGAACTTTTAAGTTTTTGCTTTCTGCAGCTCCCGGGGCCTTGTTGGCAATACCTGTTTGGCAAACATGCTTAGCTTCTGCAGCAGGTGCTACACTGAGTTCTGCACTTTCTTTCTATTTAGGGGGCTTTATTTTTAATTGGTTGCGCCTGAGGAAACTTGGTAAAGAACCTTTTCTCCATCCTCGGAAAATTGCCTTTACTCGGAAAATTGTTAAAGTCAAGGCTCGCATTGGATTTATTGGTTTTTGCCTGCTGTCCTCGGTAATCTTTCCTGTTCCTTTTGGAGCAGTGATTTGTGCACGATTATTCAGGAAGCGCAAACAAGCATTTCTGTTGATAACTCTCGGTATTCACATTAATGCGATTCTACTAACGGGGATTTGGTATGTCTTATTCTAATCGCCACATTTTTTTTGACCTGGATCGTACCCTTTGGGATTTCGAAACCAACTCACGAAAAGCCTTGCTTATTTTGTTCGATCAGATTGGATTGTTAAAAGGCAAGTGTTCGTTCGAACAATTTCATAAAATTTATTTAAGAAATAATCACTTGCTTTGGCATTTGTATTCCGTTGGACAGCTGGACAAGGAGGTGCTTCGTTATGAACGGTTTCGTGCCACGCTAAAGCATTTTAGTGTAATGGATGAGGCAATAACCCGTCAACTTGGTGATGGGTATGTGGATTTATCGCCCAAACAAACAGCCTTGCTCCCGCACGCTCAATCGGTATTGGAAGACCTCAGCGAAATGGGGTTTAACCTGCATATAATTACTAATGGTTTTCTCGAGGTACAACATATTAAGTTGGAATACGCAAAATTACATCACCATTTTCAAGTCATTTTATGCAGCGAAGAAGTGGGGGTAAATAAGCCGCAACCAAAAATTTTTATTCAAGCAATGGCGCAGGCAAACGCATTAGCCAAGCAAAGTTTGATGGTTGGAGACGACTACCGAGCAGACGTGCTCGGAGCCATGAGGGTGGGAATGCAAGCTGTATGGTTTCAAAGGGATAGAAAACACCGATCAAAGTTTGAAAATAGAATCGACTGTTTGTCGCATCTTCCGCAACTCGCTGCGAAATTGCTGGCCTAATTATTCATGGCGTTCTTGCCTTAATTTTTCGAACATAGCGATGCCGGCAGCGACACCGACGTTTAACGAATTTGTGGCGCCAAGCATTGGAATCGAAACGCGCAAATCTGCCATATTCAGTAAGTCCTGGGTTATTCCATCCTCCTCAGAACCTAACAAGAGCACAATTGCCCCTTTTAAATTTGCGCCATCCATCGAAACCTTGGTTTTTTCGGTAACAGCAGCCAGTCGTATACCCATTTGTTGAAGATGAAACAAGGTGTTTTTAAATTGGTCTGATTTACAAACAGCAATGCGGTTGAGCGCTCCCGAGGAAGCTTTTACTGCATCGGCCGTGACCAAGGCGGACCCTTTTGTTGGGATTAAAATGCCGTTAACGCCAAAGCACTCTGCAGTACGTGCAATGGCGCCAAAATTCCGAACGTCCGTAATTCTATCCAGCGCTAAAATGAAGGGTTTTACACCGCCCTCCACCCATTGCTCGGCTAAAATTTCCATTGTTTGGTATTCAATCGGAGAAACGTAAGCCACAATACCTTGGTGGTTTCCTGTAGTTAATTGATTGAGTTTTTGTATCGGGACATATTGAACGGAGTAATTATTCCCCGTCAAAAACTTTCGAATTTCCTCGAAGCCCTCCTTGGAAATTCCTTTTTGAATCAAAATTTTGTTGATTTCTCTTTTGGATTCAACGGCTTCTTTCACGCTGTGAATACCATATATAATATCCGATTTTTCCTTTCTCGGATAGTGGGCTAGGTTTTTTGGGGTCATTTAAATGCGTATTCTATCGTTACTTGATTGCCCAAGGTAGCCGCAACCGGACAAGTTTTACCTACAGCAATGATTTTTTTTCGAGTGGGTTCATCCCATAAATTATCCATCAAGTCGATGAGAAGATTTATTTGAGCAATCCTTCGAGGATTACTTGCCATTATTTTTTCAACATCAATGCAAATCTTGGATAATGGAATTTCTCGTTCCTTGCAATAGATTCCGACGATTGTCAGGAAGCACGACGCCAAGGACGTTGCTACCAGATCGGTAGGAGAAAAGTAGGCACCAAGTCCTTGGTTATCTTTCGGTGCATCCGTGGTAATTTGTTCCCCAGAAGGGTGAATTCCAAGGGTTCGCAAATCGCCTAGATAAGTAACGGTTACCTTCATTGTGTGTAAAGTTAGCCAATGTTTTAGTCAAAACGTTAAAGAATGCGAAAACGATTACGGGTTTAATATATTTTACCGAAATTTGTGCTCGAATATGGAGAGTACACTTCGCATTAAGAAGCCGCATTGGCTTCGCGTTAAACTACCGACGGGAGAAAATTATAAAAAAGTTCGTGGCTTGGTTGACCAACATAAGCTCCACACGATTTGCGAGAGCGGTAGCTGTCCTAACATGGGGGAGTGTTGGGGAGAGGGCACAGCAACCTTTATGATTTTAGGTAATATTTGTACGCGATCTTGTGGTTTTTGTGGCGTAAAAACCGGAAAACCTTCTGAGGTTGATGTTTTTGAACCAGGAAAAGTTGCCCACAGCGTGAAAACCATGCAAATTAAGCATGCGGTTATTACCTCTGTTGATCGCGATGATTTAAAGGATGGCGGTGCTGAAATTTGGGTGCAAACCATTCGTGCCATTCGGCGGCAGTCGCCAGGTACCACCCTTGAAACACTCATTCCCGATTTTGCGGGTAAATGGGAAAATTTACAAAAAATCATCGATGTTTCACCCGAGGTAGTGTCCCATAATATGGAAACGGTTAGGCGACTTACCAAGCAAGTTCGAATTCAAGCAAAGTATGACCGTTCGTTAGAATTGCTTTTTCGATTAAAAAAGGGGGGTATGAAAACCAAGTCTGGAGTCATGTTAGGTTTAGGAGAATCCGAAGAAGAGGTCCTGGAAACCTTGGAGGATTTAAAGAAAGTAAACGTTGATATCATTACCCTTGGTCAGTACTTACAACCTACCTTAAATCACTTGCCAGTGGCTGAATTTATTACACCAGAGCAATTCAATTACTACCGTGAAATTGGGTTGAAAATGGGGTTTCGTCATGTTGAGAGTGGACCGCTTGTTCGGTCCTCATATCATGCTGAGAAACATATTTTGTAGTTTATTGAACACAAGTGTCATAATTGTGTTATGAAAAGAATTTTTTATGTTATTTTTGAGGACCAATTAAACAAATTTTAAAACATCAGCAATGAACAAAAAATTTTATGTTTTTAGTTTTATTTTTTTAGGATTGAGCGCTGGCATTTTTATGCTTGCCTACATGACGAGCAATCGCATTGGCTTGTACAAAACAGATCTGTTAAGTCAATTTGAGGATCAATCGAAAACCCAGCGAGCGGACGAAGCTTTAGAATGGTTGAAAGCAAGGTACATTGACGTACAAACCGGACAACCCATATCCCAAGAAAAACTTTTGGCAATCCGCAAGAAAATTAGTTTAATGGACCGTTCTAAAAGTATCGTATTCACCGAGGAAGGTCCTGACAACATCGGAGGTCGAACCAGAGCAATTCAAATCGATAGGACGAATCTGAACCGTGTTTGGGCTGGTGGCGTTTCAGGAGGGCTATTTGTATCCCTCAACAAAGGTAATGTTTGGAACCGAGTTGATGCTTATTTTGCAGACGGTGCCAATCCGTTCATCTCCTCGATGACTCAAACCGTTGACGGAACATTCTTCGTTGCTACCGGTTCTAATCAAGAGGGTTGGAACGGAAATGGCGTTTGGTATACGCTAGATTTTGGTGCGACGTGGGACAATATTCCAGGCACAAATAGCTGTACGCAAATCGTCAGTTCAGATGCAGACAATTATGTTTGGTTGGCCACTTCTGGAGGATTGAAAAAATGGAAGGTAAATGACGCGTCGCTAACTTCAGTGCCAGCAACTGCAGGTTCTTGTACGGCTTTGGAAATTTCGAAAGATGGACAGGTGATTGTCGCAGCCTTCGGCGCCAATAAAACGTATGTTTCAACCAATGGTGGGCAAAGTTTTTCCGATAAATCGGGAACGGCGGCCAACAATTTAGTGCCTTCAAGTTCGCCAAGAATCGAATATGCTGTTTCTGCTATTAAGAATAGTTCAAACAATTACTCACTCTACGCTGTTCGTACAAATTCTAGCCTAATGAGTATGCACGTTTCTCACGATAACGGTCAAACGTGGTCACAATTCGTAGGTGCTTCTGGCCCTCCCAGCGAGTTCGATATCTACCGCGATCAAGGAACCTATAACTCTATTGTATCGGTTGTTCCTAACGACCCACAACAAATTTTGATTGGAGGAATTGACATTTGGCGTTGGAAGCAAACCGTAAATAATCCACCTTCAGGAGGATTTGAAAAAATTTCATTGTGGTCTGTGGCTCCGCAGTCATCCATCTACGTGCATGCGGACAATCACGAAATGAAATGGGATGCCAATAATCGTTTTTACGCGGGCAACGATGGTGGTGTAAGCATTACCAACGACTATGGATCAACGTGGTTTGTTGCTAACCGTGGGTATAATGTTACGCAATTTTACGGTATCGCTTTTGACCGTGATGGAGCAGTAATGGGAGGAGCACAAGATAATGGCACCTTGTACAACGATCATTCCTTGTCTACCTATAAGGAATTCCGCGAAGTTGGTGGTGGTGACGGATTTGAATGTGAAATATCGTATTTCAACCCCGCAGTGATGATATCAACCATTTATTACAACAGCATTTCACGTTCAGGTGATAAAGGAAATACATGGACGTCTTTTGAACCCACCTTACCGGGGGCATACGATCCTCCGGGTACAGACGGAAGCCCAAATCACCCATTTCATACCGAGGTATTCCTCGCAGAGTATTTCGATCTAAATTCTGAAGATTCCGTTTCGTACGTCGCAACCAAAAATTATGAAGTAGGGGATTTAATCAGAATTCCTTCGATGGCTTCCGGTGATTCTATAAGTTTCTTCGCTACTGCGAATTATTACTTCGACGACACGCTTAATTATAACCCTGCATTAACGGTTGGTGACGTGAATTACGGTCAAAATGCAATTACTGGAGAACTAGTTGCCATGGGTGGTGATACAGTCATTTACAATGTTGCTTGGGACACGTTGCGCCTAGCCGACCCATTTCAATCGTGGTTTTTGATGTTTGTTAACGCCAACGGCGGCGAACTTTGGGGAACCAGAAATGCGATGCGGTTGTCGGTAACCAATGAACAATGGGTCTGTGTTGCACGGAATATTGGAACGGGTAACGGTTCTGTAGATGTGGAATTTTCGAGCGACTTAGAACATTGTTACGTTTCAGCATCCAATGGAATATGGCGCATAGATGGATTAGGAAGTGTTTATTCAAGTGATCCTAACTTCATCCAAAAGGTTGGCTATGTTGGTACTGGACCTCAGGCCACTACACCGACGTTTACTTCGGCCACTAAAATTGCAACAACCAGTTATGAGGGAATCGCCGTGAATCCATCGGACGCAGATGATATTGTTGTTTTTGCTGGTTTTAACGGAGTTAACAGACGTTCTCTTAATGCAACTTCTGGAGCACCAACATTTACCGCATTACCAGCCATTGTCCAAGGTGGGCAACCAGGATGTTACGACGGAATCATTGATCGTGATGATCCAAACATTCTTGTTGTCGGTACCTCGGAAGGAGTGTTTGTAACAGAAAATGGAGGCGCGTCATGGGAGATGGCTTCAGATGGATTCGAAGGAACTCCGGTGACTGAGGTCCGTCAGAGTTGGAGAACTTTTGAAGAGGGCAATAATCGTCCGGGAGAAATTTATGTCGGGACCTATGGAAGAGGTATTTGGAAAACGGCGGCCTATCTTGGAATTGGCGATAACAATCCGAGCACCCAGAGTGTTTTAGCCAAGATGATTACCTACCCGAATCCTTCAAGGGGAAATACTACGCTTTCTTTCGAGTTGGGCAAATCAGCCAATGTTCAAGTTGGTGTTTATTCCATAACAGGGCGTTTGGTGAAAGAAATCAACAAAGCCAATCTGGCAGCAGGGAAAAACGAGTTATACATTGACTCTGAAGACCTTCCGGTAGGAACGTACATTATCAAACTGGTTGCTGGCAAAGAAAGCCAGTCCGTGAAGTTTATTAAATTTTAAAGACCTATTCTAATAATGAAAGGGCCATTCTTACGAGTGGCCTTTTTTATTTAATCAGCGAATCGTCAACAGAGGCTGACAAAGTTCTCGAAGATTATTGCTCCGTAACTCCCAGAAACCTCAGGGTGGAACTGCACACCATAAAGTGCTTTACTTTCGTGCTGCATCACCTCGTTGATGCATTCGTCAGAATTTGCTACGAGCACAAATTCGTCAGGTATTGAGATGCTTTCGCAGTGGTCTTCTTGCATTTCAAAAACTTGAGGCAAACGGTTTAATATGGGACACTCTTCGAATTGTTCAATTTCATTCATGGAGCGGCATTCTTTCATGCGAGCTGCGGATGCATTGAACAACAATCCTAGGATTTGGTGTCCAAAACAGATGCCTAGTACCGGTTTTACCGTAGTTTTTAACCAGGTTAATTTTTCCAGGTAAGGGGCGATATTCTGCTCTGTGATTAAAATGGGTGCCCCACTTAAAATTATTCCATCAAAATTTGATGGGGTTGTTTCATCAGTTTCATCGAAAGGTAAGGTTATATAATCGGCGAATTCATAGAGCATTTCCTCAAGGTGAGTTATTTTATTGCTGCCAAAATTGATGATTAATAATTTTTTCAAAGAGCTTAGTTATGTAACTCCAAATGGCACGAAATGGGCCGATGGTCGGAATAGGAAACTCTATGAACTTTAAAGTTAGTGCAGTTAAGTTCTTCCGAGTTAAAAATATAATCAATACGTCCCGCTGGAATTTTTCCAATGTAGGTGCTTCCCAATCCCCAGTCAGATGAAAGGAAAGCATCGCGCAGTAATTTGTTAAATTGATGATACGTGTAAGAGATTGGAGTGTCGTTAAAGTCGCCGCACAAGACAACCGGGTAGGGTGAACTTTTCATGTGTTCAATGACTTTACGCGCTTGGTCAGCTCTTTTAGTATACGCCGTGCTCATTTTGCGAATCCCTAATTTTAGGGTCGAAAGGATTCCTTGGTCAATTTTTTTTCCTGGTTCACTGAGTCGAATCGATTGAAGATGTACGTTGTATACTCTGAATGTGTCTTTTTTAGCAACGATGTCCGCAAAAATACAGAAGTTAAAATCTTGCGGACCTTGATTGTCAAAAATAACATCTCCACGCGCAATCATGGGGTACTTGGTAAAAATGGAAATGCCAAAATTTCGGTGTCCGTTCTTGTTGTGCGCGCTTCGCTCATGGTAATCAACGGCTTGTAGAATGGCATTCAATGAGTCATAGGTTTCGAAGTTGGTTGGTTTATCCTGGCGATAATACTCCTGAAAAAAAGCGATGTCGGGTTTCTCTGTACGAATGAACTGAAATATTTTGTCGCGTGTTGCAGTGGAACTGTCGTCGTATAAACCAAAAAGACGAACATTGTAGCTCAGTAGCTTTACCGTTTTTTTCTCATTCGAGAGTTGAAAAAACACGACTCCCATGATTTTAAGGTGGTACGAAAAACTGATAGCGAGTGCAAATATCCCCCAATACTGCCACCTACTTTTTTTTAAGCAGGCAACGAATGTTAATATCAAGGTGAAAAGAACCCATAGAGGGAAAAGTAATCCGAGAAAGGGGAGAAAGGGAAGGGTTTGGGGATGGAAGTATGGAGCCCCCATGGACGCCAGTAATAGTGACGAAAACAACAGCAGCAGGTATAGTACAATACGGTTCATTTCTGGCCCTGTTTGAATAAAAATTCTTTTTCCTGACGACTGAGAGAGTCGTAACCGGATTTTGCAATTTTGTCTAAAATTTTATCGGTTTTTTCCTGATGGTTCATTTTTTCCTGATTATATTCCTCATCAGTTTTAAAACGCTTTTGCTGAGAACGTTTCGATGGATCTCTGCTACCTAAATTGCTAAGGCGACTCAGTAAATTGTGTTTACTGCTCGCAGGCAATTGCGAAAGAAAGCCCATCAACGCGCCACCAAGATGTGCAAAATGAGCAATTTCATCTTTGCTGCCTAACCCGACAAGGTCTTTGACTAAAAAAAATAATGCGAGGATGTAAATTGGGATAGGGACAATTCCTAGAAGAAGCACCGGGGTTTTGGGGCGGTAAATGGCAATTGCGGTAAAAATCGCCATAATTGAACCGCTTGCACCTACTACATAATGCGATGGAAACCTATCAGGCATCACCAGAGTTGACAAAAGTTCCAGAAGATTGCCAACTATTCCGCCCAATAGGTATAAATAAATCAATTTTCTGCCGCCAAATAATTGCTCGAACATAAGGCCTGAGAAAAACAAAAAAAGCATATTGAAAAAAAAGTGGTTTAAACTGAAATGAGTAAAAATAGCGCAAAGAAGGGTCCAGGGCTTGAACCCTAACTCCGCTAAATTCGTTGGGAATCGAAAAGCATTTATTAGATTGAATTCAAATACATTCAATTTATTCAGGATAAAAGATAACATCAACAAGATAAATACGGCCAGATTAATTAAAATCAAGCGGACTGTTACCTTTCCGTTGGTAATTTGAAATTTCAATTCATCCAAAAGGTTCCTTGATTGCATCGATTAATAGAATTGATTGCGGTCAGTTTTACGCCAATAAATAACAATTAGCGCTCCCATTATCGCTCCTCCCACATGCGCAAGGTGGGCTACCCGATCGCTCGGATTGTTTTGTAATGCCATGTACAATTCGAAGACAAAATACGCTCCAACCAAATATTTTGCTTTTACCGGAAGGGCAAAATACAGCAGAAATTCTTGATTTGGAAACAGTACAGCAAAAGCAGCAAGAACTCCAAATACAGCTCCTGAAGCGCCGAGCATGGTTGAGTAGGAGTTAGCAACATAATACGCTAAATCGTCGGGTATCGTGAGCAATTGATAATGTTTGGCAATCTCCGTGAAACAAGACTCCATATCGGACGAATTTTTTATGTAATAGTTAACGGTTGATACGTCATACCCGGAGGCGGATAATTTACCCTTGAGGCTAAAAATATCGAAGGCTGTGATGGTATTTTGAAGCAGGAATGCCGCAAATCCGCAAAGTAGAAAGAAAATGAAAAATCGTTTTGGTCCCCAAAGCCTTTCCAAATACCCCCCTAACATAACGAATAACCACATATTCATCAGGATATGCCAGAATCCGTCGTGAGCAAACATATGGGTGATTACTTGAAATGGTTGAAAAAGCGGTGAACCTATATAATGTGTACCGAGCAGTCCCTTTAAATCAAGGCCTTTTGCTCCCAACAGATAGGTTAGGATAAAGACCAAAATGTTGATAATGAGCAGGTTTTTGGTAACCTGTGGTACGTTGTTAAGCATAATTTATTTCAAAAATTGTGTTAAGTCTTCATTTCGGACAATGGAAATTATTTTTTCGTGGCTAGGACTTAAGTGGTGGTCCGAACAACGGAACAATTGATCGACAAGTTGCTGCATTTCACTTTTATTGCCGATTTGATAATACTTCGCGGAAGTCTTCGCCATATCCGCCAAAAGAATGTGGGCCAAATCTTGTTGTTGTTGATCTTCCATTTCCAATCGGTTCATAAACGCTTCGAAACAGGTTAGGATTCCTTCATCATGCAATATTTCGGGAGCGCCACTAATCGTTAATAAGGTATCTTGAATTTCAAATTTAAATCCAAACTGTTCCAATAAAGCAGTGTGAGGTTGGATTAAACGAAGCTCGTGTTTTTCGAGCGACTTTTCAATCGGAAACAAAAGCATTTGGCTATTTAACGGATGTTTCACAAAAGCTTCAATGCTCTCATCGTATAAGATTCGCTCTAAAGCCCTTTTTGTGTCGATGAGTAAGAGGCCGGAGGAAATTTTAGCCAGCAGGTATTTACCGGAACCTATAAATTCAGTAGCAACATGGGTGTTTAATTCGGGGATGGGGTTGGAAGTGACAGGCTCTTCGGTAACCTGATAAAATTCTTTCCAATCTGATGTGTTAGGAACGCCCGAACCAAAACCTTCCTTTTTGATGGCTGGGCTGAACGTTTTTTCTCTTGATTTTTTTTCCGAGTTAAACGGGTTAAACGATGGATCAACGAGAATTGTAGGTTCTTGTACGGGGTGTTGACGAAAACTTGAAGGCAAATCAAAGGCAGTTTCTAGTTCGAAATCCAAACTTGGCATCAAATTATATTTCCCCAAAGATTGACGAATGGTGCTAAGTAACAACGAATAGATAGATCTTTCTTCTTCAAATTTGATTTCCGTTTTGGTAGGATGAATATTTACATCCATTTTTTCAGGTTTGATGTCGAAAAATATAAAATAAACTGGGTGTGTTTTATCGGGTATGAGGTTTTCAAAGGCACGTTGAACAGCATGATTCAGGTAGCTGTTTTTAAAGAATCTCCGATTGGCAAAAAAGAATTGGTTGCCTCGAGTTTTTTTAGCCGTTTCCGGTTTTCCGAGAAACCCATGAATGGAGACAATATCCGTATCGGAGGAAATGGGAAATATTTTGTCAGCCCCTCCCTTTCCGAGTATTTCTGAAATACGGCGTTTAAAGTTGGAGGCGTCTAAATTGTATACCGGCTGATTATTGTTGTGCAAGACCAATGAAACTTCTGGGTGGGCTAGAGCAACGCATAGGAAGGCATCCTCAATGTGGTTAAATTCAATGGAGTCCGATTTAAGAAAATTTCTGCGCGCAGGAATGTTGAAAAATAAGTTTTTTACCTCCATTAGGGTGCCTTTTGCACAGATCAGTTCTTCTTGGGATATGAGGTTTCCTCCTTCAAAACGCACATGGATTCCTGTTGCAGCACCCTGAATTCTTGTCTTTAAATCAACTTGGGAAACTGCGGCAATAGAGGCCAGAGCTTCTCCGCGAAATCCCATAGTTCTCAGTTGAAACAAATCATCGATAGAACTCAGCTTGCTTGTCGCATACCTTTCAAAACATACTAAGGCGTCTTGTTCATTCATACCCGTCCCGTTATCGGAAATCGAGATTAAGGTTCTGCCCCCATCTTTTATCGACACAACAATTTCCGTAGATCCCGCATCGATGGAATTTTCCAGCAGTTCCTTGACGACCGAGGCGGGACGTTGAACTACTTCACCGGCAGCAATTTGGTTCGATAAATGGATAGGAAGGCGCTTAATTACCTGCATGTAAACTATGTCTCTGAACAAAAATAAGGATAATTCCGAGGAATTATCCTTACATTTTTATATTCTGGAGAGGGATTTCTTACATTCTGACTATCGTTCCCATATAGTCTACTTTTTCGCCTGGTTCAGGCTTTGATAAGCTGACTTTCCAAACGTAAGCTTTGTTGGTGTCAGCTAATTTTCCGTTTCGTTTATCAATACCGTCCCATGGCAGTAAGGCATCTGAAGTTTCATAAACAATACCACCATCACTGGGATCAACAATGATCATCCTAAATGGAGTATTGCGCTGTGTTAGGGCAAAAGGAATGAAATTGCTTTTGCGCAAGTCTTGCGACAAGGGTTCAAACGCATTGACCGCCAACAAGTTATAATCCTCGGCAACGTAAAACGTTTCAATCGACTTTCCACGACAACCCTGTTCGTTGGTGGTTTCGACACTCAGCGTGTAGGAGCCTTTATTGAAAGTTAACATGTCCATTTCTTTGCTGCAGCATGAAACGCGCGTGCCTTGCGCAGAAATATCTGTCACCGCGTTGTCGCTTTTGACGGATGCGTGACGTAACGGCAGTCCGGCGGTGTAGTAAAGTTCTCCGATCACGATTTCACTGTTGGATACTCCAACCACAACGTGGTTTTGAAGGGTTAACCCTGAAACGGAGTGAACGATTTCATAGGCGCCTTCCGTTAATTTGATTTTGCTCGAGGAGTTGGCGGTTATTTTCACTTCCTGCTCTTTGGTTCGAATAATGACCGCAAAGGCGTTCCCGTTGTGAACCTCCATTGGCTGGTTTTCACAGGTGGGAAGGACCAAAGAAGCAAAGTTATTTACGATTTCTTCTCCCTCTTTGGTTGAAGTAACTGGGGCGTTGTTTATTTCATCAGAGCTTTGAAGAGACGTTGGTTCGTTGGATGTTTTGTCGTTTGCGCCGCTTGATTGACGAAAGGTCGGTTGTGCGTCAGAGAACGCTATTGCCGTCGGATCGTAGTTGTTCGTTTCAACCTGTATGAACTTGTCTTGTTCCTGAGGTTTGGGGGTTTGCATGTCCAGGTTGTTGGGAGCCTGTTTCGCATTTTCCGGTTTTTGAACATCGGTTTCCTTTCTAACAGTTTTGTTCTTGTCAGCAACTTGAACTTTCTCCACCTCGCTTCCCGAAGTAAAATACCATGTGGCTACAGCCCCAACTAACACAGCCAGACTCGGCAGTCCCCATTTGAGAAACGGATTGGTTCTCGGTGGAACTGCAGCGTCGAGTCGTTTGGATAAATTTTCCCAAGCTGCGGGGTTGTAGGGCTCGCTTTGGGATTCTAGGGTCTTTTTAAATAGGTCGTCTAAACTACTCATGTTTCAATAGACTTTATTTACATTTTTCTTTTCTAACATTTTCTGCAAGTTAATGCGAGCCTTGGCCAAATTGGACTTGGAAGTACCTTCACTTATTCCGAGGATTTCCGCAATTTCTTTGTGGGAATACTCTTCAAATACGTAAAGGTTAAAAACCGTTCGATAGGCGGGTGAGAGATGGTTAACGCAATCCATTGCTTTTTGATAGGACAGTTGAAGCATTTCCAAATCTTCCGTTTCCTCTATTTGATTTACTCCGGGATCCTTAAAATCGTTATCGTTTTCCGATAAAAAAGGATTGCGCTTTGCTTTACGAATTGCATCAATTGCTGTATTCGAAAATATTCTGCGCATCCATCCTTCTATAGAGCCGCGAAAATCAAATAAATCCAATTTGTCAAAGACCTTTATAAACCCGTCTTGAAGTACCTCTTGTGCGCTATCTCTATCCTTGATGTACCGTAAGCATACCGACATCATTTTACCGTAGTACAACTCAAAGAATCGGTGTTGGGCTTTTCGCTCTTTTCTGATACAGCCCTCAACTAGATCTTTAAGATTCTCCAAGACTTTAAATACTTTACGTTAGGTTATAATTTGTAGTTGCTTGTCAAGAAATAAATTCTACTAATCTTTTTCGATTTTGGTTAAAATTAAACTTCTTGTAGTAATTTCGCAAAACGATTAGAAAACTAATAAAACTTCTCAACTTATGAAAATTACCGTTGTTGGTGCCGGAAATGTTGGAGCCACTTGCGCAGATGTATTGGCCTCAAGAGAAGTGGCTAATGAAATAATCTTGCTCGATATTAAGGAGGGTTTTGCGGAAGGGAAGGCTCTCGACATTTGGCAAACAGCTCCTATTAACCAATACGACTCTCGAACAATTGGCTCTACCAATGACTACACAACGACCAAAGATTCGGATGTTGTGGTAATTACCTCTGGTTTACCTCGTAAGCCCGGCATGTCACGCGATGATTTAATTGCCACCAATGCGGGTATTGTGAAGACCGTAACCGAAAACATTGTTGCACAATCACCTAATGCCATTATTATCGTAGTTTCCAATCCGTTGGATGTTATGACGTATTGCGCTTACCTCAATGCAAAAACGGATTCAAAAAAAGTTTTTGGAATGGCTGGTATTTTGGATACTGCTAGATATCGAGCTTTTTTGGCCACAGAACTCAACGTTTCGCCAAAAGACATTCAAGCAGTACTAATGGGAGGTCACGGGGATACCATGGTTCCGCTTCCGAGATATACCACCGTATCGGGAATTCCTGTTACGGAACTTATTGCGGAAGATAAATTGAACGAAATCATCGAGCGCACCAAGTTTGGAGGAGGCGAGATTGTGAAATTGTTGGGTACTTCCGCATGGTATGCCCCTGGAGCGGCTGCTGCGCAAATGGTGGAAGCTATTGTACGCGATCAAAAACGAATTTTCCCAGTATGCGCCTGGTTACAAGGTGAATATGGGTTGAACGATATTTACCTCGGAGTTCCTGTTGTTCTCGGTAAAAACGGTATCGAGAAAATCATTGAACTTCAGTTGAACGATGCAGAAAAAGCCTTACTGACAGAATCTGCCGAGGCCGTTAAAAGCGTAATGGATGTTCTCGACAACATGAACGCGAACGCTTAAGCCGGCATCTCATGACCCATTGAAAGGCTGCAGAAATGCGGCTTTTTTTATAATTCTACGGCTCCAATGTCCGGAGGATTCTGTCTTGGATTTCCCAAAATATCAAGGCTTAGCCCAGTATTAAAACCATTTCCGTTTAAGGGAGAATTTGGTAAATAGAGAAAATCACCCTGAGCCGTATTTTCGAATAAGGGGTTTTGGTTCCAAAGAACGTTGGTGTAAAAAGGATCCGAGAAAACCGAGTCGCTGCGAATTAAACAATGTGAAAATTGAAAGTTTAAGTTCACTCCGTTCATTGGAAGGGTGTCGATGGCCAAATTAAAGTCGTCGTTTCCATAAATGATACAGTTGGTCATAGTCCCTTCATGGATGGATCCAACATTGGTAATTCCCGAGATGGGATTTGCGTAATAGTTGCTAATTCCAACCGCAGATGCTTTGGCAGAACCGAATCCTAATAAATTACAATGGTTGAAATTAAAATCGCCTCCTTCGAGTACCAGTAATGCGTGCGTTTCATTGCTATGAATGATGCAGTTCTCAGCCCGTACTTTGGCTCCTGAATAAATAAAAACACCGTACCGCGACATGTTGAAAATCCGGGTATTGTTCAATTGGAGCGTGTAGCCCGTGTTAGAAGGGTCTTCATGAAAGAGGTGTATGCCTGACGTTCCGTTTTTAATAATGGCGTAATTGATGCTTGACGGTAAGGCTTCGTGAAAGTAAACACCATAGTATTGACCGGGAATTTCGTCGTACATGGCTTCTAAACGATCGCCTTGAAAAACTACTTCTTGGTTCAATGCACCTTGAACCTGAAGAGAGCCTTTGTAGACATATAAAAGTGCATTTTTATGGAGGTAAATGTTTGTTCCAGCGGGAATGGTTAAGGTTTTTGAAGAGTCCACGGCCGCATATCCGTAAATCACATGAGGTTTATCGTTTGGCCAAGTTCCTTCGTTTAAATCTTTGTAGTGGAAATATGCGTCTTGACCCCAAACGGCCAGTTTCACATATTGGTCTTTACCGTTCGTTCTAAATCTGATGGAGTCTTCAATAATCAGGGGTAAATTTTGACCGTTGACCGCTAACGTAACTTCTACAAAGGCAAACAAACTGTCTTTTCCCTCTAAGGTCATTTCTCCAAGATTGGTGCCTTTTACTCCATCAACATTGATTCTAAAAGGAGAACCAGCCCCTCCCATCAATTCAATTTCTTCAATTTTTACGGATTTATTGGAGGGATTGTAAATTTTAAATTGTTGGGTTGTAGAACCAACAGTCGTGAAAATCGTGTCAAATACGACGGTGTCTTTAGAAAAATAAATATTTTCTTGGGAAAAGGGCTTTAGTTTTTTACAACTGGTAAGCGCCTTGCTGAAGATAAGAGCAAGGATGACGCAATAAAGGAAATAGAACACTTTCATTAGCTGGGGTAACGCACAAACTTACGGAATATTCTATGGTCTAATTGTACTAAATTTACCGAATGAACCTTTTTCTTGAACAGATGTAATGATCGGCATGAAATACTCGACTTTTTACCTGCAATTTTCATGGTCTCTTCTCTTGCCAGGGTTGTTATTTGCTCAAGTTCCTCAAAGCAATAACAGCAATGGAAATTTACCACCACAGGAAGAATCCATCATTCCCGCTTTTGAGACCGACTCCGTTTTTACATACGGAGGTGCGGAGGACATGAACGTGAGAGGAGCCCGACAGGAATTCAATGCCTACGATGCAGAGGTCCATAAATTCAAGGCTGCCAAATCTGCGGTGAGGATGAATACCCGCTCCCGTTCCGCAGACCCAACTCAAGAGCAGGAATTGGACCGATTGTACATGAACGCCAATTCAATCAACCCATCAGAGCCGACCAACGGCGCCTTGTTTTATGAACTGGGTAATTACGATGCCTCTAGGGCCTATTGGCTAGAAAGGGCAGTAAAGGCAAAACCGAACGATGCTTCAATTTTGGAATTATGGTGCGCTGATGCCGTAGTTACGGGGGATAGCGTCAGTTTAAGTACAAGGTTAAATCGATTGGATAGCTTGGGTTCTTTTCCTCAAAATTTACGATGTTATGGACAGGATTTGTTCGCCTCAACACCTCTCGATGCAGTTTTAGTAAGCCACGGTCGATGGGACACGTTTGGTTTTTTGTTCGAACAACTTCAACACAAGAATTCTAAAATTATCAATGCCTCCTTGGAGTTCTTGCAAAGCCCACAATACCGTATGTTGTTGCAAAATAAGGGCTTAAAAATACCTTCTCAAAAGTCCGTAGATGTGGCTTTTTTTAAGGATCTGGTCCTATTGAATCCAGAGAAAACCTTTGCTTTTTCCATGACCATTCCCAGTGCCTATTTGGAGTCCTTTCAGAATGATATGGTTCCCGTTGGCTTGGTTTTCGTGTACCCCAACGAGTCTTCTGACGCAACAATTCTCCAACAAAATCGAAAATTAATGAAATCGTTGAGTTATTTAGATTGTGGGAAAGCTGCGTCGGTAGAATATGAAACGCTAAAAGATAATTACCTTCCCATGGTTGAAACGGTAGAACAACTCACCGATCATGCGACGAAAGAACAGGTTAAAGAAATTCAGGATAAGAAAAGCGTTATAAAAAAACGCAAAGCCCCGAAAAAATGAAGATCGTTAAAAACGGATTTAGCGATTACAGCGACGAGGAACTTATGCTGGCCATACAGCACGGAGAAAAGCCTGCGTTCAATGAATTGTACGCGCGATATTCCAATAAACTTTACGGTTACCTGCTTAAAATGCTTTGGTACAATGAGGTACGTGCTCAAGATCTATTGCAGGATTTGTTTGCAAAAATCATTACTCAACCTCACTTGTTCGATCCTCAGCGCAGTTTTAAAACATGGGTTTATACCATTGCCGCAAATTTGTGTAAAAATGAATTTAAACGCAATGATGTCCGGAAGGGAACGTTAAATGGAGTAGACCAATTCCATTCGCTTTCTTCGAATGAAAATCTTGAAAAGAACTTTTCAGAAAGCCAATTTCGAGAAGCTCTATCGCAGGAATTAAAACGTTTAGATGAAAAACATCGAGAAGTTTTTGTCCTAAAGCACATTGATGGTTTATCCATTAAGGAAATATCGGAGATTACCGGAGCGAATGAGGGAACGGTAAAATCGAGGTTGTTTTATGCCATCAAGAAATTGGCAGATTCGTTAAAAATGTTTGAATACGCACTAATTTAAAGCTATGGATTGGATAAAAAATAAATCGAATTATGCCAGTTTAAATGAAGAAGAAAGAGCAGAATTGAACCCGTTATGCAACGATGAAGCTTCGTTTGAGCGTGTAAAATCTCTTATTTTGGAGAGTGAAAAAATGCTACTGCAAGAAGCGCCTCAACGTGTCCTCACAAACTTGGACAGTTTGTTCGATGAGACGTATGCAACTCCAAAATCGAACAAGGGTACGACTTTTACTGCCTTTCACTATGGACTATTAGCAGTCGCGGCTGTTGTGGTAACGGTTTTAATGATTTACCCCGTAATTAACGAAGAACCCCCTTCTAAGCCGCTTGCAGACCAAAAAACCAATAAAGTCAACGTAAAAAGTCCGGTTAAAGTCGACTCCAACAACGAAAAGCACAACAAACAAATCGCAGAACAACAACCCATGTTGGCAAACCTCGATGAAAAAGATACCCAAGGAGGGTTTGTGGGGAATAGTCAGGCATCAACAGCGTCGAAGGAGGAACTTCTTGAGGCAGAGACGGTTTTAGCAGAAGAAGCTGAAACCTCAGGAAGCTATTCGCCGTCCGAATCGTCGACCTACAAGAAAGACGATCAACTTCTAAAAACGATAGATCATGAACCTAAAAGCGCATTTTGGACTATGACAGAGGACCTAATTCAAGATAAAAACGAAGAGCGAACGGATCAATTAATGGAAGTATCGTTATCAAAGGGGAAATCCAAGGTGAGCTTGAAGAAGATAAATACCGGTTCCATGTTGAAGAAAATTAAACCATTATTTTAAGTTTTTAAAATAAAATGTTCTTTATGTTGGGATGTTCGTTTCATGAGCATTCCTATTCGGAAAAAGTCGATGCTTAAGTGGAACTTTTCGGAGGCATAAAGCGTTTTCCATGCGTTGAACATGGATTCGCTCCAACGAATATCATCGAGCAGAAGCAGGGAGTTTTCGTGAAGGTAATTTTCCAATGCGGCACAATATTTTTCCAAGGCAATTCCATCGTGGTGCCCATCAATATAGATTAGATCGAAAGTCGCTGATGGTAAAGCATTGATAAAGTCTGAGAAAGGCTCGTTTACAAGGGTAATTTGCTTCGGATTTGGCGCATATTGTTGAAAATTGTTTCGGGCGATTTCTGCAACAGCTTTACACCCTTCAACGGTGGTGATTTTCGCTTCAGGGTGCCCTAAATGCATGGCTAAGGCGCCTCGGCCCAAAGAGGTTCCGAGTTCGAGGATGCTATTGGGTTGGTAATGTTGAACAAGTCGATAAAGTAAATGGCCTATTTTATGGGAAGAGCTGATCCGGTGAATTTCGCTTACTTTACGCGCGGCATTCAAGTTTTTTGAGCCAGCTCCGAAATCTTTAAATTCAATAATTTGTGGGTTACTGCGTTGTGCTTCGTCGAATTGCGACAAACACATTTTGATGGAAAAGGGCAATTGTCCACCTAAGGCATTCGTGGAAAGATCGTACACAAAAGGGGAGTGGATTCCGTGCCTTTTTTGGGCTTGTAGTTGATATTTTATACCTTCGAAGAGTAAATTCATAGAATAGAGAACCCCAAACTTACTTGATGGATTCCGATAAAGATACCCTAATTTCTCAACAGCGCGAGCGATTATTCTCTTCCCTTTCGGTTCCCCCTATTGTGAAGCCTTGTAAAATTGGGGAAGGAATCCTTGTTGTCAATCCTGCAGAATGCCAAAGGTACCGAGAAGCTTTCCTTTCCGATAAATCGAGCATCGTATTTTTTATTCCGTCCTCTGGTACCGGATCGCGTATGTTCGATTTTCTCCAACAATTTTTGGGTTCTTCAGGACAGGAGCAGGCCGAGGAGGCAAAATTATTTTTATCCAAACTTTCCTCTTTTGCCTTTTATGCAAATATTTCGGAGGAGTGGAGACGCAATATCGAATTGAAGGATTTTGATCTTTTGTCCTTTTGCGATTATTTGTTAGGTTCCAAGGGACTTCATTTTTCCGCTTTACCAAAGGCACTTTTTCCTTTTCACCGGGTAGATAACAGGAATTATTCACCGATGGAAAGGCATCTGTGTCAAGGACGTCTGTTTTCAGGGCGGATTCAAAGTTATCACTTTACACTCCAGCAAGAGCATTTTAGCTTGCTTCAAAATTTTGCAATGGAATTGAACGAAGATTTTCCGTTTGAAGTGGATTTTTCCGTTCAGTCTTCCAAGAGTGATTCTTACGTTTTTGATGAGTTTCAACGGGTATTATTCCATTCTTCAGGCGAATATTTAAAGCGCCCCTCTGGGCATGGCGCACTCATAGAAAATTTGAATAACCTTCATTCATCGTTAATTTTTATTAAGAATATTGACAATGTTCAGTGCCCTAAGCAAGATAATGAGGTGGTTGCATGTTGGGAGTTGTTAGCAGGAGTGTTTTTGACGGTAAAACAGAAGATTGGTGAAATTTTGCAATCTAAGGATATTGACGCATTGATTGCTCTAAATGAGCGCTACCAGGTTTTGGACGATTTGCAGTTGGGAGAATCATGGGAAACACTCACGCAGGTTCTTCTAAGACCCTTACGTGTATGCGGTATGGTTCGTAACGAGGGAATGTCGGGCGGTGGACCCTTCTGGATTCGCGATGAGGGGATTTTGAGCAAACAAATTATCGAAAAATCCCAGATAGACCCCGCTCAATTGTCCTTGTTATCGGAGAGCACACATTTTAATCCGGTAATGATCGTAGCCTCATCGTTTGATGCGCAGGACAAACCTTTCAATTTTGATGATTTCGTAAGGGAGGATATGTCTATGGCTGTTAAGAAAAACCATTTCGGAAATAGCGTTTATTACCTTGAAAAACCGGGCTTGTGGAACGGCTCCATGTTCCATTGGAACAGTGTTTTTATTGAAATTCCCTCCAGGTTATTCAGTCCTGTTAAAAATGTTATGGATTTGTTGAATCCATGCCATCATTGTCTATAGAGTTTCGGCCGTTGATTCTTCGAGTTTCTTCGATATTTTTCGGGATGCAGCCCAATCCTGTAGCCTATCAACCGTGCTGTAGATCATTGGTACCACGATAATGGTCAGGAACATCGACGAAGTTAAACCTCCAATGAGAACCCAGGCCAGTCCGTTTTTCCATTCCGCTCCTGAACCTTTTGCAATGGCAATAGGAATCATACCGAATACCATTGCTATCGTGGTCATGAGGATAGGTCTCATGCGCGTGCGCACGGATTCCAGCAGTGCTTCCTGCGTTTTTTGACCTTGAGATTTTAACTGATTCGTAAAATCTACAATCAAAATCGCGTTTTTGGCAACCAAACCTAATAGCATAAGCATGCCAAGCATGGTAAAAATTCCCATATTCGATGCACTTAAACTGAGGGCAAGCACGGCACCAATCAAGGACACCACAATTGAGAATAATACGACGAACGGATAGATGAAATTATCGTAGAGCACTACCATTATCAGGTAAACTAAAATAATCCCCACCCCCATGGCCATACCCAGGGATCCCATTGATTCTTTCTGCCGTTTCACCTCTCCTCCCCATTTCAGTTTCACGGAGGCATCGAGTGGATTTTTTTTCAAATATCGCTCGATATCTTGGGCAACATTTCCCGAGGCCCTGCCGAGTACCCAGCATCTCACCGTAGTGTTGTTGGCACGATTTTTTCGTTCAAGGGAACCATTTCCATTTTCCATACTGATTTTTGCAAATTCTTGCAATCGAATCATTTTGCCGTCATTTGTCGAAAAAGCCATAGAGGAGAGGTCTTCGAGGTTTTTTCTATCGTTGCGATCTACCATAACTCGAATGCCGTATTCTTGGCCTCCGTCGTTAAATTTCACATCATCGTTACCGCTTAAAGCATTTTGTAACTGCATACCAACAACAGCCACAGGAAGTCCCAATTGCCCCATTTTGTTACGGTCTAGTTCAACGCGAATCTCGGGGGTTACATCGTCCGTGGAAATGTAAGCATCTTTGGCCCCTTTGATCCCGTCCATGAAACTTTTTAGCCTCCTTGCTTCTTTAATTAGCGTTTCGTTATTGTCCGAGGAAAGAAAGATTTCGATTGGGGCCTCCTCAGATTCCACCGTTCCAATGTTGATGGCCCGTACTTCTACTCCCGGGTAGCTATTTTCTATTTTTTCACGAACTTGTGTCATGTATTTTATGGTTGGTAAAGTCTTTTGTAAACCATGTTTCATTTTAACCGTTATTTCAGATTTGCTTTCAGATCCAAAGGTGGCTGCCCCCATACCCGAACTTGGTCCGCCAACATTAGAAAACACTACTTTGTTAATTTCTTGTTGCTCCTTCAACATCTCCTCAATTCCGAGGGTAATTTGGTTGTTTTCTTCGATGGTAGTGCTTTTATCAAATTTTAATTTAAGCATGAATTTTCCTTGGTCTCCTTGGGCAACGAATTCCTGACCAACAATTCCTAAGGCCAAAGTGCTGAAACTGGCAAAGAAGATTACCGCGATAATCGAACCCATGATCCATTTGTGATTAAGAGACCACTGAACCAGCGTGACGTATTTTTCTGTGAATCGAGTTTGCAGTTGTTCGAACCAATGCAAGAAACGGTGGAAAACGCCTTTTTTCTCCTCAAGTTTAATCTCTTTCGCCATTCGTGAAGCCAACCAAGGAGTGAGGGTAAAGCATACCAAGAGAGACATGAGCGTCGAAATGACGACAACAATGGAAAATTGTTGAAGGATGTCGGATATGATGCCGTTTATAAAAACCACAGGTGAAAAAACAACAACGTCCACGAGCGTAATGGCCAAGGCTGTAAAGCCAATTTCGTTTCTCCCGTCTAAGGCCGCTTGGCGTCGATTTTTTCCCATTTTAAGATGTCGGTATATGTTTTCGAGCACAACGATAGAGTCATCTACTAAGATTCCAATCACCAGTGACATAGCAAGCAGGGTCATCAGGTTAAGGGTGTAACCTAAGGCAAACATGGCAATGAAGGTGCTTATGAGCGATGCGGGAATGGACACAAGAACAATAAGCGCATTTCTAAGGGTGTGAAGGAATAAGAGCATCACCACCGCCACCAGTAAAATGGCCAACTCAAGGTCGTGGAATACCGCATTTACGGATTCCATGGTAACCGTGGAAGTGTCTGTTGCCACGGTAAATTTAACTCCGATGTTCTTATATTTTTCCTGGAGTTCATCCAGCTTGTTCCTTGTAAGTTCCGACATGGATACCGCGTTGGCATCGCTCTGTTTTTTAATCCTTAGGCCAATGCCCTCCTGTCCGTTTAAACGGCACAACGAAAGTTGGTCTTTATTTCCATCGCTCACATCCGCAACGTCACTTAGGCGAACCGTGGATGTGCCGCTCGAAAATAAAATCAATTTTTTTATATCCTCAACAGATTGAAATTTACCCGATAATCGAACGGTCATTTGTTCCTTGCTGTCTTTGACTTTTCCAGTAGGAAATTCCACGTTTGATGCGGCAATTGCTTGGTTGAGGTTAGCCAAGGTTAGCCCATAAGATTTCAGTTTTTCTTTGTCTACATTTACTCGAATTTCACGTTTTTCGCCCCCGATCATTTGAATTTCCGCAACACCGGTTACTTGTTTTATTTGTGGCAGTATTTGATCCTCCATGAGTGCCATAAAATCTTTTCCGTTCATGTTCTCAGCGGTGACAATTACTTGAAGTACGGGGGTGGCGTTCGGCTCAATTTTCGCAATGACAGGTCGACTGCTGTTATCGGGTAGGTTTGCTTCAATGGTATTGATTTTACGTTGTACTTCTTGTAACGCTAAATTGATTTCGGTCCCGTCTTTAAATTCCAAGAGCACAACCGAGGCGTTCTCGAGGGAAAAGGTGGTGACTTCGGTGAGCTTTTCTACGCCGCTTAAGCCGTCCTCCAAAACCTTAGATACTTGGGATTCCACCGTTTGTGGAGAGGCGCCCGGGTAGGTTGTTGTAACGGTAAGAACAGGAGGCGTGAAATCCGGCATTAATTCATAACTCAATTGTTGGTAGCACAATAAACCGCCACCAATAAGGATGGTGAATATTACGATAATGAAAGAGGGGCGTTTTATGGAGAGTTCAGTGAGTGTCATGTTATTGAGCTATTTTGACGTTTTTGTTATTTTGCAAGTTAATCTGCCCACGAACCACCACTTGGTCGTTGGCCTGAAGACCACTTCGTACTTCAAGAAAATCGCCTTCGGACAATCCCGTGGAGAAAGGTACTAACTGGGCCTTACCTTGACGAACCACATATACCTGGGGGTTTTTTAACGAACCAACAACCGCTCTTCGGGGTATGGAAAGGCTGGTGATTTTTTGACTGCTTTGCATCGTGGCCGATCCGTACATGCCTGCGCGAAGCCGCATCCCGACATTTTTAACGATGATGTGTACTTTAAAGTTGTGGGATTTATCTGCCTGAACAGCGATGTTGGAGATTTTTCCTTGCAAGGTTTCGGGTAGTTGCTCCGCAGTAATATCAATGTTTTGATTCACTTTGAATTTTTGAATATCCCGTTCGGGAATGCTAATAGAAAGTTTTAGTTGCGATATATCGGTGATCTCAACGACCGGAGAACCAGCCCCAATCACAGAACCTAACTCGGTCAGTTTTTTAGTAATAACCCCCGAAAAAGGTGCCTTTATCGTGGTAGACGCTAATTGTTTTTGCAATTGTTTCAATTGAATTTTTGCGGCTTTAAGGCCTATCTTAGTTTTTTCGGCTTGCACTGCCGGAGCTGCATTTTGATTAGAAAGGGCGGTGTAACGTTCATTGTCTTTTTCTTGACCTTCAAGATTTACCTCCAACGCTTCGATTTGAAGTTGAATCATTTCGTTATCCAACTTAGCCATCACGGTGCCTTTCATTACTCGATCACCTTCCTCAACATTGATCGAAATCACTTTACCGCTAGCCTCTGAACCAATCATGTTTTGGCGAAAAGGTTCAAAAGTTCCGAGGTAGGAAAATTCACTCTGAAAAGTATACCATTGGGGTTTTTCAACTTCTACAAGCACGGGAGCGTCAACATCGGGTATGTAGATTTTTTCTTCCACAGATTGTTTATTGGCGAGCAGTCGGACGACGGTTAGTACAAGTAACACGATGCCAACGGCAATTCCAGCGAGGAGACTTTTATTCATTTTCATGGGAGATTATTTGAGTTGACTTATGGATTTTAAATACGTTAATTCAGCTTGACGTAATTGGAGGTAGGCCGCAACAAGGTTAGCTTGTGCTTGCTGAAGACCAGAATCGGCTTGCAAGAGTTCATTGGTGCTGATGGTTCCTTCTTTGAATTGCGCCTTGGCCGCTTCATAAACGCGCTCTGATAAGGTTAACTGTTCTTGATTCATTGCCAGGTTTGCCGTTTGCAGTTCTGCATCGCGTTTGGCGTTGGCTGTGGCCAAATTCAGCTGTTGCGCCGCGAATATTTCCTCGTTTTGAATTTTCTCTTTGTTGTACGCATTGACTTTTAATTTGTTTTGCTTTTCAAACCCATCAAATAGCGTCCATGCCAACCGCAAGCCTAAAAAAGCAGAGGGTATTCCCGTTCTAAAATTATTCTCCGGCTCCATGTTGTAATTGTAATTGTAGGCCCCGTAAAAGGAAAGGGTGGGCAAGTAGGCCATGTACGTTCCTTTTCGCTCTTCCAAGTTCATTTGTTTCTGCAATTGAATTAGTTCAAGTTCAGGCCTAACAGCGTTGGTGGATTCTACGATGGTAGGGTTTGAGGTAATCTCGTCGTTGGCAATTTCTAATGATTTATCGCTGGGTAAACCGACTAAGATGGCTAAAAGTTGCTGTAATTGAAGTCGTGTATTTTCCAATTTTAGGATTCCATTGGAAAGGTTGTTTCGGTTAATCTTGAGCTTATCAACTTCTGTCGGAATTACCAGTCCTTGAGCTACCATTAATTCCATATTTCGGATGAGCTCTACCATGTTTTTTTCATTTTTTTGAAGAAAGGACATTTGTTGGTTGATGGCTTGTAAAGCAAAATAGGCATTGGATACTTGGTAATGTACTTCTTGAAAAGCTATTCTCTCCTGTATTTGAACGATTTGGGCGTTAATGGCTAGCGCATTTAGCCCATAATTCAATTGAGGGTTGAATAAAAATTGCGTGAGTTGAACGGTGTTGCTGAGGTTAATGGGTACCCCAAATTTCACCTCGGCAAAAGTACCCGGAGGCCCGCCAAAAAAATCAGCGGGGACAATTTGACCCGGTATGATGGCATTGTACCGATAATCGCCGGTAGCGCTTACCTGAGGGTATTGTTCAGCTAAAAATGCTTTTCGCTGATAGCCATTAGCAGCGATTTCCAGTCGAGCGTTTTTTAAACCAATGTTGGCGGTGTCTGCCATTTTAAGCAGATCACTCAGGCTGTATGTTTGGTTGTATGCCAAGGCATGAACAGACAGGCATATATATAGTAAATAGCTACGCATTCAATAAAATTTTGTCGTTGGGAAATAAATAATTGAGTATCATCGAAATGACATGGGTTTTGTGCGTTTTCAATTGCGCCTTGTATTCCTTGTCGTTGACCCCGTGTATCACTTTCATGAGAGGCTCGGCCATAAATGGATAGTGGCAGTTTGATACGATTAATAGGGTTATCTGCACCATGTCCATGGAACGCATTTCACCGGTCGACTGGAGTTTTTTAGCCTCGACAAAAACACCTGATTCATCTACCATTTGTAAAACAGGAAGCATATCTTCGATCGCCTTTGGATTTCGGGAGAGTTCGTTGAGTACAAAATTGGGGATCTCCGGATGCTCAGCTAAAAAGGCAAACTCACGTTCGATTAAAAGGCGAATTTTTTCACGAAATGGAAGATCGGAACAGAAAACTTGAACCATCGACTTTAAAAAGTCCTGCATTACCGATTCGAAGATAAGGGCAAATAATTTGCTTTTAGATCGAAAATAATAATTCACCAAAGCGACATTCATTCCAGCTTCTCGGGCGATTTCCCGTGAAGTACAATTAACAAACCCTTTTTGGATAAAAACGGCTAGGGCAGCGTCCTTTATTTTTTGTTCGGTTTTTTTAATCATTGGTCATTCGTAGTACAAAATTAAACAGAGAAATTAAACAATTGTTTAAATTATGGACAGAAAATAAAAAAAGCCCGAAGCATCGGGCATTAAACTCGCATGTGGAGGGGATTATTTTTTGGTTTTATCCGATATCATTGCCTGAATTTGGCGCATCGTATTTTCCATTCCTTGCGGTGATCCGTCAATGAAAATCGTATTTCCATTTCCAAATTCGGCAAAGTTTTTTATCGCTTCCGTCCACATGGAAAACAGGATCACGTTCGTATCCAAATTGGCTTGCTGCATTTGTTCAGCCGCTTCAGTCATTCCTTTGGCAACTTCTTGACGAAACAGGGCTACGCCCTGACCGCGCAGCATTGCGGCTTCTTTTTCGGCCATTGCGGCAATTTTAATGGCATTTCCTTCCGCTTCGGCTGCTTTGGTTTTGGTGATCAACAATGCTTGGCCTTCGTTTTCTGCGGCGGCTTTTAAGTTATTGGATGCTACCACCTTGCTCATGCTTTCCATGATGGCTTGGTCGAAGGTGATATCGTTGATTTGCAAATCGATGAGGTGGTAGCCCCAGGACTCTAAGGTGTGGTCGATTTGCCCTTTAACACTTTCTACCAATTCGTGCCTTAAACCAAGAATTTCTGCTTGCTTTTGACTCGCCACATACGAGCGAATAGAACCTTCGATGGTTCGGATGAGTGCTTGCATGAGGTCTTTGTTGCTTATGAATTTGAACGCTACTTTTTTGATCGTTTCCTCCTCCTCATCCATAACAGAGTACAATAACATGCTTTTAAAAAAGACATTCGCCTGGTCTATGGTAACGGCTTGAAATTCCATTTCGATGCTTTGATTTTGCGAAGAAATCCGCTTAAAGACTTTTTCGAAAAATGGAATTTTAAGCCTCAATCCGGGGGCTGCTGATCTTCGATACTTGCCAAAAAGGGTTATCACAGCAACTGTTCCTTGATTCACCGTGAAGAGGCCGCTGAGAATCACTAAAAGAATGAAACCAAGTAAGTAGAAAAGGGGCATGTTTAGGGTTTTTTAAAGGTTATTTTTTGAGCGCTCGCACAATT
>Ga0194133_10000175_pt1 | contig 134448 bp, 122 predicted proteins | sample TA2KigOf40mmetaG_FD_155448 | JGI IMG/M metagenome (GOLD analysis project Ga0194133, IMG submission 155448) | Freshwater microbial communities from Lake Tanganyika, Tanzania - TA2015055 Kigoma Offshore 40m | ecosystem: Environmental > Aquatic > Freshwater > Lake | place: Tanzania: Lake...
ATGACATCCAGACGTTGCCCGGGCCGGATCGATTGGGCTACTGTGAAATCCTGAAAAGGCATATCACCACGTCGATTTTCAAGCTAGCGGAGGTGGCGATGACCGACATTCAGCTGCGGTACTTCCAGGAGGCGGCCGATCGCTCCAGGGCGGAAGGCGAGGCCAAGGGCAGAGCTGAGGGCAAGGCTGAGGGCGAGGCCGAAGGCCGTCACGCCCAACTGCTGCGTACGGCCACCCGACTGCTGGGCCGCCTGGTGGCCCTCCCCGGCCCCGAGGCGCTGGCGAAGATGGAAGCCCTGCCGATCGAGGCGCTGGAGCAGCTGACCGAGGACCTGCTGGATTTCAAGGGTCCCGACGATCTGGATGCGTGGTTGGCGCAGAACTGAAGTAGGGGCGCCCCCGCTGAATCAAGAACTACTCGGCCATTCCCCTGGATCGGGCGGGGACTTCCGGAACGGGCGAACCGGGAGGCGTAGCGGTTACGGGGAAAGCTCGAGCCCCACGCATCAATACCCTGCTAAGGCGCAGGCCGCGTCAGCCAGGCATTGGCTCCGTCGAACAGGGCCAGCCACGCTCCCTGCAACAAGACACCCGCACCATGGCCCTTGATCTGCTCGTCAGGCTGGGCCATCAGGGCGAGACCTGCGGCCATGTAGCCCACGTCCAAGGCGGCGTTGACCAGGTACAGGTCGTGAAGCCAAGGCTTGTGACCGGGATCCGCGGGCAAGGCACGGCGCTTCTCGAAGTCCTGCACGGCCCAGAGACCAATGCCCGCGTCGATCACTCCCCAGACGACCTGCTGGGTGGCGAAGGCCCGGGTCCAGGCGTCGGTAGGACGTGCAAGCAGGGCCGCACCCGTACCGATCGACGCCAGACCCCAGCCGGTGGTCAGCGTCATCGCCTGCTGCTGCTGGTTCAACAAGGCCAAATCCGGCAGACCGACGGCGACGCTCGTAACCTCGGCCGCACGGACGGGGGGGGCGGCCAGCAGCCACGCCCCAAGCGCGACCGGCAACCAACGGACCCGGGACATCAGCAACCTCCAGCCTGTCACTGCTGGCCGTCCGAAGGGGGAGCCGCCAGGAAACCGGTTCCACCGGTACGTCCCTTCTTGCCCGTCAGTTCCTTCATCAGGCGAAAGAGCAGGTCGGCCCGCGCCTGGGCTTGGTCGCGCACCTTGCACAGGCGCTCTCGCTCCGCCACCCGCGCCGATCGACGTTCCTGCAGGGCCAACGCCTCGAGCACTTCCGGCAGCGGCTCGCCATCTGGTCCGGGGGGCAATGCGGGCACACGGACCGGTTCGTCTGCCAACTCCTCGGGCGCCATCGCCTCCTCGAAAGCCCGCAGGGCCTCCGTCTGCAAGAGCACGGTCGCCACCTGATGATTCCGCTCGTCGGACACGACCTTGTACATGTATTTGGCGTCCTGAAACAGGCGGCTGGCCGTGGGGTCATCGAAGAACGCATCGAGGAAGGCGAGGCGCTCCTCGGAGGCCTCGTCGGGCGGGAGGCCATCTCCGGGGAAGACGTTCCCGGTACCCATCTGGGGCTTGGGTGTCGGCGGCACCACCAGTTGCTGGGTCACAGGTGCCGTGGACTTGGGGCGTGGCGCAGCGGCCGCGGCGGCCGACGGCTTGAAGACGTCCGTACCCGAGCGGACAGGCCCCGTGCCGGGTCGCTGGACAACCGGCTGGGGGGTGGGTTCCGGCTGGGGCTTGGGCGTGGCAGCCATGTCCAGCAGGCGCCCGAGCAGGCCCTTCTTCGGAGATGCGTCGTCCTGTCCCATAAGCGTTTCCTACCCTGACGACGCTTGCCTCTCCCGCCAAGTTACGGATTGGCGCCCCGCAGGGTAGGGAAAGAACAGGTCCGCGAACTTGGCGGTCCCCCTTCTTCCGAGGATTCCAGACCATGTCGAGTGTGCCCAGCTTCAGCACCAGCACCGTGTCCATCTCGCCTTCGGTACAGGCCCGCCCCAAGGTGGAGGGCGGCGGGACGGGCGGCAATGCCGAGGCAAAGCCGGCGGCAGGGCAGCGGGACAACTCGTCCGCAACCAATGCCAAAACCGAGGACCTCTCGAAGACGGCCAAGCAGGAAACGAATCGCGAGGTCCAGCGCCTGTTGCAGCGGGCCGAGGACAACAAGGCTCGCAACCAGGCCACCCCGGCTCAGGATGCAGCGGTTGCCGGTGGCTCCTACACCGTCAAGACGGGTGACACGCTCGGGGCCATCGCCAAGGCCAACAATGTCTCCATGGCCGAACTCAAGCAACTCAACCCCGACCTGTTCAAGGACGGCAAGGATGCCAGTGGCAAGCGACGTGTCGCCTCGGGAGGCCTGATCTTCCCCGGGGACGTCATCAAGCTGCCCGCGAAGCAGGGCCAGAAGCCTGCCGAAAAGCCTCCCGCAACCGGAGGTGGCCAGACGCCCCCGGCCAGCCCGACCCCGCCGGCCGCAGGCGATGAGCCGAAGAAGCCCGAGGTTCCCGAAGCACCCAAGGCCAGCCTGCCCGGGGACAAACTGGTGGGCGAGGCACTCAAGAACGGCAGCGTCGCTGGCAAATGGACACTGACCGAGCAGAAGCAGGTGCTCGACTCCGTCAAGGCCCGTGTCGACGACCTGATGAGGACGGCGAACGACGATGCCAAGCCGGTCAACGAGCGCCTGAAGGCGACCAAGGAAGCGATCAAGCTGGCGGACGACATGCTCGGCATTGCCAACCGCAGCGGCAACTATGACTTGGCCGAAGAGCTCAAAGGCGTCCTCGACAAGGACGCCGCCGGCAAGCTGGCGGACAACCTGAAGGTCAAGGCCGGGGATGCCGACGCCGTCCGCTCGGCCGTCCGCGAGTTGGACCCCGGCAAGCCCGAACAGTTCAAGGCGCTGGCGGACCAGATCCGCAAGGACCAGCCGGCGCTCGCCGGGATGCTGGACACACTGGCCAACCCTGCCTTGTCCAAGGATGTGCGCGACGAGCTGATGCAGGCCGTCGAGGATGATCGCAACACGGCCAAGGACCTGCGGGATGCCGTCAAGGAGATCCGCAACCCCGCCGACGCGGCCGCCGTCGCCAGTATTGCCACGGCGCGTGGCCAGACGGCCTTCGCAGCCAACGTCAAGGCCGCTTCGGAAGCCACGTCCGAGGGCGTCCGCGAGAATCTGTACAAGGCGATCGGAGGCGGCACCTTCTGGACGTCGGACAAGGGCGCCCTCTCGGAAGCCCGCGACGAAGTCGTGACTGAAGCTGACCAGAAGGCTTTCGCGACGGTCGCCGCAAACTTGGGTGGCATCTAGCCCGAAAGCCTGACGCCCGTCCCGCAAAGGCAGGGCGGGCGTCTTGTCTTCAGTCCGTCACCCAGGACACGCCAGGAGGCAGCCAGGTCCAAGCGGCCGTGGGCGGCACGGGAGCAAAGGCGATCGAAGCCGACCAATCCTTCTCGAAGGTGCCGCGGACGGATCCGAGCAGATCCGCCTCATCGAGGATCAGGCCCACCTCGCGGTTGTTCTTGATCGAGTTGGTCGTGAGATTGACCGAACCCACGTAGAAGCGGTTGTCCGCGGAGACCATCTTGGCGTGGATGACGGGTTCGGCGATCCAGCGAGCATCGATGCCCAGTTCCTTGAGGCGGGCGGCAGCCGTTGCGTTACCCGGGATATGTTGCGGATCGCCCATCAGGACGCGGACCTTGACCCCGGCCTTGGCGCGCTCACCCAGCGCAACAAAGGTTGCCTCGTCGTACATCACCTCGTCGTAGACCTCAATGGCCTGCCGCGCGCTACCGATCAGCTCCTGCAAGCGCGACTCGGCGTTGATCGGGCTCACGACCAGCCGGGGCGAACTGGGTGCCCAAGGCTTGTGGGTCCAGTCGGCATCAAAGAGGGCGTTCATGTCACGCACGTCCTCGGCGCGGGTGTCCACGACGCCAAACTCACGGTTGCGGGTCATGCCCGACTTGGACATGTTGGCCGTCAGAATCCACGCCTTGGCCCGGTCGACGATCATGAACTTGCTGTGGGTGAAACGGAACCGGGGATCGCTCCACGCCACCATCACCTTGGTCCCCGTCAGCTTCTTGAGCGTCTCCTTGTTGATGGGCAGGGGGCTGTTGGGGTTGGACGGGTTGTAGGGAGCCGGATCCAGCATCAGGCGGACGCGAACACCCCGCTCGGCCGCGTCGGCAAGCGCCCGGATGATGTCCTCGTTCGAGAGGATATAGACTTGGACATCGATGGTCCGGCGCGCAGACGCGATGGCCTCGATCATCGGGGCGACGCCCACCTCGGGCCAAACGAGCAGGCGAGTGTCGCGGGCACGGGCCGCCGCCTCCACGGTGGCCGTGGAGGTTCTGACGGCTGGACCGAGGGCTCCGCAAGCCGTCAGGGACAGGGCCGCCGCCAGCAGCATGAAGTGACGCGAGGCGCGAATCACGAGGACCACCTTCCGAAAAGTTAAAAACCCACCAAAAGGGTTATCGTCAGCTCAAGACCTTTTCTTGCTTCCTTAAGCTTGCAAGGTGGTCATGATCTTGCGGACATACTGCCGCGTCTCGGCATACGGAGGAATGCCCCCGTGGGCGCGAACTGCGCCGGGGCCTGCATTGTAAGCGGCAAGCGCCTTGCGAAGGTCCCCGCCGAAAGTGTCGAGCTGCTCCTTGAGGTAACGCGCCCCGCCCACCAACTGCTGCCAGGGGTCGCGGAGGTTCGTCACGCCCACGGACCTGGCCGTCGCCGGCATCAACTGCGTCAGGCCACGCGCCCCGACGCCGGACCGCGCCCCGGCATTGCCGGCCGACTCAGCCTGCACGAGGGCGCCGAGGACCCTGGGCGAGATACCGACCGTCCGCGCCGCCTTCTCGATCATGGGCCACCAGCGCCGGACGGCGGGCGTCAGCGAGGCCGAGGGCCTTGTCGTCACGGCTTGGGCAGCAGGCTTGGTCGGCGGACGGTTGCCGGGCACCGTCCTCAGGTTCAGGACGTGACCCGGATGGATGACGTGCTTGTTGCGAATCCGGGGATTGGCTCCAGCAATTGTTCCAACGTCATGCCGTGACGGCGGGCCAAGCTGAAGAGTGTGTCACCCTTGGCGATTCGTACCTGCATGGGGAGCTCCCGCCTTTGATGCCGGACAAGACCCCCTTCGGGGATTTCACCTCCGGCAAGGCTTGATTTCACGCACACTAAAAAATCCTTTGGTCCCTGGTTGGCATGACGACCGGGCAGGGTATGGTCAAAGCCATGAGGTCATATGCCTGATGGTCGATTGGCTGCACAACGCGCAGGCGTGGCTGGCGCTCGCCGCCGTACTTCTGCTTGCGGAAATCCTGACCACCACGTTCTTCCTGGCCTGCCTGGCCCTGGGGGCGCTCGCCGCCGCAGGGTCGATTGCGCTGGGCCATGCGGGACAGGAAGCGCTGGTCGCCTTTTCGGTCGCAAGCGTTCTCTCGATGCTGGCCCTGCGCCCCTTCATGCTCAAGATGCTGCGACCGGCTAGCGAGGTCCGCACGAACGCGGCAGCCATCATCGGCCAGGAAGGCCGCGTCACCGTTGCCATCCGGCCCGACATGGATGAAGGCCGGGTCCAGGTGGGCGGGGAGGACTGGTGGGCGGTTTCGTCGAATGGCGAACCCATCGCGGTGGACTGCCGCATCCTGGTGCTGGCGGTCGACGGCAGCAAACTGACGGTGCGCCCGTCGGATGACCCCTCGCCCCCACTCGTACCCCCCGGACAAGGAGCTTGATTCGTGGAAAGCATGTTTCCCCTGCTGCTGTTGGCACTGATTGCGATTGCACTCATCAGCAAGGCGATCGTCATCGTCAAGCAGAGCGAGGCCATCGTCGTGGAGCGACTGGGCTCCTACCACCGCACCCTCTCCTCGGGACCCAACATCATCTGGCCCATCATCGACATCCCCAGGGAAGTGGAGTGGCGTTACAACGTCGAGAACAGCAAGGGCCGCCAAGCCGTCGTCCAGCAGAAGGTCCTGCGCATCGACCTGCGTGAGACGGTCTTCGACTTTCCCCGGCAGAACGTCATCACCAGGGACAACGTCGTCGTCGACATCAGCGCCTTGCTGTACTTCCAGGTGACGGACCCCGTGAAGGTCATCTATGAAATCGCCAACCTGCCCGACGCCATCGAGAAGTTGACGCAGACCTCGTTGCGCAACGTCATCGGCGAATTGGACCTCGACGAGACGCTGACCAGTCGCGACACGATCAACAGCAAGCTGCGCTCGATCCTCGACCAAGCCACGCACAAGTGGGGCATCAAGGTCACCCGCGTCGAACTTCAGGACATCACGCCTCCCCTCGAGATCAAGGGGGCGATGGAGAAGCAGATGCGGGCCGAGCGGGATCGCCGGGCCGCCATCCTGGAGGCCGAAGGCCAGAAGCAGGCGCGCATCCTCGAGTCGGAAGGCATCAAGGATGCCCAGATCAACCAAGCCGAGGGCGACAAGCAGGCCCGCATCATGTCCGCCGAAGCCGAGGCGCAGGCGCGTCTGCGCGTCGCAGAGGCCGAGGGCCAGGCCATCTTGCGAATTGCCGAGGCCGTGCGCATCGCGGGCGGTGATCCTACGGCCTACCTGCTGGGAATCCGCTACATCGATGCCTTCCGGGAGATCAACGCCGGCAGCGACACCAAGACCATCTACATGCCCTACGAGGCCTCGGCGATGCTGGGTGCGCTGGGTGGACTGACCCAAATGATGGGCAAGGGCGCAAACTCAGACACGTGATGTCTGGCACAGCCGGAGAAACACCGCGACAATTTGGAACCACGGGGTAAGGGTAAATTATGTTGCCCGTGAGTCCCATCATCGGCAGGCGCCTGCCTGCGTTCTTGGTGACGCTCCTGCTGGCCCTCGTGCAACCGGCATGCACGAGGGTGGTGCCTGTAGCGGGCGTGCCTGCGCCTGCCTCCCACACGGGGAGGCTTGAAGGCGAAATCCGTTTCGGAGGCGCACGGTCGACGCAAGCCTACGGCGTCCGGGATGTCGCCGTCGCCGCCACCGTCTCGATCATCGACATGACGACGAGCGAGACCATCGCCACGACTCTGACGGATGCCAGTGCGCGATTCAATTTTGCAGCGGATGTCACGGGCAAGCTTGCCGTCGAGACACCGTACATCCTCGAGGCCATCAAGGGCCTGTCGGCCAACAGGCCTGGCGTCGCGGCCGTCCGGGTCAGGACCGTCTTCCTCAAGGCCACCACCGGCTTCTACTCGATGAGCCAGAACGGCATCACCATCACGCCGGGTACGACCGCCGCCTCGATCATTGCCAGCTTCGAAGGCATGGACGGACGCTTGCTCATCGACCTGTTCGCCGATGACGGCTTCAACCTCATTCTCTTGGCCAAGGACGCCATCGGCATGACACAGACCAAGTTCGATCTCGTCGACGGCCTTGCCCGACAGGCCATGAGCGAGGACAGGGATCCCGTCGAGGCCATCATCCGTGATGCAGGAGTCTACAAGCTCAAGGGCGGCGCGGCCTCGGCCGTCAATGAGCTGCGTCTCCTCGCCATGTCGCCCAACCCCGCCCCCGAAGGCGGCATCGTGACTCTTCTAGGCACCAAGCTGCAGGAAAACGGCAATCGGACAACCGTCAAATTCGGCACCTTGGTGGCGCCCGTTCTCGAGGCAGTCCCCAACGGTATCAAGGTGCGCGTCCCGGCCGGGGCCGTCACGGGCACCTTGTCGGCTGTCAATGCCTCGGGCACTGCCACCATGAGCATCAACATCATCCCACCCGTGGCCGGGCAGAACACGCCGACAGGTGATGGCAGCCGGTTGCCCGGTGGTCAATTGTCCGGCAACGTGCCGCCCGCGATGGGTGGAGCCTTCGAGCCCTGATTCTGGAAGCAGGAGAATCAATCGTGCAAGACCCGACGCAGGCAACTCGCCACCCGGCGAGGTTCTTCAGGTTCGCCGTTGCTGGCGCCCTGGCGCTGGTGCTGGGTTGCCAGCAGATGGTCCAGCGGGGTGAACCCGCCAGCACCGGGAATCCGGTGACGGCAGGACAGGCTCCGGATGTCCAGGTGGCAGCCATGGCCCCCAAGCCAGCCCAGCCCGGCCAGCTGACCTCGGCCGAATTCCTCAAGCAGTGGCGGGAACAGAAGATCGGCGACCTCGATGGCAGCGTCGATGTCACGGCTGAGGTCGGCAGGAAGATCCAGGCCTCGGTGGCCGAGGTCGTGTCCTTCGCGACCATCTCGCTGATTGATGCCGAGAGCAATTCGGCCGCCGCGAGCACCGTCTCAAATGGCCGGGGCCAATTCACGCTTTCGATGAACGGCTTCATCCCCGATACGGGCCGCGCCTACTATCTGGAAGCTTCCAAGGGCCTGAACGGCCATATGCCGGGCAGCCCGGTCGTGCGGTTCCGCACCCTCGTCCGCTGGAACGGATCGAGCTGGGAATCGCTGTCCGGCAGCACCATCAGCATCAGCTCCCTCACGACGGCCGTCTCCATCGCGGCCCAGCTGGCACCATCCACCTTCGACCCGGCGACGCTGATGAACAAGATCAATGCCTCGGTCAAGCCGCCCATCCTGAACCGGGCGCCTGCCGCGCCGACGGGTTTCACCGATGCCCAGATTCTTGGGCTGGCCACGGACGTGCTGGCCTTCCTGACGGCCAATATGGACCCCATCGGCGCCCTGTCGGACGTGGCGCCCGCCATCACCTACCAGAGCACCGACTCGGCACGGCCCGGCCAGACGATCGAAATCCGGGGCAAGGGCTTCAGCCCGACGGCCACGCAAAACCTCGTGACGTTTGGTGGCAGTTCGCCCGGTGCCATCCTGGCCGGCGGAACCGAGCGCCTGTTCGTCATCGTGCCCGCGGACGCCGCGACGGGTTCGCTCGTCGTGACGACGCCCCGGGGAGCGGTCACAGGCATGACGTTCTATGCAGGCCGAGCCAATCCGGTCTTCAAGATTTCGCGGTGGTTCCCGGCGGCAACCTTCTACCAGCCCGGAGAGGAAGTGACGCTGCTGGGCTTCGGGTTCTCGAACGTCCCGTCGGGCAACACAGTTGTCGTGGGTAACGTCACGACGACGCCCTCCACGTGCGACGAGCAATTTCTCGTCTTCAAGGTGCCTGAAGATGCAACGAAGGGACCCATCAGTGTCCGGACCAGCGCGGGCAACAGCAATGAGCTCAATATCAAAATCGAGTTCAGACCTGTCATCAAGGACTGGTTTCCGAGGGCTGGTGCCCCGCGAGGGGAACTCCAGATAACCGGCACGAACTTCGGCAAAGAACGGGGAACTCTGACCATTGGCAATACGGAGGCGAGCATCCTCGCGTGGACAGACACCGAAATATCGGCAGCGGTGGCGAACGGCAGCATTACGGGAGACCTGACAGTTACCCGGAAGACTGGTGGGGCGACCAGCCCTGGCCGATTCACGGTGCTGAGCGGCACTATTTCCAGCTGGCAGTCCTCGACGACGACAAACCAGTCCCATCAAGGGGGAATCATCGCCCGGAAGGGGAGATTCCTCTACGCGGCTGGAGGGTATTCAAACAGCAACGGATATAACAGCAGTGTCGAGCGTTGCACCTTGAGCGATGATGGTTCCTTGGGTGGATGGTCTGTCATGAGTGGCGTCAGTCAAGGCTGGACCTGGAATATGTATGGTGGCGAAGGCCCCAGCAACCAAGCACAAGTGATTGGTAACTATTTTTACGCTTATGCTGGTTATAATCCGGGCGGCTACGGATATAACGCGGTAAATAGAGCCCAGATTCTTGACAACGGCGACTTTGCCGGCAACTTCTCGCCTTCCGGCATCACGATGTCCCAGAACATCTACTATGTTGGCTATTTCAGGCGCATCCGAAACTATGTCTATAGCTTTGGCGGCTACTGGAATACGGACATCATACAGTCCGCAGCAATAAATGCCGATGGAAGCCTTCAGCCCTTCCAAAATGTCTCGCGGTTGCCTTCCGCCATCTATGGTGGCCACTTTGTCACGGCTGGACGGTATATCTATTGCCTTGCCGGCTACAGACCCTGGGACCACGGACACTACGGCTGGATGTATCGGGCGGAAATCGACCAGAACGGGGCCATCACGAACGGATTCCAGTACTTGTCACGCTCAACACCTTGCAACGTTTACGCAGGAAACACGGCAGTCATCGGTAACTACATCTACCTTTTCGAAGGCTACGACAACAACTGCACCGGATCTTGGAACCAGGGATACGTCTTCCGGGCGCCCTTGGACGCTAACGACAACCTTGGAAACTGGCAACAGGTGGGCTCCATGCCTGCAGGGACACACTATCCGAACTACGCTATCGTAGGAAATAAAATTCATATGTGGGGCCACTACGCGAACGCTCACTACGGAACTATCTTTACAGGCACTATCAACTAAACCCCAAGGAAGGCAAGACACCCGATGAAACGCGTGACACCCCGGGGGGCACTTGTATCAGGCCTCCTACTCCTCTCCATTCATGCGGGCGGCTGCACCGGCACGGCGGTTCCTGGTTCCGCTGCGACGAACGTGCCCAAGAAATCGCCCGCACCCAAGCCTTCAGCGGCCGCGCCGCGAGGACCAGGCACGGACAGTATGTCCGGCTCGATCGGGGGGGGCAGCAGCCCGACTCCGTCCCCTGCCACCTCCTCTGCTCCGCAGGGAGGTCAAACGGCAGGGGAAGCAAGTGGCGGGGCCGCCTCACCAGCGCCGACACCAGCCTCGGGCAGCGGCACTTCAGGCGGCTCAAGCCCTCAGGTGCCGGTGCCAACTGCAACAACCCCTCCCCCGTCTGGAACTCCGTCCTCGGGCGGAAACGACCCTGCGCCAGGCAACAATCCCTACTTCCCGCTGGAATCGTCCGACATCAAGTTAATGATTGGCAGTTCCATTGTCGGCAATATGATCAGTACGATCTACGAGCCGGCGCCCGACGGGAACAACTCCCTGAACAAGCCAACCACGCTGAAACTGACGGCGTCTGTCTTGCTCAATAACCTCTCCACAGACAGCAGGGCCAAGTGGGAATCCAGGAACAGACTTGTGGCAATTGTTGACGCAACAGGGCTCGTGACGGCAGTGGGCCGAGGCAGGACTGAAATTATCGCCAGACCTGCGGATGACCTGAGTTACCCAGCGGGCTACACGGTACCCACGGCAACCGCGGTGATAGAAGTTCGTGCCGTCGCGGCCATCGACCTGGTGGTGGAGTGAAATGATGCGTAACCATCCGGTTGCCCTTGCCGTCTCAGCTTCCATCGCTGCGAGTCTGTCATCTTGCGCCGCGATTTCGAACCCCACGCCTGCCCAATCGGGTCCCGTCATGCCCGAAGCCGTCGTAGCTGGTGTCCAACCAACCCATCTGGGCTTGGCAGAGCTGACCTTGACGATTCGCTGGCCAGCCAGAACCAGCCAAGGTTTGCCCCCAAACGCCGTTCGCGTCGAGGCAACTGTGAGAGACAAGGTCGGCAATCCGCTGGGGGCCGCCTCCGTGAATCGGGATGGTGCACCGACCTCGACTCTGGCGATAACAGACATTCAGGTGCCGATCGATGGGCTCGTAACGGTCAATGTGCGGGCGATTGATGCCGCAAATGAAGAGGTGGGCATGGGTTCGAAGATGGTGACCATCGTCCCAAACCAACGTACAGCCGTCGCGATCTCAGTCACGGCAACCAAGGTTCCCGGCCTGACCTTCGTCAACCCCTTGGCAGCAGGGCCCGGCATTGTCGTACGGGCCTCCGGAAACTACCTTCCGAAATCCAAGGACGGCGTGACGCTCAAGCTGGGCGGAATACCTGTTGATGTCCTGAATCTGGATGCCTCAGGCGGAACCTTTCTTGAGTTCATCGTTCCCGGCAACGCGACCAGTGATCAGGTTGTGCTCGGCTACCTCGGACAAACCATCAAGAGCAATGACACCTTCCAGACCATCAAGTCCATCACGCTGGCGGTGCCCCCATCCGGGCTTGCCAGTGGGTCAACGGCGACCTTTGTCGCCCAGGCATTGAACAGTGCATCCGAAGCCGTAGCCGGTGCGCGCCTCACTTGGAACCTGATCAACGTCACGGGAGTTCCGGGAAGTGCACCAAGTGGTGGGGGCGCCTCGAGTGGCGGCGCAGCAGGAGTGCCCGGGGGGGCTCCGGGAGGCGGTGGCCCAGGATCCATGGATAACAACTATGTCGGTTCGTTCGTAGACTTCCAGTCGACCAGCGCCATCGCCGGCGGCGAAGTTGCCGGCGGGGCGCCCGGGGGTAGCAGTTCTTCTGGCGGGTCCGCTTCACCGCCTCAGGCTACCAACAGCATCACCTTCACGACGGCGGGAACGGCAACCCTCGAGGTCAAGACGGGCCAGACCGTCGCCACCGCGACAATCGTCATCAAGCCCTGAAATCCTGCAATGTGGACGGCCTGCCTGCCCGATTCGCAGGGCGGGCACGTTCTGGGAACTTGCACCCGGGGATGATCTCCGGCGGCTAGACGTCCTGCAGACTTGGCTTCCCATCGCTACCATCCACGCCAGAAGACAAAAAGGCGGGTTGCGACGTTTCTGCGTAGAACCTCTGCTTGCTTTACGAGCGGACCCGACAGCCCGCCCATTGTTCAGCCTTTTTGAAATTCCTGTTTCATCAAACAGCCCTCGGGGCGGCTCTCCGGATAACACCCTCAAGCGAAGGCCACCTCGAAACAGGTGCAGACGCGGCGGGCCATCCCGGGGGGGATGGATACCGACCCTCGTCGAACGGCCTTCGCAACCGCTTGGCTCATCAAAGGGGGATGAAACAATGGCTGACGCAATCAACACCAATCCGGCGATCAAGCCCGCCATCACGGGCAACCAGGTGGCCAGCGCCGCAGCACCCGCGGTCAAGGCTGCTGCGGATGCGCCCGCAGCCGACTTCGGTTCCGGCAACAGCCCGAAGTTTCCCGCCGCCGACTCGGCGGCCACCCCTGCCCGTGGCCAGGCTTCAGGCCTCGACTTCCGGAGCTGGGGCGACCCGCACTTCGTGTCGGGCGACGGCCGCAAGTGGGACAACATGAACATCGGCACCGTCAGCCTCTTCAGGAGCGACAAGGGTGACCTCGAACTGCAGAGCAATCAGCAGAAGGTCGAGGGTCTGGGTGCCGTCGGCTCGACCGTCAACGTGGGCGCGGCGCTCCGGGTCGGCGAGAACGTCGTTCGGTATGACGCTCAGGCGGACAAGCTGTTCGTCAACGACAAGGAAGTCGCCGTCGAGGCCGGCAAGCCCTACGCGCTGCCCGGTGGCGGCAAGATCGAGCGCAAAGGCGACAATCTGGAAGTCACCAGTGCCAAGGGCGACCTCGTCCGCTTCGAGGACAAGGGCAAGTACATGGACATCTCGGGCAAGCTGTCCGCCACCCGTGAGGATGGCGAGGTCACGGGCGCCCTAGGCCGCTTCGACGCCGACACCAACGCCGACAACGACCTCGTGATGCCCGATGGCACGATGGCCAAGTCCGTCGAGGAGTTCAACAACGCCTGGAACACCACCCAGGCCAAGGACATGTTCAAGAACGCAGCTGCCGACATCGTCAAGGCCGCCCAAGCCGAGATGAGCCCCTACGCCAAGGAGCGCCAGGCCCTCGAAGCCGAGAAGAAGGCCCTCTACGAGCAGGAGCAGGCCAAGGGCAAGGAGCGCCTGGACATCGTGGGCAGCATGCCCCTCAAGGATGCCGTGGCCGACTACCTGCGGGCCCTGCCCGCCGACAAGGTCACCGAGACCGACAAGGAACTGCTGGCCAAGTACGACGCGGCCAAGAGCAAGGTCGCGGCCCTCGAGGCCGAGATCGCGACGCTCAACGAGAAGCAGGCTGCCATCGACAAGCGGCTCGAGGGCCTGAACCAGATGGAGAAGCTGGATGGCGTGATGAAGACCGAGTTCGCTGCCGAGCAGACGGCGGGCACCGAGCGGGTCAAGGCCCTCGAGGAGAAGATTGCCGGTGCCGCCCGGTACAACGCCCTCACGGCTTCCTCCGCCACCAATCCGATGGCCATCAGTGGCGCTGATACCATCTGGATGCAGGGCTACGAGCGGATCAGGCAGCGGATCGCCGCCCTCGAGACCGAGATCGCGGACCGCAACCGCAAGCAGCAGGAAGCCGCCGCCGAGAAGGCCCGCATCGACGCCGCGACCAAGTACCCGGTGAAGCCCGCCGCCACCACGCCGGTCAATGCCGTGGCACCCGACGGCAAGGCCGCCTGAAGACCGATCCGGCTGGCGCCTTCACCGTCGCCCCCGTAGGATGCAGGGATGCTTTCCCTCGACCTGCGGGGGCGACACGCCTTGGTGGCGGGTGTCGCCGACGACCACGGCTACGGTTTTGCCATCGCGCGGGCCTTGGCGGCCGCTGGCGCCACGGTTTCGGTGGCCACTTGGCCGCCGGCCCTCGGCATCTTCCGCAAGCTGCTCGAACGGGGCAAGCTGGACGGGTCGCGCTGCCTGCCAGACGGATCACTGCTCACCTTTGCCGGCATCCACCCGCTGGATGCCGCGTGGGATCATTGGGACGACGTGCCGGATAGCGTCCGCGAGGATCGACGCTACCGGGAGCACGGCGACTTTACGGTGAACGGCCTTGCGCAAGCTTGGGGCGAAGCCCACGAAGGTCGCGGCCCCGACATTCTGGTGCACGCCCTCGCCAACGGCCCCGAGGTTCGCAAGGCGCTCGTCGACACCAGCCGCCAAGGCTATCTGACGGCCGTGGGCGTCAGCGCCTACTCCCTCATATCGATGGCGCGGGCCTTCGGGCCGACGATGCCGCAGGGCGGCGCCTTGCTGACACTCTCGTACCTGGCCGCCGAACGGGCTATCCCGGGCTACGGGGGCGGCATGTCCTCGGCCAAGGCCGCGCTCGAGAGCGACACGCGCACCTTGGCCTGGGACATCGGCAGGCGCTGGGGCCTGAGGGTCAACGCCCTGTCCGCCGGCCCCCTGGCGAGCCGGGCGGCGAGCGCCATCGGCATCATCGAGCAGATGATCGCCCACGCCGCCGAGACCACCCCGATCCCCGGCCCCTTGGCAGCGGAAGAGGTCGCGCATGCGGCAGCTTTCCTGTGCAGTCCGCTGGCGTCCGGAATCACCGGTACCGTCCTGCACGTCGATCGCGGCTATCACGCCATGGGCCTTGCCCCCGTGGCCGACACCGAATCAGAGGGCGGGCAGGATCAGACTGGCGCGCGTCCCGCCTGAATCGGGCGACATCAGCTCGAGCCGGCCGCCGTGCCGCTCGGCAATACCCTTGACGATGGCCAGGCCCAGGCCCACCCCCCCGCTCGTCCGCGCACGGGAAACATCAGCCCGGTAAAAGGGTTCCGTGACCTTGTCGAGGTGCTCGGCCGGGATGCCGGGACCGTCATCGACGACGCAGACCCTGGCCTGCCGACCCTCGGTCCGGACCTCAAAGAGGATGTGTCCCCCCGTGGGCGTGTAGCGCCAAGCATTGTCGAGCAGGTTGCGCATTGCGCGCGCCAACAGGCGCTCATCGCCCAGCACGCGACACGATGAGATGGCCATCGAGAAGCGCACGTCCATTTCCTCGGGCATCAGCTCCCGCTCCCGGACCAAGGCACGGGCAACCTCAGCCAAGTCGACCTCGGTCCGCACCTGGCCCGAGAGGCGCTGGGCACGCGCTGCCTCGAGCAGCTCGCTCACGAGGCGCTCGATGGCCTCGAGGTCCTTGCGAACCCTTGCAACGTAGGGTGCCGACTCGGCATCGGCCTGGACCAGCGAGATGGCAAGAAATGCCCGGGACAGGGGTGCCCGAAGCTCGTGGGAGACATCCGAAAGCAGCCGGTCCTTGCTGGCCATCAGCTCGGCGAGGCGTGCCCGCATGCCCTCCAGAGTCTCCTCGAGATCGCCGAACTCGTCGCGCCGCGTCCGCGGCACGGGCGTCTCGAGATCGCCCAGGGCCAGTTGGTGCGCCCGCTGCTGGATGCGCCTGAGGGGAATCACCACCCACAACCACAGCGGGGGAATCAGGATGAAACCCAGGACAACGGGCCCCAGCCAAGGATAGCGGACGAGTGGCGGGGCATCGGGAACCGGTGCAGGGATGATGACGTGGGCGGCTCCGAGGGGCTGATCCACGGAACCCAGGCGCACCCAGTAGCCAGGCCCCTTGACCGTGAGGCCACCCGGACCGGGAGCAGCCGGCCACTGGGCACCCATGCCTTCGACCCGGGGCAGCCGTGTCGTCGGCTTGAGCCAAGCCAATCCCGGCGTCCCTTCCTTCACATCGATGGCGACCTCGGTACGTGCCCGACGCAGCACCTCCGGTACCGCATCCCAGGGGACGATCTCGATGCCCATGCCCATCTCGTCACGCGCCCGGGCCACCTCGCCCGCGCCGGGCAATCGTGCGAATTCATGGCCTTGCATCAGCCGGTCGGAAACCCATCGGCCCTGCGCAAGCATCATGCGGTCCATGGCCCGCAGGCTCGCCTCGTCCCGTCGGATCGACCACGTGACCAGCCCGACCACCACCACGACCAACAGGAGCAGGGCGATGGCCACGACACCGTACAGGCGCAGGACGACGGACCGGATCACCAGGTAAACCTGTAGCCCAGGCCCCGCACGGTATGCAGGTGCCTCGGGCGTCGTGGGTGAGGCTCGATCTTGGCCCTGAGCCGACTGATTTGGACATCGATGGCCCGATCGTAGACGTCGTGCGCCCCGGCGACGTCCAGGGCATCCAGCAACTGATCCCGGGTGAAAGTACGACCCGGAGAAGCGGCCATGACTTCGATCAGTCGGGCCTCCGTGGGCGTCAGGACATAGGACCGACCCTCGAGCCACAGGGTCCGTTCATCGCCGTCGAACTGATTGGCGACGACGGCAGGCTCGATCACCTCGAGCGTCCGGACCGGCGCCTGCGCTCCGGAGCGCCGCAGGACGGCCTCGATCCGGGCCAGCAGTTCATGCGGATTGAAGGGCTTGGGCAGGTAGTCGTCGGCACCCAGCCTGAGCCCCCGGATTCGATCCAGATCGTCGCCCCTGCCTGTCAGCATCACGATAGGAATGGAGAGGCCGCGCGCGCGCAGGTCGCGGCACAACGTGAAACCATCCCGGCCCGGCAGCATCACGTCCAGCAGCAGCAAGTCCGGCACCAATGCGCTGCCGACGACGTATTCCTCAAGGTCGTGGCCGTTGCCGCGGACCTCCACGGCATAGCCGTGACGCACGAGAAACGTGGACAACAAACCCGCGAGGTCGGGGTCGTCGTCGACTACCAGGAGACGCCTCATGGCCCACCTCCACCCTTCGAGCTTGCCCCAGCCATGTTGCATGGTCTTTGCAGGATGCGGTACTCGTGGGGGTGATGATCATCGAGGTTTGGTCGGACTTCGTCTGACCGTGGTGCTACGTCAGCCTGGATCGGCTGGCCCGGCTTGTGGGCCGCTACCCGGTCACGCTGCGGTGGCATCCGTTCCAATTGCGACCGGACACGCCTTACGAGGGCGTCCCGTTGTCGCGCATCCTGCCGCCCGCCTATCTGGCGCAGGCTCGCGCTCGCCTCGAGGAGGCGACCACCAGCCTGGGCATGGCCTATGCTCCGCCGGACCTCGTCCCCAACACCCACCTCGCCCACGAGGCGGCGGCCCACGCCGAGGCCCACGGCAGGGGCGACGCTTTCCACCGCGCCTTGTTGACCGCCTACTTCGGGCACGGTCGTGCCATCGGTGACCGCAAGGTCCTGCTGGACGTTGCGGAGCAGGTTGGCCTCGACCCCGAGGTGCTCGCACGGGATCTCGACAGCGGCGCCCGTTCCGAAGAAGTCGAAGCAGGCCTCGCCTTGGCGCAGGAACTGGGGATCACCGCCGTGCCGACGTTCGTGTTCCCCGACAGGCGAGCCTTGTCGGGTGCCCAGCCATGGGCGGTCTTCACGAAGGCCATGGAGCTTCAGGGCGTGGCACCACGCACCTGACGGTTCGTCAGGGGGCAGGAGATGGTTGCCCGGGCGTCGGCTCGGGGGCAGGCTCGGGCTTGGGCGCGGTGTCGTCCGGTGGCGGCACGGGCACTTCCCCTCCGGGACCTTCGACAGGAGGCGTCGGCTTCCGGAAGAACCGCCCGACGATGTTGCCGACGAAGATCGCACCGATATAGGCTCCGCCGCCCACGAAGGCACCGATGGCCGTCCCCAATGGCCCTCCGAGCGCCGTGCCCACGGCCGCGCCGAGCAGCACGGGTCCGGGACCGAGCAGCATCAGCTTGGCGCCGAGCTTGGCCTGGTTCCAGTCCTTCACGTCGCCACGGAAGCGGTCGACCACGTTCTGGATGATGTCGTAGAGGCCGATGCCGGCACCCGGCAGGCACCCCCCGGCCACGGCCCCGATCGCGGCGCCGGGCGGCCCGGCGATCAGGCCGCCCACGACACCGCCGATGGCCGCCGTGACTGGCGTGCCCAGGACGACCGAGACGACCTGAACCAGATCATCCCAGCCCTCGAGGCGCCGGACACGCACCGGATGCTGCACCCGCGCCTCGGGTGACAGGCGCAGTCGGTCGCGCGCCATGCCGGCGGCCTCTTCAGGCGGACGTGTCGTTGGCGCTGCCGACGGCTTGCCGATGCCAAGGGTCCGCGCAATCGAGCTGGCCATGCCTTGGATATTCATGGGGGAGTTGTCGCCTCCAAGGCTCCCCTGCGTGCGTGTCCGGAAAGCGAATAACCCCAAGACAAGGACAAGAAACGAATAAGAAATCACTTCTCCTGTTCCTGATGTTCTGCTAAGGTAGGGTCAGAGACTCGCAAACGGTCCCTTAACACCCATGCAGCCCTTGCCTCCCCAGACCGCCACACGCCGTGTGCTCGCCACGCTTGCGCTGGCGATGATGACGGCCCTTGCCGGCTGCGGCAGTGACCGCCATTCGGGCCCGCCGACGACCCTGCCGACCCAGGCCCCCATGCCCTTGCCCCTGCCGGGTACCCAACCCGACAACCCCGCGGCAGCCTGGCAGTGGGTGGACCGTGTCCTGCGCACCCACCAGGCCGTCCGTGCCTACGAGTCCCAGCTCGCCTTCTACCAGAAGTCAGCCACCGAAGAGATTCGCGGCATGTATGACCTGCGCGGCAAGCAACCGCGCCTGCTCCGCATCCAGATTCTCGAGGGCGCGTCGAAGGGAGCCAAGCTGCTCTGGCAGGGAGGCCGCACCATCAAGGTCCGGGCTGCCGGCCTGCTGGGTGCCATCCCGATCGATCTCGACCTGACGGACAAGCGCATCATCTCGATCCGCGGCTACACCTTGGCCCAGACGGACCTCCAGAGCCTGCTGGCCATGTTGTCGAACCCGGCTGCGCAAGCGCGTTTCCTGGGCGAACAAGGCGGCTTCGGCTACGTCGAGGTCCGGGGCCCCCACCTGTTGCCCGGATGCGTGTCGATGGTGGTGCGCGTCGATGGCCGCACGGGCTACGTCCGGACCATCGAGATGAGTGACCGCCGCGAAGTCGTCTTCCGCATGGAGCTCAGGACCTTCCGGCCGGTGGCCGATGTCTCGCTGGACATCTGAGGGCCTCGCCCTGGCCGCAGCGGCCATGCCGCAGTGGATTCGTCCGGAAACCGGCCCTGAGCGCGAAACAATGCCCGATGCGGCGTGGGACCCGCCGGTTCCGGACACGTTGCGCCTGACGTGGCTGGGTACCGCCTGCTTCCTGGTCCAGACCCGATCCACCACGCTTCTGCTTGACCCCTTCGTCAGCCGTCCGGGCCTCTGGCGCACGTTATCCTCCCCGCTTGATCCGGACCCCGCCGTGCTGGAACGCGTCGCGCGCTGGTTGCCGCGCCCCACCGCCCTGCTGGTCGGCCACGCCCACTACGACCATGCGCTCGACGCGGCGCCCATCGCAGGTCGCTTCCGGGCACCCCTCCTCGCATCCCAGGGCATGCTTCGGCTGGCACGGGCCCAAGGCCTGCCTGCCGAGTTGGCCGAACCCGTGGCTGCGGGCGAAACGCACAGGATTGGAGACCTCGAGGTCACGTTCGTGCCCTCGGCCCATGCGCCACTGGCAACCCAGTGGCTGGTCGGCGGCGAGGTCGCCGAGGACCCGCGTCCTCCGCTCCGCCTGCGGGACTGGAGGCATGATGCCGTCCTCGGGTTGCGGATCCGCTGGCGTGGCCGATCGCTGCACCACTCGGGCAGCGCCGAGGTCTTGGGCATGCCCGGCCAATGGGCGCCCACCGACGTGCTGATGCTCTGCATGGCCGGCTGGACCGCCACGCCCGGACTGCTCGAGCGCGTCCAAGCCGTGCTGGCACCCAGAGTGCTGCTGCCGATGCACCATGACGACTTCTTCCGTCCCCTCGGCAAGGGTTTTCGCCCCTTGGCCGCGGCGCGCGAGGCACTGGCCGTCAACACGTGGTCCCGCACGCTCGCCGTGACGACCATCGCGCCCGTCACGCGGCATTTCCAGCAATGGACGCTCACCGCGTGAGGCAGACCGGCCTCGCGGCCCTTGCCCTGTGCATCCTCGCCGCGAGCCCGGCAGGTGCGACCCCGAGACCTGACGCAGACGCAGCAGAGGCGACGCGGCTGCTCGTCGAGCTGGTCCGCGTGGACACAAGCAACCCGCCAGGACGCGAGCGCGAGGCTGCCGAGCGGCTCGCCGGCTGGTGCCGGGCCGAGGGCTTCCGGACCGAGGTCATCGAGACCGCCCCGGAGAGGGCGTGTGTCGTGGCCCGCCTGCCCGGGTCCGGTCGCAAGCCCCCGCTGATGCTGCTGAGCCATCTGGACGTGGTGCCTGCCGAAGCCTCGCAATGGCAGCACCCGCCCTTCGGGGGCGTCGTCCGGGACGGCCGGATCTGGGGGCGAGGCACCCTCGACATGAAGGGCCTGACGGTCATGGAATTTCTGGCGATGGCTCGGCTGAGCCGGGCCGGCAAGGTCCCCGATCGGGACCTGCTGCTCGTGGCCGTCGCGGATGAGGAGGCGGGGGGAACGTGGGGCATCAACCGCCTGCTCGAGCTCAGGCCCGAACTGCTGCAGGCCTCGGAGTGCCTGAATGAGGGAGGCTTCGGGCTTGTGGCACCCGACGGAAGCCCTGTCGTGGGCCTGTCCGTGGCCGAGCGGGGCACGTTCTGGGTACGGATCACGGCCCGTGGCAAGCCGGGCCACGGCTCGGTCGACCGTCCGGACAGCGCCACCCGCCGTCTGCTGCGCGCCCTCGACCGGCTCGAGCGCACCCCCCGGCCACTGGGCCTCATCCCCGAGGCCGACGCACTAGTCGGAGCCTTGGCGCCAACCCTGCCGTGGCCCGCGTCCTGGGTCCTGCAGATGTTGCGCTGGCCGGGCATGGCCGGCCTGCTGGGGCCGCTCGTCGTCGCGCGGCAACCCTCCCTGGCCGCCGCTCTGGGCCCCACCGTCAACCCGACCGTCCTCGAGGCCGGCACCAAGGTCAACGTCGTGCCGGGCGAGGCCAGTGCACTCGTCGACGTGCGCACGATGCCCGGACAGGCCAGTAGCGAGGCGCTCGCTTGGCTGAAGCACGCCCTTGGCGACGACGCGCTCGACATCCGCGTGCTTCAGGACCGGCCGGGCACGCGAAGCCAGGCTTCGGGCACGCTCTACGACGCGCTGACCGAAAGCGTCCGTACCCACGTCCCCGATGCCCGCGTCACGCCCATGCTGACGCCTGCGGGCACGACGGACTCGGCCAGCCTCCGGCCCCGCGGCGTGGCCTGCATCGGTCTGATGCCCGTCATCGCGAGCCAGGCCCAACTCGAATCCATCCACGGGGATGACGAGTGGCTGGGCCTCGAGCAACTGGCGATCGGTACCCGCATCGTCGCCGACGCCGTGGCCCGGGCCAGCGGCCTTACGCCCTGACGCCGGACGGACGGTCTGCCACCACAAGATACTCGTGGTTGCGCAGGCGCCCGACTTCGCCGACCTTGCGGCCCTTGGGATCGTGGATGCCGATGCGGGCCCCGATGTAGCGGACATGCTCGATGGTCCGCACGTGGACACGGGCCGTCCCGCCCCAGAGGCACCCCAGCATGCCCTCGAGGTCCGCTAGGCCCAGATAGCCCTCGTCGTTGAAAGAGACCACCACGCGGTCGCGAGCCCGCAGCGCCCCCAGCACGGCCTCGAAGGCCTCGCGATGGCGGGGCCGCGAGTTGAAGGCGCTACGACGCTCGCGGGTGTCGACGCGCTTGCACGCAACGCCGTAGGCCTCGGGCGCATCGTCCCGCACCAGCGTCTCCCAGACGTGGTAGTAGGCGTGGTACGCGTGCTGGTTGTACGGCGGATCGAGGTAGGCCACGTCGACCTCGTGTGCAGCCGCCGCCTCGACGGCTTCGAGGCCCAGCGCCAGGCCCTTGCCAGCCGATGAGCGCGGGATCAGGTCGGGGATGCGAAGCACGAGATCCCCGAGCGCCCGGGGCGCCCAGTGCTTGAGGTACGCCATCTGCAAGCCGGTCGTCGAATCGACGCGGTCCGCAGCCTCCATCAGGGCCACCAGCAGGATGGCTTCGCGCTCGGGCATGAGGTCCAGCTTGCCGATGCGCGCCCGGATGGCGTCGATGCGTGCTCCGTTGCGCGGGTGAAAGAATCGGGCCCGCTCGCAGAAGGTCTCCGTGAAGTAACCGGACGTCCCGGCCACGCCATTGAGCTCGGCGATTAAGGCCGGCAGGTCGCCCATGTGGTCCGCGGCATCCGCCGCGACATAGCAGCGCGCCAGGACCTCGGCGTAGGCGTTGTGGTCGTTGGCGATGACCCGGTGCCCGAGGCGCTTCAGGGCGTGCCCCACGCGCGAGGTGCCCGAGAAGAGGTCCAACACCGTACATGGGGCGCCGCGGTCCCCGACGAGGGCGTCGAGGACCGCGGGCATCAGGGCGCGCTTGGAGCCCAGGTACTTGATCACGCGTTCGGCAACAGCTGGCGGATCTCTCCCAGCAGCGGCGCTGCCAGATGATCCCCCGCCAGATCCTTCTTCCCCGGCGTGACCGTCGCCAGCGCGGCAACGTCCGGATTTGCGGATGCCGCCAGCACCTGGCGGACTAGGCCCTGCTGCAACCCGGCCGGCAACAATCGGGCGACCAGATCATCGACCCGCCGACGCTCGAAACCAAGCACCAGGGCCAACGCCAGGACCAGCCTCACCAGGACCGGGTCCAGTCCCGCGGCCATCTGGTCCAGCAAGCCGGGTAGCGCCCGACGGAAGGCCGCCCGTACCTGTGCCTCGTCCTCGACCCATGGGGCGAGGGAGACGAGCACGGCCAAGGTCTGACGTCCCCCGGCCCACTGGCCGTCCGCCTCCTGATCCAGCAGCAGATCCCGCCAGACGCTGGTCGGGGCGCTGGGCCGGAGCGATCGCGACCGCAAGGAGAGCGCCCTAGGGGAGCCTTCCTCGCAATCCATCATGTCTGCCGTGTCGAACACGTCGCGGAGGAAGTTGCCGACGGGATTCCAAGACGCAATATTGCGAAGCCGGTCCATGATGCCCTCCGACGAGGGAACCATGTCATTCACGTCAAGCTCTGGCCCGCCCGCGGAGTACGTCGGCGGCAGGTCCGAAAAGTCCTCGTCCCATCCCGCGGGCGCGTGGAGCGGCACATCGACCGTGACCGGCCGTCCCTTGACCTTGCGGCCCTTGGCATCGACGGCGACCCAGCTCGTCAGCGGCGTCATGACCTGGTGGGTCACGGCGAACTCGGCCCAGCGGTCACGTTCCGCGGCGTCGGGATTCTGCCGCAGGGCGTCGAGGACCCGCTCGCGCGCCCACAGGCGCGTCAGGCCGGGACGCTCGTGGGCCGCCTCGTCTTCCATCACCAGCGGATAGGCCTTCTCGAGGGCACCGGCCACGCCACTGGCCTTCAGGTGGAGCGTGACGGGTCCCTTGCCCTTGAAGCGGGCGAGCACCTGGAAGGGCTGGCCGTCGATCAGCGGCGGCAGCACGGCCGGCAGTGTCTCGGCCAGCTTGGCCCCTTCCAGCGTATACGTGACCTCCTCGAGGCGCGGCGCCATGATGGCGGCGAATTGCGCGGCAACCTTGTCGTCGATGGCCTCGCCCGGCACGATGTCGACCGCATCGCCGGCCGTCGCGCGCGCCAGGCGCTGCAGCAGCCCCATCACGACATTCGCGCCGATCCCGAAGGCATGCAGGCGTGCCTTGGCTCCTTGGGCTCGCTTCTGGTCGACCAGCCCCGTCAACTGATCCTCGCCCCATACCTGAGCGTCCGTCAGCAGGACATGGACGGCATCGGGCGCCAGCCGATAGGCGGCCTCGAGCGCCCGCTGCATGTCCGTTCCGCCCCGGGCATCAAGTGTCGCGATCCAGCGGTCGGCGCGCTCAAGCGCCCCCTGGCCAAAGGTCTCGAGCTTCTTCGAGAAGGTCTCGAGCGCATCGTCGAACGCCAGAATGCCAAAGCGATCCCCGGGCCTGAGCTGCCTCAGGCAGAGCCGCAAGGCGCGACGTGCCTCTTCCATCGACGCACCCCCCATGGAGCCCGAGCGATCGACCAGGAAGACCACCTCGAGGGGCCGCTCGGCCGCGCCAGGATCGAGGTTGGCCAATTCCGGCACCACGAAAAGCGACACCACGCCCTGTCCTGCAGTGCGCTCGGCATGCACCCACGCCATCACCGCCTCGTCCGGTGCACGCATATCGAGCACCAGGTCACGGTCGAGCGGCTCGCCCGGGCCGTCGAACCCGATCTTGACCGCGTCGCCATCACGCCGGATCAGCAAGTCGTGGCTGGGGCTGTCGACCTCGAGGCCTGCCGTCCACGGCAATTCGAGATCCAGCGTCAGGCGATAGGGTACGTCGCCCTCGTGCCGCAGTGCGGTTCGGCCCTCCACGCCGCCAGACGCTGCATACCGGGGGGCGACGACGGTCGGGATGCGCCAGCGCAAGCTGCCTTCACGCGGCTCGAGGGGCACCAGCAAGACCAGTTCGACACGGGTCGGGGCATCCGGGTCCAGGTTGCCGAGCAACAAGCTGAAGACCTCGCCGCGGATCTCCTCGACGAGGGCCGCACGGCGGCCGTCCCGAACGGCCCGGCGGTAGGTCTCGGCCGCCTCCTCGCGGCGCTCGACCTTGCCGCGTGTCACCCGATCGCCCACGGTGAACGAAAAGTCCGTCACGACGGCTCCTGCCGGCAGCGGGAAGACATAGCGGGCCTCGAGCGCCACGCCATTCGGGGCAGGCGCAAAGTCCTGCACGAGGCGCATCTCGGCCCAGCGGCCGACGATCCTTCCCCCGAGACGCACGGCGGCCAGGGGTACCTGGACATCCCCGGCAAGGCGAAGCGGAGAATACACAAGCGGGGAGACAGCCATCAGGGACCTCCTTGCGGAACGGAAAACTGGACAGGCGAGGACGGGTGCCGGGAACACGACGGCAGTCGTCACGGGGGGCCAAGGGCCTCCAACCGCGCCAACCACGCGGCGTGACGCACCTTGGCCTCGGCCGTGAGATGTAACTCGACGCCGGGAGCCAGGACCACGCGCCACCAGGCCTCGCCTGCCGGCGTCGGCGGCGGGCAAGCCAGCCGCGCTTCTTCCGGTGCCTCGATGGGCCGCGGGTCCCCGTCGGGTTGCTGAAGGGTCACGCGCCCCGCCAAGACGTCCTCAAGCCATCGGGCATCGGCTTGCGCAAGGGCCCGTCCGATGGCATCGAGGGGCCAGAACTGGTCCTGAAGCCGCCGGATGGCCTGGAGCCTCAGCAGATGCTCCCGCCCATAGGCTGTCTCGGCCCCCCGGAAATCGGGGGCGTGCAAGAGACCCCGCTGGATGTAGTAGCGAACCGTGCGGGGCGAGACACCGGCTGCATGGGCCAACCCGGCCAGCTTCAGGGTTCGGTCGGGGGCTGCCATGCCCCCAACCTCTCACAAGACACAAACACTGTCAACTAGACAGTGACAAACCGACACACCATCGTCTTACCAAGCGACAGCAACGCCTTGGCGAATCCATGCTCCCTCCGACAGCTCCTGCACCATGAAGCCCGCCAGATCCGACCGGTCGATCTGTGCCGAACCCGGAACCCCGACACCAGCCCGCACCTGCCAGCGCCCCCGGGGCTTGCCCGACACCAGGCCCGGCGGGCGCACCAAGGTCCAATCGATGTCCGCCTCGCGGACCAACGCTTCCATCCGGCGCATGTCCGCGAAGACGGGCTTGAGGAAGAGCGGTTCGATGATGGCGCGGAAAATCCACGGCAGCTGGTAGTCGGGCGAAGGATCGAGCCCGGCAGCCGTGACGGCGATCAGACGACGGACGCCATGGGTCGCCATGGCTGCCAGGATGTGCCGCATGCCCTCCGAATAGACCAGACGGTCCCGCTCGCCTGACCGCATGCCCAGTGCGGACAGCACGGCGTCGCACCCCGCGACGGCCTCGGTTACCGAGACGGCATCCAGTACATCCCCCCGGCGCTTCTCGAGACGCTCGTGCACCACGTCCAAGGCCTCGGGCCGGCGGCAGACCGCCACCACCTCCTGACCCCCCTCGAGCGCCAGGCGCACGGCATGGCGCCCTGTCGACCCCGTCGCCCCGAACACGCAGACCTTCACGAACCCACCTCCTCGCCCGGATCAGGCACAATGAACCCTAGCACGACCCCGAAGGAGGGCAGACGATGCCGCAGATGCACGAAGTAGACTTTGAAATCAAAGGCGAAACCGTCCACTACGTCGAAGTGGAACTGGATCCGGGCGAGGCAGCTGTCTCCGAGGCAGGCGCCATGTTGTGGGCCGAGGATGGCATCGTCATGGAGACGCTCTTCGGGGATGGGTCGCAGAAGAGCGGCGGCTTCCTCGGTTCGCTGCTGGGCGCGGGCAAGCGCCTGCTGACGGGCGAGTCGCTGTTCGTCACCATCTTCCACAACCAGGGCACCGGCAAGCGCCGGGTCGCGTTCTCGGCCCACCAGCCGGGCGAGATCGTTCCCGTCTCGCTGGATACGGTCGGCGGCACGCTCATCGCGCAGAAGGAAGCCTTCCTCTGCGGGGCCAAGGGCGTCAGCATCGGCCTGCATCTGCAGCGCAAGCTGGGCGCGGGGTTCTTCGGCGGCGAGGGCTTCATCATGCAGAAGCTCGAAGGCGACGGCCTGGTGTTCCTGTCGGCCGGTGGCTCGCTCATCCAGCGGTCGCTGCGTGACGGCGAGCGTCTCCGCGTCGATACCGGATGCGTCGTGGCCTACGAGACTTCGGTCGACTTCGACATCGAGCTGGTCCGGGGCCTGAAGTCGATGTTCTTCAGCGGCGAAGGCATGTTCCAGTCGACGTTGGTCGGTCCCGGCCGCATCTGGCTGCAGTCGATGCCGTTCTCACGGATGGCGAGCGCCGTCGTCTCGGCGGCGGGCATCCGTCCAGGAAGCAGCAGCAGCGGCGGTGGATCCGCCCTCGGGATGATTGGCGACATGCTCGGAGGTAACGAGTAATGCGGCGGACGAACCGGCAAGTATTCTCCATGCTGGCCTTCTCGGTCGGCATCGTCGGTCTCGCGACCGAGGCCAACGCCCAGGTCAAGCGAAGCGGCGGACCAGCTTCGCTGAGCACCCCGGCGCCGCTCAAGCCTGCAGCAGCGCCCGTGAGCGCCGGCATGCCCGCCCAGGTCGCCGAGGCCAAGGGACACACGGGACTCTCCATCGACATCGGGATCGGCCTTGGCGGTGCCCACGGCCAAGCCGGCACGGCGACCGTGCGGACAAAGACCGCGGCCGAAATCGTCAACGACATCGATCCCTCGCCCAAGAACGCCAGCACGGTGACCTCGGACGTCACCAGCACGACGCTGGGTGGCGGGCTGGGTGCCAGCTACGGTCTCGGATTGCGCTGGCGCAGCGGCGAGGGCTGGGGAACCAGCCTGCGCATCGACGGGGGTGGGTTCTCCTCCGGTACATCCACGACGGCGCTGGGCAGCCTGGGCCGGACAGACAAGGATGCGGTCGCCTCCGTGGCAACGGAAGGCACGAAGACCACCGCGAAGACTCTGGGCGATCGCCTGGATGTCTCATCCTTGCTGGCGGGCGTGCTTGGTGCATCGGTAGCCCTGACCTTCCCTGTCCCGCTTCCTGCCAACCAACAGCCCGCTGTCGGCCCCGCCCCGACGACGACAACGTTCACGGGGCTGGGCAACTTGGCGCAGGCAGGTGGTACCTTTGCGGTACGGGACGGGGCGGTCGACAATGCCGGCACCACCAGCACCTTCAAGTCGACGGGCGGCATCGCCTACCGTCACGCGGCCTCGCTCCTGATCTACGACATGACGGCGGCCACGAGCATGGCCGTCATGCGTCGTCCTGATGCCGAAATCAGCCTCGTGGGCGGCCTCACCGTGCCCGCGGCCGTGCGTTCGGCCTCGTTCGTGCAGCAGACGGTGGATGCCACCGGCAAGCCTGCCGAGCTTTCGGAGCTGGAGACCCTCACCACGACGGCGGACGGCGCGGCCAAGGGCTCGGTCCTCAACGGCTTGAACGCCACCAGCAACGTCACGGTGGACACCACCGAGGTCATGTTCGGCCCCCTGCTGGGCGCCGAGGGACACGTGGCACTTGGGTCCGGTGCGACGATCTACGGCCAGGTCGGCTGGGCACCTGCTCTGGGTGGCCAGGGCAGCAGCCGGACCCGCAGCGTCGAATCCGGTGTGCGCCGGGTCGAGACCATCGCGGAAGACAAAAGCGCCACGACTACCGAGAACCAGATAGCCAACAGCGTGACCACGGAAACGGCCCGCGGCTTCCTGGGCCAGTCCGCCCAGGGCCTCGTCGGCCTGCAACTGCAGGTGCTGGGTCTCGACACGTTCGTCGAGACGGGCGCGCGCACCTACACGTTCGGCACGGGGCCCCAGACGGTCTGGCATGTCCGAGGCGGCGCCGGCCTGTCGTTCTGACATGCGCACACCGGGGGTCGGATGCCGTGAGCATCGGCCCCCGGTCCTGCTTGGGGTAAGGTGAGGACATCACCATGACTGTCTCTCCCTCCACCGACATCACGGCACGCGCGGAAGCCTCGGTCGAGGCATGGAAACGCAGGCTGCTCGACCTGTCCCTGCGCAACAGGGCCCTGAATCTCAAGACCGGTGGTCCCGGCGCGCTGGCGTGCGAGGGCCCGGATCCCGTGCAGGCCCTGCGCCACCTCGTCCTCGACGAGCAACGATATGGTTTCCACGCGACCCGAACGACCGAAGGCACCGAGGAAGATCCTGCGGTTGCTCCGGGCGTCCCGGAGGCCAGCCTGGCCGTCGCCATGACCCGGCATGCCCTGGACGGGGCACTGCGACGGCTGGATGATGCCGCCGCCCGGGCACGGGAAGACCAGGGCCTGGGCATCCTCTTCCTCTGCCTCGGGCAGATCCGCTGGGTCGACCCGCGCCAGCCGGGCACCCCGCTGCTGGCACCGCTGCTGCTGCTGCCGGTGACCCTCTCACGAAGGGCGGTCGGTGGCAGCTACCACCTCGAGGCCAGCCAGGAAGACCCCATCGTCAACCCCACCTTGGCCGAAGCCCTGCGCCACCACCACCGCATCGAACTTCCGGCCCTGCCCGACGACCTCGACCCGCCCGACGAGCAACAACCCGATCCCCTGGCGGCGTGGTTCGACGACGTGACCCGGGAAATCGGCCGGATGGACAAGGGCGCCATCGAGCACCGCGTCGTCCTGACCACGCTCTCCTTCGCGAAGTACGTCATGTATCGCGACCTGAACGTGCTCGCGCCGGGCCTTGCCGCGCACCCCCTCGCCAGCAGGCTCTTCCAACGCAAGGTCGACGAGATGGTCGGCCTGCCCGCAAGCATGCGCGACCTCGATCTGGACCGCGACCACCCCCCGGAGAACACGCCCCAGATCGTCGATGCGGATGGCAGCCAGTTGCGCGCCGTCGCCGCGGTGTCCAGAGGCCATGACCTGGTTCTGGAAGGTCCGCCCGGCACGGGCAAGTCACAGACCATCACCAACCTGATCGCCTCGGTCCTCGCCCGTGGGGGCCGCGTCCTCTTCGTCGCCGAGAAAAAGGCGGCGCTCGACGTGGTCCATGCCAAGCTGGCGGCGGCCGGCCTGGGCGAATGCTGCCTCGAGCTTCATGCGGCCAAGGCGACACGCCGCGCCGTCCTCGCCAGCATCGGGGAGGCCCTGGATCGCTCGTTGGCGCAGGTCACCCCACCCTCGGGCGCGGGCCCCGTCCTCAAGGACAGCCGGGCGCGCCTCGCGGCCTACCTCGGAGCCCTGCATCAGACGACACCTGAGGGCGGGCTGTCGGCGCGCATGTGGATGGACCGGCTCGAACCCGTCCGTCAGGCACCACGGTGTACGCTCGAGGGCGCCCCGGCAGCGTGGAACGAGACCCTCTGGCGCGAGGCCATCCGAGCCCTCGAGGCCCTGGGCCAGACCGGCACGGCGCTTGGCAATCCGGCCGACCACCCGTGGCGGGGCTGCCGCCTGATCCTGCTGACGGAAGACCGCACGGCCCGCATCGACGAGGCCGCGGGCCTGCTCAGGCAGGCACTGGATACGGCCCGAGATGCGGCCGTGGCCGTGGCTGGCAACTATGGCCTGCCGCCTCTGCGCAAGCTGTCGGACCTCGCAATGGCCGCGAGCCTGGGCGACATGCTGGCCGAGGCACCCGGCCTGCCGATGCTGGACGAGGCGTGGCAGGCGCCCCCCCCTGCCGCGACGGCAGCCCTCGAGGCCCTGCGCACCCTGGCCAACCGGCGCAAGGCCATCGCACCCTGGGCCGAGGGCCGATGGGACGCTTGCACCGCGCTGCCCCGGGAAACCCTGTCGGCCGACCTGGCCCATGTCCGGGCGGCCCGGCAACGCCTGTGGGGCCTAGGAGCCCTGCTGGACGGACGGGTCCGGCACTTGCGGCGCCATTGGGCCAACCTCGGCGACAAACTGTCGGCCGCCGATACCGAGCAACGTCTGGCCGACGTGGTGGCATGGCGCGACGCGGTCGCCGCCGTCGAAGCCATGGCTGCCGAGGGCCAAAGGGTCTTCGGGGGGCTGTGGCGCGGCACCGCGACCGATGCCGAGGCCCTGGGCCAGGCCATGGACTGGATGGTGGCCTTCCGAGCGCTTTGCGTGCGCCATCAGCTGTCCCGGGAGCCTCTTGCCGGGGTCGCGGGCCAACGGCATCCGGAGGTCTCGGACCTGCGGGCCTTGCGCCAGCGGCTGGAAGCCCTGCGCACCGCATTGCGATCTCTGGAAGAGGCCGTGGCCTGGCCCGAGGGATGGCTGGCGAACGAGGACCTCGATGAGGCGGATCGCCGGGTGGAAGCCCTGCAGGCACGGCTTGCGGACGGACCACGCTGGACGGCGTGGGAAGGTGCGCGACAACAGGTGCTGGCAACGGAGGGGAGACGCATCCTCGCGGCGGTCGACGACGGCAGGATTCCTCCAGCGCAGGCTGCGGCAGCCTTCCAGCGGGCCGCGGCAGTGGAGCGCCTGGATGCCCTGGTGGCCGGCAATCCGGTGCTCGCGAGCTTCAATGGTCCGGTGCACGAGCAGGACATCGACACCTTCCGCAAGCTGGACCAGCAGGTCCTGCAGGACAATCGCCTCGGCCTGGTGGCGGGACACCGGCATCGCCTGCAGGAGGCCTTCCGCCAACCGGACCTGCAGGCCGAGCTCCAGATCCTGCGGCGCGAGGTCAATCGCCTGCGGGCCCACCGTCCGCTGCGCGAGACCATGCGCAAGGCAGGCAGGGCCATCCGCACCATCAAGCCGTGCCTGCTGATGAGCCCGCTGACCGTGGCCCAATTCCTGCCGCCCGACATCGAAGCCTTCGACCTGGTGGTCTTCGACGAAGCCTCGCAGTTGCCGACTCAGGACGCCATCGGCGCCATCGCGCGGGGCCGCCAGCTGGTGGTGGTCGGGGATCCCCGGCAGCTGCCGCCTACCAACTTCTTCCAGATCGCCCTCGACGAGGAAGTTCCTCGGGACGAGGACGGCGAGCCCCTGCTGGAAACCACCGAGAGCGTCCTCGAGGAGTTCGTGTCGGCGGGCATCCCGTTCTGCCGCCTGAAGTGGCATTACCGCAGCCAGCACCCCTCCCTGATCCAATACTCCAACGTGCAGTGCTACGACGGTGAGTTGCTGACGCCCCCGTCGCCCTTGCCGCGATCAGAGACCCTCGGGCTTGCCTTCCACCACGTCGCGGACGGCATCTATGAGGGGCAGGGCCGCAACCCTCGCGAGGCCCGTGCCGTGGCCGAAGCCGTCATGGCTCACTTCCGCCGGCACCCCGACTTGTCTCTGGGCGTCGGCACCTTCAACCAGGCACAGCAGCAGCTGATCCTCGATGAAGTGGACCGCCTGCGCCGCCAAGAGCCCGATCTGGAAGCCCTCTTCGGACGGGACCGGCCCGAGCCCTTCTTCGTGAAGCACCTCGAAACCATTCAGGGCGATGAGCGCGACGTCATCCTGATCTCGGTCTCTTACGGCCGCAACAGCCAGGGTCGCATCCACCAGCTCTTCGGTCCCCTGAACCAGGACCAAGGCTGGCGCCGGCTGAACGTCCTCGCCTCGCGAGCTCGCAAGCGGATGGCGGTCTACGCGTCCATCCTTGCCGAGGACCTGCGCCTGGGTCCCGCGCAGTCGGATGGACCAAGGCTGCTGCGGACCTTCCTGCACTTCGCCCAGACCGGACATCTGGACCTTCCGGGCGGCCACGCCGACGCACTGCCCGAGAACGCCTTTGAGGCCGGAGTACGCGGGGAGCTTGCACGGCTGGGCCACGAGGTCGTCTCCCAGGTCGGCGTGGCCGGCTTCCGCATTGATCTGGCCGTCATGGACCCGGCGCGACCGGGTCGCTTCCTGTGCGGCATCGAGTGCGACGGCGCCAGCTATCACAGCTCCCCCACGGCCCGGGACCGGGATCGCCTGCGCCAGCAACTGCTCGAGGCCCGGGGCTGGACCATCCTGCGGGTCTGGTCGACGGACTGGTTCAAGGACCGTGCCGGCGAGGTCGCGCGCCTGGATGCACGGTTGAAAGAGTTGGCGAGGCAGGCCCAACCGGTGTCGGCAGTCGAAACGGCGAATACGGAGGCAGCCGCGTCCATCACCGTTGCCCCAGAGGCCCCCTCTGCTGCGCCCGTTACGGCGACCGACGGCAGCGATGCTCGCGAACGCCCCTACCGGCGCCCGGTCCTGACACGCTATGTGGCCGTCACCGAGTTGACGCCGGCGCCCGGCGGCGAGCTGGCCGAAGCCCCGCTCGACCTGCTGGCCCGCCACCTGCGCCAGATCGCGGCGGTCGAGGCCCCCATCCACGTCGATGAACTTGCGGCAAGGCTCGTGGCTATCTGGCAACGCCGACAGGGCAGCCGCATCCGGGCGCACCTCGACAGGGCCTTGGCCATCCTGCTCCGCGAGGGTGGCTTGGTGCGTCGCGGCGACTTCATCCATCGGGAGGAAGGCCGGGTCCTGCCACGCTGCCGCACGGACGTGGCCCTGAAGGCGGATCGGATCGCACCCGAGGAATACGGCGCGGCCTTGCTCGCCGTGCTTGCAGACGGCCACGGCTTCGATCGGGACCGACTGTTGGGGGAAGTGCGGGGCGTGTTGGGCTTCAGCCGGACAGGTCCCCAGCTGGAAGCCGCCATCGAGGCCGCCATGCAGGATTTGCTGGCCCAAGGAGCCCTTGGCCAGGGCAGTGCAGGCGTCGCGCTGCGGGAAGGCCAGGGGGGCTGAATCGGAGTCTTGGCATGCCTGAACCCGAGGTTGCGATCCAGCAGACGGGGTGACGCCTTGGGTCGCGGCCCTGATGCCGAGGGTTGCCACCCTCGCCAACGAGGTGGCCGCCTCGCAGGTCTATCCGCGTGGCTTCATCGGTTCGGACGGCAGGCCCGACTGGAACGCGTCGATCCTCACCTCGGCAGTCGTCCGGCCGCTGGCCTTGGGTTCCGGTCACCTGCTGGCGGGCGATTCCGGACGCGCCACATGGGTGGGCCTCGGGGCAGCGGTGGCCAGCGCCGTCGCGTCGACGGCATTCGAAAAGGCGGCCTTGTCGGCATACAAGCCGGCAGAAAGCCGTACCGCCCTCGACGCGGCGATGATTTACCTGTCAGCCGGTGTGTACGCCGGCGTCCATGCCGCCGTTGCGTGGGATGCCTGGCGCACGGCGGAAGGTTTCCCGACGACCGAAGCCAAGTAAGCCGGTCGGGAGGCCTCGGGACCAAGCCGGCGCGACGGCTGGCCTTGACGCCGTACTACAGCGGCGCGTAGATCCCGACGACGTGGCGGTTGCCCGGCGGAAAGTTTTCCGGCCCCCCGTAGCTCATGTTGCCGTCGTTGTAGAACTTGCCGTTGCCTGCCGCAATGGCGATATCCCCGGCCTTGGGGTGGCGCGTACCAGGTGTTCCAGGGCGCACGACCACCACCGATCCCGGAGGGGCGTCATAGGGGTTGTCGATGGGCAGCTTGCGCAGGCCGAGGCGGGCGGCGTGATCGCCTTGGTTCATGAACTCACCGAACTGACGCGCGTAGCGCGTATGGGTCCAGGGGATGCTGTCCGGCAGTAGGTGACCGTAACCGGCCCGCATCAGGTAGAGGTGCACGGCGCGGTAACAATAGCCTCCGGGTCGCTTGCCGCCCACTGCACGGCGGGCCATCTCGACGAGCTTCTTCATCTGAGCTTGGCCCCGCTCGGAAATGTCCGCGTCGTCACCGGCGGGCTTGGCGGCGGGATCCGCGTGGGCTGCCCTCGCGGCCTCGCTCAGGCCAAGGGCATCGGCGCGCAGGGCCTGGGGCAGGGCCTCCGGTTCGCCCGCCTGGGACTGCCCCTGCACGGGAAGCGACGGCACGACGGCGAGGCGATGTGAAGAGGCAATCAAGGAACGATCGGGCACGGCACGTGCATCCTTTCGGCACGAAAGGCCGGGAGTTGGCCCGGCATCTACTCATCCCATCGGCCGCGATGCGGCCGGACTTGCCTTTGTGCGACACACACCGGTGTCCGTGATCATCCTGCCCGGCCTGGTCGAAAAAGCCTCGCCCCGGGCAAACCTGACGTATCCGGAAGCAGCGGGTATGCTGGCGACATGCGTCAGCACGCCCTACCCGTGGCCCTTGCCGTGGTCACGATTGCCGGCTTCGCCGCCTTGCGCGCCCAAGCCTTCGATGCCTTCGACGGTCCCGTCGCGTCCAGCCAGCGCGAGACGGATCTGGTGGACCTCTATGTCTTCCGCGATGCGGAGCAATCGGATGCCGGCGTCTCGAACGACATCGACGCCATCATGACCGTGGCACCGGGGACGACCCTGAACGGCGTGCCCACCTTTCCCACGAATGCCCGCTACAACCTGCACATCGGCCGGGTGACGGGCGGACCGACCACGACACCGGCCGGGACCGCAGACCTGACGCTGAGCGTCAACTTTGGTGCCGTATCCGGCACGCAACAGGCCATGAGAATCACGGCCATCCAACACGCGGCGCCTGCCGCGACCGCGACCGTCACGGTCAACACCGACGGCGAACCCTTGCTCACCTCGCCCCCCGCCGGGACGGGCGCGCTGGTCCACACGGCCGAGCTGACCTTGGGCAGCCAGGCCAAGGTTTCCTTCAGGGCATTTGCCGGCCTGCGCGAAGACCCCTCGTATCACGACCGTGCCCGCTTCCTGTCGATTCTCGATGGCTTGGCCGCGGGCGGCGCGGCACCGGCACCCTTCGCCTCGCCGGGCCTGGGCACGGATGCGGCAGCAGGTCGCAACGTCCTGGCCATCGCCTTGTCCCTGCCGCCCAACTTGCTCAAGGGCAGCGTCAACACGACGGTCTTCGACACGTGGCAGACCATCGAGGTGGCGCGATGAAGGCCGGCCTTGTTTTGGGGCTTTCCCTCGCAAGCCTCGTGGCCTGCCGGCCGGCGACGACGATCGCGGGCAAGGATGGCGTCCCGGGGGCGACCGGCCCCTCGGGCCCTCCGGGCATCTCGGGCGCCACGGGCAGTCCCGGCCCGCAGGGCGTTCCCGGAGCCACGGGTTCGATTGGGCCGGCGGGGCCGACCGGAGCAACTGGCAGTCCTGGACCGTCGGGTCCGCCGGGCTCAAAGGGACAGACCGGCCCTGCAGGCAAGGACGCGGGCGTGCTCCCCAATCCGACGGCACCCGTCTCCCTCGAGGTCCTCGGGGCCAACGGCTGGGTGCAGGTGGATCGCTCCGCGCGACCGGGCTTGGCCCTGCTGTTGCGTGATGGTGCGGATCAGGACGTTTGGAACACCATGACGCCGACGGATGACGTCGCGAGCACCAGCACGAGCCTGGGCATCCGCAAAGCCTTGGCCGACTCGCTCAAGCTGCTTGGCCACAAGGATGCCTCGGGCGACCTCGATGCAACGGGTTCGGCCATGCTGGCGGCCTTCCTGCCCGATGCTCTTCGTATCGAGACCAGCACCACGGGCGGCTACGGTGCGCAGGTGCGCACCACCACGAACACGGCCCTCGACGAAATGACGGCGACCCCATTCCTGACGGGTGGCCGGCGCATCAAGGACGACGCCTTCGACATCAGCTTGGGCTACTGGTCGGCCCATGCGACGTGGTCGGCGGGCGACGGAGTCAGCTACGACGGCCCCAATCTGGGCACCTATCCCAACGGACGCACCGGCCACAAACCGCTCAAGGGATCGTTCCCCTTCCTCGCGCCGCCGAACTAGCCCTCGGCCGTGTCCGTTTCGGCAACAGCCGCGACGGCCTCTACGGACTCGGGTTTGGCGACCACGGGAGGCAAGTCGTTGAAGGGCACCGCGCGCGTCGTGAACGTCAGTCCGGTGAGCGCTTCAGAAGCCTGCCACAAACGCTCTGCGACCTCGGGCACCAAGGCATGCGCTGCCGGCCGTTCGCGACGCGGGAAGCCCCGCATCCCCAAGGCCGGACCAAAGTAGTCGCCGGGCCCGACGCCACCGCCAGCCGCCGCCTTGAGCGTGGGCAAGGCTCCCATCAGGGCCGACTGGCCAAGAATGCGCGTTCCCATCGAGAAGAAGGCCTCGGCCACCACCGAACCTTGGCCGCTGCCCATCAGGTTGGTCGCGGCAAAGCCCGGATGGCACGCCACGGGCATGACCGGGAACTCGTGACGGTCGCGGCGATGGACCAGTGCCATCGTGAAAAGCAGGTTCGCCAGCTTGCTCTGGGCATAGGCCCCGAACTTGTCGTAGCGCCGGGTACCCATCAGGTCGTCGAAGGCCATCCGGCCCGCACGGTGGGCCATGCTGCTGACATGGACGACCCGCGCCGCAGGCGCGGCCATCAACAACGGCCACAGATGGGCCGTAAGCGCGAAGTGCCCCAGATGATTGGTCCCGAACTGCAACTCGTGACCCTCGGCGGTGGTTGCCCGAGGCACGGCCATGACCCCCGCGTTGTTGATCAGCAGATCGAGCGCCGCGAGATCCTCACCCAAGGTCTCGGCAGCCGCCCGGACGCTGCCGAGGCTCGCAAGGTCCAGCGGCAGGAGCTCGACGGAGGCCTCGGGCACGACAGCCCGAACGGCAGCCAAAGCCTGCTCGCCCTTCTCTGGACTGCGGCACCCCATGATGACGCGAGCCCCCCTGCAGGCAAGCAAGCGCGCAGCCTCGAGGCCGATGCCACTGCTTGCGCCCGTGACCAGCGCCGTCCGACCCGTCAGGTCGGGCACTTCGGCCATCAGCCACTGCTGGATGTCGGGAGAAAGCTGGGGCAAGCTCAGAATCATGGGTCCATCGTCCCATGCGCGGCATCGGGACGCCGTGATCCGGACCCCGGGTCAGGGACGCGGGGAGACAGGCTCCTTCCGGGCTTCGAGGACCAGATCCCGTGCCACGTTTGCAAAGGTCCGGTAGGTGTTGCCGCCCGGTGGTCGCTCGGACAGGATCGACACCACCAGACGTCGTCCACCGAGCGTGACGATGCCCGCGTCATGAGTGACACGCGAGGTCTCGCCGGTCTTGTGGAAGACGCGGGCACCGGGCGGCAGCGCGGCCGGGATCTTATCGTTATCCATCTGGCGGCCCAAGATCTCTTTCATGCGGGCCGAGGCCTCGGGAGAGATCAATCGGCCTTCCTCGATACGCCCCAACAGATCAGACACCTGATCCGCCCGGACTTGATTACGGCCGCCGACATAGCCGGGATCCGGAATAGGCGCGGCCCCGCTAAGCTTGCGGTTGATTTGCAGGTCGGGCCAACCGAGGCGCGCCATGGTCGCGTTGATGTCCTGCCGGCCAAGGACATCCATCAAGGTATTGGTGGCGACATTGTCCGACCGAGTGATCATGAGATCGACCAGTTGCTGGACGGAAACCTCGTCACCGACCTTGAGGACAGGCAGCCAGGTCTCGGTCATGTTTTCGGGCCGGATGCGCACGCGCATCGCGGGATCGAGGCCCTTGTCCGCTCGCTGGCGCTCCATCTCGACCATCACGTAGAGCTTCGCGATGGAGGCGCCGGGACGGATGGATGACGCTTTCCACGTGCCCATGTCGCCCGTGACGACATCCCGTATGACGACAGAGGCATCCTGGAAACCGTGCTTCTCCATGGTCCGGGCCAGGACGGCCTGCAGGCCTTCAGCCCGTCTGGCGGCGGCTTCCGGGGAGAGGCGCACCCGATCCTTCGAAGCCGGGGGCGCGGATGTCGGCGCGGGCGCCGGCGGGAGAGCAGGAGCGGCTTCGCGCCCGGTTCCGGGCCTCGGCGACGCGTGACGGGCAGGGGACTGACCCCAGGACCAAGCAAAAGGACTCATACAAGGATTCATCGCCCCGGCGCTTCTCGGACTTGCGCCGATATGACGGCTGTTTGACCCCTTCCCCGGAGCGGGATTAGCATGGATCGCCATGGCCGCCCGAAACGCATTCCTCTCCGCGAACCCCCTTGCCGCCTACTACGGCACCACGATCGGCAAGAAGGCCGTGGTCGCTGCGACAGGCCTCATCCTGATCGGCTTCCTGTTCATCCACCTGGCCGGCAACCTGCTGATGTTCCAGGGCCCCGAGGCCATCAACACCTACGCCGAGTGGCTCGAGGACCTCGGCCACGGGGCCGCCAAGTGGGTGGTGCGGGCCGTGTTGCTGGCCTCGGTGGTGCTCCACGTCGTGACGACGGCCCGCCTGACGCGGGAAAACCGCGCAGCCCGGCCGCAGAAGTACGCCGTGGCCGCGCCCCAGCGCTCGACGGTGGCCTCCCGCAGCATGATCCTGAGCGGCCTCACCCTGCTCTCCTTCATCATCTATCACTTGCTCCACTACACTGTCCGGACGGTCCACGCGGCCGCGACCGCAGCCCACGAGGCCTCGCTCGCCACACCCGGCGGCAACGGGGCCTTCGCAGGCGAGAACGTCTACAACATGGTCGTGGCGGGCTTCAGCCATCCGGGTGTCTCGTTCTTCTATGTCCTGTCGATGTTCCTGCTGTGCCTGCACCTCAGCCACGGCTTCCAGAGCGCCTTCCAGACCCTGGGCCTGTCGAACGCGCGGATGAAGCCGACGTGGGGCAAGGTCGGCATCGCCGTCTCCTGGCTGCTCTTCGTGGGCTTCGCCTCCATCCCCGTCGCCGTCCTCACCGGCCACCTCAAGGCCCTCTGATCGGACCCCTGACCATGACCACGGAAACGCTCGTACCCCCCGCGACCCGCACGCGGACCCGCTTCACCGAAGGCTCTCCGCTGGGCGGCAACGTCCCCGGCGGCAATTTGGCCGACAAGTGGACCAAGCACAAGGCCGACTCCAAGCTGATCAATCCGGCCAACCGCCGCAAGTACGACATCATCGTCGTCGGCTCGGGCCTGGCAGGCGCTTCGGCTGCCGCGACGCTGGGTGACCTGGGCTACAAGGTCAAGTGCTTTTGCTTCCAGGACAGCCCGCGGCGCGCGCACAGCATCGCGGCCCAAGGTGGCATCAACGCCGCCAAGAACTACCAGAATGACGGAGACAGCGTTCACCGCCTGTTCTACGACACCATCAAGGGGGGCGATTTCCGGTCACGCGAGGCCAACGTCCATCGCCTGGCCGAAGTCAGCGTCGACATCATCGACCAGTGCGTCGCCTTGGGCGTGCCCTTCGCCCGCGAATACGGCGGCCTGCTGGCCAACCGGTCCTTCGGCGGCGCGCAGGTCTCGCGCACCTTCTATGCCCGCGGCCAGACGGGTCAGCAATTGTTGCTGGGCGCCTACTCGGCCCTGAACCGTCAGATCGCTGCCGGCAACGTGCAGATGTTCCCGCGCACCGAGATGTTGGAGTTGGTCGTCGTCGACGGCCACGCCAAGGGCATCATTGTCCGGGATCTGGTGACGGGCGAGATCAGCGCCCATTCGGCCGACACCGTCATCCTCGCGTCGGGTGGCTACGGCAACGTCTTCTTCCTCTCGACGAACGCAATGGGCTGCAACGTGACGGCCACATGGCGTGCCCACAAGAAGGGCGCCTACTTCGCGAACCCCTGCTACACGCAGATCCACCCCACCTGCATCCCGGTGTCGGGAGATCACCAATCGAAGCTGACGCTGATGTCCGAATCCCTGCGCAACGATGGTCGCGTCTGGGTTCCCAAGTCACGCAGCGAGGCCCGGCGCTTCGACCAGGTCCCCGAGGATGAGCGCGACTACTACCTCGAGCGCAAGTACCCCAGCTTCGGTAACCTCGCGCCCCGCGACATCGCCTCACGCGCAGCCAAGGAAGCGTGCGACGACGGTCGTGGCGTGGGTCCGGGCGGTCTGGGCGTGTACCTGGACTTCTCGGATGCCATCCGGCGCATGGGCGAGAAGACCATCCGCGAGCGTTACGGCAACCTCTTCGACATCTACCAGCAGATCACGGGCGAGAACGCCTACAAGCAGCCGATGCGCATCTACCCCGCCGTGCACTACACGATGGGCGGCCTGTGGGTCGACTACAACCTCATGAGCAACCTGCCCGGCCTGCACGTGCTGGGCGAGGCCAACTTCAGCGACCATGGGGCCAACCGTCTTGGTGCCAGCGCCCTGATGCAGGGCCTCGCGGACGGCTACTTCGTCATCCCCTCGACGGTCACCAACTACCTGGCCTCCCAGTCGGGCAAGAAGGTCTCGACCGACCACCCCGCCTTCAAGGAAGCCCTCTCCGAGGTCAAGGCCCGCCAATCCCGCTTCCTGTCCATCAAGGGCAAGCGCTCGGTCGACAGCTTCCATCGCGAGCTCGGCCTGCTGGTCTGGGACAAGTGCGGCATGGCGCGCGATGCCGACGGCCTTGCCGAAGCCCTCGACCGCATCCCCGCGCTGCGCGTCGAGTTCTGGAGCAACGTCAACGTCACGGGATCGGGCGAAGGCCTCAACCAGCAGCTCGAGAAGGCCGGCCGCGTCGCCGACTTTCTGGAGTTCGCCGAATTGCTCTGCACCGATGCGCTGGTGCGTGACGAATCGTGCGGCGGCCACTTCCGCACCGAGCACCAGACCGACGACGGCGAGGCCCTGCGCGACGACGACGACTTCTGTCACGTCTCGGCGTGGGAGTACTCGGGCAACCTGTCCCAGCCGGTGCTGCACAAAGAAGCGCTTGCCTTCGATAACATCAAGCTGGCAACCCGGAGCTACAAGTAGCCATGAACTTCAACCTGCGTGTCTGGCGTCAGGACGGCCCCCGTGCCGAGGGACGCTTCGTCGACTACAAGGCCGAGAGCATCCCGGCAGACGCCTCGTTCCTCGAGATGATGGACATCGTCAACGAGGGCCTGATCGGGCGGGGCGAAGAACCCGTCGCCTTCGACCATGACTGCCGTGAGGGCATCTGCGGCTCGTGCTCGATGGTCATCAACGGCTCGGCCCATGGCCCGGTCAACAACGTCACGACCTGCGGCCTCTACATGCGTCATTTCAAGGACGGGGACACCATCGTGGTAGAGCCCTTCCGTGCGGCAGCTTTCCCCGTCCTGAAGGACCTCGTGGTCGATCGATCGGCCCTCGATCGCATCCAGCAGGCTGGCGGATTCATCACCGCCCGGGTGGGCTCGGCCCAGGACGGCAATGCCCTGCCCGTGCCCAGGCAGAATGCCGACCTCGCCATGGAGTCCGCGGCGTGCATCGGCTGCGGCGCCTGCGTGGCTGCCTGCCCCAACTCGTCGGCGATGCTGTTCGTCGGTGCCAAGGTCTCCCACCTGGCCCTGCTGCCCCAAGGGCAGGCCGAGCGCGAGTCGCGCGTCCTCGGTATGGTGCAGACCATGGATGAGGCCGGTTTCGGCGGCTGCAGCAACCACGGCGAATGCGAGGCCGTGTGTCCCGCAGGCATCCGCATCTCGGCCATCGGTCGCCTGAACCGCGAGTTCACCCGTGCAGCGGCCATCGCCGGAACGCGAGACGAGACCTGAAAATGGCTCGTCCCTGACGGAATCCTGATCACGTGCTGACGGCACTCGCGCTGACCGTCCGGGTCATCGCGACCGCCGCCACCAACGGTGCACTGCATGACCTGCCGCCACGCACGCACGCAGCCCAGCCTGCGGACGTCACCGTGCGCGCCTTCACGGACGATGTGGGGGCCCTCAAGCTGGGGTCCTGGTTCCTGTGGCGTCGCGATGGCGTGCTTACGCCCGCCGAGGCCCGCCGGGCCTTGCGCCAAGGACGTTGGACCATACGCACGGACGGCCTGCTGCGCGGGAACCGGAACCAGAGCTGGTGGACCGCGCCGGAACCCGGGGAAGCCCGTCAGCAGGGTGATCTCACGTGGTGCACCCTCGAGGATGCGGAGCACGGCGTCTGGGAGTTGGTGACGGATGCTGCGACAACGTCGTGGCCGGACTGGGCGCAGCCCCCCGAGGCGTGGACGCCGGTCTGGGCCACGCGCCTCGAAGGCCTGAGGCAACAGCGCCCCTATCGGGCGATGGCCTTCGGGGAGACACGCGGGGGAACGGCACTCGAGACACAAGCCTCCCGCGCGGCCTCTTCCGCCATCCGGGTTGACCTGGGCAACCATGTGGACAACATCAATGACGACTGGCGGCGCGCGGGATTGCCCGACACGCTCCATCGGCTCGAACAGCATCCCCTGGCCGCCCTGGTGCCTTGGAAGTTCGAGCTGCGCCTACCCCTTCAGGACCAGCGTCGCCTCGCCGGCAACACCCCCCTGCTCGCAGCCAACCTGATTCCCCCGCCGGACGTGACGGTCCACCCGTGGCGCATCGTCCGCTACGGAAGCATCACCGTCGGCCTTGTCGGGGCAGCGGATGCCCGCTACCTGGGTCGCTATGGTCTGGTCGACGGTCGCGCGCCCTGGCGCAGCAAGCCTGCCGTCCCCGCCATCCGTGAGGCCGTCGACGCCGCGCGGGCCGCCGGCGCCACGACTGTTCTGCTGCTGACCAACATGGACGACACTCAGGTCGATGACCTGGATCGCGAGGTGCCCGGATGCACCGCCATCCTGCGGGCCCAGCCCGAGAGCCAGACGGATCCGCTGGAGCGCACCGCGACTCGGCCCGATGGCGCATCCCAGCCCCAGCGCGCGTGGCTGCGGGCGGGTGCCGATCAGGACCGGCTGCTGCAACTGGACCTGACGTTCTCGGAAGAGGGAGCACCGGCAAGCATTACCTCGCGCATCCGTCCCATCACGAGCCGGATCAGCCCACCGGATGCCTCGCTGGCGTGGCAGGCATGGACCCACCGCAGCGCCTTCATCGAGCCTCGACGTGCCTTGATCCTGCCGGGTCGTCGGCGGCTGGAAGACACGGAAGAGGGGGCCTACAGTCCTGAGGACTGGGGCAATCTGCTGGCCGCCACCGTCCGCGCCGCCACCGGGACCGAGCTGGCACTGGTGCCGCGCCGCAGACGAGGCCTGGTCGCGACGGGGGACATCCCGGATTACATTGCCGAGGACTGGGTGCCCGCCAACCTGCAACTGTTGCGCGGCCAAATCTCGGGCCGCCAGTTGCGCAACCTCGTCCGACGCCGTGATCTGGCCGGCACCTGGGCGATCGCGGGTACCGACGCGGATGCGGGTCGCGTGGCCGGCAGGCCCCTGCTGGACGACGAAATCTACAGCCTCGTCACCACGGACTCCTTTGCGCACGGAGCCGCCTTCCAGGGCCTGTTCCGGGGCACATTCACGCCCATCCAGGCAGGCGATGGCGACGGTGACGGACAAACTGAGTTGCAGGACGTGGTGCTCTCCCGCTGGCGGGCGGCCGCAGCCCGGGGCTGGGCTGGCACGGCCCACCTTGGCCAGATCCGCGCATGGCTGCATGACGATGGCGCGACGATCGAGCCGCAATGGCGCCTGTCACTGCAGCCGATCGAGCTCAACGGCCAACAACTGACTGGCCAGAATCGCACGGCCTTTGTCGGGGCGCGCAACGCCCTCGTCACGGCACCCGAGGCCCAGGCCTTGCGCGCCCGCTTCAAGGGCCAGGCCCACTACGAAGACCACCGGCTGGTGTGGGACACCACGACCTCCCTGCTCTGGGACCAGTCCACGATCACGGGGGCAGGCCAGAACACCGTCCGGCGCGACAGCAACGAAGCCCGTGTCGGCAGCGAGGTCCGAGGGCGTCCGGCAGCACCGGAGGGAGGCGTGGTGCCCTTCCTGAACGGCGGCTACGCCACGGATCTGGTCCCGGGCACCAACGCCTCGACGGGCCTCGTCAACCCGCGCAGGCAGGACGTGACGGCGGGTGCCGGCCTGGTATGGACAAGCAACGGGATGTTCAAGGAGGCCCGGCTCGGCGCCAGTACCCGGCGCGACTTCTCGGTCACGGACCGCGTTCCGGAACCCGGCTACCAGGCTGGCCTCGCCCTGCAATGGCCCCTGTCCTCCGGTCGCGTGACGCTGGATGTGGATGCGCGTGGCTTCGGACCGACCCCCCAGGATACGGAAGCGGACCTCGGTCTCCTCTGCCAGGTAGGCATTGCCTACCGACAGCCCGTGGCCGAGGGCCTCGAACTGCGGGTCGGCGTCGACAGCCTGCTCTTCCAGGGCAAGGTCGACGCGACCCGGACTCTGGGCAGCACGGTCACACCCAGCATCGGCCTTTCGTGGCAAGCCAATTGGAAGCCGGTGCAAGGCGTCGCCTGGTAACAGGCGCTATCCGGGCACCAGCTCGAACCAGCGCACCCCGGCCAACAAGTCATTCCTGCCGACGACCCGGGCACCCGGCAACAAGCGACGAATCCACGCCACCTGCGCCGCCGTCGCACCGTCGAGGCCCACGAACGGCGGCTGGCCCAGCCCGGCAAAGGCGGACAGGGCCGTCTCGATGCCTTCGCGGACATCGGCAGGCAAGGCCTGCCGCAGCATCGGTGCCGGCGCACCGGCCAGCTCGCTGGCCGCGAGGTCCCGCCAGCGATTGGGCCACGGCAGCACGGCGATCCAGCCCGGATCCAGGTCCCGACGGCCCACGCGCCACGAGGCAAGGCGCGCCTGCAGCTCGGCCAGCAACTGCGCCGTCGTCCAGCGATGCCAACGGGCCATGTCGAGGGTATCCCTCACGACGACGGGATCGCCCAGCCAGAAGCCCGCCTCGAGCAGACCGCGCACACCCGCGAAGGCCCGGCCGATGTCGGCCTCGGCGCGATCGCCGGAAAGGCCCAGCCAGTCCTTCAAGGCATCCGTGGGCACGACATGGCTCGCAACCGCATCCCACGACTCGCGGGCAGCTTCATGCACGACGCTCCAGACAGGCAGCACGCGATGCCCGCGTGCGCGCAAATCTGCCAAGTAGGGGTCTGTCTTCTCCACCCAACGCCCGGCGGCCTCACCCACCGACGTCGGCGTGCGTCCCTTGGGGGGCACGACCCAGAACCAGGCATCCGGATCGCGGCCGAGCGTCTCCTCGAGCACGAGTTGACCACCCACGCGTACCCGGAAATCCAGAGGGCCCAGGCCCTTGCCCTCGCCAACGAAAACGGGATGCGGAATCCACGGCGCCAGGCCCGCACCCTCGATGCGTCCCTCGTCGAAGGACAAGGCGCGCGCGGCGAGCAAGGCTCCCCCTTCGACGGCCAGCAGGGGCTCCGCGCGATCGCGGGCCGCGTCGGCAAGACTGGCCACCAGCTCGGTGACGGGCTGCCGCCACGCGGCGACCCGGCGCTCCCGGGCAGCCACGGCCTGGCCATCCGAACGACGCGGTACCCCGGACTGATCGAGGAAGTCCCGCATGACCTCGTGACCGAGGCACGCGCATGTTGCCAGCGCCGGCCGAGGACAGCGATGCACGGCCTCGAGCAGGGGGGGAATCCACGGATCCGGCATGACCCGGCCCTCTTCATCGTCATCCAGGCACAGGCGCCAGGACATCTCACCAGTTCGGCGAAGCAGGCGCACAGTCCGGTTGTCGAGGCCAGTTCCACGCCCGAGGCGGTCCCGGGAAACTGTCAGCGTAAGCGCGACCCAGGGCACCAGCAAGCGGGCCTCAAGGGCCACCAGACCCTTGGGGGGACTTGGACGCGCCGCAGTGAGACCCTGCAGGGCAGCCAGGCGACCGGGCACGTCGTCTTCGCCGCCGGCCGCGACTTCGAACAGCAGTTGCCAGCCGGCGCTGTCCTTGGGAAAGGTGCCCCCCAGGCGCAGGACCTGCTGCAGGGCCTGGACCAAGACACCTGTCGGCCAGGGCCACGGCAAGGCCGTACCCCACCAACCCGTCTCGCCCAGCCAATTCCCCGCCAAGACCGGCAGCGTCTCGCTGTCCAGCACCGAACCCGGCAGCCGGTTCCAGACAACATCGAAGGGCTCGAGCAGGACCGGTTCGGGCGGCACCCCGGGTTCGTGAACGATCGTGCCTCGCCACGCCAGGCGTCCACGGACAGCCCAGGCCGCCTCCCACGGATCGAGGTCCGCGGACTCATGCAAGGGCAGCGACTGCACGGCATAACCTGACTGGCGGATGATGCGCGCCGCCGAGTTGCCCAAGCCCGGACGCCCCTGCATGGTGTCCCAGAGACCACGACCAAGGAGCAACTGAATCGGAGGAACCAGCGTCCGCGGCTCTTCGGGCACGGGTGGCCGGACTTCGTCCAGAGGCTCCGGCAAGTTCTGGCGCAGCGTGCGAAGGTCGCGATGCATCGCGACCAGGTCCGGGTCGTCGTCATCCTCGCTGGTCTGCGCCCCGAGCAGGGCATCGGCAACGCGGGCCGCGCCCAATGCATCCTCGATGAGCAAGTGATGGCGGACGACCTCGAGCCCCTCCTCAAGCCAGGATCGTCGGACCCGGGAACGCCACTCGGGCCGCCCACCGGCTCGGGTCCAGACCCGCTCGAGTATGACCAGCGCCTGCCGGGCGTGCTTGCGGGCATCCCGCGCTTCGCCATGCTTCTGGGCGTGCAGGCTCAGCAGGCGGCGGACGCGCGAACACCAGACGCCGGCCCGCGCCCCCTCGCTAACGGGACCGAAGGGAAGCACCCCGCGCTCGGCCAGTACAAGCAGGTCCTCGAGCACGTCATGCGCCAGGCTGCGCCCGGCCTCTGCCCGGCGGTAACACCAGCCCCAGATATCGTTGAGCTCGCCCATGTCCGGCATCGGCCAGCGCTCGGCCGGCCACGCGGCCGCGAGGCCCAGAGGCGTGCGCATCTCGGTCCCCAGGTCCAGTTGCAACCGCTCGAAGAGCCGATGCGCCTGGCAGCGGCAGAGGGGATCGACCGGGTCCGGGCAGCGCCCGACCGTCCACGCGAGGCGCCAGCCTTCGTGCTCCAGAAGGGGCCACGCCCGGCGCTGCATCGCGAGACCGAACCACCAACGCGAACATCCGACGCAAGCGCCCAGCCACATGGTCTCCGCGCGCGGCCCATCGATCTGCCGTCGCAACCGGGCAAGGGCGACGACCCGGCCATCCGTGCACGTGGGGCACGGCATGCGATGAATCCGCCGCGAAGGGTCGACTGCGCCCGATGGCGCAACCTTCGCGCGATCCCCGTGGTCCATGTACCGCACGCTCCCATCCTACCCCACGGCCCGGTCGCTGCCTTGCCTCCGTGGCACGCCCCGCCATCGCGGGTACGACAAGACCATGCCCCCGACTCCTGCAGGCCCCATCCGTCTCTCCGCCGCGCCAACGGTACCCGCCCCATCGGGACGCATACCGGCTGGCACGGGCCCCTTGCCACCCGCTGAACTGGACCGCTGGGTCGCCGGCGGCAGCGTCAATCGTGACGGTGTTCGGGCAGAGGGCGACGGACGCTCGGGCATCCTGTCGCTTTCGGGAACCCGGGTTGGCGACCTGATGGACAAGGTTGCCTCCCGTCTGGGCGACCAGGTGCTGTACCGCGACTACGGGGTGCGTCCCCCCAGCCTGTCACTGGGGGGTCCCGGTGGCGTCGGCTTTGGCCTCCGCGTCCGGGCCCTGCGCGACACGGACGGCAGGGTGCAGGACGATCCCCATCGACGGGAGACGAGCCGGCGGATGGCCGAGGCTGGCACACCCGTGACGTGGGCGGAGGTCCGCGGGGCCGTCGAGCCTTGGGCCGGCTACCCCTTCTCGATTCCGGCCCTGGGTGCCGGCGCGACGGTCGGCTTCACGACCGATGGCTCCGTTGCGCTGTCCGTGCTCTCGCCCCACCGCCACCCCGTCCGGCAGGCCGTGGCCGACCTGGGCCTCCACCTCCCCTTCCGTGCCGAGGAAGCGATGGCCTACGCCGAGGGCACCGAGGTCGAGCTGCGGGGACGGGGACGCCTTGCGGTGAGTGCGGGCGCCCGCCTTTCCGACCATGTCGTGCCCTTGGCGGGGGCGTGGGACCTGGGTGTCTCGGTGGGCATCGACACCTACAGATCCCGCGATATGGAGCTGGCCCTCAAGGTCAAGCGCCTGGATGGCAACCGTGTCGCCGTCTCCGTCGAAGAGGTCACGAGCCGGGGTGAGGGCACGGCCTTGTCCGCGCGCGCCGGCCTGTCGGGACCCGTGCCGCAGCTACCCGAAAAGGGCGGCGCTGCCGGCGAACTCGCCCGCAAGTCGCTGACGACACAAGCGCAACGCTGGCTCAATGCAGAGGCCTCGATCGCCGTGTCGGAACGGACGGCTAACCGTGAGATCCAGACCTTCGTCATGGATTTGGACACGCCGGCTGGCAAGCACGCCTATGAGGCAGCCCTGGCCCTCGACCTGCGCCCCGCCCAGAAGGCGGCGGCCCAGGGCGACCCAGCCCTGCGCGCCATCACCTACAACGAGCAGGCCAAGACGGATAGGAGGGATATCGATGCCCGCGTCGGCGGCCTGACCCTGCTCGACGACGAACGCCAGGTCGAGACCGGCCATGGCCGGCTGACCCGGCCAGAAGGCGTCATGGTCGTGGATCGTGCCGACCTGCTGCACGCCCACGAGGACATCGTCACCCGCTGGTTCTCGGGCCGCAAGCGCACGGAACGACAACTGCTCTCCGTCACGCCCGAATCCGGGGGAACCCGGGAGACCTGGTTGCGCAGCAAGCAGGAAATCAAGGTCGATCTCAACACGACCGAAGGGGCTGTCCGCCGCTTCCTGGTGCTGGCACGACATCTCGACCTGCGGCAGAGCGCGGACGGACTGGAGAACGACGAGAAGACGCTGGACGCCTTTGGCAAGTCGGAGCGGCGCGTCGAGGCCTATGTCACGGCCGAGGGCCTTGAGCGGCTCTATCAAGCCGCCCCCGACCGGATTCGCGAAGCCTTTGCCACGGCCTACGAAGAGATCGACCGCCCGTGGGATCAACCGGTGCTCTTCGACAGTCAGAAGGCCTCGATCTGGCGTCGGACCCCTTGGCTCGCCACGGCGCACGCGGACCACAGCGAGGTCATGGCCCTGCTGCGGCAAGGTCCCCAGCCCAATGGCCCCGGCAACGAGGGGCCAACGCCGGACCAGCGTTACGCGAACCTGACGGGCAGGCCACTCTGGCAGGATGCCGAGGCATGGCGCGAGAGCGAACGCCTGGTGGATCTGCTTGGCAAGATGCGCGAGGCGGGACCCGCCGAGCGGGCCCGGCTGCTGGCCGGTCTTGCCAAGGAAATGGACACGGACCTGGCTCGGGAGCTGTCGACGATGGCCCGGCTTGCCGGCCCCGAGACCGTCATCGTGCCCGAGATGCGGCTGTCCGGACCCAAGGCGCCCGATCTGCTGTACCGTCGTGGCGACGCGCCCCGGGATCCGCGCAAGGAAATCGACGCCGCCATCCGCGGCCACCGCACGCCCTGATCAGGGCGTCGTCGCCTACTCGGGAATCACCACCCGGCACGTCCGGACCTCGCCTTGGGCCGTCCGCCAGATGGCACGCACGCCCGAGGCATCTTGGGCCAAGCGGGTTGCATTGCCTTCGTCCGCCAATGGCTGGACCTGCGACACGACCAGCGTGAGACTGCCGGCATCGACCCGCTTGGCCCGGACCCACACGACAACGGGACGATACCCTTTGCCATCCGGGCGTCGGATGGTCGCACCGACCAGCAGGGCCTCCCCGAAGGGCACGATGGAGGGTGTGTGCTGGATGGGATCGACCAAGGCATCACCGACGCCGATGAGCGGAATCGGTCCGGGCAAATCACCGAAGCGCATGGACTCCGAGGCCTGTGGCGCATCTGGCTCGAGGTCGGCCGGCAGGCCTCCCGGATGCGCGAAGCCACGGACATGGAGCTGGTATTCGCCGGAACCGGGCGCCACGGAAACCAGCCAGGCACCGCCGTCCGGCCTGGGCGCCATCGCCGGCAGCCGAGGCCCCGAGGTCACGCCGAGCACGTTGGTAGCCACCACGCTACCCGCGGCATCGACGAGGGCACGCACGATCATGCGCTGGCCGCTACCGGCCGAGGCAGCGGTGCCATAGGCCCACAGCAGATAGCCCGCCCCCCAGGGCACAGCCGCGATACGCTCGCTCGAAGGGGCATCGAAGTTCATGCCCGAGCCGTCCGAGAAGCCGAAGCCGCCGCTGCCAAGAAAGGCCAAGCGTCCCCCGGCCGTCTCGAAGGCATGGGTACGCAGGCGCCACGAGAGCCCCGCGCGTGCAAGGCAGACAAGCAGGACCCGCGTGCCCCTCACCATCACGGTACCCAGGCGCAGATCCTCTCCCTCGCGCGAGATTCTTACGGTCCGATCCTCGACACCCGTTGGTTGACGGCCATCCGGATCAAGCAGGCCGATGGTCACGGAACCGGTTGCCACGGACTCGGGCGTCCTTGTTGCGAGGACCACATAGGGACCGACACGCGCGAGGGCCATGGCCTGTTCGCCCGGGGACGTGTCGATGACATAGGCGACGGTCTGACCCTGACGTCCATCTGCGGCTATCGGCTGCAAGGCAATCGTCTGAGCGCCGCTGAAGGCCAGCGGCTCCCAAGCCGCAAGCCAACCCTCGGCGGTATCGACGAGCATGACACCCCGATCCGCTTGGCTGCTTCCGGTAGCCATCGACCACAAGGGGGGAGCCGCGAAGCCGACCCGCAGGTCGCCCGTCGCCACGAGACGACCCGAAGTCACGGTCAGGAGACCATCACCCGAGGTCACAGGCCGCCAGACACCATCCGGGGAGGCACCCTCGCCAGTCAACTCCACCCGTGCCGCCTCCGATGGCAGCCATTCTGGGGAGCCGCTCCCGACCACACCCGTGGGGGCGAATGGAAACTCCCCGCCCGACCACCCGTAGAGGCGCCCGTCGATGGGCCAAGGCCGCATGTCACCCGTCGCCACGAAGCCTACGGAGGACAAGGGCCGAAAAGACAATGCCTGCAGATTCGGCACGCCGTCGACCCGGACCGTCACCGTGCCCTCGGTCGTACCCTCGGGCACCGTCACCTCGAGGGCATCCGTGGCAGCCTTGGCGACCTGCTCTGCGGCACCCGTGAAGGACACGCTCACGGAACGACTGGCCGTGACGGGAAACGAGCCCTCGAGGACGAGCTTGGCTCCCGGCCCCGCAACAGCCGGGCGCAAGCGCGTCAGGACAGGCCGGAAGAGCGGCTCGAGCAACAAGCTGACGGGTGTCCTTACATGCGGTGCGGTCGTGATCCCTTCAGTTCGCCCCCTGGCCACCACCACGCCATCCCCGTCGCGCGCCTCGGCTTCGAGGACCAGATTGGTTCCCGTCCGGGCCGACATGGTGGCCTCGGCAACGGCCACGCCCGGCTGGCGAAGCAGCAAGGCCCGGCCACGCTCGACACCGGCCGAGGTCGAAAGCACCAGATCGAGTCGATCCGTGCTGCGCGGCAACAGTTGCACCGCACGGCCGGACTCGGGCCAGCGGACGCGAACCAGCAGTTCGCCTTCGGAGGCGGACAGCCAGGCAGCTTCGGGCTGCGCGGCCTCATCCGGGACGACGCCCCCTGCTACGGCAGCCTTGGTGTCCACGGATCCCGGTTGGGCAACGGCGGACGCGGCCCGGCTGGCCTGGCTGGCCAGAGGCGCAGTGGGCAGGGCTTGGCAGGCCGCCAGAAGCAGCACGGGCAGGAAGGCGCGCGAAGTACGGAGCATCACTGGATCTCCACCACCAATTCACCTTGGCTGCGCACCTCGACCGTCAGGTCGACGGCACGATCCGGGTCGGCAAGCGGACGCGCCCGGACCCGTGCCGTCGTGTCGTAAGTGCCGACCATCGCCTCGACACGCCCCGTCCCGTCCACACGGACCGGGCCGGCCAGCACTTCCCAGGACCATGGGCCGTCGTACGAAGAACCATCCGCGTGACGGGCCACGGGCTTGAGGCGCGTCGCGACGGACAGGCCGGGCAGAGGCGTGGCCTCGGCGACAGGCAAGGGCGCGAGCACGGGCGACAGACCCGGCAGGCGCTCGACCGTGGCGATGGACGGCACCACCTCGATCGCTGCCACGGCATCCAGTTCGCCCCGGCGCGCCCGGAAACGCACGGTGCCTGCAGCGAGTCCCTGAACCAAGCCCCCCGTGAGGGAGGCGGACCCCGAGTCAGGTAGGACTTGGATGCCCGACGGACCGGCTTGGATGGTCGCAAACGTGCCACCGCGCGAGGAGCCCTGGAACAGGATGCTGCGGGTGGCCCCCACCGCGAGAGGCCACGGCCCCACGTGGGACCAAGTCGCCGTCGACGAGACAGGACGAGCCAATTCAAGGCGCAGTCCGTCGATGATGTCGAGTCTGCGCGCCGGTCCCGTCAGGCTGCCGATCCGAGCGGCGACCTCGCCGGACCCCGCACCAAGCGGCACGACAAAAGCCATGGATTCATCTGCCAACTCGAGGCCGGGAGCAACCACGCCGTTGATCAGGACCTCGGCACGCGCGCCACGAGACGCCCCGAAGGAAAGGCCCGTTGCCTGGACCCGCTCCCCGATGACGGCCGGGTTGGGGGACAAGGTCCGGATTTCCGGCACCGGCGTATCCAGGACCATCCCCGTGACGGTGGTGGTCTCGCCGGGCAGCACCGCCAGGCGCTCGGAGACGGCACGGCCCATGTCCGGATGGATCGCGACGAGCCGGTACAAACCCTCGGGTACGTTGCCGATACTGAACGAGCCATCCTCCGCGGCAGCAGCCAGGAAAGTCGTGCCCGGCAAGAATACCGTCGTGCCGAGAAAGTCCCTGACTACGGGCGAAATGCTGCGTATCCGTCCCGACAAGGTACCGGTGGGCCCCAGCTTCAGGGAGATGCCGGACATGACGGGCTGCGCCAGCAGAATCGCCTTGGTCACCGCGTTCCGTTCGGCCAGCAGGGTGTAACGGGCGCCTTTCTGGATCACGGGCAGGCGGAAACGGCCGAGGTCGTCCGTGAGGACCTCGCCCACGGCCGTGACGCCACCCGTACTCGCCTCGGACAGGCGGCGACCTGCACCGCCCGGCGATACCAGAGCCGCCGAGTCGTTGGACACGAGGGCCGCAGCATCGTTGGACACGAGGTAGCACTTCACGGCCACACCCGCGGCAACCCGCCCCGCTTGGTCGACCACCACGCCGCTGAAGTCCGTGGCTGCCGCCTGCAGGGTGTCCGCGGGCAGGGTCGATGCACCGGTCGCAGGGCGCTTGGCCGTGACGGTGTTCGGCCGGCAAGCGACCAGACTGGCGACCAGCAGCAACGCTGCTGGCCCCCAAGCGAAGGCCCGGCGCGACATGTCCTTTACTTACCCACCTGGACGACCCGGAAGCGGATCAGCCCCGATCGCGCGGCGGACGCCCGAAGCCCTGCCCGGGCTTGTTGCCGTAGGACTTTCGGGCAGGCGGACGATCCGGACCGGACCAACCTTGGCCGCCATCGCGATTACCGTCCCGGGGACGACGCGACGGAGGCGCGCTGCCGTCCTCCCGATAGGCAGGACGCGGTGGGCGACTGCCACCTTCTTCACGATAGGCAGGACGGGGAGGACGACCACCACCCTCTTCACGGTAGGCCTTGCGAGGCGGTCGCGCGCCGCCTTCCTCGTCGCGATAGTCCTGGCGCGGAGCCCGACCGGGGCGCGGGCCATCACCCAGGACAGCCTGGACCTGGGCCGCGACCTCTTGCTTGATGTCGATCGTGCTGTGGTCCTGATAGAGGCGAATCGAACCGATCTCGGCGCTCGTGATGCCGGACCGCTGGCAGATGTACCGCACCAGCCAGCCCGGACGGACGGCCTGGGCCTTGCCACGCGGCACGCTGACGCGAACCATGCCGGCCTCGGGGGGACCGTCCTCGTCCTTGGTCCGGAACGGACGACGCGCCTTCGGAGACGACGGGCCCTCGTCCGACTCACGGAAAGACCGGGTGGCCCTGGGCGGACGCGTCTCGGCCGACACCTGCCGAGTCCGGGCCGGCGGCGGGGCGGGCACGTCATAGCCGGATGCCAGGATGGCCGTGGCCTCCTGCAGGTCCTGCAGCAAGGCCGCGACCAACTGGACCGGGGCAAGATTGCCCAGCAGGCGATCCGCAAATACCTCGAGGCCACCGAAGTCGGCCGATTCGCAGCGACGGGCCAGATCTTCCATGACCCGATCCTGCACGCGCTGACGGACGTCCTCGCCAGTCGGAACCGCACGCGTCTCGAAGGTGATGCCGGCCTCACCGGCAAGGCGACGGACCCGTCCGCGATCCTTGGGCGTGACCAGATTGAGCACGACGCCCTCGCGACCGGCACGGCCTGTGCGACCGCTGCGATGGACATAGGTCTCCCCCGACCCTGGCATGTCGTAGTTGACGACCAGCGTGACGCCGCGGACATCGATACCCCGGGCGGCGACGTCCGTCGCGACAAGGATCGGCACCTGCCGGGTGCGGAAGGCCTCGAGGGTGCGGGTCCGGACAGCCTGAGGCAGATCGCCGTTCAGGTAGGCGGCCTTGAATCCATCGGCCACCAAGCGGCGCGTGAGGGTCTCGGTCTCGAGCTTGGTGTGGCAGAAGACCATGGTCAGTTCGGGGGGCTCGATGTTGAAGAGATTCGCAAGCACCTCGAAGCGGCGATCCGGGAAGGTCTCGATGACACGGTGGGTCAGCGTCGTGGCGGCTTCCAAGCCGCTCGAGAGCGCGAGATGCTCGGGCTTGCGCAGGTGGCGCCGGGCGATGGCCTCGACGGCATCCGGCATGGTCGCGGAGAACAGCAGGGTCTGGCGGGACTCGGGCATCCCCGTCAGAATCTTCTCGAGGTCCTCGGCAAAACCCATGTCGAGCATCTCGTCGGCCTCGTCGAGCACGACGGCCACGCAACCCGACAGGTCGAGCGAGCCACGCTCGAGATGGTCGACGAGACGACCGGGGGTGCCCACGACCAACTCGGCACCGCTGCGCAGCGCGCGGAACTGATCCCCGTAGGGCGTGCCGCCCGTCAGGATGGCGACGCGACGGTCCATGGGCCGGGCTACGCGGACGGCCACGCGACCGACCTGCATCGCCAGCTCGCGGGTCGGCGTCACAACCAGCATCAGCGGACCGGGCGGCGGCACCTCGGGGTCACGGGCGCCCAGGCGCTCCATGAGCGGCAAAAGGAAAGCCAAGGTCTTGCCGGTACCGGTGCGGGACTGGACGAGCAGGTCCCGGCCCTCGCGCGCCGGGGCGAAGGCCCGCAGCTGAACTTCGGTGGGATCGACGAGCTGCATGTGGCCCAGCGCGTCCAGCAAGGGCTGGGAGATGCCGAGCGAGATGAAGCCGGTGGGGACGACAGGTGTGGCCGTGACAGCCGGTGTCTCAAGATTCATGTTGTAAAGGGCACCCCGACAAGTCGGAACAGAAAAAAGGGAATAGGTGGGGGCCTGATAGAGACTCCATCAGCATTATCCGGGAATCAGGGCGATCCGGCCACTCCGCCCGAGTTGCCACAGGCCTACCAGTCGACCCCGTAGAGAATGGCGCCGCCGTCCTCGGTGCCCACCATCAACTGCTTGCCGTTGCCCGTGGGCGTGCCGTCGGTGATGAATCGGAGAGCATTGACGACCGTCCCCCCGGGGCGAAAGTCGAGGACGATCCGGCCGTCTGCCATGCTGCCGAGACGCACGACACCGTCGCTCCCCCCGTAGGCCAGCCACATGCCGTCGGGAGAGAGTGCCGCAGCGCGTATCTCGCCACCCTTCACCTTCGGAATAGAGAATTTCCGCAATTCGACGCCCGACGCCACGTCATAGATCCTAATTTTGCCATCCGAGCCGCCTACGGCCACCCGGGAGGCATCCCCCGACAAGGAAATCGACGTGATGGCTCCTGTCTGAAAGGGCGAGGTGAAGACCTCGGTCCCGTCCAGGGCGTCCACGACGCGGGCCAAGAAGTCATCCGCCCCGCAAGCGTAGCGCCCGCCGCGAGCATCGGCCGACCGGACCCAGCCAAAGGTGGCGATCGACCGCAGGACGCTCCCTGTCGTCATGTCGTACAGGGCCGCCCGGTTGTCGCTGCCGCTGACCCAGAGGGTGTCCGACTTGGGCCCCGGCCACGCCGAGTAGAGCTGGGCCTGAACCGAAAGACTGGCAATGGGTGTCACGCTGACGGGCGGGACATTGCCCGAGACCCGACGCTGGTCGATGACCCCCTCACGCGTGGCCGATGCCACCATGTAGCCCGATGCGTCCGACAAGGCCGTTATCGAGACCCCATAAACGGAACCGCCGGGTCTCCAGGTCACCATCGGGTTGCCTGAAATCACGTCCCCGACCGTGACGGCGCCGCCGTCGTAACCCAGGACGAACAGTTGGCCGTCCTCGGAGAAGTCGACGGCCTTGATGCGGTCCCCCTGCGCATAGAAAGCCTTGGTGAACAGCCGGGGATCCGGACGAGGCGTCGGAACGGGGCTGGGGACCGGCGTCGGCGCCACGGTCGGCGTCGGGGCAGGCATGGGCGTCGGTGCGAGAGTCGGCGTGGGACTGGGCACGGGCGAAGGGGTCGGCGTCTCGACGGGCAGGGGCACTTGGGATTCGCCCGGAATCGGCGTCGATTCGGCATCGGGAGTCGGCGTCGGAACGGGCGAAGGCAGGACGGTAGGCTGGCTCGTGGGGGTAACAGAGGGCCCCGGGGTAGGCACGGGTGAAGGAGAGGGCGCCACCGTCGCCTGCGGCGCTCCGGGCGTTGGTGTGGGCTGGACCACGACCGGCCCGGTCGACGGAGTCGAGACGGGTGCAGGCGTGACGGTGCCCGTGGGTGACGGCGTGGCGGAATGCGTGGCGAGGGGCGCGAGCGTCGCAACCGGGACGGGCGACGCGCCGACACGCCAAGGCTGTCCCTTGGGTGCCAAGCGCACGAGCGGCAGTTCGCGCGCCACACCCGGAACGACCACGACGTCACGGTCGCCGAACGGCCTGGCCGCACCCAGATCCGGATGCCAAAGGACGACGTCGTGGGCCCCCGAGGGAAGTTCGGGAACCTCCCACGTCCCGTCCGCAGCGACCCGAGCCACGTACGGGCTGCCTGCGATAAGGATCTCGACGCCCGGCGGGGGGAAACCTTGTCCCCCGGCCTCGGGCATCAGGACGCGACCGCGCAAGGTCGCGACGGGCCGGACACTCAGGCGTACGTCCGCCGTGGCGACCTCGGCACCGACCACCAGCGGCCCCCCCCAACCCTTGTCCGTCCGGCTGCGCAGTGCCTCGAGATTGTAACGGCCGGCAGGCAAGCGAAGCCTGAAGCGCCCATCCGCATCCGTCAGCGCGTCCGCCGACAAGGTACGCCTCCCTGCTCCGGATAGGGCCGCAGCCTGGTTCCCGACCAACGCGGCCGAATCATTGGCGATGAGACCGGCGGCATAGTTGCCGACGAGTGCGGCCACATCGTTGGCCACGAGCCGGGCCTTGGACTCGGGAGGCAATTCGCCTGCCGGCCAGGCACGCACTTGCACGGCCACAAGCGGCAGGCCCTCAGGATCGACCACCTGGCCCACAAGCTCGAAACGAGAAAGGGCATCCGGCGTCGCCACCGTGACGCCGGACCGGCCCAGATCAGCCACGCTCCCGGAGAAGCCCGTCCGACAGCCGGCAAGCAGGGTCACCGCGGCAAGCAGCCTGAGTACTGCCGCCCCGAAGGCCTTGGCGCCCGTAGCCATCTTGAATCCTGTCGCCTGTTCACCCGTCGGGGAGCCAAGCAAGCCCTGTGCTCCCCATACGGATAATGACGCAGGTTGCGGGAGAAGTCGTTCTATTTCACATTCGCTTGATGGGCACTTAGTTCCACGGCCCTTGGCGCAACGCGAGCGAATCTTCCAGCGCGTCGCTTCGGCCGTCGAAGGAGAAGGCCTCCGTAACGGCTTGGCGCGTCGGTCCGGAACACCCGCCCTTGCTGCATGAGCGCGGGCGATTGCGCACGCGGACAACCCAGGCAAGCCCGCGATCCGGCAGGTCAGGCCCGGCATGACACCCAACTCGCCTTCCCAGTCGATGAGTCCGTCGGGCTGTCGCAGCAGGGAAACACTGACGGTCGACGTCCCCGATGGCGGCTGGATGGGGACGAGGACCGTGCCCGAGAACGGCTTGTCGGCCAAGGGCACGGACAACGGGACATTCGCCCGGTCCTCGATGTCCTGGCCGCTGCCGAGCGTAGTGGAGGCGGTGGCAGGCGTTCCCGAGATGACGACGGGCGGACTCGTCGTGGCAAGGGCCTCGGCCGTAATCTGCACCCGGGCCCCGGGTAACAGGCCACCCCACCCTCCCGTCGACACGCCCGCGGATGCCGCGGGCAAGCCAGCGCCGGACCATCGCCTGCTGGCGACGTCCGGCACCGACCTCCACGCGCACCAAGACGGCACCTTGGCCCCGGCCACCCTCGATGCCGTCGGGCGGTACTGCGGAGAGGCAGCCCGTAAGGCAGCCACCCACCGCAAGGATCAGACCCGCAAGTCTGCGACCTGATGCCAGGGCCATGTCGCGCAACCCGTCAGAGCGCGCCGCCCGTGACCGGGCCATCCGTCACGAAGGCACCGTCAAGAGGCGTCAGCGAGAGCCCCGCCTGGCCCGCGAACACGACATCGTCGAGCGGCACGTCCACGGCCAGCACCCGCGTATCCTCGAGGTCGTTGGAGCCCAGGAAGTCGAAGGGCACCACGATCGGCCGTTGGCTGTTGATGTGTTGCTGAGCGGCCGTGAAGGCCTGCACCGTCAGGCGATAGGCCCGCTGGCCCGTCAGGTTCCCGAAGACCGCCTGGCTTTGGCCCTGGGCCGGCTGCACCCCGACGCTGGCCTGATTCAGCCAAGTAGGCACACCGCCCGGCCCATCGGGCCCCCGCTGGTCGAGGATGACCTCGAAACGGGCCACGTCGGACGGTACCCAGCGATGCCTTATGGCTTGCAAGGCGCGTGTGGCATCGGCACCGACCGAGAGATCGACGACGACACGCCGCTCAGGGTTGCGTTCGTCCGTACCCGGAGGCACGGGCTGTCCGGGACTGCCCGCGCAGCCCGCCATCAGAAGCCACAAGACCCATCCCCGCTTGCCCACGGCCATGACGTGACCCTCCATCCGGACGCTCGTCCGATAGGGTTCACACTGCCGCCCGCCCGACCAGCCGACACCGGCAGGATGCACGACGAGGCCATGTCCCGCCCGACAATCATCCCGGGGCCCCTCCCCCGGACCATCAGTCCCAGATGACGTCGAAGGCCAGCAGACCCTCTCCATCCGTTGCCTCGTAGAGGCGGTCGCCGTTGTCGGTCGCCCTGACGCAGGTCGTGAAGCGCAATCCGGTGACCTTCACGGAGCCCGTCCAGGGCGTCGCGACGATCGCGCCATCGGCGACCCGAGCCACCGTCACCCGGTTGTCGAGGCCGCCCAAAGCCACATATCGGCCATCGGGTGACATCGCCAAGGCCAGGATCGCTGCATCCGCCCGCCACTCCCTCAGCGTGATGCCGTCCGGAACCGTGAGCACGACCACCTTGCCCTCACGATCGCCAACGACGACACGTGCTGCATCGCCGGAAAGGGCCAACGCGTCGACGCCGCGACCCACGGGCAGTGACGTCATGATCTCGCGGCCATCCGCAATATCCACGACCCGCAGCAGGAGGTCTTCCCCGCCATAGGCTAGGCGCGTGATCTGGGCGTCCATGGCGTACAGGGCACCGAACGCCGGGAGCGAGACCAAGGTGCCAGTTTGCCAACTGCGCAGCTGCGCCAGCCCATCCGAGCCGATGCGCCAGTAGCGCGTTTCGTTGGCGAAGCCGAGGATACCCGTGACGGCAACCTGGGCGTCCCCGACGGATTCGGAGGAAACAGCCGTCGACACGTCCCCCTCACCAAGACCGGAGAGGGTCCGGAGCGCCACGGTCCCCTGGGAGGTACCCGTCAGGACCTGATACCCGGGATCGAGCAACCGACTGGTGAGCCAGATGCTGCGGACAGGCTGACCGGCATCCCAGGTGTGGGCCAGGCCGCCATCATCCCCCCTGTATATCCGGACGAGGCCATCTGCCCTCCGGGCCAGCGCGATGGCCTTGCGGTCGCCGGAAACATCCAGAACGTCAAACGGATCCCCCTGGGCAAGAGTCATGCGGTAGGTGAACCGCAGGCCGGGCGCTGGTGTGGGTGTTAGTGCAGGTGTTGGTGCGGGTGTCGGCGAGGGAGAGGGCGTCGGTGAGGGCGCAGGAGTGGGCGTGGACACAGGCACCGCGGATGGAGACGGGCTCGGGGTCACCGCCGGCAAGGTCGTCTCCGGCGCCGGCGTAAGTTGGACGTCCCCTGGCGTCGTGGTCGGCGCAGGCAAGGTGGCCGAAGGAGTCGGAGCGGGTGATGGCGTGACCGGAGCCGGGCTTGCCGGAAAAGAAGACGAAGGACCCGGTGACGGCGTGACCGGAGTCGACGATGGCGACATCGAGGGCGAGGGGGAAGATACAGGCTCTGGCGTCGTCCCCGGCTCGGTTGACGGCGCGGCTCGGGTCGAGGCGACAGGCCTGGGGGATGGACTCAGCAAGACCCAAGGCTTCCCCTTGGAGGCAAGGGCGAGCGACGGCACCTCGACGAGCCCCCCGGGGCCCACCGACAGAAATACGTTTGCGTAGGGACGCACCACCCCAAGTCCGGGATGCCAGACCAGAAGGTCATGTGCGCCGGCCGGCACCCCGTCCAGCCGCCACGAGCCATCCGCCGCGACCTTGGTCCCGTAGGGAGAGCCCGCAAGCAGAACCTCCGCGTCAGGAAGCACCTCGGAGAGAGCGATTGCATCGGGCAGCAGGAGACGTCCACGGAGCGTGCCGACAGGCTGCAGACGCAACGCAAGGCTCAGGGACCCGGCGCTCCCATCGGCGCGTATGTCACGCAACCAGGCCTTGACAGCCGAGCTCCGGACAACCTCGAGGTTGTAGGTGCCTTGGGGTACGTCAAGGGCGAAGCGACCCTCGGCATCCGTCAAGGCACGATGGAGCAGCGCGGAGGGCACCCTGCGTGAGGCAGCACCGTTCGCCACCAAGCCTGCCGCGTCCTGACCCACGAGCCCTGCCGCGTAATCGGCGATGAGCGAAGCCACATCGTTGGCGACCAACCCTGCGCCAAAGCCGTCCGGCAGCATGCCGACAGGAAAGGTCCGCACCAGGATGCCCGCGACCGGCTTGCCGGCCTCATCCAGAACCCGCCCCCCCCAAGGACACGCGTGTCGACTCCGGAACAACCGGCCCCGCTCCGGGCGTCGGTGCTGCGGGGGCAGGGCCAGCCGTGGCGGCTCCCGTCGAGGATCCGGTTCCGGTAAGGCCTGAGCCAAAGCCTGCCCGGCAACCTGCAGCAAGAACGGCCAGCAACAGAATCGGGCACGCCCAGCCCATGCCCCAGCGGACCGTAACCATACCTTGGCCATACTACCCGCCCAAGGGCCGCATGGCCCCACCATCGGGCATGATGACGCCATGACGTTGCAAGCTTGGTCCCTCGTGCTGGTGACGACCCTGCTGTGGGGCTTGGTACCGCTATTCGACAAACTGGCGTTGACCCGGGCCGCCGACAGCCCGCTTGCCGGCGTGGCCGTGCGTCTCGCCACCGCGGCCCTCATCGGCCTGCCCTTGTTGTTCGCCGCATCGGGCGGTACGGGTGCTTTCCGCAGGATTCCGCCGACGGCATGGGGTTGGTTTGCGGCCAGTGGCCTGGCCTCGCTGGTTATCGCCCAGATCGCCTGGTATGCCCTGCTCAAGGACGCTCAGGTCTCGAAGACCTTCCCATTCATGTTTGCGGCCGCTCCCGTGGTGACGCTCCTGCTCGGGGTGCTGGTCCTGCACGAGCCCCTGACGCTGCGCCAGGTGATCGGCGGGGTGCTGGTCGTGCTCGGGGGGGCGCTGCTGCTTTAGGAACAGGCGGCTGCGGCAGGCAGGCTACAATGCCGGCACACCGCATGAAGATATCCGTGTCGCACGATAAGGAGTCCGGAAGGGTCAGGCGCTTCGCCCTCGCCGCCGTCCTCGCCGTCCCGGCTTCGGCCGTGGCGATGCCCCCTGCCGTGGCCTCGACCATGGCCGTGCTGGACCTGCGGCAGGACCAGACCCTGGTGTCGGGTGGCCTGTATACCTTCGCGGTGGACCGCACCCTGGATGATCGCACCGCGCTGGGACTCGCCGTGGCCCCCCTGCTGGGCGTGGCGGGCGTGCGCTGGACGCGACGCCTGGCAGGCGGGGCCGACGAACCCTCCTGGGGCTTCAGCCTGCACGTGGGCACCACCCCCCCGGACTTCACGGGCATCCCGAAGACCGAGGCCTATGGCTCAGTGCTCGCGCCGCAGACGGGCCTGGGCTACCTCACGGACACCTATGCAGGGTGGACAGCCGTGGTCCATCCCCAACTCGTGGGCTCCCTGCCCCTCGGCCCGCTGCGCCTGCGCCTCGCCGTCGGGCCCGCCGCCCTGCTGAGCAGCCTGTCCCATCAGGGAGGCCAGAAAGTTCGCGGCGACCTGCTGCTGGTCATCAACCCGGAAGTGGCCCTGCGCATCCTGCCGCAGGCCGAACTGACGCTGCTGGGCCAGGGCCTCGTCGGCTTGAGGGCCCTGCTGTGAAACAGCCGCGCCTCGCCATGCCTTCCCGCTTCTTCCTGATGCTGGCGCTTGCGGGCTGCATCAACATCCCCCTCGCCTCGCAGACCTGGGTCATTCGCCCCGACGAGGGCTGCGCGCCAGCCAGCGGCCCCGCACGCAGGCGCTTCCTGCCCGAGTGCCCCGAGCCCACGCCCAGCCCTCAGCCCCCCTCCGGACCGACAGCCACGCCTGCACCTGGCCCGGCCGATTCGCCCACGCCGTCTCCGACGCCGGAACCAAGCGCGTCGCCTGCGCCCTCGCCTACGCCCATCCCGACCGAGTCACCCACGCCCGTACCGCTGCTGCAGCCATCGGACCCGCCCCTGATCGAGGTCTGATCACGAGCGGTATCCGAGGGCCACCCTACGCCTCCGCCACCTCGAAGCCGACGACGTTGCGCACCTCGCGGCCGAAGATGATCCCGACGAGCGTCACGATACCTCGGGACCGCGGCAGAACCAGGCTGTAGTCCGCACATCCATTCCAGTGGCACAATCCTCAGGCAAGACTCTTTCCACCAAGACGCCCCGGGCCCACCATCCGGGAGATGCAGGAGCTCCCCTTGGCGCAGCCTTTCCGCAGCCATCCTCTTTTCTCGGCCGCCACGCTCACCTTCGGTGCGTGGACCGGAAGCATCCTTGCGGGATGCGCGCCCGTCAGCCCGGGTTCCGCCATCCAGGCCACCGCCACGGCATCTCCTGTCCCCGGCCCGACGGGCACACCCGTGGCCACACCGACCGCGACACCCGTTCCGACATCCACCCCCGGAACCACGCCACCGCGGATGGCGACGGCGAGAGAGCTGTTCTTCCCGACCTCGGCCAGCATGTCGGCCGTCTTCCGCGCAATCAACACAAGTGAGACCGTCGTGACGTCAGAAGCGTCGGGAAACAGCCGTTGCGTGAAGACCGAGGAGGCCACCTTCACCGTCGAAGGCTGGTCCGATGACCTCGCCGTCGTGCGTCATGCCACGACCCTCGTCGCGACGGCCAGCGAAACCTCGGGATTCGGGCAGTGCTATTTCTTCCCGGCGGGGCAACCGTCGACCGGGTCCCTCTCCGTCCTGAGCGACGGCTCTGTCCTCACGCCCGAAGGCACGTTCTCGGCCACCATCCTGACAGAGGCAGGTGCCGTCATTCACCGGGAACCGAATGGCACCACGATGACGGCGCGCCTGGACGGACAGGAGCGCCTGACTGTCCAGGCGGGAACCTTCAACACCCTGCGCCTGGTCCTGACCTTGAACCAGCCGGGCCAGCCATTCTCCGTGACGCGGTGGGTCGCGCCGGGTGTCGGCACTGTCAAGCAATCGTCCAGCATCGTGGTAAGGGCGACCGGCACGGTGGCCACATCATCTGTGGAAATCGAACTGATCCGCTTCACGCCCTGATGGTTGGCGAACACCAACTCGGTGCTGCCCGGGCGGCCCATCCTTGCCTGAACGCCCCGGCCATCAGACGATGGACACGATGGAAAGCCTGCCGCTCATACCCGTCCTGATGGTCCTCGCCGTACCGCTGGCGCCGGCCGCGCAGGCTGTCGTCGTCCCCCTCACCGCCAATCAGCCCCCACTTGCCTTCGTTCGGGTCCCCGGGGGGACCCTGCCGGACGGCAAGCGGATCCAGCCCTTCCTGTTGCAGACCACCGAGGTCACGCAACGCCAGTGGCGCAGCCTGCTGCATTCGGAGCCGTCGGCCCACAACGGCTGCGACGATTGTCCCGTCGAATCCGTGAACTGGACCGAGGCCGCGGCCTTCGCGAACGCCCTGTCCCGTAGGGAGAACCTGCCCGAGAGCTATGTCCTCGAGAAGTGCCGGGCCTATCCGGGCACGGGCACCACCTGCAAGATCGTGCGCCTCGCCTCCGAGGACCCGCTGGCCCTTGCCGGATACCGCCTGCCGACGGAGGCCGAGTGGACCTTCGCTGCCCGCGCGCCCAAGGCCAAGGCGACGGGGACCACGCACCCGCCGGCCTGGCTCAAGGACAACTCTGAGGAGCGACCCCACCCTGTCGCGGGCCTCACCCCCAATATCTTGGGCTTGCACGACATGTCGGGCAATGTCTGGGAGTGGTGCCACGACGTCTCGATCGACCCAAACCGCCTGCGCAGGGGTGAGGCCGAGGCCTCGGACAGGGGGACCTACCGCGTGGTCAAGGGCGGATCGTGGGCGACCGACCTCGACACGGCCCGGCCCGGGCACCGGGAATCCCTGCACATGAACTACCGGGACCCCAGCGTGGGCTTCCGGCTTGCCCGCACCCTCCGTCCCCGCCAACCCAAATGACCAGAGGCGCGGAGGCCCCCCGACCTCCGCGCCCCGGTATCCGACTGCTCCTCTGGGCCCCTCCTGGATCCTCCGGCCCCCCGACCGGTTGACTCTGGTTTGTTCCGGACTCGCCAGCCCCCCGACCGGCGCACCCTTCACGCAGGGGTTATGGGGGCCGGATTAAATGCTGGCGCTAGATTTCACAAAGTCACAACATGGCCAGAGGGACGGCCAAGGCAGGCCCAGCCCTCAGGGACACAAGCCTGCCTTTCCATCAGCGATCAGGGTCGCCAAGGAATCCGATACGCACGTCGGGCGACTCGGACTTGGAACTGGGGTATGCATGATCTCGGATGCAAATCAGACGGTCCAAGCTGGGTGATCCGGAACCCGACGACTGGGCAGGGAAAACGCCCGCTGAACGCCTTTCAGCCGTCTGGGAACTGACGCGCACGGCTTGGGCATTCAAGACGGGCAAGGATGTTGACCCCCGACTACATCGACATGTTACGCGTCTTGTCCGACGCCGACGTTGACTTCCTTGTTGTGGGGGCACACGCCCGATCCGTCCATGGCACACCCCGGGCAACCGGAGACCTGGACGTTTTCATCAGGCGAACGCCGGAAAACGTCCGACGGACCTTGACTGCGCTCAGGCATTTCGGAGCTCCGCTCCAGGATCTTGGAGAGCAAGAACTGATGGAGCCGGAAACAGTCTTACAGATCGGTATCGCGCCCAACCGCATCGACCTGCTCAATGACCTGACCGGAATCACGTTCGAGGAAGCTTGGGCAGACAAAGTCACCGCATCGTTCGGCAGCCTCCCGATCCCCGTCATCGGCAAAGCCGCCTACCTGAAGAACAAACGTGCCACGGGCCGCCTGAAGGATCTTGCCGATGTGGAAGACGTGGAAGGCCAGTCCGACGAACTGGACTGAAACAGGACTTCTTGCGCGACCAGCACCCCACACAAGAACTTCGTGCCGCCCTCCCGAGAATCCGGGAAGACGGCACGAGAGCCTTGCGGCGTGACTAGGGCAGCGGCTTGAAGGCCGTCTGGCCGTAGCGGGAGGCACCGTTGAACGTGCCACCGCGCTCGACGTACTTGACCGAGTACATCAGGCCCTTCAGGCTGCGGACCTGACGGGACACCTTGAGCCGGACCTTGGTCGCCGTGCTGAAGGGCGTGTCGAGGACGTCCTTGGCCATACCAGCCTGACGCAGCACCAGCTGATACTGCACACCGGGCAGATCGGGCTTGGCCGGCCACGAGGCGACGAGCGTGTCCTTGTCCCACGACAGGCTGATGCCCGCTGCGTCCCAGGTCACGTCCAGGCTCACCATCGCATCCTTGCCCGCCTCGACCCTGACCGGCGTGGAGACGGCGGCACCTGCCGCAGTCGTGACATCCGGTGCCGCACGGTACACCAGCTGGTACTCGCCAGGGTCCAGGCCTTCGAAGCGATAGCCACCCACGCCGTCCGTCAGAGTCTTGCGCTCGGTGTTGACCCAGCCCTTGCCCTTCTTGACCTTCATGCCGACGGGCACGCCGGCGACGGCAGGCGCCGACAAGGTGTTGATGACGGCACCGGTCAGAACGCCGACGCGAGGCGCGGGGGCCGTGACGGGGGCGAGCGTCGGGATCGGCTCGGGGGTGGGCTCCGGTGTCGGAACAGGGGTCGGCACAGCCTTGGGTTCGATGACCGGCGCGGGCATCGGTGCAGACGCCTTGCCGACCAACCGGGAACCGATACCGACCAGCAGGGTCTGGATGGGGAATCCATAGCTGTCGGCCGGAACCAACGAAGCATTGGCCTGCAGGTAGGTACCGGTCCACAGGTTGCGGCGCAACCCAAGAGAATGCTGCCACTCGTGATCTCGCAAACGGGTGGCGCCGGACGCAGGGTCGATCAAGTTGGCCTCTCCAGCCGAAGCCAATCCGACCACCCAGCCCCCGACCGTCCAGTCGAGGCCGGCCCTGAGGGCGAGACCCGTACGATTCGACAAGGCGAACAGGGCAGGCGTGCCGTACAGCACCACATCACCGAGTGACCACGACCCGTTGCATGCGCCCTCGACCCCCTGGGCAAACGCATAGGGTCCGGACAGAGCCGGTGCAAGCCCCTGGCCCGACGGTCTGAGTTGAAAGTATTGATCGGCACGGTAGCGCGCATCCCAACCCAACTTCTTGTCGCCGTCCTGCCACAGCGGCCCCCGGGCCGCCAGCGCCGTGCGCGGACCGAAGTCGACCAGCACGGCAAGACCGTCGCCCAATCTGGCCTGCACGGCCGTCAGCGCGCCCCGGACGTTCAACGAGGTCGAGGGAAACGAGAGAACCCCCAAGCGGAGGCTCAGATCCACTTCACCCGGCGCACCCAGGTAACCCGGCACCAGATGCAGGCCCGAGGCAGCAAGGCTGCTCGGAGCCAATTCGGCAACCGTGCCGTAGCTCAGCCCGAAGAGCGAGACGGTTTCGTCCGACTCGGCCCGCGCTGGTGCGACAGGCGCCACGAGACCGGTCGCGGCAAGGAGGGACAGGAACGAACGCATGCGCATGGACTTTACTGGATCGTCTCCTTGAGGATGGGCGCCTTCTGAACCTTGGCCAACCCGCCGATGTTCTGGAAATTATAGCCCCCGATGTAGTAAACGGCCTTGTCTGCAATCTGGACGACGACACCGCCGGAATACGATTCCGCCAGACTCGAAACCCCATCGGTGCCTAAGCCGACCAGATCACCCGATGCCTCGAAGGTGCCCCGCTCGAGGGCGGTCAGGAAGTCTCGACCGGAGTAGCCGCCTAGGAAGTAGACATAGTCAGCCAAGGTCACCACACCGTGGTCGTGACGAGGCGCAGAGAGCGCGGAAGAGACAGCCGAGAACGCCCCAATCGCCCCATCGGCTCCGATGACCGCACGCTCCAGGGTACCCAACGCCACCTTGGTAAAGGATTCGCCGGGAGACATCCCCCCCGCAACGTAGAAGAAGTCTCCGATTCGGAATCCGGACAAGCCGGAACGCTTGGTCACCAGCGGCGTATCAACCCTCTGGAATGCACCTATCGCACCATCTTCGCCAATGGCCGCACGTTCGGTTGTCGCGACGAAGTTGGACATCGACGTCATGTCAAAAGCGCTCTCTCCTCCCATCACGGTCAGAAAGGTGCCTGTGTTGAGGCCTGCGAAGGCTCCTCGTGCCGCCGCCAGCTTCACCCCTGGAACCTCGGCAAAAGGCCCCATCGAGCCATCGGTAAGCACCGTCGCGCGTTCCACCTTGTCCGTGGCGTTCGAGCGGGCGGAGGCGTATCCGCCCAGGACGTAGACGAAGTTGCCGACACGGGTGGCCCAGCCCTTGTGGCGAGCCACCACGAGCTTGTTGTCGGGCAGAAGCGAGAACCCGCCCAGGCTGCCGTCGTCATGGACATCGGCCACCAGAATCTGGTTGGTCGTCATGCCTGAAGATTCAAGACCGCCCAGCAGGTACACCTTGTTGCCCACATACAGCGGCATGGCTTCCTGAACGTTGAAAGGCATCGTTGCCGTCACGAGGAAAGCGTCCAGAAGCCCCCTGATCCGAGGCTCCGCTGGGGCCACCACGCCCGGCAGTGGCGCGGAAAGAAATGAGGCCGGGCTTGCCGCGGGTAACTTCAAGGTCCGCCAATCTTCATTCCCTAGGGCTCCACAATTGTTGGCTTCTTCGATGGAAAAAGCATCCCGACAAGCCACTCGCCACCACGGCGACCGCCAACCACCCGAATCGCCTGGAAATCAAGTTGGTGCACCTCGACCGGAAAGCCCGTTACAAGCCAGAACCTGAGTGGCAAGCGTGCCGATTGTCCACACGCATGGCCCGGATTCAACTCCCGTTCCCATGCCGTACAATGGGGCGCCCCCCCGACCGGCCAGGAAACCCATGCGCATCGCGATCGGCAGCGACCACGGCGGCTTCCCGCTCAAGGAAGCGCTCCGCGCCTATGTGCAGGGCCTGGGCCACACCGTGACCGACATGGGCACCTACAGCACCGTAGCCTGCGACTATCCCGACTATGCCCTCAAGGTCGCGGGCGCCGTCGCGACGGGTGAGGCGGACCGGGGCATCATGATCGATGGCGCCGGCATCGGCAGCGGCATGGTCGCCAACAAGCTGCCCGGCATCCGCGCCGCCCTCTGCAACGACATGTACGCCGCCCGCAACGCCCGCGAGCACAACGACGCCAACGTGCTCACGCTGGGCGCGCGCGTCATCGGCCCGGGCCTCGCCGAGGAAGTCGTCCGGCTGTTCCTGGACACCGCCTTCGCCACCCGCCACCAGCCCCGCATCGACAAGATCCACGCCCTCGAGCGCGAGCTCCATCGGAACGGTTGACCTCCTCATGTCCACGTCCGGCCGCCGCACCCTCGTCCTCTACACCGAGGACCACCGCAACCTGCCCGCTGTCCTCGACGCCACCACGGCCGCCGGCCACAAGGTCCGCCTGTGGCAACCCCGCTGGGCCCGCCCGCTCAAGGCCATCGCCTTCGAAACCGTGGCCGCCGAGACGGCCGACCCGGCCAAGGTGCTGGGCGAGACGGACCTGATCGTGCTGCCCAGCGTCCCCGACAGCCTGAGCAAGCTGCTGGCCTCGGCCGACGAGGACAGTCCCACCGTCCGCCTCGTGCGCCACGCCCGCCGCAGGGGGATCCCGATGGTGGCGCTCGCCGGCGAGGGCCAGGCCAAAGCACTTGCCGCCGTCGGCATCGCGCCCGTCACCATCAAGGAGGTCGCGACCCCCGAGAAGGCCATCGCCGAGTTGCCGTCGTGCGACACCTGCGCCAAGCAGTCCACCTGCGCCGTCCGGTGCAGCGGCCGCGTGCAGGACCTGGTCACGCTGGGCGCAGCCCGCATCGGGGCTGGCGAGGGCGTGGGCGCCCCAAACCCCAAGCTGGCGCGCATGATCGACCACACCCTCCTCAAGGCGGACGCCACCGAGGACGAGGTCCGCAAGCTGTGCGCCGAAGCCCGCCAGCAAAGATTCATGAGCGTCTGCGTCAACCCGGGCTGGGTCAAGCTCTCGGCCCAGCTGCTCAAGGACAGCGGCGTCAAGGTCTGCACCGTCGTCGGCTTCCCGCTGGGCGCCACCGACACCGCCACCAAGGTCTTCGAGACGCAGGAAGCCATCCGCAATGGCGCCACCGAGATCGACATGGTGATCAACGTGGGCGCCCTCAAGAGCAAGGACTACGAGACGGTCGAGCGCGACATCCGCGGCGTCGTGCAGGCCTGCCCCAAGGGCATCGTCAGCAAGGTCATCCTCGAGACGGCCCTGCTCGACGACGAGCAGAAGGTCATCGCGTGCGCCCTGTCCAAAAGCGCCGGTGCCGACTTCGTGAAGACCTCGACCGGCTTCTCGACAGGTGGCGCGACCGTTCGCGACATCGCCCTGATGCGTGCCACCGTGGGCCCGGAACTTGGCGTCAAGGCCTCGGGCGGCATCCGCGACACGAAAACCGCACAGGACATGATCGCCGCCGGCGCGACGCGCATCGGGGCCAGCGCCTCCGTTGCCATTGTCAAAGGTGTCTCCGCCGGGGCAGGAAGCTACTAGCGCCCCTCCACCTTCACCCACTTCGTCACCCCGTCCCACCCGCATCCGCCCCGAGGGCTCCCATGGCCGAGAACGTCCAGCTCCGCACCTTCTGCTACATCGACGCGATGCAGCCGCAGTTCGCTGCCTTCATGGCCTCGGTCGCCTCCGGCTACCTTCCCGTCGAAGGCCAGGCCGCCCTCTATGTCGAGGTCGCGCCCGGCATGGCCATCAACAACCTTATGGACGTGGCGCTCAAGGCCACCAAGGTCACGCCAGCCGAGCAGATCGTCGAGCGTCAGTACGGCATGCTCGAGCTGCACGCCGACGAGCAAGCCGAGGTCCGACAGGCCGGCGACGCCATCCTGCGGGCGATGGGCAAGACCGAGGCCGATCGCCTGAAGCCCAAGGTCGTTTCGAACCAGATCATCCACCGCGTGACAGACCACCAGGCCATGCTGATCAACCGCAGCGGTCGCAAGGGCATGATGCTGGTCGCCAAGCAGACGCTCTTCATCATGGAGACTTATCCCGCCGGCTACGCCGCGCTCGCTGCAAACGAGGCCGAGAAGGCCGCCGACGTGAACATCGTCATCATCCGGCCCACGGGTGCCTTCGGGCGCCTGTACCTGGCCGGTGACGAAGATCAAATCAAGATCGCCCGGGATGCGGCCATGCAGGCCGTTTCCGACCTCGACGGCATCGACGAGAAGCGCTGACCCCATCGCCCCCTACCCACCCACACTAAGGAGAAAAACCCATGGCTGATGCGCTCGGCATGATCGAGACCAAAAGCTTCGCCGCCCTCGTCGAGGCCTCGGACGCGATGGTCAAGGCGGCCAAGGTCGAACTCGTAACCTACGAGAAGACCGGCGGCGGCTTCGTGACCGCCATCGTCCGCGGTGATGTCGCCGCCGTGAAGGCCGCGACCGAGGCCGGCTCCCGCGCCGCCGAGAAGGTCGGCGAGGTCGTCGCCGTCCACGTCATCGCCCGCCCGCATGCCAACATCGACGCGGTCATGCCGCTCGGTCGCGGCGACGGCGCCAAGGCCTGATCGCCCCCTGCGTGACGTCCGGGCCCGGCTCGATGGCCGGGTCCCGGGGCGTCGCCTGAACGGAGGAACCCGATGCTGATCGGACGCGTCGTCGGCTCGCTGGTCGCCGACCAGAAGGACCCCAAGCTGCTTGGCAGCAAGCTGCTGGTGGTCCAGCAACTGGACATCGAGGCCCGCGAGACCTCGGGCTACGTCATCGCCGCGGACTCCGTCGGCGCCGGCGAGGGCGAGGTCGTGCTCTACGCCACGGGCTCGAGCGCCCGCAACACCCATGCGACCGAGGGCAAGCCCATCGACGCCACCATCATGGCCATCGTCGACACTTGGGATGTCCACGGCGTTACCCGGTTCCAGAAGGACACGGCCCTCCCCGTCACGTCCTGGTAGGCCGCCGGCCTGCCCTTCCGCGTCCCCCACCCGGAGACCCCTGCCCCATGTCGATGTCCCAGGCCCAGTTGAGCGCCCTCGTCCAGCGCGTGCTCCAGCGCGTCGAGGACGGCGGGGGCGGCCGTATCGCGGCCGTGGCGGGCGGCGGGACCGTCGAAGGCGTCTACCCGACGCTCGACGCGGCGGTCGCGGCGGCCAACAAGGCCCAGCAGACCCTCGAGTGGCACCGCTCGATGGCCGACAGGTCGCGCATCATCGAGGCGATGCGCGCGATGATGCGCGACAACCTCGAGACCATCGCCAGACTCGCCGTCGAGGAGACGGGCCTCGGCCGGGTCGACCACAAGGTCATCAAGAACCGCCTCGTCACCAACAAGACGCCCGGTACCGAGGACCTCACCTCGCAGGTCTGGACCGGCGACCACGGCCTGACGCTTTACGAATTCGCGCCGTGGGGCGTCATCGGGGCCATCTGCCCCACCACAAACCCGTCCGAGACCGTCATCTGCAACGCCATCGGCATGATTGCGGCCGGCAACGCCGTGGTCTTCCAGCCGCACCCCAGCGCCAAGCGCGTGACCCACCTGACGATCGGCCTGCTCAACCGCGCCATCGTCTCGGCAGGCGGCCCGCCTGACCTCATCACCACCATCGCCGAGCCCACGATGGACACGGCAACCGCGCTCATGAAGCACCCCGGCATCCGCCTGCTGGTCGTCACCGGCGGCCCGGGCGTGGTCAAGGCGGCGATGGCCTCGGGCAAGAAGACCATCGCGGCAGGTCCGGGCAACCCGCCCTCGTTGTGCGACGAGACGGCCGACCTCGAGAAAGCCGCCCGCGACATGGTCAACGGCGCGTCCTTCGACAACAACATCATCTGCTGTGACGAGAAGGAGTTCATCGCCGTCGCGTCGATCGCCGACGCGCTCAAGGGCCACATGCGCCAGGCAGGGGCCTTCGAGGCCGATGCCGACCAGACCGAGCGCCTGATGAAGGCGATCCTCGCCACCGACCGCGGCCCCGGGCAGCATTCGGATGTCAACAAGAAGTTCGTCGGCAAGGACGCCAGCGTGATCCTGCGGGAGATCGGCATCAACGTGGGCCCCGAGGTCAAGATGGTCCTCGCCGAGGTCAACCGCAACCACACGCTGCTGCACACCGAACAACTGATGCCCGTCATCCCCTTCACCCGGGTCCGGGACTTCCACGAGGGGCTCGAGCTGGCTCGCGAGGTCGAGCATGGCTACGGCCACACCTCGAGCATCCACAGCCGCCGCATCGACCGGATGAGCGAGATGGCCCGGGTCATGAACACGGCCATCTTCGTCAAGAACGGCGCTCACTACTCGGGCCTGGGCGAGGGCGGAGAGGGGCCGACCTCCTTCACCATCGCCCACCCCACGGGCGAGGGCCTGACGTACGCCCGCCACTTCTCGCGCATGCGCCGCTGCGCGCTCGTCGACGCCCTGCGGATCGTCTAGCCCTGACCCCGATGGCCCTGCACGCCGCCACCGCCCGTCCCGCCGCCCTCGCCGCGGCGGCCCGGGATGCCGGCCTGCTGGACGGGCAGGGACGTCCCCTGCACCTGCGCCTCGCGGCCGCGTGGCAACGCGTCCTCGTCGTCCCCTCGTCGGCCGATCCGGCCTGCCCGACGGATGCCGTGCTCTGGCAGCACCAGGCAACCGAACTGCTGCTTGCACTCGAGGTCCTCGCCGGCTGCCATGGCGGCGCACGGTCGCGCATCGAGATCGCCCTGTCCTCGACCACCGCCCGGCTGATCGACCTCGACAACCTGCGGCCCCGACTCGACGGCGCGGGTGTGCTCGTGTTGCCGGATCGCTATCCTGCGGCCGCGACGGAACATGCGTGGCTGGCCCGGGTGGGCCACGCCTTCCCGGGCTGGCAGGCGGCGGCCGAGGAGGGTGTCCTCGTGCTGGACACCGTCGGCCTCTGGCAACTGGGCCTGCGCGCCGGTGGACACGTGCCTGCGCCCCGCATCCTGACATGCACCGATGCACAAGGTGCCGTCCGGTCGTGGCTGCTGCCGTTGGGCAGTCCGCTCGCGCCCATCCTGGAGGCGCTCCCTGAGGGCGAGGCATGGGCCGGGGGTGCCCTGTCGGGCCGTCGTCTGGATGCCGGTGAGTACGTCGCCGCCGACGTGCACTGGATCCAGGCGCTGCCCCGGGACCATGCGGCCACGCGCCATCGCCGCGTCCCCGTCGACGTAGCCCTCAAACGCGCCCTGTCGTTGTGCGGCACGTGTACCGCCTGCACGGACTGGTGCCCGTCGGCGGACGTGCCGGCGTCCGGTGCGGCCGGGCATCCCGCGCATGCGGCCACCGGCCTCGTGCCGCACCGCCTTGTACGCCTCGCGGCCCACGGCCAGGAGGGCCAAGCCGAACTCTTGATGGGTGCTCGTCATTGCGGTGCTTGCGGGATCTGCAGCGTGGCCGCCTGTCCCTCCGAGGTCAACCCCGCAGCCCTCCTGGTGGCCCTGCGCGAGGGCCTGGTCGCAGGTGGCGTGCCCCGGACGGCGGCACCGACCGGGGCACCCTCGCGCTTGACCGGTGCCTTGGCGGGTCCTGCAGCCCATCATTTCCGGCTGGGCGAGGACGCGTTGCTGGAACGCCTGCGCGTGCGACGACCCGTCACCGTGCCCGAGCCTGCCGCCCACCACCCCCGCAAGATCCGGATCCCGCTCGTCGCGGACGGGGACGTCCCCCTCGCCCCGCTGTGGCCCGAGGACGGCCAGGTCAAGGCCGGTCAGCCTGTCGCGCTCACGCCCCACGCCCACGGCGGCTGGCGCCTCGTCGCCCCGATCTCGGGCAGGCTCGCCTGGAGCCCCGGCCAGCTCGAGGTCCTCGCATGACGGACGAGATTCGCGACTCGTTCCCGTTCAAGCCGCGTCTGCCGGGCGATCAGCCGCCGGGCAAGCTGGGACCCGTGGCCCCGGAATACACGCTGCCGCCCGGACCCGAGCCGGATGCCCCGAGCCTGAGCGACGAGGCTTGGCCCGACGCCGAGTTCGACGTGCCCATCCACGGGGAAACGCCCGACGGGCCCATCGGCCAGGACGAAGTCCCCGACCCTCAGGACCTGCCGCCGGGAGCCGGTGCCGATGCCCCATCACTTCTGGATGCCGAGGCTTGGCCCGACGCCGAGTTCGACGTCCCTCCCCCGGACGAGCCGTCGTTTGGCCAACCTGACTCCGGTCCGCTTGTCGGGCCTATCCGGGCGGAACCGACGGGCACATCGGCCTGGCGTGGCTTGCATGAGGGCCGACCGGCCGACGAAGCCCCGGCGCTGGCGATGCTCGAATTCGGATCCATCGTCGCGGCTTGGGAGGCCGCCGACGCCCTCTGCAAGCGAGCGCCCGTCGACCTGCTGCTGGTGCGGCCCGCAAGCCCCGGCAAGGGCCTCGTGGTCTTCGCGGGCGCGGTGGCCGAGGTCGAGGAGTCGATGCAGGCCGGCAGGACCGTGGCCCCCGAGGTCCTGGTGGATGCCATGTTGCTGCCCCACGCCGCACCCGACCTGCTGCTACGCCTGCGCAGGGGCACCGAGCCACCGGACGCCACCAGCCCCGTCGCCCTCGTCGAGTCGTTCGCCTGCGCAGGTGCCCTCGCTGCGGCCGATGCCGCCCTCAAGGCGGCCGACGTGCGCCTACACCTGATCAAGCTGGCCGACGGCCTGGGCGGCAAGGCCTGGTTCGTGCTGGGCGGCGGGCTCGAGGACCTCGAGGTGGCCGTGACCGCGGCCCGGGCCCATCTCGACCCCTTGGGCCTGACGTGCCGGACGCTGGTGCTGCCCAGTCCCCATCCGGACCTGCGTGTCCATTTGCAGGAGGCCTAGGCCCATGTTCGTCGGCGAGGTCATCGGATCACTGGTCGCCACCGTCAAGGACCCCTCTCTCCAGGGCATCAAGCTGATGCTCGTGCAACCCCTTGACGACGAGGGACAACCCGCCGGCCAGCCCCTCGTCGCGACCGATAGCATCGGCGTCGGCGTGGGCGAACGCGCCTTCTGCATCCTCGGGCGCGAGGCGGCCCTCGCCCTGCCCGACAGCTTTGCGCCGGTCGACGCAGGCATCGTCGGCATCGTCGACCGGGCGGACAAGGACGAGGAGGCCTAGGGACATGCTGCTGGCCAAGGTCACGGGTACCGTCGTCGCCACCTTGAAACACCCCGATCTCGAAGGGCACAAACTGATGCAGGTGCAGCCCATCCTGCCTGACGGGACCTCCAAGGGCGCCTCGTTCGTGGCGATCGACCTCGTCCAGGCGGGGCCCGGGGCCACGGTGCTGGTAGCCCGCGAGGGCGGCAGCGCCCGCATCGCCTTCGGCAAGGACGACGCACCCGTGCACGCCGTCATCCTGGGCATCGTAGATGCCGTCGCGGGCACGACCGTCTCCTCGTGAAGACAGACCGGACCCGGCGTGTGTCCCTCGTCCTTGACGGCATCGGGCGGGCGGGGTAGGTGGAGAACAGGCGACCCACCACGTGCCGGCGCCAAGGAGGTCCAGCCGTGTCCCGTCGATTCCCGTTGCAGCGCCTGCCGGGTGCCACCCTGCTTGCCCTCGCGCTGGCCGGGGCCGGAGCAGGCTGTTTCTGGCCGAACCCGATCATCAACTCGATCGCCGCGACGAACAACCAGCTCTACGTCGGCGAATCGACGACCATCACCGTCACGGCCAGCACCAACCCGGGTCGCGAGCTGCAGTTCCAGGCGACCGCCGCCCGCGGCCGCATCTTGCAGACGGACACCCGCAGCCGGACCTTCACGTACATTGCCCCATTCACGGCAGCCGCGCCCGATAATGCGGGCAACCAGGTCATCGGCGACCGCGTGACGATTCGCGTCATCGACGGCACGGCCGTCGTGGATCAGGTCCTGACCATGAACCTCAACGGCAGCACCGTGATCTTCAAGGACGAGGCCAACGCGACGACGGGCCAGGGGCAGCCGTGCGAGCCCGGGGCCACGTTGACGGACTGCAACGGCCCCCTCTATGTCGGCGTGGTCGATGAGGTCAGCCAGGTCGTCCGCAACATCCGGCCGCTCAAGAACCGAGCCGGTCAGGCGCTGCGGGGCACGCAGCCGGCCATCTCTCCCGACGGCCGGCGCATCGCCTACGTCGAATACTCGGGGACGACGGGCGGTTCCGCCATCCAGTCGGTGGACTCGGCCGGCGACGTCCGCACCGTGGTCATCGCCGAACCCGCCGTCCTGAACGTGGACCCCACTTGGACCGGGCCGGGGAACGAGATTCTCTTCGCGAGCAACCGGGGCAACCGGGGCTTCGACATCTACCGGGCCATTCCCGACCAGCAAGGGTCGGTGCCCACCCAGCTGACCTCTTCGGCGGCTGACGAGCGCTTTCCCTCGGCCAACCCCAATCTGACGGGCCAGATCGACCTTGTCGTCTCGGCGCAGGCCAACTCCCTGGGTGACCTCAACAACCGGACACCAACCGCGGCGTGGAACTTGTTCACCTTCGATCGCCAGACAGGCACCACGGGTGGCTTGGGTTACGTCGACCAGCTGACCAACCTGTCCCAGACCGGTGACTATGCCGTCGAAGCCCGATGGCGCCCGGACGGCCAGTGGATCGCCTTCACGCAGAACGGCCCCGTTGCCAATGCGCAGTCGACCTCGTCCCGGTTCCAGCGCGTCGTCATCCAGGAGATCGCCAAGCCCCGCGGGTCCGGCTGCGCCCTGACGGTCGCCTTCACGGCCCCCCAGTCCGACTACAAGGAAGGCAATCCCGTCTGGAGTCCCCGCAACCAGGAGCTGTTCTACCTCGACACCAACGGCCCGGATGTCATCGCCGGAGCCACCCAACTGCGCCGCATCCTGCCCAACCTGGGCTGCGCGTCAGGCCAGCAGGGCGGCAACCAGCAGGCGCCGCAGCCCGTCGGCATCACGGGCGTGTCCCGCCCTGCGGTCCTACGCGTCACCGTCGGCAACGGCAACAACATCGTCGGCGGCTGGGGCATGGACTGGCGCTGAGCGCCAGACGAGGCCTCAGGGCGATGCCGCCTCCTGCTCGAGCCGTTCGGCAAGTTGCAACAGGTCATCGAGGCCTGAATCCAGAACGGCTTGGACCACGGCAGGGTCCAAGCGGTCATAGGTGTGGACAAGCGCATTCCGGAACGCCACCATCCGCGTCAGCCGTTCGGCCAGACCCACCGGAAGGCATTCGGCACGGGCGAGCGTGATGAAGGCATCGCGGCGCTCGCCCACGACTCCCAAACGCCTCATGCGCATCAAGCGAAGTGCGCCGTCGATGGCGGATTCGCAGGCACGTTGCAAGTTGGCGGACACGGCGTCCTGCACCAGGAAAGACACGTCCAGCCAGGCCTCGCCGGCCATGTAGCTGCGGACTTGGCCAACGGCACGACGGACTTGCCCGGCCTTCAGGCGCAAGACCTCATCCGGCACGACGATGCTCCGGCCCCCACCCCGGGCCCATGGTCCGCTCGCGCATGGCCTCGCCCTCGAGGAAGTCCAGATGGTCCGACCAGGCGTGGAGCAGGAAGAGCTCGGCCTCGACCTCGGACGCGGCCCAGACGAGCCGCCCCTCGTCCAGAACCTGCACGGCCAGCACGTCGGAGGCCCGGCGCAGATCGACGAGATCGACCGAACCCCCGCAGAGGGCCTCAACTTCGTGCAAGGCATCCAGCAGGGTCAGTCCATCCAGCGTGTCGCGGCCCAACAGGGCCAGGTCCCAGTCGCTGTCCGGCACGGCGTCGCCCCGCGCCCGACTCCCGAAGAGCCATACGGCGCGGAGGTCCGGCAACCGCTCCCGCAGCAACGCCACAACCCGCTCGTCCACCGTTCGATCGTACCCTTCCCCGCTACCTGCTAGCATGGCCCGGGCCGGATGGTCCCAAGTCTGCCGAGGAGAGTCTCGATGCGCATGAGCCGCCTGCTCGCGCCCACCCTGCGCGAAGTCCCGGGTGACGCCGAGATCGCCAGCCACCAGTTGCTGCTCAGGGCCGGCTTCATCCGCCGCGTGTCGCCGGGTGTCTACAACTTCCTCCCCCTGATGGAGCGCGTCGTCCGCAAGGTGGCCCAGATCGTCCGCGAGGAGATGGATCGGTCCGGCGCACAGGAGGTCCGGATGCCCATCCTTTGCCCGGCAGACCTGTGGCAGCAGTCTGGCCGCTGGGGCGCCTACGGCAAGGAGATGTTCCGCCTGAAGAACCGTCACGAACGCGACGAGCTGCTTGGCCCCACCCACGAGGAGGTCGTCACGGCCATTGCCCGCGAAGAGGTCCGCAGCTACCGGCAACTGCCGCTGAACCTCTACCAGATCCAGACCAAGTTCCGTGACGAGATCCGGCCCCGCTTCGGGTTGCTGCGCGGCCGCGAGTTCCTGATGAAGGACGCCTACAGCTTTCATGTCGACACGGCAGACCTCGAGCGCGAATACGCCGCCATGTGCGACACCTACACGTCGATCTTCAATCGCTGCGGCCTCGCGACCCGGGCCGTGGAATCCGATGTCGGCGCCATCGGCGGCTCAGCGGCCCATGAGTTCATGGTCATCGTCGACACCCCGGGCGGCGAGTGCGACATCCTCTACAGCGACGCGTGCGACTACGCCGCCAATGTCGAGCGGGCCGAAACGCGGGTGGCTCTCCCCACGTACACCCCGACCGACGCCGCCCGGGAGAAGGTCCATACCCCTGCCATCCGCACCGTGGCCGAGCAAGCCGCGATGCTGGGCATCCCAGTCGACCAGATCGTCAAGACCGTGGTGACGCTCGCGACGTGGTTCGACGGTCCCGAGGGCAAGCCCCGGCACCAGGCCGTGGTGGCCGTGCTGCGCGGCGACCTGAAGCTCAACCTCGTCAAGCTCCAGAACCACCTCGGATGCCATGAGCTGCGCACGGCCAGCGACGAGGAAGTCCTGTCGCACACAGGCGTCGTGCCTGGCTTCGTCGGTCCCTTCGATCTGCCCCGGGGCGTCTTGCTGGTGGGTGACCGTTCCGTCGAAACGATGCGCGACTTCTCCACCGGCGCCAGCGAGAAGGACATGCACTATATCCATGCCTCGTGGTCCGACGCATGCCGCCCGGCCTCGGTCGCGGACCTCGTGCAGGCCGAGGCCGGCATGCCGTGTCCGCGCACGCCCGGCGGCACCCTTCGGGCGACCAAGGGCATCGAGGTAGGCAACACTTTCAAGCTCGGCACCAAGTACTCCAAGGCCATGGGTGCGACGTTCACCACGGCCGAAGGTGGCGAGGAGCCCTTCGTGATGGGCTGCTACGGCATCGGCGTGACCCGGACGGCCCAAGCGGCCGCCGAGGCGTGCCACGACGCCAACGGCATCGCGTGGCCGGTAGCCATCGCCCCTTATCATCTGGTCATCATCCCGGCCAACCCCAAGGACGAGGCCGTCGTGGCCGCCGCCGAGCAGTTGTACGCCCAGGCGGCCAAAGCCGGTATCGAGGCCGTGATCGACGACCGCGACGAACGGGCGGGCGTCAAGTTCAAGGACGCCGACCTCATCGGCTTCCCGTACCGCATCACGGTGGGCAAGGCCCTCGCCGAAGGCAAGGTCGAGTTCAAGCCCCGGCTTGCCTCCGAGGTCGCCACCCTGCCCGTCGACTCCGTCATCGACCACGTCGCGGGCCTGGTCCGCGAGGCCACCTCGGGCGCGCCGGCACCGGCGCCCGTTCTCGCCTGACGCGACAGACCACCATACGACATCTCCGACGGCCCGCGGGTGGCCTCAAGTCTGCGCCTCGGGGCGTCGGAGACAAGTCCGGAGGCGGTTCCGGGTATAACCCATCCATGTACGCCCGCCCCCAGCTACTTGCAGCATTTGTCGCCCTGCTCGCCGCCGTCAGCGTCGGCTGTTCGACGGCCACGATAAAGCCCCTGGCGGGCCAAGGGAGTGACAGTCTCGTGCCGCGAGCCCTGTCGCTCATCGAGGGTCAGGTTTCCGGACCACCCGGGCTCATCGCCAACGGCAGCGCCGGCCTCATCGCCAACGGCAGTGCGGGTCTGATCGCCAACGGCAGCGCCGGGCTCGTCACCCGCTCGGCCCAAGCCCTGCGTCGCCCCGGCGAGCGCTACCTGCCCGGCCAGGTCATTTACCTGAATCGCCCGGACGGAGAGTTCTTCCGCGACCAACTGGGCCGGCCAGTTTCGACCGTGACGGACGGCAGCGGCTACTACATGCTGCGCGACGATATCCCCCAGAGCGTGCCCGTCGTCATCAGCGTGCTGCTGCCGGGCGACCGCAGGCTGGTCGGCTTCACGAAGCCCGTGGCCGGCAGCAACCGCGTTGATGTCTCAGTGGCAACGACCATCGTGACGGAGTACCTGCGCGAGCAGGCGCCCGGCGACAAGAGTTCCATCGCTTCCTTCGATCTCCGCCTGGTGCCCGACCTGATCGATCGGACGGAGCAGTTGCTCGAGTCCGGCCTGATGGCGACACCCAGCCTGCGGATCGGCGACATCGCCGAAATGAACCGACTCTATGCAGTCGCCATCGGCCAGGACACCTTTGGCCTGGGCGCAGCATGGGAGAAGATGCTGAGCAAGCGCATCATCGCCGGCGTGGCCTTCGCCGGCACCGGCGACCCCTACTCCACCGTGCGCGACGGCACGGCCGCCCTGCAGGCGGGGCTCTCCGTCCCCAAGGGGATCGCAACCGATGCGCTGGGCAACGTCTATGTCGCCGAGGAGGGCGGTCACCTCATCCGCAAGATATCGCCGACAGGCAAGGTCTCGGTCATCGGCGGCGTCGCCGTGGCTGACGTCGGCCGGCCGGGCTATCCCGGCAACGATCCCCGGGCAACGTCCTCGTACTTCAACTGGCCGCGCACCCTCGCCCTTGGACCGGACGGCAACCTCTACGTCGCCGACGTCTTCAACATGCGCATCCGGGCCATCTGTCTCCAGCCGGCGATCACCTTCGGTCGGGACATGGCCGAGGTCGGCAACGTCTACACCATCGTCGGCAAGCCCAACTGCCGCGAGGGCGCCTCGCAGTGCGACAACGGCTTCGAGCGTGACCGTGACGCTGTAGCAGGTGGCGATGGCGTGCCGGGCCTCGAGGCCCGCCTGACGGGCGTGCGCGGCATGGCCTTCGACGCCGACGGCAACCTCGTGTTCTCGGACAGCTGGGGCTGGCCCGCGAAGGGCAAGGAAAATGAGTACAGCGTGTCGGTCCGTCACCGCATCCGGGTGCTGGCCAGCAAGGCCGGACGCTTCTACGGCATCACGATGAAGGCCGGCCACGTCTACACCATCGCCGGCAAGGACGGCGTGACCGGATTCGCGGGCGACGCGGCCCAGCCGGCGCTTGGTGCTCCGATCGGCTACCCGCAGGCCGTCATCGTTCGCAAGAACGGCGACGTACTCTTCACCGAGGCCGACACGGACCGCATCCGCAGGATCTCCCCGGACGGCGTCCTGACGACCTTTGCCGGTGGTGGCCTCAAGCCTGTGTCAGGTGAAGTCTCGACCTACGGTGACGGCGAGTCCGCGCTGCGCGCCTACATCGGCCGGCCCTTCGGGCTTGTCGAGGACCAGGGTGGCAACGTCTACGTGACGATGCGCTCGGTCAACCTCATCCGCCGCATCAATCCAGCCGGCATCATCCAGACCATCGCCGGCACAGATGGGGCCGGCATCCGCGGTGACCATGACGCCCGCCGCATGGCCCTGAACCAGCCCTTCGACCTGGCCATACTGCCAGATGGCAGCCTGCTGGCTTCGGAAGCCCGCGGCCATCGCCTGCTGCGCTTCTTCGTGCAGTGGGGCCTGTAGGCCCTCAAGGCGTATCCTGAATCCATGGAAACAACCAACACCCTGACAGAGCCCAGCCTGCTGCAGATGCTGGCGCAGCGGGTTCCGGACGAGATGGCCCTGCCCCTGCTCGAGTCGTGCCTCGAGGTTCTGGGCCAGCCCCGCAAGCCCGTCTACACGATGGATGACGTGATTGCCATCGGCGAGGTCCTGACCAGTGCGGCGGCAGCCCTGCTGGACGAGGGGCTCGGCATCCTTGAGGCCGAGGCCGGCAAGGAGACCGAGGTCGTCATCCAGCCCGTCGACGCAAAGGAAAGGAACACCGGCCGTCTCCTCTGAGCGACCGAGTCCCGGGCAAATCGCCCTGTAGCCAACTGATGAAGGCCAACCCAGTTGAACGGGACCGGCCTCGTGACTGACGCGCGCCTCAGCCCCCGAAACCGAAGAGCTTCTTGACCCCGCCCAGTACGCTGCCGGCCTTCTTGAGGCCGTCACCAACCAAGTTGCCGGCGGCATCGGCCAGCTTCCCGGCCTCCTTGGCGGCCGCCGAAGCCACCCGCTTCGAGGTGGCACCCGGATTGCGGAAGAAGTCCGCAGCGGTGCTCGCAGCCTGGACCCCGAGCTTGATCGCGGCCTTGCCCCCGGCCATGATCTTTTCCTTGTTGGCGATGCCGTAGCGGATCAGATCGAGGCCCATGGCAGCGACCTTGAGGCCGGCGGCCACCACCGGACCGGCCGGCGGCAGCAACATCGCCACGCTACCGGCCATGTTCAGGGCTTGGCTGGCCAGTTCGCTGGCGTTCTTCCAATTGAGACCATGTTTGGCAATGTCCGAGGCAGCACCTGTGACGCCGAAGGCGCCCGACGCGATGCCGGCAATGGGATTGAGCTTGGCGGCAAGACCGCTCTTGCCAGCCAGCTGGGCGACACCACCAACTCCGTTCAGGGTCGTCAGAACATCGCGACCGATGCCGCGCACGAAGTCGGGGTCGGTGAACTTCCGCGGGTCCTTCGCCGCAGCAACCAAGGACTTGCTCATGTTGATGGCCGACATGCCGCCGCGTACCACGTCGATGCCCGCGCCTACCCTGACCATGGCGCCGAGGGGCTTGGCATCGGGAACCGCTGCGGCCTTCGGCTGGTAGGGCACGCCATTGGCCTTGGCCTCGCCAAAGGCCCTGAGCTCATTGCGGAAATTGCCACGCTCGCGCACCAGCTTGTTCCACTTGACAACGCCATCCCTCGAGGCCTCGGCTCCTTCGATGGTTGCCGCAGCGTCATTGTTGCCGGTCATCTTGGCCACGGTACCCGCAACGGCCAAGCCGGCAGTCGCGACCATCTCGGGCTTGATGTTCCGGACAGAGCCGATCAGACGCTTGGCCTGGTCCACGTTCAGCTTTTCCGTCAGGCCGCCCGAAGGACGGGCGCCTTCCAACTGGCCAGAGCCCTTGAATGCGTCGCCAGCGAGTGGGGAGGCAGAAGGGGGCACCGGTTCAATCGGTGCGGACCCGCCCGATCTGGAACCCGCTGCCGCCAAGCCCTGGCTGCCCAGCGGCTGGGTACCCACGGGGCGCTTCGCATTGACGCTCATGCATGGTTCTCCTTGTCCCCATCGTCCACAGTCTGGACAGGCAAGATGCCCTGCTTCAACAAGGCTTGGAGAACAATTGATGCCGCTTAATGGTTCACAGCGTCTTCGAGAAGATGCGGCCCCGCTCGGGGGCCTGCCGCAGGTACGCATCGAAGACCATGCAGATGTTGCGGATCAGCATCTGGCCCACGGGCGTGACTTCGAGCGCCTCCGGCAGCCTGCTTACCAGTCCGTCGGCCTCGAACACCGCCAGTTCCGCCCACTCGGCCGCAAACACCGCATCGAACGAGATGCTATGACGCGCTTCGATCCGCGCCTTGTCGATCCTGCCGTGGCCGATGAGCGTGTTGATGACATCCCGGCGCAGCCGGTCATCCGCCGAAAGGTGCATGCCCTTGGCCACGGGGCCGTCCAGGCCCTCCATCGCGGTCATGTAGGCCGCCAGCGTCCGCTGGTTCTGGTAGTAGGCGCCGTCAAGGTCGCTGATGGCCGACATGCCGAAGGAAAGAAGATCGCTGTCGGCACATGTCGTGTAGCCCATGAAGTTGCGGCGCAGCGACCCGTCCTTGCGGGCATGCGTCAGCTCGTTGTCCGGCCGGGCGAAGTGGTCCATCCCGATGTAGGCCATGCCGGCATCAACAAAGGTGTCGATCGCCCGCTCGAACAAGCGCAATTTCAAGTCCGAGTCGGGCAGGTTCTTGAGATTGCGCTGGTGCGGAAAGACCGAGGGGAGGTGTGCATAGTGGAACAGGGCCAAGCGATCGGGTGCGATTGCCAGGACCTGCTCCATCGTCTTCACGAACCCGTCCCAGGTCTGCTCGGGCAGACCGTACATCAAGTCCAGGTTGACGCTGATGAAGCCCTGCTCCCGGCACATGGCGACGAGATCACGCGTCAGCTCAAAGGACTGCAGGCGGTTGACGGCCTTCTGGACCACGGGATCGAAGTCCTGGACCCCCATGCTGATCCGGTTGAAGCCCAGCTTGGCCAGAGTCTCGACATGGGCCCGCGTCGTGACGTTCGGGTGAACCTCGAGCGAGACCTCGGCCCCGGGGGCGATTCGGAAGGTCCCGGTCAGGATGCCGAACAGCCGCTCGATCTCGTCCGGCTGGAGATGCGTGGGCGTACCGCCGCCCCAATGCAACTGTACGACAGGCCGCGACGTGTCGACCTGCGCAGCGACCCAGGCGACCTCCCGCTCGAGGGCATCCAGGTAGGCCGTGACCCGCGCCCGGTCCTTGTTGAGCTGGATGTTGCAGCCACAGTAGAAGCACAGCTTCTCGCAGAACGGGATATGGACATACAACGAGAGCGGCATGCCGGCGCGGGCCGTCGCATTGGTACGCAAGGCCTCGCGGCCGCCCTCGGGACCGAAGTCGGCGGACCACTCGGGAGCCGTGGGGTAGCTGGTGTACCGCGGACCAGACTGCGCGTACCGCTCGAGCAGGTCGCGCGGCACCCGAAAAGCAGAGGCAGGAGGCACCATCAGGCCTGGTCCCCGTTGCCCATCGGATCGCGCGTGGCTTCCACGAAGGCCCGGACGTGGGCGACGGGCATGTCAGGCAGCAAGCCATGCCCCAGATTCCACACGTGGCCAGGCCTGCCGGCCACGGCCTCAGCCAGGGCACGGACCCGCTGCCGTATCCGCTCGGGCGCCGCATAAAGCAGGCAAGGATCGATGTTGCCCTGAAGGGCCACCCGATCCCCATGCCGCTCCAGGATGGACGGCAAGTCGCACCGCCAGTCGAGAGACAGCATGTCCGCCCCGGAGTCGACCATCGCCTCGACGAGGTGGGGGCTCATGCCGACATACAGCGTAACCGGCACGCCGACCTGCTTCAGGGCCCGGACAATCTTGCGGATGGGCGGCAGGGCGACGGCACGCCATGTGGCTTCGTCCAGGATGCCGCCCCACGAGTCGAAGACCTGAACCATGCGCGCGCCGCCGCGCACCTGGTCCGCGAGCGAGCTGGCCACGGTGTCGGCCATCCGGTCGAGCAGCTGGGCGAAGGCGGCCGGATGCTCGGCCAGAAAGCGCCGCGTCCGGGACCAGTCCTTGCTGCCGCCGCCGTCGATGGCATAACAGGCGAGCGTGAAGGGCGCACCGGCGAAGCCGATGACAGGCACCCGGCCGGCCAGGCGGTCACAGACCTCCTCGACGGCCTTGCGGACGAACGGCAGCTCGGTCGCGGCATCGGCGACCCGGACCCGGTCGAGATCCGCCAGCGCCCGGACGGGATTGGCAATGCGGGGACCCTTATCCAGGAAGGCGACCTCGAAGCCCATGGCCTCGAGGGGCACCAAGATGTCCGAGAACAGGATGGCGGCATCCACGCCAAGGATGTCGACGGGCTGGACGGTGACCTCGGCCGCCAAGGCAGGCGTGCGGCACATCGTCAGGAAGTCGGCCTTCTCGCGGACCGCCCGGTATTCCGGCAGGTACCGCCCCGCCTGACGCATCATCCAGACTGGCGCACGGTCTACGGGCTGCCGCCGCGCAGCAGCGAGGATCCTGGGTGCCGTTCCGGGTGTCGCGGTGGTCATGCAAACCATGGTAGCGCACGCCACCACGGAGGGCTCAGGACGCGATGCGGTCGAGAATCTCCCGGACGTAGGCGCGTGTCTCCCGGAAGGGCGGGACGCCGTCGTACTTGCGCACGTTTCCGGGACCCGCGTTGTACGCCGCAAGGGCCAGCTTGATGTCGCCGTTGAAGGTCTGGATCTGTTCCCGCAGGTAGCGTGCGCCCCCGCGCAAGCTCTGGACCGGATCGAAGGGATCCTTGACGCCCATGGCCCGGGCCGTAGCAGGCATCAGTTGCATCAACCCCTTGGCCCCGGCCGGGGAAACCAGGTGGGGGCGACCGTTGGACTCCTGCTGCATCTGCGAGGCCAGAAGACGCGGGTCCAGGCCGAACTCCTGCGCGACCTCCTGAATCTGAGGCCACCAGCGCTTGACGGCAGGAAGGGCCCACTCGGGCGCAGCCTGCCCGCCGGCCGCCACCTTGGGCCTGGCGGTCGCGAGCGTGTCCCGGGCGACGGCCGTGCGCGCCACCTCTGCCTCTGGCACCCGGGTTTCCGGAGCTGCGGCACGCGACGCCCCGCCTGGCGACTGACCAAGCGGTGTCGACCTCGAAACTTGCGGCATCCTGTCCTCCGGGAAATCCGAGACTTTTATACCCGCAAACGCGGGATCCGGGGCGTCAACGGCGTGGCATGATGGTCGGCAGGGGGTAGCCTGTGTGCCGCAAGACCATGAGTACATCGTCTTCGACGTCGAGACCACGGGGCTGAGCCCCTCCCAGGACGCCCTGATCGAGGTGGCCGCGATGCGATTCACGGCGGGCGGCGCGACGTGCGACTCGTTCCACGCCCTCGTCCGCCCCCCGCGCGACCACATTCCCCACAAGATCCAGGAGCTAACGGGCATACGCCCCCAGGACGTCCGGGACGCTCACGGCCCCGATCGCGTCCTGCCGGACTTCCGGCGGTGGCTCGGAGATGGCCGCACGCCCATGCTGGCCCACAACGCGGTCTTCGACCTCGACTTCCTGGGTCCTGCGATGGCCCGGATGGGCCTGGACCTGCCGGCGGCCCCGGTCTTCGACACCCTCGAGATGGCGCGAGCGCTGCTGCCGGACCTGGTCAACCACAAGCTGGTGACGGTCGGCCAGGCGCTGGGTCTGGACTCGGACGTCCTGCACCGGGCCGATGCGGACGGCGCCCTGCTCAAGGACATCTTCCTCGCGTTGGGGCGTCTTGCCGGACTGGGCACGCCCGAGGCCATCGCCGCGCGGTTCAGACCGCTGCGCTTCCAGGCCACGCCCCAGCCGCGAATCGAACCCGAACTGCTGCCTGTCCCCCACGCCCCCCCGGGCTTCGAGGGGCTGAAGCAAGCCATCGCGAACGCTACCGCCATCCGTTTCGTCTATCAGGGGGGGCGCGACCCAGGGCTGGCCCGGACCATCGTGCCGACGCGCCTGGGCAGGCTGGGCCAGAACCTCTACATAAAAGGCATTCCGCCCGGCGGCAGCAGCGAACTGACCTACCGCCTCGAACTGGTGTCCGACTGGCAGGTCCTTGCGCCGGCGCCGGCTCCATCTCCCCCGCCCTTGCCCTGAACGAGACACCGGGTGGCCCGTGCTAGCATGACTCACCCCTTCCAGCGAGTCGCATGCTTCTCGGCCACCAGCCCAATATCCGCTTCGCCTTCGGCCTGCATCTGCACCAACCCGTCGGCAACTCGGACGAGGTCGCGACCCGGGTCTGCGACCAAGCCTATCTGCCGTTCCTGCGCGTGCTGGAGCGGCACCCCTCGATTCCCGTCGCCCTGCACTTCAGCGGATCGATCTTGGACCGCTTCGCCACCCACAGGCCCGAGTTGCTGGCGATCGTCCGCGGCCTCGTCGCACGGGGGCAGGTGGAAGTCATCGGAGGCGCCTACCACGAACCCCTGCTGGCCCTGATCCCGGACCAGGACCGCCGGGACCAGGTGTCGGCCCTTTCGGAACGCCTCCACGAGCTGTTCGGCAAGCGACCGACGGGCTTGTGGCTGACGGAGCGGGCCTGGGAGCCACATCTGGCCGACGCCATCGGCCGTACGGGCCTGACGTGGACGGTCCTCGACGACGAGCACCTGCAAGCCGGCGGCCTGAGAGGTCCCCAGCGCTTCGGCAACTGGATCACCGAGGACGCGGGGACCGCGTTGCGCATCCTGCCGATGCACACCGACCTGCGCCTGCTCATCCCCAATGCGGAGCCGGAGGACGTGCTGCGCTACCTGCACGACCACGCCACCCCGGACGGCAGCCGCATCGCGGTGTTCTTCGACGACGCCTCGCGATTCGGCGCCTGGCCCGGGACGCACCAGCGCCTCTACGGGGAAGGTTGGCTGGACCGGTTTTTCACGCTGCTCGCGGAGAACCGCTCGTGGGTCACTTGCGACACCCCCTCGGCACACCTCGCCGCGCTGGCGCCCTGGGGCCAGGTCTACATCCCCGCGATGAGCTACCGCGAGATGGCCGGCTGGTCCCTGCCGCCCGAACTCGAGCCGGCCCACGCACGGGCCGCGGCCGCGCTGGGCCCAGAGCTGACGCCTTTCCTCGGCGGCGGCTTCATGCGCCGTTTCCTCGCCCGATACCCCGAGGCCAACATGCTGCACAAGCGCATGCTGGACGTGTCCCGCAGACTGGTCGAGGCCCGCGAGCATCTGGCCGGAAAAGCGGACCCGCGGCTGGCCGAGGCACGTGAGGCCCTGTGGCGCGGGCAGGCCAACGAACCGTTGTGGCACGGAGTTTTCGGCGGCCTCTATCTGGCCAACTTGCGGGATGCCGGCTGGCGGGCCCTCATCGAGGCGGACAGACTGATCGACGGCCTGCGCCACGGCGAGGCGCCCTTCCTCGAGAGCAGCAGCCAGGACCTAGATCGGGACGGCCGGGACGAGACCATCGTGCGGACGCGCGACCTCACGGCCGTCGTCACGTGGCAGGGCGGCGCGATGCTCGAGCTGGACATGAAGCCCTGGGCCCGCAACGTACTGGACACGCTGACCCGGCATCCGGAGGCCTATCACGCGCCGTTGGTCGTGGCTTCGGCCCGCCATGCGGCCCATGAGGCGAACGGCACGGGGCAGCGCGCAGCCCAGGAGCTGGTCATGGTGAAGGAAAGCGCTCAAGCGGCCATGGCACGCGACTGGCATCGCCGCGCCTCGTGCCTGGATCACCTGCTCCATCCGGACAGCACGCTCGAGCAGTGGGCCGATGCCACCTATGGCGAACAGGGGGACTTCGTCCTCGAGCCCTACCGCATCGGCACCTCCAGGGAGCCGGGCGGGCTTGTCGTGACGGCGGAGCGTGAAGGGCACGTTTGGGTCGGCCAGGACTTCATGCCGCTGGCGATCCGCAAGGACTACAGATTCACCGAGAACGGCATGGGCCTCGAGGTCACGCTCACGCTCCGACACCCGGGCGAGACGCCGCTTGCCCTCTGGTACGGCATGTCCTCGGCCTTGGCCATCGTGCCCGGGGCCGATGTCGGCCATACGTTGACGCTTGGCGGGGAAACCGGTTCGGTTGCCTTGCGTCGGCGCGCCGAGTCGATCCCCGACCTGCGCTTTGCGGACACCCGCTCGGGACGCAGCCTGTCCATGAGCTGGTCCAGGCCCGCAAACGTCTGGACGACACCTGTCGAGACCCGCTCTCAGGGCACGGAAGGCATCGAGCGCCTCTTCCAGGGCTGTGCCGTGCTGACCCACTGGCATGTGACGCTCGAACCCGGAATGCCCTGGAGCGTCACGCTGCGCTGGACGGCCAACGCAGCCGAAGCCTGACGCCTACCGCTTGAGGATCAACTCGTCCTTGGGGAAGCCCTTGGCGAGGATCCACTGCTCCATCAGGGCCGTCTCACGGCGGCGGACGGGGTCCATGCCGCCCAGCATCACGTGAGCCCGAGCCGCTCCCCGGTAGGCGCCTACGGCTTCTTCGCGCAAGGTGGCGATGCGGCGATCGAGGACCTTGGTGGACGAGGTGTTGCGGTTGGCTTCGGCGGTGTCGTAGGCCGAGGACGAGCGAAGGAAGGTATCCCTGCTCATCCGGTAGAAGGTCGACGCTTCCTCGGACTTCAGGCGGGAAATCTCGGCCGCGGGCGTGCCCACCCGCGCCAGCTGCTGCTCGGCCTCGGTGAAGGGCTTGCCTGTACGGAGGAACTCGCGGACCGCCGCCCGATAGGCGACCTCGGGCGCACGGGGGCGTCCCGAGTGTGCCGCCGTGCGGATGACTTCGCCATCGGCATGCAGGCCAGAGAGCATCATGTGGTCCCTGTCCGGCCGGGCGTCGTGAAGCTCCGGATCGGGACGGACGGGTGCGGGACGTGTCGTGACCGGACCGACGGGAGCCGGGCCGGTGGGTACGCCGCGGAGGTTGGCCTGCATGTCTGCCATGTCTAGCTTATGCCTCGGAGCAGGCGGTTTCTTGCCTCCGGGGTGGCAAGAACCGGAAGGGCGGGACGGCCGGGCGCACGATGGTGCATGATGGGCGTGTCCATGGAACTGCACGATGCCATCCTTCGCCGCCGGACAACGAACGGCCCATTCCTGCCGGATTCGGTCCGCCCGGAGCACCAGCGGCGCATCATCGAGGCCGCAAGCCGCGCACCCAGCCACTTCAACAGCCAGCCGTGGCGCTTCGTCCTGATTGACGACCCTGATCGCATCGGCCGGATCGCGAGCCTTGCCGGCCAGAGCATGACCCGCCTGATTGAGGACGGCCTGTTCTTCGAGCGCTACAAGCGGTACTTCCGCTTCTCGCGCGCGGAGATGGACGAACGACGCGACGGCATCTTCATCGACCATCTGCCGGCCCCGCTACGCCCCTTCATTCAGAAGGTCTTCAGCGAGACCGGCCTCAAGGTCATGAGGACGCTGGGTGTCCCCGAGCGCCTCGGCAAGGACAACCAGGAGCTGGTCGCCGGCAGCCCGCTGCTGCTGGCCGTGATGCTCGACCGGGAGGAGTACGTGCCGGACAAGCTCAGCGGCTTCTACAGCCTGTTCGGGATGGGCGCCGCCATGGAGAACATCTGGCTGACGGTCGGCGACCTCGGCATGGGCATCCAGTTCGTCAGCACCCCCATGGAGGTGCCGTCCTGCTGGCAGGAGATCCAGAACCTGCTCGAGGTCCCGCCGGACCTTGCCCTGATGGCGATCTACCGCCTGGGGTACCTGCCGCCCGAGACCCGACGGCCGACGATCGACTGGACCAGCAACGAGCGCAAGCCCTACGACCGATTCGTCTTCCGCAACACGTGCCGGCAGCCGGAGCCGCTCGCGTGACCGTCCACCTGCGCGCGATGGCCACGGCGACACCCGAGCACGCCGTGGGCCAGGCCGACGCCTTGGCGCTCGCAGGCAAGCTCTACCCGGACCTGGCCGCCATCCCCAGCGTCGCCCGGGTCTTTGCCAACTCGGGCATCGCGCGACGCTATCTGGCCCGCCCGCTCGAATGGTTCGACGCGGGCCACGACTTCGCGGCCCGGAACGCTGCGTGGGTCGAGACCGCAGACTTCCTCGGCCGCGAGGTCATCACGGCGGCACTGCTGGCTGCCGCCCTCGAACCCGGCGACATCGACGCCCTCGTGATGGTCACCACGACAGGCCTGCGGACACCCAGCCTGGATGCGCGCTGGATCGACACGCTCGGCTTTTCCCGGACCACGCTCCGCCTGCCGATCTGGGGCCTGGGTTGCGCGGGCGGCGCCGCAGGGCTTGCCCGAGCCGCGGATCTGGTCCGTGCCGGAAGGCGCAACGTGCTGCTCGTAGTGGTCGAATGCTGCTCCTTGACCTTCGTGCGCGAGGACGACCGGCGCAGCAACTTCACGGCGACGGCGCTGTTCGGGGACGGGGCGGCGGCCGTGGTGCTCTCTGCCGAGGGACCCGGGCCGCGCATTCTGGGCAGCAGCAGCACCCTGCTCGAGGATTCCGACGACATCATGGGCTGGGACCTGGCTCCGGAAGGCCTCAAGGTCCGCTTCGCCCGCGACATCCCCAATCTGGTCTCGCGGCACATCCCGGCAAGCCTTGCACACGCCTGCTCCGCCCATGGCCTCGCACCCGACGCCATCCGCCACCACGTCGTCCATCCCGGAGGCCCAAAGGTCCTGAGTGCCTACGAGACTGTCCTGGGCCTCGGGGAAGGCGGATTGGCCGAGGCAAGGTCCGTCCTGCGGGACTTCGGCAACATGAGCGCATCCACGGTGCTGTTCGTCCTCGACCGCCTGCTGCGCCGGGGTCCCGAACCCGGGTTCGGAGTCCTGACGGCAATGGGACCCGGCTTCTCGGTCGAGCACGTCGTCTTCGAGGTCGCGGGCACGTGATGGCCCCGGTCGGAGGCGCGGTCGCCGTCCTGGGCCTGGCGGTGCTCGTCATCGTGCAGCGCCTCGTCGAACTGCGCATCGCCAAGCGCCATGAGGCATGGGCCCGTGCGCAGGGCGCAATCGAGCATGGGCGTAACCATTACCCCTGGTTCTTCCTGCTGCATGGCGGCTGGCTGGTCGGCTGGATCGCCGAGGGCTGGATCGCGGGCACGGGCCTGCACCCGGTCTGGGCAGCCGCGTGGCTGCTGCTGCAGATCGCCCGGGCGTGGGTGATCCGCAGCCTCGGTCCCTACTGGAACACGCGCATCCTCATCGTCCCGGGAGCCTCGCCCGTACGCCGGGGCCCCTACCGCTGGGTCAAGCACCCCAACTACCTGGTGGTGGCCGCCGAGATGATCGTGACGCCACTTGCGGTGGGCGCGCCGTGGACGGCGCTGGCGGGCACGCTGGCCAATGCGGCCATGATGGCCGTCCGCATCCCGGCCGAGGACCGGGCCTTGGCGACGATGAGATCGCTGGTGCTGGTGGCCGCGGTCACCACCGGCATCACCGCCTGCGCGACACCCGGGGTTCTCGCCGGTGCGCCAGCGGCCCGGGCGACCATCGAGGCGCGTCTGGATGGCCAACCCTTTCCCCACGGCTCCGTCCGCATCATCTCGACCTACGGCGAGGAACTGGCGCGCCAGGGCGGACACGCCGCATCGGACGGCGATTTTGCCGTGACGTGGCCGGATGAAGGCCTGACCGTGGCCATCGTGCTCGATGGGACCCGCCCCGACGGCAGCCCGGTGATGGTCTCGGCCTTGATGCGCACCGGCGGCCAGAAACTTGTCGATGAAGCCGCCTCGGTCATTTGCGAGAAGGCGTTGTCGACCTCGGGGGGCCTCGGCCCGCAATTGGCCAGCCGCCTGACGGTGGCCGACATCGATCGCCTCGAGACGGCGGCGCGGCAGGCCTTGACGGCCGATGAAGCCCGACGGGCCGCAACCGACGGGGAAGGCTTCGGCGCGCTGTTCCCCAGCCTTGTGGCGCGCAGCCCCGCCCTGACGGACGCCTGGCGCATCGCCGGCGGCAGCTGAGTCAGTCGTACTCGGACCAGGACGATGGCGCGACACCGGGATAAACCCACGTGGGGTCAAGGCGGCCGAAGGGATTGTCGAGGGCCTCGTAACGCTCCACCAGGCTCTCGTCGGGATCGCCCGCATCCACCATCTCCGCCAGGCGGCGGAAACGATCGAGATGCTCGCGGATCCGCGCGGCAGCATAGTCTGCCGCCCCCCCGCCTACGCCGACCATGCGGGGCCAGTCGCCCGACGCCAGCAGCATCGCCTCGCGCTGCGCCTGGGCCAACGCACGCCTCATCAGGGGGCGATCATCCCCGCCACGGTGGCCCACCAACGACTCGGCATGATCGGCCGCGGCAGCCACCTGTTGCCAATACCAGTCCGTGTTGAGCGGCTGCCAAGGCAGCAAGGTGCCCGAGCGATCCCAGGATGACGGCAGAACAGCCGAAAGGGAACGGGTCGGGGACCAGGCCGCGACCTCGCCTGCGGATCGCAGCGTCAAGCCGGCCTCGCCCGCCCGCCCGAGAACCTGCATGAACCAGCGCTTGCCTTCGGGCCACGCGAGGAATCGCGCTGCGTCCACCGGCAGGAGAAGACAGGCTGCCCGTCCCGTGCGCGCGATGGCGGCATCGAGCAACTGGCGCGCCAGGGCGAGGGCGCTAGCGGCGTGACGATCCGCAAGATCACGAGCCTGCTCAGGAAGGTAGGGCACGGACGACGCCTCGCCGTCCTCCCCGGTACCCCGCGCCAGCAGGGGACCTGCGGGCGCCACCGACATCGGGGCGTCGGGCACCACGCCCAGGTAGCCACCCTCGCCCGGAAAGCCGGACAAGGGATCGAGGCAAGCCGCCATGAAGCTGTCCGGGGGCGCGAGGTGCACCAGGCCATCAGGTGACGAAGCCGGGCCGAAAGGCTCGCGCGAACCGATGCCATCGTCCTGATCCACCCATCCTCGTGCACTGTCCAGCACGTAGCGGAAGCCGACGTCCGAGGCAAGCCCGTCCAGGGACCAGCCGCCCGAGGCAGCGGAGGCCCACGCACCCTCGGGCGTCCAGAGGCCCTCCGGGGCCGCCCCCATGAGCTCCTCGAGCGTCACCCGGGCAACATGCAGTTGCATGCGGGCCGCCGAAGGCCGGGGCGAGAGCGGCAGGACCGCCCCGGTCGCCGGAGCTGCAAGAATCTCGACAAGGCCGTCCGCCTGCAGGGCGGCAAGGGCGGCGAGGGGCTGCTGGGCCAGCGTGCCGAACCAGGCCTCCTCGACCTCGCCCATGCGCTCGCGCTCCCACGCCCAGGCCAGCTCCAGGTCGGCCGGAAGGCCCGATGGCAGCTCCCGCACGGCCTCCCAGCGACGCCGCAACCACTTGCCGATGCCTCTCAGGATCTCGCGATCGGCGAGCTGGGTCGCAAGGACGGGGGACAAGGCCACGGACAGGCGGCACGGCGAGGCACACTGGCGCCCTGCCACAAGGAGGGGCACGAGCACCTCGGCGGCATGACGCTGCAGCTGGTGCTCCCCGAAGGGCCAAGCTCCCGCACGCCGGACGTAGGGAACGTGCAGCAGGACCGCCGGCACCAGGGCGCGCTCGGACATGGCTTCACCATCCCCCGACGATAGCCGGGCGTCAACCGGAGAAGCACGCGACGCCGTGTCTTTGCCGGTTCTTCTCCGGATATTTACCAAGTCATGCCGACCTGTGACCGACAACCGGATCAGTCCCCCTCCGAGGAGCCCCACCCGATGACCGCCATTCGCAGGCTGAACGCCCCCCAGGGCGCCGCCCCGCGCGTGGAGGCCGGCGGAGGCCCTTCGAAGCCGACCATGCGCTGGATCCCTTCCGTCAACCACAACGCACGGCCCGGCGGCAAGCGCGACATCGACACCATTGTCCTGCACCACACGGGTGGCGGCTCGCTCAAGAGCAATGTGGCCTGGATGAACAACCCGGCCAGCAAGGTCTCCGCGCACTACACGGTGGGCAAGGACGGCCGCATCGTCAACAGCGTCCAAGATCAGGACAGGGCCTGGCATGCGGGTACCAGCCGCTACAAGGGCCGTGACAACGTCAACGACTTCTCGGTGGGCATCGAAATCGTCAACGAGGGTGACCACGTCGACCCCTATCCCCCCGAGCAGATGGAGGCCGTCGCGCACCTTGTCTCCTGGTTGATGGCGACCCATGGCATCAGCTACGAGCGCATCACCGGGCACCGGGACGTTGCGTTGCCCAAGGGCCGCAAGGTCGACCCCTCGAACAATTTCGACTGGCAGGACCTGAAGGCTCGTGTGCAGCGGCACCTCGGCCAGGCCCCCACGCCACCCGGTGGCCAACCTTCCTCTCCGGTGGACCAGGCCCCGGCTCCCCGTCCGGCACCGGCCCCTGCACGTCCAGACGGCACCGTCACCGTACACAAGGGCGACACGCTCTGGCATCTGGCCGAGGTCCACCTCGGCGACGCCACCCGCTGGCGCGAGATCTACGACGCGAACCGGGATCGCCTGAAGGACCCCAACCTCATCCTGCCCGGCCAGGTGCTGCGCCTGCCCGGCACGGCTGTCGCCCCTGCCCCCGGAGCGCAACCGGCCCAGCCCGCACCCGCGCAGCCTTCGCCGAATCAGCCTGCGCCGGTTCAGCCCGCCCCCGCGCAACCCGTCCCCGGGCAGCCAGCACCGGGCGGCACCATCCTGCCAGTCCACCCTCCGGCAGCACCGATGCCAGCCCGGCCCTATGTGCCGCCCGTCCAGGAGATCGCGCCGCCTCTGCCGCCCGTCCAGGCGCAGCCAGGTCCCCGACCTGCCCCAGCACCGGTACCCGCGCCTGCCCCCGTGCCGTCGCCGGCACCCGGTCGGCCCGCACCCCCACCCGGCGCGGGTGTTGACCGCCTGGGCTGGACCTTGCGGGGCGGAGCGCCCCTCGCGGGCGGCCTGATCGCCGGTGGCGCCGGATCAGCCTGGGGCGGTGCAGGCACGCGCCTCGGCTACGGCGCACGCATACCGGGTGGCTTGATGGGGTCAGCCCTCTTCGCGGGTCTTGGCGCCCTCGTGTCGAACCTCCTCGACTGGCGCGCGGGCAGGGTCAGCGGTCGCCAGGCCCTTCTGGGCACGGCTGTCGACACGGCCGCGTACACCGGCATCGCTGCCACCTCGACGTGGATCGGCGGCGCGCTGGGCAGCGTCCTTCCGGGGTTCGGCACCGCCATCGGCATGATCGCCGGCACGGCCGTGGGCGTCGGGCTCTCGTGGCTCTACGAAAAGTTCGTGCGGAGCCGCGGCATCGCGATGGCTGGCGCCGCGACCCAAGGCATCCGCAGCGACCTCGTGCCCCGGCCGGCCAGCGTGGGCGTGGTGCCTTCGGTGGACACCTTCACCCGCACGCCGACGCCATCGTCGCCGCGCCCGTCCTTCGACAGCCGCAGCATGGTGCCCGAGGCTCGCTGACGCCCGCGGGCCACGCCCTCAGCCCAAGCGCTTCTCGGAGGCGGGGTCGAAGAGATGCACGCGAGAAGGCCGCACGGAGAATCGTGCGCGGCCGCCCGGGGCCGGCGTGACCTCGACAGGTACTCGCGCCAGCGCGGGTCCGCGTGCCGACGCCGCACGGAGGTGAACGTAACTCTCCGAACCCAGAGTCTCGACGACATCCACATCGGCCTCGAGCGTGCAGCCCTCGGCTGTCTCCGCCGGGTCGAGATGCTCGGGCCGGAGGCCGACCACCACCTTGCCGGGCCGGTGGTGAGGCTCGGCCGGCAGATCCAGGGCCAGACCCGACGCCGTGACGCGCGCCCGGCCACCCGACACGTCAAGGATAGCGTCGAACAGGTTCATCTGCGGCGAGCCGATGAAGGTGGCCACGAACAGGTTTGCGGGGCGGTCGTAGACCTCGAGGGGCGAGCCGTGCTGCTGCAGGTCGCCGCCGCGCATGACGGCAATACGGTCCCCCAGGGTCATGGCCTCTGTCTGGTCATGCGTGACGTAAACGAAGGTCGTCGCGAGGCGCTGGTGCAGTTTCTTGATCTCGGCCCGCATCGACACCCGCAGCTTGGCATCCAGGTTGGACAGGGGTTCGTCCATCAGGAAGACCTTGGGCTCGCGCACGATCGCGCGGCCGATGGCCACCCGCTGGCGCTGGCCGCCCGACAGGGCCTTGGGCTTGCGCTCGAGCAGGTGCTCGATCTCGAGTGAACGAGCCGCCTCGCGGACCTTGGTGTCGATTTCGGCGACAGGCAACTTGCGCAGCTTGAGCGCAAAGGCCATGTTTTCATACACCGTCATGTGCGGGTAGAGCGCGTAGTTCTGGAAGACCATTGCGATGTCCCGGGCCTTGGGATGCAGATCGTTGACGACCAACTCACCGATGCGCAGATGGCCGCCCGTAATCTCCTCGAGGCCGGCAATCATGCGAAGCGCGGTCGACTTGCCGCAGCCTGACGGCCCGACCAGCACGAGAAATTCCTTGTCCTCGACCGCCAGCGACAATTCACGTATGACTACGTTGTCCCCGTAGCGCTTCTCGACCTTCTCGAAGATCACCTTGGCCATGAATCGGAACTCCTGACTGGGCGCATCCGTATGCCTGCCGTCAAGCCCAGATAAGGCATCCTAGCAGAAGGAAAGCCCTCCGGGCGCGGATGGCGCGCCCGGAGGGCCTCGCAAACGTGGCCGATCAGCTGGCGACGGGAATGACCGACGACCGGGCCTGTGCGGCAGGGATGGCCTGTGCCTGAACCGGTGCCGATGCTGCCTGGGTGTGCGCCACAGGCGCCGATGGGGTCGCGGGGGCGGCGGACTGGTTGACGAGACCTTCCAGCTGGCCCTGGATGGCGCCGTTCAGGCTCGGACGCACCTTGTTCTCGTAGAACTTGCCGGCGAAGTAGCTGAAGAGTGCGCCGACACCGATGCCGACGATGGTGCCGATGCCCGGAACCAGGCTGCCGACGAATCCACCGACCATGGTGGCGGTGGCGCCGATGCCCGTGTAGGCCACCGTATCACCGGCCGTGTTGGCGACAAACTTGGTGAACGAGCTGCGGCCGCTGACGAGGTCAATCGCGTTGGTGAAGACCGACATCAGGCCAGCGAGGGCGAAGTTGCTCTTGAGCAGGCCGGGCAGGGCGCGCAGGCTGGTGCTGATGGCGCTGCCGATGCCCGAGAAGAAGCCACCACCAAGACCGGTGCCACCCGCGACCATCGCACGCGTCGCATCCGCTCCGGCACGGGACAGTTGGAAGACATCACGAGCGGCGCCCAGCGCCTTGGCCGACTGGATGACCGGGACAGCGACCCGCAGGCCACCGTGCATGTCGGCGCTGGCGAAGGGGCCGACAGGTGCGGCAGGTCCGTTGATGGCCATCGGGGATACCTCGCTCGAGGGGGGTGGAGCCAAGGGGGTTACGACGGTGTTGTCCGGAGAACGACGCCCGATACGGTAAACCTGCGGTGAAGAAATCCCCAATACCGAGAGAAGGATCAACCACCCCGGCGGTGGTACATAGCCCAAGCAGGCCTCATGATGCATTCCCGACGCCGCCCAGCCATCGAGCAGTTCTACGCCATCCGCAAGACGCGCGGCCTGGCGCTTGCGGCCGATGGCAAGACGGTAGCGTTCGTGACCAACCTGACAGGCACCCCGGAGGTCTGGACGGTGCCCGCCTCGGGCGGCTGGCCCCACCAGCTCACCTTTGGGGGCCAGGCCGTGCAGCAGGTCCTGTGGGCCGATGACGGCGAGAGCCTCATCGTCTCGATGGACCATGACGGTGATGAGGACTTCGAAATCTTCCGCGTCCCGCGCGCGGGCGGCATCCCTGTGCGCCTGCACCCGCCGGTGAAGGAACAGACCCACCTCGGCGGCATCTCGCCGGACGGCAAGCTGCTGGCCTACGCCAGCAACCACGGCCATCCCGCCGCCTTTGACATCCTACTGCACGACCTGACGACCGGCGAAGAGCGAGTCCTGTGGCGTAGCAGCCTCGTCGACCTGCCCCTCGACTTCTCGCCCTGCGGCCGCTGGCTGCTGGCCTACCGCTTCGAGCAGAACGCCAACCAGGACCTGCTGCTCATCGACGTGGCCACCGGAGAGGGACGAATCCTGACGGGACACGAGGGTCTTGTGCGCAACCACAGCGCAGTCTGGATCCCGGGCAGCTCCTCCTTCCTCTTCCTGACCGATCGGGACCGCGACTTCATGGGCGTCGGCCGCTACGACCTCGAGACCGGGACATGGGCGTGGGCCCACGCCCCGGAGCGAGATGTCATGGAATTGGCAATCGCCCCGGACGGAAACCGGTGGGCCTTCATCGAGAATCGGGATGGGCACCTCGTGCCTGTCCTGCACGACCCGGCCACCGGAACCGTGACCGAATTGCCGGACTACGCCGAGGGGGCCGCCAGCGAGCCCAAGTTCTCTCGGGACGGCCATACGCTGGCCTTCTGCCACGAGTCACCGGTCAGGCCACGCGACGTTCACATTCTGGACCTTGCGCACCACGACCGGCCGGGCATCCAGATTACCTTCTCGCAGATTGGTGGCCTTTCCGCAGCCGATCTGATCCGGCCCGAGATCCTGCGCTATGCGTCCTTCGACGGCCTCGAGATCACCGGCTGGCTCTTCACGCCTCGGGGGGAGGTCCCGCCCGGAGGCCATCCCGCCATCATCTGGCCCCACGGTGGCCCGGACTCGCAAGTCATCGCGAACTTCCAGCATTGGTTCCAGGTCTTTGCCGGCGCCGGCTACATGGTCCTCGCCCCCAACTTCCGCGGCAGCACGGGCTACGGCAAGGCATTCCAGGCGCTCAATCGACGCGACTGGGGTGGGGCAAGCTTTCGCGACATCGTCGCCGGCTCCGACCACCTGATCGGTCTGGGCAACGTCGACCCCACGCGCATCTCCGTGGTCGGCGGTTCCTTCGGGGGATTCATGGCCCTTACGGCGGCTACCCGGGAACCGGACCGCTGGGGAGCGATCGTCGACATCTTCGGCATCAGCAACCTGTTCACCTTCATCGAGACCACCCCGGCCTGGTGGAAACCCTACCTGCACCAGATGGTGGGCCACCCGGTCGCGGATCGCGCCCTGCTCGAGGAGCGCAGCCCGATCAACTTCATCGACCGCGTCAAGGCGCCCATGCTTGTCATCCAGGGCGCCAACGACGCACGCGTGGTCAAGGCCGAGTCGGACCAGGTCGTCGAACGCCTGCGCGGCCTGGGGGGCACGGTCGAGTATCTGGTCTTCGATGACGAGGGTCACGGCTTCAGCCACGTCTCCAACGAGATTCGGGCTGCAAGCGCCATCGTGGGCTTCCTCGACCGGCACATGCCGGCGAAGCATGCCCAAGTCCCGGCAGGAGCGCCGACGACGAACCGCCCGGCCTAGGGCAGGAACAGACCGGTCCGAGCGTCCAACCGGAACACGCCCTCGGGCGCGATGAGGGTCCAGATGGCCCGACGCTGCAAGTTCACCTGGTCGAGCGTGAACACGTCCGTCCGCCCGGGGGACATGCCCTGACGGACGGCCACGGCCACGGCCTGGTCGCTGTCGATCCGCGGCCGCTCGGTCAAGGCCTCGAGCGCGGCATCCCGGGACGTGACACGGACCGACAGCCCCGTGTCGCCAAGCGACACCACGGCCATGTCGCGAGGGCGACGTGCCGACACGTAGGTGTAGGTCCAGTCCTGCACCATGTAGCCGGCCATCATGGGGCCACCGGAGATGCGGGCAAGTCGCGCCTTGTCATCCCAGTCCAAGGCAGCCTGTTCGGCGGCGGCAAGCCCGGCCAGAGCGGTCGTCGCCCCCGCCGAACGGGCCGTCATCGCGATCGGCGTCGCGGACCGGGCAGCAGGCAGCACCGAACCGCAGCCGACGAGGCAGGATAAGGCGAGCGCCAGAAAGCGAAAAACCTGAATGGACACTCTGTGGAACCTTATAGAATAACGTAATCTTAACATGTTTTCGGAACAGGAAACAACTCCCGGCCTCCAGAGGAAGGCGGAGGGTACAATGAACCGTCCCGTTCCCCTGCTGGAGCCACGTCGCCCATGCCCCGACGCCTCGAACCACCGACCGGCACCGATCGGCACGGCCGCCCCTTGGCACGGACCGTCCTCGTGCTGGCAGGATCTCTGGCGGTCGGCCCGATTCTGGGGTCGATGCCCGCCTCTGCTGCCGAAGGCCCCAAGGCCGCTTCCCTGACGGACGTGCCGCCGAACCACTGGGCCTACAACGCCATCAAGGTGCTCATGGAGCGCTACCGCATCATGGGCAGCTTCCCCGACAACACCTTCCGGGGCGAGAAGGCGGTCAACCGCTACGAACTGGCCGCCATCCTGGCCTTGGTCATGGACCGTGTCAACGCCCGGGGCGACGAGCGCCTGACCGATGCCAACCGCGCCCTTGTCGACAAACTCGCCGTCGAATTCCGCACCGAACTTGCGGCGCGGGCCACCATGCAGGATCGCCTCACCCAGCTCGAGAAGCAACAGGGCGAACTGACCAGCCAGCTGACGGAGCTCAAACAGCAGATCGGCGGGACCAACAAGGTGTCGGCCCATGTCGACAGCTCGATCATCGACGACCCGGAAGACAAGCTGTACCCGCACTGGACCAGCTCGACCCGGGTCGGCTTTTCGGGCAAGGTCAACGACATCACGACGGCGACCTTCGGCATCGGCGGCGGTTATGGCGCCCGGCAGACCAGCGTCTCTCCCGCCATCGCGGGTGCCTCGAAGCCACCCGCCGGCGAGATGCGCCTGTCGGGCACAGCCGCCTTCACCACCAAGCTCAACAGCGACCAGACGTTGACGACCCGATTCGGCTCATTTGGCCTGGGCGCCCTGATGAACCTCAAGGGCTACGCCAGCCACTGGGGGGACGGGCTGATCGGTTCCGGCCTCGCGGAACCCTCCGGCTATGTCTCGCGCGGCGGCCGAGATCAGGGCTTCGCGTACAAGCTCGACAACGCCGGCCTGTCGTTGGCGGCTGGCGTGAACTCGTACCTGATGGCCGCCTACGTGGGCTACGACTTCGGCATCGGGGACGTCAACGTCATCGGCGACTTCGACCACAACAGCATCGGTGCCGTAACCCTGCCCCAGGCGCAGGCCTTCGCCGTGTCCTCGGCCCTGAACCTGGGCTCGGAGCAACTGGGCCTGCAGGTCCAGGGCGGTGTCCGCGGCAGCCTGAGCCCCAATGGCATCCTGCAGAACATGACAACGGCGGCGGGCGCCCAGGCCGTCGCCAATGTCTGGGGCATGGAGGTTGCCGGCGGCGCCGGCCTCAAGCAAGGTCCCGAAAAAACCAACACCACCCTGCAGCTTCAGCCGGCCGCCTACGTCTTCCGGCCTGCGGACGGCTGGGTACCCTCGGTCCTGCTCGGCACGACGACCCCGTTCACGCTGGCAGGAAAGAAAACAGGTGAGGGTTCGCTGCTGGGTGACAAGGCGGGCTGGACCGTCCAGTTGGGCATCGACAACCCGATCCTGCCCAACTTGGTGGTCGAGGCCAGCCTGCAGCAGGACATCCTTTTCGGTAGCAAGTACGACGGCTGGGCCTACGCCATCTTCAGCGGGGTGGACTTCTGAGGCAACGCCCGGGTCCTGCAAGGTGGGCCGCCCTGCCGGCAGCCCTGCTCGTTGGCTGTGCGGGCTCAGGCCCGGCGTTGCCTGCGGGTGCGCTGGGTGGCAAGCTGACCTACATGGACCGGCCAGCCCCGGGCAAGCGGGTTTCGCTGCTGGCCCGCAAGGGTGACGCCTGGGTGGATGCGACGGGCGCGGACGGCAATCCCCTGACAGCCCAGGCCGACGGGGCCGGCATCTACCACTTTCCCGCGCTGCCCGGGAGCACCTACCGCGTGGTCTACCTGGCCCAGGAAGTGCCCGACGGCAATGGCGCACCCCTGCCTTCGCGGGAGGTCGCGGCCTGGAACAGCGCCGACGTGACGCATAGGACGGGCGGCACCTCGACGGTGCCCGACATCGAGGTGACCTACAACGGCCTTGTCTATCCGGACACGGGCCAGTCCTACCCGGTCGCCACCGAACTGCCCCTGCCATTCCACTGGGCGACCCACCGGCACGGCCGTCGCTACCGCCTGATCGTCTACGGCAACCGCGAGGGCCGTCCCCCGGCGTTCTACCAAGGGCCCTGGACCGACACCCCGTCGGCCGTCCTCGCACAGGAAGCCCAGCCGGACCTCTACGCCTGGGAAGTCTTCATCGACGCAGGCCCGAACGGCGAAGGTCGATCCGGGCGTCGCAATCTGGACCTCAAGCCACCGGCCCAGGCAGACCCGCCGGCCGAGGAGCCAGCCCCGGAACCTTAGCCGCGAGATCCGGGGCGCTTGCGAAGCCCCCTCTGGCGGCGCCGGATGTCCGGCCATACGCGGACGGCGGCCAGACCGACGAGGAAGCCGCCGATATGGGCCCACCAGGCAACACCTCCACCCGTTGCCGAGGCGGCCTCGAGCCGCGAGACCGTCGCCGAGAAGGCCTGCACCACGAACCACCACCCCAGGAACCACCACGCCCGGATCTTGGGGAAAAGGATGAAGATGCCCAGCAGCAGCAGGGTTCGGACACGTGCGTCGGGAAACAACACCATGTAGAGGCCCAGGACCCCGGCAATGGCGCCGGAGGCCCCGATGATGGGCACCTCCGAGCCGGTCTCGAGGAGGGCCTGCGCCACGAAGGCAAGGGCGCCCGCTGCCAGATAGAAGAAGAAATAGCGAGCGTGACCCAGGCGGCCCTCGACGTTGTCCCCGAAGACGAAGAGGAACCACATGTTGCCAAGCAGGTGAAGCCAGCCGCCGTGCAGAAAAATGGCCGTCACGAGGGTTCCGAGGCCGTCGGCGCGCCCTCGCGCGAGCGCCCCCCAGAATGCGGCGGGCACGACACCGTGCCGCATCATCGCGCCTTCCAGGGCCTCACCGAGCTGGACTTGCCAAAGGAACACCCCGGTCGTCAGCAGGATCAGGCCCAGGTTGACGAACGCGAAGCGCTCCGAGGGCAGGTCATCCTTGATGGGAAACATGATCGATGGTCAGCGGAACGAGCCCGTTGCCTGGAGATGCGAGCCCGTTCGCGTGAAGGAATCGTCCGAGGACAAGTAGTACTCGTTCCCCTCCTTGGGGCCGGTCCAGACGTTGGCACCATCGGCCGCATCGCCCCGGGGCCAGACCTCGAAGTAACCGTGGCGATCGATGAAGCCCGAGGTCGAAGAAACGATGCTGTTGGGTGAGTCGACGAGCCGCTCGCTGGGACTGGGTGTCTGGCCGGGCGGCGGGCTCCGCACGAGCGGAGGCTCGAGCAGCGGATTGACGAAAGGCGTGCGGCGCCAGCGCCACTTGGTGCGGTCCGCCGGGTTGGCGCGGTCATAGGACAACCAGATGAAGTTGGTATTGGCCTCGACGTAGGCCATGGTGGTGTTGGTCTTGTCGGGGCGAGCGTCCTCCCACAGATAGAAGAACGTTTGCATGGGCGGCGCGCGGAAGGTATTCAGGGTGCCGTCGGGATAGTAGTACTCCTGCATGTCGCCGGGAGCGGGAGTGACCGGGACCGAGCCCGATTGGTAGGCGCCGTGGCTCGCCAGCATGTAGCCCCGGTTGCCGTCCGCGCGGAACACCTGGCCCGAGATCGTCGAGCCCGCGGCCAGACTCCGGCCGACATTGTCGAGCACGCCCGGATACCAATTGAAGTCAGGCGGGACCGTATTGGCACCCAGCTCCGTCTCGACCGACTCACGGGAGACATTGAGGGCCTTGAGCTCCATGCCCCCGCTCGAGATATAGATGTACTTGCCCGTAATCTCCGAAGGCTTGAAGGACTTCGTGTCGCCCTTGCCGTCGACACGGCCTTCGGTGACGGCAGCCAGGTAGAAACGCAGCAGGCGGTCCGAGCGGCGCTGGTCGACATCCAGGGTCGCAGCGTCCCCAGCCAGGTACTCCCGCAGGTCCAGCCGACAGTAGACCGCCACCCGGCTGCCGCTGGGCATCTGGTAGATCTTCTTGTAGAACGGGGTGTCCAGCAGGTTCATGTCTGCCGGGTACTCCGCAACCCGATTGGGCCATTGCTCGCCCGTGGGCCTGTAGGTCGACTCGGGCGGGATGTACTTGGCCTCGATCGGGGTGGGCGAAGGCCCCGGCACGGTCGGCGCCGGCGTCGCGGGCAACCCCGTCTTCGCCGCCCCGGCCGTCACCGGAAGCAGTTGCTCGTACCAGAAGCTGTGCTTGACGGCCTTCTGGCCATCGCGCGGATCGCCTCCCATGCTGACGGTCGTCATGTAAGCTTCAGAGGGGAACATCGCGCCGGTCTTCGCGTCCTTGCGCTGGGCGATGATGACGGGGAAGGGCTGCGCACCCACGCCTTCTCCCGTGTACCAATCGTCATCGATGCTGCTGTCCCGGGGCACCAGGCGCCAATACCGTGTCAGCGCGGGGAAGTCCTTGTTCGCGGGATTCCAAGTGCCCTTGTAGGTCTGCCAGTCGCAGAAAGCAGGCCAGTTCCGGGGATTGCCCAGCAAGGTCAGCTGCAGCAACGGCCGGTGGCGGAGCATCGCGGCCTCGGTCTGGGCCGGGAACTCGGGATTGATGTCGAGTTCGGAAAAAGTCCGGGTGGTATCAGCGGAATAATGGCCGGCTTGCACCGCGGGGCTGAAGGTACCGTTGACGGTCCAGAACGCCAGCAGCATCTTGTCCATGCCCGTCAGGATTTCGGTCTCGGCAAAGCGCAACGCGAGGTCGGCATCCTCGCGCGAGGCCAACTGGCGTGCGACGTTGCGGCCTACCTTCTGGTCGGTGAGCACGCGCAGCACCACGGCCGTCACCAGCCCGGTCATGACCACCGAGATGACAATGGCGAAGACCAAAGCGAAACCCCGGGCCTGCGCCGTACGGGCACGCGTCACAAGGAACCTCCCTGGGGCAGGGGAACATTGCGGGCGAAGGCATACCCCTCGACCACCACGCCGTCGAGCGGCTCGCCGTCGCCATCCCTCTGGTTGCCCCCCGGAAGGGCGGGGCGGTTGGGATCACCGGCCATGAAGTTCCAGGCCACCTCATAGGGGCTGAGCACGTTCGAGTTGGCCGCAGGATGGTCCAGCAGCAGGCGGAAGAGCGTCTTCACGCCCTCCGGGGCGTAGACGGGCACATCCGCCGCAGACTCGCCCGGCACCACCGTCGCAAGCACCAGGGCCTGGGTCGGCTGGCACGTCAGGGATGCTGCCGCGTTCGCAGAGCCCGTCCAGTGATCGCCATTCAGCGTGGTGGCAGCCGCAACGAAGCGCACATTATGCTGCGGCAGGGGGCCGCCGGCCGTCCGGTAGTTCACGTTCATCCGGAACTGCTCGCCCGTCGCGGTGTTGATGGTGCCCGAGCAGGCCATCGACAGCCGGACCATCCGGTTCCACAGGCCCGTCCCGTCGCGCTCCGCCGCCGTCGGGTTCCGGGGATTGACGGGCCCGTTCGTCCGCATGTAGGCCACGAAGATCGGTGTTTCCATGGTGCCTTGCATCAGGACCAGCACATCCGTGGGCAACCCGTTGGAGAGCTTACCCGACCGCAACTCGTCGCCCCACGCGGCGGGAATCGTGGTCTGCCCGCCCGATGGCAACCAGTTGGCCAACGACTGGCCGCCGACCTTGACGCCGGCATCCACGGTCACACGGGTCGAATGATAGATGTACCGGGCCACGCGAATGTCCTCGCCCAGGCGAATGGTTGCGAAGCGGGACTGCCCCAGTGCCGAGGACTTGGCATTGACCTTGGCCGCATAAGCACCCCAGCGACGCGTCAACTCGAACGAGGTCGCCACGACGATGGAAAAAACGACGATGCCCGAAACCAGTTCGACGAGCGTGAAGCCCCTGCGCCTGCTCATTGGCCCAGCATCCGTCCCGAAATGACGACCGAGGCGCTGGCCAGCTCCTTCTCGACCTTGCCGCCCGAGACGAAGCCCCAGTCCCCGGCATAGCTCTTGGCCGGATAGGTTCGCGCGACCAGAATGCGCGTCAGGCATTCGGTGAACTCGCTGCGGAAGCCACCGGTAGCAGGACGTCCGGCCCGACTGTCATAGACGAACAGGCGCCCCGTATCCAGGAGGCCGGACGTCCGCGGGGAGCCGATGGCGGAATCGGCCAGCAACGCATAGGCCTCGGCAGAGATACCGGTAGACGGCAGGACGCCCGAGACGTCGGCACCGACATGGATGGCGTTGGCTGACTCGGATATCCCGGACAATCTGTTCGCTCCGCTGTCGACCCGGCGCATGGCCGCCTCGGACAGGCCGAAACATTGCAGTCGGACCACGTAGCGCACGCCGGTGGGGTCCGCGAGCGACGACGCGAAATCTGCCTGGTCATCCACGAGGGCAGAAAGTTCGCGGCCGGAGTTGTTGAACTTGAAGACCGTACCGAAAGGAGTCTCGTTGAACCACGAACCGTAGAGATTGTCGACATTCAAGACGAGTGCGCCTCCGACCACTTTCGTGGGGATGGCGGCCAGCGCCCGGTTCGCCGGGGCCTCGATAGGGCGCCCATTGTCCGGGAACAGGTCGAAGAAGTACTGGGTGACCTGAGCGCCCTGCCGCTGCAGGCGATAGGCGCGGCCATAGCGCTGACCCTCGGTCATGAAAGCCAGGGAAGTCTCGGTGGCCAAATCCGCGAGGATGGTATCCAGAACACGATCGGCCAGGCTCTGCGCGTAGGGGCCTTCCATGGTCTTGGTGCCCGTCTTGGAGAAGCTCATCAGCAGCTGGGCCATGGAGCTCAGGATGATGCCCATGACGGCCGCGGCCACGAGGTTCTCGACGAGCGTGAAGCCCCGTGCCCGCCACCGCGGGGTAGAGCAGCCCGAAGATCGCATGGCTGCATCGTTCCCCCCCAGTCAAGCCTCGTAACGGGCGGGCCGGCCTTGCCCCTTCGGGCATCCCGGGCGCCCGGGAGTTGCATTGCCACGCGGACGCCCTCCTGCTGCTGCGGCGCGGGCCGTACGGCCTCCGGGTGGTGGCCATTCCCCGGGACACCTGGCTGGCCCCGCTCGGCACCAAGGCCAACGGTGCGACATGGCGCCTTCCGCCCCGGGCGGCTCGGCTGGCGCTCGGCCGGGCCATCGGAGTCCGGATCGACGGCCATGTCGTGTTGACGATGGAGGGTGTGCAGCGCGCCGTGGACCTGATGGGCGGCATCGATGCGAATGTGCCGCACCCCCTGCGTGATGCCGACCGGACGGCCGGCCGGGAAATCGACCTGCCTGTCGGCCGCCAGCGCTTGGACGGGCGACGAGCGGTCCAATGGCTACGCTACAGGGGCCAAGGCTCGGACCTCGACCGCATGCGTCGCCTCGCGGAGTTGGCCCCCCAGCTGATCCGCGGCCTGCCCGGACCCGCAGGGCTCCTGGCCAGGGCCAGGCGTTTGGCTGGCACCTAGGCCTGCGACGAGCCCATCTACGAATGGGGAGGCTGGTGCGCCGCGGGCCGAAGAGGCGTCACGTGGCGAATTTGGCCGGGCAGGGCCGCGCGTGGGCGGCCGCTGGGTGTGGCTGGGCGAGACCGAGGGCCTCGGGCGCCTGCTGGACCGCGAGGCGGATCAGTCCAAGTAGAAGCTGGTGACGACCTTGTGCTTTTCCTGGGCGTATTTCACGGAGTCCATGAGGGTCGTGCTGCTGTGGTAGAGGAAGCAGATGAGCTGCTGGCAGGAGTCGATGATCTCCTGGTTGCACATCTGCGAGGCCTGAGCCAGCGTCAGCAACCTGCGCTCCGCGTGCTCGCGGACTGCGGGCAGCGCCTGCAGAAGCTCCTGGCTCTCGGAGGACTGCTGGGAGAGCGTCTGGGGCAGAACGACCTGGAGGTTGCCCGGATTGGCACGCTGCACGCCCTTGATGACGGCCGAGTTCGTGCCGGCAGCGCCACTCGTGATGATGGTGTTGCCCGTGAGGGCGAGGGCGTAGGCCAACATCTCGATGAGCTGCTGGTGAGTCAGCGAGATGTGTCGGGTGCCGAGGATGGCGATCTTCTTGGCTCCAGACGTCTGAATCGTCTGAAGCTCTGCCATGAAGGCGTCCACGGTGGCGGGAACCTGGATCGAAGTATCCATGCGCGGTCGGGACCTGCTGACGTTGGCGTGCCGTTCTGGTGACGCATGCTAGCATGGGGGTCCCGTGTCGTCGATCGAAGGCCTCAACCCCTCCCAGCTCCGCGCGGCGACCCATCCCGGCGGCCCCCTGCTGGTCCTTGCGGGTGCCGGTGCAGGCAAGACCCGGGTCCTGACCGAGCGCGTGGCCTGGCTGCTTGCCGATGGCCACGCCGAGCCTTGGCAAATCATGGCCGTGACCTTCACCAACAAGGCGGCCCGCCAGCTTCGTGAACGCATCGGGAGACGCCTGCGCCCCGACCTGCCCGCTGACGAGGCAGCCCGGGCCTTCCCGTCGATGTGGGTCGGCACCTTCCATGGCCTGTGCGCGCGCCTGCTGCGGACCGAGGCCGACAAGCTGCCCGCGTCTTGGGGCCCGGGCTTCAGCATCTACGACACGGGCGACCAAGAGCGCGTGATGCGGCAGGTGCTCGAGGCGCAGGAAATTCCTCAGGAACTGCTGACGACCCGGCAGGCCCTGTCGGCCGTCTCGAACGCAAAGGCCACCGGACGCGACGCCACGACCTTCGCGGCTTCGGCACGCCACCGCATCGAGGACGCCATCGCCCGGGCATGGACAGCCTATGACGAGGCACTGGCACGCCAGAACGCCCTCGACTTCGACGACCTGCTGCTCTTGCCGGCCCGCCTCCTGACGGAGCGACCGGACGTGCTGGCCTATTGGCAGCAGCGTTTTCGCCACATCCTGGTCGACGAATATCAGGACACCAACCAGGCCCAATACCGCCTCATCCAGCTGCTCTCGGGCGGCCACCACAACCTGACGGTCGTCGGCGACGTCGACCAGAGCATCTACTCGTTCCGCGCCGCCGACTTCCGCATCCTGCTGCAATTCGAGCAGGACCACCCCGATGCGACACGCGTGACGCTCGAGGAGAACTACCGATCCCGCAGCGCCATCCTCGAACTGGCCAACAGCCTGATCGCCCATAACCTCGAACGCTACCCGAAGACCTTGCGCCCGGTGCGCGAGGGGCAAGCCTCGGTGCAACTCTATTGCGCCAGCGACGAGGCCGACGAGGCGGAGTGGATCGTGACGCGTATCCGGCAGGAAAACCTCGATCCGGACGACGTCTGCGTCCTTTACCGCACGCACGCGATGTCCCGGGCGCTGGAAGAGGCCTTCACCCGGGCGGCGCTCGCCTACCGGCTGGTCGGCGGCATCCGCTACTTCGACCGCAAGGAGGTCCGGGACGCGCTCGCGTGGCTGCGGCTCGCCGTCAATCCTCGCGATGACGCAGCCTTTGTGCGGGCTTCGGCGGCTCCGCGCCGCGGCCTCGGCGCCGCCACGATCACCCGCCTGCAGGAACATGCCGCCCGACGCGGCATGGCGCTCTGGCCGGCCCTCGCGGAAGGACTGCCCGACGAACTCAAGGGAGCGGCGCGCAAGAAGGTACAGGCCTACCTCGAGACCCTCGGGCACGTCGCGGCGGCCGTTCGCGGGCAACCGCCGTCGATGGCGATTACCTCGGCACTGGAGCTCAGCGGCCTTGCGGCCGAGCTCGCCGGCGAGGGCGACGACGAAGCGATGATGCGGCTCGAGAACATGCAGGAACTGGTTTCACGTGCGGCGGCGATGGAAGAGGCCGGCGAGGCAACTGACCTCGAAGGCTTCCTCGCCACCGTGCCCCTCGCCGGAGCAGACGACGAGCCGGGTCAGGAAGACGGGCGCGGCAGGGCCACGCTGATGACCCTGCATGCGGCCAAGGGCCTCGAGTACCCCATCGTCTTCCTGATTGGCCTCGAGGAGGGCGTCTTTCCGCATCAACGGGCGCTCGACGACCCGGCCGCGATGGAGGAAGAGCGTCGCCTGTGCTACGTGGGCGTCACGAGGGCAGAGGACCGATTATTCCTGAGCTATGCCGAAGGCCGACGGCTGTCGGGCCAGACACGCTGGAACCTGCCGTCAAGGTTCGTGGGCGAGATGCCCCGGGAACTGCTGCCTCGCACCGAGTCCCGGTGGCTGAGGCGCTCGGTCGAGGCGTGGGATGCCCGGACCCGGCGCGAGCAGGCCGTCCGCTGGATGGACGACACTCCTGCAGTCGCCCCCGGGGATGAGCCCCCGGTGCCCGAAGGTCGCAACCGCTTCACGCGGCCGACCGAGCGCATCCGCGACGAAGAGATCGTCTGGAGCCAGGACCTGGACTTGGCGCTGCCCGATTACAACGAAGGGGACCGCGTCATCCATCCGCGCTTCGGGGAGGGCACGGTGACTGGCGTGCACGAGCGGCGGGGCCAGATAGACCTGACGGTCGAGTTCGTCCGCTTCGGCAGCAAGACGCTTGACGCCCGGCACGCGGGTCTGACGCGGCCCTAGAACCCGAGGCGGGACCAGAAGCCCTTGCGGGCCGCGAGGTTCTCTCCCTTGACCCGGGCACCCTGCATCGTTTCGGCCACGGCGTCGATGATGTCCTCGTCGACCTTGGCCCTGTGAAGCAGCGTGAAGACGCGGTCGATGCGCTCGTTGGTGCCGGACAGGCGCTCGGCCAGCGTGCGAACGACCTGCAGCAGGATCGCGGGGTTCTTGGCCAGCAGGGACTCGAAGTTCCGATAGACGGTGAACGAACACGGCGTCAGCGCCCGGACCGTCGCAGACCGGGGCTTGCGCAGCAGGGCCCCGACCTCGCCGAGGACCGCACCGGGCCCCTTGACCACGGCCACGCGCTCGTCGCCGACCAGGACCTCGACCTCACCTTCGTCCAGCACGATGACGTCGAAGCTCGATTCGCCGTCCTTGAAGACCGGCTTGCCGGGGCCGCAGGTCCAATGGCGGGGGGGCGTGATGGCATCGGGGGCGGTGCCCTTGCCCGGGGCGGGGCGATCCCAACCCGGCGATTTCTTGGCGTCCTCGGTCATCTCAACCTCCGTGGGGGTTTCCTCCCGCGCACGGCCACAAGAACCGGCCTTGACCCCCTGCTTGAATCTTTCGTACCATACCCTTTCAGTCACCCTTTGTCGTCTCTTTTCCAAACCTTGGTTCACCGAGGCAACGGTCGACGTCGCGGCGACGCCCCGGAAACGGCAAGCGCGCCCTCCCAGCAAGGAAGGTTCCCGAACCCATGGCTCCAGACCAGATCTTTCACCTGATCACGTGGTTCTCCATCGCGGCATCGCTGGCCGCCCTCGTGGTCGCAGGCGGCCTGACCGGCTGGGTCCTCAAGCAGCCCGCAGGCAATGCCCGGATGCAGGAAATCGCCGGAGCCATCCAGGAAGGTGCCGCCGCCTACCTCAATCGCCAGTACACGACCATCGCCGGCGTGTCGGTCGTGCTGGCCGCGCTGATCTTCTTCTTCTTCCGCACCCCGGAAGACACGATGCACGGCCTCGTGCCGGCACTCGGCTTCGTCGTCGGCGCCGTCTTCTCGGGCTTCGCCGGCTACGCGGGCATGAACATCTCGGTCCGTGCCAACGTCCGCACGACGGCAGCCGCCGAACGCGGCCTCCCGCAGGCCCTCGACGTGGCCTTCCGCGGGGGCGCCGTCACGGGCTTCGCCATCGTCGGCCTGGGCCTGCTGGGCGTCGCAGCCTTCTTCATGTGGCTGTTCCCGACGGACCTGGCCGCCGAGGCCGCGAGCCACAACCGCGAGTTGTTCAACCTTGCCCTCGAGGGCATGGGTTTCGGCGCCAGCTTGATCTCGCTGTTCGCCCGCGTGGGCGGCGGCATCTTCACCAAGGCTGCCGACGTCGGCGGAGACCTCGTCGGCAAGGTCGAGGCAGGCATCCCCGAGGACGACCCCCGCAACCCGGCCACCATCGCCGACAACGTCGGTGACAACGTCGGCGACTGTGCCGGCATGGGCGCGGACCTCTTCGAGACCTACGTCGTCACGATGATCGCCGGCATGCTGCTCGGCCAGTTCGCCTTCCCCGGCAGCGCTCAGGGCGTGCTCCTGCCCCTGGCGCTCGGTGCCGCCGCCATCGTGGCGTCGATCATCGGTTCGTTCTTCGTCCGCCTGAGCGCGAGCGAGAACATCATGGGCGCCCTCTACAAGGGCCTCTTCGCCACCACGGCCGTCGCCGTCGGCCTGTTCTACTACCTGGTCGAAAAGGTCATGGGCGAGAACGCGATGCCGTTCTTCTGGGCCGGTTCGATCGGCCTCGCGGTCATGGTGCTGATCACGCTGATCACCGAGTACTACACCTCGACGAACTTCCGGCCTGTCAAGGTCATCGCCGAGGCGTCCCAGACCGGTCCCGCGACGAACATCATCTCGGGCCTCGCCGTCGGCATGGAGTCCACGGCCGTGCCTATCGTGATCATCATCGCCGGTATCGCCGGTTCGTTCTTCATGACCCAGGGCCTCGCGACCGAGGGTGTCGAGACCGTCATCATGGGTGCCTACGGCATCGCCATTGCCGCTGTCGGCATGCTGTCGACCGCAGGCATGGTCGTTGCCATCGACTCGTACGGTCCCATCACGGACAACGCCGGTGGCATCGCCGAGATGAGCGAGCTGCCCGGCACCGTCCGTGAAATCACGGACAAGCTGGACGCCGTGGGCAACACCACCAAGGCCGTGACCAAGGGCTACGCCATCGGTTCCGCCGGTCTCGGCGCCCTAGCCCTGTTCATCACCTTCACCAAGAAGGTCGATGGCTTCGAGAACCTGAAGGGCATCGTCTACACGCTGCAGGACCCGATGATCATCATCGGTCTGTTCCTGGGCGGCATGCTGCCCTTCCTGGCTTCCTCGATGTTCATGAATGCCGTGGGCAAGGCGGCGCAGGCCGTCATCGTCGAAGTCCGTCGCCAGTTCCGCGAGATGCCCGGCATCATGGACCGGACGCAGAAGCCCGACTACGGCAAGGCCGTCGACTTGGTCACCCGTGCAGCCATCCGCGAGATGCTGCTGCCCGGCGCCATGGCCGTCCTGGCACCCGTCGTCGCTGCATTCGTCGGCATCAAGCTGCTGGCCGGCATGCTGTCCGGAGCCATCCTGACGGGCATGCTGATGGCGCTGATGATGGCCACCGGTGGCGGTGCGTGGGACAACGCCAAGAAGTACATCGAGCTCGGCAGCTTCGGCGGCAAGGGTTCCGATGCGCACAAGGCAGCCGTCGTCGGCGACACGGTCGGTGATCCCTTCAAGGACACCGCGGGTCCCGCGCTCAACCCGATGATCAAGATCCTGAACATCGTGGCGCTGCTCGTGGTGACGGCGTTCGCCACCCAGCTGCACCCGTAGCCCGGGTCACAACCGACAGCCCCGGGGCGCCGACATCGGCCCCCGGGGCTGTTTGCGTGCAGGCAGGGTACGACATGGGCACGCCACCTCGTGGCTGATCGAGTGCAAGGTTTCCTGCTCAGGAAGCGGCAAGCTGCACCCCGTCTCCGACGATAGACACAACGGACCATGGACACGACCATCCGCCACCGCACGCCCCCTGCCCAGGCAGGGAAGACTGCGGTTGCGGGGCTTGCGGCGCCGCCAAGGGCCATCAAGCGCGACGAACGTCCGGGTACGGTGGATGCGCGGGTGCTGTCCGCACCGGCCAGCCGCGCCGAGGAACAGGCCTTGATGGCCGCCGGCTGGCTGCCATCCGAATATGCCCAGGCCCGCGGCCGCAGCAGGGCCGCTGCCGAAGCCCTCGCGATGCGTCCGGGCGCGCCGGCTCGGTCCATGAGCTACACGGACCGTGAAGTCATGCTGAAGGGTGCCCGAACGCTCGCCGGTACGCCGGAACTTCAGGAGCTGGCCCGGACCGTCCGCAAGGGAGACATCGTCCTGACGGCCGAGTTCCTGCCCGGCGACCCGGTCACGGGCATGACCGGAGGTCCCTACAACCACGCCATGATTTGCGTGAAGGAAGGCCCCCAGCCCGAGTTCATCGAGGCCATCGGCGTGACGGGGGGCAAGGGCGACCCGACGGGGAATCGGGTACGGCAGTCACGCATCCAGGACTATGCCATTCGCCACATCGCCTTCCGCATCCTGCGTCCTGCCGACGCGCTCCCCCCGGCCCAGAGAGAGGCCGCCGTCTCGCGGGCTGTCGACTACGCCCGACAGCAGTTGGGGCGGCCCTACGACTATGCCTTCACGAATCTCGACCACGGCAAAGGCGGGGAGAAGGCGTTCTATTGCAGCGAGTTGGTCTACATGGCGTGGGCATCCAAGGCCGGAGCCGGCGTACGGATGCCCGTGGCGCGTGACGCCTCGCTCAACGGCGGCATGCGCGCCGTCCACGCCGTGCTCGACGCGGCAGGTCCCGTGCGTCCCAACGAAACCCTGCGTCCCATCGTTCGTCAGGTCATGGACGGAAGACATCCCCTCGCCATCATCCAGAGCGCCCTTGGCAGCTTCCTGCCCAAGCTGCGTGGCCCAGACCTGAAGGCACTGGGCGAGGATCTGCTGGCCAAGGCCACCGGTCGGACGCCCGACCTGCGATTCGTTTCGCCCACCGACCTCGCCTGGGGCGGCCTGCCCGTGATGGACTTCAACACCAAGGGCCGGGCCATGGACCCGACCACACGGCGCTGATTCAGGCTCGCCGTCAGGCGGGCGGGCCTGTGTGTCCGAGACACGGCCAGCCGGCCTTGCCGGCCGAGACCAGGCCTTCAGCCCTGGAACATCTTGGCTTCGACGGTCTTGCGGAAATCCGGCTTGAGCAGCTTGTCGTACATCTCGCCGGCAAGGATGCCGACGCCAGCTCCGACCAGCATGCCGATGAGCGTCCCCGCGACCGGCACGATGGAACCCACGAGCCCACCAATGGCAGTGCCCAGCGAACCTGCGACGGTATAGCCGATACCATCCGCGACCGTTCCGGCCAGCATCTGGTTCTGGGTGATCTGGCCTTTGCGCATGTCGATGAAGTTCTGCACGAAGGCCAACGGGAAGCTGATGAGCGCCCCGAGCTTGAGACTGCGGAACAGGTTCATCGGGTTCAGGGCCTGGCCGAGCGCCGCCCCGAAGGTCGGCTTGAGGCCCTTGATACCATCGACCGATGCCTTGAGCATCAAGCCGGCATCTGCAGAGCGCGCCACAGCGGAGGCCGCGGCACGATTCATCATCTCGGGCACCATGCGCACCGGCGCCACGGCACCGATGACGTTCAGCGTATGCGCCCCGGGCCGGGCCATCGGGTCGACCGGAGAGGCCGCAGGCGCGGGAGAAGCCATGGGCATCGACGGGCCAGGCACGAAACGGTCGGGCTGCTGAACCGGCGCAGGCTGTGGCATCTGGCCGGGCTGGGGTACGGGGGCCAGCACCGGAGGCGTGGGCACGACGCTGGCAGCGGACCAAGGAGAGACGGCAGGGACCATCGTCATCGGGAGGACCTCGGGCAGCTGGACACGGTAACGAGGGGATTGTCCGAGAAGATGACTGTCGCTCGGTAAACCTGCGCCATGGATCAGGTAAAGCTTTGCGTCGGATCCAGCGCGGCAGCGCGCATCGGATCCTCCGGCAACAGGAACATGTAGCCGACCCCGGGGATGTTACGCAGGCGCGGTGGCTCACCCGGGTATCGCTCCAGCTTGGCCCGGAGATTACGGATATGATTCCGGACCGCCTCCGGGCTGCCCTGCCCGGAGGCGTGGCCCAAACCCTCGGCCAACAGGCGCGGCATGGGCACCACCTGACCTGGCGTCTCGAGCAGGCACTCGAGCAACGCGGCCTCGAGGGGCGTCAGATGGATGCGGCGGCCCTCCTCGCACCATTCCGCCCGATCCAGATCCAGTACCGCGCTACCCAGGGATAGGACGCCACCGCGTCGCTGATCCGTGCCGGCGTGGCGCAGACGAGCTTGCAGACGCAGGAAAAGTTCCGCCACCTCGAACGGCGGAAGCACGACATCCGTGGCACCCTCGGCCAGCCACGCCGCACGATCGCCCGGGATGGCCATCGGCGCCAGAAGAATGACCGGTGCTCCTCGAAACGCGCCACGTCCGTCCAGGCACCAATGCGCGAGGGGCGGTCGGGGCCACAAGGCGAGGTCCAGGATGATGCCGCCATGGGGACCGTGCGGCAGCAGTCCCTCGAGCTCCCCGCGGGAGCGAATGGGACGAAGGGGCGTGCGAGCATCTGGCCACATCGCCAGCAAGAGGCGCTCGAGCCCACCATCGCCAAGGGCCAGCAGAATCTCCCTGCGGGAAGCAGAACGTCTCAGAGGGCACCTCCTTCGAGTCGGGACGCCTTCTGTATCCCCTTGGGTGTCACGGCATCCTTGGACGTTCCACACAGGATCCACAGGCCATGCTGATGGTCCGGCGCTGCCCTGCTTGGCACACTCGGCTCATCGCAAGCGCAGGAGGAGACAACGATGGAACTCTGGAGCCTCGGGGACTCGGAACACGTAGGGCGGGCCCTCGCAGAGGCCGCCCGGCGACGCGGGTGGACCATCAACCGCCTCGAGGGATGGCATGATCTGGGACAACTGATGAGCGATGGCCCACGGACAAGACTTGGCCACGTCCATCTCGACGGAGACGGCCTGGAACAGGGCACACGTCTGGCCGCAACCCTTCGGGCCGGGTCGGCACGGCTGGGTCCCGTGCTCGTCACGCTCGACCACGAGGGCGCGAGGGCCCGGCACCTGGCCTGGGCAACCGGCTGCTCCGAGGTGCTGGTCGCACCCTTGGACCAGCGGGAACTCGACCTCCGCCTCGAGGCCCTCGCCCGCCGTGCGCTGCGCCAGAAGCCACGCGCGCTACCCTTGGACGAGCGCACCGTGCCTTCGTGGATACGGGTCGAGGACAGCCACGTGCGCCTGACGCCATCCGAGGCGGCCATCCTGCACTACCTGGCCAGGCGCCCGGGCAGGGCCATTGGTGCCCACGAGCTTCTTGCAACCGCCATGGGCTATGCCCCCGGCGAGGGTCACCCAGACATCATCCGCACCCACATGCGTCGCCTGCGCGGCAAGCTCGGGGCGTGCCGCGCAGCCATCGTGACACGCGCCGGCCACGGCTACCGCTGGGAGGGAAGCGAGGGCCTGCAAATACAGGACGGCCTTCCCCGGATCCAGAGACCGGGAAAGGCCGACCTTACAGCTTGAGGCGGGTTCAGGCCTGCGGACGCAGCTTGAGGCGACGTCCGCCCAGGACCTCGACCGCACGAAGACGGATAAGGGCGCGGGCCAAAGCAGCCTCGCCCTCGGTCGTCCGGGTCCGATCGATCTCGAGCTCAGCACGCTTGCGCGCCTCCTCGGCGCGCAGCTTGTCGATATCCTCGGCACGCTCGGCAGCGGGCGTCAGGACGGTAACCCGCCCGGGAGCCACTTCGAGGAAGCCGCCCATGACCGCGAGCACCATCTCGTCGGCACCCTTGCGGGCGACCACGACATCACTCCGCAGGGACGTGAACAAGGGGGCGTGACCGGGGAGAACCCCCAGCTCGCCCTCGAGCGCACGCGCCGAAACGAAATCGACCTCCTCGGAGAGCACGGTGCGCTCCGGGGTAATCACATCCAAGGTGAGCGGCATGTCGGAATGACCTACTTGCCTTCGGCCTTGAGCTTCTCGGCGCGCTCGAGGACTTCCTCGATACCACCCGCCATGTAGAAGCACTGCTCGGGGATATCGTCATGCTTGCCCTCGACCACCTCTTGGAAGCCGCGGATGGTGTCAGCCAGCTTGACGTACTTGCCGGGCGAACCGGTGAAGACCTCAGCCACGAAGAACGGCTGCGAAAGGAACTTCTGCAGTTTGCGGGCGCGGGTGACGACCTGCTTGTCCTCGGCAGACAGCTCTTCCATGCCAAGGATGGCGATGATGTCCTGCAGTTCGCGGTAGCGCTGCAGAACCCGTTGCACTTCGCGGGCCACCTTGTAGTGCTCCTCGCCGACGATGTTCGGATCAAGCGAGCGCGAGGTGGAGGCCAGCGGATCAACGGCGGGATAGATGCCCAGCTCGGCGATCTGGCGGGAGAGAACCGTCGTCGCGTCCAAGTGAAGGAACGCGGTGGCGGGTGCGGGGTCCGTCAGGTCGTCTGCGGGAACGTAGACGGCCTGGACCGAGGTGATAGAACCATCCTTGGTCGAGGTGATGCGCTCCTGCAGGGCGCCCATCTCGGTAGCCAGCGTAGGCTGGTAGCCGACGGCGGAAGGCATGCGGCCCAGCAGCGCCGAGACTTCGGAACCGGCCTGGGTGAAGCGGAAGATGTTGTCGATGAACAGCAGCACGTCCTGCTTCTGCTCGTCCCGGAAATACTCGGCCATGGTGAGGGCCGAGAGGCCTACGCGCATGCGGGCTCCGGGCGGCTCGTTCATCTGGCCGTAGACGAGGGCGGTCGAGTTGATGACGCCCGACTCCGTCATCTCGGTGAAGAGGTCGTTGCCTTCGCGGGTACGCTCGCCCACGCCGCCGAAGACGGAAACGCCGCCGTGATGACGGGCGATGTTGTGAATCAGCTCCATGATGATGACGGTCTTGCCGACACCGGCGCCGCCGAACAGGCCGACCTTGCCGCCCTTTGCGTAGGGGGCCAGCAGGTCGACGACCTTGATGCCCGTCTCGAAGACTTCGGGTGTGACGTTCATGTCGGTCAGCTTGGGAGCCGCGCGATGGATGGGCCAGCGGGGGGCGCCTTCCGGCTCCGGCTTCTCGTCGACGGGCTCGCCGATGACGTTGAAGATACGGCCCTTGGTGAGGTCGCCCACGGGAACGGTGATGGGCGAGCCGGTGTCGGTCACCTTCATGCCGCGGACCAGACCGTCGGTCGAATCCATCGCGACGGCGCGGACGCGACCGTCACCGAGATGCTGCTGGACCTCGCAGACGAGGCGAAGGTCCTTGCCTTCACGGTTGAAGGTAACCTCGAGGGCGTTGTAGATGGCGGGCAGATGGCCATCGGCAAAGAGCACGTCCACGACGGGGCCGCGGACCTGCGTGACGGCGCCCTCCAGGGCGGCAACAAGAGCTTGGGTCATGGCTGGATCCTTTATCCTTTCAGGGCCTCGGCCCCACCGACGACCTCCAGGATTTCCTGGGTGATGCCGGCCTGGCGGGCCTTGTTGTAGACGAGCGTGAGGTGGCTGATCATCTCGCCGGCGTTCTTGGACGCCGCGCCCATGGCCATCATCCGGTTGGCCAGCTCGGATGCCGAGGCATCAAGCAGCGCCTGGTAAACCATGGTCTTGAGATAAGCAGGCAGGATTTCCGAGAGCATCGTCTCGGCGTCGGGCTCGAAGAGCATGACCGGTCCGACGTTGCGGGCGGACCCTGAGTCCTTGGCCGGCGCAGCCGGCAGCAGGGGCAGGGCAACAGGTTCGTACCGGACCATGCTCTGGAACCGGGTGTAGACGAGTTCGACGGCATCGACCTCGCCCGTCTCGAAGAGGCGCTGACCCTCCTCGACCAGAACCGAGGCCTCGGTGAAGGTCGGCACCTGCGGCAGGTTCTGGATCCGGCCAACGACCTCGAAGCTGGCGTGCTTGAAGAAGTTGACGCCCTTGGTCCCGACGACGAGGACCTTCGCCTGGACGCCCTTGGCCTTGTAGTCGCGGATGCGATGAACGAGGAAACGGATGACGTTGGCGTTGTAGCCACCGCAGAGGCCCTTGTCGCTCGTCAGCAGGACGAGCAGCACGGACTTCACGGGCCGGGTAGCCAGCAAGGGGTGGCGCGCTTCACCGCCGCTGAGCCCCCGGGAGACTTCCCCGTACATCGCCTGAATCCGATCGGCGTAGGGCCGGCTCGCGGTGACCCGGTCCTGAGCACGCCGCACCTTGGCGGCGGCCACCATCTCCATCGCCTTGGTGATCTTCTGCGTCGACTGGACGCTTCGGATCCGGCGACGGATCTCCTTGGTATTCAGGGGCATGAGCTTCCCCCTAGGCCTTGGTCGCCAGGAAGGCGGTGGTCTTGAACTGGTTGACAGCTTCGGTGACGGCCTTCATGTCGGCCTCCTCGAAGGTACCCCGGCCGGTAATGCCATCGACAAGCTCGGCCTTCTGGGCCTTGAGCCAGGTCAGCAGCTCGGCCTTGAAGCGGGAAACCGCCGAGACCTCGACGTCATCCAGCAGACCGTTGGTCGCGGCGTAGATGAGGATGACCTGCTGGCCGACGGACAGCGGCGCGTACTGAGGCTGCTTGAGCAGCTCCGTGAGGCGCTGGCCACGGGACAGCTGAGCCTGGGTGCTCTTGTCCAGGTCCGAGGCGAACTGGGCGAACGCCGCCAGCTCGCGGTACTGGGCGAGCTCGAGGCGCAGCTTGCCGGCGACCTTCTTCATGGCCTTGGTCTGAGCGGCCCCACCGACGCGGGACACCGAGATGCCGGCGTTGATGGCCGGACGGATACCGGCGTTGAAGAGGTCGGTCTCGAGGAAGATCTGACCGTCCGTGATCGAGATGACGTTGGTCGGAATGTAGGCAGAAACGTCACCGGCCTGGGTCTCGATGATGGGCAGGGCGGTCAGCGAGCCGGCGCCGTTGGCGTCGGAAAGCTTGGCGGCACGCTCGAGCAGGCGGCTGTGGAGATAGAAGACGTCGCCGGGGTAGGCTTCGCGTCCGGGCGGACGACGGAGCAGGAGCGACATCTCGCGGTAGGCCCACGCCTGCTTCGTCAAGTCATCATAGACGCAAAGGACATGCTGACCCTTGTTCATGAAGTACTCGCCAATCGCGGTACCCGTCAGCGGAGCCAGGTACTGCATCGGGGCAACCTCGTCGGCCTGAGCGACGACGACGACGGTGTACTCCATCGCGCCGGCATCCTCGAAAGCCTTGATGACGCGGGCCACGGTGGACGTCTTCTGGCCGACGGCCACGTAGACGCAGACCATGTCCTTGCCCTTCTGGTTGATGATCGTGTCGATCGCAATTGCCGTCTTGCCGGTCTGGCGATCGCCGATAATCAGCTCGCGCTGGCCGCGGCCGACGGGAATCATGCCGTCGACGGACATGATGCCGGTCTGCACGGGTTCGTGAACCGACTTGCGGGACACGATGCCGGGCGCCTTGCGCTCGATGGGCAAGGTACCGACGGTCTCGATGGGACCCTTGCCGTCAATCGGCTGGCCCAGTGCGTTGACGACGCGGCCCAGCGTGCCGGGGCCCACGCCCACGGAGGCGATCCGGCCCGTGGTCTCGACCCTGTCGCCCTCCTTGACGGTCTTGGTGTCGCCGAGGATGACAGCGCCCACGTGGTCCTCGACCAAGTCGAACACCAGGCCCTCGACGCCCGAGGCGAAGGTCAGCAGCTCGCCGGCCATTGCCTTCTGCAGGCCATGGATGCGAGCGATGCCGTCACCGACCTCGAGGACCGTACCCGTGGTCTTGGCCTCGAGGGCGGTCGAATACTTCTCGATCTGCTCCTGGATGACCGACGCGATCTCGTCGGGGCGAATGCTCAACATATGCGGAACGTCTCCTCTGGGTGGGGGAAGGCTGTCGGGAAAGGGTCAGGGGCGAAGCAGCTGCTGCTTCAGGGTGTCGAGGCGCGCGCGCAGGCTGCCATCCAGCACCTCGTCGTCGACACGAAGGCACGCACCGGCGACCAACTGCTCATCGACGACGATATCCAGCTCGACCTGCTTCTGCCACGAGGACTCGAGGCGGGCGCGCAAGCGGGAAACAGCCTCCTCGCCGGGATGCCGGGCGACGCGGAGGTGCGCCGTGGTCCGACGCGCGCTCTGGGCCACCAGCTGGTGGAACCGGGCCTGGATGGCCTCGAGCAGGGTGCCACGGCCCCTGTCCTGCAACAACTGCAAGAAGTTCAAGGTGATGCCGTCGACCTTGCCCGTGAAGATGCGGCGAACCATCTCGGTCTTGTCCGCCTTGGCCACCAGAGGATGCTCGAGCAGCTGCCGGAGACTCTGACTCTCGGCAACGGCCTGAGTAGCCAGCCCGAGGTCCTTGTCGACGGTGTCGAGAAGATCCTTGGCCTTCGCGAGGCGGAACAGGGCCTCGGCGTAGCGGTTGGCGATGACCTGACTCATGGCGTCACCTCGGCCACCTTGGCGGAGAAGTCGTCGAACAGGGCGGCGTGATGCTCGGGTCCGAGGCGGCTTGCGAGCTGGGCTTCGGCACGCACGAAGGCGGCCTCGACCAAGCGGCGGCGGACCTCGTCAGAGAAGGAGCGACGAATGCGATCCGACTCGGAAGCGGCGGACGCCTTGATGCGGGCTGCCTCGGTCTCGGCTTCGGCACGGATGCCCACCGCAAGGCTCTCGGCCATCGCCCGGGCACCGGCGCCAATCTGCTCCAGCTGGGCCAGGCCGGCATCGGCCTCACCCTTCTGGCGCCCGAGGGCCGACTGCGCCTCGGCGAGTCCCCGCTCGAGCTGATCGACCTCATCGGCGACCCGCAGGCGCCGAGCTTCCAGCGCAGTCTTGATGGGCGCGCCGCCGAAGCGGACGAGCAGGACCACCAGCAGGACAAAGTTGATCAGGGACCAGAGATCCCCATTGCTCCAGACGGGCACGCCCGAGGCGTGCTCCGAGAGCACCGGCAGGACGCTGAGCAAACTCACGCGCTGGCTCCCTCCCGGGCGCGGTCCGATGAAAGGACCTGGCCCACGATGCGTTCGGCGATCCGTTCGACCTCGCCATCCAGCGATCCCAGCGCACGGTCGCGCTCCTCGGCGAGGGCCTTGCGGGCCTGGTCGAGCGAGGCGGCGGCCTCCTGGGTGGCGGCAGCCACGACCCCGGCCTTCTCGGCCCGAGCTTCGGCAACCGCCTTGTCGACGACGGCCTGTGCCGAGCGCTGGGCGTCGACGAGACGCTGCTGCTGCTCGGTCACGAGACCACGGGTCTCCTGGTTGAGACGATCGATTTCCGTCCGCCGCTCCTGCAGGAAGCGCTCACGCTGCTCCATGTGGCGAAGCACTGGCCGGAAAAACAACCGATCCAGAAGCCCCGCAAACACCAGGAAGCTGACCATCTGGACGATCAGCGTCAGGTTCAGGTCGAGCATGGGTGAGTGCCTCCGCAGGTAACGACAGACAAGTGACGGCTAGTTGTTGCCGTTGGCCGGGGTCACGACCGCCGTCCGGGCGGCGGGCTGCATCGCAGCTTCCTTGGCGGCCTCGCCGGCAGCCTTGGTCAGGGGGTTGGCGAACAGCAGGATGATGGCGACGACCAGACCATAGAGGGCCAGCGCCTCCATGATGGCGAACGAGACGTACATGACGCCCTGAAGGGTGCCCTGGGCTTCAGGCTGACGAGCGATGCCCTCGACCGTGGCGGACGAGACGTTGCCCTGGCCGATGCCGGGGCCGATGGCGGCAAGGCCGATGGCCAGACCGGCACCGAGGGCCGAGGCGGCGTAGACGATGGACGTATCCATTGGCGGACTCCTTGGATTGGGGGTTTGACCGGCCTAGACCGGCACAGGGGGGGGACGAAGAGGACTAGTGGTGCTCGGCGACCGCAGCCCCGATGTACGAGGCGGACAGGGCGGCGAAGATGAAAGCCTGGATGGAGCCGAGGAACAGCTCGAGGCCCATCAGGGGCAGGGGCACGAACCAGGGAGCCAACATCAGCAGGACCGAGATGACGACGTGGCCGGCCGTCACGTTGCCGAAGAGTCGAAGCGAGAGCGAGAGCGGCCGCGAGAGGTCTTCGATGAGGATGAAGGGCATCAGCCACGGCTTGGGCGTCACGTAGTGCTTGAAGTAAGAGAAACCCTTGACCGCGATGCCGAAGGCGAAGTAGGCGACGAAGCTCAGCAAGGCCAGGCCGACGGTGGTGTTGAAGTCACCGGTGGGCGGTTCGTAGTGCGGCAGGTGCAGGTCGGCCAACGGGCCGAAGTGCAGGAACTTCCAGGGCAGGATGCTCAGCCAGTTGGCAAGCAGGATGAACATGAAGAGCGAGCCGACATACCACATATAGGGGCCGATGTCGTGGCCGATGAAGTTGTGGACGATGCCACGGGCGAACGAGACGAGCTCCTCGACGACCGTCTGGCGGCCGTCCGGCTTCATCCGGAGGCTGCCGGCCAGCAGGGCACCGGCCATGATCAGGATGACCATCACGGCCCAGGACCAGATCACGGTGTCGAGATGCAGCTGAGACCAGGGCGACAGATCCTGGAGACCATGCTGGAGCTTCCACTGTTCGAACTCGCCGAACGTGCGCGGTTCGAACCCGAAGGGCAGGGTGAACCCGTCCTTGACGATCAGGTAGATGTGCTCACCGACCTTGACGCCTGCTTCTTCTGCGGCCAACTCTCCACCTCTCGCGACTCGTGAACCGGTCTTCACCCTCTTCCGGCGGCAAGGGCGGGGGCAGGGGCTCCCGCCTGGCCCGGAACCAGACCAGAACCTGGTAGGCACCGAGCAGCAACCGGAACAGGAAGAACGCCAGGATGGCTGCCCAGAGGTTGATGACGGGATGCGCCTTCGCCACGGCGGAGAAGCCTGCTCCGACGAGCCCGTATCGCCCAATCGACCCGGCCCTCAGAATCAGGTGATCCAGAAGACCGACCTTCCGGCCAGTCGCCCTTCCGACAAATGCCCCGACGTAGCGCCGCAGGGCCAAAAGGTAGACGGTGGACAGGGCAATCCCTGAAACGACGCCCCGCCCCAAGTCGGGGTGGCCAGCGACGTACAGAAACCCAGCCGCCGGAACCCCCAGACCGATGACGGAACCGGTCAGGACCATCGGCAAGCGCTCTGGGTCCATCTGGTCAACCATCGGAGGGTGGCTCCCTAAGGAGCCTGAGCATCGCCACGAACCCCGAAACGAAGCCGAGGACGACACCACCCAACGTGAACCACGGCAGGGAACCCAGCCGCCGATCCAACCACAGCCCCAGGACCAGGCAGAGGATGACGGGTCCGGCAAAGGTGACGGTGTGCTTCACGGAACGACTGGACCTCGACGGGTCCAAGCCGATCACACCATGCTCTTAACGAAAACACAAGCGAAGACAACGTTTGACCGCCCGTGATGACCCCTCGGGCAGCCGGGTATGGAGCTCTCTGGGACGAGACGCGCGAAATTGGCCAAGAGAGGGCATCGGACAAGGACTTGAGCGGCCAGGACGAGATACGCTTCGGGCAGGGCAAGCCCCTGGGACCGGTCAGCTTCGGTTCGGGCGCGGGCTATGCAGACTCCTTCGTGCGTGGGGGCACGGGTCCGCTCGACGGGCAACGCCGCCCGACAGGCAACTTCATCGACCCCGACGAGGCTCCGAAACTGCTCGCCGGCCACCAGCGACAGATTCGTGCCTGCCGCATCGCCCTTGATGGCCTGACCGCGCGCATGGCGCTGCTCGACTGGGCCATCGCGAAGGCTGCCGCCGCAGAGGCCGTGCGGGTCGAGGCTCCCCAGCCGCCGATTGCCCAGCCCGCCAAGGCTTCCGGCCGGAAGCCCCTGCTTGGCTTGGGCAAGGCCACAGGACGCCCCGCTCCGCCCCCGCCCAAGCCGCCTGTTGCACGCCCCCGGAAGCCAGCACCTCAGACATCCGCGCCACCCTCTGCGCCTCGAACGCCGGAGCAGGCCCGGCGGGCCGAAGGCATGGCCGCCGCCATCGCCACCAGCCCGGATCTGCGGCGGCGCGCGCAGATCGCCATCCAGCAATATCGCTTGGCCCAAGAGACCGTGCAGGCTGCCGAGCAGCACTTGGCGTCATGGGAAGACCTGGACCCCGAGACGCTGTCCGCCGAGCTGGGGAGCTTCAATCTCGGCAAGGTCCAAGGCACGTTGGTTCCCTTGGTGAACCTCGCGGAGGCCTTTCGCGACGCACCTGCACTCAAGGCCAATTTCGAGTTGGCCTGAGGCGACGCGTCAGCCCTGCTTGCCAGGTACGCGTATACCGCGGGCTTGGAAGCCCCAATCGAAGAGCCTCCGGGCATCGCGCCACAAGTTTCGGCTGCCCAGCATCACCACCGTCAACATGGAATCCTGTGCGGCACCGACATAGCAGCGGCCGGCCGCGTTCGTGAAACCCGTCTTGCCCAGAACAGGCGTCCCGTAGGCAGCGAGCAGCTTGTTGGTGTTGCGGACGCGATGGCTCTCATGCTGTCCCGGCCACGCCAGATCGACCGACTGGGTCTGGGCGATGGCCACGAATACGGGACTCGCCATGGCGACACGGAAGATCAGCGCGAGGTCGCGGGCTGTCGTGAGATGGCCGGCGGCATGGAGCCCATTGGGCGTGACGAAGTGCGTGTCGGTCGCGCCCAGCGCACGGGCCTTGGCATTCATCATCAGGGCGAAACGCTCCTGGGTGCCCCCGACATGCTCGGCCAGCGCCACCGAGGCGTCATTGGCGGACATCAGCAACATCGCATAGAGCAACTCGAGGACCGTGTAACGCTCACCGGCCCGGACACCCATCCGGGAAGGGGGCATCCGGGACGCGGACGCACTGATGGTGACGACATCCTCGAGGGGGACGGCATCAAGGACCGTCAGGGCCGTCAGGACCTTGGTGGTGCTGGCATTGGGCAAGGGCTTCTCGGCATCCCTCTGGAAGAGGATGTGGCCCTCGGCATCAACCACGATGGCCGAGCGCGCGGAGAGGACCGGCGCCGGGACCACGCCCTGGGCTTGGCAGGGCACCGCCAGCCCGAGCACCAGGACCCCGGCCGCCATGATTCGCAAGAGCCGCACCAAGCGTGTCCCTCCGCCCTTCTTCTACCCACCGGCGCGGCGTTGCGACAGGGCCGCGGTCACCAAACATCCTGCGACATCCCGGCTGCGGCGACCGATGGCTCGAGGGTCATGTGACCAAGCGCACAGACCCGCCCGACATCGGCTCTCCCGCAGCGGCCGGTTGCGTGCTAGAGTTGTCAAGAAGGCGTCAGGACCGCCCCTCCGTCAAATCTTCATCAAATCCCACAAGCCGGTCCGCGATGTTTTCGATAACCCGACGAATCTAGCTGGCAAACTTCCCGGTGTCCTCGAGTGAGGGGGATCATGTCCGTCATGGAAAAGGCCTTCAAGGGCGCTTCGCCCGAAGAGAAGGAAAAGCTCGTCAATCAGTTTCTTCCCCTGGTGCGGAAAATCGCACGGGGCCTCGCTCGGCGAAGCACCGACCCGGTGGAAGATCTCGTCCAGGTCGGTTCCATTGGCCTTCTTGAAGCCATCGAGCGCTACGAGACCGGTCACAACACCGAGTTCAAGACCTACGCCGTACATTTCATTACCGGCCACATCCGCCATTACCTGCGGGATCGGCAAAGTCTGCTGCGCGGACCCCGCGTCTTGCAAGAGCTCTCCTACCGCCTGTCTCAGGTCGCGGCCAAGCTGACCCAGGAGTTCGGCCGCGATCCTCAGAACCACGAGCTGGCCAAGGCCCTCGACGTGTCGCCCGAGCTGGTCGATGAGGTCAAGGTCTACGACCGCAGGGTCACGGTGCTGTGGCTGGATCAGGACGGAAACGACGGCGACGACGACGAGCAGCGCTCGCTCCTCGAAAGCCTTTCGGATCCTCGCTTCACGGGCGAGGCCCGCGAAGTCACGGATGAGCGCCTCGTCCTGACGGAGGCGATGGGCCGCCTTCCCTCCTCACAGCGCGAATTGCTCGAGATGCGCTACTTCCAGGACCTGACGCAGGCGGAGTTGTCGCGCCGCCTTGGCATCTCTCAGATGGAAGTCTGCCGACGGCTCAAGAAGGCCGAGAAGCAGCTCCGGCAGGTCCTGACCATGCCGCTGCAGCGGACCGCAAACTAGACAGGCAAGGTGCTTCGGGGCATCCTCTCTGGGGGATGCCCCTTGCCGTTGGGGCGAATGATTCGTCTCCGAATATTGCGCCCGACCGCAACGTGACATGGGAGTGAGGCTTCGCTCCATTCGCCATGCGCCTCCTGGCTTTGTGAAGCACCCGGAGGGCGTCACGGTGTGGCCCGATCGCCGTGATCCGCCCACCGTGCGGCAAGAAATTGTGAAGAAAATCCCGTAAAGGGCTTGCCAAGCGGAGCGCGCCTTCCTATAATCCGGGCATTGGTACCCCCAAAGCTGGCGTGGCAAGCCGATTTCAGCCCATTAAATGGTTACTTCGCACCACCTCGTCGGCCCTACGTCGGAAGGATTACGTGGGATGAACAAGGAAGAACTGATCAAGCAGGTTAGCGCCCGCACGGACCTGAACCAGAAGCAGGCCAGCGAGTGCCTCAACGCCATCATCGACGTCATCAGCGAGCAGCTGGTCGAGAGCGGCAAGATCACCCTCGTCGGCTTCGGCACCTTCCAGGTCCGTGAGCGCGCCGCCCGTGAAGGCCGCAACCCCCGCACCGGCGAGGCCCTGAAGATCTCGGCCAAGCGCAGCCCCGTGTGGACCGCCGGCAAGACGCTCAAGGAGCGTGTCGAGGCGGGCAAGGCCCCCAAGAAGGTCCCCGCGACCGCTGGTGGCAAGAAGAAGTAAGTCCTTCGGGACCCTTCAGGGGGCGTCCTGCCGCGAGACGGCAGGATGCCCCCATACTTTTGGGTGGCGAGTAGTCGGAGCGCATCAAGAGCGCTTGAATTCCCTGCGATAGCTGTTTGAGCGATGGCACGGCCTGAACATGATGTCTTTGTAGCCCCAGCGCGGAGATTCACCGATGGCCCCCGACGCGTTCATCAACCGCTCCCAGATCAATCGTCCGGGCGGAACAGGTCCGCTTCGGCCGCCGGGACGCGGGACGGGCCCACTTGGGGAAGCACCGGCCGTGGAGCCAAGCCCGCCGCCCACGCCGTCTCCGGCTCCGGCGACAACATCGGCCCCATCGGGCCCGATCACGGCCACACTCTCGTCCGTCGCTGCCTTCGCCAATGACATGAGGCGGCTTGGCCTGGCGCTCGACAAGCAACTCGGTGGCCGGAGGGCCCTCGAGCAGGCCGTGGCGCTCGGCCTGCTCAAGCCCGAGGACACCGATGCACGAGAACTGCTCAATCACCTGCTCAAACTGGCTGCCAAGCCCGAGATCGTGGCCGGCACCTCGGGCGCGGCACTCGCCGTCGAGGTCCTTCTCGATATTGCCCACCCCGAAGGCATCCATCAGGGTCGAGGAACCTTCACGTGCACTGCTGCGACGGCCCAAGGCATCCTGGCAGCGCGGGATCCGGCCGAATATGCACGCCTGGTTGCGGATCTCGCCGTCGATGGTCGTGTCACGACCAAGGGCGGAGACACCCTCTCGGCCGATTTCGTGGGCTTCGGCGCGGACGAGGGACGGTCGGGCACCAGCGACCTCCTGCAAGAGGCCTTCATGAACTTCGGGCGGTCGGGCGCTGCCGATACCGCGCCGGGAACCATCGCCGGATTTGCCAAGGCTGCCTTGAACTCCTTCACCGGCGGCGTCTTCGGCAGCACGTCCCGAAGGTCGGCTCCAGGATCAAACACGCCCGTGGCGACCCCACCCGGCAAAGCCGCGCCGAATCCCGCACCCAAGCCTCCACCGCCGGGCCGGATGGGCTCAGGTACCGTGGGCACCGAGGCCGATGGTCTCACCCCTGCCCAGTTCAGCCACCTGATGACCTCGCTGACGGGCGAGGCATCCGTGCCGCTCGAAGTCGATGCCACGACGGACCGCCAAGCCCTGCTGCGCCTGATCCAGGAGAGCCTCGACCGCGACGGCCCCATCCCGGTAGGTGTTGTCGCTAAAGACCGTGTGACCGGGCAGCCTACGTTCCACGCCATTCAGGTCACGTCCGTCGACGGCCAGACCGTATTCTACCAAGACCCCGGTGAGGCCGGGGCCGTAGGCAAGCAAAGCATGCCGCTGGCCGCCTTCCTGGACTCATTGAAGATGATCAACGTTCCTTACGACACGCTGGACCGGGTCATGAAGGACAGCTTGCGCGACATCGGTAACGTCGCGAACGTGGCCCAGCGCTCGGGCCAGAAGCCGAGGGACGCCCTGATGGCCACCAAGGGTGCCCTCTCTCTGCAGATCGAGCCCTGACACCCGCATGAGGAAAGGGCCGGCCCCTTGACAGGACCGGCCCTCGAGTGGAGATGGCGGGAGTCGAACCCGCGTCCCCCACGGAAGCCGTGGAAGCGTCTACGAGCGTAGCCTGGGGCTCAGTACCCCGGAAAAGATGAACCCTCGGCGCAACGTCGATTCCGGGGGCCGTGTGGTCTTGGGCCTGACTTACCGGCGTGGGTCAGACAGCAGCCGGCTTTGGGAGCCTTCCTGTCGCCACCGGCGGGCTACAGGAGGCGGGCGCTACTGCCTCGAAGGAAGCACTAGGCCGCGAGAGCGGCCGAGCGGTTCATCTTGACAGGAGCAGCCGCGAGGAACGCGTTGTTCTTCTTGGCATTTGTTTTTTTGCCACCTGATTTTACGGGGTCGGATGACACTCCCGGCTCGCAACTCCCACCACCGCACGTAAGGTCGAAACCGTGACATCCCCGTGCGTGGCAAAGCCACGACACCACACTAGACGAGGCGGCAGCGGCATGTCAATGGAGAAGCACCCGATTCATGGAGCCGTTGCGGTGATCGCGCTGCTCGTCCGACCGCTCGAAAAAGCTTGCGCCCACCAGCTTGCCCACCTCAAGCTCCATCACCAGCTGCACCATGCGTTCCACCATGGCCCGCACGGCATCACCACGGCCCTCGCCCAGCACCTCGCCGACGACATCGCCCAACGTCATGATTCTTTACGCTACCGCACTGGACCGCCTTCGTTTCTCTGCAACCACGAAGGGACCACGGCGGTAGTTTCGTATTCAAGCTGCCGGCGGATTTACGACCACTCCAGAGACGTGACCCGAACGCCTCCCTGCGGCAGCGTGATTGAAGCGAGAAACTATGAACCAGATGTCAAGCAAGACTCGACTCCCTCGCGATGACGACCTCCGGCAGTTGCTGGTCGGCAAGGGCCTCCGCGTGACGGAGCAGCGGATGGTGGTCCTTCGCGAGCTCGCGAAGCTGCGGATCCCCACGAGCCACCCGGAGCTGACCGAGCGTCTCGCTGGCGTCGGCCTTGATCGAGCGACGATCTACCGCAACCTCCTCTCGCTCACGGAGGCGGGGCTACTCGTGAAGACGCAGCTCGGCGACAACGTGTGGCGCTTCGATCTGCCCAACATGAAGTCCACCGAGCACGGCATGCATCCGCACTTCGTCTGCAACGACTGTGGCGACGTTGCGTGCCTGCCCGAGAGCGCCGTTGCGCTGCGAGGCGAGGCCATTCGCAACCAAGTTGCGGAGGTCCAGCTGCGCGGGCGCTGCGTCGCGTGCGTGCGTGCGGAGCCCCGGCGAAGGAAGCGCTGCGTTAACGTCGGCGAAGCCGATTCGTTCGGAGGCCTTGTCTAGCGCGAAGCAACGGCGTGCGCGACCGGTTCCCACGAGGACGCGCACGCTGTGCGGTACGGCGCGGGAGTCCATTGAAACCCACTCGGACAGCCAGACGCGCGTCTCCGCGAGCATGTTTAGGGCGCGCCGGATCCGTGCGACGAGCATGCGCGCAACTGCGAGGTCGGTCGCGCGGCGGCGCGGACCGAGAGCTGGCGGAAGCGCCAACTGGGAAAGCGGGTAACTGATGATGGCGTTCATCGGGCACCCCGTCGAGATATTCTTCTCCACGCCGACGACGTGCTGAACTGCTAGCATGACGACCAGCCCATGCTCGTCTTCTACACGGAGCAGGGCCTTGCCACGGAACGGGCTCTCCGTCGAGAGCCAGGGGGCGAACGAGCGAAATTCGACGGCGCGCTCGGCGCGCACTGAGAACGACCGA